>Ga0310822_100012_pt1 | contig 566852 bp, 545 predicted proteins | sample P4_ome_2_FD_201313 | JGI IMG/M metagenome (GOLD analysis project Ga0310822, IMG submission 201313) | Sorghum-adapted microbial communities from Joint BioEnergy Institute, Emeryville, California, United States - P4_Day56_Rep2 | ecosystem: Engineered > Bioreactor > SSF (Solid state fermentation)... | reverse complement strand
CCACGTGGCGCTCGTCGTGGACACCGGCATTTTGCTGGCCATCCTGCCGCTCATCATCATGTATCTGTTCGTGCAGCGCTACTTCGTGGAAAGCGTGGAGCGGACCGGCATCGTCGGCTGAAGACGGTGTCCGGACCGGGGGTTGCGGCGAAGCGCCTCCCCGGGGATTGCAATTGTTGTCCGATTGTGTTATTTTTTAGAAAAACGGGACGAATGGGGAAGCACCCCTCGATCTTCATCGAGGGGTGCTTTTTTCGTTCGTCCCCATTTTTTCCGGAGGTGGGAAGATGAATCTGGTGTTTGTCAACAGCTTCGAGAAGCGGAAGGAGGACGGGCTCTTCCTGCACGCCCAGGTGTCCATCGCCGAACGGAACGGCAACTGGCAGGTGGTGTGGACCGGCGCAGGCGAAGGGGACAAGCCGGAGCGGGAAGTGTGGTACGAGGGCGGCAAATGGCAGGACATGCTGACGGCGTTCCGGCTTCATCTGGCGGAGAAGGCCGCGGACGGCTATCTGCCGCTGATCGACGGCCATTCCGACGATGAATGGATGGCGGGAAAGGGCGGCTTCATCCGGATGCTGCAGTATTACGGGGAACACCATGCCGACCCCGAACTGTACGAAAAGCTGCGCAAATGGCGCCGCGAACGGTCCATGCGGGAGAAGAAGCCGTCCTACCTGTACGCGACCAACCGGGTGCTGCGGATGATCGCCTGCTACGTGCCGAAAACGATGGACGAACTGGCGCAGATTCCCGGCTTCGGCGAGCACAAGCGGAACCTGTACGGCCGGGAGCTTCTGGCCATCACGGAAAGCCACGGGCGGACAACGGCCTTTCCGCTGGATTGGGTGCCCGCGAAGGTGGATGCGCACGATTTCCGGCTGTGGCTTCACCGGCAGCGGGAAACCCGCACGCGCACGCTGCTGGAACGCAAAGAAGCGAAGCGGCGGATGCTCGGCCTGATCGCCGCCGGCCGGCCGCTTGCGGACATCGCGGAATCGCTGAAGCTGTCCCGGCGGGAGACGGTGCTGCTGGCCGAAGAGCTGGCGACGGAGGGGCATGCATTCGACGGATGGCTGGAAAACGCCCTGAAGGACATGCCCGCCGCGGAGCGGGAGAAGGCGTGGGCGGCGATGCAGGCGGACGGCGGCCGGTACCTGAAGCCGGTCCTCCAGAAAACGTACGGCGAAGAGGAGTTGAAGGAGCGGGATCTGGAGCAGCTGTACGAGTGGCTGCGGCTCCTCCGGATGCTCATGAGAAGCCGCCGCCGAACGCCGGAACGGGAGGCGCCGAAGGAGGCGGTCTGAGCGGGCGGGCGCCCGCCGGGAACAACGAACCGGCCGTCCGGAGACGGCCGGTTCGCCTGAAACGCGCCGGCGGCCGGGCCGCAGTCGGAACCCCGGACCGGGCCATCCGGACAAGACAGGCGCGGGCCGGTGCGGCCGGCAAAGCCGGCGATCGCCCGCCCGGCCTCGGGACATGGCGGCTTACGATTGGCGGCTGCGGGTCATCTGCTGCCAGACCGTTCCGGCGGCTTCCTCGCCGCCTTCGATGCGGGCGATGGCGTACCGCACCTGCATGCGCACCTCGAATTCCGGATCGTCGGCGGCTTTCCGCAGCGCGTCGAGGGCCGTTTCGTTCCCCACTTCGTACAGGAAGCGGGCGGCCCGCCAGCGGACGATCTTGGACGGGTCGGACAGGGCTTCGCACATCGGGCCGATGGCATCCGGATCGCCGATGTCGGACAGGCAGTCGCCCGCCGTCCGGCGGACGGCCGGCGACGGATCCTTCAGCAGCCGGTACAGGTGGGGATACACCGCGGGATCCTTGATGTCGCCCAGGTAGACGGCGGCAAGGCGACGGACGGAGAAATGATCGTCCGACGCCGCCTGCACGACGACCGGCAGGTTGCCGATGTCCGGCTTCAGCCGTTCCAGGGCGGCGTAGCGGACTTTCCAGTCCGGATGGGCCAGCCTCTTCGCCACCTCTTCGGCGGGAAGCGGCCCGCGTTCCGCCGCTTCCGCGGCGTCCCGGTTTTGCAGCGCCAGTTCCGTCAGGCGGGCGAGCCGTTCATCGTCATAGGCGGCGTCCAGTTCCTGCAGCACCTGCGCGGCGATGTCCTGCAGTTCGCCGTAGCGGATGCCGTAATCGTGCAGCACCCGCTCCCGGATCAGGTTCGGCGAACCGTACTGGGCTTTCATCGCCGCGTCGATGAACCGGTCGGGCGCGTTCACGCGCACCTCTTGCCGGTCGGTCCGCACCCGCACCTGCAGCGGAATGCCGCGGAATTTCTGCACGTACACGCGGACTTCGCCGAAGTGGTCGTCCGCCGCGGGTTCGGCCGACGGCGGCGCGGCGTCTTCGCCGAACGCCCGGCGGACGCCGGCGAGGATCCGCTCCCAATCCGCCCCCGGTTTGCGCTCCACGGACATGAAATCCGCCGTGTGAAACACTTCGGCGACGCCGGGGATGTCGAGCAGCCGTTTGATCAGATCCGGCGCCTTGTCCCGGTTCGCCGCCGTCCACGTATGGCGCTGGCCGCGGGGCAACCGCTCGTCCAGCGTGATTTTCATGGCGTTCGGACTCGGGGTCGGTTCAATCTGGACGATCCGCACGAGGATTCCCCCTTCAGAGCCAGTCTTTTTTCCTGAACAGGAAGGCCATGAACGAGGCAATGACGAACATGACGCCGAGCACGACATAATAGCCGTAGCGGGTGTGGAGCTCCGGCATGTGGTCGAAATTCATGCCGTATATGCCGGTAATCACCGTGAGCGGCATGAAGATGACCGTCATGGCCGTGAAGATGCGCATGATTTCGTTGGCCCGGTTGGCCAGGGAAAGCTGCAGCGCTTCCCTGAGGTGCCCGACCAGTTCGCGGAACGTTTCGAAGGATTCGTAAATTTTCAGGGCGTCTTCGTAGATGTCGCTGAAATATTTCTGCAGCCGGTCGTCGATGAGCCGCAGTTCCTTGCGGTTCAGCATGCCGATCAGGTCTTTCTGCGGGCCGAGGGTTTTCCGGAGCCACATGATTTCCCCGCGCAGATTGACGATCTCGTTCATGTACGACTTTTTCGCGTCCACCATCACCAGTTTGTCCAGCTGCTCGATGCGCTCCTCGATCCGGTCGATGACGGTGAAGTAGTTGTTCACGACGAGTTCCATCAGATAATAGAGAAACCAATCCGGCGAGTGCACCTTCTCTTCCAGCAGCACCGGCTTCACTTTGCGGATTTCGTGGATTTTCTGGCGGGTGACGGTGATGATGAAATGCTTGCCGAGGAACATGTTGAGCGCCCGCAGGAAAAATTCCTCGTCGTCGTACCGGATGCTGTTGATGACGATGAAATAATGCCCGTCGTACACTTCCAGTTTGGGCCGCTGCTCTTCTTCCGACAGGCAGTCCTCCACCGCCAGTTCGTGCAGGTGAAAGAGCGGCTGCAGGTCGGGCAGTTCGTCGACGGTGGCGTCGATCCAGTAAAACCCGTCTTCCGGCGGGGTCACCGCCGCGGCGGGAGAGTCCATCAGCGTGAATTTGCCGTGCTGCACCAAACGGACTTTCATGAAACGTTCACATCCTTCCGTAGCGGGTTGCGGAGGGAACGCCCATGGCGCCGGTGCAAGTCGGCTGTCCCGTCACCGGGGATGGCCGGCTGTTTCCGGATCCGGCGGCCGTACGGATCCCTCCCGGAACAAAGCGGATTTCGCCGGTTTTCGACTGTTCGGGTCGCCTTCCATACGGCCCACCTCCTTCTCTCGCCGAAAGGCGCCGGAACGCTTGCGCGCGCCCTGCGCCATGTCGTTAGTATAATCCTCCCACCAGGCCGATTCAAGGGATTCCGTCCGTTTGCCGAAAAAGTGTTGACGCGGGGGGAGAATTCCGCTAAAGTATGGATATCCAACTGAATATTGACGCGTTACTCTTATCAAGAGCAGGTGGAGGGACGAGCCCGATGAAACCCGGCAACCGGCAACCGCGCTGCGTGCGGTTGCAGCGGTGCTAATTCTTGCGAAAGCGTCAAGGCGTTTTCGGGAGATGAGAGAGGCCGCGCGATACCGATCAAGTGGACCTTTCTGCATCAGAAAGGTTTTTTTGTTTCCATTTTCGCCATTCGCTCCATGCGGAGACGACCTGGATACGGGAGTGAGGAGCATGCCCATCAAGATTCCGGACGCCCTTCCGGCCAAGGAAGTGCTGCAGAGGGAAAACATTTTCACGATGGACGAAACGCGGGCGTACCATCAGGACATCCGCCCGCTTCGCATTGCCATTTTGAACCTGATGCCGACGAAGGAAACGACCGAAACGCAAATTCTCCGCCTTCTGGCCAACACGCCCCTGCAGGTGGAGTTCGTGCTGCTGCATCCGAAAACGCACACGTCCAAGAACACGTCGCCGGAACATTTGCGGATGTTTTACAAAACGTTCGACGACGTGAAAGACGGCAAGTTCGACGGCATGATCATCACCGGCGCGCCGGTGGAGCATCTGCCGTTCGAGCAGGTCAACTACTGGGAAGAGCTCAAGGAAATCATGGACTGGGCCAAGGAGTCGGTCACGAGCACCCTTTACATCTGTTGGGCGTCGCAGGCCGGCCTGTACCACCACTTCGGCATTCCCAAGTATCCGCTGCCGCAAAAACTGTTCGGCGTGTTCCCGCATTACGTGACGAAGCCCGGCGTGAGCCTCACCCGCGGGTTCGACGACGTGTTCTACGTGCCGCAGTCGCGCCATACGGAAGTGCGCAAGGAGGACATCCTGCAGGTGCCGGAGCTGGACATCCTGTCGGAATCGGAGGAAGCCGGCATCTACATCGTGGCCACGAAGGACGGCCGTCACATTTTCGTCACCGGCCATTCCGAGTACGACCCGCTGACGCTGAAGTGGGAATACGACCGCGATCTCGCCAAGGGCCTCCCCGTGCCGCTGCCGAAAAACTACTTCCCGGGGGACGACCCGACGAAGACGCCGATTTCCAACTGGCGGAGCCATGCCAACCTGCTGTTTTCCAACTGGCTGAACTATTACGTGTATCAGGAAACGCCCTATGAATGGGTGTTTGAACGGCAATCGGCCGGCGCGAAAGCGGATCGCTAGAGAGGGACAGAGAGGACATTTCGAGAAGCGGAGGGCGAGCCATGAGAATGGAAACCCGTCTGGCGCAAATCGGTTCCCGGTCCGATCCGGGAACGGGCGCCGTCAGCTTTCCGGTGTACCATGCCACCGTATTCCGGCATCCCGCGCTGGGACAAAGCACCGGGTTCGACTACTCGCGGACGAAAAATCCGACCCGCTGCGTGCTGGAGGAGGCGTTTGCCGAGCTGGAATCGGCCGATGCCGCCTTCGCGTTCAGTTCCGGCATGGCGGCGCTGCAAACCGTGCTGGCGCTGTTCGAACAAGGCGACCATCTGCTGGTGTCGCTGGATCTGTACGGCGGCACGTACCGGCTGATCGAGCAGGTGCTCGCCCGTTTCGGGCTCGCGGCGGATTATGCGGACACGAACGACCCGGAAGCGCTGGAAGCCCTCCGCAGGCCGAACACGAAGGCGCTCATCATCGAAACGCCCACCAATCCGCTGATGATGGTGACCGACATCGCCCGAGCGAGCGCCTGGGCGAAGGAACGGGGGATGCTCACCATCGTGGACAACACGCTGCTGACGCCGTATTACCAGCGGCCGCTCGAACTGGGGGCCGACGTGGTGATCCACAGCGCCTCCAAGTACCTGGGGGGCCACAACGACGTGCTGGCCGGCCTCGTGGCGGTCAGGGGCGGGGAGCTGGCCGAACGTCTCGGCTTCCTGCAAAATTCCATCGGCGCGGTGCTCGGACCGCAGGACAGCTGGCTGCTCATGCGCGGAATGAAGACGCTGGCGCTGCGCATGGAGCGGCATCAGGAGAACGCGGTCCGGATCGCGCACTATCTGAAGGACCATCCGCTGGTCGAGAAGGTGTACTACCCCGCGCTGCCCGACCACCCGGGCCACGAGATCCAGTGTCGCCAGGCGTCGGGCAATTCCGGGCTCCTGTCCTTCCGCGTCACGGATGCCAGGCTCGTGCCGCCCCTGATGCGGCACATTGAGCTGATCGCCTTCGCGGAGAGCATGGGTGGAACCGAATCGCTGATGACGTTCCCCGCCGTGCAGACCCATGCGGACATTCCGGAAGAGATCCGCCGGCGAATCGGCGTGGACGACCGGCTGCTCCGGCTGTCCGTCGGACTCGAGCATCCCGACGACCTGATCGCCGACCTGGACCGGGCGTTCCGCCTGGCGCAGGCCGACCTGCCGGCCGCCGCGGCCCGCCGCGGATAGGCGCGGCGGCGGTTTTCAGATCGCCAGCATGTCCGCCAGTTTCTGCGGGGTCAACAGGTTGCCGACGAAAAACGGGCCGAACTCCCCGTAGCGGGCGCTGACTTCGTCGAAGCGCATTTCGTAGACGAGCTTCTTGAACTGCAGGGCGTCGTCCGAAAACAGGGTGACGCCCCATTCCCAGTCGTCGAGGCCGACGGACCCGCTGATGATCTGCTTCACGCTGCCGGCGTATTTCCGGCCGATTTCCCCGTGGCTTCTCATCATGCGGCGCCGGTCCTCGATGGCCAGCATGTACCAGTTGTCGGCGCCTTCCCGCTTCTTGTTCATCGGATAGAAGCAGACGTGGCGGGATTTCGGCAGCTTCGGATACAGCCTGGCGGCGATTTCCGGCATGTTCCGGGCTTCCTCGCCCGCCTTGCCCGTATAGTTGGACAGTTCCACGACGGAAACGTGGGCGTGCGCCGGCAGCGCGCAGTCGGCAAACTGCAGTTTGTTGAACTGCGTTTCCAGATCGTTCAGTTCCTCCAGCGTTTCCCGCATGTGCAGCATCAGGAAATCCGCCTTCTGGCCGACGATGGCGTACAGCGCAAAGGCGCCCCTCGCGCCGCCGTCCGTTCCTTCGTTGACGGCTTCGCACTGCAGCAGCCATTCCTTCAGTTCCTGCACCGCATCGCGCCGGTCCGCTTCGGGCAGCGTCCGCCAGGCGCTCCAGTGGATCGAGCGGAAATCGTGCAGCACATACCAGCCTTCCAGCGTGGACAACGCTTCGCTCATGGCATCAAGACTCCTTCCGGTCATGGCGTCCCGGCCGCCGCGCGGCCGGCATACGCCGCTCGTTGGAATCATCTTCAGGTGAGAAAAAATCCAATCTGCCGCCTTCCCCATGATAGCACAAGTTGACGGATTTCAAACGGTTCAAGTAAACTGGAATTCGGACAATCTTGTGACGATTCCGAGCGGAGTGAACCGGACATGATCCAGACGGCCATCGCCGCCATTCTCATTTTCGTGCTGGTTTTCGGCATCGGCTTCATTTTGAACATGCTGATCAAAACGACCTGGCTGCCGCTGTACGGCTACCTGCTGCTGCTGGCGGGAACCGTTGTCTGGTTCTGGCGCCGGGACGGACTGGCGTTCGCCGACACGCTGGCCGGATTCGGCATTCCCGACTACGCCGCCATGATCGGCGGCCTTCTCGGTGCCTGGCTTTCGGGACATACGATCCGGCTTTTGCGGGCAAAGGGGTACAAAATGTTTTGACGGGCGCGGCGCGCCGCCAGCGGGAAGGGACTACAGCCCGCCGCGGGACGCCGCGTTGCGGACCGGGGTTCCGGCCGGCCGGAAGGCGGGCCGGAACCCCGTTTTTTCCGCTTCTTTTTTCCGCACCGATTTTGGGCCATACTGGAGGATGTCCGCAATCGGGCAAGGGGAAGGTTGACGGGAAAAGGAGGCGTGCGCCGTGCCCGAAGCCGACGTCAACGGCGTGAAGCTGCACTACGAATCGGCCGGGAACGGACCGGCGATCGTGCTCGTCACGCCGCCGCTTCTGACCCGGGCGATTTTTCGTTTCCAGGCGGAACACCTTTCGGACGCGTTCCGGATCGTCACCTTCGATGTCCGGGGCCACGGCCGCTCCGGCCGGTCGCCGGAACCGGTCAGCCTGCCGCTTCTCGCCGACGACGTCCTGCATCTGATGGACGCCCTCGGCATCCGGCGGGCGTTCGTCGGCGGATACTCCACCGGGGCGGCGGTGGCGCTGGAGGCGCTCATCCGGTCGCCCGGCCGGTTTTACGGGGGCATCCTGCTTTCCGGCATGTCCGAATTCAGCGACTGGTACAACATCGCGCGTCTCAAGGCGGCGCAAATGCTGGCCGGCGTGTTGCGCGGCAGGCTGCTGGCCTGGGCGGTCTGCCGGGGAAACGCCGACGGGAAGGAGTCGTTCGCCCGGCTGTACCGGGACGCCCTGCTCGGTTCCCCCGATCACTGGCGGCAATATTACCGGTCGAGCGAGACGTACCGGTGCACCGCCAGGCTTGCCGGCATCCGCCAGCCGGTCCTTCTCGTCTACGGCGGGAAAGACCGGCCGTTTGACCGTTACGCCCGCCTGCTGCAGAGGGAACTGGCCAATCCGTCGATGGCGACGGTGGAGGGCGCTTCCCACCAGCTGCCGATGAAGGCCGCGGCGGCGGTCAACCGGCTGATCCGGGACTTTGCCGAAGACGTGCTGAAGCGGCAGCCGCCGGACGAAGACGGCAATGTTCCGCAGCCGGCCGGGCCGCAAAACATGTCCGCACCGCCGGCGCAACTTGTGATAGAATAGGAGCAGCAAGCGACTGAAACGGACGGTGCCGGACGGGTGAGACTGGGCAATCCCCTGTTTTTTACGGAAAACCATCGCTTCACGGTCTATCGGGACTTTTCCCTCGGGCCGGCCGAAAGCCGGATGCTGGCTTCCGCCTACCAGCCGATGGTCGGCGCGGCGGCGGTCGGCCTGTACATGCTGCTGCTGCATCAGCTGCCCGCCGACCGCACGGGCTGGTCCGCCCTGGACCTGCAGCGGAAGCTGTTTGCGGGCATGGCCCTCGAGCCGAATCCCGACGGACGGGCCGCGCTCGCCCGCCTCTGTTCCCTGCTGGAGGCCGTCGGCCTCCTGCGCACGGAAACCGCGGAGCAGGCGGACACGGAAGAGCTTTTGTACGTATACCGGCTTTACCCGCCCCTTGCGCCCGCCGATTTTTTTGCAAACGGCCATCTCCGCCTGCTCCTGCGCGACCGGATCGGGGAGCGGGCGACGGAAGCCCTGATGGGGGAGCTCGTGGCGGACAAGCCGGAGGAACTGAAGGATCCGTACCTGATCCGCCGGGATGTGACGTCGGCGTTCCATGAGACGTTTTCCCTCGCCGCGGCGGCGAAGGAACCGGCCGCGCCGGCATCCGGCGGCGTCCTCCCGGACGGCGCCGGCGAAACCGATGCGCCGCCGCTGCCGGCGCTCCGCTTCACCTACGAGCAGATCGCAAGCCGCGTGCCGAAGACGTCGCTCAACCGCCGGCACGTGGAGCGCCTTGCGGAACAACCCGCCGTCATCGGCAAAATCAACTACTACGCGGACAAATACGGCCTGACGCTGACGAACGTCGCCGAACTGCTCGATTTCGACGGCGTATTCGACGCGGCGGGCCGGTGGGATGAACGGGCGTTCGAGCGGCAGGCGGAACTCATCTTTCTGCAGCGCTACCGGCATGAAGAGCAGCTGGCCGCCCGCCTGCCGGCGATGGAAGAGATGGCGGCCGCCGCCGCGCCCGGCGCGGACGAACCGGCGCCCGCCGTGCGGGAGACGGGGGAAAGCGGCCGCCAGGAGAAGGATCCGGACGCCCTGCTGGCCGTGCCGGAGCGGCTGAAAGACCGGATGGACATCGCCGCCTACAACGACTTTCTGAAACGGAAACCGTACACGAAGGTGCTGGAACTGTTCATCGGAACGCCCCAGGTGATGGGCGAGACGAAGGAAATGTTCCGCAAGCTGAACATCCTGTACCGGTTTCCCGACGAAGTGCTGAACGCGCTTATCCATTACCTGCAAACCCGGGAAAAGCCGTGGAACGAATCGTACATCAACAAGGTGGCCGCCAGCCTCCAGGCCCGGCAAATCCGCACGTTCGAGCAGGCCGCCAAATATTTCAACGCCGAAGAGCGGGCGCTGGCCAGACGGCAGGAAGCGGGATCCAGGGGCGGCGCCCGGCCGGGGGCGGGCGGCCGGACGCCGGGCGGCAAAGCCAAGCCGCGCCTTCCCGTCTATCAGGCGCCTTCGGGCAGGCTGACCGAGGACGCCCGGCGCGAGCTGGACGAAATCGTGAAATATCTGGAAAGCCAATCGTGAGGGAGGGGGCGCGCGGATGGAAGCCCTGTCGGACGTGCTGAAAAAATGGCCCGTCGACGCCGACGAGGCGCGGATGGAAGAGCGGCGCCGCCGGCTCCTGCAGCATCCGGAGATCCGCAAGCTGCTTCAGGACCATCCGGAACTGACGGAAGAGACGATCCGCCTGCATCTGCCGCGGCTGTACCAGTTTGCCGCGGAGCATGACAACTGCGCCGCCTGTCCCGGGCTTGACCGGTGCCCGAACGATTTTCCCGGCCATTACACCCGGCTCACGGTGGAAACGCACGGCGGCCCGCCGCTCGTCGTCGACCGCAAGGTGCCGTGCCGGCATTGGAACGCCAGGCGGTCGGAGCTGGAGCTCAGGCGCAAAATCAGGAGCTTCTACGTGGACGAGCAGCTGCTCCGGCGCACCTACCAACCGTCCGAAATCGCCAAACTCGACCCCGAGCGGGAACGCGCGGTGCTCAAGGTCGGTTCCTACATCCGGCGGACGCGGGAGCAGGGGCTGCAGCCGAAAGGGCTGTATCTGGTCGGGCATTTCGGGACGGGGAAAACGTTCCTGATGGGATACATGCTGAGCGAACTGGCCAAATCCGGCTACACCGGCGTCATCGTCTACATGCCGGATTTCGTGGAGGAACTCAAGGGCCTGTTCGGCCAGCCGGAGCGGCTCAAGGAAACGATCGACCTGATGAAGGAAACGGATCTGCTCGTGTTTGACGACATCGGCGCGGAAAACATGAACCCGTGGTTCCGAGACCACGTGCTCGGTTCGATTTTGAACTACCGGATGAACCGCAAGCCGACGTTCTATACGTCCAACCATGATCTGGACCGGCTGCAGGAGCACTTCAGCTTCACGGCCCGGGAGGGGGAGGAGGCGGAACGGGGCGAACGCCTCATGCAGCGCATCCGCCCCTTCGTGGAAGTGGTGGAAGTCGGCGGCGTGAACAAACGGGGGATGTTCGGCGCCTGAAGACGGCGCCCGGCGATCGCGTCCGGGCGGACGAAAAAAGCCCCTGCCGGCTGCAAGGCCGGTCCGGGGCTTCTTTTGCGCGGTTCGGTTTTCTCACTTCAAGGCGAATTCGATGGCCGCAAAAATGGCCGCCACGACGAGAAACGCGACGAACGTGCCGGCGAATCCGACGGCCAGGTCCATGAAGTCGTTGCGGGGTTCTTCCACGACGTGCTCTTCGGGATGGTAGCCCTTTTCCATCGAAACGGTCCTCCTGTCCAGTTTCTGCAGGCGTGCCAAATCGCACACGGAGCGGGTTGTCATCTGTCAGTATACCAAAGTCGGGCCCGCTTGGCAAAGCATCCGGCGTCTGGCCGGATTATGTTTTTTTCCGTTTTTGTGCTATACTCGAAGTTGCATGCATGTTGCCTTTCGAAAGATTTCAAGAACGGGAGCGTGTGACGATGGCCATCGTGAATATCACGGACCAGACGTTTCAAAGCGAAGTGGAGAGCCACAAGACGGTCATTGTGGATTTCTGGGCGCCCTGGTGCGGCCCTTGCAAAATGATTGCGCCGGTGCTGGAGGAGCTCGACGCGGAAATCGGCTCCCAGGTCAAAATTGCCAAGCTGAACGTGGACGAAAATCCGGATGCGCCGGCCCGGTTCGGCGTCATGAGCATTCCGACGCTGATCATTTTCAAGGACGGGCAGCCCGTGGACAAAATCATCGGCTTCCAGCCGAAAGACGCGCTCAAGAACGTGGTCAGCCGCTATCTGAACTGACGGATGCCGGCCCGGTCGCCGGACCGGCCTGGGCCGCCTTGAACGGACGGAGCGATCCGTCCGTTTTTTGTTTTGTCCGGGAGTGCGTTCCGTCCGCCGCGGCCCGCCCGGGCCCGCCGGACCGTTTCCGCGCGGCGGCCGGCTCCGCCCGCGCTTTGCGGGTTTTTCCGGGATCGTCTACAATAGGAGGCGACAGCGTCGATGCCCGATGAAAACGCCGGAAGGAAAGGGGAGCGGCCATGGCGGAACATGCCGGAGAGAGCGTGAAGGAGCGCCTCAGGGCCAAGCTGGCGCTCGTGCCGGAACAGCCGGGATGCTATCTGATGAAAGACCGGAACGGGACCATCATCTACGTCGGCAAGGCGAAAGTGCTCCGCAACCGGGTCCGTTCCTATTTCACGGGCAGCCATGACACGAAAACCCAGCTTCTCGTCTCGGAGATCGCCGACTTCGAATACATCGTGGTCCAAAGCAATCTCGAGGCGCTCATTCTGGAAAGCAACCTGATCAAGCAGCACCGGCCCCGCTTCAACGTGAAGCTTCGGGACGACAAGTCGTATCCGTACATCCGGATCACGAATGAACGGCATCCGCGGCTCGAGGTGACGCGCCGGTACGTCAAGGGCGGCGGGCGGTATTTCGGGCCGTATCCGAACGCCTTCGCCGCCCAGCAGACGAAGAAGCTGCTGGACCGGCTGTACCCGCTGCGCAAGTGCAAGACGCTGCCGGACAAAGTGTGCCTGTATTACCACATCGGGCAATGCCTGGCGCCCTGCGTGCGGGACGTGGACCTGAAGGAATACGAACGGATGACGGCGGACATCATCCGCTTTCTGAACGGCGGGCACGGCGACGTCGTCGGACGGCTGGAGCGGCAGATGACGGAAGCGGCGGAGCGGCTCGAATTCGAGCGGGCGCGGGAGTACCGCGACCTGATCCAGGCCATCGACGCGGTGATGGAGAAGCAGACGATCGCCGTGCACGATTTCACGGACCGGGACATTTTCGGCTACGCGACGGACAAGGGCTGGATGGGCGTGCAGGTGCTGCACATGCGGGCGGGCAAGCTGATCGAGCGGCACGCGTTTCTGTTCCCCCACTACGGGGACGAGCAGGACGATTTTTTGTCCTTCGTCACCCAGTTTTACACCGACCATCCGGCGCTGCCCAAGGAAGTGCTCCTGCCGGTGGCGGGCGCCGAGGAGGAGATGGCCGCCCTGTCCGGGTGGCTCGGCGTGAAGGTGCTGGCGCCGAAAAGGGGCGCCAAGCGCGACATGGTGAAGAAGGCGGTGGAGAACGCCCGCATCGCCCTGGAGGAGAAATTCCGGCTGATGGAACGGGACGAGGAACGCAGCGTCCGGGCCGCCGAAAACCTGGCCGCCGTGCTCGGCCTCAAGTCCGCGCGGCGCATCGAGGCGTTTGACAACTCCAACATCCACGGCACGAACCCCGTTTCGGCGATGGTCGTGTTCATCGACGGCAAGCCGGCCAAAAGCGAATACCGCAAGTACAAAATCCGCACCGTCACGGGGCCGGACGACTACGAGTCGATGCGGGAAGTGATCCGGCGCCGCTACGAGCGGGCGCTGAAGGAGGGTCTGGAGCTGCCCGACCTGATCGTCGTCGACGGCGGCAGGGGACACATCGCCGCGGCCGCGGATGTGCTGGAGAACGAGCTCGGGCTGTTCATTCCCGTTTGCGGGCTGGCGAAAGACGACCGGCACCGGACGGCGGAGCTCATCATCGGCGACCCGCCGGAGCCGGTGCCGCTGCCCCGGGACAGCCAGGAGTTTTATCTGCTGCAGCGCATCCAGGAGGAAGTGCACCGGTTTGCCGTCACGTTCCACCGGCAGGTGCGCTCCAAGTCGATGATCGAGTCGAAACTGGACGCCATCCCCGGCATCGGGCCGAAGCGGCGGAAGAAGCTGCTTTCCCATTTCGGTTCCCTGAAAAAAATGAAAGAGGCCTCGGTCGAAGACTTCAGGCCCCTCGGCATCGGCGACAAACTGGCGAAAACGATTCTGGATGCCCTGAACGAACCGGAACCGTCCTGAAACGGACGGTTTCTTTTTTCGCGGCCGGGCGGATCACCGCTCAAGCGATCCGGCCGGCGCCCGCCGGGCCGCAAGCCGGGCGGACAGCAGCGAGGCGCCGTATCCGGCCAGAACCGGCATGAGCAGATAAGCGAGGGCCGGGACCGGATGCAGGAGCCCGCGTCCGGCGGCATCGAGGGCCATCAGGATCAGATCGACGAAGGCGTGGGCGAAGATGGCGGCCATCAGCCCGTGCCGCACGAACAGCCAGGAGAACACGAGCCCGAGCAGCGTCACTTCGATCAGCCGGACCGGGACGGGATAGACCGCATATCCGATGTGCGCGGCGCCCCACAGGACGCTGGCCAGAAACGCCGCCGGGGCGACGGAAAACAGCGGGCTCAGGAAAGCCGGCTGGTCCGTCAGGCGATGCACCCACCGCCAGAGCGGCCTGAACGCCGCCGTGAAGGCGGCGATGGCGAAGAGGCGGAAAACGGCTTCCTCGGAGACGGCCGCCACCCAGGCCAGAAGCGGATACAGGCCCGGCGCCAGCATGTTGCGCGGGTCGACCGAAGGGTCGGCGGTCGTCCAGACGCCGAACAGCGAGAAGCCGGCTTGCAGCACGACGGCCTGGAGGCCGAGAATGATGAAGGCGTACAGCGCGCCCAGCCAGACGGACCGGGCGGCGGCCGCCGGGAAATCCGGTTCCCGCAAGCCCGGCCACGGCCGAAAGCCCATCCGGCGCCACAGCGCGTCGCCGGCCACCAGGCTGATCCAGACGGAGGCGGCCATCAGCATGTTCACGCCCTGGCCGAACAGGCCGGCGATGACGAGGGCCGGCGTGTCGTCGATCTGCAGGCGCTGGGCGGGATATTGATTCACCGTGTGCACGGCGAGAAGCACAAAGCAGGCCAGGGACAGGAAGACGCCGCGGCCGAAGCCGGCCTGCGCCCGCAGCACGCAGGCGGCGACGACGGCGGCGACGGCGAGCAGAAACTGCAGGAACAGGATCAGGAGGGAGAAGAGCGCGGCCTTCAGCTCATAATCGCCGAGCAGCCGGACGATGGATGCCGGGGCTTCCACGGCCGGCTCGACGGCCAGCACCCGGCCTTCCGGCATGAAGACGTCCACCCGGTAGCCAAGGTCGCCCACCTGCTCCCGGTGGACGTACGAAAACGTTTCGCCGTCAAAGCCGGCGGCGGCAAAGTCGGCCGGATCATAGCCGAGCGCTTCCATCGCCTCTTCGGCGGACGGGAACGGAACCGCGCCGGTTTCCCGGTCCAGGTTTTCCGCATTCCATCCGATCACGCGGGAATCGGACGACGATACGTAGACGGTCAGCCGTCCTTCGCCGGGGATGCCCGCGATCACGCGAAAATATTCGAAGGGCGCCCGCGGCCAGACGACGGCCGGGTCGGCGTCGGGTTTCTCCTTGCTCACGTAGCCGGTGGCGGCGGCATTGGCGTCGTACATGGCGAACGCCCGCCAGTCGCCGGGACCGAAGTGCCGTTCGGCGAACGCCAGCGCCGCCCGTTCGGCGGAAGCGCGGGTCGACGGATCGCCGGCCGGATCGAAACCGTCCGCGGTTTCGCCGGAAGACGCAAAGTTCAGCACGATGAACAGCAAAAGGCCGGTCAGGGCCGTGACGATCAGGACGGCCCGTTTCTGGACGCGGGACATGCCATCGATCCTTTCCGTTTCGGGTTTTTCCGTTTCTAAAATGTAGCACAAACCGGGCGCGGCCGGGAAGGCGGCGCGGGCGGCCGCGGGTGCGGACGGCGGCCGTTCCGGGCGGCCGCGGCACCGTCATGTGGCGGCATGATCGGCATATTGCCGCATGGCCAGGACGACGAACCGTTTCGCCGCCTCCTTCAGCCCGGGCCCTTCCGGATGGATGAGGGACGTCGTCCGGACGGTCTGGCGAAGCTCTTCGAGTTCCAGCCGGACGAGTCCGTTGTCTTCCAGCAGCACGGGCCGCAAATACGATTTCGGCAGCAGCGTGGCCGCCCGGCAGCTGTCGAGCAGGCGAAGGATGGCCTCGAAGGAGTCGATTTCCATTTTGACCGACGGCTCGATGCCGTACCGCTCGAACCATTCATCCGTCAGCGCCCTGAACCGCGTGCCCTTGGAAAACAGGATCATCGGCAGGCCGCGCACGTCGTCCAGGCGCAGTGTCCCCCTGCCGGCCAGGGGATGGCGGCGGGGGACGATGAGGCTCAGATGGTCGTCGAACAGGGGCACGCACACGAGGGACGGCTCGTCGATCCGCGCCGCGATGAGCCCGACGTCCACCTTCCGCTCCTTGACCATGGCCACGATTTCGTGGGTTTTTCCGGTGACGGCGCTGATGTCGGTGTCCGGCTCGGCGGCGGTGAAGGCGGCGATCAGGTCCGGCAGGGTCGATTGCAGGGTGGTCAGGCTGGCGCCGATGGTGAGCGCGTGCTTCCCGGCGGCGCCCCATTCGCTGAACGCCTGGCGGTATCGCCGTTCCAGCCGGCGCTCCTCCAGGGCAAACTTGTACAGCATGTCGCCGGCGGGCGTCATGACGAGCCGCTTGCCGACCCGCTCGAACAGCTTCTGGCCGACTTCGTCTTCCAGCGCGCGCAGGTGCCTGGACAGCGCCGGCTGCGACACGTTGAGGCGCCGGGCGGCCCGGTTCAGGCTCTGCTGTTCCACGATTTCGGCAAAATAGGCCAATCTTGTAAACATGTCGGACCTCCCGGAGGCATCTTCCGCCATATGCAAAAACCTTATAAAACATTATAATGGAATAGTACTTCCATTATAAGCGTTTCGGCGTTAATATGAGATATGTCATAGCCCATCGAATGATCGACCATGGGGTACCTTACTATCGGGAGGGTCTAACAGGATGGCGGGCAAGTCGTTTTACTACCGCAGGATTCATTCCCTGCTCGGCGTCATTCCCGTCGGCGTGTTTCTGCTGGAGCATTTCCTGACCAACTGGCAGTCGACCCGCGGGCACGAAGCGTTCCTCGGCGCCGTGGAATTTTTGCACAACATTCCGTTTCTGCTGCTGCTGGAACTTTTCGGCATCTGGCTGCCGCTTCTGTATCACGGCGTGTACGGCCTGTACCGGGTGTTCATCTCGAAGAACAACGTGGGCCGCTACCATTACGGCCGCAACTACATGTTCATGCTGCAGCGTGTAACCGGTGTCATCACCTTCGTGTTCATTTCCTGGCATACGTGGGAAACCCGGGTGCAGGTGGCCCTCGGCAATGTGGCGGTCACCGAACTCGGCGTCCTGATGCGCGACATTTTCATGAACCCCGTCAATTTCGTCCTGTATGCCATCGGCATCGTGGCGGCATCGTTCCATCTGTGCAACGGCATGTGGGCGTTTCTCATCAACTGGGGCATCACCATCGGTCCGCGCGCGCAGCGCGTGTCGTCCTACGTGTGGACGGTGGCCTTCGTCCTGATGGCCGGCCTCGGCGTCTGGGCGATGACCGGCTTCATCAGCGACGATTTCTTCGGCAAGGGGGTTGAGGCTCTTGGCTAACGAAAGAGTGATCGTGGTTGGCGGCGGCCTCGCCGGTTTGATGGCGACGGTCAAGGTGGCGGAAGCGGGCGGACACGTGGATCTGTTTTCCATCGTCCCGGTCAAGCGGTCCCACTCGGTGTGCGCGCAGGGCGGCATCAACGGGGCCGTCAACACGAAGGGCGAAGGCGACTCGCCGTGGGAGCATTTTGACGACACGATCTACGGCGGCGACTTCCTGGCCAACCAGCCGCCGGTCAAGGCGATGTGCGAAGCGGCGCCGGGGATCATCCACCTGATGGACCGGATGGGCGTCATGTTCAACCGGACGCCGGAAGGGCTCCTTGATTTCCGCCGGTTCGGCGGCACGAAATATCACCGCACCGCCTACGCCGGGGCGACGACGGGCCAGCAGCTGCTGTACGCGCTCGACGAACAGGTCCGCCGCCACGAGTCGTACGGCCGGGTGGACAAGTATGAACATTGGGAATTCCTGTCCGTCGTCCTCGACGAAGCGGGCGTCTGCCGCGGCATCGTCGCCCAGGACCTGCGCAGCATGGAAATCCGCCATTTCCGCGCCGACGCGGTGATTTTGGCCACCGGCGGTCCGGGCATCATTTTCGGCAAGACGACGAACTCCGTCATCAACACGGGCACGGCGGCCAGCGCCGTCTACCAGCAGGGAGCCTACTATGCCAACGGCGAGTTCATCCAGATTCACCCGACGGCGATTCCCGGCGACGACAAGCTGCGCCTGATGTCCGAATCGGCGCGGGGGGAAGGCGGCCGCATCTGGACGTACAAGGACGGCAAGCCGTGGTATTTCCTGGAGGAGAAATATCCGGCGTACGGCAACCTGGTGCCGCGGGACATCGCCACGCGGGAAATTTTCCACGTCTGCGTGGACCTGAAGCTGGGCATCAACGGCGAAAACATGGTGTACCTGGACGTCTCCCACATGGATCCGAAGGCGCTGGACGTCAAGCTGGGCGGCATCCTGGAGATCTACGAAAAGTTCATGGGCGAAGACCCGCGGAAAATTCCGATGAAAATTTTCCCGGCGGTCCACTATTCCATGGGCGGCCTGTGGGTGGACTACAATCACATGACGAACATCCCCGGGCTGTTTGCCGCCGGCGAGTGCGATTACCAGTACCACGGCGCGAACCGGCTCGGCGCCAACTCGCTCCTGTCGGCGATCTTCGGCGGCATGGTGGCCGGCCCGAAGGCGATCGAGTACATCCGCGGGCTCGACAAGTCGGCGGCGGACGTGTCCGACCGGTTCTTCGAGCAGGAAAGACAGCGCCAGCAGGAAAAATATGACGCGATCCTGCGCATGGAGGGCTACGAAAACCCGTACAACCTGCACAAAGAGCTGGGCGAGTGGATGACGAACAACGTGACCGTCGTCCGCTACAACGACAAGCTGAAGCAGACGGACGAGAAGATCCTGGAGCTGATGGAGCGCTACAAGAAGATCAACATCCACGATACGTCGAAGTGGAGCAACCAGGCGGCGTCCTTCACGCGGCAGCTGTGGAACATGTTCGAGCTGGCCCGCGTCATCACCATCGGCGCGCTTCTGCGCAACGAAAGCCGCGGCGCCCATTACAAGCCGGAGTTCCCGGAGCGCGACGACGCGAATTTCCTCAAGACGACCAAGGCGAAATACACGCCGGACGGCCCGGTCATCGAATATGAAGACGTCGACGTGTCGCTCATCCCGCCGCGGAAACGGGACTACACGACCGACAAGAAGAAGGGGGCGTAAGGACATGGCGGCTCTCGACACGAAAACGAAAACGGTGCGGCTGATCGTCACGCGGCAGGACGGGCCCGACGGGAAACCGTACACCGAGGAATTCGAAATTCCGTACCGGCCGAACATGAACGTCATCAGCGCGCTCATGGAAATCCAGCGCAACCCGGTCAACGCCAAAGGCGAGAAGACGAGCCCCGTTGTCTGGGAGTCCAACTGCCTGGAGGAAGTGTGCGGCGCCTGCTCCATGGTGATCAACGGCAAGCCGCGCCAGGCGTGCACGGCGCTCGTCGACAAGCTGGAGCAGCCGATCCGCCTCGAGCCGATGCGGACGTTCCCGGTCGTGCGGGACCTGATCGTCGACCGCCAGCGCATGTTCGACGCCCTCAAGCGGGTGAAGGCGTGGATCCCGATCGACGGCACCTACGACCTCGGGCCGGGTCCGCGCATGCCCGAGTCGACGCGGCAATGGGCTTATGAACTGTCCCGCTGCATGACCTGCGGCGTCTGCCTGGAGGCATGCCCGAACGTCAACGAGCGCAGCTCCTTCATCGGACCGGCGGCGATCTCCCAGGTGCGCCTGTTCAACGCCCATCCGACGGGCGCCATGCACGCCGAGGAACGACTGGAAGCGCTCATGGAGGACGGCGGCATCGAAGGGTGCGGCAATTCGCAAAACTGCGTCCGTTCCTGCCCCAAGGGCATTCCGCTGACCACCTCCATCGCGGCCATCAACCGGGACACGACGCGGCTGATGTTCCGCAAATGGCTGATGACCTGAAAAATCCGGCTCCGGCCGCATGACCGGCCGGGGCGCCTCGCCTCCCGGCCCGCCGGCGATTCCGGCGGACGGGAGGCTTTTTTGTTTTTTGGCGCCTTTTTTGATTTTTTTCTTTACGAACGGAAGACAATTTGATAAATTTTTTTTATATATCGGTTCCCGGAACCGGATCATGCGATGGAAGCGAGGTGGGGCCAGCATGAATATCAATCAGTTGGAAACGCTAATTACGATTTCCAAGACGATGAGCTTCCGCAAGGCGGGGGAACTGCTCAATCTGACCCAGCCGGCCGTATCCGCCCAGATCAAAAGCCTGGAGGACGAATTCAAGACGGTGCTCGTGGACCGCAACCATCCCGTCACGCTGACGGACAGCGGGAAAGTGTTCCTTGAGCATGCGATCAAAATCATGCAGATCGTGGAGGATCTGAAGGCGCGGCTTGCCGATCTGGAGCAGACGCCGCAGGGGCACATCGTGGTCGGCACGACGACCTCCATCGCGATGCAGATCCTGCCGCGGGTGCTGGCGTATTTCCAGAACCAGTATCCCCGCATCAAGACGACGATTCTGTCGATGAACTCGACCCAGATCATGTCCAGCGTGGAAAACGGCACGGTGGACATCGGCATCGGCTACCTGATCGAGAAGTCGCCGAACCTGGTGACGAGCGTGCTGTACTACGACACGTTCGAGCTCGTCGTGTCGCCGCAGCATCCGCTGGCGGACAAAGACCACCTGTCCTTCGAGGAACTGCGGGACGTGCCGCTCATCACGATGACGCCGGAGACGGTGGCCCGGGTGTTCATGGATCAGACGTTCAGCCGGCTCGGCATCAGGCCGAAGATCGTCATGGAGCTGTCCAGCAGCGAGGAAGTCAAGCGGATGGCGGAACTGAACATGGGCGCCGCCATCGTATCCAAGCTGTCGGTGACCGAGGAAGTGAAGCGCGGCACGCTGAAAATCATTCCGGTGCGGGAGCTGGAGATCATGCATCCCGTGGGCGTCATCTACAAGGCCGGCCGCTATCTGAATTCGGCGATGCAGCAATTTCTGCGGGATTTGAAGGGAATTCCGGGCGATCCGTTCACCGGACCGGACGCCATACCGGAATGAACCCGGACGCGGGCGTTCGCGATCCGGCCTGCGGACCGGATGCTTGTTGTCCGGACGTCCGCTTCGCCGATCCCCGGTCCATGGCGGCCGGCAGGGCCATCCGCCGGATGAGGAGGAGGAGAGAGGCGTGAAATTCGATTTCCATACCCACCATGAACGCTGCGGGCACGCCGACGGCTCCCTGCGGGATTACGTCGAGGCGGCCGTCCGCGAAGGGCTGGACATGATCGGCCTGTCCGACCACTCGCCCTATTTTGCCAGCTCCCGCGACCATCCGGAACCGAAAGTCGCCATGGCCAAAAGCGAATTTCCCCGCTACGCGGAGGAAGCGCTGGCGCTGAAAAGGGAATTCGCCGGCAAAATCGAGGTGCTGTTCGGCGTGGAGTCCGACTATTTTCCGGAACACGCCGAAACGTACCGCCGGGAACTGTCCCGCTACCCGTTCGATTACGTCATCGGGTCGGTCCACCAGGTGCACGGCATCAGCATTTTCAACAAAAATCGCTGGAAGGCGCTGAACACGGCGCAGCGGATCGAGGTGAAGGAAGCCTACTACGGCCTGATCGCCCGGTCGGCGAAAAGCGGCATGTTCGACGTGCTCGGGCACATCGACGCGATGCGGGCCAATTTCCCGGAGTTTGGCGACATACCGGCGGAGCGGGCCGTGCGCGAGGCGCTCAGGACGATCGCGGAAAGCGGCGTGGCCATCGAAATCAACACGTCGGGCAAGACGAAGCTGTGCGGCGGCTGGTATCCCGCCGACGACCTGCTGGAAATGGCGCTGGCCCACGGCGTCGCCATCACCTTCGGCTCGGACGCGCATACGCCTTCCCGGGTGGGCGACGAATTCGCGCAGGTGGCCCGCCGGCTCCGGGACATCGGCTTCCGGGAATGGGCGGTGTTCCGCCAGCGGCAGCGGGTCATGGTGCCGATCGAGGCCTGACGGAAACCGCGCCCCGGATGCCGAATCAAAAAAAGGGGCCAACCCGACGGCGGGCTGGCCTTTTTCAATGGATGTATATATTGAAAAGGGGGGTCTTGCCTTTACTATAAAAGATCAACGTTATGAAAGGATAACAGCAATGTTTCATTTTTGTAACAAAACCAATGTGGAAAGGATTTTCGACGGGATTCGTGGAATAAAGGAGCGTCGCGGTTTGAAAAGAAGCGCTGCGGCCTGAAGCGGAAAGGGGCGGTCGGATGAACCGGAAAGCGGTGCGGAGCTGGCTGATGTACGACTGGGCCAATTCGGCCTTTGTCACGACGATGGTGGCGGCGGTGCTGCCGGTTTTTTATTTTGACGTGGCGGCCAAAGGGCTGGCGGAATACGAAGCGGCGAGCTACTGGAGTTTTTCCCAGTCGGCCGCGATGGTGACGGTGGCGCTCCTGGCGCCGTTTCTCGGCGCGGTGGCCGATCTGTCCGGCCGCAAGCTGCAGTTCCTGCGGGCGTTCGCCTGGCTCGGCATCACGGCGACGGCCCTGTTTGTTTTGGTCGGCGAAGGCGACTGGCTGCTCGCGTCCATCCTGTTCATCGCGGGGCAGATCGGGTTTTCCGGCGGCAATACGTTCTACGATTCGATGCTGACGGATCTGGTGCCGGAGGAGAAGCGGGACATGGTGTCGTCGCAGGGGTATGCCGTCGGCTACCTGGGCGGCGGCCTGCTGCTGGCGGTCAACCTGCTGATGATCATGAAGCCGGGCTGGTTCGGCCTGGACAGCGCGCTGCACGGCACCTACCTGTGCTTCCTGTCCGTGGCGGCATGGTGGTTTCTGTTTTCGCTGCCGATTTTCCGCCACGCGGGACCGCATCTGCCGAAAGCGGTTGTCCGCCTGTCCGCCGCCGGATACGCCGCCAGGGGATTCGGCCGGCTGTACCGCACGTTCCGCAACGTGCGCCGTTTCCCGGAACTGGTCAAATATCTGATCGCCTTCTGGCTGTTCAACGACGGCATCAACACGGTCATCACGATGGCGACCATGTACGGCAAGACGATCGGCATCGGCACGAACGATCTGATCGCGGCGCTGCTCATCACCCAGTTCGTCGGGTTCCCGTGCACCCTGCTGTTCGGCCGGATGGCGGAGCGGATCGGGGCGAAGCGGGCGCTGTATCTGTCCCTGGCCGTCTACGCGGTGATCATCTCCCTCGGGTATTTCATGACGACGGCGCTGCATTTCTACCTGCTCGCCATCGTGGTCGGTTTCGTGCAAGGCGGCAGCCAGGCGGTGGCCCGCTCCATCTTCAGCCGGCTCGTGCCGAGAAGGCAGTCGGCGGAATTTTTCGGCTTCCTCAGCGTGTCCAGCAAGCTGTCCTCCAGCTTCGGGCCCTTCGTCTTCGGTCTGGCCAGCCAGCTGTTCAAGTCGAGCCGGATGGGCATCCTGGCGCTTCTCGTGTTCATCATCGGCGGCATGATCATGCTCATGTTCGTCAATCTCGACAAGGGGCGCATCGAGGCGGAGGAGGCGGACCGGGCGGCGGCCGCCGCCTGATCGCCATGGGACGCGGAAGCGGCCGCTCGTCCGGGCCCGGCGCCGCGACTTTCGCCCCGGTCCGGCGCCGGGGTGGCGCGATGCGGGTGGCGGACCGGCGCAGCGCGCGTTTCCGGCCGCTTCCGGCCGGCGACGGACGGCTCCACCGGACCCGGCTACCAGATCGGGTCCTCGAAACGGATCGAGAGGCCTTCCTCCAGCGGCCGGCCGTGCTCATAGGAGCGGTTTCCGACCGCTTCGGCCAGGGCGGCGCGGGCCTGTTCGCCGCCTTCCCGCCAGTAGCGGAGCGCCGCGTCCATGACCCGGATGCCGTCGGCCATCGCGTCTTCCCACAGATCGTGGAAAGAGGCGGTGGACGTTTCGTTTTCGACGGCGGGGTGGCGCCACGGGGCGCGGGCTTCGTTCAGCCAGTCCCGGTCGGGAATGCGCCGCTTGTACACGAGCGGCTCGATTTTGCCGAAGGTGAGGAGCCGCTTGATGCCCGACGGATCATGGAACAGCTTCTGGGCGCGGATCATGTCCCGGTAGGCGCGCTGCCAGTCCTCCGGTCCGACCTGCCGCGCGAGATCCGGATAATGGGCGCAGGCGGCGCCGTGCAGCATGGCGACGACGTCCTCCGGCAGCCGCGGTCCCGCGTCGATTTCCCGCCACGCCGGGGTGCGCCAGGTGTCCAGTCCGAGGAACCGCCTGACCCAGAGGGTGTCGAGGATCACTTCGAACCGCTGGTGGTCCCACTTGCGCGAACCCGATTTCGTGAAAATGTACGGATGCGCGTTGCGGTCCAGCACGTGGTGCGTCAGGAAGCCGGCGGCATAGACGGCGAGCGGGTGCTCCGCGGAAGCGGCCGCGCGGCGGACCGCATCCGCCATGTGCAGCAGCACGGGGCCGCATGCTTCGTTGTGCATGCGGGTACCCAGCTCGTTCATCGGGGAGCGTCCTTTCCAGGGCAGGAAGTTGTGATAGAACAAAAAATCGGGCCCCTGGCAGCCGATGTGATAGAGCCGCCGCAGGCCGGGGTTTTCGAGCCAGCCGGCGCAGCCGGCGGCGCGGGCGATTTCGTCGCCGAAGATGTTGTGGGTCCACAGATTGGGCATCGGGTTCGTTCCTCCGCTCGGGATGGATTGTCTTTCATTATAGCATACGGAGTCGCATGCCGAAGACCTGCCGCCAGGCAGGACGCATCGCCGGAAGGCGTCGCGGAACGGAAAAGGGAGGTGCGGGCATGGGCGGATTGCAAGGACGCGTCATCGTCGTCACGGGCGCTTCCAGCGGCATCGGGCGGCAGGTGGCGATCCGGCTGGACGAGGCGGGAGCGGTGCCGGTGCTTCTGGCGAGGCGCCGCGACAAGCTGGCGGAAACGGCGTCCCTCCTGAAAAACCGGGACGTGCTGTGCCTGGAGGCGGACGTGACGGACGACGGCCAGGTGGAGCGGGCCGTTTCGGACATCCTCCGGGCGCACGGGCGCATCGACGGATGGGTGAACAACGCGGGGGCGGGCCTGTTCCAGCGGGTGCCGGACATGCCCATGGAGGCATTCGTGCGGATGATGGAGGTGAACTACCTGTCCGTCGTCCGCTGCACGAAGGCGGTGCTGCCCCACATGCTGAAGGAAAACCGCGGCGTGATCGTCAACGTGGTGTCCGTGGCGGGGAAAATCGGCACGGCGAAGGCGGCGGCCTATTCCGCGAGCAAGCATGCCGCCCTCGGCTTCACCATGAGCCTCCGGGCGGAGCTGGCCGGCACGGGGGTGAAGGTGTGCGCCGTCAACCCCGGACCGGTGGATACGCCGTTTTTCGACCTGGCGGACCCGACGGGCCGCTACGCCAGCAACGTGGCCCGCTTCATGATCAAGCCGGACCGGGTGGCGAAGGCGGTCCTGAAGGCGCTGGAAACCGGCAAGCCGGACATCACGCTGCCGGCGTTCGCCTCCCTGGGCGCGAAGCTGCTGCAGGCGTTTCCGAACGGACTGTCCGGCATCGCCGCCAGGCTTCTGGACCGCAAGTGAAGCCGGGGGCCGTTCCAATTCTTTACAAAAGATGGGCGATGTGCTAGGATGTGTTTGCACGGTCGCAAAGCATGCGCCACTGCTTCTCCCTTTGGGAGAGGGCAGCGGCGCTTTTTGCTTGACGGATCCTTTTTTCCGGAAGGAGGTGGCCAACCGGTGTCCAGACGCACGTTTTGGCGAACGGTCCGGGAGATTCGCCGGCTGCTTGGCCGGCCGACGGATCTGACGCGCGGATGGATGCGCCGCCTGCGGCCGGCCGTCTGAACGCGAAGACGGATGGCCCGGCATCACCGGCAAGGGGGCAGGGGCGGCGGACGGCCCTGCCCGTCAGCCGCCCGTTTCACCCTCCAGTTCCTTCGCGGCTTTGTACAGGATGTCGAACAGGTCGGGAATTTCCTCGTCTTCGAGACAGGAGAACGCGATCCGAAGGTCCGTGTCGCCCAGGGCGATGGTGCCGACGCCGTATCGGTCCAGCAGCCGGACGCGAAGCGCCTCGGCGCTCACCCGCTTCAGCTTCAGGCACATGAAGTAGCCGGAGTTGAACGGATAGTACTCCCAGGCATCATCGTATTTCCCGCTGTCCAGCACGGCCTTGACCAGGTTGGCCCGGCGCTTCATGATCTCGAATTTGGCCCGGCGTTCGGCTTCGAAACCGGGGGAACGGAGCGCCCGGAGCACGAACGTCTGCGACGGGTGCGGTCCGCTCGAGATGGTGGCCCGGATGATGCCCAGCGTCTTTTGCTCGAGGGCGGCCAGCAGCGCGTCCGAACCTCCGCCGTAGGTGAGGAAGCCGACCCTGAACCCCCAGACGAAATCTTCCTTCGTGGCCCCGTCCACCTTGACGGGCAGCACGCGGGGGTGCAGGCCGATCAGTTTCCCGAACAGCGATTCGTGCATGGAATCTTCGAAAAACAGCCCGAAATACGCGTCGTCGACGGCCACGACGATGTTGATGCCCGCTTCGGCCCCCGCCCGGATGGCGCCGATGATGGCGTCCCCCTCCGCGACGGTCGGCGTGTAGCCCGTCGGGTTGTTCGGGAAGTTCAGAACGACGACGGCCTTGCCGCGCGCCTTCTGGGCCAGAATGGCGTCCCGCAGGCCGTCCGCATTGAAGCGTCCGGCCCCGTCGTACAGCGGAAACTGGACCATGTCCGCTCCGCGCCGGAGGCAGAAGGTCAGCTCGTAGTTTTCCCAGTTTTTGTCCGGCATGATGACGGCGTCCCCGGCGTCGAGAAACAGGTCGGCCACGATGGACAGGCCGTGGGTGAGCGCATTGGTAACGATCGGATTGCCGAACGGCTTGCCGCGCAGGGACGGGTTGTCGGCAAGCAGCTTCTCCCGCCAGGCGGCGCGCAGCTCCGGCTTGCCCGCCGGCGGCGCGTACGGATACAGATCTTTCGGTTCATACGCCGACAGCGTGTCCTGCAGGAGCTTCAGGTGCATCGGTTTCCGTTTCTCGAGGGCGATGCCGATGGTGGCGTTGTATTTCGTCGCCTTCGCGCCCGCTTCCGCGGACTGGCTGATGATGCCTTCCCTGGGGAAGTAGAGCTTTTTCCCCAGTTCCGACAACATTTCGAAAACGTGCGGGTTTTCTCTCTGCAGGGTTTCGTTCAGCTGTCTGACGAGGGCATTCATCACACTTCATCCTTCCGATCAGGCTGGTATCGGCCGCGGCGGGAGCCCAGGCGGTCCGATCCGGAAAAAACATGAAGTCATTATATCATGTTCCGTTGTGATCGTCATCATCGCCGGCGCGGCGGACGGCCCGGAAACGTCCGGCCGTGAACGCCCGCCGCGGCCGTCATTGCGGGCCGCGATCCGGAGGCGCCAGCCGCTTCACCAGTTCCGCCGTCTCCCGGTCGAGCGGGCCGTCCCGCTCCAGAAGCCGGTCCACCACCGCCTGGCGTTTGTCGCCCTTCATGTTTTGCCCGAATTTGAACTTGGCGGTCACGGCGTCCGGCGTGATTTTGACGACGGCGGTGCCGGCCAGCTGCCTGGCGTACCGTTCGTCGGCCGGATCGATGGGGGCATATCCGCCTTCCGGCTGCAGCTTCCTCATGAAGGCGGAGAGCGCCTCCGCCTTTTCCGCCGGGTCCGTCACATCCTCCGCCCGGCCCGTGATTAGCACCGATTTGAAGTAGACCGTTGCCGGACAGGCGAGTTCCGGGTCGGACCAATAGGACGGAATCCGCGCATAAGGCTTCGCCACGGTGAAGCACACCCGGCTGTCGGCGGCCATGGAGCGCATTTTTTCGCCGGCGCGGCTGCCGTGGAAATAGATGCACCCGTTGAGCCAGACGAAATTGAGAGGCAGGACGCGCGGCTCTCCCGCCTCGTTGATCGTGCCCAGGAAGCCGTAGTCCATTTCGCGCAGAAACGATTCGATGGCTTCGCGGTCGTCCACTGCAAATTCCTTTCTCCGCATCCGTCGTCACTCCCGTTGTGTCCGTTTGGACCATTTTATCCGGTTCATTGACAATAAAAAAGATCCACTTTATATTCATTTCACTGTACCAGTTGTCAAAAAGAGGGGAATGCGCCGATGGAACTGCAACTGCCGTACGAAACGAACCTGAAGCGATACGGGCGAAAAACCGAAGCGCTGTTCCACGCGATCCGGGACAGCATCATGAGCGGCCGCATTCCGCCGGGCAGCCGGCTGCCGTCCACCCGGGCGCTGGCCGGGCAGTACGGACTGTCGCGGGGCACCGTGAACGCGGTGTACGACATGCTCCAGGCCCAGGGCTACGTGCGGACGAGGCCGGGGAGCGGAACGGTGGCGGCCGGCACGGGCGGGCATCTGCACGCCGCGAAGCGGGACGTGCGGGGCGAGGCGGCGCTGTCGCGATGGGGGGAACGGATCCGGGCGCTGCCGGATGCGGCCGGGGATGCGGCCGGCCCGCCGGACGACAGCAGCGGCGGGCGTGGTGCGGGAGGCGGAACGGAAGTTGCCGGCGGCGCCTCCGGTGCGCCAGCTGTCATCGATTTTACGCCCGGCCGGGTGGCGCTGTCGCATTTTCCGGTGAAGGAGTGGAACCGGCTGCTGTATGCCCAGGTCCGCAACCAGTACCGGCTGGAGCGGGCGGATGCCCACGCGGCGGAAGGCCACCGTCCCCTGCGGGAAGCCATCGCCCGGCATTTGCGCCGGACGCGCGGGATTGACGCCGCGCCGGAAGACGTGTTCGTCACCGGCGGGTCCCACCAGGCGCTCGTCCTTCTGATTCACCTCCTCCTCGACCCCGGGGAAGCGGCCGCCGTGGAAAATCCCTGCTACGGGGGAACGGTGCGGGCGATCCGGGCCGCCGGCGGGCGGGTGATTCCCTGCCCGGTGGACCGAAGCGGGCTTGTGACGGAGGCGCTGCCGGCATCGGCGAAGCTCATCGTCGTCACCCCGGGCCGGCAGTTTCCGACGGGAGCGGTGATGCCCCTGGAGCGCCGGCTGGCGCTTCTGGACCATGCGGAACGGCACCGCTGCTTCGTGATCGAGGACGACTACGACAGCGAGTTCCGCTTTCGCGGCCGGCCGGTCGAGCCGCTCAAGGCGCTGGACCGGACGGGCCGGGTGGCGTTCGTCGGCACGTTTTCCCGCACCATGATGCAGGATATCCGGCTCGGCTATGCGGTGGTTCCTCCGGCGTTGGCCGACGCGTTCCGCAAAGCGAAGCAGCTGTTCGAGCCGCATCCGGCGGCCGTTCTGGAGCAGCGGGCGCTGGCCGCCTTCCTGAACGGCGGCGGATATGAACGCCACCTGCGGCGCATGCGGCGTCGGTACATGAAGCTTTGCGAACGGTTCGAGTCGCTGCTTGCAAAGCGGGCGGGACGGGCGCTCTTCGTCCATCCGAATGACGCCGGGCTGTATGTCTACGCGGAATGGAAGCATTCGGCGGCGTCCTTCTCCCGCTTTCTGGCGGCCTGCGCCCGGCGCCGGCTGCTCGTCCGCGATCTCGCCGGCACGTACGTCGAAAACCCGAAGCCGGCGCTGGCCCTCGGCTTTGCCCATCTGGAAGAAGATGAAATGGAAGAGGGGGTGAGCCGGCTGGCCGGGGCGCTGGAGGAAGCGTTGTCCTAGACGGACGGGAGGCGTGCCGTGCCGCGCTTCGCCGGCCTGCATACAATGGAATGACCGGCCGGACGGCGCGGAGGCGCCCCGTTGCGGCGGGCCGGATGCCGGTGCGAAGGCGGGCGCGGGATCGCGGATCACGGACGGGGAGTGGCGGAACGATGGCGGGGCTGGCGGGCGGCTTTTGGGGATGGTACCTGGATTTTATCGACGCCATGGGCGAACTGCGCATCTCGGGCATTCCCCTGGCGCTGGCCGCCAATTTCGCCGCTTGCGCGGGGAGCCCGGGAGGCGGCACGGGACGGATGCCGCCATCCCGCATCCAGCCGTCTTTCGACGCCAGGATCCGGACCTGGCTGGAACCGGCGCCCGCCCGCCGGAAGGGCGGCCACGTGGCCCTGTGCACGAGCCTGCTCCGTTTTCCGGAATCGGTGTACCGGGAATATTTCCGACGGGAGAAAGCGGTGATCGTGGCCGATTTCGCCGCTTCCGGCGGCGGGGAGCGGTACGGCCTCGACGTGCGGAATTTGCGGGCATGCGGCGGAGATTGGACGGCGCAGGCGAAAGCCGCCCGGGCCTGGGCGGAGAAGCTGCTGCGCAGGCTGGACGGACATCCGCTGATGGCGGACGGAACGTTCCGGGAACGGTTTCTGGCGGGCATTCCGGAGTGGGTCCGGCTGATCGTCCAGGCGGAGGCCTACATGGAGCGGCATCCGCCGGGCTGCCTCGTGGTGGGCACGACGGAGCTGGCGCTGACCCGGGTGCTGGCGCTGGCCGCCAGGCGGCGGGGCATTCCCGTCATCTGCCTCCAGCACGGCGTCATCGCCGTGGAGACTTCCTACATGCCGGTTTTTGCCGACATCCAGGCGGTGTACGGGCCGGCGGACGCGGCCTGGTACGCGGAGAGGGGCGTCAGCCGGCGGCGCCTTGCGGTGACGGGCCATCCCCGTTTCGATCCGCTGTTCACCGGCACGCCCCCGTCCGCGGAGGCGCTCGCCGCCCGCCTCGGCTTGCCGTCCGGCCAGCGTTTCGTGCTGGTGGCGACCCAGCCGCACCTTCCGGCGGGGGACGTCGCGCGCCTCGTCCGGGAACTGGCCGGACGGCGGGACGTGCGCGTGCTGATCAAGCCCCATCCGCTGGAAGAGCGGTCGGGAAAAACCGCCGAATACGGACGCCTGGCGGCCGCTTTTCCGAACGTCACCGTGCTCCCGCAGCGCATCGATCTACATGACGTGCTCCGGCGCGCGGCGGCCGTCGTCGCGGAAAGCTCCACGGTCGGCCTGGAGGCGCTCATGGCGCGGCGGCCGCTCATCGTGCTGAAAGGGCCGCATTCGGAGGTTTTCGAACGTTGGGGATTCGCCGCCGAAGGGCCGGAGCGGACGGCGGAACGGGCGCTCGCCGTCCTCGACGGCGGGATGGCGGATGCCGCGGCGGAACGGGCGCTCCGCCATCTGTATCCCCTCCGGCTTTCCGGGCCGGCGCTTTCCTCGCTGATCCGGCGGACAAGCGGCATCGACTGCCGGCCGCGCATCAGCTGGCTGCGCGACGGCATGCTGCTCAAGGGGGACGGGCCGGCCGTCTGGCTGATCCAGGGCGGCCTGCGCCGGCGGGTCGCCGGTCCGCGACAGCTCAAGTCGCTGATGAAAAAACGCGGAGAACCGGTCCGCGTCGTCAAGCCGGAACTGTTGCGGTGCATTCCGCAGGGAGAACCGCTCTGACACCGGATTTCGCGCCGGAACAAGCGGCAAGGCCGCTGTCCCTGGAACCGCCTGCGGCGGATCCGGCCGGGTCAGCGGCCTTGTTTTGCGCCGTGCTTGTCCACGAGGATGCCGAGCCTTTCGCCCATCCGCACCCTGCTGTTGACCATCAGGTCCGGGCGCGCCCGGAACGTGCCCTGCTCGAAAAGCAGCACGACGGTGGATCCGAACTCGAACATGGCCAGCTCCTCGCCCTTTTCCACCCGGTCGCCGAGGGTGTCCGCGTACCGGATGCTGCTGACGTTCATGGCGCCGACCTTGACCAGCGCCGCTTCCCCCCGGTCGTGACGGATGTAGGTGATCACCCGTTCGTTGCGGCTCAGCGTCTTTTTCATGTGGCGAAGGCCGAACTCGTTGACGGGGTACACTTTGCCCGGCACATGCTCCTTTTCCACGATGGCGCCGGACACCGGGCTGTGGATGCGGTGGTAGTCGGACGGACTCAGATAAAGCACGAAAAAGAATCCGTTGCGGTAATTGACGCTGCGGGGCGACCCGTTCAGAAGCGATTCGACGTCATAGTTCTGCCCCTTCACGTTCAGGAGCACGCCGTCCTGGGCAAAGCCGATGCCGGTGATCCGCGCGTCCACGGGGCTCGTCGCCGCGTCGGGATCCGGATCGACGGGCCGCAGGCCCGGTTTGAGGCGCCGCGTGAAAAACGCGTTCAGCGACGGGTATTGCTCCAACGGCAGCTCCGCTTCGGACGGATCGATGCCGTATATGCGGGCGAAACGCGGAATGAAGCGCCGGCTCATGCTTGATCCGGCCAGCCGTCCGGCTGCGCGGGATAACCATTTGCGGGCGGAAAGTTCGGTCATCAGGCGAAAAAACGGCGTCCACATGTCCATGTCTGTCTCCCGTCATTCGTCTGCCAAAAGTCACAATTGTATCTTTACATATTTTCGCGCAGGCTGGCAACCCGATTCCGGCGAGGTCGGACATCCGGCAGAAAAAAGAAGCCGGGCCCGGTCCGGTTACCGTCCGGCCCGGTCACCGGCCGGTCCCGGCGCGGCGCCGTTCGGCCCGGCGCTTCTCCAGCAGGTAGGCGCCGTACGCCATCGGATTGCCGTAGGCGTCGATCCATTCCCGCACGAGCCCGCCCCGCAGAAGGCTGTAGCGCAAATCCCGCCCGTTGCATTCGATGAACATGGGAAAGCCGGCTTCCGTGATGCCCACGTCGAGCCCGATGTCCGCCAGGCGGGGCAGCGATTGGCTGAGCCGGCGGGCGACCCGCAGGCTGAATTGGGCGATGCCGTGCCGGACTTCATCCGGGTCGAGGGCCGGAAAACGGGCCAATAGCCGCTCCACGGGCATCACCGTGCCGCCGCGGGCGACGTTGGTCACATACGACCGCTCCGCCGCCACCTTGCCGACCATGCCGGTGATTTGCCAGTCGCCGCCCTGCCCGCGCTGGACGGACACCCGGATGTCGAACGGCCTCCCGTCCCAGGTGGCCAGCGGCAGCCGCTGCTGCACGAGGTAGCGTCTCGCGTAGATGCGTTCCCTCAGCCGCCGCGGCAGCGGACGGGACAGATCCACCGGCTCCGTCCGCACGTTCCCGTCCGCCGCCGCCGTCTCCAGCACCCACGCGTCGCCGCTTTTTTTCAGCATCATGACTCCCAGTCCGACGCTTCCGCTGTTCGGCTTCAGGATCAGCTCCCCGTGCCGCTTCATCATGTCCCGGATGTTGATCGGCGTCGCCTCCAGCGTTTCCGGCAGATGGATGCGCAGTGACGGGTCCTCCATCAGCAGCCGGTGGATGCGCACCTTGCCGTGCCGGTTGATGCCGTTGTAGATGTGCACGCCCGCGGCCGCAAGCCTTTTGAGCTTGTCGTTCAGCTTTCTCTTTTTGAAGATGGCCCGGTTGTGCACCACCTTCGGCATGGGCACCCGCTTTTTCACGAACCGCTCGCCTTCCCAGACGTAGGCCGTCGTCGTTTTGGCCCCCGGCCGCAAATGTCCCAGCTTCACGAAACACGGAACGACGCCGTGCGCTTCCGCCGCCGCCACGTAGAGAAGCAGCGCTTCGTGCGACGTTTTCCCCCGCGGGATGCCCCGGTACAGCCGGCCGTTCAGGAGAACGCCCACCATCGGTTTTGCCATCGTCCTCAACTCCTTGCTTCATCGTATTCCCGCACACGGCGGGCGGATGGGTGTGCGCGAGCGGACAGTCGCCCCTTTTTGGCGCCTTTTGCCCGCCTTGCGTGTAAGATGGCAGTGGCAGACAGCCGCCGGCGGATGGCGCGGAAGCGCAAGGGGACGCGGCGGGGACATCGGGACGGAAAGGCGGAAGATGCGGTGCGGGAACCGGTCGGAAAGCCGAGGGTGGCCATCGTGACGCCGGGCACGTTCGCCCTGCCTTCTGACGGCGCGAGCTCCGTGGAGCGGGCGGCGGATGAAATCAGCCGGCGGATCGCGGAAGCGGCGGACGTGTTCGTGTTTTCGAAACAGGAAGAAGGCATGCGGGAAACGGAGACGATCGGCGGCGTGACGCACATCCGGCCGGCGGCGAAAACCGCGGCCGGCTACCGGGTCCGGGTGCTGGAGCAGCTCGGGCGCATCCGGCCCGATCTGGTCCAGGTGGAAAACCGGCCGAAACTGGTTCGGATGGTGAAGCGGGCGGTGCCCCGGGCGGAGGTGTGGCTGACGCTGCACTCCCTGACCTTCACGAGCCCGCGGCACATTTCGGGCAAACGGCTTCGCCGGGAGCTGCGGGCAGCGGACCGCATCTTGCTGAACAGCCGCTTTCTGCGCCGCGAATTGGCCAGACGGTTTCCCCGTTTCAAGGGCAAAATGCTGGTCAACCATCTGGGGATGGACCCGGTGCGGTTCCGCTCCCGGTGGGAGGAAGGCGTCCGCGAGGCGCGCGAGGCGTTCAAGGCCCGGCACGGACTGGCGGGAAGGCCGGTGGTGATCTATGCCGGCCGGCTCATTCCGATCAAGGGGGTCCACCTGCTGCTCGGGTGCTGGCGCAAGGTGATCCGCCGGTTCCCCGACGCGGTGCTCGTCATCGCCGGCTCGGCGTTTTACGGTTCGAAGCGGAAAACGCCCTATGTGCGCAAGTTGCACCGGATGGGAAAACGGTTCGGGCGCAGCGTCCGCTTCCTGTCTTATGTGCCCCATTCGGCGTTGCCGGAGTGGTACCGGGCGGCGGACGTCGCCGTGGTGCCTTCGGTCGGCAAAGAGGCGTTCGGGCTCGTCAACGTGGAGGCGATGGCTTCGGGCCTGCCGGTCGTCGCCAGCCGCATCGGCGGCATCCCGGAAATCGTCGTCCACGGGGAAAACGGATTCCTGGTGCCGCCCGCCAAACTCCGGAAACGGCTGCCGGCGCTCCTCATCCGGCTTCTGGCCGACGAAACGCTGCGGCGGGCCATGGGTGAACGGGCGGCGGAAACGGCGCGGCGCCATTTCTCCTGGCAGCGGACGGCGGACAGGCAGCTGGCGCTGTATCGTGGGTATTCGCGCATTTTTGCCGGGACAGGTGTCATGCGGGAAAACGGCGGCATAGGCTACGGATGACGGGCGACGGCCGTTGGGCGGCGGTCGGCGGGCGAGCTTTTTGCGGCGGACGGCGATCGGCCGGCGACGGCCGGCAGCCGGAGGCCGACGGGCGGACGCGCGCATGGCTGCAACAGCGCGGAACGCCGGCCGGGGCCGCGGAATATGCCGCCGGACAAAAAGGCGGGACGAAAGGAAGGCGCGTGCGGGGACGTTCAGGACGGACCGCGCGGGCACAGGCGGCAAGAAGCTTTCAAACGGGAGAGGAAGTCATCCATGGCGAAGCGAAGCGCAGGCAAGCAGAGGAGGCGCAGGCAGAAAGTGGCCCGGCGCACGTACCGGGTCGTGAGCGGAGCGATCGATGAATTGAAACTGATCGAAGAGGCGGCGGCGATCCGCCAGGCCAGGGCAGCGCGCGCCGTCCAAAGTCCGGTCGTGCGGGCCGGCGCAAAACCGGCGGGGAAGGCGGCCGGCGGAAAACCGTCCGCCGGGGACCAGGCGGCGGAAACGACTCCGGCACGGCCGGTTTCCGGGGCGGCCGAACGGAGCGCGGGCGCCGGCACGGCTGTCCGGCGGGCGGAAAAGGATGCGGGCGCCGCGGCACCCGGGCCGGCGGATTCATCGGCGGAGCGGAGCGGATCGGCGGATCGGAGCGCCGCACCGGATCGGGGGGGCGCCGCCCAGCGGCATTTCGCGGCGGGGCGGAGCATCCAGGCCTCGTCGCTGGCGCCGGCCGCGGACCGGACGCCGGGCAAGGCGGGCGGCCCGAAGACCGGGCGCGGTCCGGCCGCGCCGGGAGAAGCCGCCGGCGGAACGCCCGCCGTGGGCGAAGGCGTCTTGCGCCGCCAGACGGGGGACCGCAAAGGGGTGATCTACACCGACGATCTGGTGGATGAAGCGGTGACCGGCAGCAAAATCGCCAACCGGACCATCGATGAATCGAAAATTCGCCCCGGCGCCATCGGCACCCAATCGCTGCGGGATTTTGCCGTCACCCACGCGAAGCTGGCGGACGGCAGCGTGACCTCCAGCAAAATCGCGCCTGGCGCCATCGACGATTTACACCTGGCCGACCAGTCCATTTCGGGCAGCAAGCTGAAAAACCGCTCCATCACCGGCGACAAGCTGGCGGACAACAGCATCGGTTCGGAAAAGCTGGCCAACAAAACGATCGATTCCGTCAAAATCGCCGAAGCGTCCATCGATACGTTCCATATCCGGGAGCAGGCGATCACGGGCGAACTGATCCAGGACCAGGCCATCACCGCGAAAAAAATCAAAAGCGGGGCCGTCACCGACATCTGCCTCGCCAACGGGGCGGTCAACGCCGCCAAGCTGGCGGACGGCGCCGTGACGACGGATAAGCTGGCCGACGGGGCGGTGACGGCGGACAAACTGGCAAGCGGCAGCGTGACGGCGGAAAAACTGGCGCCCGGTTCGGTCACCGGGGACGTGCTGGCGCCGCACGCCGTCACGGGCGGGCATCTTGCGGCCCAGACGGTGACGGGAGAAGCGATCGGCAAGCGGACCATCGACAGCTCGCACATCGGCGTCGGCGCCATCCAGGGAGAAAACGTGGCCAAGCGGACGATCACCGGCGTCCATGTGGCGCAGGAAACGATTGCGGAGGAACATCTCGCGCCGCAGTGCGTCACCACCTCCAGAATTGCCGATGGCGCGGTGACCGCCGCCAAGCTGGCGGAAGGCAGCGTATCCGCCGCCCACCTGGCCGACGGGTCGGTGCTGACGGAGAAGCTGGCCGATGGCGCGGTGACCGGCGGCAAAATCAAGCCCGGCAGCCTGACCGGATCGTTGCTGGCTGAACATACGGTGACCGGCCGGGAGCTCGCCGTCCAGTCAGTGGATACGGTGCACGTGTCATTCTACGCCATCCGTCCGGAACATCTGGCCCCCGCCGCCGTGGGCCGGGAGCAGCTGGCCTTCGGCGCCGTGACGGGCGATCACGTGGCGGACGGAAGCCTGGGCGGCAGCAAGCTGGCGGACGGGGCCGTCGGCAGCCGGCATCTGGCGGCCGGTGCGGTAACCCGGGAGGCGCTGGCGGACGGGGCCGTGGGCGGCCGCAATCTGGAACCGGGCTGCGTGGCGGCGGAGCATCTGGCCGAAGGGGCAGTCGAATCTTCGGCGTTGGCGGCGGATGCCGTCCGGAGCCGGCACCTGGCCGAAGGCGCCGTCACCTCCCGGCAGCTGGCCGATCAGTCGGTCACCACGGCCAAACTGGCCACGGAAAGCGTGTCGACGGGAAAACTGATCGACGGCGCCGTCACCGCGGAGAAACTGGCGCCGGGCAGCGTGACGGCGGAGAAGCTCGCGCCCGGTGCCGTCGGCGAAGCGCATCTGGCCGAGGGCAGCGTGCAGGGCCGGCACATCGGCGCCGGGCAGATCGCCGCCGTCCATCTGGCGGACGGGAGCGTGACCGGGAGCCACCTGGTGCCCGGTTCGGTTGAGTCGCGGCACTTCAAGCCTTCTTCCGTGACCGCCGAAGCGATCGCCGACGAATCGGTGACGGCCGACAAGCTGGCGGACGGCAGCGTGGCAGGCTGGCATCTGCAGCAAGGCGCCGTGATGGAGGAACACGTGGCGGAACGGGCCATCGGCCCGCTGCATGTCAAGCCGGATGCCATCGGCGCCGAACATTTGGCCGACGGGGCGGTGGAACGCCGCCATCTGCAGGCGCAAAGCGTCGGAGCGGAGCAGCTGGCGGCGGAGGCGGTCACCACGGCCGCCATCGCGAAAGGGGCGGTGACGGGCGACAAATTGGCCGAAGGGGGCGTTGCCGGCGTCCATCTGGCCGCCGGGGCCGTGGAAACCGTCCACCTGGCGCCCGGCGCGGTGACCGGCGGCGCGCTGTCGGAGCGGTGCGTCGAAAGCCGGCATTTGGCTGAAGGGGCTGTCGGGTCCGCGCATCTGGCGGACGGCGCGGTCGGCGGCCGGCACTTGGCCGAGGGGGCGATCGGGTCCGCGCATCTGGCGGACGGCGCGGTCGGCGGCCGGCACTTGGCCGAAGGGGCGGTCGGTTCCGCGCATCTGGCGGACGGCGCGGTCGGCGGCCGGCACTTGGCCGAGGGGGCGGTCGGTTCCGCGCATCTGGCGGACGGCGCGGTCGGCGGCCGGCACTTGGCCGAGGGGGCGGTCGGTTCCGCGCATCTGGCGGACGACGCGGTCGGCGGCCGGCACTTGGCCGAAGGGGCGGTCGGTTCCGCGCATCTGGCGGACGGCGCGATCCACGGCCGGCATCTGTCGGCCGGAGCCGTCACGGCCGACAAGCTGGCGTTCGTTCCCGTGCTGGGGGCGCAACCGGACGTGCTGCTGCAGCAGGGCATCGTCTCTTTCCGATTCGGGGAAAGCCAGTCGACGGCAAGCGTAACCGTGGAGTTTCGCCGGCCTTTTGCCGGCAGGGATTATGCCGTCGTGGCAACGGTGTCGGGCGCGCCGGCGGTGGCCTGGCTCACCGGCAGAACCGCCTTCTCCGCCGATTTCGAGGTCATCCGGCTTGGCGGGGCGGAAACCGCCGGTGCAATTGAAGCCGAACTGCATTTCGCGGCAGCCGGCACCGGATACCGGGAGGAATCCGGCTTCGGGCGGAGCGGCGCGGATGAAACGGGCCTGGAGGCCGGCGCGAAACGGTTCCCCGAAGCGGACCGGCTGCTCGCAACGGACCGGATGTCCGAAACGGATCGGACACTCGAAACGGATCGGATACCCGAAGCAGACCGGATGCTGGATGGCGTTCGGATGCCCGAAGCGGATTTGGCGTATTCGGGCGAGTCGTTGATCGCTGGTGCGAAGAGCACGGGCGCGGCGGAAGAGACGACGGGAGCCGACGCCCCGGGCGGCTTGGCAGGTTCTCCGGTCGCGGCGACGGACATCCCCGTTGGAACGGCGGACGTTGCGACGGAAACACCGGACGCGCCGGCCGGGCTGACGGACATGTCGGCGAATGCGGCCGCCAGCCCGGCCGAAACGGATGCATCGGCCGGCTTGCCGGAAATCCCGGTGATTCCGGCGGACGATTCGGCCAAAACGGCGAATGCGCAGCCGGAAACGGCCGGCATCCCGGCCGGATCGACGGAGGCCCCGGCTGGATCGCCTGGCGTTTCGTTCGAAACGACGGATGCCTCTGTCGGCGAGTCTCAGGCGGATGGGGCAGAAACCGGAGAGCCGGCAGGGGCGCAAGGAAGGAATTGGGAATCGCCCGGCGCTCCGTCCGGAACGCTGAATGCGGCGACGGAAGAATCCACGGGAACATCGGAACCTCCGATTTCGAGCGTTGCGCCGGCGCCGCCGGATGAAGCGGCCGGTTCCGGGCAAACCGCCGCGCCCGTTCCGGAAGATCGGGCGGGCGTATCCGGCGGATTCGCGGCAATCGTTCCGGCGGATCAAACGGCTGTTTCCGGCGAAGCCGATGGCCCGATTCCGCCGGATGCGGCGCCGGCACCCGGCGAGGCGGTCAAGACCGGCAAGGCTCTTGCAGACAACAAAAAAAGAAGGCGGGGGAAAAAAGCCGCCCCGTAGACCCGAGTCGCCCGAGAAAGTCGAACAACGCGCCCCGGATCCGGGCTGGACGCCCGATGGGAACGGAAAACCGTCCGGCCGCCATACGGCGGACCGGACGGTTTTTTGCCTTTTCCCGGCTTTCAGCCGCGTCCCGTTGCCGGTATCGACGGCGGTGGACGGCCCTGGGGAACCGCACCGGCCCGACCAGCCCGCCGCGTCCTTCATCGCCGCGCGGCGCTTCCGGTCCGGCGCGGGACAGCCGGCCGGCTTTTTACGGGCGCGGACAAGCGCCCGGAATGTCCAACCGGTAAACGCATGCCGTTACGGCTTGTCGACGTGGACATAGAATGTGGGGGAAAAGAGGAGGTGAAGCACATGCCGCCCAGACGACCGGCAGCCCGCCGTGGCGCCGGGCCGGATGCGGCCGGGATGGACGCCGCCGGTCCGGGCGAAAAAAGGACAAACGCGGACAGGCCGAAAGCGGCCGGACGGACAGCGGCCGGGCGGAAACAAAGCGGATCATGGGGAAATCGGAAAAACGGATCGCGGGGAAAACGGCAAGTCGGATCATGCGGATGACGGCGAAGCGGATATCGGCCATGCGGCTCTCGGCAAAGCGCGGCAAGAAGCGAGCCGCCGGCGGCCACATCCGCGGCGGCACCCGCACCAGCATCCGCGGCAGCGTCCGCGGAAGAAACCGGCGAAAAGCGCCGGCCATCCCAAACACGCCCGGCCGGATGCGCGCGGAGCCGATCGCCAACAGCGAAAAGCCGCTCGTCAGCGTCATCGTCCCGGCGATGAACGAGCGGCGGACGATTGCCGCCGTCATCGCCAACGCGCGCAAGGTTCATCCCGAGACGGAAGTCATCGTCGTGGCCAACGGATCGACCGACGGGACGGAGGAAACGGCCCGCAGGATGGGCGCCCGCGTCATTTCGTTTCCGCATCCGCTCGGCCATGATGTCGGCCGGTGCATCGGCGCGCGGCATGCGAAGGGCGACATCCTGCTTTTCACGGACGGGGACATCGTGATTCCGGCCGACAGGCTCCGGCCGTTCGTCGAAGCGGTCATGCGGGGATGCGACGTGGCGCTCAACCGCTACAGCGGCAAAACGCGGACGGGAAAACCGCATCCCGTCGTCATAGCCAAGCATGCCCTGAACGCCGCGCTGCGCCGGCGCGATCTGACGGGTTCGTCCATGACGACGATCCCCCACGCCATCAGCAGGCGCATGCTGGAGTCGGTCGGCGCCGCCGCGCTGGCGGTTCCGCCGGTGGCGTTCGCGTCCGCCGTCCGCCGCGGGCTGACCGTCTGCCGGGCGGCTTACGTGGAAGTCGGAAAATCGAATCCCATCCGGCGGCGAAACAGACGGGATGATCCCCTCAGGCGGCTCATCGTCGGCGACCATCTGGAAGCGTTGGCCCGCCTGACCGACGAGGCCGGACCGCGGGGCGGATTTACCGACCTGCATCGCCAACGGAACAGAGTGAGGTGATGGCATGCGCCGGGTGAACGGAAGGGGTTTGGCGGGAAAACGCGGACCGGCCCGGGCTTACCGGGCCGGCCGCCGGGCGGCGCTTCGCCTCAAGCATGCATCCGCGGGAACCGTCCGGCCGCCGGATATGCACATGCTGAATGACGCCTGGTGCGCGTTCTGGAGGGGCCGGCGGCCCGTCCGGCACCCGGCCCGCCAATATCTCGCGGCCATGAACGCCTTTCTGCGCGGCTTTGCCGCGCAGGCCGGGATCGGAAAACCGGACGCCGTGCTCCTGCCGACCCGCAAAACCGTGGCGGCGGTGGTGACGGTGATGAACGAAGCGGGCACCCTCGCGAACGTGCTGGCGCAGCTGGCGCGGCTACCGCTGGCAGAAACCGTCGTCGTCGTGAACGGTTCCCGGGACGAAAGCTTCGCCGTCGCCCGGCGGGCGGGCGCCACGGTGGTCCATTATCCGGAACCCCTCGGACACGATGTGGGACGCGCGCTGGGCGCCAAGATGACGGATGCGGACATCGTCCTGTTTCTCGACGGCGACATTCCGATCCGCGCCGAACGCCTGCTGCCGTTCATCGATGCCGTCCACCGCGGAACGGACGTGGCGCTGAACAACCTGGCGCCGTTCCTCGGGCCCATGCGGGCGTGGGACGAAGTCACCGTGATGAAGGCGTTTCTCAACCATTGCCTGGACCGGCCGGATCTGTTGGCCAACTCGCTGACGGCGGTTCCCCATGCCCTGTCCCGCCGGGCCATCCGGGAAATCGGACCGCGCCATCTGATGGTGCCTCCCTGCGCCCTTGTCCGGGCGGTCCTTGCCGGACTCGTCATCCGGGCGCCGGCGTCGGTCGACGTCATTTCCGCCAACAAGCGCCGCCGGATGAACACCGGCAGGGAAAACCCGGTTTCCGGCCTGATCGTCGGCGACCATCTGGAGGCGATCCATTTGCTGAAGCAGCTGCGCGGCCCGCGTCTCGGATTTGCCGACGGCATCCGCAACCGCAAGGCGGCGGACTTGCCGGAATCGGCGATGTCCGGCCAGCCGGCAGGCTCGCCGCATACGCCGGGACGGGCGCTTCCCGCCGGGACCGAGGAGGGGACGGCGGGAAGCGGGGCGCCGCTGCCGATGACAGCATCGGGAGGCGCGTGACCCATGCACCTGACGAGCATCGTCATTCCGTCGTACAACGGCCTGCATCTGCTTGGCCACTGCATCGCGGAAATCCGGCGGTTCACGGACCGCCCGTTCGAACTCATCGTGGCCGACGACGGCTCGACGGACGGCACCGCCGAATTTTGCCGCCGGGAAAACATCCCCTTCGTCTCCCTGCCGCGGAACCGGGGGTTCCCTTGCGCCGCCAACGCCGGGCTCAAAATGGCTTCCGGCGACACGGTGGTGCTGATGAACAACGACATCATCGTATCGCGGCGCTGGCTGGACAACATGCTGGCCTGCCTGTACAGCGCGGAAGACATCGGCATCGTCGGACCGATGGCCAATTACGCCAGCGGCAGCCAGCACCATCCGCTCGGGTACGCCGATCTGACCGGCTTCCACGAGATGACCCGGGAAGCGAACCGGCCCGATCCCGGCAAATGGAGAACCGTACAGCGGCTGGTGGGCATGTGCATGGTGATGAAGCGCGAGCTAATCGACCGCGTCGGCCTTTTGGACGAACGGTACGCGCCCGGCCATTACGAAGACGACGACCTCTGCTACCGCGCCAGGCTCCACGGCTTCAGGCTGATGGTGGCCGGAGACACCTACGTGCACCATCACGGCAGCGCCAGTTTCCGGCAACTGCCGCCGGAGAAGCTGGCCGCAGTCATCGAAACGAACCGGCAGAAATTCATCGAAAAATTCGGCGCGGATCCGCTCATGTTCGTTTGATCGTTCAACCATCGCGAAAGGGATGATGGGGTGTTGAAGGGAGTCATTCTGGCGGGAGGAACGGGTACGCGCCTCTATCCGCTCACGCATCTGGTCAACAAGCATCTTCTGCCCGTCGGCAGAAAGCCGATGCTGGAGCATGCCATCGAAAAATGCAGGGAAGCCGGCATCCTAGACCTGATCGTCGTCATCGGCAAACAGTCCGCCCAGCTTTACGCGGAATACTTCGGCAACGGCGCGAAATGGGGGGTGCGGCTGGCGTTTCTCATCCAGGAGCGGCCGGGCGGCATTGCGGAGGCCCTGTCCCTCGCCGAACCGCTCATTCCCCGCCACGAAAAGTTTGTGGTGCTGCTCGGCGACAACCTGTTTGAAGATTCGCTGCGGGATGAAGCGGCACGTTTTCTGGAACAGCCGGAGGGCGCACGGGTGCTCCTGAAGCGGGTGCCCGACCCGCGCCGCTACGGCGTCCCGGTCATCGAAGGGGGGCGCATTCTCGACATCGAGGAAAAACCGTCGCATCCGAAGTCGGACTATTGCGTCACCGGCATCTATTTCTACGATACCGGCGTGTTCGACAAAATCCGAGCCATCACCCCGTCCGCCCGCGGCGAGCTGGAAATCAGCGACGTCAATGCCCTGTATGCCCGCGAAGGCACGCTGACCTACGGCATTTTGCGCGGGTGGTGGACGGATGCCGGCACCTTCGCGTCCCTCGCGGAAGCGGCGAAACGGCTGGAGGAACATACCGACGGAAGGGAGGGAAAGACGCCCCAATGAACCGCGTGCTCGTCACCGGCGGCATGGGCTTCATCGGCAGCAACTTCATCCGGTACATGCTGGAGCGCTACGGCGACGACGGCCTGACGATCATCAATCTCGACTTGCTGACGTACGCGGGAAATCCGGAAAATTTGCGGGATGCCGAATCCCATCCCCGGTACCGCTTCGTGCACGGCGACATCCTGGACGCCCGGCTCGTCGGGAGCCTCCTTTCGGAAGGGGTGGACACGATCGTCCATTTTGCCGCCGAATCCCACGTGGACCGCAGCATCTCGGATCCCCAGCTTTTTCTGAAAACGAACGTGCTCGGCACCCATACGCTGCTCCAGGAAGCCCTGAAAAAAGGCGTCAAGCTGTTTCTGCACATTTCCACCGATGAAGTGTACGGTTCCCTCGGCGCCAAGGGCTCGTTCACGGAACGGACGCCGGCCCGGCCGAACAGCCCGTATTCGGCCAGCAAAGCCGCTTCCGATTTCATCGTCCGCTCCTATGGAAAAACGTACGGCCTGCCGGTCATCATTTCGCGGTGCAGCAACAACTACGGCCCGTACCAGCATCCGGAAAAACTGATCCCGAAGGCGGTCATCCGCGCCCTCCAAAACCGGCCCATTCCAATATACGGGGACGGCGGCAACATCCGCGACTGGCTGCACGTGCGGGACCACTGCGCGGCGCTCGACCTCATCCTGCGAAAGGGAACGCCGGGCGAAGTGTACAACGTCGGCGGCGGCAACGAGCGCACGAATCTGGACATCGTCCGGATGATTCTTGATGAAACGGGACGGCCGGAGTCGCTGATCCGCTTCGTGGACGACCGGCCGGGCCACGACCGGCGCTACGCCATGAATGCCCGCAAACTGCGGAAAGACACGGGCTGGGCGCCCGCGATTCCCCTGCAGGAGGGCATCCGGCAGACGATCGCCTGGTATGCCGCCAACGCCGATTGGTGGACGCCGCTTATGGAGGGCGGAGACGAATGAAAGTGCTGGTGACGGGCGCGGAAGGCCAGCTCGGGCGGGAACTGGCCAAGGCGTTCGGTGACGGCGACGAACTCGTCCTGTGCGGCCGGCGCCGGCTCGATGTGACCGACGCGGCGCAGGTCCGGCGGGTGATGGCCGCCGAGAAACCCGACGCGGTCATCCATGCCGCCGCCTGGACGGCGGTGGACCTGGCGGAATCCGAACCGGAAGAGGCGTTCCGGGTCAATGCGCTGGGCACCCGCAACGTGGCGGCGGCCGCGGCGGAAACGGGGGCCGCGATCGCGTACGTGAGCACGGATTACGTGTTTGACGGCGCGCCGGGCCGGCCCCTGACGGAGCTCGATCCGCCGAATCCCCTCAACGTCTACGGCAGAACCAAGCTGGAAGGCGAACGGTTCGTCCGCCATCTGCACGGCAAATGGTTCATCGTGCGAACGTCCTGGCTGTACGGTCCCGGTCCGGACAACTTCATCGGCAAAGTGTTGCGCGCGGCCCGCGACGGGCGGGAGATCCGGGTGGTCCGCGACGAAATCGGCTCGCCCACCTACGCGGCGGACCTGGCCGCCTTCCTAGCGGCCCTGGTGCGCACGAATCTGTACGGTGTTTACCATGCCGCCAATGGCGGGAACTGCTCCCGGCTCGAATTCGCCGCGGAAGCGCTCCGGCTGGCCGGCATGGGGCATGTGCCGGTCGTGCCGATCGACGCCGGCGAACTGGCGCTGCCGGCCCGGCGCCCGAAACATTCGGCGCTCGAATCGGTGATGATCCGGCCCGCCGGACTTGCGCCGCTGCCCGACTGGCGGGACGGACTCGCCCGGTGTCTTGCGGCCCGCTGAATCCCGGGCGGGAGGGCCGCGAACAGATCCGTTTCACGGAAGGGGACCTTCGATGCGAACGAAGCGAAAACGAGCGAAACGAATACGGCAAAAAGAAAGCCTCATCTGGCAGGCCCGGAGGCTGGGGTATGCCGCCGGGTACGGCGGCGGGTTTGATGCCGGCTACCACGCCGGGCGCTGCACGATGGTGCATGAGCGGCTGACCGCCGCAGGCGTGCAGACGGTGCCCTTCGACAAATCCGTCATGTACGTGTCGCAGGGAACGCCGGGCTTCCGCACCATCGACCGCGGCATCATGAACGCCCTCGGCCGGCTTGCGCGGGAAGCGATCCAAGTGACGAGCGGCGATCCGGTGGCGCTCCTGGCCGAACTGCACCGGCCCGATCTCGTCCTCGTGCTCAACGGCATTTTTTCCGTCGGGACGGACCAGATCGACCGCATCCGCGCCATGGGCATCCCGACGGCGGTCTGGGTGGCCGACGACCCGTATTTCAGCGACCAGACGCGGCAGATCGCCACCCACTATGACGTCGTGTTCACCCACGAGATCAGCTGCGTGACGATGTACCGGGAAGCCGGCTGCCGCGCCGTGCACTATTTGCCCTTCGCCGCGGATCCGGACCTGTTCCGGCCGTCGCATCCGCCCGCCATGCGGACGGATGTGCTGTTCATCGGCATGGCGTTCCCGAACCGGCTGGCGTTCTTCAACCGGCTCATGCCGATGCTGACGCGCCGCAACGTGCTGATCGCCGGCGGCGGCTGGCAGCACCTTGCCGGATACGACCGGCTGAAGGACCGCATCTGGCTGTCGGGCATCGATCCCGAAGTGACGCCGCTGTTCTACAGCGGGGCCAAAATCGTCATCAACCTGCACCGGTCGGACCAGGAAGCCGGCAATACCCTGCGCTTTCCGGGACTGTCCGTCAATCCGCGCACGTTCGAAATTGGCGCCTGCGGCGCGCTGCAGCTGGTCGACGAGCGCGCCGAGCTGTACCGGCACTACACGCCGGGCCAGGATCTCGTGACGTTTTCCTCTCCGGAGGACCTGATGGAGAAAGTCGATTATTTCCTGCGCCGGGAAGACGTGCGCCGGAATGTGGCGATCAGCGGCATGAAGCGGACGCTGCGCCACCACACGTACGTCCATCGCCTGCAGCACATGTTTCATTTGCTGAGCCAACCGGGAGGTGTTTGGGGATGAGACGAGCGCTTTCCGCCCGCCGGAAAGCCATGCCGGGGAAATCGAAGCGCGCCCGGCCTCTGCATCGGACCCGCCGCATCGCCCGGATCCGGGCGATGGTCCGTTCGGCGCAGGAAAGGGGGTTTTCCGACGGCTACCGGAACGGCCATCCGGCGGGCCATCACCGGGGGTGGTGCGATGCGCTCCTTGCCTGGCATGCGGCGCAGACGCAACCGGTCCGGGATGTTCATCTATTGTATGTCACGACCGGCATGGGGGTTCCCTACGCGCCCATCGACGACGCGGTCGTCGCCACCCTTTCGCGGATGGTCACGCGCCTGACCGTCTGCCGGCCGACGGACAACATTCCCGAGGTGGCGGAGCGGGAGCGGCCCCACGCGATGATTGTGCTGAACGGCATGAACATGGACACGGCGAAGGTGGAGAAGGTGAAGAAACTGGGCATCCGCACGGCGGTGTGGATGACGGACGATCCGTATTACAGCGACGTCACGGGCCTGTTCGCCGTCCATTACGACCACGTGTTCACCCTGGAGCTGTCCTGCGTGCCTTTCTACCGGGAGCTGGGGTGCGCCAGCGTCCATTATCTGCCGTTTGCCAACGATTTTCGGATCTTCCGGCCGCACACGCCGGAACCGGCCAAGGGCGTCGACATCCTGTTCATCGGCAGCGGCTACTGGAACCGCATCCGGTTTTTCGACCGAATCGCGCCCTACCTGGCGACGAAAAACGTGCTGATCGCCGGATGGTGGTGGGACCGTCTGGCCAACTTCCACCTGCTGGCCGGCAAAATCCGGCTCGGGCAATGGATGACGCCGGCCGAAACCGCCGACCACTATGCCGCCGCCAAAATCGTCATCAACCTGCACCGGGCGCCCGACGACGACAGCTACAACCGGAACGCGCGGCGCCTCCCGGCCCTGTCGGTCAATCCGCGCACGTTCGAAATAGCCGGTTCCGGGGCGCTCCAGCTGACCGATGTGCGGATGGATCTGCAAACCCATTATGTGCCGGGGAAAGAAATCGTCACCTACGAGTCGCCGGATGACCTGATCGGCAAAATCGAATATTACCTGGCCCGCGAGGACGAGCGGCTGACCATCGTCCGGAACGGGCTGAAGCGCACGCTGCGGCAGCACACCTACGAGAAGCGGCTTGACACCCTTCTCCATGTGCTGCTCGCCTGAAGAACCCGAAAGGAGACGGATGGACATGACCATGGCGAAAAAAACAAAACCCGCATCCGCGAAAGCGCGCGCGGCCGCGGGCAAGAAGACGGGTGCGGCGGGAAGGCGAACGGGGACCGCGGGCAGGCGCAAAGGGACTGCGGCGTCCGGCCGCAGACCCGGCGGAAGGAAACCGGCCCCGCCGTCCGGAGCCGGCGCCGCGCACAAATACCATGAGGCCTACAACCGGGCGTATGACGCGGGATACGACCAGGGGTTCAATGACGGCTACGCGAAAGGGCTGGAAGATGGCGCCCTGGACGCGCAAACCTGACCGCGGCCGTCAAGAGGGGGAGGAACCGGCGTGAAAGTGTCCGTCATCATGACCTGCTACAACAAGCCGCATTTTGTGGGAAAAGTCCTCCAGGCGGCGCTGAACCAGACGCTGGGCGATTTCGAACTGCTGCTCATGGACGACAACTCCGACGAAGAAACCCAGCGGGCGATCCGGCCGTTCTTCTCCGACCCGAGGGTCCGGTTCTACCGGAGCCGGGTCAAAACGCTGGAGGAACGGGCGAGAAAGACGCGCTACGCCGTCCTGATCAACCGGGCGCTGAAACTGGCAAAGGGCGAATACATCACGTATCTGACCGACGACAACATCTATCATCCGTGCCGGCTGGAACGGATGGCGGCCTATCTCGACGAAAGGCCCGACGTGCAGATCGTGTATTCCTCCTCCGTCACCCGCTATGTGGATGAACGCGGCCGGATCATCCGCACCGTGGAACGGCCGGCCGTCCAGGTGACGCGCATGGCGCCGTGCATCGTCGACCATTGCTCGGTGATGCACCGGCGCTCGATCCTTCCCGAAGTGTACCGCCGGTTTGGCGGATACTGGGATGAAGATCCGCAATACTGGCGGATCGGGGACGCCCGCTTCTTCTGGCGGCTCAACCAGCTGTGGCCGTTCCATCCGCTGCCGGAGGTGCTGGACTACAACTACATCACCACCGTTTCCCTCCACCAGCAAATGTTCCGCGAGGACAAAAGCGCCCTGATCCGCAAGCTGCCGCCGCAAAAAACGTGCCAGGAACTGCGGGAAAGCCTGGCGGCCCTCACGGGACAGGGCGGGACGTGAGGCGGCCGATGTCCGACTATCTGCTCCGCTACTGGAATCTGTTCCACGATTTCGCGGAAGCGTTCAGGGGCGTCGTCTACCGCCGCCTGCCGCTTGCCCTTCTGGCCAATTTCTACAAATATTTGCCGGAGCCTCTCAAGGAACGGATGCGCGACCCGGATTGCAACATCGGCGCCGCGGCCATCCGGTGCCGCAAAGACGTCGGGCCGGCCTTCGCCCGCCTCATGGCACCCGTCCTGCGGCCGGCGCGAAGGGGGCTGCCGGGACGGCTGCTCGTCCATGTCGACTATGTCCGTCTGCCCGCCCGGCACTATCACGAACTGTTCGAGCCGGACGGCACGCTCCTTCTCGGACGCGGGGGGCCGCCGACGCTGTTCGGGCATCCGCTTCTCAACATCCACGATTATGCCGCGGACGTCACGAACGCCGTCCGGCTGCTTTCCGGTCGGGCGAGGCAGGCGGCGAAAACGGCCCGGTTTGCGGATCCCGGCGTTGCCCGCGACATCGCGGGCCGTTTTCTGGACGACCTTCCGCGCATGGCGCAAACGGTGGAAGCCGTCTGCCGGCTGCTCGATGTCCATCGGGTGTCCTGCGTGCTGGTGGGCACGACGGAGGATCTGCTCAGCCGGTCCCTCGTCATGGCGGCGGGCGCGCGGGGCATTCCGTCGATCTGCCTGCAGCACGGCCTGATCATGGGGGAAGAAGCGTACATGCCCGTCTTTGCCACCTGCATGGCCGTCTACGGCCGGACCGAGCTTGCCTGGTATCTGGCACGCGGGGTGGCGCGGGAGCGCATCGCCGTCACCGGACATCCGCGCCACGACCTGCTGCGCGTCCGGGCGTCGCGGAGCCGCGGCGAGGTGCTGGAAGAAGCGGGCCTCGATCCCGGAACGCCGACGGCGCTGGTGGCCACGCAGCCGTCCGGCGGCGCGGACCGGTGGCTGCCGTTTGTCCGCCGGTTGACGGGGTACGGCATGCAGGTGATCGTCAAGCCGCATCCGCTGGAAATCGGGCGGGGGACCGCCGGGGAGTACGGGCATGCCTTCCGGTTGCTTCCCGGCGTCAGGGTGATCGTCCGCCACGCGGAAACGGCCGATTTGCTGGCGGCCGCCGATGCGGTGGCCGTGCAGTCGTCCACCGTCGGTCTGGAAGCGCTCCTGCTCGGAAAACCGCTGTTCGTGCTGCGGGATCGCCAGCCGGACCGCGATTACGACTACTTCGAAGGGCTTGCCGGCTTCGTGCAGGACAATCCGGAGAAGCTGGCCGCCATGCTTCATGCCGCCGTCGTCCACGGCCGCTGGGCGGAACGGATTCGCGAGGAGCGCCGCCGGTTTCTGAGGGGCGCCTATCCGGTTTGCCTGTCCGGTCCGGTGCTCGCGAAGCTGATTGCCGGGTGGACCGGGCGGCGGACGGGCACCTTGCAGGCCGCCTTCGCCGGGCGGCTGGTCAAGGGAAGCGGGGACGGCGTGTTCCGGATCGAAAACGGCATGAAGCGGCATATCGCGGGGCTGTCCGTATTTGTGGAAGCCGGTTTTCGCTGGGAAGACGTTTGCCTGGTCGACGACCGCATCCTGGCCCGCATTCCGACCGGACCGGCCATTTTCCGGCCGGAGGGATTGGGAAGGGAGCGCGGCGACCGGGATGTGCTGGCCGGACGAATGAACGGCCTCCTGGTCCAGGGGAGCGGCCCCGAGGTGTATCTCCTGGACCGCGGGCTGAAACGCCACATCGCCTCGGAGCAAGCATTCGCGCGCATGCGCTTCGACTGGGAGCGCGTGTGCCGGCTGGATGACCGCATTCTGCGCTGCATCCCGTCCGGACCTTTTATCGGGTAAAGGATGATGCCTGTGTTCTTCAAGGGGAAAAACGTGCTGATTTTCGGCGGAACGGGCACCATCGGCCGCCGGCTCGTCGCCCGCGTCCTTTCGGAAAAGCCGAATCTGGTGCGGGTGTTCAGCCGGGACGAATACAAGCAGTTCCAGCTCAGGAACCGGCTCGGGTGGCCGGACAACGTGCAGTTTGTCGTGGGGGACGTGCGGGATTATCCGCGGGTCGAGTCGGCGCTGTCGCGAATCGATTACGTGTTCCACGCCGCGGCGATGAAGCGCGTGGAATCGTGCGAGGAGAACCCGTCGGAAGCGGTCCGGACGAACATCATCGGCACGCTGAACGTCGTCCGGGCGGCGCAGGCCGCGGGCGTGAAGAAGGTGGTGTTCACCAGCTCCGACAAGGCGATCTCGCCGACCAACACTTACGGCGCCACCAAGCTGATCGCGGAGCGCATCGTCTCCCGTTCGCACGGGACGGCCGGCACGTCCATCGCCATGGTCCGGTTCGGCAACGTGATCGGTTCGCGCGGGTCCGTCATCCCGCTGTTTCTCGAACAGCTCGGGCAAGGGCGGATTACGGTCACCGATCCGCGGATGAGCCGGTTCATGATGACGGTTGAGCAAGCGGTGCGGCTCACCGTCGATGCCCTCAGGCAGGCGAAGGGAGGGGAGATTTTCGTGCTGAAAATGCCGGTCGTCCGCATCGGCGACCTCGCCCGGGCGGTCATCGAGTGGCGGGCGGCCGAAGAAGGCTTCGATCCCGATTCGGTGCGCATCGACATCATCGGCATGAAGCCGGGGGAAAAAATGTACGAGGAACTGATGACGGAAGAAGAATCGCAAATCGCCCTGGAAACCGACGACATGTACATCATCCCTCCCCGGGCCGGCGGCGAAGCCGCCTATGCCGGCGCGCGGCGGGCATCGCCCGGCACCTACGGTTCCCACCGCGTGCGGCCCCTCGGCCGCGAGCAGATCCTGCGGCTTCTTGCGGCCGCCGGCGATTGGGATGACGGCCCGTGACCGGCATCTACAGGCTGCGGAACGTCACGCCGGCGGACAAAGACCTCATCCGGCACTGGCGCAATTCGGACCGCATCCGCGCGGTGATGCGATCCGATCGCCCGATCGGCCGGGAAGAGCACGACCGCTGGTTCGGGGAACTCATGCAGCGGAAAGACCGGCTGTTTTTCGTGTTCGAAAAGTTGGGCAAACCCCTCGGCATCATGCAGTTCACGAACGTGAGCCGGGAGGACGGCACCTGTTCCTGGGGCTTCTATCTGGGCGAAAAAAACCTGCCCAGGGGCACGGGCACCTACCTGGCCTGCCTCGGCTTGATGCAGGCGTTCGACATCGAAGGTTTCCGCAAAGTGTGCGCGGAGGTGCTGTCGGGCAACCTGGCCAGCTACCGGCTCCACAAAAAGATGGGCTTTCGCCTGGAAGGCTGCCTGCGCCGCCACGTCAAGCGGGGCGGCGGCTACGAAGACGTGTTTCTGTTTGCCATCTTCAAGGAAGACTGGGACCGGCGGAAAGCGGCCGTCGCCTCCCGGCTTGCCAGGGAGTGACGGCGTCCGGCGGGGCGCGGCCAGTCACGGATTTTTTCCGCAAACATATGCTGTCAATGCGACCGGAAGCGTCCCGCAACACGCCGCCTGCGCGACCGCGGGCGGCCGGCCGCCTTTGTCGCGCCCGCCGGGCCGGGAAACGGGAGGGGGCTTGGCATGGATCATCACGTCACGCTGGCGATGGAATTCATGGCGAAATCCCATTACGAACTGGCGCGCACGCTGGCCGCGGACCGGGACGCGGCCGTGCACGCGAGCCGGGTAATCGGCCGGCTGCCGGATCACGCTCCCGGCCTGGGGGAGCGGGAGGCGGCGCTGGAGCTGTCTCTGGACGTCATGCAGAGCGTCGCCGGCTATCTGACGAGTCTCGGGGATCTGGAGGAAGCGGTGGCGGATCAGCTGGAACTCATCCTGAAGAACCTCCCGTTTGCGGAAGGGAACGAGTAGGATGGACAGGACGGATTTGTACATGCGCATGCTGGACGCTTTCACGCGCGTTCAGGGGGAAGTCGCGCTCATTCTGGAAGCGAAGGCCGCCGAGGCGGAGAAAAGCCGGAACTGGATCCGGGTCTACCTGCAGGACGGCGGTTTCGACGGGCACCGGGAACAGCTCAAGGCGTCCATGGCCGTGCACGAACGGCTCATCGAGGTGATCGACGGCATCGTCAAAATGGAATCCGCCCTGGCCCGCCACCTGAAGCTGTTGATCGGGGGAAGCGACGAAGGCGACGCGGACGGACTGCTGGGCGACCTGTTCGGCGGCGCGGACGGCGACGAAGGCCACGGCGGCGCCGGCAAGGGCGGTTTCGGCGGGGGAACGGCATGAATCCGCATGAACTTGGCGGCCGGCGCGCCGCCCGGGCGCGCCTGTCCATGCTCGAATCGCTGGCGAGAAGCCAGGCGGCGGTCGCCCGCATGCTGGAGTGCGCCGCCGATGCGGCCGGAAACGCGAGGCTGCCGGCCGGGCTCATCCGGCAGGAACTCCGCGCGTTGGCCCGGGTTCAATCCGCCATGCTCGCCGCCGTCACGGGCCTGCCGCCCCGCCGCGTCCGGCGGGGCGGTACGCCGGCGCCGCCCTGGCTCGGGCCGGGAGTCGGGACGGGGACGACCGGCGCCGGCAACCGATGAAGCCGGAAGATTGTCACAACAAGAGAGTACGGATTTCGGGCCGATCTGCGCGCCAAACCCGGCGAAACCCGGCGAAACCGCCTATTTTGCCTGCGCGGGCTCACCGTTTTTCGCCGCCCTTCATAGTATGGATTTGACTGTATCCCTTTACCTTGTAATTTCTTAAAAGGCCCGAGCAAGGAGGGGTGACACTATTGAAGGGTAGCGAACACAGGAGCATTATATTAACGAACCGGGAACGCGAAGTGTTTGAATTGCTCGTTCAGGATAAAACCACGAAAGACATCGCGCAGATGCTGTTCATCAGCGAGAAGACCGTGCGAAACCACATATCCAACGTCATGCAGAAGCTCAACGTGAAAGGCCGGTCGCAGGCCGTGGTCGAGCTGATCCGCCTCGGCGAACTGAAAATTTGAGGATGCCCATTCGCGGATGCGCAAGATAGCCTTCTTTCCGTTCCATGGCGAACCGTGGAAGGAAAGGGGCTTTTTTTGGTTTCTTTTGCAGAATGAGGCACATACAAATTTCCAGTTTATATGATTTTGATCACAAGACAATATAACCATTCTTGAAAAAAACAAGCAATAAACAGGGATTTTGGTCCCAAAAAATAGAAAAAAAGTCCTAATGCATATGCGGAATATTCTTTTCAATTAAGTTGTGTTTTTATATATTACACCACATACTTCCACCCAAAATTTTTCATTTTCTTCCAACCGACAATTGAATACGACACGTTTCTTTCGACACGCCATTCTGTCATTTTGCGGAATCGCTCAAACAGAAACGACGAAATGGTTTGCGGTGTCCGATCAGACCAGCGGGATCAAGTTTGAAGATGGGGGAATCAGGATGAGGGTCAAACCTAGCGAGATGTCCGCCGTTCTTCAATTGCATGACAGAGTGCGTCCGTCAGGTTTTCATCACGCTCAGCGTACGGCAGCCGCTGATGGTCTGGAACATGTCGATGCCGCCCGAGCTTTGCATGATGGCAGACGCTTGAAAGAAAGCGACAGCGTGTTGGTTGAAACGTGCAGCGAGTACCAGGAGGTCGTCTTCAAGAACACATTGCCGTTTCCCTATCTGTTCGTGGCCACGACGCCGGAAGCCGTCGTCCTGGAACGATTCGGCGATGTGGTGTCGTTGCGGGAGGCGGATCGGGACGGCATCAACCGGGGACAATCCCTGGCGCTGGAAAGCAAGGGGGTCAATTGCTTTTCCATTGCTACCGTATTAAAAAGACCGCTGTTTGTTGAAAAAAACGAGCATTCGGTCCATTCGCTCAAGCAGTGGAACGCCTTCGTCTTCCCGCTCAACGGACCCGACGGCCGGTGTGCCGGGCTGCTCGGATTTCTGTTTCTCGAGCTGCCGTTCGGTCCCGGCGCCGGCCCGCTTCTGCGGGCGATCACGAGGAAAATGGAACTGACGTTCATCAAGAAAATGAAAAACCGGCTGCTGAAAAGCCACATGTTCGAAAACGTGGAGGAAAACCTGATCCGTCTCGGACTGACCGAGCGGGAACGGGAAGTCGCCTCCTACTGGATTCTCGATTACGACTACAAGCAGATCAGCAAAGCCATCGGCATCAGCGAACATACGGTTCGCTCCATCATATACAAGATCAATTCCAAACTGAAAGTCAATTCAAAAGCTTCCATGATCCTGCGGATCTTCGAAGAAATCTGAGAAGAAGGCTGAAAGGAAGAAGAACATGGGCAACAATCGGCCGAACATCAACCGGTCTCCAAAGCGGATGCTGACATGGCTTGTGCCGGTGCTAGTCGTGGCCGCCGTCGGTCTGGCCGGTCACCCGTTCCCGGCCAATTCCCGGACCGTGGCCATGGCCGGTCTGATGGCGGAAAGCGGCGAGCGGGAAAGGGGCGCCGCGGCGCAGCAGGCTGAACGTTCGTCGCCGGAAGCGGAAAGCGATTCCATTCTGTCGTCCGTTCGGGCGCCCCGGTCGCTGCTGCCGAACGTCGATGTCTCCCGGCTGGACGGCGTGGCCATCCCGGCCGAAAGCCTTTTTTCGCTGCGGGACCACGTGCCGGAACACAAAATCGCCGATTGGGCGATTGCCGCCTCCCTGCTTCTTGAAGCGGCGCTGAAAGCCGGCCTGGAAGTGGCGGAACGGCATACCGGCATGATGCTGCCCGAAGGCGTGAAACCCGGCTATGAAGCGCTGCTGCAAGGCACCCGCCGGGACTTGAAACTGTTCAACGATCTGCCTTTCGACGTGCGGATCGTCGCGGACATCACGGAAGACGCGGTCGAACTCCGCTTCGCGGGCCGGCCGCCGGCCGGCTGGACGCCGCCGGTCATTGCGGAAACCGTGACGCGGTACGCGCCCGAAACCATGATCATCGTGAACGGCAATGATCAGGTCCCGTACGTACCGCAATGGACGAAGCGGGAAGGTCTTTTGGTGCACGTGCACCGGACCGAAAACGGCGAGCGCCGGTTGCTCTACAAAGATTTTTACGCGCCGCTTCCGGACGTGATCGTCTATCGGCAGGAAGATCTCGATGACGCGCGCGACGGGATGTGACGGATTGGCCAACACCTTCATGCCGGAGTGAGGGACGTGCGTTTCGGAGAATTGCTGGTCAACCACGGCTTGATCACCCCCGGGCAGCTGGAGGAGGCGCTCCGCATCCAGTCCAGGGGCAAGGGCAAAAAGAAACTCGGCACCATCCTTTGCGATCTGGGCTACATCAGCGAGAGGCAAATGGTGGAAGTGCTGGAATTTCAGCTTGGCTTTCCCTCCATCTCGCTGCTCGAGACGAAAGTGGACAAGGATGTCGTGGCGTTGCTTCCGGAAGCGATCGCCCGGAAACACGCCGTGTTTCCCGTCCGCAAATCCGGCGACCGGCTCGTGCTGGCCATGACCGATCCGCTGGATTACATGGCCATCGAGGACGTGCGCCTGGCCACCAACATGCCGGTCCAGCCGGTCATCACCACCTCGTCGGACATCGAACAGGCGATCGCCCGCTACTATGGCCTGCAGAGTGCCACCGTGGAAGAAATCATCGATGAGGACTGCGAAGCGGCGGATGGCGAGGACGTGGAACAGGAAGCGCAAAACCAGTCCTCCCCCGTGGTTCGCCTGGTCAACCAGATCATCCAGGCGGCCGTCACCCAGCGGGCCAGCGACATCCACATCGAGCCGCAGGAGCATCAGGTGCTCATCCGCTTCCGGGTGGACGGCGTGCTCCGCGCGGAACAGAAGCTGCCCAAAGCCATGCAGAACGTGCTGACCGCACGGCTGAAAATTTTGGCCAAATTGAACATCGCGGAGCGCCGGCTGCCCCAGGACGGCCGCATCCAGATGAACGTGTTCGGCAAGCGGGTCGACATCCGCGTGTCCACGCTGCCGGGGGTGACCGGCGAAAGCATCGTGCTGCGGATTCTGGACCAGTCCGTGGGCATCAAGCCGCTTCACGAACTCGGGTTCAGCAGCCATCATTACGGCCTGTTCGAAAAGGCGCTGCACCGGCCCAACGGCATCATCCTGATCAGCGGACCGACGGGCAGCGGCAAGTCTTCCACGCTGTATTCGGCGCTTCAGACGCTGAACAAACCCGACGTGAAGATCATCACCGTCGAAGATCCGGTGGAATACCGGATCGAAGGCATCACGCAGGTGCAGGTCAATGCCCAGATCGGCCTGACGTTCGCTTCCGGCCTCCGTTCGATCCTTCGCCAGGACCCGAACATCGTCATGGTCGGCGAGATCCGCGACACGGAAACCGCGGAGATCGCCGTCCGGGCTTCCCTGACGGGACACCTGGTCTTCAGCACCATCCATACGAACAGCGCCATTTCGACCATCACCCGGCTGGCGGACATGGGCATCGAACATTACCTGATCGCCTCGTCCCTCGTCTGCGTCGTCGCCCAGCGCCTGGTCCGGCGGGTGTGCCGGGAATGCGCCGAAAGCGTGTCGGCCCGGCCGGAAGAGCTGCATCTGCTGGCCGCCAACGGCCTCTTGGATGCCGGGCCGGACGGCCGGCCGGCGGGCGAGACGGTCATGCTCGCGCGCGGCAAAGGATGCACGGCTTGCGGCAAGACCGGATACAGCGGGTGGTGGACGGCGACGTGGTCATGCACGAGCATTTCCGCTTCCGCGGCAACCTGTACGTCAGGGGCAATTTGCAGGTGATCGGGTCGGTCAACGTCGACGGCACCATTTTCGTGGACGGCCATGCGGATTTGAAACGCGCGAAAGTCATCAACGACGACCCCGGCTGGGCGGAAAAGCCGCTCATTTTGCTCGTCTCGGGCAATCTGACGTTCTCCGACAGCCGGCCGGACGACGAACCGGTCAAGCTCCGGGCGTTTTTCTACAGTCTGGAAAACATCCAGCTTTACGGCGTTCAGACGAAACTGGACATCCGGGGCGGCGTGCACGGCCGCGACGTCACCCTGAACGCCGTGCGGGAGAGCGAAGCGAGAACGGATCCGACGTATGACGGCGGGCCTTTGCCGGGGGAAAGGGAGTACTGGTTCACGCCGACGCACGAACAGCTCAACCTGGGGCCCGAATACGCCAACTTGCAGATCCGTTATGACGACATGCTTTATCTCGATCCGCCCGTCGGCATTCCCGTCACGGAACATGTCACCATATTTTTCAAAAAGAATTGAGGGGGATGGGGGACATGGCTTTGCGTTTTCTGATCGTCGACGACACGCGATTCATGCGCCTCATGCTGACGGACATTCTGCGAAAGCTCGACCATGAGGTGGTCGGCGAAGCCGACAACGGCCACAAGGCGATCGAGCTGTACAAGGAACTGAGGCCCGACATCACGTTCATGGACATCACGATGCCGGAAATGGACGGCATGGAAGCGATGGAACAGATCCGCAAGTTCGACCCGAATGCGGTCATCATCATCTGTTCGGCGGTCAATCAGCAGGATTTGGTGGAAGGGGCGTTGAAACGGGGGGCCAACGATTACGTCGTCAAGCCGTTCAAGCCGAAACAGATCCGGGAGGCCATCGAAAAATACGTGGCCGAAAAACAAGCCAGGGACACCTTGCGGCTTGCCGCGGAAGAGGACGCCGACATTTTCGCCGGAAGATCGCGTTCGCTGTTTGACGGCCGGTCTTCCGCGGACCTGTTCCGCGCGCCGCAGGCTGACCGGGAAAAACCGTCCGTGTCCGCGGGCGGATTCGTCCATCCGCCCCTGCCGGGAACGAACGCCGGAACCCGGATGATGCAGGCGGCCGAGACGGCGATCGACGCCGGGAAAGGCGGAGCGGCCGGCATGCCAAGCGGAAGCGGGGATTTCGTCCTGCTCCGTGCGGATCCCGTCGCGCATGACGCGAACGGACAGGGAAAGAGCGCCGTTTCCGGAGCCAAAGAGCCGGGCTGGACGGTCGTCCGCGCCGAACCGGAAATCAATCGCCAGGCCGTGCCGCTCCGAGAAAAGGTGTCCAGACTGGCCGGTGTGCAGCCGGAAAACAGGCTCGATCTGGAAACGGCCGACGGGGAGCGTGTCCGGGAGCCGCTTCAGGACGGCGGCGGGACGGAAACGGTTTTGGCGGAACCCGTTCAGACGCCGTTCCCGGAGGCGCATGAAACGGTGCTCGATGCCCCTTTGATGAATCATGTCCCGCCGGTGCAGGAAGGGTCGGAAACCGGGGAGGCCGTGCATGCCGCGGCCGATTCCCCGGCTCCCGCATCCGCCTGGGAACCGATTTTGGCGGACGAGCCGGCGTTTCCGGAATCCTCGGACGAGGCGGCGGTTCCGCCGGAAGGCGCGGGGAAACCGGCGGCCGCCTCCGGAAGGGGCGGCAAACTGAAAAAAGGCTTCGCCTGCAGCTGGAAGGACGAAGTGGAAGGACGCGAAATCGAGTACCGCGCCAATATTTCGCCGGAAGATCCATATGTGGAGATCGAAAACGGGGACGGGCAGCGCCTCAAAATTTCCGTCGCCTCCCTGCAGGAACTGCTCGTCTGGATCCGGGACGTCGTTCCGGGCGCGTTTTATGATTGATCAGGGGATGATGGTTGCCAGCATGGACATGCTGAAAAACGCGATGATCTTCTGCACTGGCGCCACCGCCGGCGCCTTCCTTTCCTGGGTCGGTTCCAGATGTTCGCCGGGGGAACCGGCGGTGTCGAAGCTGTACTGGTCGTACCCGGTGATCGCCGTGTTGTCCGGCGTTTCGTACTGGCTGATGTTTTCGGAAGACCGGGAGCTTAGCGAGTGGTTTCCCGGTCTTGTGCTTCTGTCCGTCCTGACCGTGCTGGCCGTCAGCGACCTGAAGTACCGTCTGCTGCCGGATGCGGTCACGGTTCCCGCCATGGCCTTTTTCGCCCTCTGGCATCTCCTGCTGCCCGTTTTGCCTTTTTGGCATCATGTGCTGGGATTTTTCGTTGGCGGCGGCATTCCGTTTCTGGTATCATGGATAGCCGCAAGACTGAACAAGCCTCCCATGGGGGGCGGGGACATCAAGCTGCTGGCCATGCTCGGCCTGGCGCTCGGCGCCGAACGGGTCGTCCTGGTGCTGCTGGCCGCTTCGGCGCTGGGCGTGGCGGCCGCCTTTTTCCTGATGGTGACGGGGAAATTGGAGAGAGGCCAGTTCGTCCCCTTCGGCCCGTCCATTGCGGCGGCCGCCGTGCTGTGCTGGTTTTTCGGGCAGGACTGGCTGCAATGGTATTACGGCTTTTTCTTCTGACGGACACCCGCCGGGCGGTTGTCAGCTTGCATCGTCAAAGCAAGCTTGGGGAGATGCGGACATGTCGATTCAACGGCCGCTGTGGACGGAACATGAAGGGGGCATCGTGCAGATCCGCGTGCCGCTGCCGTTTCCCCTCCGCTGGGTCAACGCCTATCTGCTGAAGGACGAGGAAGGGTGGACGGCGATCGATCCGGGACTGGGCGACGGCGCTTCCCGCGAAGCGTGGTTGGCGGCCATGCGGGCCATCGGCATCGGGCTTCGGGACATCCGGCAAATCGTGCTCACCCACCATCATCCCGATCATCTCGGGCTGGCGGGCCGGTTCCAGGAAGCAAGCGGCGCGCCGGTTTTTCTTTCGCCGGAAGGCGCCGTCCAGATGCGGGAGCTGTGGGGAGACGGGCAGCCGATGACGGAGAGGCTCCTTCACCTGTTTGCCGTCCATGGCATGGACGATGCGATGCTGGCGAACATGCGGGAACACCTCGAATCCTTCGTGCCCCTCGTGTCTCCGCTTCCGGACGTGACGCCGCTTCGGCCGGGCGTCACGTTCGCCATGGGCGGCCGCGGCTGGCATGTGCTGGAAGCGCATGGCCACGCCCGCGGCCAGCTTATGTTTTTCGACCGGGAGAGCGGCGACCTCATCTGCGGCGATCAGGTGCTGCCCGCCATCACGCCGAACGTGAGCGTGCTGCCCGGGCATGGCGACGATCCGCTTGGCGAATTTCTGGACAGCCTGAAGCGGCTGGCCGGACTGCCCGCCGGCCGGACGTATCCCGGTCACCGGGAGCCGTTTGGCCGTTTTTCCGAACGCTGCCAGGACATCATCCGGCACCACCGGGAGCGCCTGGAACGCCTGGCCGCCTTGGCGGACGAGCCGGCGACGGCCTGGGACGTGTGCATCCGGTTTTTCGGCCGGGACCTGTCCGTGCACCAGCTCCGGTTTGCCATGGGCGAGACGCTGGCGCATCTGGCCTTTCTCGAGAAAAAGGGCGAACTGGTCCGGCTGGAGGAAACGGGCCGGGTGCGCTGGGTGCGGCGGAAGGCGTAGGGGCGTCTTCCGGCTCCGCGGGCGGCCGGCGCAAGACCGGACGCCGGTCACTCGAATCCGACGCTGCGATGGGCGATCCGGCTGCTTGCCGCCGCGGCGATGGCCCCGACGATGTCGTCCAGAAACGTGTGGCAGCGGGGACCGTCCTTGCGGTTCAGTTCCGTCAGGATGCCGGGCTTCATTTTGTCCACGTAGCCGAAATTGGTCATGCCGATGCTGCCGTACACGTTGACGATGGACAGCGCCAGCACTTCGTCGCAGCCGTACAGCCCCTCGTCGTGGCGGATCATGTCCTGCAGCGGCTGCAGCAATTCCCCCCGTTCCGCCAGCATGTCCAGCTGGATGCCCGTCAGCACCGCGTTTTGCACTTCCCGCTTGGCCAGCACCTTCTCCACGTTTTCCCTGCACAAGTCCAGCGTCAAGTCCGCGATATAGTCTTTCTGCAGAAAATAGACAAGCCGGGCGATGTCGTCCAGCGACACGCCGCGCTCCTCCAGCAGCCGGGACGTCGCCTCGGCCACCTTGCGGCTGTCCAGAAAATACGCCATGCGGCACCCTCCTTTTCGAAAATGGGACCCCGTCCCCGCCGGAGAGACAAATGCCGCGTTCCTCCGGCCGGGCCGGCCTTCGGGCATGGGACAAATCCGGTATAAATACAAGCCGGGCTCGTATACATAGTACTACATGAACGAGAAGGAGGTCTCAACAAAAATGAGCCAGCTTCGTCATTGGCGCCGCAGGGCGTTGGCGGCTCTCGCGGCCGCGCCGCTCGTCCTTTCGGGCTGCGGCTGGTGGGGGGCGGACGAGACGGGCGGCCAGATCGATCCGCCGGCTGTCGACTATGAACTGGATGCGGGGTTCGGCACGGAATGGGACAGCCTGGAAACGGCGGCCATGCCCGCGCAGGGTGAGGAAGCGCCGGTCACCCTGTACTTCGAAGACGGCGACGGCCACGTGGTGCCGCTTTCCGTGCGCATTCCCTTCGAGCCGGGCATCGCCAGGAAAGTGCTGTCCTGGATGGTGGAAGGCGGCCCGATGAACGGACGTCTGCCGGAAGGGTTTTCCGCCCTGCTGCCCCGGGGCACGGAAGTGCTTGGCATGGACATCAGCCCGGACGGACTGGCGGTGGTGGATTTTTCGCCGGCTTTCGCCGATTACGACCCGGAGGATGAGCGGAAAATTCTCGAGGCTGTCACCTGGGCGCTGACCGGCTTCGACTCGATCCAAGCGGTGCAGATCTGGGTCAACGGCTTCCCGCTGAAAGAAATGCCCAAAAACGGCACGCCCCTCGATGAACCGCTGACCCGGGCCATGGGCATCAACGTGGAGCCGGATCCCGGCGTCCACCCGTCCCTTGCCATGCCGGTGACCCTGTACTTCCAGGAACAGTCCGGCGATCTCCTTTATTATGTGCCGGTAACCCGGCTGATCCGCCATACGGACGACGCGCCGATGGCCGTTCTCCGGGAACTGGCGGAAGGGCCCGCTCCCGATTCCGCCCTGCACCCCGTGCTGCCGGCGGGCACGGAAGTGTTGAACGTGGACGTGCATGACGACACGGTGCTGGTCAATTTCGGTCCGGGCCTGCTGGACGATGACTTGTATCCGGTGACCGGCGAGGCGCTCGAAGCCGTTGTGCTGTCGCTTGCCGAGCAGACCGGCAAGCCCAAGGTGCAGATCATGGTGGACGGCAAGGCGGGCGTGACCGTCGGAGAGGAACGCCTGTTTGCCAAACCGGCGCAAAAACCGGCGCAGATCAATCCTTACGCCATCTGAACGATCTGAAGGATCCCGGGATCTCCGGACCGTTCCGCCTCAAGAACCCGATGATGGGAACGCCAGTGTCGGGCGAGATGATCGAAGGTGCCGATCGTCTCGCCCGAAATGCATCCATGCCGACCGATCCGGCTTGCCAGACCCCCCGGCCGGCCCGGCGGTCCGCGGCGTGATTTTGCTTGCCGGGTTTGGTATCATAAGGGAAGTGTATCTCGAGCCGGGAGGTTTTTGCGTTGAGGACAGACGGTCGGAAGCCCGACGAAATGCGCCGGGTGATCATGACGCCCCATTGCAATCGCTACGCGGAAGGTTCCGTTTTGATAGAATGCGGGCATACCCGCGTCATCTGCACGGCCACCGTGGAAGACAAGGTGCCGCCCTTCGTGAAGGGCACGGGCAAAGGATGGGTGACGGCGGAATATGCCATGCTTCCCCGCGCCACGCAAATGCGCAACCAGCGGGAGTCGGCCAAGGGACGGCCGTCGGGACGCACGATGGAAATCCAGCGGCTGATCGGGCGGTCCCTCCGGTCCGTGGTCAATCTGGAGATGCTCGGCGAACGGACGGTCACGCTGGATTGCGACGTGATCCAGGCGGACGGCGGCACCCGGGTGGCTTCCGTCACCGGCGCCTTCGTGGCGATGGCCCTGGCCATGCAGAAGCTGGTGGACGAAGAAAAATTGCCGCAGCTGCCGGTGACCGACTTTCTCGCATCCGTGAGCGCCGGCATCGTCAACGGCGAGGCGTTCGTCGACCTGACGTACGAGGAAGACTCCCAGGCGCAGGTGGACATGAACGTGGTCATGACCGGCTCCGGCGAGTTCGTGGAAATCCAGGGAACCGGCGAGGCGTTCCCCTTCTCCCGGGAACGCCTGGATCAGCTGCTGGCCCTGTCGGAGTCGGCGATTCGCGGCCTGATCGATTTGCAGCGCCAGGTGCTGGACGCTTCCGGCGTCCGGATCGGGGGGGACGGCGCGTGACCGGGTCCCCGGAGCGGCCGGTGCTCGTCGTCGCCACCACGAATCCCGGCAAAGTGCGGGAATTCGCCCATGCCTTCGGCGAGCTCGGATTCGACGTCAAAAGCCTCGCCGATTTTCCTCCCGTTCCGTCCGTCGAGGAAACCGGCGACTCGTTCATGGCCAACGCGGAACTGAAAGCCCGCGCCGTGGCCGGACGGCTCGGCATCGCCTGCATCGCGGACGACTCGGGACTTTGCGTGAAGGCGCTCGGCGGTGAACCCGGCGTCCGGTCGGCGCGATATGCGGGCGAACCGGCCGATGACAGGAAAAACATCGCCAAATTGCTCGCCGAACTGGAGAAACGGGGCGCCTCCTTCGATCCGCCCCCCGGTTTCCCCCTGGCGCCGGGCGTCCGGCTCATCAGCGAAGCGGCATTCGTCGCGGCCCTCGTCTATTTCGATCCCGCCGACGGCACGCTGCTCCGGGCGGAGGGCACGTGTCCGGGCTATATCGCGGACCGGCCGAGGGGGACGGGCGGGTTCGGATACGATCCCGTCTTCTATGTGCCGGAATACGGCCGCACGATGGCCGAATTGTCCATCGCGGAGAAGCAGGCGATCAGCCACCGCGGACGGGCGATCCGCCTGCTCGTCAGCCTGATGTCACGGACACGCGGTATGTCCTGAACCAATGATCCAGCTGGATCAGCCAGGCCATGAGCTGCGGGCCGCCCATCAGCTGGCCGAACCAGGGCGCGTCCATGGCGCCCCCGCCGGCCCGGAAGAGCCCGATGATTTTTTCCCGGTTGATGAACGGAACGAGCGGACCGCCATCGTCGGCCAGCACGTCCAGCAGCCTTTTTTTGAGGGCGTCGGTATAGGCGGGGTTGTGGGTTTTCGGAAACGGACTTTTTTTCCGCTGGAGCACGTCTTCCGGCAGCACGTCCTTGAGCGCCAGGCGGAGCAGGCCTTTTTCCCGGCCGCCGGCGTTTTTCATTTCCCAGGGCACGTTCCAGACGTACTCGATCAGGTGGTGGTCGCAGTAGGGAACGCGCACCTCCAGGCCGACGGCCATGCTCATCCGGTCCTTGCGGTCCAGCAGGGTTGGCATCCAGCGGGTCAGGTTCAGCCAGGCGATCTGCCGCAGCCGGGCCCGCTCGCCCGTTTCGCCGGGCAAGAGGGGCACTTCCGCCAGCGCCTCCTCGTACCGCTGCCGGACGTACCCTTCCGGATCGATCCAACGTTTTGCTTCTTCTGACAGAATCGCCGTCCGCACCGGCAGGGACACCGACCACGGGAACGTGCCGGCCTCCACCAGATCGCGGCGGTGGAACCAGGGGTAGCCTCCGAAGATTTCATCCGCCGCCTCGCCGGACAGGGCGACGGTCACGTGCTTGCGGATTTCCCGGCAAAACAGAAGGAGCGACGAATCGACATCGGCCATGCCCGGCAAGTCCCGGGCCGTGACCGCGTCGGTCAGGGCGTCGACCAGCTCCGGCGTGTCGATTTCGAAATTCCGGTGATCCGTGCCGAGATGGTCCGCCATGCGCCGGACCCAGGGCGCGTCGCTGGCCGGCTGGAAGGCGGTCGCCCGGAAATGCCGGTCATTGCCGACGTAGTCGATGGAGAAGGTGGGCACGGCGCCGAGCCCGGACCTGCGGAAATGATCGGCGGCCAACGCCGTCAGCGCGCTGGAATCGAGTCCGCCCGAGAGCAGCATGCCGATGGGCACGTCGGACACGAGCTGGCGCTCGACCGCATCCCGCAGCAGTTCCCGGACCCGGGCGGCCGTCGCCGTCTCGTCGTCGGGATGCTCTCGGCTTTCCAGCCGCCAGTACGTGCGGACGGTCAGGCCGCCGCGGTCAACCCGCATCCACGACCCCGGCTTCAGTTCCCGGATTTGTTCGAACACGCCGTGTCCCGGCGTCCGCGCCGGGCCGATGGCAAACACTTCCGCCAGGCCGTCCCGTCCGACGCGGGGCGACACGAGCGGATGGGCCAGAATCGACTTCAGCTCCGATCCGAACAGGAACGTGCCTTCCCTGGGCAGCGAATAAAAAAGCGGCTTGACGCCGACCCGGTCCCTCGCCAGATACAGGCTTTCCTCCCGGACATTCCACACCGCAAAGGCGAAAATGCCGTTCAGCCTGTCAAGCGATGCTTCCCTCCACTCGATGAAGGCGGAAAGCAGCACTTCCGTGTCGCAATTGGTGGCGAACCGGTGCCCCCGCGCCTTCAATTCTTCCCGCAGTTCCACCGTGTTGTACAGCTCCCCGTTGTAGACGATGACCCACTCCGTGCCGTCCGCCCGGCGGATCATCGGCTGCGCGCCGTTTTCGGGATCGATCACGCTGAGCCGGCGGTGGCCGAGGGCGCATGGTCCGCTGATCCAGACGCCGGAGGCGTCGGGGCCCCGGTGCGCCAGCGATTCGGTCATCTGTTCCAGCACGGGCTGGCGCAGGGCCAGCGGCTCGTTCCAGTCGATCCAACCGGTGATACCGCACATGCTTTCTCACCTCCATGACACGAGATTATGCCGGTCGGCCGTCCGCCATGTCTGTCCCCGCCATTGAGGATGAATCTCAATTTCAAATAATAATTATTATTTTAGAATCATTATTGATTATTTCCCCGGAGTGTGCTACGATGGAAATACGGAGGGGAGAAGGATGAAAGCGGAAACGGTCAACTGCCCGCTTCTGGAATGGGTGCAGACGGAATACGGAACCCGCGGGACGCAGACCGATCGCGCCGCCGGACTGCGCCGGACCGGCCGCACGCGCTTTGCCGGCTTCAGACGAAAGGCCGCGCGGCTGGCCAGGCACGGCGAACTGATCGCCGCCCTGGCCAGCGGCGCGCTGACGGCGTTCGGCTGGCTGCTGTCGGAACTGGACTGGAAAACGGCGTCCGTTTCCGTTTTTTTGGCCGCCTACGCGATCGGCGGCTTTGCCAAGGCCCGCGAGGGGATGGAGGATACGATCCGGAACAGGCGGCTCAATGTGGAGCTGCTGATGATTTTGGCGGCCGCCGGCTCGGCCGCCATCGGATATTGGACGGAAGGCGCGCTCCTCATTTTCATTTTCGCGATGAGCGGCGCGCTGGAGCAGTACGCGACGGACAAAAACCGGCGGGAACTGACGCGGCTGATGGCGCTCAAGCCGGAAACCGCCTGGCTCATCAGGGACGGCCGGGAGCGGAGGGTGTCCGTGAAGGTTCTCGCCGTCGGGGACCGGATCCGCGTGAAGCCCGGAGAACGGGTGCCGGTGGACGGGCGGATCGTCGATGGCGTCACCGCCGTCGACGAATCGGCCATCACGGGGGAATCGATTCCCGTCGGCAAATCGCCCGGCGACGAGGTGCTGGCCGGCACGGTAAACCTGCGCGGTTCCCTCGTGGTGGAAATGACGAAGCCGAGCGGCGAAACCCTGTTCCAGAAGATCATGGATCTGGTGGAAAACGCGCAGAGCGAAAAGCCGCCGTCCCAGCAATTTCTGGAGCGTTTTGAAGGCCCCTACGTGAAAGCGGTGCTGGCGGCGACCGGCATCCTGCTGGCGGTTCCGCCTCTCGCATTCGGATGGCCTTTCAGCGAGGCGTTCTACCGGTCGATGGTGTTTCTCGTCGTGGCGTCGCCCTGCGCTCTGGTGGCTTCGGTCATGCCGGCGACGCTGGCAGCCATCGCGGGCGGCGCGAAGCGGGGCATTCTGGTCAAGGGCGGGGTCCATCTGGAACATCTTGCCCGGGTCAAGGCCGTCGCCTTCGACAAAACGGGCACGCTGACCGCCGGCCGGCCTGCGGTCACCGACGTGATCGCGCGGGATGATTTGGACGCGGATGAGCTTGCGGCCCGGGTGGCGCTCCTGGAGCGGCACTCCGGCCATCCGCTGGCGGCGGCCATCGTCCGCCATGCGGCGGAAGGGCCCGCCGGCCGCATCGCGGAACGCCTGCCGGCGCCGGAAGCGGTGGAAGACATCGCCGGGCTCGGCGTGAAGGGCGTCATCGGGGGCGATGTCTGGATGGCGGGCAGCGCGTCGTTCGTCGGCCGGGGAGAAGCGGAATCGTTCGCGGGAGGCGCCGCCGGCCGGCTGGCGGACGAGGGCAAGACGCTGGTGTTCGTCCGGGACGGACGCGGCATCGCCGGCCTGATCGCCCTGAAGGATGAACTCAGGCCGGAAGCGGCGGAAGCGGTGAGACGGTTGCGGGAAGCCGGCATCCGCACCGTGATGCTGACCGGCGACCGAAAGCAGACCGCGGCGGCCATCGCCGGGGAAAGCGGCATCGACGAATTCGCGGCGGAATGCTTGCCGGAAGGCAAAGTGCGGGAGCTCCAATCCCTTCGCCGCCGCTTCAAATCCGTCGCCATGGTGGGCGACGGCATCAACGACGCGCCGGCCCTGGCCACGGCCACCGTCGGCATCGCCATGGGCGGCGGCACGGATGCCGCGCTGGAAGTCGCCGACGTCGTGCTGATGAAGAACGACCTGGTCAAAATCGCCGACGCCATCCGCCTGGCGAAGCGGATGAACCGCATCATCCGGCAAAACATCGCCTTTTCCGTCGCGGTCATCCTGCTCCTCATCGCCGCCAATTTCGCCCAGTCGCTGGCGCTGCCCGCCGGCGTCATCGGCCACGAAGGCAGCACGATCCTTGTCATCCTGAACGGACTCCGGCTGCTCAAGTCGTGACCGGTGCGGCAGGCGGCAATCGGCGGTCCGCGGCGGGCTTCGGGGATTGCCGGACCAGCAAACGCAAAAAACCACCATGCGCGCGGAAGCCGCATGGTGGTTTTTTCATGCAAGGATTTCGCCGTCTGGCATCAGTCCGTCCCGCCCGCCGGCGCGTCTTTTTGCCGCCTCGGACGGATTGCCACGGTGCAGCGGGAAACGCAGACGAGCCGGCCCCGGTCGTCCGTGATCCGGATGTCCCACACCATGGACGTGCGCCCCTTGTGCAGCGGCACCGCCACGGCGGTCACCCGGCCGTCGGCGACGCTCCGCAGATGGTTGGCGTTGATTTCCATGCCGAAGGCGAGCTCCCTTCCGGCATCCAGGTTGGCGGCCGTTCCGAGGCTGGCGGCGGTTTCGGCCAGGGCCAGGGAAGCGCCGCCGTGCAAATAGCCGAACGGCTGCCGGGTGCGGTGATCGACGGGCATCGTGCAGACGACCCGGTCCGGGCCAAGCTCCGCCGTTTCGATGCCGAGCGCTTCCATCAGCGTGCCGCGCACGTCCACGTCCGTTCCTCCTTTTCGGCAATGAATCCGTTTATGCCGCCGTGCCGGCTTTAAGAAACAGGAAGCTTTCATGTCATGCGGGGAAAAAGAAACCGATGACGAAACCGGCGCAAAGCAGCAGGCCGAACAGCGTGTTGAGCTGGGCGGTCGATTTCATCGCCGGCATCATGTCGACGGCCGTCTCTTTTCCGATGAACCCCCGCACGGCCCGCACCGCCTTCGGCACGGCGAGCAGCACGAGCAGCGTCCAGGGGGTGATGAAGCCCGCGATCGCGAGCAGGCCGATCCAGGCGAAGGCGGCGGCGAACATGGCCGCCAGGAGGCCGATCGATTTCGGCCTGCCGAGCAGGACGGGCAGCGTCCTGCGGCCGTGGGAGGCGTCGCCGTCCCGGTCCCGGATGTTGTTGGACAGGTTGATGGCGCCGATGGTGAGGCCGAGGCTGACGGAGACGCAAATCGCGGTCGCGTCCAGGCTGCCGGTCTGGATGAAATAGGCGATCAAAATGATGACGGGGCCCATGAACAGACCGGAAAACAGCTCGCCGAACGGCGTGGATGAAATCGGCAGCGGTCCGGCGCTGTACAGATAGCTGACGAGGATGGAGACGGTGCCGGCGAGGGCCACCCACCAGGAACTTTCCGCGCAGATGTAGATGCCGAGAACGACGGCCAGCCCGTAGAAGGCGAAGGCGAGATTGCGCACCGTCTTCGCGGGCACGCCGTCGCGCACGATGGTGCCGCCGATGCCGACGGACTGTTCGTTGTCCAGTCCCCGGACGTAGTCGAAATATTCGTTGACCATGTTGGTGGCGGCCTGAATCAGGAGCGAGGCCAGCAGCATGGCGAAAAACAGGTCCGCGCGGACGCCGGCGGAAAGGGCCATGGCCGTTCCCGCGAACACGGGAATGAAGGACGCGGTCAGCGTGTGCGGGCGGATCATGCGCCACCACATGTTCGGTTCTGCGGTTTGCAAAGCGGGTTGCATGGCGGTCTCAGCCTTTGCTTTCATTTTTTTGAAAAACGAAAAGACCCTATCCGGTCAAGTCCAGTTTAGGCGAACGGTGAAAACGTGTCAACGGAGAGGGCTCGGCGGTTTCGCGGGCGGGGCGGCGCACGTTTCGAAGCGGCGGACGGGAAGCGGATTCCCAGGCGGCGCCATCGAGAACCGGGGAGGGGCCGGGACGGACCGGCCGCCGGCAAACAGGCCGACCGGCCACCGGCGAACAGGCCGTTGACCGGCCGGCCGCCGGCGGACCGGCGTTGACGGTGGTCCGCCTTGCAAGGTATGCTAAAGACAGGCTTTCTGCGACAGAAGAGCAAGGGTGAAACCGACATGACGAATCCACCGATGGCGTCCGCAAAGCCGGCGGCCGTCCTCCGGGGCGGGAAAGCCGTGCTCGCCAGCACGGTGAAGCCGGTGGAATGGACGGACCCTGCCGTCTTTTTTTCGCGTTTTGGCCGGCTGTTCACGGGCAGCCGTTTTTTCTGGACGGAGCCCGGCCGGCGCCTGTCGCTGGTCGGTTTCGGCGAAGCGTTCCGCATCGAGTCGGAAGCGGGTGAAGGCCGCTTCGCGGAAGCGGACCGGAAATGGCGGGCGGCGGCCGCCGCCGTGGAAATAAACGGTGAGGCGCCTCCCTGCACCGGGCCCGTCCTGTTCGGCGGATTTTCGTTCGACCCGGCCAGCATCCGGGAGCCCCTCTGGCGGCATTTTCCGTCCGCGCGGCTGACGGTTCCCCGGTATTTGCTGACGGTGCGGGACGGCCGGGCGTGGCTGACGGAAAACCGGCTCGTGCCGGCAGACGGCGACGATGGACGGTCCGGCCGCAGCGATCCGGCGGTCCTGCCGGGGCCGTTCGGGCCGATGCCGCCCGATGCGGGCGAATCCGCGCCGCCGGCCATCCTCCGCGCGGAGGAGCAGCGGCCGGACGAATGGAAGGCGGCGGTGGCACAGGCGGCATCCGCCATCCGCGCCGGCCGCCTGGACAAGGTGGTGCTGGCCCGGCGGCTGACGCTCAAGGCGGACGGGCCGTTCCGGCCGGAACCGGTGCTGAGGCGCCTGCTGGCGGAACAGCCCAACACGTACGTGTTCGCCATCGAGAGCGGCGGAAGCTGCCTGATCGGGGCGACGCCGGAACGGCTCGTGAAAAAAACCGGAAACCGTCTGGCGACGGTGTCGCTGGCGGGTTCGGCGGCGCGGGGCGCGACGCCGGAAGAAGACGACCGGATCGGCGCGGAGCTTGCCCGGGACGGGAAGAACATGCTGGAACACGCCCTCGCCGTCGGCATGATCCGTTCGGTGCTGGCCCGCTACTGCACGGACGTGCGGCTTCCGGATGCGCCGCTTTTGCACAAACTGAAAGACATCCAGCATTTGCTGACGCCGATCGAGGGGGACGCCCGCGGGGACGTGTCCCTGTTCGACGTGGTGGAAGCCCTCCACCCGACGCCCGCCCTCGGCGGCATGCCGAAAACGGACGCCCTGGCCATGATCCGCGGCATGGAAAGCATGGACAGAGGCTGGTATGCGGCGCCCATCGGCTGGATCGACTGGCGGATGGACGGCGAGTTCGCCGCGGCGATCCGCTCGGCCCTGCTGGCGGGAAACGAAGCGGTGCTGTTTGCCGGGTGCGGCATCGTGGGCGACTCCGATCCGGATGCGGAACTGACCGAAACCCGGCTCAAATTCCGGCCGATGCTGTCGGCGCTCGGCGCCTTGCAGGAAAAACGCGGGGAGGGAGCGACGTGAGCGGTCAATCGGCGGGCCAGACGCTGGCCGTGGCGGCCCTGCTGGATGAACTGGCGCAAGGGGGCGTCAGGCATGCGGTGGTGAGCCCGGGCTCCCGCTCGACGCCGCTGGCCGTGCTGGCGGCGGAACATGGAGGCCTGACCGTTTGGCTGAACATCGACGAACGGTCGGCCGGTTTTTTTGCCCTGGGATTGGCGAAGGCGACAAGGGAACCGGTGGCGCTCATCTGCACGTCGGGAACGGCGGCGGCCAATTACTGGCCGGCGGTGGCCGAAGCCAGCCTCGCCCGGGTTCCCCTCGTCGTGCTGACGGCGGACCGGCCCCATGAACTGCGGGACGTTGGCGCTCCGCAGACGATCCTGCAGGCCGGCATGTACGGCCGGCATGTGAAGTGGGACTTCGACCTGCCGGTGCCGGACGGCACGGCGGTGCTCGTGCGCCACGCCCGGACGGTCGCCGCCCGGGCCGTGGCGACGGCCCGGGAAGCGCCGATGGGGCCCGTCCATCTGAACGTGCCCCTGCGGGAGCCGCTGCTGCCGGATCTGGCGCTGCCCCGGCTGTTCGAGGCGGAACGCGGAGCCGGCCGCCCGGGCATCCGGGTGACGGCGGGACGGCGGCTGCCGGACGAAGGACGGATCGCCGGCCTTGCCCGGGAACTCGCCGGCGTCCGGCGCGGGCTGATCGTCTGCGGTCCGATGGACGAACCGGGATTTTCCGAAGCCGTCGCCGATTTGGCGCGGCGGCTCGCATGGCCGCTGCTGGCGGATCCGCTGTCCCAGCTCCGGTCGGGGGAAGGGGCGGCGGCGGTCATCGACGCCTATGACGCCTTCCTGCGGGACGGGCGGACGGCGGAGGCGCTGAAACCGGAAGCCGTGTTGCGCTTCGGGGCGATGCCGGTGTCGAAGGCGTTCCAGCAATATGTGGAGCGGCACCGGGATTGCCGGCACCTGGTGGTGGATGCCGGCGGCTGGCGGGAGCCGACCCTGTCGGCGGACGAGATGGTGCACGCCGATCCGGTGCTGTTTTGCCGGCACCTGGCGGCAGCGCTGGACGAACGGAACGGTCGCGGTGCCCGGCCGGAAGACGGCGGCACGGGCCCGGACGGCGGGCAAGAAACGGGCCCGCCGGAAGCGCCGTCCGCGGACTGGCTCGGCCTGTGGCGGCGCATCAACAGGGAAACGCGGGCGGTGCTGGAACGCGCGGGCCGGGAACAGGCCGGCGAGCCGCCGTTTGAAGGACGGGTGTTTCTGGAGCTGCGGGAGCTTCTGCCGCCCGGCGCGGCGCTCGTCGTCGGCAATTCCATGCCGGTTAGGGATCTGGACGCGTTTTTCGGCAGCCGCCCCGAACCCGTCCGCATCGCCGGCAACCGGGGCGCGAACGGCATCGACGGCCTCGTGTCCACCGCCCTCGGTTTCAGCGCCGCCGGGATCAAGACGGTGCTCGTGATCGGGGATCTTTCCTTCTACCATGACATGAACGGCCTGCTCATGGCGAAACGCTGCAAGCTCGACCTGACCGTCGTGCTGGTGAACAACGACGGGGGCGGCATTTTCTCGTTCCTGTCCCAGGCGGCGCTGGACGAATCCCGTTTCGAGGCGCTGTTTGGCACGCCCACCGGCCTGGATTTCGCCCACGCGGCCAGGCTGTATGGAGGCGAGCATGCCCGGCCGGCGGACTGGGACGGCTTTCGCCGCGCCTTCGCGGACGCCATGGACGCCGGCGGACTCCGGATCATCGAAGTGCGGACGGACCGGGCGGCCAACGTGGAGCAGCACCGCCGGGCGTGGCGGGCCGTGGCGGAGCGGCTGGCCGGCATCTTGTGAAGCGGTGCCATTCGGCTCGGCGGCATCGCGGCCAAGCCGGCAGGGGAGGGTGCGACATGCAATCGGCTTTGACGGTGAAGGAACGCCGCTATCGGCTGAACGGCCTGTCATATCACGTGGAGCTGGCCGGCGAAGGACCGCCGCTTCTCCTGCTGCACGGATTTGCGGGCAGCGCCGCCATCTGGCGGCCGTTCCTGCCCGAATGGGCGAGAAGCCGCCGGATCGCGGCCGTCGATTTGCCCGGCCACGGCCGGACGGACGTGCCGCGCAATCCGGCCCGCTGCAGCATGGAGAACGTGGCGGCCGACCTGTGCCGGCTGCTCGACCGGCTGTCCATCGGCAGGACGGCGGTGCTCGGCTATTCGATGGGCGGCCGTCTGGCGCTGTCGCTGGCGATGCTGGCGCCGGAACGGGTGTCTGCGCTCGTCGTCGAGAGCGGTTCGCCGGGGATCGCCGACGCCGGGGAGCGGCAGGCGCGGGCGCGGCAGGACGGCGAGCTGGCGGCGCGCATCGAGCGGGATGGCATCGGGGCGTTCGTCGACCATTGGGAAAACCTGCCGCTGTTCGCTTCCGCCAAGCGGTTGCCGGCTCCCGTCCGGGAATCGCTCCGCCAAATCCGGCTGGCCAACCGTCCGGAAGGCCTGGCCGCCAGCCTGCGGGGCATGGGCACCGGCGTCCAGCCGTCCTGGTGGGACCGGCTGCCGTCCCTCGCCGTGCCGGTGCAGCTCATCGCCGGGGAGCTGGATGAAAAATTCGTGCGCATCGCCGAACGGATGCAGGCGCTTCTTCCCCGCGCGCGCCTCGCCGTCGTGCCGGATGCCGGCCACCTCGTGCACGTGGAGAAGCCGGAACTTTTTGCTACAATAGTAAGGGATTTTTTGGACTCGACGGACAAGGAGGCGTGACCGATGCCGAAGCCGGCAGTGCCCTGGGTCAAGCGGGGCGATTACGAGGACATCATTTATGAAACGTACGAAGGGATGGCCAAAATCACCATCAACCGCCCGGAAGTGCGCAACGCGTTCCGTCCGAAAACGGTGATGGAAATGATCGACGCCTTCTCGCGGGCGCGGGACGACCGGGACATCGGCGTCATCATCCTGACCGGCGCCGGGGACCAGGCGTTCTGCTCCGGCGGCGACCAGAAGGTGCGCGGCCATGGCGGCTACGTCGGCGACGACGAGATTCCCCGCCTGAACGTGCTGGATCTGCAACGGCTCATCCGCGCCATTCCGAAGCCGGTCATCGCCATGGTGGCGGGATACGCCATCGGCGGCGGCCACGTGCTGCATGTCGTGTGCGACCTGACGATCGCGGCGGACAACGCCGTGTTCGGCCAGACCGGCCCGAAGGTGGGCAGCTTCGACGGCGGCTACGGCGCCGGCTATCTGGCCCGCATCGTCGGCCACAAGAAGGCGCGGGAAATCTGGTACCTGTGCCGCCAGTACAACGCGCAGCAGGCGCTGGAGATGGGGCTGGTCAACGCGGTGGTGCCCCTCGAGCAGCTGGAAGAAGAGACGGTGAAGTGGTGCCGCGAAATGCTGGAAAAAAGCCCGACGGCCATCCGTTTCCTGAAGGCGGCATTCAACGCCGACACCGACGGCCTGGCCGGCATCCAGCAGCTGGCCGGCGACGCCACGCTGCTCTTCTACACGACCGACGAAGCGAAGGAAGGCCGCGACGCCTTCAAGGAGAAGCGGAAGCCGGACTTCGGCAAATTTCCGCGGTTCCCGTGATCGGGACGGAAATGGCGCTTTTGGCGGAAGGAGCATGACCGATGCGCATGACCCATTGGCTGGACAAGCGGGCAGCCCTGACGCCCGACCGCATCGCGCTCATGGACGGCGACGGCGCGGCGGTGACGTTCCGCGAGCTGCGGGAGCGGGCGCGGTTGGCGGCGCGGCGCCTCGCCCGGCGCGGCCTTGCGCAAAACGGGATGGCGGCGGTGCTGTGCGGGAACGGCCTGCACGTGCCGCCGCTTTTGCACGCGGTGCACTATCTCGGCGCCGTCTACATGCCGCTCAACATCCGGCTCGCCCCCGCCGAAATCCGCTTCCAGCTGCTGGACGCCGGCTGCCGCCTTCTGATCTGTGACGACGCCAACCTGCCGCTGGCGGAAGCGGTGCGCGGGCTCGTGCCGGACGTCCGCATCGTGCGGGCCGGCTCGCTTCTCGGCGGCGGACCGGAAGACGGAGGCGGGGCGGGCGGAAGCGGCACGTGCCGCAACGGAGCGCCGGCTGCATCCGGCTTTGCGGAAAGGGCCGAAACGGACGGCGGAGAGGCGGCGTTGCCGGAAATGTGCGAAATCGACCTGGAGGCCGCCAGCACCGTCATGTACACGTCCGGCACGACGGGCCGCCCGAAAGGGGTCGTCCACACCTTCGGCAACCATTGGGCGAGCGCCGTCGGCTCGGCGCTCAATCTGGGTCTGGACTGGAACGACCGGTGGCTGGCGGTGCTGCCCCTGTTCCACGTCGGCGGCCTGTCCACCCTCATGAAGAACGTCATCTACGGCATGCCCGTCATCCTCCACGACCGGTTCGATCCCGCCCGCGCCAACCGGGCCATCATCCGGCACGGCGCCACCATCGTTTCCGTCGTGTCCCAGATGCTGACCCGCATGCTGGACGATCTGGGCGACGGCCGGTATCCGGACACGCTCCGCTGCGTCCTGCTCGGCGGCGGCCCGGCGCCCCGGCCGCTCCTGGAGCGGTGCAGGGAGAAGGGCGTCCCCGTGTTCCAGACGTACGGGCTGACGGAAACGGCTTCCCAGGCGGCCACCCTGGCGCCGGAATACGCGCTCGCCAAACTGGGGTCGGCGGGAAAGCCGCTGTTTCAGACGGAACTGAAAATCGTGACCGACGGCCGCGAAGCCTCCCCCGGCGAAGCCGGCGAAATCGCCGTGCGCGGCCCGAACGTGACGCCGGGATACTGGAACAATCCGGAAGCCACGGCGGTGGCGATCCGGGACGGGTGGCTCTTGACGGGCGACATCGGGTACGTCGACGGGGACGGCTTCCTGTACGTGCTCGACCGGCGCAGCGACCTGATCATTTCCGGCGGGGAGAACGTGTACCCCGCGGAAATCGAGGCGGTGCTGTGCGGGCACCCGGACATCGCCGAGGCGGGGGTGTGCGGCGTGCCGGACGAGCGGTGGGGCCAGGTGCCCGTCGCCTTCGTGCGGCCGAAGCCGGGAGCGCGCCTGACGGAAGACGACGTCAAGCGGCATTGCGCGGAACGTCTGGCCCGTTTCAAACAGCCGGTCCGCGTGCATGTCGTGCCGGAGCTGCCGCGCAACGCCGCGGGGAAGCTGCTGCGGCGCGAACTCGTCCGGCTGCTGGGAGACGCCGCGGAGTGAACCGGGCCGGAGACGGGACGAAATCGGGGAATGCGGGGTGAAGCCCAATGAACATCCGCCGGATTGCGCTGCACCACATCAGGCTGCCGCTCAAGGCGCCGTTCGCCGCTTCATACGGCACGTACACCGAACGGGAAACGATTCTCGTGGAAATGGAAGATGACACCGGCGCGACCGGATGGGGCGAATGCGTCGCCTTTGCGGAACCGTGGTACAGCGAAGAGACGGTGGAGACGGCCTGGCACGTCATGGGCCGGTTTCTGGTTCCGGCCGTGCTGGAACGGCCGGTCGGCCATCCGTCCGAGCTGGCGGACCGGTTCGCCTTCGTGCGGCGGAACCGCATGGCCAAAGCCGGACTGGAGCAGGCGTGCTGGGACCTTTATGCCAAAAGGAACGGCCTTCCGCTGGCGAAGGTGCTCGGCGGCGTCCGGCACGAAGTGGAAGCGGGGGTGGCGGTCGGCCTGCAGGACGGGACGGATGCCCTTCTGGCCGCCATCGAAGGCTATCTGGCGGAAGGCTACCGGCGGATCAAAATCAAGATCAAGCCCGGCCTCGATCTGGAGCCGATCGCCGCCATCCGCCGCCGGCACCCCGATCTTCCCCTCATGGCGGACGCCAACTCGGCCTACACCCTGGACGACATTCCCCGGCTGAAGGCGCTTGATGCCTTCGACCTCCTGATGATCGAGCAGCCGCTGGATGCGGACGACATCGTGGATCACGCCGTCCTGCAGCGGGAGATCGCCACGCCGGTGTGCCTGGACGAAAGCATTGCGGGAGCCGCCGACGCCCGGCGGGCGCTCGATCTCGGCAGCTGCCGGATCATCAATGTGAAGGCCGGCCGGGTCGGCGGGCTTGCGGAGGCGAAACGGATCCACGACCTGTGCGAAGCGCGCGGCGTTCCCGTCTGGTGCGGCGGCATGCTGGAGTCGGGCGTCGGCCGGGCCCACAACATCGCGCTCGCTTCCCTGCCGAATTTCACGATTCCCGGCGACCTGTCGTCCTCCTCCCGCTATTGGCACCGGGACGTCGTGCACCCGGACGTGACGGTGAAAGACGGCAAAATCCAGGTGCCGGACGGACCCGGCATCGGGTTCGACGTCGACCGGGAGTTCGTGGCGCGCATGACGGTCCGCCGGGCCGCGTTCGGCTCCGGTCCGTCGTGAAACGGCGGCCGAGTATGCTCCGTACACGAACACCGATGTTGAAATCATGATCGTGGCGCGCCGCCCGCAAGACGCGGCAGCCGGACCCCCCGCATGCCAGGCATGCGGGTTTTTTTGTCCGACGGAACGACCCGTTCATGTTGCATCTGGCGGCTTACGGCTGGCGCGTGTTTCCGGGTCTGCTGCTAATCGCCGTCACTTATGCGCTGCTGCCCCGGAAAGCGGACGGGGCCCGGGTGTTTCTGCTCATTTTCGGTTTTCTGCTCGTCCGGGACGCCATGACGCCCGCCGGTTTCTGGCGGCTCGGCGTCACGCCGGCGACGGTGTGGCTCCGGTTTGCCGAAAGCCCCCTCCTGCTTCTCGTTCTCGGCGCTGCCTCCCTGCTGGCGACATTTTTCATCTTGTCCATCAACCGGAACGGATTGAACCGCCGCATTCGCTGGTTCGGCGAAAAGCCGGCCTGGTCGGTTGCGGCCGGCATCCTCGGCGCCCTGCTCGTGGCGGGGCCGTTCCTGCTGTCCTACTGGTTTGTGCCGATCGGCGAAAGGGGCGGTCCGGTCCCGGCGCAGCTGCTGCCGGCGCTTCTCTTTTTTGCGCTGGCCGGCAACACGCTTGAAGAACTGCTGTTCCGGGGATATGCGCAGGGGCTGTTCGAAAGGAAGACGGGACCGTGGCGGGCGGCGTTCCTGTCCGGTTTTCTGTTTGCCGCCGGGCACGTCTTTCTGTCCGCCACCGTCACCGATCTCGGTCCCTTCGTCCTCGTGTTCACGCTCCATGAAGGGCTCGTGTGCGCCATCGTGCGGATGCGGCACGGCGTCGCCGCTTCGGCGCTGGCCCACGGGCTGGCCATCTTCCTGCTCGCGGCCGGGCTGATCTAGATACCGGGATGCTTGGCCTCGCGGTCCGAACCTCGTCGAAATATGGCTGAAACAATGCCGGGTTAAGATAAAGTGATCCGCATCCCGGATGACCCACCCGAGCATTGGCCAAAAGGAGATGGACGAGGATGATGACGGAACCGAAATCCGGATCGGCCGCGCATCCGCTGGCGGACATTCTGGACGGGACGGATGTGCGGGAGATCGAACCGTATCTGCAGGAACATGCCTATTCGGACGGGGACACGATCCTGGCGCAGGGTCAGCGGGGCACCCGGTTTCACATCCTCGTTTCCGGCGAAGCGGACGTGCTGGTGAAGCGGGAACTCGAAGTCCCCGTGGCCCGCTTGCGCAAGGGGCAATTTTTCGGCGAAATGTCCTGCCTGACGGGAGAAGCGGCCAGCGCCACGGTGAAGGCGGCCGGTTCCGTGCGCACGGTGTCGCTGTCCCGGGAAGGCATGCTCCGCCTGATGGACGTGCGCGCCTCGTTTCGCCGGCACATGCTGCAGGCGATGGTGCGGCGCATCCAGGAAACGAACCGGCGGGTCGTGGATGAACACGCGCGGAGCCTGGTCGTCGGCGAACAGCTGGCCATGGAACGCGAAACCCGGTTCGGCGCGTACATTGCCGGCGAACGGCAGGCGGACCGCCTGCTCGTGCCCATCCAAACGCAGTCCCGGACGGATGGTCCGTTCTGGATCATCGGCGAGGAAGGCACGGGGCGGAGCCATACGGCCTATGAAATCCACAAGCGGTCGGCGCGCGGAGGAAAGCCGTTCGTGATCGTGGACGGTCCCGGCCTGGACGAGGACGATTTCCGCATCAAGCGCCGGGGGGCGGAAGGGGGCACCATCCTGGTCCGCCGGGCGGACCGGCTGGCCGCGGAGCAGCGCGCCCGGCTGGCGGACATTTGCGGGTCGTCCGTGCGGCTGATCTGGACGGGCGCGGAGCCGCCCGGGAAAGAAGACCCGCCGGCCGCCGTGCTCAGGCTTGCCCCGCTCAGGGAACGGAGCGAGGACATTCCGGAACTCGTATACGAATTTCTCCGGCGGGAACGCGTCCCGGATCCGGCGAACGCCATTTCCCGGGACGCGCTGCGGCTTCTGGCCGCCTATCCGTATCTGCGGGGCAACGTGGCGGAGCTGGCGAAAGTGGTCAGCCGGGCGGTGGCGCTCAGCAACGGCCGGCAAATCATGGCCAGCCACCTGCGGTTCGGCGGCATGCGGAAACCGGGGGAGCGGCCGAAGGTGGGGCTGGCCCTCGGCAGCGGGTCCGTGAAAGGGGCTGCCCACGTCGGGGTGATCAAATTGCTGGAAGAAGCCGGCATCCCGATCGACTGCATTGCCGGCACCAGCGTCGGCGCCTTCATCGGCGCACTGTACGCGGGCGGCCAGCCGGTGGCCAATTTCGAACGCGTGCTGCCGACGGTGCGCTGGCGCCAGCTCCTGAATCCGGCCCTGCCGCCGGCGGCCCTGGCCGACAACGGGCCGATGGCCCGGTTCGTCGAACGGTTCATCGGCCCGGTCCGCTTTGACGAATTGAAGATCCCGTTCGCCGCCGTCGCGGCCGACGCCATGACCGGCGAAGCGTGCATTCTGAACCGGGGCCAGGTGTCCCGGGCCATCTGCGCGTCCACGGCGATCCCCGGCGTCATGAAACCGGTCCTGCACGAAGGACGGCTCATGATCGACGGCGGGGTGGTGCATCCGGTTCCCGTCGCCCTGTGCCGCAGCATGGGGGCGGATCTGGTCATCGCCGTGGACGTCAGGGCGCCGGCGTCGATGCGCCGCAAACCGGGGAATCTGGTGGCGGCCATCCTGAACACCATCGACATCATGAGCGAGAAAATCGTCCAGGAAGAGCTCCAGCTGGCCGACGTCGTGCTGAAACCGCAGCTGGAACTGCACGAATACACCTTCAAATCGTCCGGCGCCTTCATCCGCAGGGGCGTGGAAGTGGCGCGGCAGTCCCAGGCGGACATTTTGCGCCTTTATCACCAGGAAGCATAAAAAAGGAATTTCGCCCGCCATGTCGAAAAAGGGAGGACACAAACGAACGGCCGCCGGGCAGCGCGCGAGATGCGCCTTGCGGGCAGCGGCCGCCGGCGGGGGGCGGAATCGTGCACAAAATCCTGATCGTGGAAGATGAACCGGACATCGCCAGGGTGCTGCAGGCGTATTTGGCCAAGGCCGGGTTCCGGGTCGAGTCGGCGGGGGACGGGGCCGCGGCCATGCGGCGGTTTGACGCGTGGACGCCGTCCCTCGTGCTGCTCGACGTCATGCTGCCGGACACGGACGGCTGGCAGCTGCTCGCCTGGATCCGGGAGCGGGGCGCCTGCCCCGTCATCATGCTGACCGCGATGAGCGATCTGGAAAGCCGTCTGGCCGGCCTGAACGCCGGGGCGGACGACTACATCTGCAAACCGTTTGTGGCCGAGGAGGTGGTCGCGCGGGTGCAAGCCGTCCTGCGCCGGCTGCCTCTTGTTGCTTCCGGCAAGGTGGCTGCTTTCGGCCGTTTGCGGGTCGATCTTGCCGCCCGGGAAGTGACGCTGGCCGGCCGGCCCGTCCCCTTGGCGCCGCGGGACATGGATCTGTTTTTGCTGTTTGCCTCCCACCCGAACCGGACGTTCGGGCGGGAAGAACTGATTTCGGCGGTATGGGGCGCGGATTACGCAGGCAGCGACCGGGCCGTCGACCTGTCCGTCAACCGCATCCGCCAGGCGCTGGGCGATTGGCCCGCGGAAGAAGGGGAAATCGCCACGGTTCGCAGATGGGGGTACAAGTTCCGTGTCCGGCGCTGAGCGGAGAAGTTTGCTGAGGTATTGGTCGGTCCGGTATTTTTTTGTCGTGGTGGCGAGCATGGTGCTGGTGGCGACGGCGACGCTCGTTTCGGTGAACCGGGTTCATGTGGAAACCCAACGCGACGCCCTCGCGACGTTCGCCCGGGCCGTGGCCCGGGAACCCATCGCGCCTGGTGCAACGCGGGAAGCCGAATGGCAAGCCGCCCTGCGGCGCGGATTGGAGGAAGCCGGCTTCCCGCAGGACCGGCCCGTCGCCTTCCTGCTGGACGAAGCCGGGCATGTGGTGCGTCAGTCGCCGGAGCGTCCCGGCCGGGAAGCGGAGCTCGTTCTGGCGGCCATGGCGGTGGAGCCCGGGGCGTACGGGATCGTGCAGCGGATCGAACCGGTGCCCGGCTCCGGCCGCAGCTGGCTGGCCGTTCTGGAACCGCTGGAACAGGGAGACGCACCGGCGCTTGCCGTCGCCGCGATGCCGCTGGAGAGGATCATGCCGGCGGTCGAACGGTTCCGGCTCGTCCGCCTCGCCGGCACCTTCACGGTGATCCTTGTCGGCTGGGGGATCGTCTATCTGATGACCCGGCGGTTTGTCGCCCCGATCCGCGCCGCCGCAGACGCCGTTCGCCGGATCGCGGACGGCCATTACGACGTGAAGCTAAGCCGCGACGGGCGCCAGCCGAAAGAAATCGCGGAGCTGATGGATGCGTTTGCCGACATGGCCGAACGGCTGCGCGAGCACGAGGCGCTCCGCCGCCAGCTTCTGGCCGGCGTCACCCATGAGCTGCGCACGCCGATCACTTCCGTCAGCGGCTTGCTCCAGGCGGTGCGGGACAAGGTGGTGACCGGCGAAGAGGCGGAACTGTTTTTGCACAATGCGCTGAAGCAGGCGGACCGGCTGCAGAAACTGGTGGATGACCTGCTCGAATTCAACCGGTTCGCCGCCCAGGAAATCACCGTCCGCCTGGCGCACGCCAACCTGTTCGCGCTGGTCGGCGAAATCGTCCACCGCTGGCGCGCCGGCCAGGGGGAGGCGGCGGACGGATTGTCCATCGGGCTCGAGGCGGACGAAGCAGAAGACTGGAGCCTGCGGACCGATCCGGAGCGAATCGAGCAGGTGCTCGTCAATCTTCTCAACAACGCGCGGGATGAAATGCCGGAAGGGGGCTCCATCCGGATCGGGCTGGTCCGCGAAGGGGATGCGTTCCATGTCCATGTGACGGACACGGGAGCCGGCGTGCCGGAAGCCGAGCAGCCCCATCTGTTCGAACCGTACTATCGCGGCGAACGGAAAAAGCGCCGGATTCGCGGCCTCGGGCTCGGCCTCCCGTTCAGCCGGCTGATCGCCCGCTCGCTCGGCGGGGACCTGGTTCTGGCGAAAAGCGACGGGCGGGGCAGCACGTTCACGCTGATACTGCCGCGCGAACCGCGCTGACGCGGCAAGCCGTTCCGGGATGGACCGAAAAGGCCGAAGGGGGGCAATAGCAGAAGCGGGCATGCAAAAAGCCGCCGGTCCGGCGGCTTGTTCCGTCATGGGCATGGCCTCCCAGGAGGGATTCGAACCCCCGACCGACGGCTTAGAAGGCCGCTGCTCTATCCTGCTGAGCTACTGGGAGAAGGCATAAAAAAAGCGGGTGAAGGGAATCGAACCCTCGCCTCAGGCTTGGGAAGCCGGCGTTCTACCATTGAACTACACCCGCATGCCATATGGTCGCTGTCTCGTCAGCAGCGTCCCGGGACAGGCCTTCAGCCCGGGCGCTTCCGGAGCGGACCTTCTGCCGTCCGGCGAGCAACCATTATGGTAGCACAGCCTCGCCAGAAAATCAACACGGGCTTTTGGCGCCCGCCGGGTGCGCCTTTTGCGCCATGCTCCGGATGGCTTGTTCATGCTATAATAAAACCCGCATGCCTGGAACGCGGGGTGATTCCCATTCGCCGGGACACAAAGGATTCCCGTCATGAACGGGTGTATCTGCTTCCCAAAACGATCGACTATTATCAGGAACAATTGACCCGGCTGCTGGAGGAGGAGCGGTTCGCCGAAGCGGCGGATCTTTTGGCTTTCCTGCTGGCGTGCCGGACGGACGACGCCATCACGGTGGCGGAATGGCAGCGCCTGTACGACTGGCTCGCCGACTTCGCCGGTGAAGGCCATCCGGCCGCCGGCGGCCGCGGCATCGAGGAAGGAACGGAAGGCGAAGACGCGGCGAGCGAGCAGGATTTGCGGATGCGGCGCCTGGCCGCCAAAGCGTCGGACCCCGCCTACGTGGAACGGCTGCTCGACATGCTGCGGCATGAAACCGATCTGGAAAAGAAGCTGCTGGCCGTCGACCAGCTGGCGCTGGCCGACCACCCCGGCGTGGATGCCGCCCTCGCCGCCTGGCTGGAAGGGGCGAGGCTGCATCCGCTGCTGCAGTTCCGGGCGCTGCAGACGCTGAAGCGGCGGGGCGTGCCCGGCACGGTGGTCCTCGAGCGCGGCGGCGGGACCGTCGAGCTGGCGATCGCCGACACGCCGCTGTCGATGGACGAATTTCCGGCCGCCGTCCGGTCGGTGCCGGACATGGTCCGCCGCGCCCTGTCGCTGACCGATCCGGGCATGGCGCCATTTGCCGCCAGTGTCTGGCAAGACTTTCTCGCCTGCGTGTACGGCACGGACCTGTACGGCGCCCTGGCGGCGATGACCGGCCGGGAGGCCGCGGTGTGGGCGGCCGGGCTGCACGAAATTCTGGTCTTGTCGGTGACGGGCGAAGACCCGGAGAAACCGGTGCTGCCTTTTTATAAATTGAAAGAAACGGACGCGAAGGCGGTGCGCGCGAGCCGGAACGCGCTCCTAACCTGCATGCGGAACCCCTACGGCCCGTTTTGACGCCCCCGTGCCGTGCGCCGCGGATCAGGCGCGAAGGCCGCCCGGTCCATCGGCCGCTTCTTCGCCTCCCGGACGGCCGGACCCGCCGGCTTCGTCCCCCGTCCTCCGTTCCACGCTTGAATTCGGCAAATTTTGTGTTTATAATGGAGTGGTTATCATGACCGGCAGAAACCATTTCGCAACGGCAACCAGCCGGCAGGCGGACGGAAAGTGCCGGCATGCCGGGCAAAAAGTTGGAGGGACGGCATACAATGAAAGCAACGTGGGAAAAAATAGAGAAGAACACCGGTGTTCTTGAAGTCGAAGTGGATGCGGAACAAGTCAACGCCGCGCTGGACCGGGCATTCCGGAAAGTCGTGCGCCGGGTGAACGTGCCGGGATTCCGCAAGGGCAAGGTGCCCCGTCCGATCTTCGAAGCCAGATTCGGCGTGGAAAGCCTGTACCAGGACGCCATCAACGACCTGCTGCCGGACGCCTACGAACAGGCCGTGAAGGAAACCGGCATCGAACCGGTGGACCAGCCGGACATCGACATCGAGCGCTTCGCCAAAAACGAGCCCTTCGTGTTCAAGGCGAAGGTGACCGTCAAGCCGGAAGTGACGCTCGGCGCATACAAAGGGCTTGAAGTGACGGAGAAAAGCACGGAAGTGACGGAAGAGGAGCTCGGGCAGGAGCTTCGGCGCCTGCAGGAGCGCCACGCCGAGCTGGTCGTGCTGGAGGAAGGCACCGCGGAGAAGGGCGACATCGTCGTCATCGACTACGAAGGCACCATCGACGGCGAGCCGTTCGAAGGCGGCAAGGCGGAGAAGCAGTCGCTGGAACTCGGATCGGGCACGTTCATCCCCGGATTCGAAGACCAGCTTGTCGGCATGGCCAAAGGGGAAGAAAAGGACATCCACGTCACGTTCCCGGAGGATTACCACGCGGAACACCTTCGCGGCAAGCCGGCCGTCTTCAAGGTGACCGTGCGGGACATCAAGCGGAAAAACCTGCCCGAGCTGGATGATGAATTCGCCAAGGACGTCAGCGAGTTCGAAACCCTCGAGGAATTCAAGGAAGACCTGAAAAAGCGCCTGAAGGAGCAAAAGGAACGGGAACGGGACCTGAAGCTCGAGGCGGACGTCATCGAAAAGGCGGCGGCCAACGCGGAAGTGGACATTCCCCCGGTCATGATCGAAACGGAAATCGACCGGATGGTGCGGGACTTCGAAAACCGGCTGCGGATGTCCGGCATGAACCTGGAGCTGTATTACCGGTTTTCCGGCCAGGACGAGGCGGCGCTGCGGGAGCAGATGCGGGAAGAAGCGGCCAAGCGGGTGAAAAGCTCGCTGGTGCTCGAAGCGATCGCCAAGGCGGAAAACGTCCAGGTGGATGAAGAGGACGTCAACCGGGAACTGGAACGCATGACCGAGACGTACCGCCAGTCCGTCGAGGAACTGCGCGCGATCATCGAACGAAACGGCAACATGGACGATTTCAAGGCGGACCTCCGCATCAAGAAAACGGTCAAGTGGCTTGTGGAAAACAGCAAACGGACACCGGAAGTCGCCTGACGAACCGCCGGCATGAACGGAAGGCACGCGATGGCCGCGTGTCTTCTTTTTCACCCGCGGAACATGCCGCGCCGGCGCGCCGCTTGGGCATCGGAAGAAAATTGGCTTTGCAGACCGAACGTGTTAAAATGGATTCAGACGAAGACCGAAACGGAGTGGGGAACAATGAGTTTGGTTCCGATTGTCGTGGAGCAAACGAGCCGCGGCGAACGATCCTATGACATCTATTCCAGGCTGCTCAAGGATCGGATCATTTTTCTTGGCAGTCCGATCGACGACGAAGTCGCCAACCTGGTGATCGCCCAGTTGTTGTTCCTTGCTGCCGAAGATCCGGAGAAAGACATCCACCTCTACATCAATTCGCCCGGCGGTTCCGTCACGGCCGGGTTGGGCATACTGGATACCATGCGCTACATCAAGCCGGACGTGTCCACCATTTGCGTGGGGATGGCGGCCAGCATGGCCTCCCTTCTCCTCGCCGCCGGCGCGAAGGGCAAGCGCTACGCCCTTCCGAACAGCGAAGTGATGATCCACCAGCCGCTCGGAGGCGTGCGCGGCCAGGCCGCAGACATCAAGATCCATGCGGATTGGATCATCCGGACGAAGCAGAAGCTGAACGAAATGTACGTGGAATTCACCGGCCAGCCGCTCAAGAAAATCGAGAAGGACACGGACCGCGACTTCTTCATGACGGCTGAAGAAGCCAGGGAATACGGTCTGATCGACAAGGTGATCCATCCCTGAGCGCCCCGGTTTCCGGCGGGGCGGATGATGGCGCGCTTCACGGCCTGCCTTAACCATTATCGGAAAACAAAAGAGGTGACCCTATGTTCAAATTTAGCGACGAAAAGGGCCAGCTGAAGTGCTCGTTCTGCGGCAAATCCCAGGATCAGGTCCGCAAGCTGGTGGCGGGACCGGGCGTTTACATTTGCGACGAATGCATCGAACTTTGCACCGAAATCGTGGAGGAAGAACTCGGCCAGGACGAGGAACTGGACCTCCGGGACGTTCCGAAGCCGAAGGAAATCATGGAAATTCTGGACAGCTACGTCATCGGCCAGGAACAGGCCAAGAAGTCCCTCGCCGTGGCCGTTTACAACCATTACAAACGGATCAACAGCAACACGAAGCACGACGACGTGGAGCTGGCGAAAAGCAACATTTTGCTGGTCGGTCCGACGGGCAGCGGCAAGACGCTGCTCGCCCAGACGCTGGCCAAAATCCTGAACGTTCCCTTCGCCATCGCCGACGCCACGAGCCTGACGGAAGCCGGTTATGTCGGGGAAGACGTGGAAAACATCCTGCTCAAGCTGATCCAGGCCGCCGATTACGACGTGGAGAAAGCCGAACGCGGCATCATCTACATCGACGAAATCGACAAGATCGCCCGCAAATCGGAAAATCCGTCCATCACCCGCGACGTGTCCGGCGAAGGCGTGCAGCAGGCGCTGCTCAAAATCCTGGAAGGCACGGTCGCTTCCGTGCCGCCGCAGGGCGGACGCAAGCACCCGCATCAGGAATTCATCCAGATCGACACGACCAACATCCTGTTCATTTGCGGCGGCGCCTTCGACGGGCTGGAGCAGATCATCAAGCGCCGCATCGGCAAGAAGGTGATCGGCTTCAACACCGACGCGAGCAAGGCCGCCGAGCTGAAGCCGGGCGAATACCTGTCCCTGGTGCAGCCGGAAGACCTGCTGAAGTACGGCCTCATTCCCGAGTTCGTCGGACGGCTGCCGATCATCGCCACGCTGGAGCCGCTGGACGAGAAAGCGCTGGTCCGGATATTGTCCGAGCCGAAGAACGCCCTCGTCAAGCAATACCAGAAGCTGCTCGAAATGGACAACGTCAAGCTGTCGTTCGAACCAGGCGCCCTCGAGGCGATCGCCCGCGAAGCGATCAAGCGCAACACGGGCGCCCGCGGCCTCAGGGCGATCATCGAGAGCATCATGCTCGACGTCATGTTCGAAGTGCCGTCGCGCGACGACGTCTCCGAGTGCATCATCACGGAGAAGGCGGTGCTGGAAAAGCTGCCGCCGCAGCTGAACACGAAAAGCGACAAGAAGCGCAAGGAAGAAAGCGCCTGACGGATCCGGTCCGTGCCTGCCGGGGGCGGCGCGGACCGCTTGGATCAAACCATTCACGTTGCCGGACGCGCGCCGCCTGAGGCGCGCGTCCGGTTGCCGGAGCCTCCGCGGTTTGTTGGCCGCGGCGGTTTTTGGCATTTTGGGGGAGGATCGGAAAGCGGGATGTATCACAGGACGCAAACGAAGCCCGTCCGCGTGGGGAATCTCACCATCGGCGGCAGCAACGACGTGATCATTCAGAGCATGTGCACGACGAAGACGGCGGACGTGGAGGCGACGGTGGCCGAAATTTTGCGGCTGGAGGAAGCGGGTTGCCAGCTGGTGCGGGTGACCGTCAACACCCGGGAAGCGGCCGAGGCGATCAAGGAAATCAAGAAGCGGATCCACATTCCGCTCGTGGCGGACATCCACTTCGACTACCGCCTGGCCCTGGCCGCCATCGAGAACGGCATCGACAAGGTGCGCATCAATCCCGGCAACATCGGCCGCCGCGAGAAGGTGGAAGCCGTCGTCAAGGCGTGCAGGGAACGGGGCATTCCGATCCGCATCGGCGTCAACGCCGGTTCGCTGGAAAGCCACCTGCTCGAGAAATACGGCTACCCGACCCCGGAAGCGATGGTGGAAAGCGCGCTGTACCACATCCGCATCCTGGAGGAGCTGGACTTTACGGACATCGTCGTTTCGCTGAAGGCGTCCGACGTGCCGATGGCGATCGCCGCCTACACGAAGGCGGCCGAGCAAATTCCGTATCCGCTGCATCTGGGCATCACCGAGTCGGGACCGCTGTTTGCGGGCACGGTGAAAAGCGCCGCCGGTCTCGGCGTGCTGCTCAACATGGGCATCGGCAACACGATCCGCATCTCCCTCAGCGCCGACCCGGTGGAGGAAGTGAAGGTCGCCCGCGAGCTTTTGAAGACGTTCGGCCTCGTGTCCAACGCGCCGACCCTCGTATCCTGCCCCACGTGCGGCCGTCTCGACTTCAACCTGTTCGAGGTGGTGGGGGAAGTCGAACGGTACCTTGAAAAAATCAAGGTGCCGATCCGGGTGTCCGTGCTCGGCTGCGCCGTGAACGGCCCGGGCGAAGCCCGCGAGGCGGACATCGGCATCGCCGGCGCCCGCGGGGAAGGGCTTTTGTTCCGGCACGGCGAAATCGTCCGGAAAGTGCCGGAGGCGGAGCTGGTCAATGAGCTGAAGAAGGAAATCGACGAGCTCGTGCGAATCTACGAGGCGACGGGAGAGATTCCGGGCCGCAAGCGGCACGCCGGAAACCCGGTCTCCTGAATGGCGTCCGGATCCCCCGATGATCATCGGCGGCATGTCCGGCCGACGGGCCATGCATCCTGGCATGGCCCGTCGGCCGGTTTTTTTTGTTCCGGTACCGGGAGCCCATGCCGGCCGCGTCCGCTCCGCCGGTGAGGAAGGCGCCCGTTCCTTGCGCTTTGCAGGTGGTGACGCCGCGGATTCCGGCGGCCCGCTGTACTAACGCCGGTTTCAAACGGCAATACTGACAGGTAACGCGGAAAAAACTTGAAACGGAGGAGCGCGCGCCAATGAGATTCGAAGCGATCGTCATGATGGTGCAGCTGTTTTTCGCCGTCGTGATCGGCCTGTACTTCTGGGGGCAGCTGCGCAGCCAGCGGTCGAACCGGGTGGCGGTGGACCGGGATTCGCGCAGGGAAATGGAGAAGCTCCGCCGCCTGCGCGCCATTTCCCTGACCCAGCCGCTGGCGGAGAAAACCCGGCCCGTCTCCGTCGGCGACATCGTCGGCCAGCAGGAGGGCCTGAAGGCGCTCCGGGCGGCGCTGTGCGGTCCCAATCCCCAGCACGTGATCATCTACGGGCCGCCGGGCGTCGGCAAGACGGCGGCTGCGCGGGTCATTCTGAACGAGGCGAAGAAAAACCCGCTGTCGCCCTTCGGCCCGGACGCGGCGTTCACCGAAATCGACGCCACCATCGCCCGCTTCGACGAACGCGGCATCGCCGATCCGCTCATCGGCAGCGTCCACGATCCGATCTACCAGGGGGCGGGCGCCATGGGCGCCGCCGGCATTCCGCAGCCGAAGCCCGGCGCGGTGACGAAGGCCCACGGCGGCGTGCTGTTCATCGACGAGATCGGTGAACTGCATCCGATCCAGATGAATAAATTATTGAAGGTTTTGGAAGACCGCAAGGTGATGCTGGAGAGCGCCTACTACAGCCCGGAAGACCCGAACATTCCCCGGCACATCCACGACGTGTTCCAGAACGGGCTGCCGGCGGATTTCCGTCTCGTCGGCGCCACCACGCGCTCGCCCCACGAGCTGCCGCCGGCGCTTCGTTCCCGCTGCATGGAAATCTTCTTCCGGCCGCTTGCGCCCGATGAAATCGGCCGGATCGCCGCCGGCGCCATCGCCCGGATCGGCTTTCCACCCTGCCCGGAAGCGGTGGAGGTGGTGAAGCGCTACGCCGCAAACGGCCGGGAAGCGGTCAACATCATCCAGCTGGCGGCCGGACTGGCCATGAGCGAACGGCGCGACCGGCTGTCGGCGGCGGACGTGGAATGGGTGGTGACGAATTGCCACATCCAGCCGCGGCCGGACAAGAAAATTCCGCCCGCCCCCCAGGTCGGCGTCGTGAACGGCCTCGCCGTCTGCGGTCCGGGATCGGGGGTGCTGCTGGAAATCGAAGTGACCGCCGTGCCGGCCGTCCGTCCCCACGCGGGCAGGGTGACCGTCACCGGCGTGGTGGATGAAGAGGAAATCGGCGGCGGGACGAAAACGCTGCGGCGCAAAAGCATGGCCCGCGGTTCGGTGGAGAACGTGCTGACCGCCCTCCGCCTGCACGGCATCGACGCCGGGCGCTACGATCTGCACATCAACTTTCCCGGCGGCGCGCCGGTGGACGGTCCGTCGGCCGGCATCGCCGTGGCCGCCGCCATCGCGTCCGCCGTCACGGGCATTCCCGCGGACAACCGGGTGGCGATGACCGGCGAGCTGTCCATCCACGGCCGGGTCAAACCCGTCGGCGGCGTGGCCGAGAAAGTGGAAGCGGCCCGGGAGGCCGGCGCGTCGAAAGTGCTCATCCCGAAGGACAACTGGCAGGATCTGTTTGCAAGCTTCGACGGCATCGAAATCGTGCGGGTGGAAAAACTGGAGGACGTGTTCGAGCATGTGCTCGGCCGCCGTTCGCTCCATCCGGCGGCTCCGGAAAAGCCGGCGTCCGACGGCCGCGTGCCGGCCGCGGTGTCGCTGCTGCACGCCGGCGAATTGACAACCGGGCGGGATTGAGCGTCCAGCCGTGGTTCCGGCCGCCGCCGCAAGCCGCGGCGCATCCGGCTCTTCGTCCGGAGAGCGCGGCCCGGGCCGCGTTTTTCGCTTTGGACGGCACCGTGCCGCCGGGCGCGAATTGGTGTTTTGCAAACCGGTTTGCTAAAATGTTGGGAAGAGGCCGAGAGGTTGTACATCAGGAGGTGCTGACGATGGGATCCGCGAAGGGAACGCGCCGCATCCCGCTTCTTCCCCTGCGGGGACTCTTGGTTTATCCGACCATGGTGCTGCATCTGGATGTCGGCCGCGAAAAGTCGGTCCGGGCGCTGGAAGCGTCCATGGTCAGCGACAACATGATCCTCCTGTGCTCCCAGACCGACGTGAACGTTGAAGATCCCGCCGAGAAGGATATTTTCCGCGTCGGCACGATTTCGAAAATCCGTCAGATGCTGAAATTGCCCAACGGCACGATCCGTGTGCTGGTGGAAGGCCTCACCCGCGCGGAAATCGTCGAATATCTCGACAATCCGGCCTTTTTCGACGTCGTGGTGCGGGAATTGCCGGAGACGGAAACGGCCAGTCCGGAAATCGACGCGCTCCGGCGGACGGTGCTCCACCATTTTGAACATTACATCACCCTCTCCAGGAAAGTGACGCCGGAAACGTTGACCGCCGTGGCCGACATCGAGGAACCGGGGCGGCTGGCCGACGTCATCAGCAGCCATCTGACCCTGAAAATCAAGGACAAGCAGGCCATCCTGGAAACGGTGGACGTCCGGGACCGGCTCGAAAAGCTCTTGGAACTGCTCAACAACGAGCGGGAAGTGCTGGAACTGGAGCGCAAAATCAGCCAGCGGGTCAAAAAGCAGATGGAAAAGACCCAGAAGGAATATTACCTGCGCGAGCAGATGAAGGCGATCCAGAAGGAACTGGGCGAGAAGGAAGGGCGCGCCGGCGAGGCCGAGGAACTGCGCCAGAAGCTCGAGGCGGCGAATTTGCCGCCGGCCGTGCGGGAAAAGGCGGAAAGGGAAATCGACCGCCTGGAAAAAATGCCCGTCGCGTCCGCCGAAGGCGCCGTCATCCGCAACTACGTGGACTGGCTGCTCGCCCTGCCCTGGAACGTCTCCACCGCGGACGACCTGGATCTGGCCAAGGCCGAAGCCATTCTGGACGAGGACCATTACGGGCTGGAGAAGCCGAAGGAACGGGTGCTCGAATATTTGGCGGTGCAGAAGCTGGTGCGGAAGCTGAAGGGCCCGATCCTCTGTTTTGTCGGACCGCCCGGCGTCGGCAAGACGAGTCTGGCCCGCTCCATTGCCCGCTCGCTGGGCCGCAAATTCGTGCGCATGTCCCTCGGCGGCGTGCGGGACGAAGCGGAGATCCGCGGCCACCGGCGCACGTACGTGGGCGCCATGCCGGGACGGATCATCCAGGGCATCCGGAACGCCGGCTCCAACAATCCGGTGTTCCTGCTGGATGAAATCGACAAGATGGCGATGGATTTCCGCGGCGATCCGGCGGCGGCCCTGCTGGAGGTGCTGGACCCGGAACAGAACAACGCCTTCAGCGACCATTACATCGAAGTGCCGATGGACTTGTCCAATGTCATGTTCATAGCGACGGCCAACGCCGTGCACAACATTCCGCGGCCGCTTCTGGACCGCATGGAAGTGCTCTGCATCCCCGGATACACCGAGCTTGAGAAAGAGCAGATCGCGATCAAGCACCTGCTCCCGAAACAGCGGCGGGAACACGGTCTCGCGGAACACCAGCTGGAGCTGCCGCGGGAGACGCTGCTCAAGCTGATCCGCGAATACACCCGCGAATCGGGCGTGCGCAACCTGGAGCAGCTGATCGCCGCCCTGTGCCGCAAGACGGCCAGGGAAGTGGTGCTCGGCGGACGGGAATCGGCGGTCATCGGGCCGGAGCGGCTGAAAGAATACCTCGGCCCCGAAAAGTTCCACTACGGCACCGCCGAACAGGAGGACCAGATCGGCGCGGCGACGGGGCTGGCGTGGACCGAAACCGGCGGCGACACGCTGACCGTGGAAGTGTCCGTGCTGCCGGGCAGCGGCAAGCTGCTGCTCACCGGCAAGCTGGGCGACGTCATGAAGGAATCGGCGCAGGCCGCCTTCAGCTACATCCGCTCGCGGGCGGAACAGTTCTGCATCGATCCCGATTTCCACGAAAAGAACGACATCCACATTCACGTGCCGGAAGGCGCCATTCCGAAGGACGGCCCGTCCGCCGGCATCACGATGGCCACCGCCCTCGTGTCCGCCCTGACGAACATCCCGGTCTCCCACACCGTGGCCATGACCGGGGAAATCACGCTGCGCGGCCGCGTGCTGGCCATCGGCGGGCTGAAGGAGAAGGCGCTGGCCGCCCACCGGGCCGGCATCCGGACGGTGCTCATCCCGAAGGACAACGAAAAGGATCTGCAGGACATTCCGGAAAGCGTGCGCAGCGAGCTGGTGTTCCGCCCGGTGGACCACATGGACCAGGTGCTCGAGATCGCCCTGACGCGAAAACCGGGCGCCGGCGGCAAGGAACCGCTTGCGGCGGGTGGGCGGCCATGATCGTCAGGAAAGCCGAGCTGGTCGCCACATGCGCGCTGTGGAAGCAGCTGCCGGAAGACGATTTGCCGGAAATCGCCCTGGCGGGCCGTTCCAACGTGGGCAAGTCGTCCCTGATCAACCGCATGCTGAACCGCCGGCAGCTGGCGAGAACGAGCGCCGTGCCGGGAAAAACGCAAACCCTCAATTTTTACCGGATCAACGATGAACTGTATTTCGTCGATTTTCCGGGATACGGATACGCCAAGGCGTCCCGCGGCGAACGCCAGAAATGGGGAAAGCTGATCGAACGCTATCTGCTGGAGCGCAGGCAGCTTCGGCTCCTGCTGCTGCTGATCGACATCCGGCATCCGCCCACCGCGCTCGACCGGATGATGTACGAATGGGCGGCCCACCACCGGCTTCCCCTCTGCCTCGTCGCCACCAAATCGGACAAGCTGTCCCGCATGCAGGCGGGGAAGCACGCGGCGCAAATCCGGCATATGCTGAAGGTGCCGGAGGCCGTGCCGGTCATTCCGTTTTCATCGGAAACCGGCGAAGGCCGCGACGCGCTCTGGGCCGTCATCCTCGAGGCGGCCGGAGAGCGGAACGAACAGCCGGATTCCCGGGCCGCCGAAGGCGGAGCGGACCTGCGGGACGTTCCGGAAGGCCGCAGGCCGTGACATGCGGCATGCGGACGGCCTCCGGGGCCATCCGGCAACCGAACGGCCGCCATTGCGTTCCGGCAACCGGACGTCTCATGCGGCATCCGGCCAACCGGCGGCCGGCGTGCACGGCCGCCGGCGCCGGGGTGACCGGCCCGCGGAAGGCGAACGCGGCGGAGGCCCGGCGGCGCATGGCCGGTCTCCTTTTTTTGGGCGTCCAAAAAAAGGTGTTGCATTTCAGGTTTGTAGATGTTATTTTTAATCTCGTTGACAACAATATAGGAACCAGGATTCACTCAGGACACCGGATTGTTCCGAGAGAAGTTCCCTCGAAGTGAATGACGTAGGTCCTAGCGGATGAAATTCAACACAATTTTATTCCTAGGAAGGGGGAAACCGGAAGGTGGAGTACTCTACTTTCGGTAGGCATGTGGCAGTCGATGCCTGGGGTGTCCGGTACGACTTGCTCAATGATGCCGATTGGTTGCAAAATCAATTGGTGGAGGCGGCGGAGATTACCGGCGCGACGGTCCTCTCGGTGCAATCGAGACAATTCGAACCGCAAGGCGCCACCGTGTTGGTGATGCTTTCGGAAAGCCATCTGTCCATTCACACCTATCCGGAAAAAGGGTTTGCCGCCATCGACTGCTACACGTGCGGTGAAACGGTGGATCCGCAAAGCGCCGTCGACAGGCTCATGGAAGTGCTGAAACCCGAGCGTGTCCACGCCAAGAAGCTCATCCGGGGTCTCGGTGAAATTTCGGTGGAGACGCCGGACATGAACAAGGTCGCCGTGGCGCGCTGAGGCGGCCCGACGGACGCGCTTCCGAACAATCGAATACGGACCGGCAACAAACCGCGGGCACAGGCCCCGCGGTTTTTTCAATAAATTGTCCAACTTTCGGGAATGGGCGCCGAGGGCCTTGTGCTATAATAATTCTCGATTTCATATTGGAATGGCTCCAAAGGATCGCGGCACCGGACGAAGCCTGGAAAGGGGAGTTGGCCCGTGCATGTGGTCGTCGTCAGCCTGAACCACCGGACGGCCCCCGTGGACGTGCGGGAGCGGTTCGCCATCCGCGATGACGCGCTGCCAGCCGCGTTGCGGGAGCTGATGCGGACGAGCGGCATCCTGGAGGGCGTCATCCTCTCCACGTGCAACCGGACGGAAATCTATGCCGTCGTCGGAAGGCTGCAAATGTGCGTTTCCTATGTGCGGGAGTTCATGGAACGGTATTACGGCGTGCCGGCATCCTCGTTCACCCGCCATCTGCAGGTGGAGGAAGACGAGGAAGCCGTCCGGCACCTGTTCCGCGTCGCCTGCGGCCTGGATTCCATGGTGCTCGGCGAAACGCAGATTCTGGGCCAGGTCAAGAACGCCTATTTCGCCGCCCAGCGGGAGCGGGCGACGGGCACCATTTTCAACCGGCTGTTCCACCAGGCGATCACGCTGGCCAAGCGGGCCCATGCGGAGACGAAAATCAACGACCACGCCGTGTCCGTCGCCCGCGCCGCCTGCCGGCTGGCCGAGCGGCACATCGGCAGCCTGGAAGGCCGGCACGCGGTGCTCGTGGGCGCCGGCCGAACGGCGGAACTGGCCCTCCGGCATTTGAAGGGGCGGGGCATCGGCCGGATCACCGTGGCCAACCGGACCGAGGAGCGGGCCCGGCAGCTCGCCCGGCAGGTTCCGGACGGCGATGCCTGCTCGCTGGACGAACTGCCGGCCCTCATTGCCCGCGAGCAGCCGGATCTCGTCATATCCGCCACCGCGTCCCCCGGATTCGTGCTGACCCGCGATCAGCTCGCCGGGGCGCGGGAAGGGCGGGCCGGCACCCTCGTGCTCGTGGACATCGCCGTTCCCCGCGATCTCGACCCGGCCATCGGGGAACTGGCCAACACCCGGTTGTTCGGCATCGACGACCTCCGGGAGGTGCTGGACGACCATCTGGACAACCGCCGCCGGCTGGCGGAGCTAATCGGCGCGATGATCGACGCGGAGCTCGCCTCGTACCGGGAATGGTACCGGCTGCTCGGCATCGGTCCGGTCATCCGGGCGCTGCAGGAGCGGGCCCGCGCCGTGCACGAGCAAACGATGGACAGCCTGCTGCGAAAGCTGCCGGACCTCTCCGAGCGGGAAGTCAAAGTCATCCGCAAGCTGACCAAAAGCATCGCCAACCGGATGCTGACGGATCCGGTCAACCGGATCAAGGAACTGGCGGCGGGGCCCGGCGGCCGGGAAGCGGTGGAACTGTTCGTCAGGATCTTTGCCCTGGAAGGGGCGCTCGCCGAAAGCGGACTTTCGTTTGCCGGCATGGAAGGAGAGCCGGACGGGAAAGCGGACGCGGCCGGACGGGCGGAACCGTTCGCCCGCCGGACGGATACGGTGGCGCTGGGCGCCGGTCCTTCGCGCCCGTGAGGCCGGGCGCGCGGAGACGGACGAACCCGGCCGGCCGCACCGGCATGCGGAAGGTCCGGCCGGCAGGCTGGAAGGATGGATGGTCGTGCAGGACGGATATCCGATCGTGCTTCACCTCCGCGGCGCCAAAGTGGCGGTGGTCGGCGGCGGGACGGCAGCCGCCCGCAAAATCGGGCCGCTGGCCGGGGCCGGGGCGCGCGTCGTGGTCATCAGCCCGCGTCTCGGCCCGGAGGTGGCCGCCCTAGCGGAAGAGGGACGGATTCAGGTCATCGGCAGAACATACGGCGGCGCGGACGACTTGCGCGGCGCCGTTTTGGCGTTTGCGGCCACCGACCGGCCGGAGGTGAACGACGCCGTCCTGCGCGACGCCGCCCTCCTCGGCATCCCGGCCTGCGATGCGGGAGATCCCGGGAAGGGCGCGTTTCACGTGCCGGCGGTCATGCGGCGCGGCCGGCTCCTCATGGCGGTGTCCACGTCGGGCGCCAGCCCGGCGTTTGCCCGGAAAATCCGGGACGAACTGGAGGCGGCATACGGGCCGGAATACGCCGACGCCCTCGACTTTCTGGCGGAAGCGCGCCGACTGGTGCAGGAGCGGGTGCCGGATATGGCGGAGCGTGCGGCCGTGCTCCGCTCCCTGGCGGAACGGGACTGGCCCGCCCTCGCCCGCGGCGGGCGGCTGGCCGGCATGTCCGGGCGCCTGCTGGCGCATCTGGCGAACGCGGAGAGAATCGGCGCGGAAACGATCGACGAACTGGAACGGATGGCGGCCGGGCCCGCGGGACCGAAGGAGCGGGACAAGCCCGGCGTCCGGCCGCCTTCCGGCGAAACGGGGCATGGATCATGAAAAAGCGCATCGTGGTGGGCAGCCGGAGAAGCCGGCTGGCCCTCGCCCAAACCCGGCAGGTGCTGCAGCGGTGGCGCCGGCGGGCCGAAGAAGCCGGCGTGGCGCTGGAATTTGACGTGCGGGAAATCGTGACGAAGGGCGACAAAATCGTGGACGTGTCGCTGTCCAAAGTCGGCGGCAAAGGCCTGTTCGTCAAGGAAATCGAACAGGCGCTTCTCGCCGGCGAAATCGACGTGGCGGTGCACAGCATGAAGGATGTGCCGGCGGAGCTTCCCGCCGGCCTCGTGATCGGCGCCGTTCCCGAGCGGGAAGATCCCCGCGACGCCCTCGTTTCGCGCGGCGGCCTGAAGCTGGCCGAACTGCCGGCGGGAAGCGTCGTCGGCACGAGCAGCCTGCGGCGCGCCTGCCAGCTTCGCGCCCTTCGCCCGGATTTGCGGGTGGAATGGATCCGCGGCAACATCGACACCCGGCTCGGCCGGCTGGAACGGGGGGATTTTGACGCCGTTTTGCTGGCGGCAGCGGGACTGAATCGCCTCGGGTGGGCCGACCGCATCAGCGAACGGCTTTCGGCGGACGATTTCGTGCCGGCTGCCGGGCAGGGAGCGCTGGCGCTGGAGTGCCGGGAAGATGACGAACCGCTCCGGCAGCTGCTCACCTTCATCCACGATCCCGTCGCGGCGCGGGAAACGGCGGCGGAGCGGGCGTTTCTCGCGCGCATCGGCGGCGGCTGCCAGGTGCCCGTCGGCGCCTGCGCCCGGACGGTGCGGGAAGCCGCCGGAGCGGATGCGAGCGGGACGGATGCCGGACGAACAGTCGCTGGCGGGACGGGGGCCGGCGACGGAGCCGCGTCCGGGACCGATGCCGGCGGCCAGGGAGACGCCGCGGGCGGCCGCCTGCCGGCCATCCGGCTGACCGGGCTGGTGGGGGATCCCGACGGCGGGCTCATCATCCGGGACGAGCTTTCCGGCACCGATCCGGAGGAAACCGGCCGCCGGCTGGCGGAGCGGCTGCTCGAGCGGGGCGGAGAGGAGATTTTGCGACGGACGGGGATGTGAGCGATGGGAGCGCGCATCGGCAAAGTGTATCTGGTCGGCGCCGGCCCGGGGGATCCGAAACTGATCACCGTGCGGGGCCTGGAGGCGCTGCGAAAGGCCGACGCGGTCGTCTATGACCGGCTGGCCGGCCCCCGCCTGTTGAAGGAGATCAAGCCGGGGGCGGACGTCATCTACGTCGGCAAGCGGTCGGAGCGCCACACGATGAAACAGGAGGACATCAACCGGCTGCTCGTTGAACTGGCGCTGCAGGGCAAAACCGTCGTCCGGCTGAAGGGCGGCGATCCGTGCGTGTTCGGACGGGTCGGGGAAGAGGCGGAGGCGCTGGCCGCCCATGGCATTTCCTTCGACATCATCCCGGGCGTCACGAGCGCCACCGGCGTCCCGGCCTATGCGGGCATTCCCCTGACCCACCGCGATTTGGCGAGTTCCTTCGCCGTGGTGACCGGATACGAAAATCCGGAGAAGGCGGAAATGAACGTGGACTGGGCGCGCCTCGCGACGGCGGTGGACACCCTCGTCTTCCTGATGGGCGTATCCAAAATCGACCGGATCTGCCGCGAGCTGATCGCCCACGGCCGGCCGGCGTCCACGCCGGTGGCGATCATCCGTTGGGGAACGCGGGCCGCGCAGCGGACGCTCGTCGGCACCCTCGCCGACATGCCGGACCGGGTGCGGCAGACCGGCTTCAAGCCCCCCGCGGTCATCGTCGTCGGGGACGTGGTGCGCCTGCGCGACACGATGAACTGGCATGAGCGGAAGCCGCTGTTCGGCCGGCGGGTGCTCGTTACCCGCTCCGCCGCGCAGAGCGGCGAACTGGCCGGCCGGATCGACGAACTGGGCGGCGAGCCCGTCGAATGGCCGGCCATCGCCCTGAGGGAGCCGCAGGACCCGGCTGCGGCCGCCGCCCTCGACGCCGCCCTCGCGCGGCTGGACGACTACGACTGGGCGGTTTTCACGAGCGTGAACGGCGTCGACTTTTTCTTCCGCCGGCTGCGCAGGCTCGGCCTGGACATCCGCCGCATGGCCGGGGCGAAAATCGCCGCCGTCGGGCCGAAGACGGCGGATGCGCTGGCGGAACGGGGCATCCGGGCGGATCTCGTGCCGGAATCCCGCTATCAGGCGGAAGGGCTGCTGGACGCCCTGCTGCCGCATCTTGCGCCGGGACAGCACGTGCTGCTCCCCAGGGGGGACCTCGCCCGCGACGTGCTGCCGGAAGCGCTGGCTTCCCGCGGCATCCGCGTGACGGAAGCGGTCGTCTACGAAAACGTGCCCGGCGGACGGGACGCGGCAGATATCGCGGACCAGCTGGAAAAGGGGGCCGTCCACGCGGCCACCTTCACCAGCGCCTCCACGGTGCACAACCTGTGCGACGCGCTGGAGCGGGCGGCCGGCAAGCCGGCCGGGGAGCTGATGAAGAACACCCGGGTCGTCTGCATCGGCCCGATCACCGCGGAAGCGGCGATCAAGCGCGGCCTGGCCGTTGCGGCCGTCGCGCGGGAATCGACGCTGGACGGGCTCGTGGAAGCAACGGCGGAAGCGGTCTCCGGCTGGCCGGATGACGGCGGCGGACAGTCGGCCGGCGAAATCTGGCCGGAGGATCGCGCGGAACCGTCGTGACGGTTTCAATCGGCTGCAGGTTTTCATCATTTTCGGTACGAAAGGGCGGTTGTTCATGGCGTTTCCGGTTGTGAGGCACCGGCGGCTCCGCGGGTCGGCCGCCATCCGGCGGCTCGTGCGGGAGCACCGGCTGTCGGCGGACGACCTGATCTATCCCCTTTTTGTCGTGGAAGGCGAAGGGGTGAAGCGGGAAATTCCGTCGATGCCGGGCGTGCATCACTGGTCGCTGGACCGGCTGGAGGAAGAGATCCGGGAAACGGTGGCGTGCGGACTGTCCGCCGTGCTTCTGTTTGGCGTCCCCGATGGGAAAGACGCCTTCGGCTCCGGCGCCTACGACGACGACGGCATCGTGCAGCGGGCGATCCGCCGCATCAAGGAGTGGGCGCCCGAGCTCGTCGTCATTGCGGACACGTGCCTGTGCGAATACACCGACCACGGGCATTGCGGGGTCGTCCGTGAAGAGGGGGGGCGGGCCGTCATCGACAACGACCGGTCGCTGGAGCTTCTCGTGCGGACGGCGGTGTCGCAGGCGAAGGCCGGCGCGGACATCATCGCCCCGTCGAACATGATGGACGGGTTCGTGCAGGCGATCCGGGCCGGGCTGGACGAAGCCGGGTTTTCCCATGTGCCGGTCATGTCCTATGCCGTGAAATACGCCTCGGCGTTCTACGGCCCGTTCCGCGAGGCGGCCCGGTCGGCGCCGCGGTTCGGCGACCGCAAGACGTACCAGATGGATCCCGCCAACGTGCGGGAAGCGTTGCGTGAAGCGGAATCCGACACGGTCGAGGGCGCCGATTTTCTCATGGTCAAGCCGGGCATGGCCTACATGGACGTGATCCGCGCGCTGCGGGACGCCTTCGACCTTCCGATCGTGACCTACAATGTCAGCGCGGAATATGCGATGGTCAAGGCGGCCGCGGAGAAGGGATGGATCGACGAGAAAGCGGTCGTGATGGAACTGTTGACCGGCTTCAAACGGGCCGGGGCCGATCTGATCATCACGTATCATGCGAAAGACGCGGCAAGGTGGCTTGGGGAGCGGGACTGACGGACAACAAAAGCCCGGCGGCAAGCGAAAGGCTGCCGCCGGGCGGACGTTTGCGCCGGGCCGCTCACGAACGGATGTTGGCCAGGTTGATGGTGAAGGAATCGGGCGTCACGGTCAGGATGCCCTTCTGTTCCAGCTCGCGGATGACCATCATGATGTCGTTGCGCTTGACGCCGGCCAATTGGGCCAGCTCGTCGTAGTTGAGCACGACCCGGAGCGTGATCTGATGGCCTTGCCGGACGCCGTTGCGGTTGGCCATCAGGATCAGCTGCTTGAGCACCCGGGTGCGGGTGTCGAGGAACGTCAGGTCGCGGACGTGCTCGTTCGTATCCCGAAGCCGCTGGCACAGCTCCTGCATGATGCCGAGCGTGATGTCGAAGTTTTCGGAAAGCACCTTGTAGAAGTCTTCCTTTGATATTTTGAGGAGAACGGATTTTTCCACCGTGCGCGCGGAAGCCGACCGGGGCATCCCGTCGATCAGGGACATTTCGCCGAAGCTGTCCCCGGCCTGCATGACGGCCAGAATTTTTTCTTCCCCGTTGGCACCCGTCGTGAAAATTTTGACCGAGCCGGACACGACGACGTAAAATCCGGTGCCGACTTCCTTTTCCCTGAACAGCAGGGTCCCGGGGTCGACGAAAATGCGTTTGCAAAAGAAGGCGATGAGATCCAGCTGGTCATCGGTCAGCTTGTTGAAAAGCGACACTTTCCTCAGCAGGTCGATCACGGCGGAACACCCTTTTCGGCATGGAGTGGATTCGGCTGCCGGCCGGAAGCTCCGCTTTCCGGACGGCGGATTCCGCGCCGAACGACCGGGGTCGAACGACCTGGAATCATTTTGAAGCCTGCCTTATTTTATCATGATTCGTCGGCAATTTCGAGGGATTGTCCGAAAATTTGACAGAAGGAGGATGCGCCATGGAACAAAACCGGCGGCGGACGGACGTCCGTTCGCGGGAAGCATTCGAGGAGGCGAAAGTCTCGATTCCCGGAGGGGTCAATAGTCCCGTGCGGGCGTTCCGGTCCGTCGGGGTCGTGCCCGTGTTCGCGTCCGGCGGAAGCGGGTCCCGGATTTTTGACATCGACGGGCAGGCCTACATCGACTACATCATGTCGTGGGGCCCGCTGATCGCCGGACACGCCCATCCCGCCGTGGTGGAGGCGATCCGGGAGACGGCGGCGAAAGGCACCAGCTTCGGCCTGCCCACGCTGCTTGAGACGGAAATGGCGAAGCTGGTGTGCGAGCGGGTGCCGTCCGTGGAAATGGTGCGGATGGTCAACTCGGGCACGGAGGCGACGATGAGCGCCATCCGCCTGGCGCGGGGGTTTACGGGGCGCAGCCTGCTGGTCAAGTTCGAGGGCAGCTATCACGGCCATGCGGATTCGCTCCTCATCAAGGCCGGCTCCGGCGTGGCGACCCTCGGGCTGCCGGACAGCCCCGGCGTGCCGGAAAGCGTGGCGCGCCATACGGTGACGGTGCCCTACAACGATCTTGCGGCGGTGAAAGAGGTGTTCCGCCGCTACGGCGAGAACATCGCCGCGGTGATCGTCGAGCCGGTGGCGGGCAACATGGGCGTCGTGCCGCCGCTGCCGGGCTTTCTGCAAGGTTTGCGGGACATCACCCGCGAATTCGGCAGCCTGCTCATTTTCGACGAAGTGATGACCGGCTTCCGCGTCCATCTGAACGGCGCCCAGGGGCTGTACGGCGTCACGCCCGACCTCACCTGCCTCGGCAAGGTGATCGGCGGAGGGCTGCCCGTCGGCGCCTACGGCGGACGGCGCGACATCATGGAGATGATGGCGCCGTCGGGACCGATTTACCAGGCCGGCACCCTGTCCGGCAATCCGCTGGCCATGGCGGCCGGGCTGGCCACGCTGAAGCTGCTTGGCGAGCCGGGCGCCTACGAAACGCTGGAGAAGCGTTCGGCGCGCCTTGCGGAAGGATTGGCCGCCAACGCCCGGGAATGCGGCGTGCCGCTGACGATCAACCGGGTTGGTTCGATGGTGTGCCCGTTTTTCACGGACCGGCCGGTGACCGACTACGCGTCGGCCAGAACGAGCGACCTGCGGCTGTTCAGCCGCTACTATGCCAACATGCTGGACGAGGGCATCTGCCTGCCGCCGTCCCAGTTCGAGGGGATGTTCGTCTCCCTTGCCCACAGCGACGAAGACATCGAGCGGACGATCGAAGCCCACCGGTCGGCGCTGAAGCGGCTCTGAGTCCCGGGGGCGCGGACCTTCGGGCCCTTCGGAAGGCGGAACGCTCGGTCCCATGGCGCGGATTTCCGAGTCCGGGGCTCTGACCGGCAAGACGGGCGGACCCGCGGCAGCAGTCTGGTTGGACAGGCTGCGGCCGCGTTTTTTATTTTTGCGGGGAAAGGAAATGCGGACAAATTGTCCTCATCGCGCATGTGCGGCGTGCAACAATTTATTAAAATCTCTGTCACAAAAAAGTCATTTCAAACGCCGCCCCGCCGGCTGATTCCCCCTTTTTGGGAAACTATAATGATAGATGCCGGCCTGACGGAGAAATGCCGAGAAGCAAACACAGGCCAAACAATCATGAAAACGAGAAGCTGATGCAAGATGGCATTCAACGATATCTTTTTGCGCGCATGCCGGCGGGAGCCGGTGGAGCGCGTGCCCGTCTGGTTCATGCGGCAGGCGGGCCGCTATGATCCCGACTACCGCAAAATCAAGGAGAAGTATTCGCTGCTCGAGATCTGCTCCCGGCCGGAGCTGGCCGCGGAAGTGACGATGATGCCGGTGCGGAAGCTGGGCGTGGATGCCGCCATTCTCTACTCCGACATCATGAATCCGCTGGCGCCCCTCGGCGTCTCCTTCGACATCGTGAAGGACGTCGGGCCGGTCATCGCGGATCCGGTCCGCTCCGCCCGGGACGTGGACAGGCTGAAGCCTTTTGACGCGGAAAGCGGGTTGCCCCACGTGCTGGAAACGATCCGGCTGCTTCGGCGGGAACTCGACGTGCCGCTCATCGGCTTCGCCGGCGCGCCGTTCACCCTGGCCAGCTACCTGGTCGAGGGCCGGCCGAGCAAGACGTACCGCCGCACGAAAGCGCTCATGTACGGCGAACCGGACGTCTGGTTCCGGCTCATGGACCGGCTGGCGGACGTGGCCGCCAAGTACTTGCGGGCGCAGATCGGAGCGGGAGCGGCGGCGGTGCAGCTGTTCGACAGCTGGGCGGGCGCCCTGGCGCCGGCGGACTACGAACGGTACGTGCTGCCCTCTGTGATGCGCATCTTCGACGAACTGGCGGACCTGCCGCAGCCGAAAATCTATTTCCCCGGCGTCGCGTCGGGCGAACTGCTGCCGCTGCTTCGCGGCCTCAAGGCGGACGTCATCGCGCTGGACTGGCGCATCACGATCGGCGAAGCCCGGCGGCGGCTCGGCAGCCGGTTCGCGGTGCAGGGCAACCTGGATCCGTACGTGCTGACCGCGCCGATGGAGGTCATCCGGGACCAGGCCCGCCGCATCGTGGACGAAGGCATCCGGGAGCCGGGCTTCGTGTTCAACCTCGGCCACGGCCTGTATCCCGAGGCGTCTTTGGAAAAACTGAAGGCCTTGACGGCGTTCGTTCGCGACCATTCCCGGGAGGCGCTGATGATGCGCGCCCGGACGGTCTGAAAGGAGGAGGCGTTTGGCGTGACGGCAGGCAAGATCGGGGTATTGGTCATGTCGTACGGCACCCCGGAAACGATGGAGCAGGTGGAAGATTACTATACCCATATCCGCAGGGGGCGCAAACCCGCGCCAGAGCTGCTGCAGGAGCTCATCGGCCGGTACGAGGCCATCGGCGGCGTGTCTCCGCTCCGTGCGCACACCGACGCCCAGACGGCCGCCCTGCAGCGCCGGCTGGACGAACGGATGCCCGGCGTCTTCGTCTGCCGCCAGGGCATGAAACACGCCCGCCCGTTCATCGAGGACGGGGTGGCCGCGCTGGCGGAAGAAGGCTTGCGCAGGGGAATCGGCATCGTGCTGGCGCCCCATTATTCCGCCCTGAGCGTGGGCGAATACATCCAGCGGGCGCGCGAGGCGGCCGGGCGCCACGGCATCGGCATGGCGTTCGTGGAAAGCTACCATCTGCATCCGCTGTTCATCGCGGCGCATGCCGGCCGGCTCCGGGCGGAACTGGAGCGGTTTCCCGAAGGCGACAGGGAGCGGGTGCACGTGTTTTTCACCGCCCACAGCCTGCCGGCCCGCATTTTGCAGATGCAAGATCCGTATCCGGACCAGCTGCTGGAATCGAGCCGGGCCATCGGCGAGGCGGCGGGCGTGCGGAACTGGTCGTTCGCCTGGCAGAGCGCCGGGCGGACGAACGAGCCCTGGCTCGGGCCGGACCTTCTGGAAGCGATGGAACGCCTGGACCGGAAGGCGACAAGCGGAGTCGTCGTCGTGCCGGTCGGTTTCGTGTCGGACCATCTGGAAGTGCTGTACGATCTGGACATCGAGGCCAGGGCCCACGCCGGGCGGCTCGGTTTCCGCTTTGCCCGCACGGCGATGCTGAACGACGACCCCGCCTATATCGAAACGCTGGCCGACGCCATTCTGGCCGTCCGGCCGGAGCCGGAAGGGGATGGGCGGCCGTGATGGCGGAACGGGACGCCGATGGGCGCGCGATGCGCGACGGGCGGGCGCCGCGCATCGCCGTCGTGGGAGCCGGCATCACCGGGCTGAGCGCCGCCCACCATCTGGCCGAGGCGTTCCGGCGGGACGGCGTGGCGGCGCACATCGCCGTCATCGAGGCGGCGACGGACCCGGGCGGCAAAATCCGCACGCTGCGCCGGGACGGGTGCGTCATCGAGCGCGGGCCCGATTCGTTTCTGGCCCGCAAAACGCCGATTCTCGAGCTGGCGGAGGAACTCGGCCTCACCGGGGAACTGGTCCCCGTCAATCCCGCGGCGCCCGCCAGGATCGTGCGCCACGGACGGCTCCATCCGATTCCGGACGGGATGCAGCTCGGCATCCCGACGAAGCTGATGCCGTTCCTGAAAAGCGGCCTGCTCAGCCCGGCGGGGAAAATGCGGGCGCTCTTCGACCTGGTGCTGCCGAAGGGCGGCGCCGGCGGCGACGAAAGCATCGGCGCTTTCCTGGCCCGCCGGTTCGGCGGGGAACTGACGCGGCGCATCGCCGAACCGCTCCTGGCCGGCATCTATGCGGGGGATCTGGACAAGCTGAGCCTGTTGGCCACGTTTCCCCAGTTTCGCGAACTCGTGGAGCGGCACGGCAGCCTCATCCGGGGCATGGCCGAATCCCGGCGCCGGGGGCGGCAGCCGTCCGCGGACCGGCAGGCGGCAGCCGACCGGCAGGCGCCCGCAAGCCGTCCGGCGCTGCCGGAACCGCTGTCCCGCGCCGTGTTTCTGACGTTCCGGAACGGCCTGTCCACGCTGGTGGAAGCGCTCGAAAACCGACTGGCCGGCGTCCGGTTCATGTTCGGCGAGAAGGTCGTGAACGTCCGGCGGCGGGACGGCGAGCTCCTGATCCGGCTGTCCGGCGGCGCCGAACTCGCCTTTGACGCCGCCGTCATTGCCGTGCCCAATCACGAGGCGAAAGGGATGCTGGAAAGCATCGGCACCGCCGTCCGGTTGATCGACATTCCGTACGCGTCGGTGGCCAACGCGGTGCTGGCCTTCCGGCGCAGCGAAACGGCCGGCCGGCGGGAAGCCGGCAGCGGATTCGTCGTGCCCCGCGGCGAGCCGATGACGATCACCGCCTGCACGGTGACGTCGGTGAAATGGCCCCACGCGTCGCCGGCCGATGTGCTCCTGGTCCGCTGCTACGTCGGAAGGCACGGCGATCCGCGCGGGCTGGAGCTGTCGGACGGAGAGCTGTTGCGGGCGGTGCGGGCGGATCTCGAGCGGATGCTCGGCATCGCGGCGGAGCCGCTTTTTGTGGAAATCACCCGCTGGCCCGATTCGATGCCGCAGTATCCCGTCGGCCACCGGGAGCGCATCGCCGCGTTCCGGGAAGCGCTCCGCGCCCGCCTGCCGGGGGTGGCCGCCGCCGGGGCGGGATTCGACGGCGTCGGCCTGCCGGACTGCATTGCCCAGGGCCGGCGGGCGGCCGAAGAAATCCGGGCCTATTTGTCCGAACGCGCGATGGCCGGACGGCGGGGGGCTGCGGGGCCGTGAAACGGATGGGCGAATGGCTGGAACTGGACTTGCCGGCGGACGTCCGGCGGGGAGAACGGACGCCGGAAAACTGGCTGGCCGCGCGGCTGGGCGTGCCGGTGGACAAGCTGGCCGGCATGTGCGGGGAAGGCGGCATCCGGACCGCGGCGGGCCGGGTTCGCCTCCGCCTGTTTCCGGAGCGGGATGCGGGGTTCGATCCGTGGTGGCATCCGCTGGACGTGCTGTACGAGGACGATTTCTGCCTGGTGGCGGACAAGCCCGCGGGACTGGCGGTGCATCCGGACGGCGGCGCTTCCGGCGAGGGCACGCTGGCCGGCGCGGTGGCGTTCCATTACGCGGCCACCGGCCAGCGGGTCGCGGTGCGGCACATTCACCGGCTTGACCGGATGACGAGCGGTCCGGTGCTCTATGCGAAAAACGCCTTCGCCCAGGCCAAACTGGACGAACAGATGCGGAACAAGACGATCGTGCGAACCTATCTGGCCGCCGTGGCGGGCATCCCGAAAACTCCCCGGGGCACGGTTTCCGCCCCGATCGGAAAAGACCGCCATGTTTCGGGCAAGCGGCGGGTGTCCCCGGGCGGACGCCCGGCGGTCACGCATTACGAACTGATCGAGCCGTTCCCCGCCGCCGGCGCGTCCCTCCTCCGCCTGCGGCTCGAGACGGGCCGCACCCACCAGATTCGCGTCCATCTCGCCCACATCGGCCATCCGGTCATCGGCGACGCGCTGTACGGCCGGCCCGATCCGCGCATCCGCCGCCAGGCGCTGCACGGCGAACGGCTCCGGTTCCGCCACCCGTTCACGGGCGAAGAGGTGGAAACCGTCTCGCCGCTTCCCGCCGACATCGCCCATCTGCTGGACGATCTGCGCGCGTCCGGCGGCTGAACGGGCCGGGCGTCCCGGCAGGCGGCGGCGCTCCCGCCGCGGAAAAACCAGGCATGGTTCCCCCTTCCCGCCCATATACATGGGAGAGAACAGGCATATCGGAAGGGAGGATGGAACGATTGGCCGATCAAGCGGGGCTTCGTTTTGACTTTCGCGAACGCGTCCGGCTGCCGGACGACCTGCCGGCCATCGGCGCCCTGGAGCAAGTGGAGCTGGTGCCCTTCACGGAGGAAGTGACCGGCCGGGACGGACCGCGGCTGAAAGGCCATCTGGAGCTGACGGCCGTCTACGCGGCGGAAGGGGACGGCGCGGAGCGGACGTTCACCCACCGGATTCCGGTCGACATTTCGCTGCCGGTGCGTACCGCGCCCGGCGAAGGAGCGGTCCGCGTCGAAATCGGCGAATTCGACGTGGAGGCCGCGGACGGCCGCAGCCTGGACGTCTCCGGCGTCGTGACGCTTTCCGGCCTTGCGCCGCGGCAAAGCGAAGCCGCATGGGCCGATTCCGGCGGCGTGGAAACGGCGGCGGTCCACCGGGCGGGGAAAGCCGGGAAAAAGAAGCAGGCCTCCGACGAGGTGCAGGTGATTCCAGGAGCCGAACCCGCATTGCCCGCGGACGGGTGGCCGATTTCCGGCGAGGCGCCGCCCGGGCCGGCACCCGGCGCAGGGGCGCCGGAGCAATGGGCTGGCCCCGGGGCGAACGGCGAACCGGCGGATGCCGGCGGGGATCTTCCCGCGGACGGGTGGCCGGACCCGGATGCGCTCCCGGCGTCGGCAGATCCAGGGGAAGCGGACGAGATCCAGGAAGACGCGCGGACGGAGCGTCGTTCGGATGAGCCGGCCGCGCACGTTTCCGGCGAGGCGGCGGCGCAGCTTGCCGGCGGGCCGGCGGAGCCCGCGTCCGAAGATTCGGCGGTGCTCCTGCCCGAAGAGCGGTCCTCCGAATCCCGGCCGGCGGCGGAAACGGCCGCGGCGGAACCGAAGGTGGCGTTCAAGCCTCTGGAGGAAGCCCCGGCGGACGATCTCCCGGTGGCCGGCGCTTCGCACAAAGCCGGCAATAACAACAACGAACTGGAGTGGCGCAGGCTGTTTTTGACCGGCGAAGGCGAAGAATCGTTCCGCAAGCTCAGGCTCTGCATCGTGCAGAAGGAAGAAACGATCGACGACATCGCCGAGCGCTACCGGCTGAACCCGAGGGAAATCGCGCTGTACAACCGGCTTTCCGACAGCAACCTGTCCGAAGGCCAGATTCTCTACATCCCGCCGCAGCAGCCGTGAACGCCCGTCTTCGCCGGCGGACGACGGACGCGAAAGGCCGCGGAACGCGGCCTTTTTCGTTTGGCCGGATGCGCGTCCCCGCTTGATGCGCGTACCCTACTTCTCCCGACGGCCGGACGGCATCCCCGCCTCTCCCGCCCGTCCGGATGTTTCGGCCCGCCATCCCGTCAGTACCAATTGAGCAGAAAGCCGAGATAGCCGAGGAAAAGGGCGAACAGGATGAGCACGTCCAGCGGATTCGGAAAAATGAGGGTCCGCACGAATTGCACGCAAATGAGCGGAAACATGACGTTTTTCACCACCAGGCGGTATTTCAGCCACCACATTTTCATCCCCGTTCCACCTCCACCCCGGCATGCCGCGTTCCTTTTCCATGTTTATGACGGGCGTTTCCGCGGTTATGCTGGTTATTGACTCCCATCCGCAAGCTGGGTATGATTAGTAGAGTAAAAAAAGCGACACACGGGACGCTTTTCGTGCCTTCCGTCCTTCAAGCGGCGAAGGTTTTTTTCATAAAAACGGAGGTAGGACGATGTCTGAAACGAATGCAACGGGGAAACGGGACGCCTTGCCGACGGCCTATGACCCGAAACACGCGGAGGCAAAATGGAGCCGGCGTTGGCGGGAAGGCGGCTATTTCAGGGCCGGAAAGACGGACAAAAAGCCGTTTTCCATCGTCATTCCGCCCCCGAACGTGACCGGCATGCTGCACATCGGGCATGCGCTCGACTTTACGCTGCAGGACATCATCATCCGTTTCAAGCGGATGCAGGGATACGACGCCCTCTGGCTGCCCGGCACCGACCATGCCGGCATCGCCACGCAGACGAAGGTGGAGCAGAAGCTCAGGGAGAAGGGCGTCACCCGGTACGACCTCGGCCGGGAGAAATTCCTCGGCGAGGTGTGGGCGTGGAAGGAGCATTACGCGGACACGATCCGCTCCCAATGGGACAAAATGGGCCTGTCGCTGGACTATTCCCGCGAGCGGTTCACCCTGGACGAGGGGCTTTCCAGCGCCGTCCGCGAAGTGTTCGTCCGCCTCTACGAGAAGGGGCTCATCTATCGCGGCAAGAAAATCATCAACTGGGATCCCGCGACGCGCACGGCGCTGTCCGACATCGAGGTGGAGTACCGGGAAGTACAGGGCAACCTGTACCATCTGGCCTACCCGCTCAAGGACGGCAGCGGCTCCGTCATCGTGGCCACCACCCGGCCGGAGACGATGCTGGGCGACACCGCCGTGGCGGTCAACCCCGAAGACGACCGGTACCGCCACCTGATCGGCAAGACGGTGGTGCTGCCGGTGATCGGCCGCGAGATTCCGATCATCGCCGACGAGTACGTCGAGAAGGAGTTCGGCACCGGCTGCGTCAAAATCACGCCGGCCCACGACCCGAACGACTTCGAGATCGGCCTCCGGCACAACCTGCCGCAGGTGCTCGTCATGGACGAAAGCGGCACGATGAATGAAAACGCCGGCCCGTACCGGGGGCTGGACCGGTTTGAATGCCGCAAAAAGCTGGTGGAAGACTTGCAGCGGCAGGGCGTGCTGGTGAAAATCGAACCCCACGTCCACCAGGTCGGCCACAGCGACCGCAGCGGCGCGGTGGTGGAACCGTATTTGTCCACCCAGTGGTTCGTGGCCATGAAGCCGCTGGCCGAGAAGGCGATCGCCGCGCAGAAATCGGGAAGCGGCGTGCGGTTCGTGCCGGAGCGGTTCGAGAAAATCTACCTGAACTGGATCGAAAACGTGAAAGACTGGTGCATTTCCCGCCAGATCTGGTGGGGGCACCGCATTCCGGCCTGGTACTGTGACGATTGCGGGGAGATCACCGTGTCGGCCAAGGACGCGGAGGCGTGCCGGCACTGCGGATCGAACCGCATCCGCCAGGACGAGGATGTGCTGGACACCTGGTTCAGCTCCGCCCTCTGGCCGTTCTCCACGATGGGCTGGCCGGACGAGCAAAGCGAAGATCTGAAGCGGTACTATCCGACGGACGTGCTGGTGACGGGCTACGACATCATCTATTTCTGGGTCGCCCGTATGATCTTCACCGCGCTGGAATTCACCGGCCGGATCCCGTTCAGGGACGTGCTGATCCACGGCCTCGTGCGGGACGCGGAAGGGCGCAAGATGAGCAAATCCCTCGGCAACGGCGTCGACCCGATCGAGGTCATCGAGCAGTACGGCGCCGATGCCCTCCGCTTCATGCTTTCCACCGGCATCACGCCGGGCCAGGACCTGAAGTTCCGCATGGAACGGGTGGAGCAGGCCCGCAATTTCGCCAACAAAATCTGGAACGCGGCCCGGTTCGTGCTGATGAACCTGGGGGACGGCGCGGACGTGGATCCGGAACCCGCCGGACCGCTCAACACGGCGGACCGCTGGATTCTGCACCGGCTGGACGAGACGGTGCGGGACGCCACGCGCCTTCTGGACCAGTACGAGTTCGGCGAAGCCGGACGGCTCCTGTACGACTTCATCTGGGACGATTTCTGCGACTGGTACATCGAGCTGTCCAAACTGGCGCTTTCCGGACCGGATCCGGCGGCCGCCAGGAGCACCCGGACCGTCCTGGTCCACGTGCTCGATCGCATCCTGCGCCTCATGCATCCGTTCATGCCGTTCCTCACGGAGGAAATCTGGCAGCATCTGCCTTTCAGCGGAGAGACGATCAGCCTGGCCGCCTGGCCGGCCGCCGGCGCGGGCCGGGAAGACGCCGAAGCCGTCCGCGACATGCGGCAGCTGATGGACATCATCCGCGCGACGCGCAACATCCGCGCCGAAATGAATGTGGCGCCCGGCAAAAAAATCGGCCTCGTCATCAAACCGGCGGACGAGGGCACGCTGGAGATGCTGAAGCGGCACATCGACTATCTGCGCCGGTTCTGCAACACGGAAACGCTGACGCTCGATTTGGCCGCAACCCCGCCGGACAAGGCGGTGACGGCGGTGGTCACCGGCGCGGAACTGTATTTCCCGCTGGCCGGCCTGATCGACATCGAGCAGGAAATCGCCCGTCTCCGGAAAGAACTGGACGTCCTGAACAAGGAAGTGGAGCGGGCGCAGGGGAAACTCGGCAACGAAGGCTTCGTCAGCAAGGCGCCGGCCCGCGTCATCGAGGAAGAACGGGCCAAGTTGCGCGACTACACGGAGAAGCGGGACAAAGTGAAGGCACGGCTCGAGGAACTGGAGCGCTGAGGGCCGGCATCCGCTGGAGGAAGTGGCAGCGAACATGACATTTTCCCGATATGAAGAGGCCGTGGAGTGGATCACCGGCCTCGTTCCTTTTGGCATCCGGCCCGGCCTGGCGAGGGTCGAGGCGATGCTGGAAAAACTGGGCCGGCCCGAGCGGCGGCTGAAAGTCGTCCACGTGGCCGGCACGAACGGCAAAGGGTCCACGTCGGCCCTGCTGGCCGCGGTGCTCCGGCAGTGCGGCTATGTGACGGGCACCTTCAATTCGCCATACATTAGCCGCTACTCGGACCGCATCCGGGTGAACGGGGAAGACATCCCCGACGGCGTGCTGGTCGAGATCGCCAACATGCTGAAACCGATGGCGGACGAGCTGGCGGAAAGCGAGCTCGGCCCGCCCACGATGTTCGAAATCACGACGGTGCTCGCCTTCGTCTATTTCGCCCGGTACGCTTATCCCGACGTGGTCGTCATGGAAACCGGACTCGGCGGTCTCCTTGACAGCACCAACGTGGTCGTGCCGATCGCTTCGATCATCACCAACGTCGGCCACGACCACATGGACATCCTCGGGGACCGTCTCGCCGACATCGCCCGGCAGAAGGCCGGCATCATCAAGCCGGGCGTTCCGGTCATCAGCGGCGTACGCCAGCCGGAGGCGCTGGCGGAGATCCGGTCGGCGGCGGAAGCGAAAAAAAGCAAACTGTACCTCATGGGCCGGGAATTCGGGGCCGAGCCCGTCGCCCTCAGGCCGGACCGGTGCGAGTTCCATTTCCGGGGGCCGTTCCGCCGGCTGGACAACCTCCGGGTGCCGCTTGCCGGCGCCCACCAGATCGAGAATGCCGCCCTGGCGGTCATGACGCTGGAGGTTTTGCGGCAATATTACGCCTTCATCGTCGAGGACGACGATCTGCGCGCCGGCCTTCTCCAGGCTCGCTGGCCCGGCCGGCTCGAAACGGTGCCCGGACGCCCGAAGGTGCTCCTCGACGGCGCCCACAACCCGGAGGGCGCCGAGGCGCTCGCCGCCGCCATCCGGCAGCTGTACGGGAAAAGGAAGGTCCGCCTGATGCTGGGCATGCTGGCAGGCAAGAATCATTCCGATTATTTGCGGCATATACTACCTATCGTGGATACCCTGATCGTGACCCAGCCCGATTTCCGCAAGGCGTTCGACGCCGGCGGGCTGGCGAAACTTGCCGGTGAGCTGAAACCGCAGCTGGGGAAACCCGGCCTTGACATCCTGGTGGAGCCGGATTGGCGGAAGGCGCTGGAACTGCTCAGGCAGGCCGCCGGACCGCGGGATCTCGCCGTCGCCACCGGCTCGCTCTATCTGGTCTCCGACGTGCGCTCCGCGCTCCTCGACGAACGAAATCATGACAAAGGCTGGTGAGCTCCGCATTGGACACGGGCCGGCACGTTCACTTTATCGGAATCGGCGGGTACGGGATGAGCGCCATCGCCCGCGTGTTGCTGGAAATGGGCTATCGCGTGTCCGGATCCGACGTGATGCCGCAGGAGAGCACGGAAAAACTGGCGGCAAGCGGCGCGAAGGTGTACATCGGCCATGAACCCTCGCACGTCGAGGGAGCGGATCTGGTGGTCTATTCCACGGCCCTTCCGAAGGACAACGTGGAAATGAAGGCGGCGCGGCAGCTGAACATTCCGATTTTGCACCGCGCCGAAATGCTGGCCCGCATCATGGACGAGCGGCGCGGCATCGCGGTGTCCGGCGCCCACGGCAAGACGACCACCTCCTCCATGATCGCGCTCGTCATGGAGCGCTGCGGCCTCGATCCCACCTACATCATCGGCGGGGAAATCATGAACGTGGGCAGCAACGCCCGGGCCGGGCGCGGCGAGTTCGTGGTGGCGGAAGCCGACGAAAGCGACGGTTCGTTCCTCAACTACCATCCGGAGATCGCCGTCTGCACCAACATCGAGCCTGATCACCTTGAGCATTACGGCGGCGATTTCGACAATCTGAAGAAAGCCTATGCCCAATTTCTCGGACAAGTGAAGCCGGGCGGCAAGGTCGTGGCGTGCTGGGACGATCCGGCGGTGCGGGAACTTTTGCCCGGCATCGCCGCGGAGACGGTCACCTACGGCCTGAGCCCGGCGGCCGACTGCCGGGCGGCGGCCATCGAGCTGTCCGACCGGGCCGTCTCCTTCGATTTCTACCGGGGAACGGAGCGGCTTGGCCGCGTCCAGTTGTCCGTGCCGGGCAAACACAACGTCTGCAATGCGATGGCCTGCATCATCACGTGTCTCGCCGCCGGCCTGTCCTTCGGGCAGATCGCCGGCGCCATCCGCGAATTCCGGGGCGCCAAGCGCCGCTTCCAGGTGATCGGGGAAGCGGGCGGCATCACGGTCGTCGACGACTATGCCCACCATCCGACGGAGATCGAGGCCACCATCGAGGCGGCCCGATCCGTGGGCAAGCGGATCATCGCCGTTTTCCAGCCGCAGCGCTACACCCGCACCTTCTTCCTGCTGGATGCGTTCAGCCGGGCGTTTCACGGCGCCGATGAAGTCATCATCACCGACATCTATTCGCCCGCCGGGGAAACGCCGATCGATGGCGTCTCGGCGGAGCGGCTGGCGGAGCTGATCCGCGTGAACAGCAACCCGAACGTGCGCTTCATTCCCGACAGGGAAGACATCGAACGGGAGCTCGTCCGGCGCCTGAAGCCCGGCGATCTGGTACTGACGATGGGCGCCGGCGACATCTGGAAAACCGCCGAGGCGCTCGCCCGCCGGATCGCGGCCGGGTGAGCGGACAAAACGCCGGCGTTTCCGGCTTCGGCCGCCCGCCGTGCCGATTGCGGCATCCGGCAGGCGGCGGCCGCCCGGTTTCGGCATGCAGGCCGGCGCGCAGGCCGAAACGCCGCGCGAATTCGCGCCGAATCCGCCCACGGGGGCGGTTTTTTTTGTGTTTTTGCAACTTTTTTCCCGTCATGAACGTAGAGCATGGACAGAACAGGATGGGCGCCGGAGCGTCCGGCGCCGTCCGGAATGGGAGGTTCAAGCGACATGAAGGCCTTGTTGACCGTACTCGTTTCACCAAGGGCGACGTTCGAGCGGATCCGCGACCAGGGCGGGCATTTTGCCGCCCCGTTCGTGACGGTTCTCGTCGTTGCCGCGCTGACCGTGCTGCTCACCATGCCGCTCGTCATGCACCAGTTGGAACAGGCGGGGAACGAAATGGCGGCCGTCATGGATGACGCCGTCGTCAAGTCGGTGACCATCGCCTCCTCGTACGTGACCGCGGTGCTCGCACAGGCCGTTTCGATTTTCATCGCCGGCCTGCTGCTCATGATCATCAATTTGATCGTGCGGGGAGAAGCCGGCTACATGCAGCTGGTCAAAGTGGCGCTGTTTTCCGGCGTGCCGGGGCTCATCAACGGGCTCCTCGTCGGCGTGCTGGTGCGGGTGATGGGCCCGGCCGACGCGATGGGCGTCTCCATCAGCCTGGCCGACGCGCTGCCGGAAACGGAAGGCTTTCTCCGCGGCCTGGCCGCGCTGGTAAATCCCTTCACCATCTGGGGGCTTGCGCTCATGGTGATCGGCACGGCGGTGATGGCCCGCAAACCGACGAAACAGGTGGGCGTCTGGCTCGTTTCCGGCTGGCTGCTGCTGCAGCTCCTGTTCATCTGGATCGGATCCGCATTCGGCGCATTTTCCAATCTGAACGCGTAATGGCGGCAAAACGGACATACCGGCAAGGAGTGGAACGTCGTTGAAAAAGAAGCTGATCGTCGGAACCATACTGCTGGCCAGCATCATCGGACTCGTGGCGCTGAATCTCGTCCGGTCGGGCAGCCGGCCGACGGTGAGTCTCGTCGAGGCGGAAACCGGCGTCATCCGTGAAAGCGTGTACGCCTCCGGCACCCTGGCGGCCGCGGAGACGGCGGACCATTATGTGCCCTACAGCGGGGTCGTGGAGCGCGTCTTCGTGAAAGCCGGCGACCGGGTGAAGAAGGGGGATCCCCTCTTCGTGATGGAAGCCGCTACCCTGGAAAACCAGATCCGGCTGGAGGAGAACAGCCTGGCCATGATCCGGGCGGAGGAGCGGATGTACCGCGAGAGCCGGTTGGAGGCGGCGCGCCGGGAACTGGCGGAAGGCCGGGAGCCGGAAGACGTGTTTGACGAAAACGAGCTGGAATTGTACCGGCTGCGGATCGAACGGAGCATGTTGATGATGGAATCGCTGCGCGAACAGCTGGAGAAGCGGGAAGTCCGGGCGGAACTGGACGGCGTCGTGTCGGCCCTGCACGTCAAAACCGGCCAGCCGGCGGCGGAAGGGACGGTGGCCGTCACGCTGGTCGACGACCTGAACCTCGAGGCGGTGGCGCGCCTGAACCAGCTGGACGCGGGCAAAGTGAAAGAAGGAATGGAGGCGGTCATCTCCGGCGACTCCTTCGACCAGGAACTCGCGGGGACCGTCAGCTTCGTCTCGCCGATTGCCGCGCAGGCGGACGCTTCGTCCCGCGATCCGTACCTCGAAATCCGCGTGAAGCTTTCGGACGTGCCGGACGTTTTGAAACCGGGCCTGACCGTGTCCCTGGAAATCGTGCTGCCGGCCGAACCCCGGGTGCTTGTGCCGCTGACGGCCGTCCGCTTCACGGCCGACGGGGCCCGCGTGTATGAAGTGAAGGACGGCCGGGCGCTGGCCAGAAGCGTGACGGCGGGCCGGGACGACGGGGAACGGGTGGAAATCCTGTCCGGCCTGTCCGCGGGCGAACGGGTGATCGCGGCGCCCGGCGGCGACATCACGGACGGGACGCCGGTGAATGTCCATGATTGAGCTTTCCGGTGTCAGCAAAACGTACCGTATGGGCGAAGTGGAGGTGCACGCGCTCCATTCGCTGGACCTCGTCATCGAGGCGGGAGAGTTCGTCGCCATCATGGGCCCGTCGGGCTCGGGAAAATCGACGCTGCTGAACGTGCTCGGCTGCCTGGACGTGCCGACGGCCGGCATCTACCGGCTGGACGGGAAAGAGGTGCAGTCGCTCAGCGAAGAGGAACTGGCCCGGGTCCGCAACCGGAAGATCGGCTTCGTGTTCCAAAACTTCAACCTGCTGGCGAGGCAGACGGTGCTGAAGAACGTGGAACTGCCGATGCTGTACGCGGGGGTGCCCCGCCGCGAACGGACCGCCCGGGCGAAGGAACTGCTCGCCAAGGTGGGGCTTTCGGACCGGATCGCCCACAAGCCGAACGAGCTGTCCGGCGGCCAGCGGCAGCGGGTGGCCATCGCCCGGGCGCTGACCATGAACCCGGCCGTGCTTCTCGCCGACGAACCGACGGGCAATCTGGACACCAAGTCGTCCGAAGAAATCATGGAACTGTTCGTGAACATCAACGCGGAAGGCTCGACGGTCATCCTCGTCACCCACGAGCCGGACATCGCGGCCTATGCCCGCCGCATCATCCGATTCGCCGACGGCCGGATCCTGAGCGATGAACGGAAGGGGGCGCGGAGCTAGTGCCGTTTCTGGAATTCGTCAGCATTGCGCTGGAAAATCTGCGTCTCAACAAGATGCGGTCGTTTCTGACGATCATCGGCATCGTCGTCGGCGTGGCCGCCGTCGTGACGGTCGTTTCCATCGGCGAAGCGGGCCGGCATTCGGTCGTCTCGGAAATTTCCCAATACGGCGACGGCTTCTTCGTCATCTATCCGAATTATTCGCAGGCCGGCACCCAGTCGTTTCCGACGATCACGCGGCGGGACGTGGAGGACATCCGCAAGATGCCCGGCGTGGACCGGGCTTCCTCCTATTACGGTTTCGGCGTCATGACGCAGGTGGGCCGGGAGACGGTGCGGTTTTCGGTCAGCGCCGGTTCCTCCGACCTGCAGCAGATGGAAAAGATCGAGCTCGTCGCCGGACGGTTTTTCAACGATGCGGAAGACCGGGCGCGGCAGAAAGTGGTCGTCGTCGATGATGCTTTCGCCGACAGCTACATGGGCGGCGCGGAGCGCGCCCTGAACCGGAAAATTGTCCTCGGCGGCCTGTTGTACCGGGTCATCGGGGTCTACAAAAAGCCGGATTCGTTTCTGAGCGGCATGAGCGGCGTCACCTACAACGCCTACATGCCCATCGGCAGCATCCCCTTCGATTTGCCCGGCGACCGGGTCGATTTCGTGCAGGCCACATCGAGCCTGAAAGGCGAGGAGCTGAACCGGCTGGTCGGCGAGGTGAAGGCGTTTCTGGCCAAACGGCACCGGGTGGACCCGGACGCCTATTACTCCCAGACGGGCGAACAGCTGCAGCAGCAGGTCAGCGCCGTCTTCAACATCCTCCAGACGATCATCGGCTCCATAGCGGGCATTTCCCTCCTGGTCGGCGGCATCGGCGTGATGAACATCATGCTGGTGTCGGTGACCGAACGGACGCGGGAAATCGGCATCCGGAAGGCGATCGGGGCGACTCCCGGCGCGATCATGGGCCAATTCATCATCGAAGCGGTGATCCTGTGCGTGGCGGGCGGCCTCATCGGCGCCCTGCTCGGTCTGGCCGCCTCGGGCATCTTCGCCATGGCGTCCGGCATGCCGTTCTTCGTCTCGGGACGGGCCATGCTGCTGGCGTTCCTGTTTTCGTCCGCCGTCGGCATTTTCTTCGGCCTGTATCCGGCCAACAAGGCGGCCAGGCTGCAGCCGATCGAATCGCTCCGCTACGAGTGACCGTCCGTTTCATGCGCCCGGCGCGGCCGGGCGCATAACCCCGGCCGTCCTCTCATATGGTGAAACAGGGAGAAGGACAAGGAGAGGAAGGTCGCGGGATGATGAAGGGCAGAATCACCTACCGGTTTGTGCAGCCGGATGCGACGGACGCGGATGCTTCGCGGGCGGCGGACGGACGGATGTGGCTTCCCGTCTCCCGGCCGCCCGGCGAAGAGCCGTCCGGTTCGTCGAATGCCGCCGTCATTCCCCTGTTTCCGGAAGACGGAAGCGGCGATTGCCGGTTCGGAACCGGACATGCCGCCCGGGAAGACGAGGCGGACCGGATCGAGCGGCTGATTCTGGAAAGCGGCGCCGGCCGCGGCCGGCTCGCGGCCGATGACTTCCGGGACGGGGATTTCGGGGAGGCGCGCGACGAGCGGGAGCCGGCGCGGCCGGAGCACGCCGTTTACCGGCGCGTGCAGCACCGGCCGGCAACAAGAAACGCATGGCTCCTCTTGATGTCCGGCCTCGGGGCTGTCCTGACGGGCATCCTGCTCGGCAGTTTCGTCATCCAGTTGTTCCGCGGCGCTCCGCCACCGCCCTTGTTGCCGGCCGCCGGGGAGGCGGGGACCGAGCGGGAGGCCGGCTTCGCCGGGCATGGCGGCACCGGCCGGACGAACGGATGGCCGGACCGGGCGGACGCGGGCGGGGAGGCCGGGACGGAAGGAGAAGGGACAAGCCCGGACGGCGACGCCGCCCCGCTTCCCGTTTTCCTGCCGGAGCGGACGTACTACGTCGTGCAGCACGGCGTGTTCAGTTCGCCGGAGGGCGCCGCGGCGGCGGCGGATCTTCTCCGCGACAGCGGGTATGCCGGCGCGGTGGAGGATGACGGGAAACTGGCCGTCTACGCCGGCATGGCGCCCGGCCGGGACGAAGCGCTCGTCATCGCGCGGCGGCTGGAAGCGAAGCGGCTTGACGTCTACATCAAACCGGTGGTGCTGCCGGCGCTGGATGCCGCATCCGGCGGATGGCCGGGAGCCGGGGACGCATTGGCCCACGCGGCGGAAAGCCGCCTGCTGATGGATCTGGTTCTGGACGTGACCATCGAATGCCTGAAGGGGCCGGAAACCGGTCTGCCGGAGGACCGTTGGCGCGAGCTGAGGGAGGCGCACCGGAACTGGACCGAACGGGCCCTGGCGGCGGAAGCCGGGTCCGCCCCGGAAAGCGACGTCCGGGCCGTGAACCGGGCCGTGGCCAGCGCGATGGCGGCGCTCGAACGGTACGCGAAGGAGCCGGCCGAAGCCTACATGTGGCAGGTGCAGACGGCCCTCCTGGAACATCTGATCGCCCAGAAGCAAATGGCGGTAAGCCTGTCGGCATCCGCGCAGCCCGGCTCCCGGACGGCGGAGCCGGCCGGGATTTCCGCCTGAGGCGGCGGGCTCTGCGGAGGAGGCCGGCCGAAGCCAGCGGCGCTTCGGCCGGCCTTCCGCCTTTGGCCGCCAATCCCGCGGCATTCCGGCCGGCAGCCGCGCCGCCCGCCGGCTCCCGCGTCCCGACAGGCATCGGGTGCTGTCGGCAAACGTCGATTGCCAGCCTCTCCGCTAAACCGTATAATAAACTTGTTGCAGCCGGATCCGGGACGGACAAGCCGTCGGAAAGCGAGGATGGCATGAAACAACGTTCCGTGCTTCTTTTTTTGTACCTGTTCATCGGTCTCCTGGCCGGTTCGCTGGCCGCCCGTCTGCTGTCGCCGGTCAAGGCCGTCTCGTTTCTGACCCGGGCGCTCGAAATCGCCTGGCAGCCGCGGGGCGATTTCGATTTTCTGATGTATGATCTGACCATAAAGGTTAAAATAAGCCTGCTCAGCCTGCTCGGCATGATCGCCGCCATCTGGCTGTACCGCAGGACGAGATGAATCCGGAGGAATCCCGCTTGGCAACCGGACAACGCCATTTGCCCCTCATTCTGGCCTCGGCTTCGCCGCGCCGCAGAGACCTGCTCCGCTCCGTCGGCCTGTCGCCCCGCGTCGTTCCCAGCGAAACGGACGAAACGGTGGATCCGTCCCTTTCGCCCGATGCGGCGGCGGTGGAACTGGCGACGCGAAAGGCAAGAAGCGTCGCGGAAATGCTCCGGCGGGCGGGAGAAACCGCCGGCGTGGTCCTCGGCGCGGATACGGTCGTCTGCATCGACGGGGAATTGCTGGGCAAGCCCGCGGATGCCGAAGACGCGGCGCGCATGCTGGCGAAGCTGCAGGGAAGGGAGCACCGGGTGTACACCGGCGTCTGCCTGCTCGACGTCGCCGGCACCAGGCAGAAAACGGGATGCCGGGAAACCGCGGTGCGCATGAAGCCTTTGTCTCCCGAACGGATCCGGCGGTACGTCGCCACCGGCGAATGCTTCGACAAGGCCGGCGCCTATGCGGTGCAGGGCCTCGGCGCCCTGCTGGTGGAATCGATCCGGGGCTGCTACTACAACGTCGTCGGCCTGCCGCTGTCCCTGGTCGACGACCTGCTGGCCGAATTCGGCATGGAAACGATGATCGCGCATTGAAAGGGGGGAATTCATGGAAGCCCATCTTGTGCTGCGCCAGCTGCCCAAGGAGGAGCGGCCGCGGGAACGGCTCCTGCGGCACGGGCCGGAAGCGCTGAGCAACGCGGAGCTTCTGGCCATTCTTCTCCGGACCGGCACGGCCAACGAATCGGCGGTGAAACTCGCCGGCAAGGTGCTGGCCGCCTGCGGCGGGTTGCGCCACCTGACGGACATGACCGTGGAGCAGCTGACCGCCATCAAGGGCATCGGCCCGGCCAAAGCCCTGCAGCTCAAGGCGGGGATCGAACTGGGCCGGAGGCTGTCCCGCTCCCGGCTGGATGACGCGCCGCAAATCCGCTCGCCGCGCGATGCGGCCGAACTGGTGCGGGACGAGCTGCGCTTTCTGACGAAGGAACATTTCATCGTCCTGTTCCTCAACACGAAAAATCGGGTCATCGGCAAGGAAACGTTGTCCATCGGCAGCCTGAACGCGTCCATCGTCCATCCGCGGGAAGTGTTCCGCTCGGCCATCCAGCGAAACAGCGCCTCCATCATCTGCGCGCACAACCACCCGAGCGGCGACCCGACGCCCAGTCCGGAGGACATCGACGTGACAAGACGCCTTGCCGAAGCGGGCCGGCTGATCGGCATCGAGCTTCTGGACCACATCATCATCGCCGACCAGACCCATGTCAGCCTGAAGGAACTGGGCCATGTGTGACGCAATCCATTCATGACACCGGAGGAAACCGACCATGTTTGACGGATTTTCGAAAGATCTCGGCATCGATCTGGGCACCGCCAACACGCTCGTTTTCGCCAGAGGGAAGGGCGTCGTTCTCCGCGAGCCGTCCGTCGTTGCCGTGCGCACCGACACGAACACCATCGAGGCCGTCGGGGAGGAAGCCAAGCGGATGATCGGCCGGACGCCCGGCAACATCCGCGCGATCCGCCCGATGAAGGACGGCGTCATCGCCGATTTCGACACGACGGCCACCATGATCAAATATTTCATCAACAAGGCGCTGAGAAACCGCCGCTTGTTCTCCCGCCGGCCGAACGTGATGGTGTGCGTGCCGTCCGGCGTGACGGCGGTGGAGCAGCGGGCCGTGGAGGAAGCGACGCTGCAGGCCGGCGCCCGGGAAGCCCACACGATCGAGGAGCCGTTCGCCGCCGCCATCGGCGCGGACCTGCCGGTGTGGGAACCGACGGGCAGCATGGTCGTCGACATCGGCGGCGGCACGACGGAAGTGGCGGTCATCTCGCTGGGCGGCATCGTGACGAGCCGTTCCGTGCGCGTGGCCGGCGACGAGATGGACGACGCCATCATCCAATACATAAAACGGACCTACAACCTTTTGATCGGCGAACGGTCCAGCGAGCAGCTGAAAATCGACATCGGCTCCGCCATGAAGGTGGACAATCCGGTGTCCATGGAAGTGCGCGGCCGGGATCTGGTGACCGGCCTGCCCAAGACGGTCAGCGTCACGACCAATGAAATCGTCGAGGCGCTGGCGGACACGGTGCAGAGCATCCTGGACGCGGTGAAGGTGACGCTGGAACGGTGCCCGCCGGAACTGGCGGCGGACATCATGGACCGGGGCATCGTCCTGACCGGCGGCGGCGCCCTGCTGCGCAATCTGGACAAACTGCTGGCGCGGGAAACCGGCATGCCGGTCCTCGTGGCCGACAATCCGATGGATTGCGTCGCCGTCGGCACGGGCCGCGCCCTGGAAAACATCGATCTGTTCAAGTCGAAGACGGCGCTCGGGAAGAGGAAGCTGTGATGGCGTGAAGCGGAGAGGTGGAAGCGTTGTTCAGGCTGCTGGGGAACAAGAAGCTGATCCTGCTTTTGGCGTGCCTGATTTTGTTCATCGCGCTGATGGGCCTCACGCTGAACGACGGCGGACGCATGTCCTGGCCGGAGAAATTCGTGAAAGACACCGTTTCCTACGCGCAGGGCCTGATCTACATTCCGTTGGCCAGGCTGTCCGATTTTGCCTCCAACCTGGCCTCCCTGCATCTTCTCTATGAAGAAAACGAGGCGCTGAAAAGCAAACTGATGGATTACGCGCGGGATGCGGCGCGCCTCAACCAGCTGGAAGAGCAGGTGGCGAGGCTGGAGGAGGCGCTGGCCTTCACGGAACGGCAGAAACGGCAAAACCGCTACATCTGGCGCTACGCGGAAGTGGTGTCGGCCAGCCCGGATCCGAACGTGCCGACGGTCAACATCAACCTGGGGGAAACGGACGGCATCCGGACGAACATGGCGGTGGCGACGACGGACGGCCTGATCGGGCGGATCGTGGAAGTGGCGCCGTTCCATTCCACGGTGCAGCTGATCTCGGCCATCGACTACCATGACGACGCCTCGAAGGCGATCGCGGCAACGGTCAAGGGCAAGCCGGATTCCTTCGGGATGATCGAACGCATGACGAAGGACGGGCTGCTGGAAATGAACAAGATTCCGGAAACGGATCCCCTCGAAGCCGGCGACGTCGTCATCACGTCGGGCTACGGCGGCGTCTGGCCCCAGGGGATCGAAATCGGCCGGGTCGTATCCCGGCGCGTGGGGGATTTCGGCATCACCCACACCGCCCTGATCGAACCGTTCGCCGACCTGAGCGCGGAGAAGCTCAGGCAGGTGTTCGTCATCGAAGTGCCGGAGCCGTGATGGCCATGAAAAACCGCTGGCTCGTGTTGCTGGTGCTTTTGTTTTTTTTGCTTGACGGCGCGCTGTTTCCATGGCTTCTGCCCCAGCCCCGGCCCGACGGCTTCGCCGTTTCTCCCCGGCTGGCGCTGGCGGGCATCCTGTACGCGGCCATGTTCCGGAACCGGAATCTGGGCCTCGCGCTGGGCCTCGTGATCGGCTTCATGCAGGACATCGTGCATCACGGGCCGATGCTCGGCGTCCACGCCTTCGGCATGGCCGTAAGTGCCTACGTGGCGGGAACCGTGGGGATGAAGGCGAAAAAAGGGGTCCTGCTGCCGCTTGTCGCCATGGCGCTCGGCCTCGTTCTGCATGAGAGCATCGCGTTTTCCCTGTACCTCCTGTTCCAGACGGCGGACCTGTCCTGGACCGATTTCGCCGTCAAAAGGCTCACACCGACGTTCGCGCTCAACCTGTTCCTCGCCGCCCTGCTGTTCGTGCCCGCCCGGAAATTGGCGGCCGAGCAGGCCAGACGGGACGAAGAACCCGCGTGAGCAGGAATTTGCCGCCTGCAGCAAGAAAGAAATGTAGGGACAGTCGGGGGTAATCGGATTGGCAACTGCTGGCAAGAGACTGGTCACGATCAAGGGCGTCAGGGACGGCCTCATCTTCCAGATGAGCGATGACTGCGCCTTCGACGATCTCATCGCCGACCTGAAGGAAAAGCTTGGCAACACCCACGAGCGCCTGCTGGAAGGGCCGGACGTGGCGGTCCACATCCGCCTCGGCCGGCGGTGGCTGGCGGAGGAGCAGATCGCCCGGCTCAAGTCGGCCATCGAAGAGAAGAAAAACTTGCGGGTCGCGTCGGTGGAGTGCGACGTCGTGCCGAAGGAAATGCTGTTTGACGATACCGGCCGGCTGAAACTGGTGCGCGGCATCGTGCGTTCCGGGCAGACGCTGTATCACGACGGCGACCTGCTGCTCGTCGGCGACGTCAACCCCGGGGGCACCATCGCCGCCTCCGGCGACATCTACGTGATCGGTTCGCTGCGCGGCGTCGCCCATGCGGGGGCAAACGGCCGGGAGGACGCCATCGTCGCCGCGAGCCACATGAAGCCGACGCAGCTTCGCATCGCCGGCGTCATCAGCCGGCCGTCGGAAGAAGGCGGCCTGGAGGAGACGTTCATGGAATTCGCCTATCTGAACGACGGCCTGATGCAGATCGACAAGATTTCCAATTTGAACCGGGTACGGCCCGGCGGCAACATCCACAGGGGAGAGTGAGCGGGGCATGGGAGAAGCGATCGTCATCACTTCGGGCAAGGGCGGCGTCGGCAAAACGACGACGTCGGCCAACATCGGCACGGCGCTGGCTCTTTTGGGAAAGAAAGTGTGCATGGTCGATACCGACATCGGCCTGCGCAACCTGGATGTGGTGATGGGGCTGGAAAACCGGATCATCTATGATCTGGTGGACGTGGCCGAGGACCGGGTCCGTCTTCAACAGGCGCTGGTCAAGGACAAGCGGTTCGAGGAGCTGTACCTGCTGCCGGCCGCCCAGACGAAGGACAAGGACGCCGTGCGCCCGGAACAGGTCAAGGCCATCGTGGACGGGCTGAAGCGCGATTTCGAATACGTGATCATCGACTGCCCGGCGGGCATCGAACAGGGCTTCCGCAACGCCGTCGCCGGCGCCGACAGAGCCATCGTCGTCACGACGCCGGAAACCGCCGCCGTGCGGGACGCCGACCGCATCATCGGCCTGCTGGAGAAGGAAGGGCTTCACGGCCCCCGGCTCATCATCAACCGCGTCCGGCCGAACATGATGCGGAACAAGGACATGCTGGACATCGACGACATCTGCCAGGTTCTGGCCATTGACCTGCTCGGCGTCGTGCCGGATGATGAACAGGTGATCAAATCCGCCAACCATGGCGAACCGACGGTGATGAACCCGAACACCCCGGCGTCCGTCGCCTTCCGCAACATTGCCCGCCGCATTCTCGGCGATGCCGTGCCGCTCATGTCGCTGGAGGAAAAGAAGGGGGCCATGGCCCGCGTCAAAAAATTTTTCGGACTGGGTTAAGCGAAGGGGAGGCCCGCGTGCTTGCCAAACTGAAACGGATCGACTGGCTGATCGTGCTCGTGCTGCTCGGGCTCATGACGATCAGCTACCTGTTGATCGAGAGCGCCATCTACACCAACCCGCGGTATCAAGACTCCGGGATGGGGCAAAAAACGCTTTTCTTCTACGGCATCGGGTTCGTTGCGCACTTCGCGGCGGCCTTTTTCAATTACCGCTGGATTACCAAAATATGGTATGTGTTCTATGCCGCCGGCATCGGCCTGCTGATCGCCGTCCGCTACTACGGGGTGACGATCAACAACGCGCGGAGCTGGTTTTCGCTCATGGACGGCCGGTTTCTGTTCCAACCCGCCGAGCTGATGAAAATCATGCTGATCATCGCCATCGCCGGCTTCCTGGCCTACCGCAAGGGGCAGCCGCTCAGGCTGTTCAGGGAGGTGCTCCCCGTGGCGGTGCTCGGCTTCATCCCCTTCGCGCTCGTGCTGATGCAGCCGGACCTCGGCAACGCCATCATCTACGCCGTCATCGTCATCGGCATGCTGTGGGTGGGCAACCTGCGCTACGTCGTGGTGATCGCCGGCATCGTCACCGGGGTCCTGCTCCTGGGCGGCTTTCTGTACGGCTACTACAATTACCACGACGAGATCGAAGTTTTTCTGACGGAGAAGGGAAGCGCCCACTGGCTGGAGCGGATGGATGCGTTCCTGATGCCGGACAAGGTGGGCAAGGATCTGAGGTACCATGTGGAAAATGCCATGACGGCCATCGGCTCCGGCGGCCTGCTCGGGGACGGCTACAAGCAGGGCAACTCCATCCACAACTGGACCGTGCCGCTGCCCTTCTCCGACTCGATTTTCGCCGTGCTGGGCGAGGAGTTCGGCTTTGTCGGCGCGGCGCTGCTTTTGCTGCTGTACTTTCTCCTGATCTACCGCCTGATCTACGCCGCCATCCAGAGCGAGGACCTGACCGGCGCCCTCCTGATCACCGGCATTGCCTCGATGCTGGTGTTCCAGATTTTCGAAAACATCGGCATGCTCATGGACATCATGCCGCTGACCGGCATCACGCTGCCGTTCATCAGCTACGGCGGTTCGTCGGTGCTGATCAACATGACCTGTCTCGGCATCGTGCAGAGCGTCCGCCTGTACCGGCCGGAACAGGCGTCGTGACGGCCGTTCCGCCGCCGGCGGCCGGACGGGCGACGTTTTGCATCGCGGTCCGCAAGATGCCGCAACCGGATACGATTCGTCTTAAAACGCGTGCCGGCGCCTATCAGGGCGCCGGTTTTTTTCGTCCGTCCGCCGCACGGCGGATTCCCGCCCGGCCGACGTCTAGCCGGACGGGCTCCGGCATATGAATGGAGTGAACAAGCCCGGACGGGCCAAGCGGGGAGGGGATGCCGGGTGCGGGACGACATCAAAAGGCGGCGGGAGGAGCGGATTCGCCGGCTGATGGAAGGCGCCGGGCCGCCGGAAAACCTCCGGGACGGGCGCGCGGACGGGCAGACGGCGCGGGATGCGGCCTGGCAGGCATGGATGAAGCCGCCGACCCTGCGGCAATACGCGGCGAAATGGCTGCTCTGCCTGGCGCTTTACGGCGCCGCATGGGGATTGTTCCGGACGGACTCGCCGGCGCTGGATCCGTTGCAGGAGGCGGTTCGCCGCGCGCTCACCGAACCGTTCCGGTTCGATCTGGCGACCGGGTGGTACCGCCGGCACATCGGCGACTGGCCGGCGCTCGTGCCGGCTTTCGGCGGCGGCCGGACGAACGCGGAGCCCGCCTATGTGGCGCCGGTCGCGGGGCGGGTCGTGCTGCCGGGTCCGGCCGGGTCCGCGGGCGTCCATCTGGCCGCGCCGTCCGGCGCGCGGGTGCTGGCCGCCGCGGACGGCCTCGTCGTCCGGATCGAAGAGGCGCCCGACACCGGGCTCACCGTGACGATGCGCCACAGGGCGGGCATGGAAACGGTGTACGGCCGGCTGGAAAGCGTCCGGGTGCGGGAACATGACTGGCTGGATGCCGGGGACATCATCGGCACCGTCGCCGATGCGCCGGACGGGCGGTCCGGGCGCCTGTATTTCGCCGTCCGGCAGAACGGCCGGTTTGTCGATCCGCGGGACGTGATTCCGCTTGATTGAGCTGTTCGGAACGGTGTACCGGCTGCATCCCCTGTTCGTGCTGATGATGGCCGCCGCCCTCCTGATCGGGCATTTCGTGGAGCTTCTCGTCCTGTTCGGGGTGGTGGTCGTCCACGAACTCGGCCACGTGGCCGCCGCCCGCTGGTTCGGCTGGCGCGTCAGGGAAGTGCGGCTTCTGCCCTTCGGCGGCGTCGCCGTCGCCGATCCGGCGGACGGCGCGGATTCCGTCCAGGAGACGGCCGTCGCCCTGGCCGGGCCGTTGCAGAACCTGCTGATGATCGGCTTCGCCTTTTTTTTTCGCCTGGCCGGCTGGTGGGCGGACGAGTGGACGGACTGGTTCGTGCGGGTCAACATGACCGTCGGCCTGTTCAACCTGCTGCCCGTCGAGCCGCTGGACGGCGGCCGGATCCTCTCCGCCTGGATCAGCCGCCGGGCGTCCGTCTGGACGACGATGAACGCGTCGGGCGGCATTGGCCTCGCCGGCAGCCTGGCCATGGCGGTCCATGCATTCCTGCCGTTTTCGTCCGCCGGCCTGAAGGCCAACCTGCTCGCCATCGCCGCCTTTCTGGCCGTCCACAACGCCACCGAGTGGAAAAACCGGCATTACCGGCTGCTCCGGTTTTTGGTCCGGCGGCAGCGGGAGGACGGCCTGCTGCTGGCGCGCCGCCTGCCGGCCCGGGTGATCGCCGTCCGCGACATGCCGGCCAAATACGGCGTGTTCAAGCGGTTCATGCGGGAACGCTACCAGCTGGTGGCGGTGCTGGACGAGCGGGGACGCGTCGTGCGGATCCTGTCCGAACGGGAGCTTCTGGACGACTTTTTGCAAACGAATGGAGCGCCCGCGCCGAATATGCTAGAATGATCAAGCAGGCACCCGACAACGCGGATGGGGGACGTTCATGCGCAAGAAGCTGCTCGTTCACCGCCAGCCTGCCGGCACGTCCGTGGCGCTTCTCGAGGACGGCCGGCTGGCGGAATATTACCGGGAAAAGCCGAGGGAAGACCAGGCCGGCTGCATCTACAAGGGGCGCGTCGTCAACGTGCTGCCGGGCATGCGGGCGGCATTCGTCGACATCGGCCGGCAGAAGAACGCCTTTCTGTATGTGGATGATCTGCTCGATCCGAATCTGGAGAAGCAGCCGACGGTGAAGCCGTCCATCGACCGGCTGGTGCAGCCGGGCCAGGAACTGCTTGTCCAGGTCGTGCGGGAAGCTTCCGGCAGCAAGGGGGCCAAGGTGACGACCCATTATACCATTCCCGGCCGCTACCTGGTGTACATGCCCCACGCCGATTACGTCGCCGTTTCCCGCAAGATCGATTCCGACGCGGAGCGGTCGCGCCTGAAGGAAATCGGCGAGCGGATCCGGCGCGGCGGCGAAGGGCTCATCGTGCGCACGGTGGCCGGAGGCGCCGATGAAGCGGAACTCGTGCGGGATCTGGAGGATTTGCGGAACACCTGGAACGCCATTGAGGCGATGGCCGGACAGGCCGAGGCGCCCGCCTGCGTCTACCGCGACCTGGACATGGTGCCCCGGATGATCCGGGACCTTTTCAACGACCAGGTGGACGAGCTGCTCGTGGACGATCCGGAGCAGCTGGACGAAATCCGCTCCTACGTCCGGCAGTTCGCCCCCGAGCTTCTGGCGCGGGTCCGTCCGTACCGGGAAGCGGAACCGATGATGGTCCGCTACGGCGTGACGGACATGCTGGAGAAGGCGTTCCGGCCGAAAATCCGGCTCGAAAACGGCGCCTACCTCATTGTCGAGCAGACGGAGGCGCTCACGGTCATTGACGTGAACACGGGCAAATACACCGGCTCGGTGGACCTGGAGCAGACCGTCTACGAAACGAATCTGCAGGCGGCGGAGGAAATCGCCCGCCTGATCCGGCTGCGGGACATCGGCGGCATCATCATTGCGGATTTCATCGACATGGAGGCGGAAGAGCATCGCGAGGCGGTGCGGCGCCGCATGGAGGAAACGGTGCGGATGGACCGCACGAAAACCGTCGTGGTCGGCTGGACGCAGCTCGGGCTGCTCGAAATGACCCGGAAAAAAATCCGAGCGGACCGGGACGGGCCGGACATGGAACGGTGCCCCTGCTGCGGCGGCACCGGGAAACGTCCGGTCATCTGACCGGTCCGGGTGGCTTTTCGTTGTTTTTTGTTGTACTTCCGCGGAAGTTGTGCTATCATGATTGGGTGCATGTTGCGGCGTCACGCGAAGCCGCCATGCATGCAACCGCTCGACACGGGTTTCGTCCAAGCGCGCCGGATGGAGGCCGGCGCCACCCGGATGCCGGCGAGTCTGATGCACGGGGAGGTGCAAGCGACATGTACGCAATCATCGAAACCGGCGGCAAGCAATACCGCGTGCAGGAAGGCGACGTGCTCTACATCGAGAAGCTGGCGGCCGAAGAAGGCCAGACGGTCACCTTCGACCGCGTGCTCGCCATCGCCGGGGATAACGGCTTCAAGGCCGGCACGCCCGTCGTGGAGGGCGCCAGCGTGACGGCCAGGGTGGAGAAGCACGGCAAGGGCCGGAAAATCATCGTCTTCAAATACAAGCCCAAGAAGAACTACCGCAAGAAGCAGGGCCATCGCCAGCCGTACACGAAAGTGGTCATCGAGAAGATCCGGGGCTGATACCCGGGATGGCAAAGGGGTTTCGGCCATGATACGGATGGAAATCCGGCGGAAGCCGGACGGCACCATCGCCGGCTTTCGCCTGACGGGTCACGCCGGCTATGCGGAAGCCGGACGGGACATCGTCTGCGCCGGGGTGTCCGCCGTGGCCATCGGCACCGTCAATGCGGCCGAAGCGCTGCTCGGCGTGCGGCTCGTGGACGGCGCGCCGAAGCGCGGCACCCTCGAAGCGGCCGTTCCCGACGGCCTGTCGGGACGCCGCGGGGAAGACCTCCAGCTGCTGCTGGAGGCGATGGTCCACATGGTGCGGGACATCGAGTCCCATTACGGATCGCATGTCCGGGTGTCGGAAATCGTACGGCAAGCGACCTGAACCAGATTGCCAACAAGGAGGTTGTCCGCATGCTGAAGCTGGATCTGCAGTTTTTCGCCTCGAAGAAGGGCGTCGGCTCCACGAAGAACGGCCGCGACAGCATTTCCAAGCGGCTCGGCGTCAAGCGCGCCGACGGCCAGTTCGTGAAGGCCGGCAACATTCTCGTTCGCCAGCGGGGTACGAAGATCCATCCCGGCAAGAACGTCGGAATCGGATCCGACGATACGCTGTTCGCCCTGACGGAAGGCATCGTCCGGTTCGAACGCTGGGGCCGCAACCGCAAGAAAGTCAGCGTCTATCCCGTAGAAACGGCAGCCGCAGAAGCCTGATTTGAATGCGTGCGAGGGCAAGGCTCCGACGAGACCATCGTCGGAGCCTTTTTGCTCGGGACGGGCGACGGCCGCTTTCGAATCGAATGCCCGGAAGGGAGACTGAAATCATGGAAGGCAAAGAGCAGGTCTTGCGACCGGAAGACCTGATCGCCATCATCAACCGGCTCCGGCACGACTGGATGAACGATCTGCAGGTGCTGATCGGCTACGTGCAGATGAACCGGCAGGATAAAATCCGGGAGTACATCGCCCGGCTTTCGGACAAATTAACCCGCGAAAGCCTGGTGGCCAAGCTGGCGGATCCGCAGCTGGTGTTCTATCTGCACCGGTTCCGGGCGGTCTGCGACTGGGTCGGCCTGGAAGTCGTGCCGGAAGGCGAAATCGATCTGACGACGCTCGGAGCGGCCGGAAAACGGGTTGCCGACTGGATTCCGCTTCTCGTCGACGCGTTCGCCGAAGCGGCGCTCAGGGAAGAAGCCGGCGACAACCGGCTGACGGTGGCGATCGGCCGTCACGGCAGGCGGCTTGCCGTCCGCTTTACCTTCTCCGGCGCGCTGGACCGGGCGCGGCTCGAAGCCGGTCTCGCCCCGGTGCTTCACCGGATGCGGGAGGAAGGCGCGGAGGTCGCGCTGCGGGGAGACGGCGGCGAAGCGGACGTCCTTTTCAGAATCGGGGCGTGAAGCGGACCTGGGCCGGACGGAACGAAACCGGCCAAGACCGTGACGGGAGCGCCGGAGCGCAGGGCGCGCGCGGACCGGACATGAAGGGGGGATGAGCGCCATGTTCGTGGACAAGGCCAAAATCTACGTGAAAGGCGGCAAGGGCGGCGACGGCATCGTGGCGTTCCGCCGGGAAATTTACGTGCCGTTCGGCGGACCCGCCGGCGGCGACGGAGGCAAGGGCGGCGACGTGGTGTTCGTCGTGGACGAAGGCCTGCGCACGCTGATGGACTTCCGCTACCGGAAACATTTCAAGGCCAAAAACGGCGAACGGGGCAAAAGCAAGGGAATGAACGGCGCGAGCGCCGACGACCTGATCGTCAAGGTGCCGCCCGGCACGGTGGTCCGGGACGACGACACCGGCGAGGTGATCGCGGACATGACCCGGCACGGGCAGCGCGTCGTCGTGGCCCGGGGCGGCCGGGGCGGCCGGGGCAACATCCGCTTCGCCACCGCCGCCAATCCGGCGCCGGAAATCGCCGAGAACGGGGAAGACGGGGAAGAGCGGTGGCTCGTGCTGGAGCTGAAGCTGCTCGCCGACGTCGGCCTCGTCGGGTTTCCGAGCGTCGGCAAATCGACGCTGCTTTCCGCCGTTTCCGCCGCCCGGCCGAAAATCGGCGATTACCATTTCACCACCCTGACTCCCAATCTCGGCGTCGTGGACGCGGGGGACGGCCGCAGTTTCGTCATGGCCGACTTGCCCGGCCTGATCGAAGGCGCCCACGAGGGGGCGGGTCTCGGGCACGAATTTTTGCGGCACGTGGAGCGGACGCGCGTGCTGCTGCATGTGGTGGACATGGCCGCCATCGAGGGCCGCGACCCGTACGAAGACTGGAAGCTGATCAACCGGGAACTGGAGCTGCACGACCCCGGCTTGCTGAAGCGCCCCCAGCTCATCGTCGCCAACAAGATGGACGTGCCGGCCGCCGCCGGGCATCTGGCCGAGTTCCGCGAAAAGCTGGCCGGGGACGGCCACGGCTTAGAAGTGTTCCCGATCTCCGCGGTCACCGGCGAAGGCGTCCGGCAGCTCGTCTACCGCTGCGCGGAACTGCTCGATTCGCTGCCGGAATCCGCGGCCGCCGATGCGGCGCCGTCCGGGGAGGACCGCGTCGTCATCCGGGCAAAACCGGAAGAGGACCGCTCCTTCACCATACGCAGGGAAAACGACGTGTTCATCGTGGAAAGCCCCCATATCGAAAAGCTGGTGAAGCGGACCCAGTTCGGCTCCCGCGAGGCGGTGTTGCGGTTCGCCGGCATCATGCGGCGCATGGGCGTCGACCAGGCGCTGCGCGACATGGGCGCGAAAGACGGCCATTACGTGCGGATCGGCGACTTCGAATTCGAATTCGTCGAACGCGAGTGACGCGGGCGGCGCATCCGTTCCGGGCGTTTCAATTCCGGCGCCGGCCGCGCTTTTCGCCGCGGACCGTCCGTTCCGGCCGCCGCCGGGCGGACCCCGGCAATTTTTTTTGTGCCGCTGCCGCCTTGCGGCTTTGCCCGCCTTCCGCTATAATGTCCTTCATACGAGTACAGACGTCTCCTTCAGGAGGACGCGCCGTGGAACGCTACTACCTGGTCCGGGAGGACATTTTGCCGGAAGCGCTGGTCAAGACGGTGCGGGCCAAGGAGCTTCTGGCCCGCGGCGAGGCGGCCACCGTGCAGGAAGCCGTCGAAAGGGCCGGCCTGTCCCGCAGCGCCTTTTACAAATACAAAGACGGCATCCATCCGCTGGACCGGCTGGACCGGGAGCGCATCGTCACCATTTCCATGGACCTGGAGCACAAAACCGGCGTCCTTTCCAGGGTGCTGGCCCTGATGGCGCAGATGGACGGCAACGTGCTGACGATCAACCAGACGATCCCGCTGCAGGGCCAGGCGAACGTGGTGATCACCGTGGACACGTCCAAGATGGGCGACCGCATCGGCGACGTGATCCGTTCCCTGAACGGCCTGGACGGGGTGAACCGGGCGTCGATCATCGGCCGCGGATGACGGGGACCGTCCGCACCCCGCATGCGAAGCCGCCAACGGATGACAGCAGCATCGGACGACAGAGGAGGAAGGGAAACGTGAAGCCAGTCAAAATCGGCCTGCTCGGGCTCGGAACGGTCGGGTCCGGGGTCGTGCGCATCGTGGAAGAGCATCAGGAAGACCTGCAGCGCCAGATCGGATGCCCGTTGTCCATCGAAAAAATTCTCGTGAAAAACGTCGACAAGCCGCGCAGCGTCGCCGTCGATCCGGCGAAGCTGACGACGGACCCGCACGAGGTGCTGAACGACCCGGAAATCGATCTCGTCGTGGAAGTGATCGGCGGCACGGGCGCGGCCCGGGACATGGTCATGGCCGCCCTGGAGCGCGGCAAGCACGTGGTGACGGCCAACAAGGATCTGATGGCCCTTCACGGGCAGGACGTGCTGCGCAAGGCGGAAGAGAAAGGCTGCGACGTGTTCTACGAAGCGAGCGTGGCCGGCGGCGTGCCGATTCTCCGCACGCTGGTCGACGGGTTTTCGTCCGACCGCATCTACAAGATCATGGGCATCGTCAACGGCACGACCAACTATATCCTGAGCAAGATGAGCCAGGACGGGGCCGCGTACGAGGACGTCCTGCGGGAAGCCCAGGAGCTCGGCTATGCCGAGGCGGATCCCACCAACGACGTCGAAGGGTATGACGCCGCCTACAAAATGGCCATTCTGGCCACCCTCGGTTTCCATGCCAGGATCGATTTCCGGTTCGTCCGGGTGAAAGGCATCACGGGCGTCGGCGTCGAAGACATCCGGTACGCCAGGCGGCTCGGCTACGAGATGAAGCTGCTCGGCATCGCCGAAAGCAAAAACGGCCACGTCCACGTGTCGGTGGAACCGACCCTCGTGTCGAGGAACCATCCGCTGGCGGCCGTCAGCGGCGTGTTCAACGCCATCTACGTGTACGGCGAGGCGGTGGGCGAGACGATGTTCTACGGGCGCGGCGCCGGGCAGATGCCGACGGCGACGAGCGTGGTGGCCGACATCGTGGCCGTCGTCAAAAACATGAAGCTGGGCATCAACGGCCGGCGCGGCCAGAACGCCTACCGGCAAGTGGAACCGCTCCCGGACGACCGGGTGTTCGCCCGCCATTTCATGCTGCTGCAGGTCGAGGACAAGGCCGGCGTGCTGGCGAAAATCACGCGCGTATTCGGCGATCATGGCGTCAGCCTGGAATCCGTCGTGCAGCAGCCCAACGTGAAGCACCCCGATGCGGAAATCGTCATCATCACCCACGAGGCGTCCCGGGCGAGCATCGCCCGCGTGCTGGCGGACTTCGAATCCCTCGGCGCGGTCCGCGCCGTCAAGAGCGTCTACCGGGTGGAAGGGTAAGCCGTTTTTTGCCGAGAAAGCCATTCTGACGAAAGGGAGCCATCTCACGCATGAAGTATCCAGGATTGCTGCAGACGTACCGCGCCCATCTGCCGGTCACCGACAAAACCCCGATGATCACGCTCAAGGAAGGCAACACGCCGCTCATCCGGGCCGAACGGCTGTCGGACCGCCTCGGCCTGGACCTTTATCTGAAATACGAAGGCCTCAACCCGACGGGGTCCTTCAAGGACCGCGGCATGGTGATGGCGGTGGCCAAGGCGGTGGAGGAAGGAAGCCGCACCATCATGTGCGCCTCCACGGGCAACACGTCCGCCGCCGCGGCGGCGTACGCCGCCCGTGCCGGCCTGAACTGCATCGTCCTCATCCCGAACGGCAACATCGCGCTGGGCAAGCTGGCCCAGGCGATCATCTACGGCGCGAAGGTGATCGCCATCGAGGGCAATTTCGACCGGGCGCTGGCGATCGTGCGGGACATTTGCGCCAAGCATCCGATCACGCTGGTCAACTCCGTCAACCCGTACCGGATCGAGGGGCAGAAAACGGCCGCCTTCGAGATCGTCGACCAGCTGGGCGAAGCGCCCGACTTCCTGGCGATTCCCGTCGGCAACGCCGGCAACATTTCGGCCTACTGGAAAGGGTTCAAGGAGTACCGGGCGCACGGCAAGGCCGGCAAGCTGCCGAAAATGATCGGATTTGAAGCGGAAGGCGCGGCGGCCATCGTGCGCGGCGAGCCGATTCCGAATCCGGAAACGATCGCCACCGCCATCCGCATCGGCAATCCGGCCAGCTGGAAGACGGCGGTGGCCGCGGCGGAAGAATCCGGCGGACGGATCGATTTCGTGACGGACGACGAAATCCTGGCGGCCTACCGGCTGATCGCCGCCCAGGAAGGCGTCTTTGCCGAACCCGCCTCCGCCGCTTCCGTGGCGGGCGTCATCAAGCTGCAGAAGCAGGGGTTCTTCAGCGGCGGGGAGAAAGTCGTCTGCGTCCTGACCGGACACGGCCTGAAGGATCCGAACACGGCCATCGCGGCGGTCGACGAAAAGCCGGTGGTCGTGCCGGACGACGAAGCGGCGGTCATGGACGTCATTCGAAGCCTGGGGGCGGTCTGAATGGCGGCCGCAAGAGGGCCGGTGCGCGTACGGGTGCCCGCCAGCACGGCCAATCTGGGTCCGGGCTTCGACACCCTCGGCATGGCGCTGTCCCTGTATGCCTGGATCGAAATGAAGGAGAGCGACCGGACGCGCATCCGGCTGTACGGGCGCGAGCTGGACGGCGTGCCGGCCGACAAGTCCAATCTGATCTACAAAATCGCGCAGCGGCTGTTCGACGAGGCCGGCGTCCGCCTGCCGGAACTGGAGATCGCCATGCACAGCGACATTCCGCTCACCCGCGGCCTCGGCAGCAGCGCCTCGGCCATCGTCGGCGCCCTCGCGGCGGCCAACGGCCTGATCGGCGAGCCGTTTTCGGCGGACGACCTGTTCCAGATGGCGACCCGCCTGGAGGACCATCCGGACAACGTCGGCGCCTCGCTGTTCGGCGGCATCGTCACGGCGGTATGGGACGGCAGCCGGGCGTCGGGCATCCGGATCGAGCCGCCGGACGATTTGGCCGTGTTGGCGGCCGTGCCGGATTTCCGGCTGTCCACCGACAAAGCCCGCCATCTGCTGCCCAAATCCGTCAGCCGGAAAGACGCGGTGTTCAACGTGGGCCACGCGTCGCTGCTCACCGCGGCGCTCGCCGCCGGCCGGCTCGATCTTTTGGCCGTTGCCATGCAGGACCGGCTGCACCAGCCGTACCGGACGCCGCTTGTCCCCGGCATGGACAAAATCCTGCGGGAGGCGGCGGACCACGGCGCCCTCGGCGCCGCCCTGAGCGGGGCGGGCCCGGCGATCATCTGCTTCATCGACCGGAAGCGGGGCGCCCACGCCGAACTGGAATCGTTCCTTCAGGAGGCGTTCCGCGAAGCCGGCGTCACCGCGCGGACGATGCGGCTAGAACCCGACCGGGAGGGCGTCAGGCTGCTTGTGCCCGGCAACCCGCTGTACGCGCAATTCGATGCCCTGATCAAAGGAGAAGTCCGCACATGATGCGCATCGCCTACCTGGGGCCGGAAGCGACGGTGTCCCACGAAGCGGCCGCTTACATTTTTTCGGGAACCCGGTTTGAACTCATTCCCTATCGATGGATATCCGACGTTTGCGACGCGACGGCATCGGGCGAAACGGACCTGTCCGTCATCCCGATCGAAAACACCATCGACGGTTCCGTCAATCCCCATCTGGATTACTGGCTGGAACAGGACGACCTGCCCATCCAGGCGGAGTGGACCTATCCGTCGGTGCAAAACCTGATCGGCGTGCCTGCGGGCGAGGCGGAAGGCGCGCTGGAGCGCATCCGGCACGTCGTGTCCATCCCGGTGGCCATCGCGCAATGCCAGAAATTCCTCAAGAAACATCTCCCCGGCGTGGAATTCATCCATGTGAGCAGCACGGCGGAAGGCGTCCGTTTCGTCAGCGAGAAGCGGGATCCGGCCTACGCGGCCATCGGCACCGCGACGGCCGCCGCCAAATACGGGCTGGCGATTCTCGCGCGGAACATCACCGACCACGGGAACAACCTGACCCGCTTCATCGCCGTCGGCAAAAAGAAACCGGAAGGCCTGCCGCCGACGGATCGGGTCAAGACGACGATGCTCGTCACGCTGCCGGAAGACTATCCGGGCGCCCTCCATCAGCTGCTGTCCGCTTTCGCCTGGCGGCGCATCAACCTGTCGAAGCTGGAATCGCGGCCGACGAAGCGAAAGCTGGGGAGCTACTACTTCTACATCGACGTGGAAGCGTCGCTGGAGTCCATGCTGCTCCGGTTCGCCATCGAGGAAATCGAAGCGATCGGCTGCCACGTGCGGCTGCTCGGCTCGTATCCCAGCTATCCGTACCGGGAAGGGGAAGGCGGCGGGTGAAGCCTGCCGGTTCCCGTGCGGAGGGAGTCCGCGAAAATCCGGCCGGGCCGGCCGGATTTTCGCGCTTTTTTTTTGGCGATGCCCGCCGAAAAATCCGGTCCGCCCGCCTGGCCATGATGTCAAACGCCCATCCCGCGCATAAGTATGGTAAAGATTCGATGAAGCGGGAGGCGTTGCGCGTTGAAAATCCATTTCGTGAAAGCGGGAGAAACCCTGTCCGGCATCGCCGAACGGCACGGCGTGACCGTCGGCGACCTGCTGGCGGCCAATCCGGCCGCATCCGGCCAGGACGATCTGAAGGCGGGCATGAAACTGGTCATTCCCGACCGGAAAGCCGGCGCGTCCAAACCGCCGGCTTCGCCGGGACCGCACGGCGGGATCCACCACGATGCCGGCAAGGCCGGTCCGGTTTCGGACGGCTTGGGCCCGGCCGGCGCGGCTTCCGGTACCGTCCAGACGGAAGCGGGCAAGGCGGACGGACCGCCGGACGGGAAAACGGCCGGCCAGGCGGCGGCCCCGTGGCCCGGCAAATGGCCGGACATCCCGAAGCTGCCGCCGCTTCCGGTAAGTTCCGGCGCGGCGAAGACAACTCCGTGCAAGACGTGCCAGCCGGGGGACGCTTCCGTTCCGTTCGCCGCGCCCCACGTGTCGCCGCCCTGGAAAGAACCGTCCGGCGCTGCCGGGCCGACCGGCCTGCAAGGCGCGACGCCCGGCGCCCTGCAGCATCCGTTCGGCGCGTGCCCGGTTCCGGCACAGCCCGTCACGGGCGCCGCCGGCGGGCCGCCCGGCTTCGCTCCGCATCCAGGCGGCTTTGCGGGCGGACCCGGTTCGCATCCCGGCGGTCCGTCCCCGGGCTGGTCCGCATCCGGCGCCGCGGGCGGCCCGTGGCCGTCCGGCCCGTACGGCGGGCCCGGCGCCGGTGCAGGCCCTGCGGCCGGATCATGGAGTGCAAATCCGTTTGCCGGCGGCCTTTTGGCCAGCGGTCCATGGGCCGGCGGACCGTGGACCGGCATGCCGTGGAACGCGGGTTCGGCGCCCTGGGCGCTCCCCTCATCCGGACCCGGAGGGCTTCCGCCGGGCTGGAGCGGATTCCATGCCCCCTACAACACGCCGTTTTCCGTCAATCCGTATGCCGTGAAGCAGGACGCCGCCGTCCGCACGCCGGACGCGCAGGAAGCGGGTCCGGCGGCCGGTCCGGCCTTCATCCCGCCGCACGCGATGCCGGCCGCGGGCGGGGGGGCGGATAGCGCGACGCTGCACCGGGCGGACGAACCGGACGATGACGGACCGGCGGATGAATCCGCGCCGGGGCGCGCATCCGGACGCAAGCCGCCGGGGAAAAAGCGGAAACGGGCGCCCGAACCGACGCTGAAGGACAAAATCCTGCGCATGCAGCGGGGCCACCGCCGCCGCTAGGACGGCCGAATATTTTCGTCCCTTGCCGGAAACAATGGAAATGACGACATCCAGGACACGGCAAGAAGGCGATGACGATGGGCTTGAGGAACGCGCTGAAAAAATTGAGGCGCCAATTCCGGCTCAGGCGCGGCCTGCTGCTGGCAGGTCTCCTTGTCGCGGCCGCCGGCGTCTGGCTCGGGGTTGACCGGATGCGGGAAGACGCCCCCTCCGCCGATCCGGGCGTTCCCGCCGCCGCCGCCATCGAGGATGAGGAACGGTTTGAGGCGGTGCTGCACAAGCGGTTTTTGTGCGGCGAACAGTATGAGCCCCTCGGCATCCTGACCTGGGACGAAGCCGAAGCGATGCTGCGCAGCCATGCGGAGTGGAAGCTGGAAGGCATCGACGGCAGCCGGGTCGTCTATGCGGTGGACGTGGAGGATTTTTCGCCGGAATGCCGCAACAACGCCTATTTCGGACTGGACGGCAACAACAGCCTCGCCCTGTTCGAAGGCAAGCCCGGCGAAGGCCGCATCATCAGGACGTTCTTCCAGATCGATGTGGAACATCTGGAAAACAGCCTCCCCCGGGAAACGGTTTCCGAGCTGCGGGAAGGCATCAAGGTGACGGATTACGCCGAATACAGCAGCGTGCTGTCCACGTTCAGCGAATTCGCCCTGCCCGGGGCGGAGCAGGTCTGACCGCGACGGGCGGGCGTTTTTTTTTTTTTTGCCCGAAACGGAACCGTCCCGCGAAAAAGTGGCGCGCCCCCCCCCTCCGATCTGCTATAATAGACACGATACATATGTTCGCCTTTGCGGAGGGGAGTTTTCGGGGATTGCGCATCATCGGCATCGATCCCGGCATTGCCATCGCCGGGTTTGGCATCGTGGAACGCAAGGCGGATCGGGTGAAAGCGGTCCAGTACGGATCGATCGAGACGCCCGCCGGCGCAAGCCCGGGCGAGCGACTGCGCATGATCCATGAAGCCGTCTGCGGGCTGATCGACCGATACGGACCGCGGGAAATGGCGGTGGAAAAGCTGTTTTTCAACCGGAACGTGACCACCGCCTTCAGCGTCGGACAAGCCCGCGGCGTCATCATGCTGGCCGCCGTCCAGAAGGGGCTGGTCATCGAGGAATATACGCCGATGCAAATCAAGCAGGCCGTCGCCGGGTACGGCAAGGCGGAAAAACGGCAAGTGCAGGAAATGGTCCGGCTGCTGCTCGGACTGCCCGACATCCCGAAGCCCGACGACGCGGCCGACGCGCTGGCGCTGGCGATCTGCCATGCCCATGCGGGCACGCTGAACGGAAAGCTGAAGGAGCTGTACCGGCCATGATCGACTATTTGCGCGGCCGCGTTTCCCGGGTGGCCCACGACCATGTCGTCGTGGAGGTGAACGGAATCGGCTACCGGGTGTTCTGCGCCAATCCCGGCGACTTCCGCGGCCGGGACGGGGAGGAAACGATCGTCTACATCCATCACCACGTCCGTGAAGACGCGATCCAGCTGTTCGGCTTCGCCACCCGGGAAGAGCAGTCGCTGTTCCGCCTGTTGATCGAAGTATCCGGCATCGGTCCGCGCATCGCCCTCGGCGCGCTGTCCGGCACGAGGCCGGAAGCGCTCGTGTCGGCGATCCTGAACGACGATGTCCAATCGTTGACGCGCCTGCCCGGCATCGGCCGGAAAACGGCGCAGCGCCTCTTGCTCGAGCTGAAGGACAAGCTGAAGGACGAAGGCTGGACGGGCGCGTGGACCCACGACCGGGCGGCGGCCGATCCGGCGGCAGATGCGGGAACCGGACGCGCCGGGGCTTTGCGGGAAGCGAAGGAAGCGCTTCTGTCCCTCGGCTTCACGGAAGCCGAAATCGCGTCGGCACTGCCGGCGGCGCAGGCGGAAACGGGCGAGGACGCGGGAGCGGAAGCGCTGACGAAGGCGGCGCTGAAGCGGCTGGTTCGCCGGTAACGTTCCGCGGACGCCGCCGGCTTTCCATGCCGGACGGCAGGCGCCGCGGAAAGCGGGAGGGGATTGAGCTATGGAAGAGCGCGTCGTGTCCGCCCGCCTCATGGTGGACGAAGATGAAGCGGAATACAGCCTGAGACCCCGGTACCTGTCGGAGTACATCGGCCAGGACCGGGTGAAGGAAAATTTGAAGGTCTACATCGAAGCGGCAAAAAGGCGGCGGGAACCGCTGGATCACGTGCTGCTCAGCGGACCGCCCGGGCTCGGCAAGACGACCCTGTCCACGATCATCGCCAACGAGCTGGGCGTCGGCATCCGCGTCACGAGCGGTCCGGCCATCGAACGGCCCGGGGACCTGGCGGCGATCCTGACCAACCTGCAGGAAGGCGACGTGCTGTTCATCGACGAGATCCACCGGCTGAACCGGTCGGTGGAAGAAGTGCTTTATCCGGCCATGGAAGATTTCGTGCTGGACATCGTGATCGGCAAAGGGCCGAGCGCCCGCTCGGTGCGCCTCGATCTGCCGAAATTCACCCTCGTCGGCGCCACGACCCGGACCGGCCTCCTGTCCGCGCCGCTTCGGGACCGCTTCGGCGTCGTCAGCCGGCTGGAATATTATGACGCGGAGGAGCTCGCCACCATCGTCAGCCGCTCTGCGGACATCCTGCAGGTGACGCTGACGGGGGATGCGGCGATGCTGATCGGTTCCCGGGCACGGGGCACGCCGCGGATCGCCAACCGGCTCCTGAAGCGGGTGCGGGATTTTGCCCAGGTCGTCGGCGACGGGATCATCACGCCCGAGCTGGCGGCGGAAGCCCTCGAGCGCCTTCAGGTGGACGCCCTCGGCCTTGATGCCGTCGACCACAAGCTGCTGTCGACGATCATCCGGCATTTCCGCGGCGGACCGGTCGGGCTCGACACGATCGCCGCCGCCATCGGCGAAGAAAGCCGGACGATCGAAGACGTGTACGAGCCGTACCTGATCCAGATCGGATTTCTGCAGCGCACCCCCCGCGGACGGGTGGCGACGCCGGCGGCGTTCCGGCACCTGGGAATCGAGCCGCCGGAAGGCTGAATCCGCGCATCCGGGGGGCCGGCGCAACGCCCGCATCCATGGCGGGCAGACACATCGCCCGCTGCTGCGGCGGGCCGGCGCAACGCCCCCGGCTCGCCGGCGCCAAACCCCGGTCCGCCGAAGCCCAATGCCTGGCTTCGGACACAACTTTCGGCTGCGGCGGGAGTCTAATGGTTGAACGATACCGCATTCGGGAGGACGTTGCCGCATCATGACCAGAAAACGGATTGTTCCCGCCACCATGGGTTGGCTGATCCTGCCGCTTCTCGTTTTTTGCCTTGCCGTCCCTTCGGGCCGCGCCGCCAGCGCCGCCGGCGGGGACATCCGGGTGGCGCTTTTCATCAGCGCGCGGGGCACCGTGCCGGCCGTGACCATGGAATCGGGTTCCGGCCTTTCCGTTGCCGTGCAGGCGGGAGGGCCGGCCGTCGGGACGGCGCCCGGCAAGCCGGTCCGCTTTACCCCGGCGGGTTATTCGCTGATCGTCCGGGAGACGCCGGACCGCGCCGCGGCGCTGGCCGCGTACGAGGCGGCGGCGCCGCACGGATACGCCGAACTGCTGGCGGACGAGCTTTCCGGCCGCACCGTCTACCAGGTGCGGCTTGCCGGATTCGCAAGCCGGGCGGAAGCGGAAGCCGCCGCCGGCCGGCTGCCCGCCGCTTTCGGCGCACCCGCCGTTGCCGGTCCGCTATACGCGTCCGCCGGCACATTCGCGTCCGCCGACGAGGCGGCGGCGCTGCAAAGCCTTCTGCTGCAGCAGGGGATTCGCGCCTGGCTGGCCGTCCATCCGGACGCGGACGGATTCGGAACGCATTCCGTCTGGTTCGGCGAAGCCGCCACGGAACAGGAACTGGAACGGGCGATGGACGCCGTCCGGCAGCTGCTGCCTTCGGCGGCGGTCCACCGGCCGGACGCGTCGATGCCGTATTTGCTCGCCGTCGCCGACGCGTCCCCGGGCCTCGGATCGGCGGTCCATTACAAATTCAACCGCACCGGCCAGGAAATCCGCGTCACGGCCGGCGGCGCCCCGATCAAGGTGCACGAGCGGTACGGGCGCACGTACCGCGGCAGCATGGCGGTCACCGTCCACGAAGGGAAACTGGCGGTGATCAACGAACTGCCGCTGGAGGAATATCTTTACGCCGTCGTGGCGTCGGAGATGCCGAGTTCCTGGCCGCTGGAAGCGCTGAAGGCGCAGGCGGTGGCCGCCCGAACCTATGCGCTGCGCCAAGGATGGAAGTACGGCATCGCCCACGTTTCCGACACGACATACGACCAGGCCTACAACGGCCTGTCCGCGGAAACCCCCGCCGCCGTGGCGGCGGTGGAGGCGACCCGCGGGGAAGTGCTCGCGGACGCGTCCGGGCGGCTGGTCGAGCCGCTGTACGCGTCCAATCACGGCGGCCGCTCGGCGCATCCTTCGGAAGTGTGGGGCGGGGACGCGCCCCACGTGAAAGCCGGCGTCGCGAGCCCCGATGATTCGGCCGCCGCCGGCCGGCTCGACTGGTACCGGATCATGCTGGCGGACGGGACGAGCGGCTACATCCGTTCCGACTATGCGGCCGTCACCGGCGCCAAAAGCGACAGCGGCCTGCCGATCGTCGAAGTGACCGGCGACGGCGTCAACATCCGGCGGGCGCCCTACGTGGACAACGCGGCGAATCCGCCCGTCGCCCAGGCGAACCGGGGGGACCGGTTCGTCATGATCGGCCGCGACCCGGAATCGAATGCGTATTCCTGGATTCGGGGGCCGTACTCGGCGGAGCAGCTGAAAGCCGCCATCAACGCCCGCTCTCCCGGCGCCGTCCGGGGATCGCTCGCCACGCTGGAGGTGACGGGGCGGGGGCCGACCGGCCGGGTCACGGAAGTGTCGGCCAACGGCGTCCCCGTCAAGGTATCGTATCCCGACCAGTACCGCAGCGCGCTGAACGGCCTGCCGAGCACGATGTTTTCCATCGAGGAGACGGGCCGGTATACCGTGCTGGGGGCTTTCGGCGCGAAGACGGCGTTTCCGCGGCCGGACGGCGGTCTGGCCGTCCTGTCCGGCGACGGCCAGACCCGGCTTTCCGGCGGCGAGTTCTACATCATGAACGCCGACGGGTTCGTCCGCGCCGCCACCGCCGAACCCGCCTTCCGCTTCATCGGCAACGGCTTCGGACACGGGCTCGGCATGAGCCAGTACGGCGCCAAGTCGCTGGCCGAATCGGGCTATGATTACCGGGCCATCCTGCAATACTATTACAGCGGAGTCCACATCGTGAAGGAATGAACGCGAATCCATGGACGTTGCAACGTTTGATTTCGAGCTTCCGGAACGGTTGATCGCCCAGACGCCCCTGCCCAACCGCTCGGATTCCCGCCTGCTCACCCTGAACCGCCGGACGGGCGAAATCGGCCACGCCCGGTTTTCCGACCTGGCCGGCTTTCTTTCGCCCGGCGACACCCTCGTGCTGAACGACTCCCGGGTCATCCCCGCCCGCCTGCTGGGCGTCAAGCCGGACACCGGCGCCCGGGTGGAACTGCTTCTTCTCAAGCCGCTGGGAGAAAGCCGCTGGGAGGCGCTGGCCAAGCCCGGCAAAAAACTGCGGGAAGGCGCCGTCGTCCATTTCGGGGCGGCCGCCCCCGGCGCGCGGCCGGAGCTTGCAGCCCGCGTCCTCGGGGTGCTGGAATCGGGCAGCCGCATCGTCGAGTTTGACTTCGAGGGCGATTTCGAAGCGGTGCTGGACCGGCTCGGGAAGATGCCGCTGCCGCCCTACATCAAAACCGAGCTCGCCGACCGGGACCGGTACCAGACGGTGTACGCGCGGCATCCCGGATCGGTGGCGGCGCCGACGGCGGGGTTGCATTTTACCGGCGAGCTGCTGGAGCAAATCCGCGAAAAGGGCGTCAACATCGCCCGCGTCACCCTGCACGTCGGGCTCGGCACGTTCCGTCCGGTCACCGTGGACAAAGTGGAAGACCACCGCATGCACGCCGAATATTACGCCATCAGCCGGGAAACCGCCGAACTGGTGAACCGGACGAAGGAAGCGGGCGGCCGCGTGGTGGCCGTCGGCACCACCAGCTGCCGGACGCTGGAAGCGTCGGCGGCCAAGTTCGGCGACGGCCGGCTGCATGAGGACGAGGGGTGGACGGACCTTTTCATCCGTCCGGGCTTCACCTTCCGCATGACGGATGCGCTCGTCACCAATTTCCATCTGCCGAAATCGACGCTCATCATGCTCGTGGCCGCCTTCGCCGGCATCGAGCCGGTCCTTCGCGCCTACCGGGAAGCGGTCCGGCAAGAATACCGGTTTTTCAGTTTCGGCGATGCGATGTTCTTGTATTGAAAGGGGATGACGGAAGATGGCGGTCCGGTATGAACTGATCAAGACGTGCAGGCAGACGGGTGCCCGGCTCGGCCTTCTCCACACGCCCCACGGCACCATCGAAACGCCGGTGTTCATGCCCGTGGGCACGCAGGCGACGGTCAAGACGATGAGCCCGGAAGAACTGGAAGCGATGGATGCCCGGATCATCCTGGGCAACACCTATCATCTGTTCATCCGTCCCGGCCACGACATCGTGCGGGAAGCGGGCGGGCTGCACCGGTTCATGAACTGGAACCGGGCGATTTTGACCGACAGCGGCGGATTCCAGGTGTTCAGCCTGGCGGAAAACCGGAAAATCACCGAAGAAGGCGTCCATTTCCGCTCGCATCTGAACGGCGATCCGCTGTTTTTGTCCCCCGAGGTCGCCATGGAGGTGCAAAACGCCCTCGGCGCGGACATCATCATGGCCTTCGACGAATGTCCGCCGTACCCGGCCGACCGGTCGTACGTGGACCGATCGCTGGAGCGGACCGCCCGGTGGGCGGAGCGCTGCCTCAAGGCCCACGCCCGGCCCCGCGAGCAGGCGCTGTTCGGCATCGTGCAGGGCGGCGTCTACGCCGACCTGCGGACGAAAAGCGCGAACTTGTTGACGTCCATGGATTTCCCGGGGTATGCTATTGGAGGACTCAGCGTCGGGGAACCGAAGCCGCTCATGTACGAGATGCTGGAGGTGACGGTTCCCCTTCTGCCGGCCGGCAAGCCGCGATACCTGATGGGCGTCGGCTCGCCGGATGCGCTGCTCGAGGGCGCCATCCGCGGCATCGACATGTTCGACTGCGTGCTGCCGACCCGCATCGCCCGCAACGGCACGGTCATGACGAGGGAAGGCCGCCTCGTTGTGCGGAATGCGAAATACGCGCGGGATTTCCGCCCCCTGGACGAAGAATGCGGGTGCTACGCGTGCCGCCACTACACGCGGGCCTACATCCGGCACCTGATCAAGGCGGACGAGACGTTCGGCATCCGGCTGACGACCATCCACAACCTGCATTTTCTGATGGATCTGATGCGCGGCATCAGGCAGGCCATTCGGGAAGACCGGCTGGCGGATTTCCGCGACGAGTTTTTTGCCCGCTACGGGCTCGGAGACGAAAACAGCCGCGGCTTTTGAGGAAGGGAGGGAATGCGCGGGATGGATACCATTCAACTTTTGCTGCCGTTCATCATCATGTTCGCGATCTTCTACTTTTTGCTGATCCGGCCGCAGCAGAAACGGCAGAAACAGCGCCAGCAGATGCTGAACAACCTGAAGAAGGGCGACAAGGTCATCACGATCGGCGGCTTGCACGGCACGATCGCCGAACTGACCGACGACACGGTGGTGCTCCGCGTCAACGACGTGACGAAGCTGACGTTCGACCGCAACGCCGTCAACACGGTGGTCAATCCGTCCGATTCCTGACGAAATCCGGGCTTGCCGGTCATGCCGGCGACCGCCGTTCCGCGCCGCAAGGCGCGGTTTTTTGTTTGCACGGTTTCCCGGGACCGCGCGCGGGCTTACCGGCGCCGGGCGTTGATGCCGAGCATGCCGCCCAGGGCCCCCGTGGCGAAGCAAATGGCGAGGAAGGCGAGCGTGTCGAGCGACCAGGCGGCGTCGAATCCGAACCGGGACACAACGGACACCGCGAGCCCGTAGCAGATGCCGAGCATCCCGCCGCGGTACCACCCTTTGCTGGACGAGCGGCGGGCCGCGACGAATCCTCCGGTGAACACGGACACGCCGTGGATGAAATGGACGTACACCGGAAGCGCATCTTCCCTGAGCCCCGTGACGGACAGGAGCAGGGAGACGATCAGGGTGGCCGCCGCGAGCACGGCGAGGGACCAGGCCAGCCCGGCCAGAAGGGGGAGGACGGATTTGCCGCCGGATTTGACGGAATCCATGGAATCACCTCCAAACGGGATCTCCTTCGGCGGTCCTTGGACGCGATTGCTTCATGTGTATGGCCGGCGGCGGAAAAATAGTACAAGTCGGCGGGGCCGCATTTGGCGCGGGCCGCTTTTTTTTCTCCGACATAGAAAACGGGCCGGCCGGCCAATCTAGGGATGCCGGAGGAAAAGGAAGGTGGGTGGCAGTTTGGAACTCGCGACGATATTTGTCCGGACGGTTTTCGTCTATTTCGCCGTCTTCCTCATGCTCCGCATCATGGGCAAGCGCGAAATCGGCAAACTGTCGGTGTTCGATCTGGTCATCTCCATCATGATCGCCGAAATCGCCGTATTCATCGTGGAAGATACGGAAAGGTCGGTGGCCAGCGGCCTCGTGCCGATGCTCACGATGGTGGGCATCCAGCTGATGTTGTCCTATGTCACCATGAAGAACGTGACCATCCGCCGCCTGTTCGACGGCAGCCCGAGCTATGTGATCGAACACGGCAAAATCAACCGGAAGGAAATGCGGAAGCAGCGGTACAATCTGAGCGACCTGCTTCTGCAGCTCCGGCAGAACAACGTGATGAACGTGGCGGACGTGGAGTTTGCGATTCTGGAAACGACGGGGAAACTGACGGTGGTGAAGAAGGAGGATCTGGAAGGCGGCGCCGGCGGCAAAGCCGGCCGGCGGGCGGAAGGCGGCCGGACGGATGACGGGACGATCAAGACCAACGTCCGGTTTTCCGGCATTCCGCTGCCGCTCATCATGGACGGCTGCGTGCTGGATGAAAACCTGGCGCGCATCGGCATGACCCGGTTCTGGCTGAAGGAGCAGATCGGGAAAGCCGGCGCGGCCGACTTCAGGCAGGTGTTTCTGTGCATGATCGACCAGAAGGGCAACCTGCATGTCGAGTTGATTTGAGGGCAACATGCCGGTGCCGCGCCGCGCCATCGCGATGCCCGCCCGGCTTGCGGGATGGCGTCCCGGCCTTGCGGCGCTACCGCCGGTTTTTCAGCCCGGCGGCGAGGAGCCGTTTCATGCCGGAGGCGTCCGCCAGGCCGAAGGCAAGGCACGCCAGGCCGTAGACGGGAAGGGCCGCCGCCAGGGCGCAGGCGAGGCCGGGGGCGGCCGGCAGGTGGAGCGCGTTCCAGGCGAATTTGCCCGCCGCGCCGGCCAGCAGGGCGGCCGCGCCCGCTTTCAGGATGTCCGCCATCGGCAACGGCAGGCGAAGCAGCCGGCTGACGCTGTTCCAATGCAGGGCGGTCACGAGGGCGGTGTTGACGCAAATGGCAATGACGGCGCCGGTGATGCCGAGTTCGGGGCGGCTGGCGAGGACGGCAATCAGCGCCAGCTTCACGGCCGCGCCCGCCGCCGTGTTGGCGAGGGCCGCGCCCGGCCGGTCCAGCGCCTGGAGGGCGGCCGCGAGCGGCCCCTGGAGATAGAGGAACACGGCGACGGGCGCCATCATGCGCAGCATGGCGCCGGCTTCCCGGCTGCCGAAGGCGAGCTGGCAAAGCGGTTCGGCGAAGGCGTACAGAAAGACGGCGAACGGGGCGCCGGCCACGAGCGACAGGCGAAGGGACTGCCGCATCCGCCGGACGGCCGTGGGCCGGTCCCGCCGTTGCCGGGCTTCCGACAGGGCGGGCACCAGCGACACGCTCAGGGAGTACGTGAGGGCGGTGGGCAGGAGCAGCACGGGCATGACCATGCCCTGAAGCACGCCGTACTGCGCCGTGGCGGCGGCCGTGGCCACGCCGGCGGCGGCCAGCGCATGCACGATCAGGACGGATTCGAGAAAATACGAACCGGAGCCGACGAGCCGGCTGCCGGTGACGGGCAGGGCGATGCGCGCAAGCCGTCCCGCGATGCCGGCGGGCCGGCCGCTTTCGCCGGAAGGGACGGCGCGCCGCCGCTCGTTCCGCCATTTGGCCAACAGCACGAACAGGCCGCCCAGCTCGCCGACCGCCACGCCGAGCATCGCCCCCGCCGCGCCGTATTGCGCGCCCTTCGGCATCAGCAGGAAGGACAGCGCCAGCACGAACGCGATGCGCAGCAGCGTTTCGACGAACTGCGAAAGGGCCGTCGGCACCATGTCATGCAAGCCCTGGAAATAGCCCCTGAGCACCGAGGAGACGGCGATGATCACCAGGACCGGCGACATGGCGAGGAACGGCCATTTCACCCGGACGTCCGTGAAAACGTGCAGGGCGATCCAGTCGGCAAGCTGCAGGCAGAGGAGGGCAAACACGAGGCCGAGCCCGGCGGCGGCCGCCAGGGCCGTCTTCAGGATGGCCGCCGCCCTTCGCCGGTTGCCCGCCGCTTCCGCTTCGGCCGTCAGCTTGGCGACAGCCAGGGGGATGCCGCCGCTGATGACGGTGATGGCGACCATCAGCATCGGCCAGGCCATCTGGTACAGCCCGACGCCTTCGGGGCCGATGATGCGGGGCAGGGCGATGCGGGGAATGAAGCCGAGGAGGCGGTTTGCGATACCTGCCGCCAGCAGGATGAGCGTTCCCTTGATGAACGATTGTCTGGCCATGGGCGACCCGCTTTCTTGTCCGGATTACTCCTACTCTATGCGCGGGCTTGTACCGGCATGCCCCCCGAGACGCCGGCCGGTCCGGACGGACGCGGATCGTAAAAAGCCGGACGGGAGCGGGCGATCCGCCGGCTCCGCCCGTCCCCGGACGCGCCAGGAAGTCCGGGAGGCAGGATTTTCGCCCGCGGAACTCGAAATCAAAACAGACGGGCATCCGCCCGACGAGTTTGCACGGGGGAGATGGACAACATGGACGACCTTCAACCGGACGGGCCGGCCCACGGCTTGAGCGAAGAGGAACTGAAGCGGGTCGTGGAACAGCTGTGCGACAGCAAGGCCGATGAGTTTGCCCTGCTCGGGTATGAAGGCATCACCGGCAGGGAAATCTGGGACTGCGTCAGCGAGAAGTACCGGCAGGGCACGCCGGCGCTGCACCAGATCGTCAGCGACATTCTGTCGCTCAAAACGACGCAGTTCATGAACTGGATCACCATGAATACCGTCTACAGGGAGACCCGGCCGTAAGGCCGGCTCTTTGCGTTGCGGGGCGGCGGCGCCGCGCCGCCGGCCAAATTGACTTCGCTTTTTTGCGGCGGGTATAATGAGACTATTGATTGTCGAAGGGAGCCAGCTTAGAACATGGACGCCAAACGGATCATCGCATGCGTCGCCGCCGTTGCCATCGTCTTCGCGGCGGCAGCCGTCACCACGCCGGGCATCCTCAAAGACATCCGCCTCGGGCTGGACCTGAAGGGCGGATTCGAAATTTTGTACCGGGCCGAACCGATCGAAGAAGGCGCGGAACTGACGCACGATGCGCTCAAGGAGGCCGCCATCAGCCTGGCCAACCGGGCCGACGCGCTGGGCATCGCCGAGCCGCAGGTGGAGACGGAGGGACGGGACCGGATCCGCGTCAGCCTGGCCGGCGTGGAAAACGAGCGGGAAGTCCGCGACATCATGAAAAAGCCGGCGGAATTGACGTTCCGCAGCGCGTACGGATGCGAAAGCGGCGGCTTCTGCCGGATCGAGCTGTACGGAAGCGACTTCGTGGAAAACTCGGCGTCCGTCGTGTTTGACGAGCTGATGCGGCCCGTCGTCAGCATCGAAGTGAAGGACAAGAAAAAATTCGAGGAAGTTTCCCGCCGGCTGCTCGGCCAGCAGCTGGCCATCTATCTCGATGACGAACTCATTTCCGCCCCGACGGTGCAGGGCGTGTTCACCGACGGCAAGGCGACGATCACCGGCCAGCGCACGATGGAGGAAGCGGAGAGGCTGAAGGACATCATCAACCTCGGGTCGCTGCCGCTGCGCCTGACGGAACTATACACGCAGAAAGTGGGCCCGACCCTCGGCCAGCAGTCGCTGGAGAAAACGCTGACCGGCGGGCTGATCGGCTGCGCCCTGATCCTGCTCTTCATCATCCTCTACTACCGGCTGCCGGGCGCGGTGGCGGCCGTGTCGCTCGTTTTTTACAGCTGGGTGCTGCTGGCGCTGTTCAAATGGATGAACGTGACGATGACGCTGCCGGGCATCGCCGCCTTCGTGCTCGGCATCGGGATGGCGGTGGACGCCAACGTCATCACCGCCGAGCGGATCAAGGAGGAAATCCGCAGCGGCAAGACGATCCTGTCCTCGATCAAGGCCGGATCCCGCACATCGCTTCGCACGATCATGGACGCCAACCTGACGACGATCCTCGCGGCGCTGATGATGTTCCTCATCGGCCGCGGATCGGTGCGGGGCTTTGCGGTCATTCTCATTTTCAGCATCCTGACCAGCATCGTGACGAATGTGTTTTTCTCCCGCCTGCTGCTGAGCCTGTTCGCGCGGGGCGTCGGCCGGGCGGTGACGCCGCGCTGGTTCGGCGTGAGGCCCGAGCAGATCAAGGACATCCGGGACAGCCGCAAGCAGGCGGAAAAGTCGCCCGTCGATTTCGTCGGCAAGAGCAGATGGATGTTCGGGACGAGCGGTCTCGTCATCATCGCCGGTCTCGTGATCACGCTCGCATTCGGCATGAATTACGGCGTCGACTTCAGCGCGGGCGCCCGGGTGGATGCCACTCTGGACCGGCCGGTGACGGAAGAAGAGCTCCGGGACGGACTGGCCGGGCTCGGACTCCCCGAAGCCGTGGTGACCGTCGGCGGGGAGGACGGCCGCTCCGTGTCCCTGCGCTTCAAGGACCATTTGACCCATGAAGCGGAACTGGCGCTGACGGACTATCTGGACACCGACAATCTGGAAGTGAACACGGTGGACCCGACCATCGCCCGGGAACTGCGAAACCGCGCCGTGGTCGCCGTCCTGCTGGCGTGCCTTCTCATCGTGCTGTACGTCGCCTTCCGCTTCGAATGGCGCTTTTCCGTCTCCGGCGTGGCGGCCCTGTTCATGACGGCGCTGTTCGTCATTGCCGCCTTCGCCATCCTGCGGACGGAAGTGAACGTGACGTTCATCGTGGCCGTGCTGACCATCATCGGGTACGCCATCAACGACACGATCGTCATCTTCGACCGGATCCGGGAAAACCTGCGCTTTGCGAAGATCAAGCAGCCGCAGGACGTGGTCGATCTCGTCAATCTCAGCACGTGGCAGACCCTCGGCCGGTCCGTCAACACGCTTCTGACGACCCTGCTGCCGGCCATCGGCATCCTTATCCTTGGCAGCGCCTCGCTCCGGCCGTTCAGCATCGCCATCGTCATCGGCCTCGTCGTCGGCGCCTGCGGATCGCTCCTCATCGCCGCGCCGCTCTGGGGGGCGCTCCGCAAGCGGACGGCCGGCCGCCTGCTGCCGGCGGCGGAGGAAGCCGGCAAGGCCTGATATCCGGTTCGCTTGAAGGCCGGCCGGACGCAACTCGGTAGGTTGAAGGAAGTGGCTCCATGCACCAGATTCGGGCCGGCAGGGCGGAACGGGCGGCCTGGGCCGGCATCGCCGCCAACCTGTTCCTGGCCGTCGTGAAAGGTCTGGCCGGCTGGCTGTCGGGCAGCAAGGCGCTTCTCGCGGACGCGGCCAATTCGGCTTCGGACGTCGCCGGCAGCGTGACGGCGCTCATCGGCCTGCGCGCCGCGCGAAAGCCGCCGGACAAGGAACACCCGTACGGGCACGGCAAGGCGGAATCGGTCGCCTCGATCATCGTGTCCGTCCTGATTTTGCTCGTCGGCGCCGAGCTGTTCTTCGGCGCGCTGAAAACCGCCTTCGGCGGCGCGGCGGAGGCGCCGGCCTGGTACGCCGCCCCGGTTCTCGTCCTGTCCATGATCATCAAGGAAGGCATGTTCCGGTATACGCGCAGGACGTCAAGAAGGCTGTCCAGCCAGACGCTGGCCACCGTTGCCTGGGACCACCGCACGGACGTGCTGGCATCCTCCGCGGCGCTCGCCGGCGTGGCGGGCGCCCTGCTCGGCGGCCGTTTCGGCTGGTCATGGATGCTGGCGCTCGATCCCGTTGCCGGCATGATCGTCGCCTGCTTCGTGCTCCGGATGGGATACAGGCTGATCATGGAAGCGATCACGGGCACCCTGGACCAGGTGCTGCACAGCGACCGGTCGAGGGAGCTGGAGGAAGCGGCGCTGGCCGTCCGCGGCGTGCTGGCGGTGGACGACTTGCGGGCGCGGGTGACCGGCCACTATGTGATCGTCGACATCAAAATCAGCGTCGACCCGCACATTTCGGTGCTGGAAGGCCACGCGATCGCCAAGGCGGTCAAGGAGCGGCTGATGGACCGATTCGGCCACGTGTCCGACGTGTTTGTCCACGTGAACCCGTACGCCGGCGGATTTCCGCCGGGCGGCGCGGACGCGGACCGGGCCGACGGGCTCGTGCATTGACGAAAGGGGCGCTGGACGATTGCTGCACCCGAGAACCAGATGGCTGCCGCCGCCCGCCGTCGATGAAACCCGCGCGGATGCGCTTGCCCGGGCGCTGGGCGTGTCGCCGCTCGTCGCCCGGCTGCTGATCGCCCGCGGATTGGCGGACGGGGAGGCGGCCGGACGTTTTCTGCACGGGGACGCGGAGCTGTTTTGCGACCCGTTCCTGCTCGACGGCATGGACCGGGCGGTGGAGCGGATTCGCGATGCGATCCGGCGCGGGGAGAAAATCCGCATCTACGGGGATTACGATGCCGATGGCGTGACCGCCACGAGCCTCATGATCGGCCTGTTCCGGCAGCTTGGCGCCGCATTCGACTGGGTCATCCCCCATCGGCAGAAGGAAGGCTACGGATTGAACGGGCCGGCCGTGGAAGCGGCCGCGGCCGACGGCGTCCGGCTGATCGTCACGGTGGACACCGGCATCAGCGCGGCGGAGGAAGCCGCGCTGGCCCGTTCCCTCGGCGTCGACCTGATCGTGACCGACCATCACGAACCGCCGGAAACGCTGCCCGACGCGTGCGCCGTCGTCAATCCGCGCAAGCCGGGTTGCCCGTATCCGTTCAAATCGCTGTCCGGCGCCGGCGTCGCTTTCAAGCTCGCCCACGCGCTGACCGGCCGGCTGCCGGAGGAATGGGCATGGCTCGCCGCCATCGGGACGATTGCGGACGTGATGCCCCTTGTGGACGAAAACCGGCTCATCGCCAGAATCGGCCTCGCGCAAATGCGGGAGTCGCCGCCGCCGGGCATCCGCGCGCTGTGCCGGGTGGCCGGCATCGACGCGCGGCAGCTGTCCGCCGGCCACATCGGGTTTGCCCTCGGCCCGCGCATCAACGCCGGCGGCCGGCTCGAGACGGCGGACGCCGCCGTCGCCTGCCTGACCGCCGCGGACGAAGAAGCGGCGACGGAGGCGGCCCGGGAACTCGACCGGCTGAACCGGGAACGCCAGCGGCTCGTGGACCGCATGACGGAGGAAGCGCTGGAGGACGCGGAAGCGCTGCTTGCGGCGGGCGATCCCGGACATGCCTTCGTCCTTGCCCGGGAAGGGTGGAACCCGGGCGTCATCGGCATCGTGGCGTCGAAGGTGGCGGAGCGGTTTCACCGGCCGGCCGTCATCCTGTCCGTCGACGGGCAGACCGGCCTGGCCAAAGGATCCGCCCGCTCGATCCCCGGATTCGACCTGCACGCCGCCCTGTCCGAGTGCGCCGGCCTGATGGAGCAGTTCGGCGGGCACAAGGCGGCGGCCGGCATGACCGTCCGGGCGGATGCCATCCCGGCGCTGCGCCGGAAATTTGCCGCCGTCGCCGCCGAGCGGCTCGGCGGCGAAGAACCCGTGCCGGAGATCACGCCGGATGCCGAAATCCGGCCGGAGGACATCACGCCGGAGGCCATCCGCGAGCTGGAACTTCTGGCCCCCTTCGGCGAGGGCAATCCCGAGCCCGTCTTTTTGCTTCGCGGCATGCGGGTCAAAGGGATGAAACGGATCGGGCGCGACTTGAAGCACGCCCGGCTGACCCTCGCTTCCGGCGCGACGGCGGCCGTCGAGCTTGACGCGCTGCTGTTCGGCCAGGCCGGGCTCATCGACCACATATCGCCGGCGGCGGCCGTCGACGCCGTCGGCACGCTGTCCGTCAATGAATGGAACGGCCTGCGGAAACCGCAAATGATCGTCCGGGATCTGCGCGTGCCGCACCGGCAGGTGTTCGACTGGCGCGGCCGGATGCCGGACGATCCGGCCGTCGGAAGCTGGCTGGCGGGGACGTACGGGTTTGCGGACGGCGGATGGCCGGGGGGCGGAAAACGGCGGCGGAACGAACCGGCGGCCGCCGGCGCCCTCCTGTTCCGCCGGCAGGATGCGCGGCTTTTGCCTCCCGCGGACGGGGAGGGCGGCGATGCGCCGCATCCGGCGGCCGTCTGGCTGGCGGAGGAAAACGGCGCCCTGCTGCCGCTCAACGCCCGGGCGGAAACGTGTCCGCCCGAGCGCATCCGGCATCTGATGCTGCCCGTCCTGCCGCCGGATCCGGCATCCGTCCGGCGGGCGCTCATGCGCTTTGCGTCCCTGGAACGCATCTACGCCGTGCTGCATGACCCCCATCCGTTCCTGTCGTCGGCATCCGCCGGCCGGGAAGGGTTCAAGCGGACGTATGCCGCGCTGCTCCGGCGAAAGGGGGAAGCGCTGCCGCTTGCGGCGCTTCCCGCCCGGCTGGCGAAGGAAACGGGATTGACAACGGATACAATCCGATTTATATTGGCTGTGTTTGAACAACTGGCCTTTGTGGCCGTTGACGGAGAGCGCCTCACGGTGGCGGAAAACCCCGCCAGAAAAAAGCTGGACGAATCGCCCCTGTACCGGGAACTGGCGCGCCGCGGCGATACGGAGCGGGTGTTCCTGTTTTCCACGGCGGCGGAGCTCGCGCGGTTTCTGCTCGAAGGCGAGTGGCCGGAGACCGGCATACTCCCCGCACACGCCCAGGAGGGACCGAGATGAATCTGAAAGATTTCATTCGCATCGTGCCGGACTTTCCACAGCCCGGCATCAGCTTCAAGGACATCACGACGCTGCTCAAGGACGGCGGCGCCTACCGGGAAGCGGTGGACCGGCTGAAGGCGATGGTGGAAGGCTGGAGCATCGACAAGATCGCCGGCCCGGAGGCGCGCGGCTTCGTCATCGGCGCGCCGCTCGCCCACGCCCTGGGCGTCGGCTTCGTCCCGATCCGCAAGAGCGGCAAACTGCCGGCGGAGTCCATTTCGGTCGGATACGAGCTGGAATACGGCAAAGACCAGCTGGCCATCCACAAGGACGCCGTCCGGCCGGGGGAACGGGTGCTCATCGCCGACGACCTGCTGGCCACCGGCGGGACGATTTCCACCTGCATCAAGCTGGTGGAGGCGCTGGGCGGCCAGGTGGTGGGCTGCGCGTTCCTGATCGAGCTGGCCTACCTTGGCGGCCGGGCCAAAATCGGGGACAAACCGGTCGTCAGCCTGATTAACTACGACGAAGAATGATCCGGCGGCCGCGCAAGACGCGGTTCCCGCCGTCATGCAAAGCAGATCCAAACGGAAAATCGCGAGGCAAGCCGAAGCCCGTCCGTTCTTGATGAACGGCGGGCTTTTTGCGAAACGGGCGGCGGACGGCGGGCGGCGCGCCGGTTGCCGCCGGCCGGCGACGCGCGCGGGTTTCGACAGTTGACGGGGACATTCATGCAGGGCATAATGAATAGATAAACCTACAGTTTTTTTCGGGTGGAAGGGTTCGTGATGGGCATCGAGCAGCTGCTGCAAAAGGCGTCCGGCTACATGAAGCAGGCGGATCTGGAGCGCATCCGGGAAGCCTACGAGTTTGCCGACAAGGCCCACGCCGGCCAGGTGCGCAAATCCGGCGAACCTTATATTCTGCATCCGTTGGCCGTGGCGGAGATCCTGGTGGACATCCAGATGGACACCACCAGCATCATCGCCGCGCTGCTTCATGATGTCGTGGAAGACACCACCGTGTCGCTGGATGCCGTGCGGGAGCGGTTCGGCGAAGCCTGCGCCCGCATCGTCGACGGCCTGACGAAGCTGGAAAAAATCCGCTTCAAGTCCAAAGAGGAACAGCAGAACGAAAACTACCGCAAAATGTTCGTGGCCATGGCCCAGGACATCCGCGTCATCCTGATCAAGCTGGCAGACCGGCTGCACAACATGCGGACCCTGAAATACCAGTCGGAGGAAAACCAGCGGCGCATCGCCGAAGAAACGCTGGAAATTTTCTGCCCGATCGCCAACCGGCTCGGCATCTCGACGATCAAATGGGAAATGGAGGACATCGCCCTCCGATACCTCAATCCCCAGCAATATTACCGGATCGTCAATCTGATGCAGAAAAAGCGCCGGGAGCGGGAAGCCTACATCGACGACGTCATCCGGGTCATGCGGGAAAAGCTGGCGGACACCGGCATCGAAGCCGACATTTCCGGCCGCCCCAAGCACATCTACAGCATCTACAAGAAAATGAAGACGAAGGGGAAGCAGTTCAACGAAATCTACGACCTGTTCGCCATCCGCATCATCGTGAACGACATCAAGGACTGCTATGCCGCCCTCGGCATCATCCACACGCTTTGGAAGCCGATGCCCGGCCGCTTCAAGGACTACATCGCCATGCCGAAGCCGAACATGTACCAGTCGCTGCACACGACGGTCATCGGCCCGAACGGGGAGCCGCTGGAGGTGCAGATCCGAACCCACGAGATGCACCGCACGGCGGAATACGGCATCGCCGCCCACTGGGCCTACAAGGAAGGCGCCGTCGTGCCCGCCGGCAGCTTCGAGGAGAAGATGAACTGGCTGCGCGAAGTGATCGAGCTGCAGCAGGAGACGAGGGACGCGGCGGAGTTCATGGAATCGTTGAAAATGGACTTTTTCTCCGACTCCGTGTTCGTCTTCACCCCGAAGGGGGAAGTCATCGAGCTGCCGGCCGGCTCCGTGCCCCTCGACTTCGCGTACCGGATCCACACCGAAATCGGAAACCGGACGATCGGCGCCAAGGTGAACGGCAAAATCGTGCCGCTGGACTACAGGCTGTCCACCGGCGACATCGTCGAAATCCTGACGAGCAAACATTCCTACGGCCCGAGCCAGGACTGGCTCAAAATCGTGCAGACGTCCCATGCCCGGACGAAAATCCGCCAATGGTTCAAGAAGGAAAAGCGGGAAGAGTACGTGGCCAAGGGGCGGGAAAGCCTGGAGAAGGAAATCCGCCGCCTCGGCTTCGAGCCGTCGCAGGTGATGACGGAAGACGCCCTGCAGGAAGTGGCGGGCAAATTCAACTTCAACGACATCGAGGACATGATGTCCGCCATCGGCCTCGGCGGCATCACCGCCGCCCAGGTGTGCACGCGGCTCACGGAAAAGCTCCGCAAGGAAGAAGCGGCGGACCTGCCGCCGCAGCAGCTGGTCAAGCCGGCCGACAGGACGCAGCGAAAGGGAAAGAGCAGCCAGGGCGTCCGCGTGAAGGGCATCGACAACCTGCTGGTGCGGTTTGCCCGCTGCTGCAATCCGGTTCCCGGCGACGAAATCGTCGGCTTCGTCACGCGGGGGCGGGGCGTGTCCGTCCACCGGCGGGACTGTCCCAACTTCATCTGGGCGAAGGAAGAAGACCGGGACCGCATCATCGAAGTGGAATGGGAAGACACGAGCGACGCCAGCTACAGCGTCGAAATCGAAGTGGCCGGCCACGACCGGCGCGGCCTGCTGAACGAAGTGCTGCAGGCCATCTCCGAAAGCAAGACGAACATTTCGGCCGTCTCCGGCCGTTCCGATAAAAACAAGAACGCCATCATGCACGTCACGATCCAGATCCGCAACACCGACCACCTGCAGAGCGTCGTGGACAAGATCAAGCGGGTCAAGGACGTCTACGCGGTGCAGCGGATCATGCAGTGACCGGGTCGTGCCGAACCTGAAGCGGCCGGAATCTGCGGCGGCCGGACCGCCGGGGCATGAAAAAACCCGCGCCGGTGACCGGCACGGGGAAGGCGGCCGCATTAGCCGGCGGCCTTGTTTTTTTGCCCGCCGGACGCCCGGCGGCCGGGTGTCCGGCCGGCAGCCGGTGCGGCGCCGTCCGAAGGCGGCTCACAACAGCTCGGCGCGCAGTTCTTCCGGCGATTTCGGCGACAGGTAGGCGAACGGAATGTCGAACATCGTTTTCGCGCCGGTGACGCCTTCGCGGGCGAAGCGATGGACGGCGCGGGCGCAGGCGACGAGGACGCTGGCCGTGAATTCCGGGTTGCTGCCGAGCCGGAGGCTGAATTCCATGAGCTGGCCGGTGTCTTCCCCGGTCTGCCCGCTCCTCAGCACGACGCCGCCGTGGGGCATGGCCGAATGGTTCCGGCGCAGCTCCTCCTCGTCAATGAAGTGCACCACGGTGTCGTAATCGGCGAAATAGTGCGGCATCGTGACGATGTCCCGCTCGATGCGGGCTTTGTCCGCGCCTTCTTCGGCGACGACGAAGCATTCGCGCAAATGCTTGTCCCGCGTGGACAGCTGCGGACGTTCGCCCGCCCGGACGCGGTTTACGGCTTCTTCTTTCGGAATCGTGTACTGCACGCCGGCTTTGACGCCGGGCACGCGGCGGATGGCGTCGGAATGCCCCTGGCTGACGCCTTTCCCCCAGAACGTGTAGGTTTCGCCCCGGGGCAGCACCGCTTCAAAAAGCAGCCGGTTCAGCGAGAACAGGCCCGGATCCCACCCGGCGGAAATGACGCTGACGTGGCCGGAGGCGCGGGCGGCGGCGTCCACCGCCCCGAAATACTCGGGAATGCGGGCGTGGGTGTCGAAGCTGTCGACGGTATGGAATTTCGCGGCGAAAGCCGGCCCCTGCTCGGGCAGATCGGTGGCCGAACCGCCGCACAGGATCATGACGTCGATCCGGTCCCGCCAGGCGTCCGCTTCGTCCACGCGGACCACCGGCACGCCGGAGGCCGTCTTCACATGTTCCGGATCGCGGCGGGTAAACACGGCTACGAGTTCCATGTCCTCCTGGCGACGCACGGCTTCTTCCGTGCCGCGCCCCAGATTGCCGTACCCGACGATGCCGATTCGCGTTCTTTGCATCGATCCATTGCCTCCCGTTTGCGAAAAAGCTTGATCTGTGAAAAAATCTTTAACAAGTATAGCATTGCGGTGCGGGCGAGAACAGGTTCCGCGGCCATCGCATTTTTTTATCGGAAAGGTTGGCGTTGTTTATCATGCGTCTTGTCGTGCAAAGGGTCAAACGCGCGTCCGTCACCGCGGACGGCGTGCTGACGGGCAAAATCGGACCGGGACTTGCCGTCCTCGTCGGGGTCGCCCGGGGCGACACCGACGAGGATGCCCGATATTTGGCGGAAAAGACGGTCCATCTGCGCATCTTCGAGGACGACCGGGGAAAAATGAACCGCTCCCTGCTGGACGTCGGCGGCGCGGTATTGTCCGTGTCGCAGTTCACGCTGTACGGAGACTGCCGCAAGGGCCGCCGTCCGAGCTTCGCGGCGGCGGCGCCGCCGGACGAGGCGCAGCGGCTGTACGAGGCGTACAACCGATTTTTGCGCGAACTGGGCGCCGAAGTCGCCACCGGCCGGTTCGGCGCCATGATGGACGTGGAACTGGTCAATTGGGGGCCCGTGACGCTGATCGTGGACAGCAGGGGATGACGCCGGGGCAGGGGCGGGCCGGCCGGAACCGAAACGCGCGGCCGGAATCGCGCCGCGCGGACGGGACTGCGCCGTGCAGGCGGGACGCCGCGTAAAGCTTGCCGGAACGGGGGACACTGAAAGGAAAGCGGATGACACGTTCCGGCAAGGGGGATCGGCATGCGGCTATCGATGGCGGCCTGGCTGCGCCGGGCGGCCGGCGCCGGCGACGCCGCCCTCGTCGGCAGGGACGAGCGGCCCGAGGGCAAGGCCGGATCGGCCTGGACCCACAGTGCGGACGGGCGCCGTCCGGCGGGCGGCACGCGGGGCTAGACCGGGCATGGCGGGTTGCGAGCGGACGCGTTCCGGCGGCCCGGGTTTTTCAGGAACGATAGAGGGAGAGGGACGGAAGACGTGGACATCAAAATCAGCGGCGTGGAGGCGGCATTCGGGCAGGCCGTGCGGCATGTGGTCCGCCTTTTCTATGAAGAGCCCGGCATCGCATTCGAGGACGATCCCGCGGCTTTGCCGGCGGCCGGCGAAGACGGCCCCGCCGCGGGAGACGCGGCTTCCGGTCCGCCGGTAACGGAACGCGACATCCGGATCGAACTTCCCGACGGCACGGTGCTCGCCGACCGCTGGCAGCCGCCGGAAGACCGGGACGAGCGGCGGCGCGGCCTGCTCATGCGGGTGCTCCGTCTGCTGGAAGCCCATACCGGCATCCGCCAGCCCTGGGGCATCCTGACCGGCGTGCGGCCGACGAAGCTGGCCCATCGAAAGCGGCGGGCCGGCATTCCGCGGGACGAGGCCGTCAGGCAGCTGACGGAAGAAACGCTGATGGCGCGGGAGAAGGCCGAACTGCTGCAGGGCATCGTGGACCGCCAGCTGGCGGCGCTGCCCGATTTGGATGCGCTGGACCGGGAAGTGAGCGTGTACATCGGCATCCCGTTCTGTCCGACGAAGTGCGCCTACTGCACGTTCCCGGCCTACGCCATCGGCGGCCGGCAGGGGGATGTCGATCAATTTCTGGAAAGCCTGCACTACGAAATGCGGACGGTCGGCCGATGGCTGAAAGACAACGGCATCCGGGTGACCACCGTCTATTTCGGCGGCGGCACGCCGACCAGCATCACCGCCGGCCAGATGGACGCGCTGTACCGGGAACTGCACGAATCGTTTCCGCTGGACCGGGTGCGGGAAGTGACGGTGGAGGCGGGACGGCCGGACACCATCACCCGCGAAAAGCTGGCGGTGCTCAAAAAATGGAACATCGGCCGCATCAGCATCAATCCGCAGTCGTACATCCAGGAGACGCTCCGGGCCATCGGCCGCCACCATACGGTGGAGGAGACGATCGAAAAGTTCCGGCTCGCCCGCGAGATGGGCATGGACAACATCAACATGGACCTGATCATCGGGTTGCCCGGCGAGACGGCGGAGTCGCTGGCGCACTCCCTGGCGGAGACCGCCCGGCTGATGCCGGAGTCGTTGACGATCCATACGCTGTCGTTCAAGCGCGCCTCGGAAATGACCCGCAACCGGGACAAGTATCCGGTGGCGGGCCGGGACGAAATCGGGAAAATGGTGGAGCTGGCCGCCTCCTGGTGCGCGGAGCACGGCTATGCGCCCTATTATCTGTACCGGCAGAAGAACATTCTCGGCAACCTGGAAAACGTGGGCTACTGCCTGCCCGGCAGGGAAAGCCTGTACAACATCATCATCATGGAAGAAGTGCAGACCATCGTCGGGCTCGGTTCCGGCGCGTCGAGCAAATGGGTCGATCCGTCCGACGGGACGATCAGCCGGTACGCCAACCCGAAAGATCCGAAAGCCTACGCGGAGGGCGTGCGGGCGGCCGCCGAAGCGAAAGTGGCCGCGCTGGAGGCGCTGTTCGGCGGGAAGGCCCGGTCCGGCCTGCCGGTGGCCTGACGCGCCGCCGTGAAACGGAAAACCGGCCGCGGAGCCGTTTTTGCCCGGCTCCGCCGCCGGTTTTTTCATCCGGTCGCGCCCGTCAGATGCCGCTTCCGGCTTCGGGATCGCCGCCGTCTTCCGCCTCGTCGCCGTCGCCTTCGTCATCGCCGCCGTCGGCCGCCCCATCGCCGTCCGCATCTTCCGCGCCGCCGTCCCCATCGCCGCCGTCGTCCGCAACGTCCTCCGATCCGTCGGCGTCCCCGTCCGCCGCTTCGCCGGCGTCTCCGTCGGCATCTTCACCGGCTTCATCGTCCGCATCGCCGGCGCTTTCGCCTTCGGCTTCGCCTCCCGCGTCATCTTCCCCGGCGGATGCGGTTTCGTCTTCCCCCGCGCGGCTTTCCAGGTGCGCGGCGAACGAAGCGTCCGTCTCCGGCGCCTGGTTCTCCGGCGGCTCGACGGCCGAATCCGCCGCTTGATCCGGCGACAGCTCCGCCGTCTGTTCTTCCGTCCCGTCCACCGTCCGTTCCGTTTCCGCCGCCTGCTCCGCCGCCAGTTCCGCCGCCAGTTCCGGCTGCGCCGGTTCCGCTCCGATGGCGGCGGCCTGAAGAAGTCCGTCCTGGGCCCCGCTCGTCATGGCAAATCCCTCCGAATCCAAGGTAGGCAAGCCGCCTCCACTAAAAAACATATGAGGGCCTTTCCAAACTATGCCGGAACGGCTCGGGAAAGCGCTTCATTTTTTGTAATCCATTTGTAATTTGCTTTTCATCGTTCCTTAACGTACCGGTCCTATAATCAGAATCGACCCCCTTTTGATTGATATAGATCTTTTGTCTGGACCTGCAATTTCCATTGCAGGTTTCTTTCTTTTCTGCGGGGCGTTGTGCTATGGTTATGTTGCAAGATGCGATGGCAATGACGGACGCGGAGAGGAGCCCGATCGGACGAGCATGCGAAGGACCGCCATGAACATGTCCGGCCTGAAAATGATCGCCGTGTTGGCCGCGCTGGCGTTGGCGCTGGGCGCGTGCGGCGGAGAGGAGGCGGCGGGCGGCCAGGCGGAAAGCCCGGCGGCGCCGGCGGATTCCCCGGCACCCGGGCCGGCGGATCCGGCCGCGGTTCCGGCCGATGAACCGGCGGACCAAACCGGCGGCGAACCGGCCGGCGGGGACGCCGCCCCGGAACCGGATGCGGAAGGCGCGGACGAAACCGTTCCGCCGTACACGCTGCCGGACAACAGCTACGAAGCCGTCGAGGTGATCGCCGAACCGGCGGCGATCGACGTGCTGGTCAACAAAAAGTACGCCCTGCCCCGGGATTATGTGCCCGACGATCTGGTGGAGCCGGACGTTCCCTTCATATTCGAGGAAAAGCTCGAGAAGCGGAAATTGCGCAAGGAAGCGGCGGAGGCGCTGGAGGCGCTTTTTGCGGCGGCGAAGGAAGACGGCATCCTGCTGGCCGGCGTGTCCGGCTACCGCTCCTATGCGACGCAGAAAAGCCTCTACAACTGGTATGTCAAGCGGGACGGACAGGAGGCCGCCGACCGGTACAGCGCGCGCCCGGGACACAGCGAACATTCGACGGGCCTTGCCATCGACGTGTCGGGCATCGACGGCAAGTGCGCGGCCACCGACTGCTTCGCGGACACGCCGGAAGCGAAATGGCTGGCCGAGAACGTCTACGACTACGGCTTCATCATCCGCTATCCCGAAGGCAAGGAGCACATCACCGGCTACAAGTACGAGCCGTGGCACCTGCGCTACGTCGGCGTGGAGACGGCCCGGGAAATCCGGGATCTCGGCGTGACGCTGGAGGAATATGTCGCCATGCGGCAGGCGGCGGCCGCCGGCGGGAAACCGGCCGGTTCGGACCGGACGTCCGTGCCGGAGTCCGCGGCAACGGCGGGGGATACGGCCGGACCGGGTTCATCCGCCGGTTCCGGCCAAACGGCGCCCCCGGGCGAATCACCGGCGCCGGGCCAATCGGCGCCAACGGATCCGCCGGAGGCTTCGGAACGGCCGGCGGCTCACGCTCCGTCCGCCTTGTCCGGCCAAGGGGCGGCGGACGAAGCGCCGGCCCCGGCGGACGACTCGCCCGGCCGGGACGCGCCGGCCGGGGAGGAAGCGGCGGCCGGGAAGGCCGAAGGCCGCCGCGCGGATGCCGACGGACCGGAGGGCGCGGACGATGCCGGTTCGCCGGAACCGCCGGCGGAAACCGGCCACGGGTACGGACGCGCGGCAACGCAGGATGGGCACAGACGGGCCTAGCGGAGCCGGTTGGCGCGATTTGGCCGGCGCGCTTTCATCGGCACGCTTGTCCGGCCGAAGCTTGACTTTTGCCGTCGCCTGATATTACAATCGTGACTAATGAATCAACGGAACGCGGCCAAAACCGAAGACGCGATTCGACGATGGGATGCAGTAGTCCGGACCCAGACGCCCCAGAGAGGGAGGCCCTCAGGCTGCGAGCCTCCTGCGGATGACCGGATGAAGAACCTCCCGGAGAACCCGCGGCGAACGCTTCGCCGCCCGCTTGCGTATCGTCCGGATGCCGGACGGGCGTTTTTTGGCGGGCGCCCGGCGGAGACCAGTAGCCCCGGGCGCAACAGGCGGGCGTTATCCGCCAAGGAGTGCGAAACCGGCACGCCGGTTTCGAAGTCGGGTGGCACCGCGGGTGTGGTTGTGGCAGCGCAATCCCTCGTCCCAGGCAATCAGCCTGGACGAGGGTTTTTTAGTTGACGGAGGGGGTGGACAAACATGGCGTTTGCAAGACCGAGAGGCACCGCGGACCTGCTGCCGGGCACCGTGGAGAAATGGCAGCGGGTCGAAGCCGTCGCGCGGGAGCTTGGCGCCAGGTTCAACTACCGGGAAATCCGCACGCCGATTTTCGAACAGACGGAATTGTTCAACCGCGGCGTCGGAGAGACGACGGACATCGTCGAGAAGGAAATGTACACGTTCCTCGACAAGAGCGGCCGCAGCATGACGCTGCGTCCGGAAGGAACGGCCGGCGTCGTGCGCGCCTATGTGGAGAACAAGCTGTTCGCCGAACCGGAGGTCGGCAAATTTTATTACATCGGGCCGATGTTCCGCTATGAGCGGGCGATGGCCGGCCGGCAGCGCCAGTTTCACCAGTTCGGCATCGAAGCGATCGGATCCGCCGATCCGGCCCTCGACGCCGAAGTGATCGCCCTGGGCTGGGCATTTTTCCGGGAAATCGGCCTTGCGGACGTTTCGCTGGAAATCAATTCCGTGGGCACGCCGGAGATCCGAGCGGCGTTTCGGGACCGGCTGCTGTCGTTCCTGGAGCCGATGAAGGATGAGCTGTGCGACGACTGCAAAAGACGGATGGTCCGCAATCCGCTCCGGGTGCTCGACTGCAAGACGGACCAGGCCCGTTTCGCGGAAGCGCCCTCCATTCTGGATCATCTGGACGAGGCGTGCCGGGACCATTTCGAGAACGTAAAGGCCCACCTGGAGGCGATGGGGATCCCGTACACGGTCAACCACCGCCTCGTGCGCGGGCTCGACTACTACACCCACACGGCGTTCGAATACAAGGCCGCCGGCATCGGCGCTATCGACACCATCGGCGGCGGCGGCCGCTACAACGGACTCGTGAAGGCGATCGGCGGTCCGGACCAGCCGGGCATCGGCCTCGGCATCGGCCTGGAGCGCGTCATGCTGCTATTGGAGAAGCAAAGCGCCGAAGCGGCGGACGAAAGCCGGATCGACGTCTATCTGGCGGTCCAGGGCGAGGAGGCGCGGCGGATGGCGCCGCGGCTGCTGCTCGAGCTGCGGCGGCGCGGGCTTTCCGCGGAAACGGATTACCTCGGCCGCCGGATGAAGGCGCAGCTCAAGGCGGCGGACCGGCTCGGGGCGAAATTTGCCGCCCTCATCGGAGAAGAGGAGCTTGCCGCCGGCGCCGTCACGCTGAAGGATCTGGCGACGGGCGGGCAGGAATCCGTGCCGCTGGCCGGTTTTCCGGAGCGGCTGGCGGACCGGATCAAAAACCGGGCGGACTGAACGATGTATTTGCCGAATGCGCCGAATGGCTCGGCAAGAAGACGCTGAAAGAAACGCAAGATGGACAGGTTTTGAGGAAGGGAGTCGGGACAGATGCTGTTCAAAACACACCATTGCGGCCAACTGAGCAAGGCGGACGTGGGGAAGGAGGTCATCCTGAACGGCTGGATGCAGCGCCGGCGCGATCTTGGCGGCGTCATTTTCATCGACTTGCGGGACCGGAGCGGCATCGTGCAAATCGTGTTCGACCAGAGCACGTCGCGGGACGCCTTCGAACTCGGCGACAGGGCGCGCAACGAATACGTGCTGGCCGTGCGCGGCATCGTCGTGGAGCGGGATCCGGAAACGGTCAACCCGAATCTGCCGACCGGCGACATCGAAGTGCGCGTGAAGGAAGCGGAAGTGCTCAACACGGCGAAAAATCCGCCCTTCTTCATCGAAGACGGGATCGACACGGACGAGTCGGTGCGTCTGAAATACCGCTATCTCGACCTGCGCCGGCCGGAAATGCAGCGGACGCTCATGCTCCGGGCGAAAGCCCTGAGGGTGATCCGCGATTTTCTCGACGGCGAATCGTTCGTCGAGATCGAGACGCCGATCCTGACGAAAAGCACGCCGGAGGGCGCGCGGGACTATCTGGTGCCGAGCCGCGTGCATCCGGGCGAGTTTTTCGCCCTGCCGCAGTCGCCGCAAATCTACAAGCAGCTGCTCATGGTGGCCGGCTTCGAGCGGTATTACCAGATCGCCCGCTGTTTCCGCGACGAGGACCTCAGGGCCGACCGCCAGCCGGAGTTCACGCAGCTGGACATCGAAGTGTCCTTCATGGACCGCGACCGGCTGCTCGGAATGATGGAACGGCTGATCGCCCGCCTGTTCCGGGAAACGATCGGCGTCGAAGTCGAAACCCCGTTCCCGCGGCTGACCTATGCCGAAGCGATGGGGAAATACGGTTCCGACAAGCCGGATCTGCGATTTGGGCTGGAGCTGGTCGACGTGACGGATCTGGCCGCCGACAGCGGCGTGCAGGTGTTCCAGTCGGTGGCGGCGCGGGGCGGCCAGGTGAAGGCGCTCAATGCCAAGGGATGCGGCCTGTGGCCCCGCAGCAAGATCGACGAGCTGGAACCGTTCGCGAAGAAATTCGGTGCCAAGGGACTGGCCTGGATCCAGGTGAAGGACGGCGAGTTCCGCGGGCCGATCGTGAAGTTTTTCAAGGAAGGCGAAGTGGAACGGCTGCGCCAGCGGCTCGGCGCGGAGGAAGGCGACCTGCTCCTGTTTTCGGCGGACAAGCCGAAGGTGGTGGCCGACGTGCTCGGCAACCTGCGGCTGAAGATCGGCCGCGATCTCGGCCTGATCGACGAAAGCAAGTTTTCCTTCGCCTGGGTGGTGGACTTCCCGCTGCTGGAATTTGACGAAGAACAGAAGCGGTACGTGGCCCTCCACCATCCGTTCACCCGCCCCGTGGACGAGGACCTGCATCTGTTCGACGCCGATCCCGGCAAAATCCGGGCCCAGGCGTACGACCTGGTGCTCAACGGCTACGAAGTGGGCGGCGGGTCGATGCGGATCTACCGGCGGGACGTGCAGGAGAAAATGTTCGCGGCCCTCGGCTTCAGCCCGGAGGAATCCCGCGAGAAGTTCGGCTTCCTGCTGGAGGCGTTCGAGTACGGCACGCCGCCCCACGGCGGCATCGCCTTCGGCATCGACCGGCTCGTGATGCTGCTGGCCGGCCGCAGCAACCTGCGCGAAACGATCGCGTTTCCGAAAACGGCCAGCGCCATGGACCTGATGATGGGGGCGCCTTCGCCCGTCGATTTTTCGCAGCTCGAGGAATTGTCCATCCGCCTGGCGCGGCGCGCGGAAGTTTGACGGCCGGCCGGTTTCATCGGGGAGGAATCGCGACAGGTGCTGCACCAGTTTTCGCGCAACGAACTGGCCATCGGCCGGGAAGGGCTGGATGCTTTGCGGCGGAGCACGGCGGCCGTGCTCGGCATCGGCGGGGTCGGCTCCTTCGCCGCGGAAGCGCTGGCCCGTTCCGGCATCGGCCGGCTCATCCTGATCGACAAGGACATCGTGGACATCACCAACATCAACCGGCAGATCCATGCGCTCCTGACCACCATCGGCCAGCCGAAGGCCGATCTGATGAAGGAACGGATCCGGCAGATCAACCCGGCATGCGAAGTCGTCGCGCTGAAGATGTTCTACACGGAAGAAACGTGCGAAGAGGTGTTCGCCCACGGGCCGATCGACTATTTTCTGGACGCCTCGGACACGATCACGTACAAGATCCATCTGATCAAGGAGTGCCTGCGGCGCGGCATCCCGGTCATTTCCAGCATGGGCGCCGCCAACAAGATGGACCCGACGCGGCTTAGGGTGGCGGACATCTCCGAGACGTGCATGGACCCGATCGCCCGGGTCATCCGGAAGAAGCTGCGCCAGGCCGGCATCCACCGCGGCGTCAAGGTGGTGTTTTCCACGGAAGTGCCGATCAAGCCCCGGCAGGACGTGACGGCACGGATCGTGCCGGAAAACGCGCCGGCGATCCGCAAGGCCCAGATGCCGCCTTCCAGCAACGCCTTCGTGCCGTCGGTGGCCGGCCTCATCATGGCTGGCGTCGCCGTGCGGGACATCCTGGACAGGCACGGCGTCGAAATCCCGCGGGTGCCGCATTAGCCGGCCGGACGGCTCTTTCGCATCCGGCGTCCGTCCGGCCCGGGTGCCGCGCCGCCCGGGACGGGGCGTTCGACAAACGGAGCGGAGCGTGATCACCATGGAAATGGATCTGTTTTCGTCGTCCGGCGGCGCTGGCCGGCAGGCGCCCCTGGCGGACCGGATGCGGCCGCGCACGCTGGATGAATTCATCGGCCAGGAGCATCTGGTGGGGAAAGGGAAGCTGCTGCGCCGGATGATCGAAGCGGACCGCATTGCCTCGATCATCCTGTACGGCCCGCCGGGGACGGGAAAAACGACGCTGGCGCACATCATCGCCAACCGCACCGACGGCGAATTCGTGCGGCTGAATGCGGTGGACGCTTCGGTGAAGGACGTGCGCGAGGTGATCGACCGGGCGCGGGACGTCATGGATTTGTACGGGAAGCGGACGATCCTGTTCCTCGACGAAGTGCACCGCTTCAACACCGCCCGCCAGGACTCGCTGCTTCCCGCCGTCGAGAAAGGCTGGATCATCCTGGTCGGCGCCACCACGGAAAACCCGTTCCACCACGTGAACGGCGCGCTCTTGTCCCGCTCCACGCTGTTCCAGCTCGAGCATTTGCGGGAAGAGCACGTGCTGGAGGCGATGCGCCGGGCGCTGGCCGACGGGGAGCGCGGGCTCGGGCGGCTGAAGGTGGAGGCGGCGGAAGAGGCGCTCCTGCACATCGCCCGAATGGCCCACGGCGACATCCGCCGCGCGCTCGGGGCGCTGGAACTGGCCGTGCTGACGACGCCGCCGGACGGGGACGGGGTCATCCGCGTGACGCTGGAGGTGGCGGAGGAGTCGATCCGCCGGCCGACGGTGAAGGCCGACGAGTCCACCCAATACGACGTGCTGTCGGCGTTCCACAAGAGCGTGCGGGGGTCGAGCGACGCCGCGCTGTTCTGGTTTCTGTACGGCGTGGAAAAACTCGGCATGGATCCGATGGTGTTTTTGCGCCGGCTCATCGTCGCCTGCAGCGAAGACATCGGGCTGGCCAACCCCCAGGCGATGGTGCAGGCGGTCGCCGCCCACGAGGCGTACCGGCGCATCGGCTGGCCGGAGGCGAAACTGAACGTCGCCCAGGCGATCCTGTTTGCGGTGGAAAGCCCGAAGTCGAACGCCGTCGTGCAGGCGATCGGCCGGTGCATGGAGGCGATGGAGCGGGTGCGCCGGGCCGAAGTGCCCCTCCATCTGCGCGACGCCCATTACGCGGGCGCGGAAAAGCTCGGACACGTCGGCTACAAATACCCCCACGACTATCCGGGCCACTACGTGGAGCAGCAGTATTTGCCGGACGAACTGAAGGACGCCGTGTTCTACGAGGCCACGGAGCAGGGCATGGAAGAGCGGATCCGCGCGAACCAGGCGCGCCGCCGCGGCCGCTAGCCGTTCCATGGGAGGCCGTCCGGGGCCGCCGCGGAACGGCCGGCGCTTATCGGCGTGGCCGTACGAAAGAACATGGACGAATGAAACGTGCGGGGACGGTCGGCATTGACAGTCCCTGTTTTGATGAAGTAGAATATACCCATAGGGGTATAGGTATCATAAAGCCCGGAAAAACGGGAACAAAGGAGGAAGGATCAACATGAGCGTCATGCACGTCGATGCCCGTTCGTTCCATCAGGTGATCCGGTCCGACAAGCCGGTGCTGGTGGATTTCTGGGCGCCCTGGTGCATGCCCTGCCGGATGATCGCGCCGATTCTGGACGAACTGGCCGCCGAAGTCGGCAGCCGGGCGATCATCGCCAAGCTCAACGTGGACGACAATCCGGAAATAGCCCAGGAAATGCAAATCCGCGGCATTCCGACGCTGAAGCTGTTCAAAAACGGCAACACGCTGGCGACCGTCGTCGGCCTGCAGCCGAAGGAAAGCCTGGCGGAGCTGCTGGACCGGTACGCGTGACGGGACGATGAAACGGAAAGGCCGGTATGCTTCGACATGATCAGGGAAATATCCGCGTTTGAACTGAAAAACATGATGGACGCGGGCCGGGCGCCGGACATTCTCGACGTGCGGGAACCGGACGAATACGCCGCGGGCCACATTCCCGGCGCGCTCAACATCCCCCTCGGCCTGCTGCCGGTCATGACCGATGAAGTCGACAAGGGGAAAACGTGGCACGTCATCTGCCACAGCGGGGCGAGAAGCGCCATGGCGGTCCAATATCTCGCGGGATTGGGATGGAATGCCGTCAACGTGGCGGGCGGCATGTGTTTCTGGACCGGCGCCGTCGAGAGGGGATTCGGCCGCTCCCGGCGTTCAAGCGGATCCGAACCGCCATCGGGAAGGGACATGGAGAACGATGTACGATGATTCGATTCGAAAACGGCTGAGACGGATCGAAGGCCAGGTGCGGGGCGTCCTCAACATGATCGAACAGGGCGCCCCGTGCCGGGACGTGGTGCACCAGCTGTCGGCGATCCGCAGCGCGGTGGACCGGTCGATCGCCTGCATCGTGGCCGCCAATCTGGAGCAGTGCCTGCTGGAGCAGGGGTCCGGCCGCGAGGCGCGGTCGAAGCTCGTGCAGGAGGCCATCGAACTGCTGGTCAAAAGCCGGTAATGCGCCCGATGCGCCGGCCGGACCGGTGCGCCCGGCCCGCCGCCGGCGCGTCGGGCGGACAGGACGAATAAAGAAGCCGGCGCGGGGCCGGCGTTTTTTGATGCGGCCGAATGCCGCAGGAACCGGCATCAGATCCGGTTCACGGTTTCGATGGTGCCGCCGCCGAGGCATTCTTCGCCGTCGTAGAACACCACCGCCTGGCCGGGCGTCACGGCCCGCTGCGGCGCGTCGAACTCCACGAGCCAGGCGTCGTCGCCCGTCCGGGTGACGCGGACGCCCTGGTCCGGCTGGCGATAGCGGAATTTGGCGGTGCAGCGCAGCGTTTCGCCGACGTCCATCCGCCGGCCGTCAATCCAGTTGACGCCGCTGGCCGTCAGGCTTTTCGAGTACAACAGCGGATGGTCGTCGCCCTGCACGACGATGAGGACGTTGCGTTCCAAATCCTTGTCGGCGACGAACCACGGCTTGCCGTTGCCCGAACCGCCGATGCCGAGCCCCTGCCGCTGGCCGATGGTGTAGTACATGAGCCCGTGGTGCGTGCCCTTCACTTCCCCTTCCGGGGTGCGGATTTCGCCCGGTTGGGCGGGGAGGTAGCGGCTGAGGAATTCCCGGAAATTCCGTTCGCCGATGAAGCAGATGCCCGTGCTGTCCTTCTTGCGGGCGGTGGCCAGCCCCGCCTCCAGCGCCAGCTGCCGCACTTCGCTTTTGGTCAGGTGGCCGATCGGAAACATCGCCTTCTGCAGCTGTCGCTGGGTGAGGGCGCACAGGAAATAGGTCTGGTCCTTGTTCGGATCGGCGCCTCGCAAAAGCCGCACGCGCCCGTCCGCCGCCCGGTCAAGCCGGGCATAGTGTCCGGTTGCGAGATAGTCGGCGGAAAGATCCATCGCCTTCGCGAGAAAGTCGCCGAACTTGATTTCCCGGTTGCACATGACGTCGGGATTCGGCGTGCGCCCGCGGCGGTATTCGGCGAGGAAATATTCGAACACTTTTTCGTAGTACTGCTTCTCGAAATTGACGGTGTAGCACGGGATGCCGAGCTGGTCGCATACCCGGCGGACGTCTTCCGCGTCTTCTTCCGCCGTGCAGCGGCCGAATTCATCGGTGTCGTCCCAATTTTTCATGAACACGCCGATGACCTCGTATCCCTGCCGCTTCAGCAGCATGGCCGCCACCGATGAATCGACGCCGCCGGACATGCCGACGACGACGCGGGGAGCGGTTCGTTCCACGTTCCATCCTTCCTTTGGGCCGCAATTCCGTTTGTCGCAAAAACGACACGGCTTATCCAAACCATTATACACTTTTTTGTTTCGCAACGGGAAACCATGTGATAACATATAATGGGCATGGGAATTCGGGGATTGCGGCACTGTCCGTTGGGAAAAAATGTACGGAAAGGACCATGCGTCCGAACGTCTTGACGAATACGTTTGATGGGGTGCAGCAAGATTGAAGATTTCCACCAAGGGCCGCTACGGACTGACGATCATGATGGAACTCGCCAGGTCGTACGGGGAAGGCCCCGTTTCGCTGAAAAGCATCGCGGAAAAGCACGGGCTGTCGGAACATTATCTGGAACAGCTGATTTCCCCGCTGCGCAACGCCGGCCTCGTCAAAAGCGTGCGCGGCGCCTACGGCGGATACGTGCTGCCGCATGAACCGCAGAACATCACGGCCGGGAAGATCATCCGCATCCTGGAAGGTCCGATCAGCCCGGTCGATTTTACGGAAGAAGACGATCCGGCCAAACGGGATCTGTGGATCCGCATCCGCGACAGCATCGCCAACGTGCTCGATTCCACCACCCTGTGGGATCTGATCCACTTCGAGGGCGGCGACGACACGGAAGGGTACATGTTCTACATCTGACGGAAGAGGGGCGGCCATGAGCGCGATCTACCTGGACCACGCCGCCACGACGCCGCTTCATCCGGCGGTGCTCGACGCGATGATGCCGTACCTGACGGACGTGTTCGGCAATCCGTCCAGCGTGCACGCCTTCGGGCAGAAGGCGCGCCAGGCGCTCACCCGGTCGCGGGACGCCATCGGCGAATGGCTCGGCGTGGCGCCCGCGGAGCTGATTTTCACGGGCAGCGGGACGGAAAGCGACAACCTGGCCCTGCTCGGCCTCGCCCGGGCGCTGAAGGCGAAGGGGAAAACCCGCATCGTCACCAGCGCCATTGAGCATCACGCCGTGCTGAACGCCGTCCGGGAACTCGGACGGGAAGGCTTCGAGGTGACGTTCCTGTCCCCCGGCCGAGACGGCCGGATCGATGCCGGCGAAGCGGCCCGCGCCATCGGGCCGGACACCGGGCTCGTCAGCATCATGTGGGTCAACAACGAGACGGGCGTCATCCAGCCCGTGGAGGAGATCGGCCAGGCGGCGCGCGACGCCGGGGCCTTCATGCACGTGGACGCGGTTCAGGCCCTCGGCATCCTGCCGGTCCGGCCGTCGGACATGCCCGTCGATCTGATGAGTTTCTCCGCCCACAAGATCGGCGGACCGAAGGGCATCGGCCTCCTGTATTGCCGGGCGAACGTTCCGCTGTCGCCGATTTTGCACGGCGGCAACCAGGAACGCAAACGGCGTCCGGGGACGGAGAACGTGGCCGCCGCCGCGGGATTTGCCAAGGCGGTGGAGCTGGCCGTCGCCGATCTGCCCGGCAAGCGGGCGCGGATGCGGAAGCTGCGCGACCGGTTCCTGGAGGCGCTCGGCGAAGCGGCGGGCGCCGATTCGTTCGCCGTCAACGGGCATCCGGATCCGGACATGCAGGTGCCGTCCATCCTGAACGTCAGTTTTCCCGGCACCGACAGAGAAACCGTGCTGTTCAACCTGGATCTCATGGGCGTGGCCGCTTCCGCGGGAGCGGCCTGCGCCGCCGGTTCCCTGGAAGATTCCCACGTGCTTCTGGCCATGGGACTTGCGCCCGGCCGGGCGAAGAGCGCCATCCGGTTCAGCTTCGGCACCGGCACGGGCGAGGAGGAGGCGGTTCGCGCCGCGCGGATCGCCGGCGCCATCGTGCGCCGCCTTCGCGGCGGAACGCCGGATGAGCGATCCGGGACGGAATAATTTGCCCGCCAACTGGAAAAAGTAGGATAGGAAGCGGAATCCAACCGACAGAAAGAACAGGGTGATCAACCATGCATGCGTGTCCGAACTGCCGATCCAAGGACATCGGAAAAATCGGAACCCACCAATACTACTGCTGGAGCTGCTTCATCGAATGGAGCGTCAGCGGCGACAAGGTTTCCGTATACCAGGTGGAGGAAGACGGCACCCTGAGTTCCCTTGACGACCTGTTTTTCGAACAGGAAGAGGTGCCGCAGCACATCCAGCTCGGCTGACCGGCGGCGGGCCACGGCGCCCGGTCCGCCGGTTCCGTCCGCGACATCCCCCGGCGGCGCGCCGGGGGGTTTTTTTGTCGTTTTCGGATGAAGAAAGCGGAGACGGGCGCATACTAGCCGGAAAGATCGGTCGCAACAAGGGGTGGGCGGATGAACCGGCTGACAAGACGCCGCGTGCTGGTGTGGCTGGCCGCGCTCCTGCTCGCGCTCGCCGCCATCTATATGCTCATGCTGGTCAAACCGGTGCTGTCGGCCGCCTGGACGCTTGTCTGCAAAGTGCTGGCCCCCTTTTTCTTCGCGGTGATCATTTCCTACGTGCTGCATCCCCTCGTCGGCCTGCTGACGCGGCGCCGCGTGCCGCGCGGCGCGGCGGTGCTGATCATCTATGCGGTTTTCATCGTTGTCGCGGCGGTGGCGCTGGCCAACGTGGCGCCGGTGTTTGCCGGGCAGCTCAAGGAGATGAACGAACGGCTTCCGGGGCTGACGATGAAGGCGCAGGATCTGGTGGAAGACGTGAAAAACAACCGGTCGGTGCCGGAAGCGGTGCGGGACGGCATCGGCCGGGCCGTCCGCCGGGCGGAGGAAGGCGTCGAACGGCTGGTCGGCAATCTGGCCGGCGGCCTCGGCGAAACCCTCGACATTCTGTTCGCGGCGTTCATCGTGCCGTTCGTCGCGTTCTACATGCTGAAGGATTTTCCGTTGATCGGGAAGGCGGCGTCCCGCCTGTTGCCGGAACGATACCGGCGGGACGCGGCGGCGATGCTGCGGGACATCGACGAGGCGCTGGGCCGCTACGTACGCGGGCAGCTGGCCGTCTGCCTGCTTATCGGCGCGCTGGCCTACGCCGGCTACCGGCTGATCGGCCTGGAGCTTTCCCTGCTCCTCGCGGGCATCGTGGCGGTGTTCAACATCATTCCGTATCTGGGCCCGTTTTTCGGCGCCCTGCCGGCGCTGCTCGTGGCCTCCACCGAATCGCTGCGCCTCGTCCTGCTCGCCGCCGGCGTCAATCTGGCGGTGCAGGTGCTGGAAGGCAACCTCATCTCGCCGCTGGTGATGGGACGGACGCTCCGCATGCATCCGCTGACGATCATGTTCGTCGTGCTTCTGGGCGGCGAAGCGTTCGGCCTCCTCGGGCTCATCCTGGCGGTGCCGGCCTGGGTCGTGCTGAAAGTGGTCGCGCAGCATGCCGCGGCGTTCCGCGCGAAACTCAAAGAGAGCCAGCCATCCGGCGGCTGACCGCCGCTCATGCGCGCCGGCCCGCGCATCCGGGAGCGGACGGCCGGGCCGCGGTTTGACAGTGCCGGGCGGCGCGGGTATAATTTTTATGATTTTCCATAGCGCCAACGCGCCGGGATCCGGCCGGGCGGCATGCCCGGTCTCCCGCATGCAGCAAGAGTAGGCCGACAACCGCCAACCAGAGAGCGGATCCCCCGCCCGGGCGCCACAAGCCGCCAGCGGGCGGCGGCTGGAAGGGTCCGCTGGGACGAGGTGCGGCCGAAGCCGGCTGCGGAGCGTGAACGAACTTCACCGGTTGGCCCCGTTATCGGCCGCGCGAGCGATTAACGTTTCGGGCTCGGACGAAACGCTTAATAAGCAGGGTGGTACCGCGAATCGCCGACGATTCGTCCCTGTTTGTTGGGCGTTTTTTTCGTGAAGGCCGCCGAAGGCGGCGAATCGGACAGGCCCGCCGGGACGGCGGGCGGCACACGCATGGAAGAAGGGGATGGCACGCATGAAAGCAAGCGAAATCCGTCAGAAATGGATGGACTTTTTCGCCTCGAAAGGCCACAAGATCGAACCGAGCGCCCCGCTGGTGCCCCGCAACGATCCGTCGCTGCTCTGGATCAACGCCGGCATGGCGCCGCTGAAGCCGTATTTCGACGGGCGCATCAAACCGGACAACCCGCGCATCGCCAACGTGCAGAAATGCATCCGCACCAACGACATCGAAAACGTGGGGAAAACCCGGCGGCACCATACGTTTTTCGAGATGCTGGGCAATTTTTCGATCGGGGACTATTTCAAGGAAGAAGCGATCACGTGGAGCTGGGAGTTCCTGACCGACCGAAAGTGGCTCGGTCTCGATCCGGACCGGCTGTCGGTGACGATCCACCCGGAAGACGAGGAAGCCTACAAAATCTGGCATGAAAAGATCGGCCTGCCGGACGGGCGGATTTACCGGGTGGAGGACAACTTCTGGGACATCGGGGAAGGCCCGTGCGGTCCCTGCACGGAAATTTTCTACGACCGGGGCGAGCGGTACGGCGACCTGTCCGATCCGGAATGCCGGCCCGGCGGGGAAAACGAGCGGTTCCTGGAAGTGTGGAACAACGTGTTTTCCCAGTTCAACCACAACAAGGACGGCAGCTACACGCCCCTCCCGAGCAAAAACATCGACACCGGCGCCGGACTGGAGCGGTTTGCCGCCGTGCTGCAGGATGTGGACTCCAACTTCGACACCGACCTGTTCCTCCCGATCATTCTGAAGACGTGCGACATCGCCGGCGCCCGCTACCGGGAGAAGGAAGAAACGGACGTGGCCCTGAAGGTGATCGCCGACCACATCCGGGCCGTCACCTTCGCCGTCGGCGACGGCGTCCTGCCGGGCAACGAAGGGCGCGGCTACGTCATCCGCCGCCTGCTGCGCCGCGCCGTGCGGTACGGCAAGACGCTGGGCATCCATGAACCGTTCATGTACCGGCTCGTGGAAACCGTCGGCGGCATCATGGGCACCCACTACCCGGAAGTGGTGGAGAAGCGGGCCTTCATCGAGAAGGTGATCCGCACCGAGGAGGAACGGTTCCACGAAACGATCGGCGAAGGCCTGCAGATTCTGGAGAAGCTGATCGGGCGGGCCAAGGCCGAAGGGAAGGACACGATCAGCGGGGAGGACGCCTTCCGCCTGTACGACACGTACGGCTTTCCCCTCGACCTGACCGTCGATTTCGCCGCCGAGTCGGGCATCGGCGTCGACCGGGAAGGCTTCGAGGCGGCCATGGAAGCGCAGAAAACCCGCGCCCGGGCGGCCCGCGCGGAAACCGGCGGCATGCAGGTGCAGGGCGGTCCCCTTGCCGATTTCACGGATAAAAGCGAGTTTGTTGGATATACTGATTTGGCAACTCCCGCCAAGATCATCGCCATCGTGCATGACGGCCGCCTGGCCGACGAGGCCCCGGCGGGCGCTTCCGTCCAGCTCATTCTGGACAGGACGCCCTTCTACGCGGAGAGCGGCGGCCAGGTGAGCGACCTCGGCACGATCCGGAAAGACGGGGCGCTGGCGAAGGTGACGGACGTCAGCAAGGCGCCGCACGGCCAGCATGTCATGCACGCCGACGTCCTGGAAGGCGGATTCCGCGTCGGCGACGCCGTGGAGGCGGCGGTGGACCGGACGATGCGGGAGGACACCGTCAAAAACCACACGGCCACGCACCTTTTGCACAAGGCGCTCCGGGAGGTGCTCGGCGACCACGTCGCGCAGGCCGGCTCCCTCGTGGCGCCGGACCGGCTCCGCTTCGACTTTTCCCATTTCGGGCCGCTCAGCCCGGAGGAACTGAAGGACGTGGAACGGCGCGTCAACGAACAGGTGTGGCTCGGCACGGACGTGACCATCCGCCACATGCCGATCGCGGAAGCGAAAGCGATGGGCGCCATGGCGCTGTTCGGCGAAAAATACGGCGACATCGTTCGCGTGGTCGGCGTCGGCGATTACAGCCTGGAGCTGTGCGGCGGGTGCCACGTGAACAATACGCGGGAAATCGGCCTTTTCAAAATCGTCGCCGAGACGGGCATCGGCTCCGGCGTGCGGCGCATCGAGGCGCTGACCGGACGCCATGCCTTCCGGTACATGGAAGACGGGCTCGCCGTGCTGGCCGAAAGCGCCGCGCTCCTCAAAGTCCAGCCGCATGAAGTCCCGCGGCGCATCGAAAGCCTGCTCGGCGAGTTGCGCGAGCTGGAGCGGGAGAAGGAATCGCTGACGGCCCGCCTGAGCCGCCGGGAGGCGGCGGCCCTGGCCGAACAGGCCGTCAGCGAAGGCGGCGTCAACATCGTGGTCGCCGAAGTGGAAGCCGGCGGCATGGAAGCGCTCCGCGACATGGCCGACGCCGTGAAGGAGAAGCTGGGCAGCGCGGCCGTGCTGCTCGGCGCCGTGCACGAAGGCAAAGTCCAGCTGATCGCGGCCGTGACGCCGGATCTGGTCGGGCGCGGCTACCATGCCGGCAAGCTGGTCAAGAAGGTGGCGGCCGTTTGCGGCGGGGGCGGCGGCGGACGGCCCGACATGGCCCAGGCCGGCGGCCGGGAGCCCGCGAAGCTGAAGGACGCCCTCCGGCTGGGCGAGCGGATCCTGATGGGCAAAGAACCATTAGATTAAATCGGCGTTTTCGTGTAAAATGGAGGAAATGATTCTCGCCCCTGACGCGGGAGGTGCGCGGTGATGGACTCGTTGGACAAAACGATGAAGTTTGACGTCAGGCTCGATCACGTGGAAACGTCACCGAGCGAAGTTTTGCTGACCGTATACGACGCGCTGAGGGAGAAAGGATACAACCCGATCAACCAGATCGTCGGGTATCTGTTGTCCGGCGACCCGGCCTACATCCCCCGCCACAACAACGCCAGAACCCTCATCCGGAAACGCGAGCGCGACGAACTGATCGAGGAACTGGTCAAGTCGTACCTGAAATTGCACGGCAAAGAATAGGACAAGGGCCGATGGTATTCCATCGGCCTTCTTGGGAAGGATATCATGAGAAGGCTCGCACTCGATTACGGCGACAAACGGATCGGCGTGGCCGTCAGCGACGAACTGGGCTGGACGGCGCAGCCCCTCGAGGTGATCCGGCGGACGAACGCGGAAGCGGATCTGGCCCGGATTGCCGAACTGGTCCGGCAGCACCGGGCCGGGGAAGTGATCGTCGGACTGCCCGTCAACATGGACGGCACCGTCGGTCCGCGCGGCGAGGTCTGCAAAGCCTTCGCCGACCGGCTGCGCGAACGTCTGGACGTGCCGGTCGTGCTGTGGGACGAACGGCTCACGACGGCGATGGCGGAACGCGCGCTGATCGCGGCCGACGTCAGCCGGCAGAAGCGCCGGCAGGTGGTCGACAAGATGGCGGCAGCCATCCTGCTGCAGCATTATCTCGAAACGAACAAAGGAAACGGGGTGCATGGCGATGGCGGCGGATGACATGACGATGGAACCGGAACTGATCTACATTCCCGACGACGAAGGCAACGAAGAGGAATTCGAAGTGATCATGACCTTCGAAGTGGAGGACACCGGCGCGAAGTACATGATGGTCGTGCCGACGGACGGCGACGGGGACGAGGAGGAAGTGTACGCGTTCCGGTACGAGGAAGACGAGGAAACCGACGAGCTGAAGCTGTACACCATCGAAGACGAAGACGAGTGGAACATGGTGGAAGAAACGTTCAACACGCTTTTGGAACAGGAAGATGAAGATTCGGACGAAACGGAATGAACGCGGCCCGGCGGCCGGCGCCGCCTGCCGCCAGGCGGAAACGGGGCGACGCAGGTCGCCTTTTTGCTGGGGAGGAGAAACGTGAACCGCGAACCATCGACACAGCCGCAACCGATCCCGTCCACCCGGCTGACCCCCCGGATGAAGCGGTGGCTGGCCTTCTGGACGTTTGTATGCCTTGTCCTGTTTGCGGCGGGCGGGGCCGGCGGCCTGCTGCTGTACGCCGCCCGCGCCCTGCAGCCGACGGAGCCCGGCGAGCCGGTGCGGTTTTCCATCCCGCAGGGCGTTTCGTCGACGCGGATCGCCAACATTCTGGAGCGGAACGGCCTGATCCGCGACGCCACGGTTTTCGCCTATTACCTGAAATGGAAAGACATCGGACGGGGCTTCCAGGCGGGTGAATACGAAATCGCCCCCGGGACGGACATTTCCCGCATCATCGACATGCTGAACAACGGCGAAACGGTGCCGCCGGAAATGATCCGCTTCACGATCCCGGAAGGCTGGACGGTGGAGCAGATTGCCGGCCACCTGGCGGCCGTGTCGGGCCTGGACCGGGAGGCGTTCCTCGAGCTGGCCCGGCATCCGGACAAGCTGAAGGCGACGGAAGGAAAGGCGATGCCCGCCTTCGTCGGCGCCCTGGCGGACAGGGAAGGGCTCGTCTACAAGCTGGAAGGCTACCTGTTTCCGGAAACGTACGAACTGCCGGCGGACAGCACGGCCAACGACATCATGTTCCGGCTCGTGCGGGAACTGGGCGACAAGCTCGCCCGCCTGCCGGAAGGCTGGGAAACCCGGCTGCAGGAGACGGGGCTTTCGTTCCATGAACTGCTCACCGTCGCCTCCCTCATCGAACGGGAAGTGGTGCTGGACGAGGAGCGGCCGATCGTCGCTTCGGTCATCTACAACCGGCTGGCGAAAAAGATGAACCTGGAAATCGACGCGACGGTGCAGTATGCCCTGGGAGAGCACAAGGAGCGGCTCCTGCACGAGGATTTGAAGGTGGACAGCCCGTACAACACGTATCTGCATGCCGGGCTGCCGCCCGGACCGATCGCCAGCCCGGGCCTGAAGTCCATCGAGGCGGCGCTTTACCCGGCGGAAACGAAATACCTGTTTTACGTGACGAAGAAAGACGGATCGGGCGGGCACCTGTTCGCCGAAACGTACAACGGCCATCTGCGCAACATCGAGCGCAGCAACGAGACGGCCCGGCAGGCGGGCGGGTCATGAGCGGCATGCCGAAGGATCGTCGCGCGGTTCCGAAAAAACCGGAAATATTGGCGACCCCCGGCTCCATGGACGAGCTGGAAAGACTCGTCCGCGCCGGGGCGGACGCCGTGGCCCTCGGGGAACGCCGGTTCGGCCTGCGCCTGGCCGGAGAGTTCCCCTTGCCGCTCTTTGCGGAGGCCGTCGCCTTCGCCCGGGAACGCGGCGTCAAGGTGTACGCCCTCGTCAACCGGATCATGGACAACCGGCTGGCGGCGGAACTGCCGGAATATTTGCGCAAGCTGGCCGACATCGGGCCCGACGCCGTCGTGTTCGGCGATCCGGCGGTCGTGATGGCCCTGCGCGGGCTCGGCATCGCCATGCCCTTGCACTGGGACGGCGAAATGACCGCCACCAACCATGCAGCCGCCGAATTCTGGGGCGAGAAGGGCGCGGTGCGGGCCGTGCTGGCCCGGGAACTGAACCTGGACGAGATCCGGGCGATCCGGCGGCAAACCGGGCTGGAGATCGAAGTGCAGGTGCACGGCGCCACGGCCGTCTACCATTCGCGCCGCCGCCTGATCGCGAGCTATCTGGAACACCGCGGCCTTCCGGTGGAGGACACCGGCCTGTCCCGGGGACTCGCCGCGATCGAGACGGAACGTCCGGATTTGCGCCATCCGGTGTTCGAGGACGAAGACGGCACCCACATCCTGAGCGCCGATGACATTTGCCTGCTCGATCTCGTGCCCGAACTCGCGGATTTGGGCGTGGACAGCTTCCGGATCGACGGGCTTTTGAAACCCCCCGACTACAACGAGGCGGCGGTCCGCGCCTACCGGGCCGCCGTGGACCGGTATGCCGCGTCGCCGGAGGCGTACCGTCCCGACCCGGAATGGCTGGAGTCGATCCGCCGCCTGCAGGATCCGGGCCGGGAACTGACGTACGGCTTCATGTTCAAGGAACAGATCTATTGACGGCAGACTGCCAAGGGAGCGTTCGGCATGAAAAAACCCGAGCTTCTGGCGCCGGCCGGCAGCCTGGAAAAACTGAAATTCGCCCTGCATTACGGCGCCGACGCCGTCTACATCGGCGGCCGGCGGTACGGGCTTCGTTCCAATGCGGACAATTTTTCCCCCGACGAGATGCGGGAAGCGGTGCGGATCGCCGATTCTTACGGCGCCAAGGTGTATGTGGCGACCAACATTTTTGCCCACGAGGAAGATCTGGCGGGTCTGGCGGATTACCTGCGCCAGCTGGAAGAAGCCGGCATTGCGGCCATCATCACCGCGGACCCGGCCGTCATCCGCACGGCGCAGCGGGCGGCGCCCGGCCTGGCCATCCATTTGAGCACGCAGCAGTCGACCCTCAACTGGCTGGCGGTCAAGTTCTGGAAAGAGGAAGGGCTTGAACGGGTGGTGCTGGCCCGGGAGGCCAGCCTGGAGGACATCCGCTTCATCAAGGAGCGGGTGGACATCGAAATCGAGACGTTCGTCCACGGCGCCATGTGTTCGTCCTATTCCGGCCGCTGCGTGCTGTCCAACCACTTTACCGGAAGGGATTCGAACCGGGGCGGCTGCGTCCAGTCGTGCCGATGGCGCTATGAGCTGCGCGAGCCCACCGGCCAGCCCGCGGCCCCGGCGGAATCCGACGCCGGCCTGTTCACACTTGGCTCGAAGGATCTCGGCATGATCGGCCACATTCCCGAACTGGCGGGCGCGGGCATCGACAGTTTCAAGATCGAAGGCCGCATGCGCAGCCTGCATTACGTCGCGACCGTCGTCCACGCCTACCGGAAGGCGATCGATGCGTTTGCCGCCGATCCGGACCGCTACCGGCTGCGCGATGAATGGCGGGAGGAGCTGCTCAAGGCGGCCAACCGGCCGCTCACCACGGGGTTTTATTTCCGCGAGCCGGGTCCGGGCGACCACATTTACGAAGCGGACGAAGAGCCGGCGGCGGTGGAGTTTGCCGGGGTCGTGCTCGATTATGACGAGCGTGCCGGAGAGGCGCTCATCGAGCAGCGCAGCCCGTTCAAACCGGGGCAGACGGTGGAATTTTTCGGACCGTCCGGCGTCCGCTTCCGCATGACGGTCCCCGGCCTTTCCGACGAGTCGGGGCGGCCGCTGGACGCCGCGCGGCATCCGCTGCAGAAAATCCGGATGAAGACGGACGGGCGGGTCGAGCCGATGGACCTGATGCGCCGCCGGATCGCGTGACGCTTTCCTTTTCGCGAACGGGAAAACCGCAAAACGTTTCACGTTGAAGGAAACCGTTGAAAGATGTCGAATAGGAAAACCAAGTCTATCCATCGCGGGAAGGTGAAAAATGCATGTTCAAATGGCAGCAACGAACAGGCCCGCAGCAGAAGACAGAAGCACCGTCCCCGGAAGCTTCCTCCGGAAAAGAGCCGCGCATGAAAGCGCTGCAACCGCCCGCCGTCCGGCTTTCCGGCAAGCGGCTTTCCAACCCGTTCCGGTCCGTGGGCGCGAAGCTGTTCGGGTTTATATTCCTGTCCATCGTGGTGCTCGTGCTGGCCGTCGGTCTGATTTCGTATTCCACCGCGTCGGCGATCATCCAGGAGAAGGTGTCGGACAGTTTCCAGACCGCCATTGTCCAGGCCGGCCAGAAACTCGGCATCCGCTTCGAGCAATATGAACAGAAAACGCTGGATTTTCTCGTCGACAACCAGCTCACCTCGCTGATGAAAAGCCTGATGGACCCCAGCATGGACGACTACGACCGGTATGAAGCCCAGCGGAGCCTGCAGCAGAGCATCAACGGCATGGCCATTACCGATTCGAACATCAAGGGCATTCATCTGGCGCTCGTGAACGGCACGATCCTGACGTCGAGCGCGATGGCCACCGGGGATTTCAAGCGGGAAGAGCTGGAGTGGTACAACCGGGCGATGGAAAGCCGCGGGCAGGCCATCTGGCTGCCGATGGTGCCGGGCGGGCTCTTCGACACGAGCAACAACATCAACAGCTTCGGCATCACCCGCCTCATCACCGACGTGTCCACCGGCACCCCGCTCGGCGTGCTGCTCATCGAACTGAAGCAGCAGACGATCGAAAACGCGCTGGCCGGGCTCGCCAATGAAGAGACCGGCAGCCACGTCGCGATTCTGGACGGGGAAGGCCGGTACGTATTCAACGACGCCGTGGAACTGGTGCAGCAGGCGTCCTCCATTACCTACGAAGACGGAGCGGACACCGGCCTGGATCAGAACGGCGAACCGGCGCTGATCGCCAGGACGACCGTTTCGCCGTCGGGCTGGACGCTCGTCGGTACATATCCCGTCGACGTGCTGGTGGCGGAAGCCGGCCGGATTCTGGACACCACCTGGATTTCGAGCCTGGTGGCCGCCCTGCTGGCCATCCTGCTCAGCTTCTTCCTCGTGCGCATGATCTCCAGACCGCTCGGCGTCCTCCGGAAGCTCATGAAGGAAGGGGAGCAGGGCAACCTGCTGGTGCGCACCCAGTTCAAAAACCGTGATGAATTCGGCGAGCTGGGCATCAGCTTCAACGAGATGATGGAGAAGATCACCCAGCTGGTGAAGCAGACGAACGAATCCGCCCAGAAAATGCTGGAGAACGCCAACGAGCTTCTGGAAGCGTCCCGCAAGACGGCGCTGTCGGCCAAGGAAATTTCCGTCGCCACCGTGGAAATCGCCAACGGCGCTTCCACGCTGGCCATGGAAGCGGAGCGGGGCAACGACCTGACGATCCACATCGGCCAGCAGATGAAAGGCGTCGTGGAAGCCAATTTGCAGATGGGCGCTTCCGCCCAGGAAGTGCGGGCGGTCAGCGACCAGGGCATGTCCTACTTGAACGAACTGATGACGAAGACGAGCCAGACGGAAGAAAAGACCCGCCAAATGGTGGAAAAGGTCGACCGGCTGAAAGAGAGCACCAGCTCGATCCGGAAAATTCTCGACGTCCTGAACAGCGTCACCAAACAGACCAACATCCTCTCCCTCAACGCCACCATCGAAGCGGCGCGGGCCGGCGCGGCGGGCAAAGGGTTCATGGTGGTGGCCGACGAAATCCGCCAGCTGGCCGACCAGTCCCGCCAATCCATCGACGTCGTGGCGCAGATCACGGAGTCGATCCAGTCGGAAATCGACGAGACGGTGCATGTGCTGCAGGAAGCGTATCCGCTGTTCCAGCAGCAGATCACGTCCGTGAAGGAAGTCAACCAGATCTTCCAGGACGTGCAGGGGAAAATGGTGGAATTCATCCGCAAGCTGGACGAAGTGACGGATTCGATCCAGCAGCTGGAGCAATCCCAGCAGACGCTGTCCGAAGCCATCAGCAACGTCAGCGCCGTTTCCCAGCAGTCTTCGGCCACGTCGGAACAGGTGGCTTCCCTCAGCAGCGAGCAGCTCAGCATCAGCGAAGGGCTCGTCTCGCTGGCCGAAGGTCTCGAGTCCGTCTCCAACAACCTGAAGGAAACGCTGGCAAAGTTCAAGGTGTGACGGCACGGGTTCAACGATGGTTCCGGCACGCGGCGATGGCCGGCTGCCGGGGCGACGCCTGCTTTTCCCGCCCAGGGAAAAGCAGGTATTTTTTTGTCCCCGGCGCCGCATAATGAACGATAATGCGGCATGGCGGACGATCGGACGATCCCGGAGGCGGCGCCATGCGCACAGGATGCGGCGGAACGCGCGGGCGGCGGAACGCGGGAACGGAGGATCAAGAAAGCGGGGGGATCGGCGATGCGCATGCAGCGGTGGATTTCGCTGGCGGCGGGACTCGCCTTCCTGTTCGCCGGCCTTCTCGTTCGGCTGGCCTGGCTTCAGATCCGGCCGGCGCTGGGCACGCCGGGCGGCCTTGCGCTGGTGCGGCAGGCGGTGGCGCAGCGGAACGAGGCCATCCTGCTGGACGAAGGACGCGGCCGCATGACGGACCGCAACGGCCGCCCCGTTGCCGGCATCCCGTCCGCCGCCCTGCTCGTGCACCCGGCGGAAGGGGCGACGGAAGAGGAAGCGGCGGAAGCGGCACGCCTGCTGGGCGAGCGCGCCGACCGCTTCCGGTCGTTCCTCGCCGGCCTGGACGGACCGGTCCTCTGGCGCCGGGACGGCGAACGGGAACCGGCGGCGCCGGATGGCCGGCAGCTGGAGGCCATCGCCGCCTTCGGCCGCCCCTGGCTGAAGGCGGTGCCCTTCCGGCGCAGGTATCTGGATCCGCCCGCCGCCGCCCATCTGGTCGGCTTCGTCCTGCCCGCCGAGCGAACCGGAGCGGCCGGGCTTGAGCGGTCGTTCGAACCGTTCCTGCGCCCCCGGAGCCGGGTGCGGCTCCATTTCCGCCGCCTGGCCACGGGCGAAACCGCGGACGGAGCCGGCGGGCGCCTCGCGGCGGACGGGAGCCGGTTTTATCCGCTCACCCTGCAGACGACCCTTGATCTCGGCATCCAGCGGACGGTGGAACGGCTCCTGGCGGAGACGGGCATCGCCGACGGCGCCGCGGTCGTTCTCGACGTGCCGACCGGCGACATCCTGGCGATGGCGTCGGCCCCGTCCTACGATCCCCATTTCGTCCGGCCGGAAGACGGCCGCTGGCGCAACCGGGCGCTTCTCGCCGAAACGCCCGGTTCGGTGTTCAAAACGTTCATCGCCGCCGCCGCCCTGGACGCCGGGGTCGTCCGGCCGGGAGAAACGTTTTTCTGCAGCGGCCGGCATCCCGCCACCGGGCTTCGCTGCCACGCGCGGAGCGGCCACGGCCGGATTACCTTCGAGGAAGCCTACGCGAAATCGTGCAACGTCGCCTTCGCCGAACTGGCGCTCCGCCTGGGCGCGGAGCGGCTGGAGCGGGCGGCCCGGCGGCACGGCATCGGCAGCCCGGTCGGCTGGCGTTCGGCGCGACTGGTCACCCCCATCGGCGTCTTCGAACCTTTCGCCCAGCTGGACGGGGAAGAGCCCGGGCAGCTGTTCGCCCGCGGCGGCGCGGCCGCCGATCCGGCGGCCGTGACGCTGGCGGGCATCGGGCAGCACAGCGTCCGGATCACCCCCTTGCAGGCGGCCCAATGGACGGCGGCCGTCGCGGCGGGCGGCGGTCCGTTGCCGGCGCCCCGCGCCGTTTCCCGGATTTGCTGGAATTCCGGGCGGGAAATGATGCGCTTTCCGGTGCAGACCCTGCCCGGCACCGGGTTTTCGCCGTCCGCCGCCCGCTGGCTGAAGCGGGCGATGCGCCTTGCGGCGGAACGCGGCACCGCTTCCCGCCTCGCCGGCCTTCCCGGCGGCGCCGGGGGCAAGACGGGAACGGCGGAGACGGGAAAAGGCGGGCTCGTCCATCAATGGTTCACCGGCTATTATCCGCTGGAAAGGCCGCGCTATGCCGTGGCCATCCTCGTCCGCAACCGCCCGGCGGGCAGCCCGAATCTGGCCGTGGAGGCGGCGGGTCGCCTGTTCCGGCAGCTCCCGTGAAGCCCCGCATGGAAGCCGGGCTTGTGACGGCCGGGCGCGGGCCGGTTGCCGCGGCGACCCGCACGAACGCCGGTTTTCCGAAACGGCCCGCGCGCATGCCGGCTTCCGGGACGGACTGGGCGGGCCGGATGCCGGGCCGGTTCCCGCGATGTTCCGCCCTTTTTCGGGCTGTGGAAAACAAGCGGATTCCTGTGGTAAGGTAGGGATGTGAAACGATACCCGAGCGGGAGCGTGAAGCCGTGAAACCGTCAAGAATCGTCATTGTGGGCGCCGGCATGGTGGGATCCACGACGGCGTACACCCTGTTTTTGCGCGGACGCGCCAACGAGATCGTCCTGATCGACATCAATCGCGAAAAGGCGTTCGGCGACGCGCTGGACATGAACCACGGGCATGCGTTCGCCGGCCCGACCAAGGTGTGGGCGGGCGACTACGCCGACTGCGAGGGCGCGGAAATCATCATCATCGCGGCGGGGGCCGCCCAGAAGCCCGGGGAAACCCGGATCGACCTGCTCAACCGGAACGCGGCCATTTTCGGAGACATCATCGCCAACATCACCCGCTACACGAAAGACGCGATTCTGCTTGTCGCCACCAATCCGGTGGACATCATGAGCTACGTCACGCTGGTCAAGTCGGGTTTCCCGGTGCGCCGGGTGATCGGGTCCGGCACCTTGCTGGATTCCGCCCGCCTGCGCTTTCTGATCGGCGACCGGCTGAAGGTGGATCCGCGCAGCGTCCACGCCCACATCGTCGGCGAACACGGGGATTCGGAAGTGCCGCTTTGGAGCCTGGCCAATTTCGCCGGGACGCCCATCAATCTGACGCCGGAGGAGAAGGAAGAAATCTTCATCAACACGAGGGACGCCGCCTACCGGATCATCGAGGCGAAGGGGGCCACCTACTATGCCATCGCCCTGGCGCTGGACCGGATTTGCGCCGCGATTCTTGGCGACGAGGGGGCGGTGCTGAACGTTTCCACGCTGCTGGATGATTATCACGGCGTATCCGGCATCTACCTGGGCGTGCCCTGCATCGTGGACCGGTCCGGCGTGCGCGAGGTGATCAAGGTGGACATGTCGGAGGAAGAAATCCGGCTGTTCCGCGCCTCGGGCGACAAAATCCGCGAACAGATCCGGGGATTGAAGCTGGACTGAAACGGGACTGAAATTGGACCGGATGTCCGAATAAGCGTACCGGAAACCGGAACGAAGAAGCGCCCCGGTCATCCGTTGGATGACCGGGGCGCCATCGTTTCTTGCCGCAACCGTCCGGACCCTTGGGGAAGGCGGGCGTCAGATTTTCATGACGCCGCCGGTGCTGGCGGAGGTGACCAGCATCGAGTAGCGGGCCAGATAGCCGGATTTGACTTTGGGCTCGAAGCCTTTCCATTCCGCTTTTCTTCTTTCCAGTTCTTCCTCGCTCACTTCGAGGGTGATTTTGCGGTTGTTCAGGTCGAGCTCGATCATGTCGCCGTCCCGGACGAAGGCGATCGGGCCGCCTTCCGCGGCTTCCGGCGAAATGTGGCCGATGCTGATGCCGCGGGTGGCGCCGGAGAAACGCCCGTCCGTGATGAGCCCGACTTTCGCGCCGAGCCCCATGCCGACGATCATCGAAGTCGGCGCGAGCATTTCCGGCATGCCCGGGCCGCCTTTCGGCCCCTCGTAGCGGATGACGACGACGTGGCCTTCCTTCACCTTGCCGTTCGCGATGCCCGCGAGGGCTTCATCCTGGGAGTCGAAGCAGATGGCCGGTCCCCGGTGGTAGCCGCCGACGGACGGATCCACCGCGCCGACCTTGATGATCGCGCCGTTTGGCGCCAGGTTCCCGAACAGGACGGCAAGGCCGCCTTTTTCGCTGTACGGGTTGTCCAGCGGCCGGATGACCACGGGATTTTTGATCTCGCAGCCTTCCACGTTTTCCCGGATCGTTTTGCCGGTGACCGTGATGCAGTCGCCGTGCAGGGCGCCCGGCTTTTTCAGGAGCTCGTTGAGGACGGCGCTGACGCCTCCCGCTTCATGCAGGTCTTCGATGTGATGGTCCGACGCCGGCGCGAGTTTGGCCAGGTGCGGCACCCGGTTCGCCACCTCGTTGATCCGCTCCAGGGGGTAGTCGATGCCCGCCTCGTGGGCGATCGCCAGGGTGTGCAGCACGGTGTTGGTCGACCCGCCCAGCGCCATGTCCAGGGCGAAGGCGTTGTCGATCGCTTTTTCCGTCACGATGTCCCGCGGTTTGAGGTCCATTTCGATGAGCTTCATGAGCTGCTGCGCCGAACGGCGGACCAGCTCCTTGCGCGCCGGGTCGACGGCCAGGATGGTGCCGTTGCCGGGCAGGGAGAGGCCGAGGGCTTCGGCCAGGCAGTTCATCGAGTTGGCCGTGAACATGCCGGAACAGGAGCCGCAAGACGGGCAGCCGTACTGCTCCAGTTCCAGGAGTCCCTTTTCGCTGATTTTGCCCGCCTGGAAGGCGCCGACGCCTTCGAACACGCTGGTGAGGGACACCTTGCGGCCGTCGGGCATGACGCCGGCCTTCATCGGGCCGCCGCTGACGAAGATCGTGGGAATGTTGACGCGCAGGGCCGCCATCATCATGCCCGGCGTGATTTTGTCGCAGTTGGGGATGCAGACCATCCCGTCAAACCAGTGGGCGTTGATCATCGTTTCCACCGAGTCGGCGATCAGTTCGCGGCTGGCCAGGGAATAGCGCATGCCGATGTGGCCCATGGCGATGCCGTCGTCCACCCCGATCGTGTTGAACTCGAACGGCACGCCGCCGGCTTCGCGGATCGCCTCTTTCACCAGCTTCCCGAATTCCTGCAGGTGCACGTGGCCGGGAATGATGTCGACGTAGGAATTGACCACGGCGATGAACGGTTTGTCGAAATCCTCCTCGCGGACGCCGGCCGCTCTGAGCAGGCTGCGGTGCGGGGCCCGGTCGAAGCCTTTTTTGATCATGTCGGAACGCATTTTCCGGTTTGCCATCGTCTCTCCCCCAATGTTTGATCCGGACGCGCCAGGCGTCCGGTCGGTGTCTTAGGCTTTAGGACTTTTAATAAGTACAGTACCCCTCGCCACCGGCCTTGTCAAGCGCCGACGGCTGGCGGCATCGCGGCGGCACATGGTTTTCAGGAACCGCTCGCCGAACAGCGGCTTTCCGGCCGCGAGATGATCGAAATAGCCGGGCAATTCGCGCGAAAACGGACCGGCTGGAGGCGAGATCATCGAGAAAATCGATCAACTCGCTCCCGCGCAGACCGGCATACCGGATGTAGACGGGCGCCGCAAAACAAAAAAGGAACGGGCACAAAGCCCGTTCCCCGTTGGCGGGTCCTCTTCGGCCGGCGTCATTGCGGCCAGGCGCCGTAGCCGGCGTTCGCCGCGTCGGCCGAGCCCGGCTGGTACGTGTGGAGCATGGTGTCCGTGGTGATCTGTTTCATCGTCGGCACCTGGTACCAGCCCATCTGGTTCATGAATTGCCACACCTCGTACGCCTGCTCCGCGCAGTTGACGGCGCTCTGCTGCACGAACCGGCGGATGGCGGGGTTGGCGATTTCCAGCGCGGCGATCATCTTCTTCGCCGCGCCCGCCTTGTGGATGGACAGCAGGATGCTGGCGACGTCCCGGTCGTCGATTTCTTCGGGGCCGGCGTTCGGCGTTTGCGGAGCCGGATGGTCGAGGCCGTACACCGGCGCCTGGTTGCGCGGCGAACGGTACGGCGCGGCTTCGCCGGCGCCCTGCTGGTTCAGCATGCGGACCATCGCGTTGTATTCGTCGTTCATGAACCGCAGCTGGTTGATGCAAATGTTCCGCAGCTGGCCGTCGCGGACGTGCGGCAGGAGCAGCTGGATCTGGTTGATGCCGTCGATGGCCCCGCTGAGGATTTCGTGAAGCTCCATGACTTCATGGGCTCCCATGTTGGCTGCCATGAACAAATCCTCCTTCGCTGGAAAACGGATGGTTCGGTTTTTTCAAACCATGGCATAGTATGCCTGTTCGCGAAGGAAGCTATTCCCGGTTCGGGAGAAAGGCGCGGCCGGACGCGCCCGGCGGACGTTCCGCCGCACGGTGCCGGTTCGGGCCGGCCGGTCCGGGCAAAAAAACGGACAAAAAAACCCGGCCGGGCGTTTTTGGGACATGGACGCTCCGGCCGGATGATCCGGAAAGATGAAAAACGCGCGGGCGAAACGGACGCTAGTGGTTCATGATGCCCTGGCGTTCCGCTTTCCCGTTCGAAGCGAGCCGCGGGCGCTCCTTGCCGATGAGGGCGTAGCGCATCGAGTCGATCAGCGCGTTCCAGCTCGCTTCGATCACGTTGCCCGACACGCCGACGGTGCTCCACCGGTTCACGTAATCCGTCGATTCGATCAGCACGCGGACTTTGGCCGCGGTGGCGTCCTTCTCGTCGAGGACGCGCACTTTGTAGTCGGTCAGATGCATCTGTTCCAGCTCGGGATAATAGCGCATGATGGCTTGCCGGAGGGCGTTGTCCAGGGCGTTGACGGGACCGTTGCCTTCGGCGGCGGCGTAGACCGTTTCGCCGGCGACGTCCAGCTTGATGATGGCTTCCGACACCGCCGGGCGGTCGCCCGTCTTTTCCACGATGATTTTGTAGGACTGCACGGTGAAGATTTCTTCCAGACGTCCCGAAGCCTCGCGGAGGAGCAGTTCAAGGGACGCGTCGGCGCCTTCGAACTGGTAGCCCTGGTGCTCGAGCTCCTTGATTTTGTTGATGATTTCCTTCGTTTTCGCGTTGTCCAGGTCCAGATCGAGCCCGAGCTCCCGGGCCTTGAACACCAGGTTGCTCTGGCCGGCCAGTTCGGACACGAGGACGCGGGTTTTGTTGCCGACGAGCTCCGGCCGGATGTGTTCGTAGGTGGACGCGTCCCGCAAAATGGCGGACACGTGGATGCCGCCCTTGTGGGCGAAGGCCGCCGGGCCGACGAACGGCTGGTTGACCGGCATGTGCAGGTTGGCGATTTCGCTCACGTACCGGCAGACCGAGGTCAGGGACGCCAGCTGTTCGTCGCTGACGACTTTGTAGCCCAGCTTCAGCTGCAGATTCGGAATGATGGAGGACAGGTTCGCGTTGCCGCACCGTTCGCCGATGCCGTTGATTGTGCCCTGCACCTGGCGGGCGCCGGCCTGCACCGCCGCCAGCGAATTGGCGACGCCCAGCTCGCAGTCGTTGTGGGCGTGGATGCCGACGGGCACCTCGAAGGAGCGGCACACCGCGGCGACGGTGTCGGCGATTTCGGACGGCATGGATCCGCCGTTCGTATCGCACAGCACGAGCCAGTCGGCGCCGGCTTCCGCCGCCTTCCGCAGCGTTTCCAGCGCATAGTCCCGGTTGCTCTTGAACCCGTCGAAGAAATGCTCGGCGAGATAGATCACTTCCAGCCCGTGGCGCTTCAGATGCCCCACGGAGTCGGCGATCATCGCCAGATTTTCCTCGAGGGTCGTCTGCAGCGCCCTGTGCACGTGGAAATCCCACGATTTGCCGAATATGCTGGCCACCCGCACGCCGCTTTCCAGAATGCTGGCCAGATTGGCGTCGTCCTCGGGCCGGATGCCCTTGCGGCGGGTGCTGCCGAAGGCGGTCAGTTTGGCATGTTTCAGGCGGAGATCCCGGGCGCGGCGGAAAAATTCGACATCCTTGGCGTTGCTGCCCGGCCAGCCGCCCTCAATATAATGAATGCCCAGTTCATCAAGCTTGCGGGCGATCTTCAGCTTGTCTTCCACGGACAGGCTGACGCCTTCCCCCTGGGTGCCGTCCCGGAGGGTCGTATCGAACAGGGTTATGTGTCGATTCATCCGGTTAACGCTCCTTTGGTCATTGAGGACCATCACTTGCCTGATATAATTTTAAATTATAGCACCATTCATTTGATTGTGTACATGCGAAAGGCGCGCTTTTCGTTCTTTTTCAAAAAAGCGGCGGGGAGGGGACGATAGTGGACACCGGCAGGGCGTATCCGGTTTCCGGACGGGTCATCCTGCACGTGGACATGAACGCGTTCTTTGCATCCGTCCACGAGGCCGAGGAACCGGAAAAATACCGGGGAAAGCCGCTGGCCGTCGCGGGAAGCGTGGAAGAACGGCGCGGCATCATCGTCACGTCATCCTATGCCGCCCGGGCGAAGGGCGTCCGGACCGGCATGCGGGTCCGCGATGCGCTCCGCCTGTGTCCCGGTCTGATCGTGCTGGAACCGGATTTCGAGCTTTACCGCCGGTACTCCCGCCGGTTTCGTGCCATCGCCGAATCGTATACGCCGCTCGTGGAATCGATGTCCATCGACGAGTGCTTCATGGACATTACCGGTTCCAAGGCGTTCGGCACCCCCCTCGACATCGCGAAAAGCCTCATGCACCGGATCCGCACGGAGCTGTCGCTGCCCTGTTCCGTCGGCATCGCGCCGAACAAGCTGCTGGCGAAAATGGCTTCCGACATGAAAAAGCCGAACGGGCTCACGGTGCTGCGCCTGCGGGACGTCGAACGGGTGCTGTGGCCGAAGCCGTGCGGCGAACTGTTTGGCATCGGCAAGCAGACCGCCGCCAAACTGGCGGCCATGGGCATCCGCACCATCGGCCAGCTGGCGATGGCCGACGAAGAGCGGCTGGCCCGGCGTTTCGGCGAATACGGCCGATGGATGAAGCGGGCGGCCTGCGGCATCGACCCGTCGCCCGTCGTGCCCGGGCGCGAGCCGAACAAATCCATCGGCCATTCGGTCACGCTGCCGCGGGACTACACCGACAGCGGGGACATCGCCCGGGTGTTTCTCAACCTGGCCGACCAGGTGTGCCGGCGGCTGCGCCGGCAGGGCATGGTCGCCCGCACGGTGCAGATCGCGATCCGCGACCCGCGCATGAAGACGATCACCCGCGCCCGCACGCTGGACGTGCCCACGGATGACGCGCTGGACGTCCACCGGGAAGCGGTCCGGCTGTTTGCGGACAACTGGCCCGCGGGCAAGCCGGTGCGGCTTCTCGGCGTTTCCGTGACGGGGCTCGAACCAAGAGACCGGGCGGCGCTGCAGCTGGACCTGTTCGACCACATTCGCCGGCAGACCCGGGAGAAGCTGAACGAAACGGTGGACCGGCTGCGGGACAAATTCGGGGAGAACGCCGTTCTGACCGCCGGCATGCTCCTCGATGACCCGTCCGCCTTCATCCGCGACCGGAAACGGCGGGGGACGAGCCTGCAGAAGGACGACCCGGAGGGGCCGGGCCGGCCGGACCGGCGGGATCGGAATCCATGACCGGATACGCCGGACCGGCGGCAATTTTCGTTTGAACTTTGCCAGGAAATATACTATATTTTTAGATGAACGCAGAGAAAACACACAGACAAAGCAGGGGTTGTTTTCGAAATTCTTTCAGTGGGAGGATTCTTCATGGCAAAATACACTTGGGTGGACAAAGACACCTGCATCGCCTGCGGAGCCTGCGGCGCGACGGCGCCGGACATTTACGACTATGACGACGAAGGACTGGCGCACGTCATCTACGGCGGCGACGACAACCGCGGCGTGACGCCCATTCCCGAAGAACTGTGGGACGACATGCAGGATGCCCTGGACGGCTGCCCGACGGAATCCATCAAGATTGCCGAGGAACCGTTCAACAAATGACCGGATTACGGCCGGAACGGCGTCATGAACGCTTCATGGCGCCTTTTGATTGCCAAGCCTGACTGGCGACGAAAACCGCCGGTTCCCGATGGGGAACGGCGGTTTTTTTCATGGACGTTCCGCATGGACGGACGCATCGGGAACCCGCCCCCCGGGCGGGTTCCCGTGTTTCATCGCGGCGGTTCCGGCAGCGCTTCAGGCCATCCAAAATCCATGTTCGACAATTTGCCGCAAAAAAAGTAAAATGGTATGGGAATCGTGCGAAATTTTGGGAAGGGTTTGAACCCCCATGGCCAAAAAAGTGATTTTCCGCATATCGCTGATCGGCCACGTCATCGTGCTTCTCCTTCTTGTCGGGTTCATGATGAACGACGCCTTTCGCAGCATTTCCTACAATGTGTACGATTTCGACATGCGCCGCACGATGGACCACAGCCCCCACGAATCCATCATCGTCGTGGCCATCGACGAGGAGTCGCTGAGGCAGTACGGCCAGTTTCCCTGGGAGCGGGACGCCTTCGTGCCGTTCCTCGACCACGTGTCCCGGGCGAAAGCGGTCATGTTCGACATCATGTTCAACACGGACGGCAAGGACAAGGAAAGCGACCGCCGCTTCGCCGAAGCGCTGGCCCGGCACGACAACGTCATTCTGGCGGCGTCCCTGGTGACGGAAACCGCCGTCTCCCGCACGCTGCGGGCGAAAGCCGGCGAGCTGCTGCCGGTGCACGGCGTCAACCGGCCCATTCCGGCGTTCGCCGAAGCGGCGGACGTCGGCCACATTTTCCGCTTTGCCGACGAGGACGGCGTCACCCGCCGGATGCACCTGGCCGTCCGGGCGCCGGAGGGCGTGATCCATTCCGTCGCCTATCTCGCCGCCGAACGGCTCGGCGCGAACGTGCAGGCGTTCCTGGACAAGCCCGCCAAGACGAAACAGTTCGGCGCCAGCCCGGGCGGGGAAATGCTGATCCGCTTCAACGGCTACGACCGGGATTTCCTCACCGTGCCGTTCCATCTCGTCGGGGAAACGGACCCGGCCATGTACGAGGACGCCGTCGTGCTCGTGGGCGTCACCGCCGCCGGGGAAGACACGGGACCGACGGCGGTGGACAAGTCCATGACCCTCGTCTACGCCCATGCCAACATCATCGACCAGCTGCTGAAAAATGAAAGGGTTTCCCTGGTTCCGACGGGACTGCTGCTGGCCGCCGCCCTCCTCATGATCGGCCTGACGACGCTGGTCGTCTGGCGCGGAAAGGCGCTCGTGTCCGTTCTTTACCTGGCGGGCATGATCGCGCTCCTGTTCGCCGGCCAATACGCCCTGTTTGCGGCGACGAACGTGTTTGCCGACCCGATCTACCCGCTGTTCGGCCTGGTTCTGTCGTTCCTGCTGAACATGTCGGTAAAAACGTTCCACGAAGCCCGGCAACGGAGCTACATCACGAAGCAGTTCGGCCGCTACATCTCGCCCGAGCTCGTGAAGCAGATCGCCGCCAGCGGCAAGGAAATCGAGCTTGGCGGCATCAACAAGGAACTGACGATCCTGTTTCTGGACGTGCGCGGCTTCACCACCCTGTCCGAGAAGCTGAAACCGGAAGAGGTCGTCGGCTTCCTGAACATGATGTTCGACCTGATCACCGAGCGGGCGCTGGCCAACGGCGGCACCATCGACAAATTCATCGGGGATGCGGCGATGATCCTGTTCAACGCGCCGCTGGACGTGCCCGATCATCCGTACAAAGCGGTCAAAACCGCCTATGAGATCCAGAAGGGGATGGAAGCGGTCCGCAAGCGCGTGCTCGACACGTACGGCGTCGTCATCAGCTGCGGCATCGGCATCCATACGGGCGAAGCGGTCGTCGGCAACATCGGCTCCTACCTTCGGGTGGACTACACCGCCATCGGCGACAACGTCAACACCGCGGCGCGGATCGAGTCCCAGACGTCGGCCAACCAGGTGCTTGTGTCCGAGGTCACCTATGAACGGACGAAGGACCGGTTCGAGTACCGGTTTTTCGACGAGCGCCTGATGAAGGGAAAGACGGTGCCCGTCAAGCTGTATGAACTGGTCGGAGAACCCGGCGCAACCGAATCGGACGAACAGGCGGCCGCCACGGCCGGTTGACCTGATCGACATAAATCCGAGTCGAGCAACGAAAGGAGCGGCATGGGTTTGAAAAAGGGATTCATCCTTCTCGTTTCGCTTTTACTGGCCGTCGGCACCGTCTTCGTCCCGGTTGCGGCGGCAGCGGCCAAATCGTCAAAGAACGCCGTCGTGCTTCAAGTGGAAGGCGACGCGCACATCACGAAGAAGGGCGGTACCAAGCAGTTCCGCCTGTTCAAGGGCATGACGCTGAACCAGGGCGACTACCTCGTGACCGGCCCGGGCGCCAAGGTGATCCTCGAGGTGGAAGGCCGCGAGGACGAGGTGACCATCGGCGAAAACGCCAGCCTGTACATATCCGAGTTGACGGAAACGGACGACGGCGGGAAATCGAAATTCAAACTGTGGGCCGGATCGGTCTGGAACAAGGTCAAGACGCTGGCCGGCGCCCAGGACGAATTCGAGGTGGAAACGCCGACGGCGGTCATGGGCGTGCGCGGCACCCAGTTCATGGTCGTGTTCGATCCGGTATCGGGGCGGCTTATGGTCACGACGGCGGCAGGCATCGTGGCGGCCCAGCCTTCCGGTTTGGAAGGCGCCGAGGCCATCATCCTTCCGCTGCGCGTGTTCGAGCTGTTCAAAGGCGAAGAAACGGCGGATCCGAACGAAAACGTGACGGTGCTGGACCTGGACGCCTTCTTCAAAGCGGCCAATGCCGACCTGATCGAAAAAATGATTCTGGAAACCCCGCAACTGCATGAAGAAATCGCACGGCTGCAGGAAGAATGGGAGCAAAATCCGGACATCGGCCAGCCGCCGACGCTGGAAGACGTCACGAACGTGTTCATCTTCATCCTCCAGGAGAGCGTGAAGCGGGGCGTGCTGACGGAATCGAAGGCAACGGAACTGGCGGAAACGGTCAACCGGAACATTGCGGACAGCTCCATCCAAATCGACCTGGGCAAGTCCGTGCCGTCCACCGCCGAGATCAGCGGCGTGGATCCGGAAGAAGAAGCGGGCAAGCTGGAGAAGCGAAAACAGGTCCGGGAGCAGTACGAACAGCAGGCGCGGGAACTGATGGACGAAAAGGAAGAGCTGAAAAACGAGAATCCGGACGTCTACAACACCGTGCAGGAGAACCGGCAGCAGCAGCAGCAGGAAGCGGAGCAGTTTGAGCAGGAGCGGTCGCAGTCGGCGTATGAGGAATACGCGAGCGGCCTGACGGAGGAACAGCGCCAGCTGCTGGAACAGGAACGGGCCGCGCGGGAAGCCGAAATCGAACAGCAGCGGCAGGCCGCCGAATCAAAGCAGTCGCCTGCCCAGGAGACGCCGGCCGGGACCGATTCCGGCACGGGCGGCGGCACGTCCGGCGGCGGCACGCCCGGCGGCGGCACGCCCGGCGGCGGCCAGCCCGGCGGCCAGGATCCCGGCGATGCGGAAGATGCCGTCGTCCGGATCGATGAAAACAGCCTCGATTTCGCCGGACAATTGGTAAGGTTCACCCTGATTGTCGAGGCCAGCAAAGACGCGACCGGCGCGGACGCCGTGTTCGGCGCGGAGCTGCACGTGGCGGTTCCCGCATCCTTCATGGCCCCGGATTGGCAAAATCAGGATGAAAATCCGTGGTCCCTGTTCGGCGGCAACCAGGCGTCCGGCGCCGTCTGGAACTGGAAGCTGTTCGATGATGCCAGCATTGACGGCGAGCACGCCATTGAAATGATTGTCTCGTTCATGATGTTCCCGGACGCGGACGGCATCCCCGTCACGAAAGGATCGCAGCTCATTTCGCTTCCGGTCCAGTTCCATCCGGCCGCCATCAACCCTGCGTCCGTCCCGGTCCACGTCGATCTCCTTCTGGTGAACAAAGAAGGGGAGAAAGTGCTGGAACTCAACAGCAAAGTGCTGACGATCCAGTTGCCGCAGGCGGCCGCCGACTGACGGAACGCAAATTTTCGTGAAAAGCGGGAGAATGCCATGAAGAAACCTTTGAAACGATTCCATCGCCTGGCATGGTGTTTTGTGCTGGCATTGGCCGCCGCGGGCGGTTCCGTCGCCTCCGCGGCGACCCATGACGGATTGCGGGACGTCGTCGTGCACGCCGGCTCCGGCGACTTCGGGGAATCCGACGGGCCGGCGGCAGCGGCCGCATTCAGAACGCCGAAGGGCATCAAGCTGCTGCCGGACGGCACGCTGCTGGTGGCCGACACGGGGAGCCATCTGATCCGTTCGGTCAAGGCGGGCCGCACGGACAAGGTGGCGGGCGTTACCTTCGATTTCGACGCGGCGGGCCTGCCCGTCGGCGGGCTGGCGGACGGGAAAGCCGGCGCCAGCGTGTTCCAGTCGCCGTCCGACATCGACGTCGACGCGGACGGCAACATCTACGTGGCCGACACGGGCAACAACGTGATCCGCAAGATCGACCGGGACGGCCGGGTGACGACGCTGGCCGGCAGCCCCGTCGGCGCGCCCGGCTACCGCGACGGCCGGGGCGGCGAAGCCCGGTTCCATGCGCCGTCCGCCCTCGCGGTGGCGCCGGACGGCACCGTATACGTGGCGGACACCCTCAACCACGTCATCCGCAAAGTCACGCCGGACGGTGTCGTGACGACCCTGAATGCGTTCAGGCTGCGCGGCGTGGAAGTGTTCGCCGGCGTCGTGGAACCCGCCGGCGATTTCCGGGACGGTCCGCTTTCGGAAGCGCTGTTCAACGAGCCGTCGGGTCTGGCGCTCGACGGGAAGGGCAACCTGTACGTCAGCGATGCCGGCAACCAGCGCATCCGCTACATCGATATCGCGGCGGGAACCGTAACGACGGTGGCCGGTGGCGGCAACGCGGGGCCCGGCGATTTCTACGCGGAAGGCGATTATGCGGACGGCGACGCGCTCGAAGCCCGCTTCGACTTCCCCCGCGGGATCGCCGTTGCGCCGGACGGCAGCCTGCTCATCGCGGACAGCGGCAACCATGCGGTGCGCCTGCTGAAGGACGGCCGCGTGTACACCGTCGTCGGCAACGACGGGGCCGAACCGGGCCGGACGAACGGCACGGAGAAGTCCGCCCGCCTCACGTTCCCGACCGACGTCGACGTCGACGCCCAAGGGAACATTTACGTGGCGGACGCCTACAACAACCAGATCCGCTTCATCACCGGATACCGCCTGCCCGCCGGAACGGCGAAGGACGGCGTCATCCGGGTGGCGGACGGCGGACGGCTCATCGAGTTCGACGTCCAGCCCGTCATCCGGCATGACCGCGTCTTCGTTCCCGTCCGGCACATCGCCGAAGCGCTCGGCTACGAGGTGCAGGCGCTGGACAACCGGCAGGTGGTGCTGGCGAAATCCGGCGTGCGCGTCACCCTGCGCATCGGCGATGCGCGGGCGGACATTTCGCAAGACGCCGGAACGACCGTCCTGACGCTGGACGCGGCGCCGTTCATCGAAGGGATCCGCACAATGGTGCCGGTCCGATTCATCGCCGAGGCGCTGGACCGTCAAGTGGACTGGATGGCCGAATGGAAACTGGTCGTCATCCGCTGACCGCGCCGGCCGCATGATCCGCATTTGCAGCAAAAACGGGGCTTTTCCCGGCCGGCGAACGGCCGGAAAAGCCCCGTCATGCATGTTCCGGAAACGGATGTTCCGCATCGGACGGACCGGCCGGTCCGGTCGCGGGCAAAACCCGATGCCCGGCCAACGCCCGGGGACGGCGGTTCCCGCCGCGGCCGTGGGGTCCGGTCAAGACCGATGCTTCAGGACTGGACGATCAACAGCACGGTCATGATGATGACGATTGCGGCAAAAACGGCGCCGATCGTGATGAGGGCCTTTTTGTTGACGGGCTGCTGTTGCTCCCTTTTGCTGCGTTCATAGTAGCTCATCTTCTTTTTCGCCATCGCGATACATCCTTCCCGCACGGATTGTCCGCCTTTCATTTTATCACATCACTTTTCCGATAAAAAGAGCCGCCGCGGGCGGACGGACGAGCCCCGGACGGTGATGCGGTTCACTTTTCTTTTCGGACGCAAAAGGCTACACTGGGGAAAGAATGACGACGGAGGACGGGAAGGCCACATGTACAAAACGATCGTGAAACCGCTCATGTTTCGCCTGCAGCCCGAAACCGCCCACCATCTCACGATCGGCGGGCTGTCGGCGGCCGAAAGGATGCCGGGTGCCGCGCGCCTGATGCATGCCCTGTACGGGGCGGACCAATGGCCGGAGACGGCGGTGGACCTGTGGGGGCTCCATTTTCCGAATCCGGTCGGACTCGCCGCCGGGCTGGACAAGGACGGCCAGGCGGTGGACATGTTTGCCGCCATCGGGTTCGGGCACGTGGAAGTCGGCACGGTCACGCCGCGGCCGCAGCCGGGCAACGAGAAGCCGCGCCTGTTCCGGCTGCCGGAAGACGGCGCGCTGATCAACCGGATGGGCTTCAACAACCGGGGCGCCGGCGAGATGGCCGCGCGCCTTGCGCGCTACGCAAGCCGCCGGGTCCCGGTCATGGTCAACATCGGCAAAAACAAAACGACGCCCAACGAATCGGCGGTGGAAGACTATCTGGACTGCCTGCGGACGCTGTATCCGCATGCGGACCTGTTCGCGGTCAACATCAGCTCGCCGAACACGCCCGGCTTGCGCGACCTGCAGCAGGGGGACGCCCTCCGCGACCTTCTGGCGGCCATCGTGGAAGAGCTGGAACTGCTCGAAGAAAAGCATGGCGCCAAACGGCCGATTCTGGTCAAGCTGGCGCCCGACCTGGCGCCGGAGGAGCTGGAACGGGCGGTGGAGGCCATATGCGACAGCGGCGTCCACGGCATCATCGCCACGAACACGACGCTTCGCCGGGACGGGCTGAAAAGCCCGCGCGCCGCCGAACCGGGCGGCCTGAGCGGCAGACCGCTGGCGGCGCTGTCCACGGACATGATTCGCCGCATCCGGCGGCTGACGCAGGGGAAGCTGCCCATCATCGGCTGCGGCGGCATTTTTACGGCGGAAGACGCATATGAGAAAATACGTGCGGGAGCAAGCCTGGTGCAGCTCTACACGTCGCTCATCTACGAAGGGCCCGGGGTGGTTCGCGACATCGTGCGGGGACTTGCCGGCCTGCTGAAGCGGGACGGGTTTTCCCGGCTGGAGGAAGCGGTGGGCGTCGACGCCCAGGCGCCCTGACGCCCAAGCAGCCCGACGGAGGGATGTCACGGGACATGGAGATTTTGGACTGGAACCTGTTTCTGCTGCCCTATGCGCAGGCCGTGGAGGAACTGAAAATCAAATTCCGCGCGCTTCGCCAGGAGCTCAAGGCCACGGAAGAATATTCGCCGATCGAATTCGTCACCGGCCGCGTCAAGCGGGTGTCCAGCATCCTGCAGAAGGCGAAGCGCCTGAACGTGCCGCTGGACAAGCTGGAGGTCGGCATCGAGGACATCGCCGGCATCCGCATCATGTGCCAGTTCAACGAAGACATCCATCGCGTGACGGACATGATCCGCAAGCGCAGGGACATGATCGTCGTCTACGAAAAGGACTACATCACCAACACAAAGGAAAGCGGCTACCGCAGCTATCATGTCATCGTGGAATATCCGGTGCAGATGAGTTACGGCGTCAAGCCGGTGCTGGCGGAAATCCAGATCCGCACCCTCGCCATGAATTTCTGGGCGACCATCGAGCATTCCCTCAACTACAAGTACAAGCAACAGGTGCCGGACGAGCTGAAAAGCCGCTTGCGGAAGGCGGCGGAAGCGGCGTACCGGCTGGATGAGGAAATGTCCCGCATCCGCGATGAAATCGTCAATGCGCAGCAAAGCTTCGAAGACGAGTCCAACCTGGTGGACCGGATTCTCGGCGACATCCGCCGGCTGTACTTTGGCCAGCGGGTGGCCGAGGCGCTCGAATGGCAGGCCCGCTTCCACGACGCGTTCGAAGCGGAAGATTTCGCCGCGCTCCGGAAGCTGTCACAGGACATCCGCGCCCGCCACGCGGCGGAGCTGGCCGATCCGGAATGACGCGGATGAACCGGTCGCGGCATGCCGGACCACAGGCCGCGGCCGGGGGAGGTCCCATGACATACGACTGGCGCTATGCGCGGTTTCTGCATCTGTTCAATGTGGAGCGGGATTATTTCGAATGCCATGAAGTGATGGAAGAGCTGTGGATGGACGACGGGCAGGATTCGTTCTGGCAGGGCCTGCTCCAGGTGGCCGTCGCCCTGTTCCACGCCAGAAACGGCAACGGTGGAGGCGCGGTCAAGCTGATGACGGCCGGGCTGGACAAGCTGGCGCGGGAAGCGGACCGGCGGGCGGGCATCGATCTGGACGGGTTGCGCCGGGACGGCGAAGCGTGGCTGATCCGGCTGCAACGGCACCTGATGCAAAACGAAACGGATCCGCCCCCCTTCGAACCGCTGGCCATCCGGGTGACGGATCCGTTCCTCGGGCAGATGATGATTACGGCCGGGACGAAAGAAACGCCCTGAAGACGTCCCGCGGCACGCCGCCGTCGCCTTCTTCGAGCTCCACGCCGCCGACGATCCGGTCCGCTTCGACGCCGTCCTTGAAGTAGACCAGCGTCGGCGTGTGGGTGATGCCGTATTCCTGCCATCCTTCGGGGAATTCGAGCAAATTGAACATCGGCAGATCGACGCCCAGCTCATCGGCCATCGGCTTGAGCACGGGCGTTGTCTGTTTGCAGAAGACACAGCTGGCGCTGAAGAAATAGACGAAGCCGGTGTACCCTTCCGAGAGGCGCGTTTTCAATTCGTCGGGCAAAATGATATTCTGGTATAGGGGATCGTCCAGAAGCTTCCGGGTATCGGCGGACAGCTTGCCTTCCCGGATTCCGTAGGGATTGTCGTCGGAACCGCCGGATGCGACATTGACGGCGTACAGCCCGCCGAACAGAAGAACGATGACGATGGCGTAGACGATGATTTTTTTCACGGTTTCCCCTCCTTCAACCTGCATTATATCAACTAGAACGGAGTTTGTCCCATGACGATTTTGTTGCCGCAGGCGTTCACGGACAAGATGCGGCGGCTTCTCGGCGACGAGTACGCGCTTTTTGCCGCCTGCTACGAGAAACCCCGCCACCGCGGGCTCCGGTCCAATCCGCTGAAAATGGAAGCCGGCGATTTTGCAAAGCGAAGCCCGTTTCATCTCTCGCCCGTACCCTGGGCGGAAGAAGGCTTCTATTATGAAGCCGGCGACCGTCCCGGCAAGCATCCGCTCTACCACGCGGGCCTGTATTACGTCCAGGAGCCGAGCGCGATGGCGCCGGCGGAACTTTTGGATGTCCGGCCCGGCGACACGGTGCTCGACCTGTGCGCGGCGCCCGGCGGAAAATCGACCCAGATCGCCGGCAAGCTGCGGGGCAAAGGGCTTCTCGTGGCCAATGACAGCCAGCCGGACCGGGTGCGGTCGCTGGTGAAAAACCTGGCCATCTTCGGCGTCCGGAACGCGGTGGTCACCGCGGAAACGCCGGAGCGGCTGGCCGAGCGATGGGCCGGCCGGTTCGACAAAATCCTCGTCGACGCCCCCTGTTCCGGAGAAGGGATGTTCCGCAAAGATCCGGCCCTGATCCAGGCGTGGAGCGAGCGGGCGGTGAAGGCGTGCGCCGCCGTGCAGGATGCCATCCTGGAGTCGGCGGCCGTTCTGCTCCGGCCGGGAGGCCGCATCGTGTATTCCACCTGCACGTTCTCGCCGGAGGAAAACGAAGGAACCATCGCCCGCTTTCTGGACCGCCACCCCGAGTTTTCCGTGGCGGAAGTGCCCGCCAGGGCGGGGTTTGCGCCCGGACGGCCGGACTGGATCAACGGGGACGTGTACGGCCGACCGGGCGAGTTCAGCGAACGGGCCTTGCAGAACGTGGCGCGGACGTTCCGGCTTTGGCCGCATCGCCTGGCAGGGGAAGGGCATTTCGTCGCCGTGCTGCAGCACGACGGATCGCACGGGCCGCCCGCAGCGCCCGGCAGGCGCCCGTCCGGCAAGGCGAAGGGGAAAAAGGCGACCGTCTTCCGGGAGGGCGCCGTCAATCTGTCGGCCTGGTTCGCCTTCATGGACGAGCATCTGCGGGAGCCGATCGAAGGCAAATGGATGTGCATCGGCGACCATCTGTACTGGATCGATCCGTCCTGGGATTTGCCGGATTTCACCGGCCTGTCCGTCATGCGGCCGGGCTGGTACGTCGGCCAGCTGAAGAAAAACCGGTTCGAGCCGTCCCAGGCGCTGGCGATGGGAATCGGGGCCGGGCAGTTCGTGCGGCGGGTCGAACTGTCCTCCGGCGCGCCCGAAACGATCCGCTATCTGCGGGGCGAAACGATCGAGTGGCCCGAAGAGCGGCTGGTGCGGGATGGCGCCGTCCCGGCCAAAGGCTGGTGTCTCGTCTGCATGGACGGGTTTCCGGTCGGATTCGCCAAATGGCAGGACGGCATGCTGAAAAACGCCTACCCGTCGGGTTGGCGCTGGATTTGAGGGACCGCCCATGGCGAAGGACATGCGTCTCGACAAATTTCTGACCCGCGTCGGAGCGGCGACCCGGTCGGAAGCGAAAAAACTGGCGAAAGAGGGGCGCATTCTCGTCAACGGCCGGCCGGTGCGCGACACCGCGATGAAAATCGAGCCCGGGCGGGACGAGGTGGCCGTCGACGGGGTCGTGCTGGAATACCGGGAACACGTCTATCTCATGATGAACAAGCCGGCGGGGGTCATCACGGCCACGGTGGACGCGCGGCAGACCACCGTGCTCGACCTGCTCGACGACCGGATGCGGGCATGGCGCCCGTTTCCCGTCGGGCGGCTGGACAAGGATACGGAGGGTCTCCTCCTCCTGACGACGGACGGCGCGCTGGCCCACGGCCTCCTGTCGCCGCGCCGGCACGTGCCGAAAACGTATATCGCCCTGGTGGAAGGCCGCGTGTCGGAGGCCGACATCCGGGTGTTCGCCGCCGGCGTCCGGTTGGAGGACGGCTACGTGACGATGCCGGCGGAGCTTTCGATTCTCGCCGCGGGCGAGACGGCGGAAGGCGCCTTCTCGGAAGTGGAATTGACGATCATGGAAGGCAAATTCCATCAGGTGAAGCGCATGTTTCTCGCCGTCGGCAAGCGGGTCGTCCGCCTGAAGCGGATCCGGATGGGCCCGCTCGTCCTGGATCCGGTCCTTGCGCCTGGCGACTGGCGCGAACTGACGCCCGGCGAGACGCGGGCCCTGCTGGCCGCCGGCGCGAAAGCGGCGGGGACGGCGCCGGGAAACAGGACGGGGAAAACGGCGGGGAATCCGGCACGGAACCCGACGGACCCATCGGCGGAAAAGACGGGAAGGAACGGATGAAGACGGATGAACCGATACAGACTGATCGCGCTGGATGTGGACGGCACGCTGATCACCGACGACCACCGGCTGACTCCGAAAACCCGGGAGGCGGTGCGGGCCGTCCATGAGCGGGGCGCCCGCATCGTGCTGTGCACGGGTCGGGGGGCCGTCAGCACGCTGCCGCTGCTCGAACAGCTGGGACTGGACGGCATCATCATCACCCACAACGGAGGCGCCACCATCGATTCGCGCGACCGGCGGGTGCTGCACACGTTCGGCTACCCGGTGGAGCGCGTCATGCCGCTCGTCCGCTATTGCCGGGAACGCGGCATCCATTTTGACATCAACACGGCGTTCGACATTTACGTGGAGCGGCTGGACGAGGACGTGAAGGCGGGATACCGGCTGTTTTTTGCCGAGCCCGTGCTGCTTCCCGACGTGTCCCGTTTCGGGGAGCCGGTCATCAAGTTTTGCGCCATCGCCGAACCGCCCGTCGTCGAACGGTTCATGCAGGATTGGCGGGAGATCGGATCGATGGGGCTCCGCATGATGCGCAGCGGCGCCATGTTCGTCGATGTCCTGCACGAGAAGTCGAGCAAGGGCGGCGCCCTGCGGGTGCTGGCGGAACGGTGGGGCATTCCCCGGGAACAGGTGCTGGCCATCGGCAACTACTACAACGATCTGGAGATGATCGAGTATGCCGGTCTCGGCATCGCCATGGCCAATTCGCCCGATGAGGTGAAGCGGGCGGCGGATGCGGTCACCGGTTCCAACAATGACGACGGCGTCCGGGAGGCGCTCGTCCGGTACTGCCTGGAAGGCGACTGAGGGTTGCCGGGCCTGGGGCGCCCGTACGCCCGCCGCGGGGGTGTGGACATGAAACTGGGGAAAGAGGAACTGAACCATCTGCTGTTCCTGGCCGATGTGGTGCGGGACGGCAACAAGAAAAAGCTCATGCCGGACATGCTCGAATGCCTCGCCTACGTGGCCCGGTCGGTGACGGAGGCGGAGCTGCCGGACAACGTCGTCCACCGCATCCGCCAGCTGACGGACAAGGTGGAGTCGGAGCTGCGGCAGGAAAACGAGCGCCTGCGGGAAATCCGGAACAACCTCCGGCGGTGGTAGCGGGCCTGCGCCGTCAAAGCGGAGGCATCCCGCGAATGCCGGCCGTTGCGGCCCGGCAGGCGCCCGAAACGGCCGAAAGGCGCGTTCGTTCAGGGCGATTCCGCCGCCTCCTCCGGCAGCAGGCGGAACCGGTCCAGGTGGGACCACAACCGTTCCCTGACGAGCACTTCGACCTGCCGCGGCCCGATGAGATCGAAGTGGGGAAACGGCGGCCGGTGGTGGATGAATCGCGGATCGAGGCCGTGGGAGCGGCACCAGTCGGCCAGCTTGCGCACGTCCGCACACCCGACCTTGGTCACCGTGCGAACGGAGGGAAACCGGGGGTCGTGCCAGTAATGGGTCAGAAAGGCGACGCGTCCCGCCAGGACATCCCGTTTCCAGCGATCCAGTTCTTCGCGGCTGATGCCGAAGGCCATCGTTCTCGCATCCCGTCCCCGTGACATCATGTCCCCATTATAGCAAAAAAGCGCGGGCGCATCCCGCCCGGGCGGCGGCCCAAAAACCGTCGTCTGCCCGCAAAACCGTTATGGTATGATAGGAGGGGAGGTGGGTTTCCTTGAAAAGATCGGGCATCATTCGCTGGGGCATTCTGGCGGCTGGGCGCATCGCCGGCTCATTCGTTGAAGATTTGCGGCACGTTCCGGACGCCGAGGCGGTGGCGGTCGGATCGCGCACGCGGGAAAATGCGGAAGCGTTCGCGAAAAAGCACGGCATTCCGCGGGCGTACGGCAGCTACGAGGAGCTCGTCCGGGATCCGGACGTGGACATCGTGTACGTGGCTTCCATCCATCCCGGGCACCGGGAGCACGTGATGCTGTGCCTCGAAGCGGGGAAGGCGGTGCTGAACGAAAAGCCGTTCACGGTCAATGCCGCCGAGACGGAACAGCTCATCCGGGAGGCCAGAAGCCGGAAGCTGTTCCTGATGGAGGCGATGTGGACGCGGTATTTGCCGGCAATCCGCAAAGTGCGGGAATGGATCGCGGACGGCCGGATCGGGGACATCCGTTCGATGAACGCCTTTTTCGGCATCAAAGGCCCGGACGATCCGACAGGCCGTCACCTGGATCCGCACAAGGCCGGGGGCGCGCTTCTGGACGTCGGCGTCTACCCGGTGTCGTTCGCGTCGATGGTGTTCGGGCGCCAGCCGGAACGGATCGCGTCCCATGCGTACATCGGAAGAACCGGCGTGGACGAGCACAATGCCATGCTGTTTTCGTATCCGGACGGCCGGACGGCCACCCTGCAGAGCGCCGTCCGACTGCAGCTCAACAATCATTGCGACATTTACGGCACGAAAGGCAAAATCCACATCCCGCAGTTCTGGATGGCAAAAGAAGCGGTGCTGGAGACGGAGGACGGTCAGAAGGAACGCTTCGTCTACGACGGACCGCGGTTCGGCTACGCCTTCGAAGCCGAGGAAGCGGGCCGCTGCCTGCGGGAAGGCCTGACGGAAAGCCCGGTCATGCCCCTCGATGAAACGCTGGCCATCATGCGCACGATGGATGAAATCCGACGCCAGTGGGGGCTCGTCTATCCGTTCGAGCGGTGACGGCGCGGGGCGCCGAGGGTTGCGCGGACGGGACGAAGCCGGCCGCGGTTTGCGGACCGGCCCAAGGCCGCGCGGCGCCCGGCGCGGGGCAGGTTTTGCCGGGCGGCGCCAAGTTTCATCCTGGAAGCGGAGAGATGCGGTTTGAAAATCTTGCAGGCATTGTTTTTTCCGCCCGAGCAGCCGGGCGGCGTTTCATCCATGGTTCCCTACGTGCGGGAACGGTTCCAGAAGCTCGGCTGGGACATGGATCTGTTCTGGCTGCCGAAGCGGGTCCGATCCAAGGGAACGGATGAAATCGCTTTCGAAACCTTCGATTGGCGCGTGTACGCGGGACACCCGGTGGTCGACAAATACATCCAGACCTACCGGGACTATCTCTGGTGGACCCGAAAGCAGGTCCGGGAATCGTACGATCTGATCCATGCCCACCATCCGATCGCGGCCCTGTCCATGAAATCGCTGTTTCCGGACACGCCGGTCATCGCCACGGTCCACTCCAGTTTCGAACGGGAACTGGTGCTCAACGGACGCATCGCGCCGGACGGACCGGAAGAGCGGTTTCTGACGCGGCTATACGGGGAAATGGAGCGCAAGCTGGACCGCATTTTGACCGTTTCCCAATCGTTCAAGCGCTATCTGTCCGGCTATTTGCGCGATCCGGACCGGGTGATCGTCATTCCGAACGGTTACGACGAAAAGCGGTTTCGGCCGGTGCAGCACAACAACCCGGTCCCCCAGCTCATCACCGTCTGCCGGCTGGTGCCGGCCAAAGGGCTGGACGTGCTGCTGAAGGCTTGCGCCGAACTGAAGCGGCGCGGCTCGCCGTTCATGCTGCACGTGATCGGCGACGGCCCGATCCGCCAGGATCTGGAGCACCTGGCCAGGGAACTGAACGTGTACGAAGACACGATTTTTTACGGTTACATGCTGCATCCCGAGCAATTCATGCCGTTTTTCGACATTTTCGTGCTGCCGTCCCGCGCCGAAGCGTTCGGCTCGGTGTTCGCCGAAGCGGCGCTGTGCTGGCTGGCGCTGGTCGGCACGGACGTGGGCGGCATCGCCGAGCAGATCGAACACGGCAAAAACGGGCTGCTGGTGCCGGTGGACGACGTCACCGCGCTGGCCGACGCGCTGCAGCAGGTCATGGAAGACCCCGCCCTGCGCCAGCGGCTGGCCAAGGCGGCCTATGACAAGGCCAAGAAAACCTACAGCCTCAAAAGGGTCATCCTGCAGCTGAAAGAGCTGTATCTGCTGTATGTGCATGCCCAGTAACGACTGTCGCAAGAAAGGCGGAGGCGGATGAGACCGTTTCGCTTCATCCATTCGGCGGACTGGCATCTCGACGCGCCGTTCCGGGGGCTTTCCGGCCTGCCGCCGGCGCTTTTCGCCCGCATCCGGGATTCCAGCTTCCGCGCCCTGGACGCGCTGGTGGATCTGGCGATTCGCGAAGGGGTCGATTTCGTGCTCGCGAGCGGCGATCTGTTCGACGCGGCGGACCGGTCGCTCAGGGCCCAGCTGAAATTCCAGCAGGCGGCCGAGCGGCTGGCCGCCTGCGGCATCCCGCTCATCGCCGTGCACGGCAACCACGACCCGCTCTCGGGCTACCGGGCATCCCTGGCCCTGCCGGAAACCGTCCGCATTTTCGGCGGCGACCGGGTGGAGACGTTCGTCGTGACCGGCCGGGACGGCGAGCCGCTTGCCGCCGTCAGCGGCATTTCGTATGCCCGGGCGGCGGTGACGGACAACCTGGCCGCCGCGTTCCCGAAACCGGACGGCTCCCTGTTTGCCATCGCCATGCTGCACACGAACGTGGACGGCGACGCCGCGCACGACAATTACGCGCCGAGCACGCTGGCGCAGCTGTCCCGCGCCGGATACGATTACTGGGCGCTCGGGCACGTGCACACCCGCAAAGTGCTGAGCGAAAATCCGTGGATCGTGTATCCCGGCAATCTGCAGGGCCTGAGCATCCGGGAAACGGGGGCGAAGGGCGCCTTGCTGGTCGACGTGGACGCGGACGGCCGCGCCCGTCCGACGTTCCGGCCGCTGCACGCCGTCCGGTGGGAGCGCGTCCGCGTGTCCATCGACGGGCTGCGGGACGAGCAGGAACTGAAGGACGCCGTGGAGCGGGCGCTTCTGGCGGAAGCGGAGCGGGAGCCCGGCGTGCCGGTGGTGGCCAGGCTCGTGCTGGAAGGCCGGGGGCCGCTGCATCGGCCGCTCGCGGAAGGGACGATGCCGGCGGAGCTCGCCGAGGCGCTCCGCGAACGGTTCGCCTCCCCGGGCGGAGCGGACGGTCTGGCGGCCGATGACGCCTTCGTCTGGATCGAATCGGTGCGGGTCCGCACCGGCATGGAATGGGATCTGGAGGCGCTCCGCCGGCAGGAAAGCCTGATCGGGGATCTGGTCCGGCTGTCCGAAGAGCTGCTGGGCGACGAGGCGGCCATGCGGGCGTTTCTGGAAGAAGCGGCGGAACCGCTCTTTGCCGGCCCGCGGACGGCACGGCGGCTGGCCGGACTGGACCGGGACGAGCTGGCCGGCCTCATCGCCCAGGCCCGCGAACTGGCCCTGGCGGAGCTGCTGGACGGGGAGGACGGGGCGCCATGAGATTCGGGACGCTGTACATCGACGGCTTCGGCATGCACCGCAACCGGACGTTCGAGCTGGATCCGCGGGCGCCGCTCGTGCTGTTCACCGGGCGGAACGAAGCCGGCAAAAGCACGGTCATGGGGTTCATCCGCGCGATGCTGTTCGGGTTTCCGACCCGCGCCCGCCCGGCGGAACGGTACGAACCTTTCGGCGGCGGCCCGCACGGCGGCTGGCTGACCCTCATCGACGGGCGGATCGGCGAAATCCGTCTCGAACGCTACGACGGGAAAGGCTATCCGATTTTGCACTTTCCCGACGGCACGCAGGGGGGCGAAGCGGAACTGGCCGCCCTTCTGGCCGGCCTGACGCCGGACTTGTACCGCAACCTGTTTGCCTTCAGCCTGAGCGAGCTGGCCCGTCTGGAAACGCTGCAGGGCGACGAGATCAGCGGATTTCTGTACGGTTCCGGCGCCGGCGTGAGCGGCAGCGCCGTCGTGCAGGCGGAAAAGCGGCTGGCGGCGGCGATGGACGAGCTGTACAAACGCCAGGGCCGGAAACAGCCCATCCACGAAAAACTTCGGGAACTGGAGAAACTGGAGGCGGAGCTGCGCAGGAGCCGGGAAGCCGGCAGCGCGTACAACGAGCTGAAGCGGCGGCTGGACGGGCTCGACGCCCGCATCGGGGAAACGGAACGCCGGGTAAAGGCGCTTCGCGCGGAAGCGGACTGGCTCGACAAATGCATGCACGCCCAGAAACCGTGGCGCAGAATCCGGGAAATCGAACGGGAATGGGCGGAGGCGCCGGAGCGGTATCGGGTCCCGCCGGAGGCGGAAGCTCTGCTGGCCGACCGGGCGGACATCGCCCGGCTGCTGGACGGCGCCGCCCGGCTGGCCCGCTCCCGCGGGGAAGCGGCCGAGCTGAGAAAGCAGCTGGAAACGGAACGGTCCGCAATGGAGCAGCTGCTGCGCCGGATCGACCCGTCCTGGACCATCGAGGACGCGCGGCGGTTTCCGTTCGACGTCGTCCGGCAGGAGGAAGTGGAGGCGTTCAGGAGCCGGTTCGACCGGCTGGCCGCCGCCGTTTCGGCGGTGCGGGAGCGGCTGGCGTCGCTGGACGCGGAACGGGATGAACTGGCCCGCGGGATGGAGCGCGCGGCGGCCCGGGTCCGCGAACTGGAGCAGGCGGCCGCCGCCTGTCTGCCGCCGGCGGCGGCGGAAGACCCGGACGGCTTCGCGGCCTCGCTCAGGCAGGCCTGGACCGAGGTCCGGGAAAGCGCGGCGGCGCTTTCCGAGGCGGCCCGCAGGCGGGCGGAGTCGGAACGGATGTCGGCGTCTTTTAAGGAAAGCGCGCGGCGGGCACCCGGCCCTGCGGGCCCGGCGGCGGCCGTCCTGACGGCGGCGCTGGCTGTGGCGGCGACAGCCGCCGTCTGGCTGTGGACCCGGGAGTGGGCGGCGGCGGCCGTCGCGGGTGCGCTGGCGCTTCTCGCCGGCGTTGCGGCGCTGCGTTTCGCCCCGGGCCGGCGGGGAGACGATCCGCTTGACGACGTGCGCCGAACGTGGGCGTTCGTGCTGGCGCAGGCGGAGCGGGACGAAGAAGAAGCGGCGGCCCGGGCCGGCGAATGCCTGGGCCGGCTCCTGGATCTGCTGCCGGCAACGGACGGATATCGCGAGGCCGCGGCGGCGGCGCAATCGGCAGACCCGCGGGAAGCGGTGAAGCTTCTGGCTCCGGTCATGGACGGGCTGGAGCGGGAGATGGCGGCCTGGCGCCGGCAGCTCGGCGAACTGGAGAAGGCCCGCGATGCGCTGGCTGCCGCCGGCAACGCGCTGGAGGCGTGGCGGGGCAGGCGGGAACGGGAAGCCGCCCGCTTTGCCGCACTCGAGGAGGAACTCGCCGATTGCCGGCGGGAGTGGGCCGATTGGCTGGCGGGCTTCCGCCTGCCCGGCGACCTGAAGCCGGAATCGCTGAAACTGATGGGAGAGTATGCCGAACGGGCGCTGGACAAGGCGGCCCAGCTGGCCGGACTGGAGGCGCGCATCGCCGCTCTGGCGGAAGAAGAAGCCGCCTGCCGGAAAGCGGCATTGGCACTCCTGGAGAAGCACGCGGCGCTGGCCGGATTGCGCGGACAAGACCCGGATGGCCTGCTGCCGTACCGTGACGGTGCGCCTGCCGGCGCGGCGGCGTCCGGCGCCGCGCCGGAACCGGGCCGCGGCGAAGAGCCGGGCCGTGACCCGGAGCCGGGACGCGAGCCGGCATCTGCCGCCGGGACGGAGCCGGACGATGCGCCGGCGCCGGCCGGCGGGGCGGAGAATGGCGGGCCGGATGACTGGCCGGAACGGCTGAGCCGCCTGGCGGCCCTGGCGGACGGGTGGAAGGCCGTCAGCGACAGAAGGGACGCGATGGAACTGGAGCGCCGGCAGCAGCGCCGGCTGCTGGAAGAGTGGATTCCGGAAGACAAGCGGGACGACCTGGAGCGGACGCTGGCGGCATGCGGCCCGGAGCGGCTCGCCGAACTTCTGGCGGAAGCCGAAACCCGCACGGCGGAAGCGGAAGCGGAACTCGGCCGGCTGAAGGAAGAACGGGGCCGATTGAAGGCGGAACTGGAGCAGCTCGAGAGCGGCGAACGGCACGCCGGCCTGCTGCTCGAGAACGCCGCCCGGGAAGCGGAGCTGGGCCAGCTTCTCGAACAATACGCCGTCCGGGCGATGGCCGCCCTCCTGATCCGAAAGGCGCGGGACATTCACGAGCGGGAGCGGCAGCCCGGCGTGCTCCTGCGAGCGTCCCGCCATTTCGAGCGCATCACCGGGGGACGCTACGTGCGGGTGCTGTCGCCGATGGGCGAGAAGGATCTCCTGGCGGAAGCGAAAGACGGCCGCCGGCTGTCCAGCTCCAGACTGAGCCGGGGCACGGCCGAACAGCTGTACCTGGCGATGCGTCTCGCCCTGGCGGACGAATACGAGCGGATCCTCGACCTGCCGCTGGTGATGGATGACATTTTCGTCAATTTCGACGGCGCCCGTCTGCGCGAGACGCTCGGCGTCGTCGCGGAAGTGGCGCGCCGCCGCCAAATCCTGCTGTTCACCTGCCACGAACACGTGGCGGAGGCGGTCAAGGCGGCGGTGCCGGACTTGCAGCTGATCGAGCTCGATCATTCCTCGTAAATCATCTTGATGGTCATGCCGCCGTCGATGACAAGGTTTTGACCGGTGATGAAGCCGGCGCCCGGGCCGGCGAGAAAGAGACAGGCGCTTGCGATGTCCATCGGTTCGCCGACGCGGCCGACGGGATGCTGGAGCCTGTCTCTTTCACTGTGGACGGGCTCATGGGCGTCCGCCGAATATTGCCAAGGACCGGTTTCGATCCATCCCGGACTGATGGCGTTGACCCGGATGCCGTAGTGGCCGAGGCTGACGGCCATGGCGTGGGTGAGAGCGAGAATGCCGCCCTTGGACGCCGAATAGGCTTCCGTGTCCGGCTCGGACATGAGGGCGCGGGTGGAAGCGATCAGGATGATGGAGCCGCCGGTTTTCCGCTCGATCATCGCGCGGGCGGCGTGCTTGCCCGCTAGGAACGCGCCGCGCAGGTTTACGGCGATCACCCGGTCGAAGTCTTCGACGGCAAGCTCCGTCAGCGGCCCGTTCCGGCTGATGCCCGCGTTGTGAATCATCACGTCGAGGGAACCGAATTCTTCCAGCGTCAGCCGGGTCCACCGTTCCACGTCCCGTTCCTCTGCCGCGTCCGCCTGCAGGAACATCGCTTCGCCGCCCATCGAGCGGATTTGCCGGATCACTTCAAAGCCGGCTTCCCGGTGCAGGTCCATGATGGACACGCGATACCCTTCCCGCGCGAAGGCGATGGCCAGCGCGCGGCCGATGCCCCGGGCGCCCCCGGTAATGCAGACTGTCCGCATGTTCCGTTTCCTCCTTCCGCCTTCATCGCCTTTCACGGTTCTTGTACCAGGTTGGTTCCATTATTCCCCTTTCCCCGTTCTTTGGCAAGACGAATCAGCCAGAAGAGGCACAGGGCGCCGATGAGCGGGTACAGGGTGGAGACGAGGGTCTTGAATCCGGCGCGGCTGACGGCGGCGCAGGCAAGGAGCACGGCGGCGGCAATGGCGCGTGGCGAGAACGGCAGACGCGAAGACAGCTGCAGGGTGACGCCGTACAGGTTGGCGACCAGGGTGGAAAAAATTTCGGCGAACACGATCAGCGCGAAAAACAGGCGGACCGGCGGACCGAGCGGGGAGATGATCCGTCCCATCGGAATGTCGAACTGGGCGATGCCCGGCATGCGGGACGCAAGGGCGATGTGGACGAACAGCAGCATGACGGCGATGAGGCCGCCGCCGAGGAAACCGGCCAGACGGATCGTCCGGTCGTCGGGCGCGGAAGCGCCGAGGGGCGCCAGCACCGCCTGGGCCAGCGTCAGGTTGAACGCCGCATACAGAAACGGGGACAGCCAAAGGCGCCAGGCCGGTTCGTCGGTGGCGTAGCGAAGAAAATGGCCCGCCGCGGGCGACTGCACCGTCAGCGCAAACACGAAGGCCAGAAAGGCGAACATGAGCGGCACGATCACCGCGTTGACGGCTTTGATGCCCGACAGGCCGCCCAGAATGACGGCGTACACCATCGCCGCCGTCAGCGCGAGACCCGTCCCGTAGGAGAGGCCGGCATATTGTTCCAGCACCGATCCGGCCCCCGCCAGCATGACGGACGAGACGGCCATCAGGAGGATGAACATCGACCCGCTGATCCGCCGTCCCCATGCGTCCCCGAACAGAAGCGCGTTCAGATCGGCATAGGACTTCGCCCCGATGCGCCGGGCAAGCAGCATCGATTTCGTTCCCAGCCACACGAACAGCACCGATGCGGCCAGGATGGCGCCGGCGGCAAACTTGCCGTATTTGGTGAAAAACTGCAGGATTTCCTGGCCGGACGCAAAACCGGCGCCCACCACCGTTCCCGCATATGCAAAAGCCATGAGAAGCGCCCTTCCCGCGAATCTCATGCGATCCCTCCCGCTTTCGCCGTCCCCGGTTCAGTAAAGCCTATGAGGACAAGGAGGGCGCCATGCAAAACGGCAAGCAAAAAACCCGTCCGCGGACGCGCGGACGGGCAAGCCGGATCAGGTTCCAAGCGGGCGTGGTGCATCGCCGGTTCACGCTTCGAACAGGCGGATGGCGATGACCGTTTTGTTGTTCGGGTTCAGGTCGCATTTCAGCACGATGCTGCCGAAATGGTAGATCATGACGTAGTCGTTCAGGGAATCGGCCGGCCCGAGGGCCTTCTGGGCTTCTTCCACCGTCTGGCCGATGCGGAACTGGTTCAGGCCGGGGGAAACCTGTTCGGTCAACACTTCGATGAAGACGATTTTGCCGCCTTCGTCCGCGCCGAAGCGGAAACCCGGATATTCCAGCACCTGCAGGTATTGGCCGTCGTTGAAGGACGTTTCCGCCAGCGGTTTGCCGAAGCGGGCCCTGACCGCTTCGAGGGAATCGCCGATGGAAAACCCCATCAGCGTCGGCCGGGATGAGTCGAAAGGCTCCGCCACGTTGTAATTGGCCGGTTCCGCCGGCGCATCCTTCGGACCGGAAGCCGTTTCCGCTCCCCGACCGGTTTCGTCCCGGGACGAAATGGCCAAATCCTTCTTCTGCTCGTCCGTCGCGGCCGGTTCCGTTCCGGCGGCTCCGTCTTCGCCGGCGGCGGCCGAAGACGCCGGGCCGTCGCCGGAAGCCGGGGGCGATGCCGGCGGCTGGCCTTCCGCCCGGTTGCCGCAGGCGGAAACCGCCGCTCCGAACAAAAGCAGCAATGCGATCGAGAACACCCACATGCGTCCACCCATCATGCTGCGACCGGCGTACATGTCCGGATTCGCCCCTTTCCCATCCATCCTATCCATGCGTTTTCGGTCTTTCTGATTCTATAATGTATAGACGATTGCCGCCGGGCAAAAGTTTCACGCCCCGCGGCGTCCCTTTGTCTTTTTTTCTTGCAGTTGGCGGACGTTGTGTGTTACGTTAGTCGGTAAAAAGCGGGGAGATCACCGATGGAACGGCTGAAAGCGGAAATCCGGCGGCATGCGGTCGTCAGAAACGAGAAAATCGTGGAACTGGACGCGGTCCTGACCCAGAAGGTGGATCCGGGCCTGATGATGGAGATCGGCGAAACGTTCGCGGAGCGGTTTAGGGACGCGGGCGTCAACAAGGTGGTAACGGTGGAGGCGTCCGGCATCGCCCCGGCGTTCGCCGCCGCGCTGAAGCTCGGCGTGCCCCTCGTGTTCGCGCGCCGCCGAAAGACGCCGATCACCGATCCGGATGTGTATATCGAGCGGGTCCCTTCGTTCACGAAAGGACATGTCTCCGACCTCATTATTGCCAAGCGCCTGCTGTCCCATGAAGACCGCATTCTGGTGGTCGACGACATCATTTCCAACGGCGGGGCGCTGGCCGGCCTGTTGCGCATCATCGGCCAGGCGGGCGCTTCCGTGGCGGGCATCGGCATCGTGGTGGAGAAGACGTTCCAGTCCGGCGCGGACTTGCTCCGCGGAAAGGGGTACCGGGTGGAATCCCTCGTCCGCATCCGGTCGCTGGCGGAAGGCGCCATCGAGTTCGACGAATGACCAAACCGGCTCCACCGGGGCGCTGGCCGGCAACCTTTTCCCTTTCCACCGGTCCGAAATTGCCTTATAATGATTCCATGAAGCAAGAGAGGAGGGGAAAGACGTGGGGAACGGAAAGCTGACGCAGGAGTTTCTGCTGCAAAAGCTGGCCGACGCGAAGACGCATTTCGAACGGGCGCTGGACTGCAAGCATACCGAATTTGACGATCTGTACCCCTACATGATCGAACACCCTCAGTTTTTCTGGTACAAACGGTACGTGGCGTGGTCGGAACTTCTGACCCTGGTCAATCTGTGCAAGGAACTGGAGTTTGATTGGAAGTCGCTGTTCACCGAGCAGCAGGTGCAATATATCGAAAACCGCGTGATGTCCGGCAAGGTGCTGGACTGCTGGTACGAAACGAACGACCAGAAGGAGCATGTCGGCTGACGCCGGGCGGCTGGTCGCAAAGGCGCGAAGAAGGTGCAGCGGCTGCACCTTTTTTTGTTGGGCGGCTTCGCCGCGGGATCAAATCGGCCATCGCACCGGAGAGAAAGATTCGGAAAAGGAGGAACGGCCTTGGCGAGCGACGAAGAGCTGAATGCATTCCGCCTGAGCGGCACGAAGGTGCGCGTCATTCGCGACAATTCGGAATTGAACGACGTGGTGGGGTTCGTGGTCGCCTGGAACGAAGAGGAGATGCTCATCCGCAAGGCGAACCGGCGGGTCGTGAAGCTGTCCCGCAACTATCCCGTCATCCCGGCGGACGCCGCGCGGCCGGAATTGTTTTGAGCGGCAGGAAAAGACTTCCGGTTCCGGTTTTCCGCGTTGCGCCGGCCAAAAAATACATCGCGATTATCGTTTGACATCGGGACGAGGGCATGATATATTATCTCTTGTCGTCGCCGGCAAAACCGGCGGGCCAAAAGGAAATATCCCATGCGCGGTCGTGGCGGAATTGGCAGACGCGCTAGATTCAGGTTCTAGTGGTGGCAACACCGTGGAGGTTCAAGTCCTCTCGACCGCATCAAGCCCGGATTCCCTGCAGCAGGCAGGGGGTCCGGGCTTTTTCTTGCTGCCCGGCGGATCGCGATGGCGCGGGCATCAGACGAACTTTCCGGAACAGGAAGGATCTGGATCGGGCAGCGAACCGGACCGCTCCGGCAAAGCGCCGAGCGGATCGGCGCGATCGCGGACATGGTGCGGCACATTGCCGAGACGACGGATCTGCTGGCGCTGAACGCCTCGATTCAGGCGGCCCATGCCGGCGAGGCGGGTCGGGGATTCGCGGTGGTGGCCGGCGAGATCAAGAAACTGGCGAACCGGACCCGCGAAATGGCGATGGAAGCGTCCGGCATGAAATCCATCGGCCCGTCAGCGCCCGAGAAGCTCCTTCAGCGCATCCCGCAGATCCAGCGGCGGCCGCCCGAGCAGGGTTTCCAGGTCGCGGCTTTCCACGTCCAGGCTGCCTTCCCGGATCCCTTTCTGGATGGCGACGAGAAACGGCACGACCGGCTCGGGCGTGCCGGCTTTTTTCATGATGGCCGCGTACGTGTCGTCGTCGACATGCTGCACGGGGATGTCCCTGCCGAGCACGCTGCCGAGTGCGGCGGCCAGCTCGTCCTGCGTCGCCGGCCGGCCGGACAGCTCGTAGATGCGGCCTTCCTCGCCGCCGCGCGCCAGCGCGTTCGCCGCCGCTTCCGCATATTCGCGCCTTAGCGCCCAGCCCACTTTGCCGCTTCCGGCGCTCGTCACCCAGGGGGCGCCGGCGGCCGCCGCCTGGATGGCGGGAAGCTCGTTTTCCAGATACCAGTTGTTGCGCAGGATGGCGAACGGAACGCCGGAACCGGTGATCGCCTTCTCGGCCGCCTGGTGCGGCGGGGCAAGGGGCAGCCGGGTCGCGCCGGCGTTGGCCAGGCTCGTGTACGCGATGAATCGGACGCCCGCCCGGACCGCCGCTTCCACCGCGTTCGTGTGCTGCCGGATGCGGGTGTCGTTGTCCCCGTCCGTCGAGATGATCAAAATGCGCTCGATGCCGGCGAACGCCCGGTCGAGGCTCGCCGGATCGTCAAAGCTGCCCTGGCGGACGTCCACCCCCCGGGCGCGAAAATGCTCCGCCTTCTCCGGCTGGCGGACGCTCACGGCAAGCTTGTCCGCCGGCACGGCCTTGAGCAGCGATTCCACCACCAGACCGCCGAGTTTTCCCGTGGCACCGGTCACCAACCATTTCATTCGCGATCTCCTCCGTTTCGCAAAAAGATTCCGCCTTGCATCGGGCGGCGCGGACCGGCCGCCCTTCTTCCATTTTACCCCGGGCGGACGGGGACGCAAAAGGCGGGCGGACGGGGACCGGCGCCGCCCGGTCCGGCTTGTCCCGTTACGGCGGCGGTCGGTGTATAATGGAACCGGAACGCACCGGCGACCGGGCGGTCCCGGGCGGCTGGCGGTGCAGTCTGCCGGCCGGAAAAAACGGACAAGCGAGGCGATGGACGATGGATGCGGAACAGGCCGTGGAACGGGCGAGACGGTGGGTGGCGGAAAGCGGGAACATCGTCTTTTTCGGCGGAGCGGGAACGTCGACGGACAGCGGCATCCCGGATTTCCGGTCGGCGGACGGGCTGTACGGCGAAACCGGCACCGAGGTGCCGCCGGAAGTGATTTTGAGCCATGATTTCTTCATGGCCCGGACGGCCGACTTCTTTGCGTACTACCGCGCGAAATTGCTGCATCCGGACGCCCGTCCGAATGCCGGGCATCTGGCGCTTGTGAAGCTGGAGCGGGAAGACCGTTTGAAGGGGATCATCACGCAGAACATCGACGGGCTGCACCAGAAGGCCGGCAGCCGCCGCGTGCTGGAGCTGCACGGTTCGGTGCACCGCAATTTCTGCATGAAGTGCGGGGCGTTCTACGGGCTGGAGGCGATTCTGGACGCGCCGGAGACGGTTCCCGTTTGCGCGGCCTGCGGCGGCGTGATCAAGCCGGACGTGGTGCTGTATCAGGAACCGCTGGATCATCGGGTGCTGGAACAGTCGGTCGCCCTCGTCGAAGCCGCCGACGTGCTGATCGTGGCGGGCACGAGCCTGACGGTGTATCCGGCGGCGGGCCTCATCCGCTATTACAGGGGCGGCAAGCTCATTTTGATCAACAAGGGGTCCACCCCCTACGACCGCCTTGCGGGCGCGGTGATCGCGGACCGGTTTGCCGCCGTCATGCCGGCATTGACGGGCATGGATGATGGCGGCGGGACGTGACGGCCCGGGATCGGTTCGGCGGCGCTTGTTGAACAATTAGTGAAAAATCGCACAGTCTGCGGGCCGCTGGAGCGAAAAAAAGGTATAATGCGGATGAATCCGGCGGAAAAGGCGCGCCTTGCGCGCGAATCGGCCGAAGCGGCCGGAGCGAACGTCGTGGAGGGGATGCAATGAAAAGCGCCTATCTTCCGGGCCAGCACGGCGCCTGGGCGATGCTGGCGGTGCCGTTTCTGCTCGGCGCCGCCGTCTCCGGACCGGTGTGGCTGCACGCGCCGCTGTTTGCGTTCTGGCTGTCGGCCTATCTGTTTTCGTTTCCGTTCCTGCAATGGATCAAGACGAAAAACCGGCGCCGCTACGGGAGGCCGATGCTGGTGTACGGACTGGCGCTCGCCGCCTGCGGGCTGGCGCTTGCCGCCGCGAAGCCGGCCCTGCTTCTGTGGGCGCCCCTGTTTGTCCCGCTGTTTCTGGTGAACGTCCGCTATGCGCGGCTCAACCGGGAGCGGGCGCTCGTCAACGACCTGGCGGCCGTCGTCCAGTTCGGCCTGATCATTTTCGTCGCCTGGGCCGCGGCGGACGCGGCGGACTGGCGCAAGGCGGGCACGCTGTTCGCTCTCCATGCGCTCTATTTTTTCGGCACCGTCCTTTACGTGAAAACGGTCATCCGCGAGAAGCACAATCCGCGCTATCACGCCGCGTCCGTCGTCTACCACGCGCTCCTGCCGGCGGCGGCCGCCGCTTTCCGGATCTGGCCGCTCGCCCTTGTGGCCGTCCCGCTGCTTCTCCGCGCCGTCCTGATGCCGCGCGCGAATCCGAACGTGAAGACGGTGGGCATGCTGGAATTTGCCAACGCGGTCCTTTTCACGATCGCGGTCCTTTTCTGGGTGTCCTGAACGGGTCATAATTTTCCGGCAACCGGGGAAACGTATGTCTACCGGACGGGAACATCCTACAACCAGAAAGGGGCATGTCCATGACAAGGCTAGTGGCGCAATCGCTGCTCGTCGCGGCGCTTCTTCTCGGCCTTTCCGCCCCGGCGCTGGCGGCGGATCACGGCTTCGCTGCCGACGACGGCATCGTGGCGGCGGGAACGGATCGGCATGACGCGGGCCGCACGGCGCGGGACGGGCAAATCGGTCCCGATGACGACACGGTCAACGTCCGGAACACGGCGCGCGACGACCGGCGCGAAGAACGAAACGGGAGAACGGTGTACAACCGGGGCGTCTACCGCATCCAGGCGGCCGGCGACGGCTCCAACTGGAGCTGGCTCGGCTTGCTGGGCCTCATCGGGCTCGCGGGACTGGCGCGGGGGGACAACCGGAACCGGAACCGGACCTGACGGACACACCATCGACTTGCGGCTGTGGATGCACAGCCGATTTTTTTTGGCGCGTTCGGAACGCGTTGCGGCTTGATACCGCCGGCATGCTGTCATGCTATAATGGACGTGCAGCGTCTTGGATTGACAACACAGCGGGACAAGGAGTGGACGGCGGCCGTGAACCAACCATCCGATCCGAGGCATCCCCTCGTCATTTATCTGCTGATCGCCATGGGCGTCGTGCTGCTGCTCAACGCCTTCATTTTTCCGATGCTGCTCAGGGAAAGCATCCGGGAGACGGATTACGGCGCGTTTCTCCGCGCGGTGGAGGAAGGACGGGTCACCGCCGTCGAGATCCGGAACAACCAGATCGGCTTTACCGTGATGGAGGACGGCGAGGAGCGGCTGTACGTGACCGGCGCCATGGACGATCCGGATCTGGTCAACCGGCTGTATGAAGCGGGCGTCAAATTCAAACGCGTCATTCCGAAGGAAAATTCGCCCCTGGTCAATTTCCTGCTGGCCTGGGTGCTGCCCCTCGTGCTGTTCATCGCCGTCGGCCAGTTTTTCATGAACCGGCTGTTCCGGCGGATGGGCGGCGGCAACGTGATGAGTTTCGGCAAGAGCAACGCGAAGGTGTACGTGGAAGCGCAAACGGGCATTACGTTCGATGACGTGGCGGGACAGGAGGAAGCGAAGGAAGCGCTGCAGGAAATCGTCGATTTTCTGCACAATCCCGCCAGATACCGGGAAATCGGCGCGTCGATCCCGAAAGGCGTGCTGCTCGTCGGGCCGCCGGGCACGGGCAAAACGCTGCTGGCGAAGGCGGTGGCGGGCGAATCGAAGGTGCCCTTTTTCTCCATTTCGGGATCGGAATTCGTGGAGCTGTTCGTCGGGATGGGCGCCGCGCGGGTGCGGGATCTGTTCAAGCAGGCCCAGGCGAAGGCGCCGTGCATCGTCTTCATCGACGAAATCGACGCCATCGGCAAAAGCCGCAACGCCGGCGGCATCGGCGGCAATGACGAGCGGGAGCAGACGCTGAACCAGCTGTTGACGGAAATGGACGGATTCGACTCGGACAAGGGGGTCGTCATTCTGGCGGCGACCAACCGGCCGGAAACGCTGGACAAGGCGCTTCTGAGGCCCGGCCGTTTCGACCGGCGGGTGCCGGTGGAGCTGCCGGACCTGAGAGGCCGCGAAGCGATTCTGCGCGTGCACGCCAGGAAAGTGAAAATGGCGCCCGGCGTCGACTTCGGCAAAATCGCCCGGGCCACGAGCGGCGCGTCAGGGGCCGATTTGGCCAACATCATCAACGAGGCGGCGCTCAGGGCCGTCCGTCTCGGCCGCCGGGAAGTGCAGCAGCAGGATCTCGAGGAATCGGTGGAGACGGTGATCGCCGGCTACCAGCGGAAAAACGCCGTGCTGTCGCTGCAGGACAAGCTGACCATCGCCTACCACGAAATCGGCCACGCCCTCGTGGCGGCCAGACAGAACCATTCGGCGCCGGTTCACAAAATCACCATCATCCCCCGCACGTCGGGCGCCCTCGGCTATACGATGCAGGTGGAAGAGACGGAGCGGGTGCTGATGAGCAAGGAGCAGGCGCTGGACAAGATCACCGTCTACATGGGCGGCCGGGCGGCGGAGGAAATCGTCCTCGGGCGGATCACGTCGGGCGCCGCCAACGACATCGAGCAGGCGACGAAGATCGCCCGCGCCATGGTGACCCGCTTCGGCATGAGCGAGGAATTCGGCATGATGGCGCTGGAGACGGTGAACAATCCGTATCTCGGCGGCGACACGACGCTGCTCGTCTCGCCGCAGACCGCCGCCAAAATCGACGAGGTGGTGCTTTCCATCATCAAGTCCGCCTACGAGCGGGCGAAGGCGATCCTGCGGGACAATCTGCCCGTCATGCACGAATTGGCCAAACGGCTCGTGGAGAAGGAAACGATGACCGGCGAGGAGTTCATGGCGATCTTGCGCGGCGCGGAGGAAGCGCCGGCGCAGGCGTAAGTTCCTCGGCCGGCGCGCGCCGGACCGGATGCCGGAGCCCGCGGCCGTTCCGGCCGCCGGGGTCGTGGTCCCCCCGGCCCGTCAGACGTCGCGGACAAGCGATTCCTTTCGGCGGCGCAGCGCGTCAAGCTGCGACCGGGACTTGCGGGCGGCCTCTTCCAATTCGGCCACGATGCGCCGGACGCGCGCCGACTCGCGGCGGGTCTGCTCCAGCGCCTCCTTGATTTTCCCCTGCACGGCCCAGTCGAAGATCAGGCCGTCCAGCAAATAATCCCCGATCTTGAGGATGGGATCCGGCCGCAAATCAAGCTGCGCGCCCCGGGCCGCGTCCTCCAGTTCTTTCCGGAACCGCTGCAGCGCGGTCCGGGCCGCGTGGAAGGCGCTGCGGGCTTCGTCGATCCGGCGGTGCTTGACGGCGGTGGAGACGATGCCGCCGCCCATCATGTCGTAGACGCCCCAGTTTCTGGCGGAACGAAGATGGTTCTCCGCCCGTTCCAGCTCCCTGAGCGCCTTCTTTCCGGCGGCGACGGCTTCCTGCAGTTGTTTCGCCCGGGCGTCCTCTTCCGCTTCAAGCCTGGTCACTTCATCCAGTTCGGCCGCCAGGCCGGGATGATGCGCCCGGATGGCCCGTTCTTTCTCGGCCAGGATGGCCGCAATTTTGGCGTCCACGTCCGACAGTTTCCAGAGGAGCCGTTTCAGCCCGTCGCGCTCCGCCAGCAGGTTGTTCACCGCCTCTTCCGCTTCCTCCAGCCGCCGCTTCGTCCGCAGCATGTCTTCTTCCTCTTTGGTCAGCCGTTCTTTCCGCTTTCCGGCGAGGGCAAGGAGCAGGGCGCCGAAGCCCGGCTTCCGGAGCCGCTCCACGTCCCGGCGCTCCCTTTGCCACGCCCGTTCCAGTTCATCCCGTTTCCGTTCGGCCTCTTCCAGCTCATGCCGAATGGCTTCCAGGCGGCGTTCGGCGTGTTCCTTTTGTCTTTTCCGCGCGTGCAGTTCCGCCAGCCTTTCGTTGAGTTCGCCGAACATGGCGCACCTCCCGGGCATTCCCTCGTGATGCTTCAACATACGGATCCGGCGGGACAAAAGTTTCGCTTTTGCAACGGTTTCGGCTTTCGCGGCGATTGCGGCTTCGGGCCCGATTGCCTATAATTAATGGGTATCAGCCGGAGTGGAAGAGAGGAAGTCGAAGGATGAATCCGTTCAAGACCAACATCGCCGAAGCCGTCCACGCCCTGGTGGACGCGGTGCCGGCCGGGAAACTGGAGGCGCTGCTGGAAGTGCCCCCGAATCCGGCCATGGGCGATTATTCGATGCCCTGTTTCAAACTGAGCAAAGTGCTGCGGAAAGCGCCCGCGGCCATCGCCGGGGAACTGGCGGCCGCCCTGGCGGACAAGCCGCCGGCCGGTTTCAGCCGGGTGGAGGCGGTGAACGGGTATCTCAATTTCCGCCTGGATCCCGCCGCGCTGGCCGAAACGGTCATCCGCAGCGTGCGGGAAGCCGGCGGCCGCTATGGCGCGTCCGGCGTCGGCGAAGGGAAAACCGTCGTCATCGACTATTCCTCGCCGAACATCGCCAAACCGTTTCACGTCGGCCATCTGCGTTCGACGGTGATCGGCCAGGCGCTGGCCAACATCCACCGGTTCCTCGGGTTCCGGGTGATCGGCGTCAACCATCTCGGCGACTGGGGCACCCAGTTCGGCAAGCAGATCGTGGCCTACAAAAAGTGGGGCGACCGGGACGAGGTGGAAAAGCTCGGCGTCCGCGAGCTGGTGCGCCTGTACGTCAAATTCCACCAGGAGGCGGAAGCGCATCCGGAGCTGGAGGACGAGGCGCGGGCCGAGTTCGTCAAGCTGGAGCGGGGCGATCCGGAAGCGAAGCGGCTGTGGCAATGGTTCGTGGACATCAGCCTGCGGCAGTTCAACAAAATTTACGACCTGCTCGGCGTCCGGTTCGATTACCATCTGGGCGAAAGCTTCTACATCGACAGGAGCCGGGACGTGGTGAAGGAGCTGCAGGACAAGGGCTTGCTCGCGGAAGACGAGGGGGCGCTCATCGTCCGCCTCGATGAATGGAACATGCCGCCGGCGCTCATCATCAAAAAGGACGGCGCGACCCTGTACCACACCCGCGACATCGCCGCCGCCCTGTACCGGAAAGAGACATACCGGTTCGACAAATGCATCTATGTGACGGATTACGCGCAAAACCTGCATTTTGCCCAATGGTTCAAAGTGATCGAGCTGATGGGGTACGACTGGGCCGGCCAGCTCGTCCACGTGCCCTTCGGCCGCGTCAGCCTGGAAGGGGAAGGGTTTTCCACCCGCAAGGGCAACGCCGTCTGGCTCGAGGACGTGCTGGAACAGGCGATCGAGAAGACGCTGGCGATCATCAACGAGAAAAATCCGGGCCTGGAAAACAAGGAAGAGGTGGCCCGCCAGGTGGGGGTCGGCGCCGTCATCTTCAACGATCTGAGCGCCAGCCGGATCAAGGACGTCGTGTTCTCCTGGGAAACGGCCCTCAATTTCGACGGGGAAACGGGACCGTACGTGCAATACACCCATGCCCGGGCGTGCAGCGTGCTGCGCCGGGCGGCGGAAACGTTCGGCGACGGGGGAGACGGCGGGTTCGATCCCGCCCTGCTGGCGGAAGAGGAAGCCCGCGCGCTGCTGAAAGACATGCTGGCGTTTCCGGAGAAGGTGCACCAGGCGATGGAAAAGCTGGAGCCGTCCATCGTCAGCCGGCACCTGATCGACCTGGCGCAAAGCTTCAACCGGTTTTATCATGAACATCCGATCGTCGTGGAGGACGACGCGCTGCGAAAGGCGCGCCTCGCCCTCGTGTCGGCCGCCGCTTCCGTCCTGAAAACCGGGCTCGCGCTGATCGGGCTGGCGGCGCCGGAAAAAATCTGACCGCCCGGGACCGCCGACCGATCTGTTCCGGTTCGTGGCCGTTCTGTTCCGCCGTCCGGCCGCAGATGGCCGGACGGGAATGCGGCACGGTCTTCCGGGGCGGCTTCGGCTCATTCGGGCGCAAGCCTTCCGGAGGCCGGGAGGTTTGCCGCCGGCCGGAAACGGGCACAATAATCCCCGTAACCATGCGTTGCGGGGGTTTTTTTCATGGGAGATTACGATTACGACAAACTGGTTCGCTACATGGCGGAACGGATGGCGCAATATCTGGAGCTGACGAAGGAAGAACGGAAGCGGATGCGGCAGGAACGGGCGCGATCCAGGCCGGGCTGGCTCGTGCGCTGGTTCGGCGTGCTGCCCCTCGGCATCGCGCATTGGAGCCATACCTGGCGCAGGCGGTTCCGGCGTTCGTGGCGGACGTGACGGAAGCGGATTTCGAACGCTGGGTTTCACCCAAAACGACGGCGAGTCCGGACGCGGGCCGGGAAGTCAGGGCAGATCGGCGGGCGGTTCGCCCGGCCCGAAAGCCGTCAGGACATAGCCGCCCTCCGGCTTGGCGGCGATGACCAGGTGGCCGATGACTAGCCGGCTGGCGGTATCGCGTCCGGTTCCCCGCTCGGCGAACCGGTTCTCTCTTCCGGCTACGACCAGCGCCAGCCAGCCATGGCGTCCCGGCCCGAGGGCGCTCAATTGGACGCGGGCGTGTTGCCAGCCCTCGTAGCCGGGATGGCCTGACAGCGCCGCGATCCATTCCCGGGCGGCATCTTCCGGGGTCCGGGCGTCGGATTCGGCATCCGGCGAAGGCCGGACGAACGGAATGGAAGGCGCAACCGTTTGCAGCCGTACGGGCGGAGCGGTAGGTGCGGCCGGTTTCGGCCGGACGGGTGGAGCGGAAGGCTTAGCCGGTTGCGTCCGGACGGGAGGAACCGAAGGCGCGGCCGATTGCGGCCGGACCGCGGCCGGCCTTTCCGCCGGAATGTCCCCGGGGGCGGCTTCGTTCACCTGTTTCAGGCGGATGGCCTCCCCCGGCCTGTCCGCACCGCTCGTGCCGGGCGCTTTGCCGCTTCCGTCCGCATGCAGGGCCGCCACGGCCAGCGCCGCCGCCAGGATGGCCGACAGCATCAGGAGGATCACCCGAATGACGGGCCTGCCGATGTCCTCGGCCGCCGTTTTCCATCCCGCTTCCCTTGCATGCTGCACGTTTTTCATGCGATTGTCGCTCCGAAATGCCCTCATTGGAATTCCACCCGACTTTTGCCTGCCATTTCACGGGAACTCGACGCTTCAGCGGCATGCTCCGCTTTGGAACGTATCCGTCCACAAATGGAACAGCCCGTAATTGACGGGCTTCACTTCGATGCGCGGTTCGTGCTGCCAGCGGATTTCCTCCAGCCGCTGCCGGCGCTCGGCTTCCACGGCGTCCCGCTCTTCCGGCGAGAGACCGGGATCCGCAAGGCGTTCGTCATAGTAGGCGCCGACGCGCGCTTCCTCTTCCGCCAGCCGCCGGCGCGCGTCTTCCGCCCAGTCGTGGTTTTGCCGGGCCAGATGGCCGAGCACGCTTTTCTCCAGCAAACTTGCGGCCCGCTCCAGCGAGATCGTTTCGCCGATCATCGTGCCCGGCGGCATGACGGGCGACAGGCGGCGCCGCGCCACTTCGGGGAAAAAATCCCCGACGATTTCCCCGGTGGAAAGATGAACGCCCAGCGACATCAATTCTTCCCGTTTCCGGTCGCAGACAAAACTGATTTTGTAATTGACGCCGAGCCACGTGGCGTAACGGCGGGAGAACGGGTTCGCGGAAGGGGCGGGCGGCGGGCCGGCGGCCGCCAGGGACGTCTGCGCGCCGGACAGCGCCGCGGACGGTGGACCGGACCGCGTGGCGGGTGAAGAAGGGCCGGCCGCAGCGGCGGACGGCGACGGGCGGGATGCGATTCCCGGCACATCGGACGGTGATGGCGGCTCCTCGAACAGCTGGAGGCAGGCGCCCCTCCGGCAGGCGGACGCCACCAGCTGGTCCAGCCGGCGGGACCCGAACACGAGCGTCTCTTCCAGCGTGCGCCCGGGCTGTGGCGCAACGGGCGGCAGGCCGTGCAGCACGGACAAACCGGACGCCCCCGCCCGCCCCGGCTGCCCGTCCGGCGACGACTTCGCCTTCTCCCGTTCATGCCCTTCGGGATCGAGGATGAACCGGAAGCTCAACGTTTCCGGTTCCGCGCCGGTTCGCTCCACGAAGTTCCAGTAGTAGTCCCGGCCGGTCAGTTCGCGGTCCGCCTCCGGCGACAGTTTCACGGTCAGATGGACCGGCGTCTTTTCGAGGATGGTGCATCCGGCGGCGGCAAAATACCGCTCGCAAAACGAAGCGATCTGCTCCTTGTTCATCGGTTCACCGCCGGCCCCTCCGCCGCCGGATGCGCCGCCCGGTCCGCCAGGAGCCGGCTTCGGACGGCATGGAACGAATCGCCGAGCTCGTCCAGGCGCCGGCGGATTTCCTGATCGTCCCGCGCCTCCAGCAAAATTTGCGAAAGCCGGGTCTCGAGCGGCGTGTCGCCTTCCCATTTTTCCAGAATGGCTTCCAATTCGCCGATCACCATTTCGAACATGTTGATTTTTTCATGAAGCAAATGGACGATGTGTTCCTCGATGGTGCCGAGGGTGCACAGGTTGTAGATGTTGACGTCCCGTTCCTGGCCGAGCCGGTGCACCCGCCCGATCCGCTGCTCCACCCGCATCGGGTTCCAGGGCAGGTCGAAATTGATGATGTTGCGGCAAAATTGCAGGTTGATCCCTTCGCCGCCGGCCTCGGTGGCGACCAGCACCTGGCCGCGGCCGCGGAACAGGTCCATCATCCAGTCTTTCTTGCCGCGGTTCATGCCGCCCCGGTACGGAACGGCCACGAGGCCTTGCTGCTTGAAGTAGTGCAGCAAATATTCCTGCGTGGCCCGGTATTCCGTGAACACGATCGCCTTTTCGCCCAGTTCGCGGATCAGCTCGAGCGTTTTCCCGGCTTTCGTGTTGGCCGTGATTTTTTTGATCACGTTGACGAGATCCCAGATGCGGGCGCGGAAAGGCGAATGTTCCGGCGTTTTTTTGAACAGGTTGACGAGGGTGAGGAACACCGCGTCCCGGCTGGAACACACTTCCCGCTGCAGCGTGACGAGGGAAAGCTGGCTGCCGGCGGCGATCCCGGCCTCCCGGCACCGGTCGCGGACGAATTCGGTCACCCCCCGGTACAGCTCCATTTCCTCGTCCGACAGAACGAGGGGGATGTTCCGCACGTGCCGCTTCGTGAAGGCGATGCCGCCGTCGCTGCGGCGGTTGCGGATCATCACCTTGGCCAGTTCCGCCTGGAGCCGCTCGCCGTTTTTGGGCGTGCGCCGGCTGAGCACGTAGTCGGCCTGGAACCGGCTCTGTCCGCCGAGATGGCCGGGCTTCAGCATGGTGATCAGGTTGTACAGTTCGGCCATGTCGTTCTGCACCGGCGTGGCGGTGAGCAGCAGGCAATACTTTTTGCGGATCGCCTGGACGAACCGGTAGTTGGACGTTTTCCGGTTTTTCAGCTTGTGGGCTTCGTCGACGATCAGCATGTCATAATCCTGCGCCAGCACGATGTCCCGGTGGGGGGCGCGCTTGGCGGTGTCCATGGAGGCCACGAGAATGTCATAGTGGGTCCACATGTAGTCTTTCTTTTGCGCCACGGCTGGAATGCCGAACTTCTGGTTCAGCTCCCGCACCCACTGCAGCACGAGGGAAGCGGGCACGAGAATGAGGGCGCGCCGCACGAGCCCCCGGACGATGTATTCCTTCAGCACGAGACCGGCTTCGATCGTCTTGCCGAGGCCGACTTCGTCGGCGAGGATGGCCCGTCCCCCGAGTTCGTGGATGACGCGGCGGGCCGCTTCCAGCTGATGGGGCATCGGCTCGAAGCCATTCAGGCGGGACAGGCATTCCAGGTCGTCGAACCGGCGGATGAGCCGGCTTTCCGTCGCCTCCCAGGCCAGCTTCGCCATTTCCCAGCTGTCCCACGGGCCGTTCTGCCGCCTGCGCGCATCCAGATCCGCGACCCAGTCCCGGGAAAAATGAACCTCCACCCGGCCGTCGAGCGGCACGACGACGGTGCTGGCGGATGTCACGGTTTGGGCCACCCCCTCGAATAGACTGACATCTAGTATGCGCATTTCCGCCGGCTTTCATGACTTGCCGCGCGGATCATCCGCGATTCGGCTATAATGATGGAAGAATGCGGACCAATAAGAGAGGGGCGATCCCCATGGGCGCTTCCGTTCACCATCTTTCGGCGGAAGGGGCGGAACCCGCGGAAAGGCCCGTCTGGCGGCTGGTCCGTTCCGGCCGGTGTTCCCCGGCGGAAAACATGGCCATCGACGAGGCGATCCTGATCGGCGTCGGGGGAGGCCACTCCCCGCCGACGCTGCGATTTTACGGCTGGAAGCCGGCCGCGCTGTCCATCGGCTATTTCCAGAAGGCGGAGGACGAAGTCGACCTTCATGAGCTCAGGCGCCGCGGCCTCGGCTTCGTCCGGCGCCCGACGGGCGGCCGCGCGGTTTTGCACGACAACGAATTGACCTACAGCGTCATCGTGCCGGAGTCTCATCCCGGCATGCCGGCCAGCGTGGGGGACGCGTGCCGGCTTCTGAACAGGGGCCTTGCTTGCGGTCTCCGACGGCTTGGCATCGACGCGCGGCCGGCCGGTCTTCCCGACGGCGGGAAGCGGCCCGTATCCCCGGCCGCCTCGGCGGCCTGCTTCGATTCGCCGTCCTCGTACGAGCTGGTGGCCGGCGGCCGCAAAATCGCCGGCTCCGCCCAGATGCGCCAGAGGGGCGCCATTCTCCAGCACGGTTCCGTCCCCTTCGAACTGGACGCCGATCTTCTTTATGCCGTGCTCCGCTTTTCGTCGGAACGGATCCGCGACCGGATGAAAGCCGCGTTTGCGGACAGGGCCGCCGCCGTCAACGACCTGCTGAGGCGGGCGGGCGCGCCGCCCGTCACGCCGGAGGCGGCGGAGGATGCCTTCACCGCCGGGTTTGAAGAAGGCCTCGGCATCCGGCTGGTGCCCGGCGGCCTGACGGACGAGGAGCGGGAGACGGCCGGCAGGCTGGCGCGGGAGAAATACGGCAGCGACGGATGGAACCTGCGGCGATGAGCCGCTCTATTTTTTTTTGCCCGATGCGCCCGGTTCCGAAGGCGATCCCGGGGGCCGTCCCGCCGGCGGGCGGGCCGGCCGGCTTTCGCCGCGGCCGCCGGGCGGACGCCGGCTGTGTCTGATGTCACATGAAAAAGAACCGGGGAGTGGTATTTTGATAGTGGGTTTTCATCGGACTGAACGCCTCGGGAGGGGAGAGACGAATGAGTTTGCTGAAAACGAAAAACGAACGCGGCTTTTTTGAAATCCGCCTCGAATCGATCGGCGGCCTCGGCGCCAACCTCGCCGGCAAAATGCTGGCCGAGGCCGGCGTCATGGGAACCGGCCTGAACGGCTGCAGCTTTTCGTCCTACGGTTCGGAGAAAAAGGGGACGCCCGTGAAAAGCTTCATCCGGTTTTGCGAACCGGACATGGAAATCCGCGACCACAGCCCGATCGAACGGCCCCACGTCGTCGGCGTGTTCCACGAAGCGCTGTACAAGACGGTGGACGTGGCGGCGGGACTCCTGCCGGGAGGCGTCGTGCTGGTCAACTCGACGCGCCCGGCGGAAGAAATCGCCCGCGACCTGAAGCTGACCCACGGCACGCTGGCCATCGTGGACGCCCTCGGCATCGCCGTGGAGGAAAAAACGAGGGTGAACACCGCCATGCTTGGCGCGCTGTTCCGCATCTGCGACTTCCTCGACCCGGAAGCGATGCGCCAGGTCATCCGCGGCACCTTCGAGAAAAAGTATCCGCACCTCGTGGAGCCGAACCTGCGAACCTTCGACCGCGGCTATTCGGAAGTGCGGTTTGAGGAAATCGTTCTCGACGGGGTACGGAAAGATCCGCCGCCGTTCGTGCGGGGCGAACCGCTGCTCGGCTACCGGACGCAGCTGCCCGGCGGCCTGCTCACCAACATGGCCAGCAGCGTGCTGAAGGATCTGAGCGGTTCCCGGCAAGGGTTCCTGCCGCAGTTCAATGCGGAAAAATGCATCAACTGCGCGCAGTGCGACACCGTCTGCCCGGACCTGTGCTTCGTCTGGGAGCAGGCGCCGGACAAGCGGGGCAACATGCAGATGTTCCTGCGCGGCATCGACTACCGGTATTGCAAGGGGTGCCTGAAATGCGTCGACGCCTGCCCGACGCAGGCGCTGACGGAACTGCGCGAAGTGCCCGGCTATGCCGAAGCCAACCGGCTGCCGCAACATTTTCCGTACGTAGGGGAGGCGATCTGACATGGCATTGAAGGAAGAAGAACTGAAACAGGCGGGCACGGCCGTCGCCGCCCAGAAGACGGTGTTTGAATCGGGCAACGAGCTGGCGGCCATGGCGGCGGCGCAAATCGACTACCACATCATGGGCTACTACCCGATCACGCCGTCCACGGAAGTGGCGCAATATCTGGATGCCATGAAAACCCGGGGCGAACACAACATCAAGCTCATCGCCGCCGACGGCGAGCACGGTTCCGCCGGCCTCTGCTACGGCGCGGCGGTGGCCGGGGCGCGGGTGGTCAATGCCACCAGCGCGCAAGGGTTCCTGTACATGATCGAGCAGCTGCCGGTGCAGTCCGGCACCCGGTTCCCGATGGTGATGAACCTGGTCACCCGGGCGGTCAGCGGCCCGCTGGACATCCGCGGCGACCACTCCGACCTGTACTACGGACTGAACATCGGCTGGGTGATCCTGACGGCGAAGACGCCGCAGGCGGTCTACGACATGAACATCATGGCCCTCCGGATCGCCGAGCATCCCGACGTGCGGCTGCCGGTCATCGTGGCCTATGACGGGTTCTTCACGAGCCACCAGAAGCGGCGGGTGCAAATTTTTGCCGACAAGAAAACGGTCCGGGACTTTGTCGGTCCGCTGCCGAAAGGATTCCCGAACGTCGTCGACCCGGCCAATCCGGTGGTCATCGGCGCCTACATGGGCGGGGAAGACCTGACGAACAACCACTACCAGCTGTCCGAGGCGATCGAGCGGGCGGGCGAAGTGTTCAAGGAAGTCGCCCGGGAATACGCGGCGATCTCCGGACGCCATTATGAACCGGTGGAAACGTACCGCATGGACGACGCCGAAGTGGCCGTGTTCCTGCTCAATTCCGCCTTCGAAACGGCGAAGGACACGGTGGACCGGCTGCGCGCCCAGGGGCTCAAGGTCGGCGCCATCAGCCCGAACATCATCCGTCCGTTCCCGGCGGCGGAAATCGCCAAGGCGCTGTCCGGCTGCAAGGCGGTGCTGGTCGGCGAACGCGCCGATTCCTACGGCGGCAAGGGCGCCAACATGACCCACGAAGTGCGCTCCGCCCTGCAGGCGGCCGGCAACGGCAAGACGATCGTGCTGAGCCGCATTTTCGGTCTCGGCGGCACCGACTTCTACGAAGAGGACGCCGAAGCGTTCTTCCGCCTGGCGCTTGACGCCGCGGCGAAGGGCTTCGCCGAGAAACCGTTCGACTATTACGGCGCCACCCCGGGCAAAGAGGAAAACCGGCTGAAACCGGTCATCAAGCCGATGCACGGCGACACCTTCAAAACCGGCCTGATCAAGGTGACGAAGGACGAAGAAACGGGCCGGCTGAACGTGAAAATTCCGCCCCTCCGGCAGCTGACGGCCAAGCCGAAGCGGTTCGCCGCCGGCCACGGCGCCTGCCCGGGCTGCGGCATCATGCCGGCGCTGGAGCTGTTCTTCAAGGGCATCGAAGGCGACGTGGTGACCCTGTTCCAGACGGGCTGCGCCTACATCATCACGTCCGGCTATCCGTACAACTCCCACAAGCAAAGCTTCATCCACAACCTGTTCCAGAACGGGCCGGCCACCCTGTCCGGCACGGTGGAAGCGTTCCTGGAAATGAAGCGGCGCGGCGAGATCGAAGTGTCCGACGACGTCACCTTCGTCATGGTGACCGGCGACGGCGGCATGGACATCGGCATGGGCTCGGCCATCGGCACGGCGCTGCGCAACCACAAGATGATCATTCTGGAATACGACAACGAAGGCTACATGAACACCGGCGCCCAGCTGTCCTATTCCACGCCCCTCGGCCATCAGACGAGCACGTCGGGCGTCGGCAAGGCACAGCGGGGCAAGGCGTTCCACCACAAGGACACGGCGCAGATCATGGCCGCCACGAACATTCCGTACGTGTTCACCGGGTGCGAAGCCTACCCGCAGGACCTGGTCAAGAAGGCGGCCAAGGCCCAATGGTACGCGCAAAACGAAGGCATGGTGTACGGCAAGCTGCTGATTGCCTGCCCGCTCAACTGGCGTTCGGAAGACCGGATGGGCGAAAAGATCGTCAAGGCGGCGGTCGACTCCTGCTTCTTCCCGCTCTATGAAGTGGAGAAGGGCGTCACCACCATCACCGTCAATCCGGAAGACAAGAACCAGCGCATTCCGGTGTCCGATTGGCTCAAGCTGATGGGCAAGACGAAGCACCTGCTGCGTCCGGAAAACGCCGACCTGCTTGCCGAATTCGAAAACGAAGTGGAGCGCCGCTGGCAGCGCCTGAAGGCGAAGCACGAAAACCCGGTTCTGTAAGCCGGGCTCGGACCGCGTCCCTCGCGGCTGCTTTGGCTTCTTCATCGCATTCCGACCTGCTGCACTTTTCGTGCAGCAGGTTTTTTGATGGGATCCGCATGCCGGCCCGTCCGGCGGGCGTCTTTCAACCTTGTGCGGCTTGCCGTCTGTGACGTACGTCAACACGTGCCGGCACACCCTCCGATACAATGAAAGAAACCTGAAAGCAAAAAGAGAGGCGCGTTCGCTTCGGCAGCGAGCCGGTCGGAGGGGAGGAAACCGCGAACATGTCCGATCTGCTGGAAATGCTGTACAGGGAACAAACCCTGCGGCGCGGCGAACTGATCGAACTGTTGGACAGGCTGGACGGGGACGAAAGCCTTCGCCAGCGGCTGTACCGCTACGCGCTGGCCGTTCGCGTCTGCATGTATGGCAATCGCGTGTTTCTGCGCGGGTTGATCGAGTTTTCCAGCTTCTGCAGGAAAGACTGCCTGTATTGCGGACTGCGCCGGTCGAACCGCGACGCCGGACGCTACCGGATGACCGTGGACGAGATTCTGGCCTGTTGCGAGGAAGGCTACCGGCTCGGCTTTCGCACCTTCGTGCTGCAAAGCGGGGAAGACATGTGGTACACCGCCGACCGGCTGGAGAGCCTGATCCGGCAAATCAAGGGGCGGTTTCCGGAAGCGGCCCTCACCCTGTCCGTCGGGGAGCGGCCGCGGGAGGAGTACGAACGCTTTTTCCGGGCGGGAGCGGACCGGTTCCTGCTTCGCCACGAAACGGCGTCCCGGCCGCTGTACAGGCGTCTCCACCCGGACGCTTCCTTCGAGGAGCGCGTCCGCTGCCTGCGGGATTTGAAGGACATCGGCTACCAGGTGGGAGCCGGATTCATGGTCGGGCTGCCCGGCCAGACGAACGAAGATCTGGCGGAAGATCTCCTGTTTCTGAAGAACCTGGAACCGGACATGGTCGGCATCGGACCGTTCATCCCCCACAGCCGGACGCCGCTGGCCGGGCAGGGCGGGGGCACCGTGGAAAAAACCCGGGTGATGGTGGCCCTGACCCGGCTGATGCTGCCGGAAGCGAACATCCCGGCCACGACGGCCCTCGGCACGCTGCAGCCCGACGGCCGGGAACTGGCCCTGCTCGCCGGCGCCAACGTGATGATGCCCAACCTGACGCCGACGGCGTACCGCCCGAAATACGCGCTGTACGAAAACAAGATCTGCAACGACGACGAGGCGTCCGTCTGCCTCGGCTGCCTGAACATGCGCATCCGCCTGGCGGGATTCGAGGTGGACATGGGGCGGGGCGACAGCGCAAGCTATCTTGCAAGGCGCGGGAAGGACCAGGCCGTGCCCGCCACGTGACGCCGCGCGGCCGCGCCGTGTTGCCGATGCAGGCGGGCATTTGGCGCAAACCAATGCGGACGGATCCATTCGCAAAAAAAAGACGTTTCCGGCCCCGGGAAGGGGGGAAACGTCTTTTTTTTTTTTGCCGACGGGCGCTTTCCGTTTTGCCGACGGGCGCCGGCCGGAACGCCGGTCAGGATGCCAGTTTTTCCATCTCGTCGAGCAGGTCGCGGAACACGTCCATCGCCTGGCGGATCGGCTCGGGACGGGACATGTCCACGCCCGCCCGCTTCAGGATGTTGATGGAATAGTCGCTGCCGCCGCTTTTCAGGAACCCGATGTACCGATCCACCGCCGGCGCGCCTTCCTCCAGGATCTGCCTGGCGAAGCTCGTCGCCGCCGCGAACCCGGTGGCGTATTTGTACACATAGAAGCTGGAGTAGAAATGCGGGATGCGCGCCCACTCCATCTCGATGTCCCGGTCGACGGTCATCGCATCGCCGTGGTATTTCACGTTGAGGCCGTAATACAGCTCCGACAGCGCCTGCGGCGTCAGCGCCTCGCCCCGTTCGGCCATTTCGTGGATGAGCTTTTCGAATTCGGCGAACATCGTCTGGCGGAACACCGTGGTCCGGAACTGGTCGGCGTAGTAGGTGAGCAGGTACAGCTTGCCCTTCGGATCGCCGATCGTTTTGAGCAGGTGGTCCATCAGGAGCGCCTCGTTCAGCGTGGAGGCCACTTCCGCCAGGAAGATGGTGTATTGGGCATCCCGGTACGGCTGGTTGTGGTCCGAATACCAGGAATGGATGGCGTGCCCCATTTCATGGGCCAGGGTGAACATGCTGTTCAGGTTGTCCTTGTGGTTGAGCAGCACGTACGGATGGGTGCCGTATGCGCCCCAGCTGTAGGCGCCGCTGCGCTTGCCCTCGTTTTCGTACACGTCGATCCAGCCGCCGTCGAAGCCTTCCCGGAGCACCCGCCGGTAATCGTCGCCGAGGGGCGCCAGCCCGTCGTACACGATCTTTTTCGCTTCCTCGTAGGTCACGGGCATGTCGTAGTCGGGGACGAGCGGCGCAAACAGGTCGTACATGTGCAGCTCGTCGACGCCGAGCAGCTTCTTGCGCAGGGCCATGTAACGGTGCAGGAGCGGCAGGTGTTCGTGGATCGTCGCGATCAGGTTTTCGTAGACGCTGACGGGAATGTTGTCGGAAAACAGCGCCATCTCCAGCGCCGACGCATATTTCCGGGCCCGGGCGTAGAACAGGTTTTTCGTCACGTTGGCGCTCAGGGTGGCGGCCAGCGTGTTTTTCTGCTTTGCGTATGTATCGTACATCGCCTTGAACGCCCCGCGGCGCACGTCCCGGTTGCGGCTTTCGAGGAACTGGATGTAGTTGCCGTGGGTCAGCTCGACCTCTTCGCCCTTGTCATTTTTCACCTTCGGGAATTTCATGTCGGCGTTGTTGATCATCCCGAAAATCGTGCCCGGCGCCTGGGCGAGATTGCCGACCTGCGCCAGAAGCGCCTCTTCCGTTTTGGACAGCACGTGGGGTTTCTGACGCAGCATTTCCTGCAGCGTAAACCGGTAGGGCGCAAGCCCGGGATCGTCGATGAACGCTTTCAGCCGTTCCTCGGACAGCGACAGGATTTCCGGCGTGATGAAGCTCGTCGCCTCCCCGACCTGCACGTACAGCTTTTTCGCCTTGTCGGACAGCGCCATGTTGACCGGATCGCGCATGTCCTCGTGATGGCGCATGTTGGCGTAGACGTACAGCCGTTCGGCATGAAGCCCGAGCCGGTCTTCCAGTTCGAAGCATTGCTTCAGCTTCGCGGGATCGTCCAGGGTCCCCTCGAAGGCGCGGATTTCGTCAATCAGCTTCAGCACCGTCTCGTACTCCGCGTCCCAGGACGCCTGATCGGGAAACAGGTCCTCCAGGCGCCATTTGAATTCCGGACTGATGTCTTCGCGCTTCGCCACCTGATTCATGGAATCCCTCCTCCAGTCGTTGGCCCCGGCGGCAGCCGGCAGGGCGGCCAGCACGGTGCAGGCCAGCGCCGCGGCGGCAGCCGCGCCGAACATCCGTCGCATCGGCCCACCTCCTCGCGTTTTCCACGGGATAGTATGGCCGACGGCTGGCCGATTATCTCTTCCCTGTCATCTTAACACATTCGGCGGCGGGCGGGAAAATGAAGAATGGCCGGTCGATGCGGAAAAATCCCGAATCGGCCGGCCGTTTTTCGAAGGATGGAACGGACTACGGGAAAAAGGAACGGATCATGAGCGCAAAGGCCGAAACCACCATGACGGCGGCCAGCAAGGCCAGCGGGCGGCGAAGCTTGTCCGGCAGCGAATCCCGCTTCATGATCAAAACCAGGGCGAAGGAAAAGGCGACAACGAGAAAGATGGCGACCGTTTCCGCCAAGCCGGATCACCCCGCTTCAGGTTTACGAACCCGCCGATTCGCCACGGGCTTCCTGCGCCTTCCGCCTGCGCATGTCGACCGTCAGTTTGCCGGCCATGAGCACCGCGGCCACCACCGCGGCAATCAGGGCATACTTGAAGGCGGCATGCCGCTCGAAGAAGGCGTGGACGAGCCGCTCGTCGACCAGCATTTTGCCGGCGGTGTAGGCCAGCACGCCGGATCCGACGTACAGGAGCGCCGGAAACCGGTTGATCAGCCGGATGATGAGCATGCTGCCCCAGACGACGATCGGCACGCTGACGGCCAGACCGATGATGACGAGTCCCATGTGGCCGTGGGACGCGCCGGCGATGGCCAGCACGTTGTCCAGGCCCATGGCGGCGTCGGCAATGATGATGGTGCGGATGGCGGCCCACAGGCTGGCGGCGGGCTTGACGCCGTGATCTTTGCCGTCGTCCTCCACCAGCAGCTTGTACGCGATGTACAGCAGGAACAGGCCGCCGATCAGCATGAGGCCGGGAATTTTCAGCAGCCAGACGACCACGAAGGTGGCCAGCACGCGGACGAGGACGGCGCCTCCCGTGCCGAGCCAGATGACCAGTTTCTGTTTGGACTTGTCCAGATTGCGCGCCGCCATGCCGATGACGATGGCGTTGTCGCCGGCCAGCACGAGGTCGATGATGATGATGCTGAACAGGGCGACGAACCATTCAGACGAAAACCACTCCATACGGTTCCTCCCAATTCTCCCGAAATGCCGGATGCCGGTCGGGCATCACGAAGAGGGGCCTTCCCGTCCTGGCGGGCAAGGCCCACAAAAAAGACCTTTATCCCGCAGGATAAAGGTCTGGCCGCAACCGATTGCCGGTGCCGGGCAGCCGGGGCCGGAAGGCCCGAATTGACGACTGCTCCGCGAAGCTACTCCCCTTTAGCCGTTCATGACGGAAAGGATGATTTTTGTCACCATTATACATAAAGGAACAAGCCCGATCAACCAAAAAATTGTGCGCAAACAGGAGAAAAACGGCCGCCGGGGGAAGCGGCGGAAATGGGCTAACCCGAGGGCGGCGGAAAATCGGCAGGCGGAGGGCGGCGAAAAAAGACGGCGGAAAAAAGATGCGCGGATAATCCGGCCCGGCGGGCGAATACTATCCGATGCAGCAGCGCGGGCAACGCGCGATGCAGCCAATGAAACACCGCATCGGGAGGTTGGCGCCTCATGAGGGGCACGGTCAAATGGTTCAACAACGAGAAGGGATACGGCTTCATCCATTCGGATGAAGGCGAGGACGTGTTCGTCCATTACACGGGCATCGAAGGCGAAGGGTTCAAGACGCTGGAGGAAGGGCAGCTGGTGGAATTCAACATCGTGCGGGGCGAACGCGGACCGCAGGCGACGGACGTGGTCAAGCTCTGAAAAGGCGGGCGGGGCAGGCCGCGCGGATCGGGAACGGCCGGTGCCGCGACACAGCCCGAACGCCGCAGGCCGGATCGATCCGGCCTGTTTTTGTCTTCCCGGACCGGTTTTTGCGGCGCGCCGGACCGGCGGGCCGTCCGTTACCGGCGGCGTGCCCCTTTTTCATTTCGCTGTGCGGCATGCCTTTGACGCCGGGCTGCCCTCCGTGTTACATTAGCGAATATGCGGAATTCACGGCGGGTGATGCGTTTGGGCGCGGAAGCATGGTTTCGCCCCGACCGGCGGCTTGGCATTTTGCTTCCCGACCTGCCGCGGCCGTGGGAGGATCTGGACGCGTCCGAGAAGCTGGAAGCCGCGGCGGTCTGGGAATCGATCCGCGCCGGCATTCCGGACCGCATCCGGGAGCTGGAGGCGGACATTTCCCGCCTGCTGGAGCGGCTTTCCGGCGAAACGGATTTCGCGGCGTGCTGCAGGCTGAACGCGGAGATCGCCGATTTGGCCGGCCGGATCAATGAACTCAACATTTGGTTCAGGACCGAACCGGATGTCGGGGATGAGGGGCCGGCCGCGGAAGGCGGGCCGGCCGGCCGGGCGGCATCCGGCGATTCGGAAAACCGGCGGCGAAGCCCGCCGGGCAAACGATGAGAAGCGGGTGGTGCGCAAGTGGCCGGCACGGACAACGGCACGGACAACCGGCATCGGTTTCCCCGCGCCGCGGCGCCGCGCAATCCGGCATCGCTCATGTGGCGCTATTATCGGTACATCCTGCCGGAAGTGCGGCGCCTGCTGGCGCATTGGCACAGCCGGGCCGAACGGATTCCCGACCCCGAGCTGCGCCGCCAGGCCCTCGCCAGCCTGGCCCACAAACGGTTCCATTGCGAAGGCGGCGCGGTATACGCGGCCCTCAATCCGGCCTGGCGGCACGTCCTCGTTCCGCTCATCGTCGCCTTCCAGACGATCAGCGACTATCTGGACAATCTTTGCGACCGCAGCACCTCGACGGACGGCCGCGACTTTCGGCGTTTGCACCAGGCGATGCTGGACGCGGTCATGCCGGAAACGGAGCCGGCGGACTATTACGCGTTCCATCCCGAAAAGGATGACGGCGGCTATTTGCGCGACCTGACGGCGGCATGCCGGAAGGCCGTGGCGGCGCTGCCGTCCTACGGCGTGGTGAAACCCCATGTCATCCGGCTGGTCGGCCTGTATGCCGACCTGCAGGTATACAAGCACCTGCCGCACGCCATTCGCGAAGCGTCGCTTCTCGAATGGTGGAGCCGGTACCGGGACGGACATCCGGAGCTCCTGTGGCAGGAATTCGCCGCGGCGACGGGGTCGACCCTCGGCGTGTTCATGCTGTTCGCCGCCGCGGCGGACGGGGCGCTGCCGGAAGGGAAGGCCGCGCGCATCGCGGAGGCGTATTTTCCCTATTTGTGCGCCGAGCACATTCTGCTGGACTATCTGATCGACCAGCAGGAAGACCGGGAAGGCGGCGATCTCAATTTCTGCGGCTACTATGCCGACGCCCGGCATGCCGCGGAGCGCATCCGCCTGATCGCGGAAGAAGCGTCCAGGCGAGCGGAGCGGCTCGACGAGCCGGCGTTTCATCGCATGATCGTCCAGGGACTCATCGCCCTGTATTTGTCCGATCCGAAGGCCGGCCGCCAGCTGCCGGTGCGGAAGGCGCGGCGCATCCTGATGCGGGGCAGCCCGCTCATGCGGCTGTTTTTCTGGGCGAACAGCATGGTGGTGCGCACCATCCCGTGATCCTTTCGATTGTCCATATATTTGCGATACATACCGGGGAGGAATGATCCATGTCCATTCAATCGATAGCGGTTTTGACCAGCGGCGGCGATTCCCAGGGGATGAACGCCGCAGTTCGCGCCGTCGTGCGCAGCGCCCTGTTCCACGGCATCCGCGTGTATGGCGTGCAGCGGGGCTACCAGGGGCTGATCAAGGACGACATCCGCGAAATGGACCTGCGCAGCGTCGGCGACATCATCCAGCGGGGCGGCACGATTTTGCAGACGGCCCGCTGCAAGGAATTCGAGACGCCGGAAGGCCAGCGGCTGGCCGCCGACAACCTGCGCAAGCACGGCATCGACGGGCTGGTGGTCATCGGCGGCGACGGCTCGTACCGGGGCGCCCAGAAGCTGAGCCAGCTCGGCATCAAGACGATCGGCATTCCGGGCACCATCGACAACGACATCCCCTACACCGATTTCACCATCGGCTTCGACACGGCCGTCAGCATCGTGGTGGACGCCATCAACAAGCTGCGCGACACGATGACGAGCCACGAGCGTTCGTCCGTCGTCGAAGTGATGGGCCGCCATTGCGGCGACATCGCCCTGTACGCCGGCGTCGCCAGCGGCGCCGAAACGATCCTCGTGCCGGAAGTGCCGCACGACCTGGACGAGGTGGCGCGCCGCATGAAGGAAAACTTCAGCCATGGCAAGCGCCACAGCATCATCGTCGTCGCCGAAGGGGTCGGCCGGGGCGAAGACATCGCCCGGGAAATTTACGAGCGAAACGGCATCGAATCCCGCGTGACGGTGCTCGGCCACATCCAGCGGGGCGGCACGCCGACCCACAACGACCGGATTCTGGCCAGCCGTTTGGGCGACTTTGCGGTGCAGCGGCTGCTGGCCGGCGATTCGGGCAAGGGCGTCGGCATCGTCAACGGCAAGCTGACGGCGACGGACATCGAGCTCATCGTGAGCACCAAGAAGCCGTTCAACATGGAACTGTACGAGCTTGCCCTCCGGCTGTCCCAGTAAAGGCGGGCGCACGAAACCTGAGATGCATGAAATGCCATTCGCGGCAGAAGAAATATGAAATGCATGAAATCCGGTTCGCGCACAAACCGAACCGGATTTCATGCATCTCAGGGATTTCGCTGCCGCCGCCGGCACCGCAGGAACCGCTGCCGGCAACGCCCGATCAGCCGCCGCCCCCGCTGCCCGATTCGGCTTCTGTGGCGGCTTCGTCGACCTTGGCGTAATCGACGCCCTTCGTATAGCGGTTGGAGGCGTTCCACAGCAAAAATTCGCGGATGCCGTTGTCCGACAGGGCGCGGATTTGCTCCTCCACTTCACGCTTGCCGTACTTGATGTGGCCTTTCACCCAGGTGGCGGTGAAATCCTGGATCCACGGGCGGATGATCGGCTTTTCGCCCGATTCTTCCAGCGGCCGCAGCTTTTCCAGCGTGTCCGCCATGGCGCCGTTCACCGTGGCGTACGGATGGGCGTCCGGCACCTGGTTGCCGAACCAGCCGGCGCTGTAATGGCTCGGATACACCATCGGGCTGATGACGTCCACGTGGCGGGAAATTTCGACAAAATCCTGGCCGATCCCTTCGGCGGCCGGCACGGAGGCGGCGTATCCGAAAATGTCCACGGACACGCGGACGCCCAGCGGATGGAGCTGTTCCCTGGCATAGGCGACGAAATCGGCGATCACTTTCGTGCGGGCTTCATCCGTCCGTTCGTAGACGAGGGTGTCGGCCCGCTTCTCGAACCCTTCCGGGAACCGCACGTAGTCGAACTGGATTTCCTTGAAGCCCAGCCGGGCCGCTTCCTTCGCCACTTCCACGTTGTACTCCCACACCTCTTTCAGGTACGGGTTGACGAAGGATTCGCCGCGGCCGTTTTTCCAGACGCTGCCGTCCGGGTTCAGAAACGACCATTCCGGCTTGATCTTCGACAGAACGGTGTCCTTGAAGACGACGATCCGGGCGATCGGATAGATGCCGTTTTCCTCCAGCACGGGCATGAGCTTTTTCATGTCGATGATCTTCTTCGCCGTGCCCAGTTCCCGGACGACGGGCAACTCCGATTCATGGGTGACGTGGCCCCAATCGTCCTTCAGGTCGATGACGAGGGCGTTCAGTTCCGTTTCGTTCAGCAGCTCAACCAGTTCGCTCAGCCTGGCGCCCCCGGCGCTGTGGGCGGTGGCGTAGACGCCGCGAATCGGCGGGGTGTCCGGCGCGGGGTCGATTTTCCCTGCCGGCGCGGGTTCGCCTGTCTGGTCCGCCTCCGGCGATCCGGCCGGTTCCTCTCCGGCGGCGGCCGCCTCCAGCCGCTCGGTGGCGGCGGCGAGCCGTTCCGCGGTGATGTCCGGATGATCGGCGGAAACGTCTCCCCAAAGCATCAGCAGCGCAGCCAGTATGATGTCCATTCGCGTCCCTCTCCCTCGTCAACTTCTGCTCTTCTACATTATATGACAATCCGTGACAAACCGACAGGGAAAAAGGACCCTGCCGCGGCCCGGGGGGGCGGATGGCCGCCGGGCCTTGATTTTGCTCCGGAAGCGGAATCTGCTATAGTGAAAATGGAAAACGGAACGCGGGCGGCCCGGTCGTTTGGCCGGCCCGGAACGAAACGGGGAGGCATGGGCATGAAATACAGACCGCTCGGGAAAACGGGTTTTTCCGTCAGCGAGATCAGCTTCGGCACGTGGGCCATCGGCGGATCGTGGGGAAAGACGGATGACGCGGAGTCGCTCCGGGCCCTCGCCCGGGCCATCGAAATGGGCGTCAATTTTTTCGATACGGCCGACGTGTACGGCGACGGCCACAGCGAGCGGCTGCTGGCCAAGGCCACGAAAGGGATGGAGGACCGCATCTGGATCGCCACGAAGTTTTGCCGCGCCGGCGACATCCATGACCCGGCCACCTATTCGGAGAAACGGGTGCGCGAATTTTGCGAGGGGAGCCTCAAGCGGCTGGAGCGGGACGTGATCGACCTGTACCAGATCCACTGCCCGCCGACGGACATTTTGCGCGACGGCGCGGTGTTCGAGGTGCTGGACAAGCTGCGGGCGGAAGGCAAAATCCGGCATTACGGCGTCAGCGTGGAAACGGTGGAGGAAGGCCTCATCTGTCTGGAAAACCCGAACGTGGCGGCGCTGCAGGTCATTTTCAACATCTTCCGGCAGAAACCGCTGGAGAAGCTGCTGCCGGAGGCGCGCCGGCGCGGGGTCGGCATCCTCGCCCGCCTGCCGCTCGCGAGCGGCCTTCTGACCGGCAAATTCACGAAGGACACCGTGTTCGAACCCGACGACCACCGCCGCTTCAACGAAAACGGCGAATATTTCAACGTGGGCGAGACGTTCGCCGGCCTCGGGTTCCGCAAGGGGCTGGAGCTGGCGGAACGGCTCCGGTGGATCGCGGACGGACGGGGCAACATGACCCGGGCGGCGCTGCGCTGGATTTTGGACAAGGAGGAAGTGAGCTGCGTCATTCCCGGCTTCAAAAACGTCCGGCAGGTGGAAGACAACCTCGCCGCGGCGGATGTGCCGCCGTTCACCGAAGAAGAGGAGCGGAAGCTGGCGGCCTTCTACCGGGACGAGGTGGCGCCGTGGATCCGCGGGCCCTATTGAGCGGGCACGCGGGGGCGCGCAGCAAAAGACGGTCCCGCAAGCGCGGCTGATCGCGCAAGCGGGACCGTCTTTCCTTTTTTTCTCAATGAAGCAACGAACCCTTTTGCTGTTCGCAGATGCTCTGCTGGACGATTTCCAGCGCGCCGGAAGCGTCCAGCGACTCCAGTCCGTTCTTCAGGATGATCGTGTAGTCCAATTCCGCCGGTTTGAGAAACGGATAAAGTTCCGGTGCCAGTTTCCGCACGATGTTGGACAGCTTGACCACTTCCATTTCCAAGTGCCTCACCCTTTCAATCGTTTTGGTTGTGCGCCAAGCGCGATCGAAAGCCGTAAAGCCTGGAGAAACGGTGAAACGGTTACCGGAAGCCGGTGTGCAAACCCAGCGAGATTGGGTTTTCGGATATTCGGTTTGCCCCCATTATACCACAAAGGCGAAAAGCGCGCATGGGGGGCGGGCCGGCCGCTTTCCGGCGTGCGGGGGCGGGCCGCTTCCGTGCGGCCGCCCGTGCCGTGCCGCGGCGCCGGCAAAGTCAATCCCGATGGAAGGAGCCGATGACGCCCGCCGTCTCCACGATGCTGACGAAGCACTCGGGGTCGGTTTCCCGGATGATTTTTCGAAGTTCCGCCAGCTCGTAGCGGGTGACGACGGTCATCAGCATGTCCTTCTCCTCGTGGGTGAACGCGCCGACGGATTTGAGCAGGGTGACGCCGCGCGGGCGCGCCATCAGCTTCTCCAGCAGCGCCTCCTTGCGGCGGGTGACGATGAACAGCGTCACCTTCAGGTGCCGCACGTGGATCGTGTCCACGAGGCGGCCGCTGACGTAGATCGAGATCATGGAATAGAGCGCCGCTTCCCAGCCTTCCAGATACCCCATGGACAGGATGACGAGGCCGTTCAGGGCGAACAGGGTGCTGCCGAGCGGAAAGTCGCGGGACTTCGTGACGATGGAGCCGAGAATGTCAAACCCCCCGCTCGAGCCCCCGACGCGGAACGAGACGCCGGTGGCGATGCCGACGAGCACGCCGCCGAACACGGCGCCGAGCAGCGGATCGTCGATCACCGGCAGGACGGGAATGGCCTGCAGCAGCCAGCTGGAGACCGTGACGAACAGGATGGAGAGGACGATGAAGCGCCGGCCGATGACGAACCAGCCCCAGACGATGAGCGGCAGGTTGAACAGGAACAATATGAGGCCGATGTTCACGTCCGCGATATAGCCGATCATCATGGCGATGCCCGAGACGCCGCCGGTGAGCAGCTGCTGCGGCACCAGGAAGAAATTGAAGCCCGCGGCAAACAGGAGGGCGGCGGCGAGAACGGCGAGGACGGAAAGCGGCGTCCGGTTCGGCAAAGCGGGTCACCTCGTTTTTTGCAACATATTTCTGTACGGAAGACCGATGGCTGTGTTACATTAATTTTAAGTTTTCAGACTTTTTAACGATTGGAGGTTGGAGCGATGTATGAGCTGAAGGACAGGGAGCGCATCTTCGTCTTCACCGGTCCGGACGGGTCCGGCCGCAATACGATCGCCGACATGGTCGGCACCACGTTCGGCATGAAGAAAGTCATCTCCTATACGACCCGGAAGCCCCGCCCGATCGAAGAAGACGGCCAGGATTACCATTTCGTCACCCGCGAACGGTTCGAAGAAATGGCCGCCCGCGGCGAGTTTCTCGAGCAGGTGGACATCAACGGCCACCTTTACGGCATCCGCAATGACGACGTCGCCCGCATGTTCGAAAAATACAGCTGTATCTATCTTATCCTAAATACCACCGGAGCCGAAATTCTGAAAAAGCTCTACGGCGACAAAGTGATCCGCATCTTCATCTACGCCGACCGGAAGACGGTGGAGGAGCGGCAGCGGAAGAAGGGGCTCTCCGAGGACGTCATCGCCGACCACCTGAGCCACTACGACAAGGACATGGCGTACATGTCCGAATGCGAGCACGCCCTGGAAAACCTCGATCTGGCCCACGCCGTGTTTGATCTGACCAACGTTTTGGAACAATACCTGCAGCGGGATCTGGTGGACAAGGACTAAAAGCCGCATCTGGTCATTTCCGGATATGTGTGGTAAAATCAAAAGGATGTCCATTTCGGATCAGGAGCCCGTCAGGCATCAAAGAGAACAAAGAAAAAGGACATCATGCCTGAAAGAAGGAGTATGAACCATATTGACCACGTTTCAAGATTTCGGGCTGGAAGCCCGCATCCTCAAAGCGGTGACGGAACTCGGGTTCGAGGAGCCGACGCCGATCCAGCTGAAAGCGATCCCGATCGCCCTGAGCGGGCGGGATCTGATCGGCCAGGCGCAAACCGGCACCGGCAAGACGGCGGCGTTCGGGCTGCCGCTCATCCAGCGCATCAACGGGGCAAGCGACAAGCTGTCCGCCCTCATTTTGACGCCGACCCGCGAACTGGCCATCCAGGTGGCCGAAGAACTCGGCAAATTGAGCCGCTACAAGGGCATCCGGACCCTGCCGATCTACGGCGGGCAGGAAATCGGCCGGCAAATCCGGGCGCTCAGGAAGCATCCCCACATCGTCGTCGGCACGCCGGGCCGCCTTCTGGACCACATCAACCGCAAGACGATCCGGCTGGACGACGTGTCCTTCGTCGTGCTGGATGAAGCCGACGAAATGCTGGACATGGGATTTCTCGAAGACATCCAGACGATTTTGGGGCACCTGCCCGCGGAGCGGCAGACGATGCTGTTTTCGGCCACGATGCCGCCGAACATCCAGAAGCTGGCGGAGCAGTTTCTGCGCGATCCGGAACACGTCTCCGTCGTGCCGAAGCAGGTGACGGTGCCGCAAATCGCCCAGGCGTATTTCGAAGTGCCCGAGCGCCAGAAATTCGAGGTGTTGTCCCGCCTGCTGGACATGGAGTCGCCCGAGCTCGCCATCGTATTCGGCCGCACGAAGCGGCGCGTCGACGAGCTGACGGAGGCGCTGCAGAAGCGGGGCTACTCCGCCGACGGCCTGCACGGCGACCTGTCGCAAAGCCAGCGCGATGCCGTCATGCGCAAGTTCCGTGAAGGCAGCATCGACGTGCTGGTGGCCACCGACGTGGCGGCCCGCGGGCTGGACGTCACCGGCGTCACCCATGTCATCAACTTCGACCTGCCGCAGGATCCGGAAAGCTACGTGCACCGCATTGGCCGCACCGGCCGCGCGGGGCGCGAGGGGATCGCCTGGACGTTCGTGACGCCGCGGGAAATCGACCATCTCCGCTTCATCGAACGGGTCACCCGCCAGCGCATCCCGCGCAAGCCGCTGCCCTCCATGGCGGAAGCCATCGAAGGCAAGCAGCGGGTGACGGCGGAGCGGCTTCTGGAGACGGTCGGCAGCGAGGAAACGAGCCCATTCCGGGGTCTCGCCCTCCAGCTTCTCGAGCAGTACGACAGCGTGGAGCTGCTGTCGGCGGCGCTGAAGCTGTTGACCGGCGAGAAACCCGACGTCCATATCGAGCTGACGCCGGAAGAGCCGATCCGCGCCAAGAAACGGCGGTTCGACGTCAAGGTGTCCGGTCGGCCGCCCGCCGGCCGGGGGTCCGGCGGCCGCGATTCGCGCCGCGGCGGAAACGGCCGGGAAGCCGGCGAGCGGGACCGGACCGGATCGGGCCATGACGGCCGCAAGCCGCGGGGGGCGCGCCGCGACCGCGGATGAAAGGGGCGGCCGGGGAGACCGCGCGGGCTTCCCGCCGCCCGTTTTTTGCGCAATGGGGACAGGAGGAACGAGAGCATGGAGCTGAAAGGTTTTGCCGGCGGGTTCTATCGCATGTCGGAATGGATCATGCGGCTGTCCGCCATCAATCTGCTGTGGATCCTTTGTTCGCTGCCGGTCGCGTTTCTGGTCTTCCTGCAGTTGATGGCCGTCGTGAACATGGAAGCGCCGAACCTTTTCGCGCTGGCGTTCAATCTGTTCGGATTGGCCGCCCTGCTGGTGGCGCCGTTCACCTTTTTTCCGGCCACGTCGGCCATGTTCTCCGTGGCCCGCAAATGGGTGACGGGCGACGCGGACGTGCCGCTGTTTCGTTCCTTTTTCCGCTATTTCAGGGAGAACTACAAGCCGGCCCTGCTGGGCGGATTCGTGTTCGAGCTGCTGTATGCCGTGTTTCTGGTGAACTTCCAGTTCTATTCCGAACAGACGAACTGGCTCGGCAGCCTGAATCTCGTCTTTCTCGTCTTTCTCGCCCTGCTGGCGGCGGCCGCGCTCAACTATTTCTGCTACGTGGCCCATTTCGACCTGCCGTTCGGCAAGCTGCTGCGCAACAGCGTGCTGATCACCATCGCCAAGCTGCCCAACACGCTGTCCATCCTGGTCGTCAACGGCGCGCTCGTCTACATCAGCTTCAAGCCGCGCCTGATGTTTCTCGCGCTGTTTTTCACCGGCAGCCTGGTCGCCCTGTTCACGTTCTGGAGCTTCCACCGCATGGTGACGCGGATCCAGGAGAAGATCGCGGAGCGGGAGCAGGCGGACGGAGCCGGCGCGCCGGACGCCCGCGGCGCGGCGGAAGACGGTCCGGACGCGGAGGAAAAACAGGGCTGAGCGCCATGCAATTGGTCATTTACTTTTGGCCGGCACGGCCCTATAATAGGACCATGAAATCCTGCATTGTTCGTAACGGCGTCACGTTGTTTGAACCACAAGCGATGTTTCGAGGGAGCCCTACATTGGAGCGCGGCTGACCTGCCCCCGCGCGAGGGGACTTCAAAAGCGTTTCTGCGGGCACCCACCTGCGGAGAGCAGGTTCAGAAACATGTCGGCCGGACGGCAAATGCGGGTTTTCTGCCTGTTGCGGAACGCTTCCCGGTGACCGGGAAGCGTTTTTTTAGCCGCCGGCGCAGCCGCCCCCGGGCCGGCGGGCGGGCCGAAGGAACCGGTTCTTCTTTCCCCCGGCCGAAAAAAGTGGTAAGATAACACTAGCGTCCAGCGGAAAAGGGGGATTTTTTGCGTGCTGAAACGGATCCTGATCGGCATTCTGAAAAGCGTCGAAGCGACCGGTGAGAAAGCGAAAGACCCCAATCTGAAATCCCGCTACTTCAGACTGCCCAAAGAGCAGCTGATGCAGGAAATTTCCTCCGTGCTGAAAAAAATGCGCGGCTACAAGGTGCTATACGAAGCGCCGAACGTCGGCGAGATCGTTGTCGAGAAGCGGACGGCGCTTGGCCGCATCCAGGACGTCACGATCACGGTGATCGGGCTGTCGCCGGTCAAGTCGTCGGTGGACATCTACTCGGCTTCCCGCGGATCGTTCGGGGATCTCGGGTCCAACTACCGGACGATCGTCGAAATTTTCGGCGCGCTGGAACGGTCGCTGGCCGCCTACAAGGAACCGCATTGACGGAAGGCATCGGGATGCCGGCCACGGGAAAGAAAAAAAGCTGCCGCCTGGGCAGCTTTGTTTATTTTTATGCGGCCTTGTCCGCCGGTGCTCCCGGCAGATCCGATGCTTACAGCAGGCTTTTGACCGCGGCGATGGCGGCGTCGTAGTCGGGGTGTTCCGCCATTTCCCGAAGCACCTGCACGTAGCGGATCGTGTCGTCCCGGTCAATGACGAACACGGCCCGCATGTCCAGCCGCAGCTCCTTGATGTGCAGCCCGTACTTGTTGCCGAAGTCCATGTGCTTGTGGTCCGACAGCACGACGACCCGATCCACGCCGGCCGCGCCGCACCAGCGGGCCTGCGCCATCGGCAGGTCGGCGCTGATCGTCAGGACGACCACGTCATCCCCCAGTTTGGCGGCTTCTTCGTTGAAACGGCGGGTCTGGGCGTCGCACACGCCGGTATCGAGGGAAGGGACGGAGCTGATCAGGCGCACTTTGCCGGAATAGTCGGACAGACGGACTTCCTCGGTGAGGGATTTGCTGACGACGGCGTCGGGCGCCTTGTCGCCGGGCTTCAGCTCCGGACCGAGCAGCGTGATCGGGTTGCCCCTGAGCGTGGCGGCGTTTTTGCGTTCCTCAACCATGGGCGTTCATTCCTCCTTGACTCGTCCAAAAATGGCAGTGAAGGCGATGCGGCTTCCTGCGCCCATTTATTATAATCGTTCCAAACTGGAAATGTCCAATCCCGGCCGGCGGCGCGCAAGCCGCAGGTTTCCCGGGACGGCGGGTTACAGACAAACCGGCGGCTTTGCGGTATAATGGGTGGGGTCTCCCGCACAATGGGCCGAATGTCGGCGGGCCGAAAGAGGGACAGCGACTCGTGGAACTTCGACAATTGATCTATTTCGTGAACGTGGCGAAGAAACAGCACGTCACCCACGCGGCGGAGGAAATGCACATCGCCCAGTCCGCCGTCAGCCGCCAGATCCGGCTTTTGGAACAGGAACTCGGTGTCGATCTGTTCGTGCCGGTCGGGCGCAACGTGCAGCTGACGCCGGCGGGGAAACTGTTTTACGCCCGGGTGGAACGCATCCTGGGCGAGCTGGAGAAGGCGGTGCAGGACATCCGCGAACTGATTGATCCGGAAACGGGCGAAATCCGGCTCGGCTTCCCCCACAGCCATGGCGTCAGCCTGATCCCGACGGTGGTCGGGCTGTTCCACCGTCTGCATCCGAACGTGAAGTTCACGTTCAGCCAGGGCAAATACGACGTGCTGATCCAGGATCTTCTGAACAACGAAATCGATCTGGCGTTCATTTCGCCCTTTCCGGAGAACCATCCGGAAATCGGCGGCGACATTTTGCTGACGGAGCGCCTGTATGCCGTCGTGCCGCAGGGGCATCCCCTGGCCGGCGAGCCGGAAATCCGGCTGGACATGCTGAAGGACGAGACGTTCGTCCTGTTCAAGGAAGGATACTCGCTGCGCAACATCGTGCTGGACGCCTGCGCCCGGGCCGGCTTCCGGCCGAACATCGGGTTCGAGGGCGAAGAGACGGACACGATCCGCGGCTTCGTGGCCGCCGGCATGGGGGTCAGCCTGCTGCCGGAAATGGCCCTGGCCGGCTCCGGGGTGATGATGCCGGCAAAGGTGCCGGTCAGCGATCCGCCGGTCAGCCGCACCATCGGGCTGATCCACCGCGCCGGCCAGAAACTGCCCAACGTCGCGGAAATGTTCCGCCGCTTCCTGGTGGCGTATTTCCGGGAACGCCGGACGGACAACGGGACCGGCGGCGCGCCGGCCGGAAAGCCGATCTGAGATTTATGCGGGACGGCGGCGCGGGGCGCCGGGAACCGTCGTCCCGGCCTGCGCCGGAAGCCGCAACCACGGCAAAAGGCCGTTCCGGCGGACGCCGGAACCGAAAAAAACGACCCTGCCCGTGCGGGCGGGGTCGTTTTTTTAAGCGCCGGTCATTCCCTGCGGCTGCCGGCGATGATGGCGATGAATTTCAGGAGCTGGAGCACCGAGATGAGGGCGGCCGCCACGTAGGTAAGCGCCGCGGCGTTCAGCACCCGGGCCGCGTCGCGGTCTTCCCGGCTCGTGATGAAGCCCATCGACAGCATCATCCGGCGGGCGCGGCTGGACGCGTTGAATTCCACCGGCAGGGTGACGAGCTGGAACAGCACCGCGGCGGAAAACAGGACGACGCCGAGGACGGCCAGATCCAGCAGACTGAGCAGAAAGCCGGCCAAAATCAGGTACGGCGCGATGCCGGAGGCGAAATTGACCACCGGCACCATTTTGTGCCGAAGCACCAGTGCGGGGTAGTGTTCCTTGTGCTGCACGGCGTGGCCGACTTCGTGGCAGGCGACGGAAACCGCCGCGATGGACGCGCTGCCGTAGACCGGCTCCGAAAGGCGGACGACGCGGTGCACCGGGTCGTAGTGGTCCGTCAGGTGGCCGGCGATCGGTTCCACGCGGACGTCGTAAAGGCCGTTCATGTCCAGCATGCGGCGCGCCGCCTCGTGGCCGGTCATGCCGGAGTGGACCGGCACCCCCGCGTACCGCTGGAACGTGCCGCGCACTTGGAACGATGCCCAGAGCGAGATGCCGAAGGCGATCAGGATGAGGAAATCGAACGGAAAGTAGAACATTTCAGGTCGCCACTCCTCCATAGCCGATGTTGTCTCTCTGCGGATCTTTTCTCACTCTGTAGATATTTCTATTATATACGAACTATACGAAAAGCAGGCGGGACGGTTTCAAAAAACGGCGGATCCGTTCGGGCGGCGGCGAGCGGGCGGAAGCATCCGCCGGTTTTGTCATTAAATATTACATAACACGTAAGAAAAACTTGTAAAATCATCTGACATAAAACGTTTTGATGGTGCCGATAGCATTTTTTGTGTTGAGAAACCCGGATTCTCCTTTTATAATGGCCGTAGTTCAACACATTATGTTATAAAACCTTACAAAGGAGATGAAAGGGCATGGATTTGACGGTGCTTGGACTCAACGCCATCTGGGTCATCGTCGCGTTCATTCTGGTGCTGTTCATGCAGGGCGGATTCATTTTGCTGGAAACGGGGTCCACCCGCATGAAGAACGCCGGCCACGTCGCCGGGAAGACGATTTTCACCGTCGGCCTCGGCATTCTCGTGTACTGGGCGGCCGGCTACGCGTTCGCCTTCGGGGAAGGCACGTCCTTCATCGGGCTGGACGGCTTTTTCTTCCAGCCGGGCACGGATGAATCGCTGCCGCCGTCGATTTTCTTCCTGTTCCAGTCGGCTTTCGCCGTCATTTCCCTCTCCATCGCCTGGGGCGGCTTCGCCGAGCGGGCCAAACTCGGCGTCTACCTCCTGTTCACGCTGTTCTTCGTCGGCTTCATCTACCCGGTCATCGCCCACTGGATCTGGGGCGGCGGTTTCCTGGCGGAAGACGGCGCGCAGGACTTCGCCGGTTCCACCGTCGTCCACCTGACGGGAGCGTGCGCCGCGCTGGCGGGCACCATCCTGCTGAAGCCGCGCATCGGGCGGTTCAACAAGGACGGCACGGCGAACGAAATTCCGGGCCACAACCAGGTGTACACGTCGCTGGGCGTGTTGATCCTGTGGGTCGGCTGGTTCGGGTTCAACGCCGGCAGCACCGCGGCCGTGGATGACGGGTTTTTCGGCTACGTGGCGTTCAACACCCATCTGGCGACCGGCGCCGGCGCCGTTGCCGCGCTCCTGATCTCCTGGCTCGTCCGGGGCAAGGCCGACATCCCCACGATGCTCAACGGCGCGCTGGCCGGGCTGGTGGCCATCACCGCGTCCTGCGCCTTCGTGGATCCGTGGGCGGCCGTCGTCATCGGGCTTCTTGCCGGCCTCATCGTCTTCGGCAGCATGAAAATGTTCGAAAAACTGCGCATCGATGATCCGATCCATGCCCTTTCCGTCCACGGCGTGGTCGGCATCTGGGGCACGCTGGCCAACGGGTTGTTTGCCACGCCGGAGCTGGCCGCGAAGGTGGGCGTCGGACAGGAAGGCCTGTTCTACGGCGGCGGCTGGCACCAACTGGGCGTGCAGACGCTGTCCGTCGTGCTGGCCGGGCTGTTCGCCACTGCCGCTTCCTTTGTCATCCTGCTGATCGTGAAGGCCCTCATCGGGCTCCGGGTGACGGAAGAAGAGGAAATTCTGGGTCTCGACCTGAGCGAACACGGCGTCTACGGGTATCCGGAACAGATGAAGGCCGCCGTCGAACCGCAAGCCGCTTCCGCCGTTTCCGGCGTCGCCGGAAACATCGTGCCCGGGCGGTCATGAATCCGCGGACGGATGCGGCTGCCTGGGAAACCCGCATCGCGGGCTGCGCGACGTTCGACGAACTCCGGCAGGTGCGGGAAGACGCGGAACCCGGGCTGATCCGCCTGCTGGAGCAATCGGATTTCATCGCCTGGAACGGCGCGGTCAACCGGCTGCACGATCTGGTGACGGACCGGGTGGTGCGCATGGCGGAACGCGCGATGGGCAGGGAGTACGGGGAACCTCCCTGCCCCTACGCGTTTCTGCTGCTCGGCAGCGGCGGGCGCCGGGAACGGACGCTGTGGAGCGACCAGGACAGCGCGCTGGTCTACCTGGACGAAGAGGACCGGGAAACGAACCGGTCGTGGTTCGCCGCCTTCGGCGGCCTCATCGAGGCGGGGCTGCTGAAAGCCGGCTACCCGCCCTGCGAGGGCCGCGTGTCGGCGGGGAACCCGGCCTGGTGCGCTTCGACGGCCGCCTGGCGGCGCCGGCTGGAAGGCTGGTTTCGCGAACTCGCTTTCGAGAACGTCCGGCATCTGCTCATGATCGCCGATGTCCGGGCGGTTTCCGGCGCGCCGGAACTGGCGGACGGCATCCTGAGCACCCACGCCGCTCTCGTCAGGGAAAACGGGGAAGCGCTCGCCGCGATGCTGAGCAATACGCTGCGCCGAAAGCCGGCCTTCGGGCCGCTCGGCAACCTGCTGACGGAGCCGTACGGCGAAGACGCCGGTTCGTTTGACGTCAAATACGGCGCCTACATTCCGATGGTGAATGCCGTCCGCTGGCTGGCCATCCGCCACGGGCTGCCCGCCGGTGGAACTCTGGAACGGCTGGAGCGGCTGGAACGGACCGCGGGAACGATCGGCGCGGACGAAGCCGCGCGCTGGCGGCAGGCGTTCCTGACCGTCATGCGGCTTCGGGCGAAGGCGCCGGCCGCGGTGACGGCGGAAGGGCAGCGGGTCTCCACCGGCCGGCTGCCGGCCGCCCTGCTGACGAAGGAAACCCGGCGCGCGCTGAAGGAGGCGATCCGGACGGGCGGCGACATGCAGAAGCGGATCCGCCGGGAGGCCAGGGACGCGGAACGGAGGACGATGAACGGTGCGGGATGATCGCGGGTCCGGCCGCAGCATGTGGAACCTGTACAGGGAAGGCGGCGTCGCGCCGGCGCTGGCGTCGCTGATCGGCAACAAGCGGGCCGAGCAGATGGCGTGGCTCCGGCGCCTCATGAAGGAACAGCGGCGGCAGGCGGAAACGGACGTGCCGATCGACGAACTGGAGGCGGTCGTGTTCGACCTGGAGACGACGGGGTTCAATCCGACGGGCGGCGATGCCATCATCTCCGTCGGCGCCGTCGCGGTGAAGGGGACGGAAGTGCTGGAACGGGAAACGTTCTACAGCCTCGCCAATCCGAAACGGCCGGTTCCTCCCGACGTGGAACGGCTCACCGGCATCACGACGGACGAGGCGCTGGCCGCGCCCGATCTGATCGACGTGCTGGGGCGCTTCTTCGCCTTCGTCGGCCGCCGCGTGCTGATCGCCCACGGCGCCGGCCACGACAAGCGGTTTTTGCGGGAGGCGCTCTGGAAAACGTCCAGGGCGCAGCTGAACCACCGGGTGCTCGACACGATGATGGTGGCCAAATGGCTGCACCCCGACCTGCACGGCCACGATCTGGACACGCTGCTCGGCCTGTACGGCATCCCGGCGGAAAACCGGCATCACGCCCTGGCGGACAGCCGCATGACGGCCCGCCTGTGGGCCGGCATGGCCGGACGGATGCGGGAACGGCGGGTGTATACCCTCGGGGACCTTTACATGTACCTGAGCCGCGGCTGATCCCCTCTTCCGCGTCATCCGGTCGTTTCGGGCGGCTTCACGGTGAAGGCGACGAGCAGGAGGGCAACGAGCGCCAGCGCGGAAACCGCCATGAACGGCGCGCGAGCGGAAATGTCCGCCAGCCAGCCGAACAGCGGCGGCCCGAAGGCGACGCCGAGAAAGCGGAGGCTGCCGTAAAGGGATGTGATCATGCCGCGCTTGTCCCGTCCGACGCTGCCCGTGATCAGCGTGTTGAGGCACGGCAGCACGAGGCCGGTGCCGACGCCGCTTGCGGTGAGCAGGCCGACGAGCAGGACCATGTTCTTGGGAACGAAAACGGCAAGGCCGAGGGCTGCGGCCATGAACGCGAGGCCGGCCAGCGTGAGGCGGCGCATCCGGGCGCCGTCTTTTTTGATGGCGCGGCCCGTCAGCCAGGACGCCGTAACCATGCCCGCAAGCGGGACGGCCAGCACGAGTCCCTTGACGGCGCCGTCGATGTTGTACGGTTTTTTCTCGAGAACGTCGGACAGGTAAAACAGGACGCCGAACAGGATGAACAGCGCCAGCGCCCCGGCGGCGAAAGACGGCGCGAGCCACCGGCCCTTCTCGCGGAACACGTTTCCGACGTCCTTCAGGTAGGCCGGCGGCGGCGGGGGCGGCGCGGAGCGGGCCGGTTCGCGAATCCAGACGGCCACGCAAAGGAAGGACGCGAGGCAAAAAGCGGGAAAGGCAAAGAAGGGGGCCTGCCAGACGATCAGGGCGAGAAGGGAGCCGACGATCGGACTGAGCGCCTTGCCGATGCCGTTGGACGCTTCCACGATGCCGAGCGCCCTGCTGCGCGCGGCGCCGGTGAACAGGTCGCCGGCCAGCGCCATGGCGACGGGGGCCGTTCCCGATGCGCCGAGCCCCTGCAGCGCCCGGGCGGCAATGAGGAGCGGATACGATTTCCACGCCGCCGCCAGACCCGCCAGCAGCCCGGCGGCGCCGTATACGGCCAGCGCCGCGAGGATGACCGGCTTGCGGCCGAGCCGGTCGGACAAATAGCCGACCACCGGGATGGCGATGCCGGCGGTGACGGAGAACAGCGTGATCACGAGGCTCGTTTGCAGCTGGGACACATCGAGGGCCTTTTTCAGATCCGGCAGCACCGGCACCAGCATGGAATTGCCGAATACGAGAACGAGCGGCACCGTCGCGATGGCGGCATACCGCGCGGCGTCTCCGCCGGTTCCCGCTTTGGAATGCCCGCTTCCGGCGGCGCTTTTCCGGGCCGTGCGGCCTGCCGGCGGCTGAAGGATGCCGGCGGCTGCCGGGCGTTGTTTTGCCTTTTCCAAGGGAGGCGTCTCCTTCATCCGTTTTTCTTCCGGTTATCGTTCCCCCTTCTTGAAAAATTCATGTCGGTCCGCCGGCCGGGTTGTGATTTTCGGAAAGAAGTGTATGCTAGAAGAGAACACGCATGCGGCAAAAGGCGGGGGGGGCGGACAGCGGACATGAAAAAGCGGAGCACGATCGTGATCGGGGCGGCGGTCCTCGTGTTGGCCGTCCTGGCCGTCGCGCAGGGTACGGGCATCATTTCCGGCGGCGAGGTGACAGAGACGGCGGCCCGTCCGGGGTTTCTGGCTCCTCCCTTCGAGCTGGCCGGCTTCGACGGCAACACCTATGAGGTCGGCGGCCGGCGGGACAAGCCGCTGCTCGTCAATTTCTGGGCGTCCTGGTGTTCGCCCTGCCACCTGGAGGCGCCGGATCTGCAGAAGCTTTACGAAGAATATGAAGGGGCCTTCGACCTGTACGGCGTGAACGTGTTCACGCTGGACACCCGCACGGGCATCCGCGCGTTCCTTGACGAATACGGCATCACGTTTCCGATCCTGCTGGACGAAACGGGCGAGGTGACAGGCAGGCTGTACGGCGTCAGCGGCTATCCGGTTTCGTTCCTCATCGACCAGAGGGGGGTCATCGTGGACGCGGTGTTCGGGATCATCGACCGCGAAGCGATCGCCCGAAAGATCGACCGGCTGCTGAAGGAAGGCCGGGGGTGACCCGACCCGGGCGGACGCGGGAGAGGCAAAACAATCCCGAAGCGGAACTTTTTTCCATTCTGCCGCGTATAGAATAGCGGAATGTGCGCCTGAAAGGAGAACGGACATGGACTACCTGTATCTCTTGCTGTTCGCGGCAGGGCTCATCTACGCGGTCATCCGCGTGTTTCTCGGCGGCATTTTCGATTTTCCGCGGCAATGGGGAAAGCGCTTTCCGTTTCTGCAGCCGACGGCGCTGGCCACGTTCGTGACGGTGTTCGGCGGGACCGGGTACGTGCTGGGGCGAAGCGCCGGCGCTGGCGGGTGGATGAAAGCGCTGCTGTCTTTTGTAACCGCTGTCATTGCCTCGGCGCTGATGGTGGCGTTCGTCGAGCTGCCGAAGCGACGGGCGGAGCGATCCGCGGGCGGAAGCGAGCGGGAGCTGATCGGCAAGACGGCGGAAGTTGCAACTGCCATCATGCATGGCAGGAAAGGCGAGATCGTGTTTGAACACGAAGGCGCGCAAATGAGCGCGCCGGCGGTGGTGGCGGGAGAAGAGGCCGTCCGGCAGGGAGACACGGTCCGCATCGTTGGCGTGGAAAAAAACGGCACCTTCGTCGTGGAAAAGGCGGGCGGGGAGCGGGAGGAGCTACTGCGGGCCTGACAAGGCGGCTCAAATCCCGAGCCGCTCCGCCATGTTCGCCACGGCCCGCACCCTTGCGGCCATGTCCCGCGGATCGTGCGGCGGCAGGTGCAGTTCCCCGGCGATTTTGCCGTCCAGCAGGAACAGGACGCGGCGGGTCCGCGCCGCGACGCGGACGTCGTGGGTCACGAGCAGGATCGCGGTGCCTTCCCGGTTGATTTCCGCGAACAGATCCATCACGTCCTGGGCCGCCCGGGAATGGAGCGCGCCCGTCGGCTCGTCCGCCAGCACGATGTCCGGCCGGTTGATGAGCGCCCGGCAGATGGCGGCCCGCTGCAGCTGGCCGCCGGACACCTGCCCGATGCTCCGGTTTTCGAGACCGGCGATGCCCGTTTTCTCCATCAGGAGGCGGGCCCTTGCGGCCAGCGCCTTCATCGGTTCCCGGCGGAGGCGCGCGGCGGGCAGCAGGATGTTGTCGAGGATGTTGAGGCCGGCCAGCATCATCGGCTGCTGGAACACGAATCCGATGGCCGTCCTGCGCAGGTCGGCCAGTTCGTTTTCGCCGAGGGCGGACAGTTCCCGTCCCCTGAACCTCACGCAGCCGCCGTCGGCGGCGTCGGCGCCGCCCAGCACGAACAGGAGGGTGGATTTTCCGGAGCCGGACGGCCCCATGACCGAAACGAATTCCCCCTCCCGGATGTCGAGGGAAACGCCGTCGAGGACGGGGCGGCGTTCGCCGCCGCCCGGCTTGCCACGGGACCGGCCATGAAGGCTGCCATAAAACTTGACGACGTTTTCGGCGGTCAGAATCGGGGCTGCTGCGTTGTCCATGTCGATCACTCCTTGAGATGAACGTCGGCCGCTTGCCCGACCGCGTTCCGGGCGGCGGCCAGCGCGCCGGCGACGGCGGCCGCCGCCAGGGCGAGCGGGCCGGTGACGAATGTGGCGAGCGGATCCGTTTCAAGCCGGACGGAAGCGGCGCCGAAGGCGGCGATGAGACCGCCCGCCGCGGCCGAGCCCAGCGTGGCCGCCAGCAGCGAACCGATGGCCGCCGCCGGCACGAGGACGGCCAGTGCGCGGATGGCCAGCTGCACCGTCAAATCCCGTTCGGCAAATCCCAGCATTCGCATGACGGCGAAGGGCCGCCGGTCTTTGGCGGCCAGCATGGCGACGAACAGCATGGTCGTCAGCCCCGCCGTCAGGACGGCGGCGGCCAGGGCGGCGATGGCGGCCTGCCGGACGGCGCCGGCGGTGAAACCGAATGTCTGGTCGATGAACGTCTGCACGGCGGTCACCCTCGCTTCCGGAAACCGCGCGGCGTATTCCGCCGCTTTCCGGTCCGCCAGGGACGGATCGGCGAGTTTGACGCCCGCCATGCTCCGGAGAACGCTGCCTCCCGGATCGGTGAAAACGGCCTTGGCCGTTTTTCCGCCGTTGGTGACATCGGAATAGAGACCGCTGACCGCAAGGGCGACCGGTTTGCCGTTCCGGACGATGGTGACCGTGTCGCCCGTCCGTTTGCCGAGCTCTTCCGCCAGCAGGACGGACAGCGCGATGTCGCCGGCTCCCGCGGGGGCCGATCCTTCCGCGTATTGGACGGGAAAGGCGGCATGGTCGCCGAGCTCGATCTTGATCCATGTCCGGGTGCCGTCTTCGCCGACGGTTTCGTACATTTTCGTTGCATAGACGGCAAACGTTTCCACGTCCGGATCCCGCTCGAGCGCCGAAACCAGCGCCGATGCCGTTTTTTCGCCGGCGGCGGCCGGCGGCACGTCAATGCGCAGGTCATAGCCGCCGATGCCCATGTGCCGGACGAACGCAGCCGACGACAGGGTGTGGTGCAGGTTTTGCGGGACCGCCAGCATGAACGACGCGATGACAAGCACCGCGAACATGGCGGCGTACTGTTTCCGGCGGGCCAGCACGTCTTTGAGGGCGAGGATCGCGTTGACGTTCAGCCGGATCCTTCCCGCGAGGGAAAGCGGAACGGATGCCGCGCCGGGATCGGAGGCGGCGTCCGGGCGGATCGCCGCGGCGGCCGGGATGGAGCGGATGCGCTTCAGCACGCGGCCGGCAAAGGCGACGGCAGCCGCGCCGGCCAGGGCGGCGCCGGCCAGGCCGGGGAACAGGGTCCCCGCGAGAAAGCCGGTTTCGCCCATGAACAGCCGAATGTCCGAAAGAAGCCGGTCTTTGCAAGCGAGGGCGAAGGCGAAACCGATGGCGGCGCCCGTTGCGGCCAGCGCCGCGTAGGTTCCCAGGTAGAGCCGCCCGACGCCGGACGGCCTGAAGCCGATGGCCTTCAGCATGCCGATTGTGCGCAGATCGTCTTCGAGTTTGGCCAGCAGCGCGAGGCGGATGCATGTGAAGGCGATGCCCGCCACCAGAAGGGCGACCATGAGCAGAAGCCCGATCAGGATGCCGTCGGAAAGGGCGTTCATCAGGCGCAGCAGGGAAATGGTGACGGCGGGACCGTTGGCCGGCAGGCCCGCGTTCCGGTACGCTTCTTCGAAGGCGCCGGCGGAAGACGGGTTTTTGAGCCGGAATTCGATCAAATACTCGACGCGGCCCAGCGGCCTGAGCTCCGCGTAATCCCGTTCGCTGACGAGAAACCGCTTGGAGGACGACAGCGAAGCGTTCATCATGGAATCGCGGAGAAAGCCGGCCACGACGAAGGTTTTGCCGCCGACTTCGGCGGTGTCGCCGACTTTGACGCGGCCGTCTTTGGCGTAGGCGAGGGGGACGTACAGTTCTCCGTCGCTTGCGCGGATCGGGTTGCCGTCCAAGTCCAGCAGAAAGTCGAACGAGCGGCCCTGGACGGCAAATCCGTTGTCCTGCACGCTGTCGGCCAGCGTGCCGTTGGCGAGCCGGATTTGCGAACCGTCGACGTTGAGGAATTCGACGATTTGCCAGTCGGCCACGCCGGGATGGCGGGCGGCGAAGTCGCGAACGGTGCCGGCATCCAAATCGCCGGCGTGCATCTGCATGAAATGCGGCGTTTTCGCCCGTTCCATGAAATCGCCGAGGGCGCCGGCCAGATGGGCCGCGAGGATGGCGGCCAGGGCCAGAAGCGCCGCCGCGGCGGCGACGAACAGCAGGACGGCCAGCGCCACGGTCTTGTTTTGCAGCATGTCGTTGCGGATGAGTCGAACCAGCATCGGCATCCTCCGATTCGTCAATGTTCCGCGGCGGGCGGCTCCGCATCCGGACCGCCGAACACCTGCAGGATCTGCGTCAGGGTGCCTTGACGGGCGCCGAGCAGCCGTTCCGCATTGAACAGAAACGCCCGGATCCGGCCTGCCCGTTCTTCTTCCGACAAGGGGATCAGCCCGTCGTCGTCGAACACGCAGAGGGCGTACACGACGGCCATTTCCGCGCTTTCGAGGGGATGCGGCGTGTCGAACAGGCCCTGTGCCGCCCCTTCCAGGATGAGATCGGCGAGAACGGGGGTCAGGCCGGCGATGATCGCTTTCCGGATTTTTTCGTGCATGAGGGCGTTTTGCGGTTTGTGCAGATGGGAGACCATCTCCCGGTGCCCGTCGCCGGTTGCCTTGAGCGCCATGATCGCGCCGGCGATCCGCCCGATGACGGGGATCCGGCGGTCGCAGGCGATTTGCCGGGCCCTGTGCAGCATCCGGGCGGTCTGCCGCTCGATCAGCGCGTCCATGATGGCTTCCTTCGACGGAAAATGATGGTACAGCGTCCCGCGGGCGATGCCGACCGCCGCCAGAATGTCGCCCGTGCTGGTGGCGTCGAAGCCTTTTTGCCCGAACAGCTTTTCCGCCGCGTCCAAAATTTCGTTGCGCCGCTCTTCGGCGGTTTTGACGATTCGCATCGGATGTCCCTCCCTTCGTTGACTTCTCAATAACCGACCGACTGTCTGTCGGCAATAAACATATCATGGACGGCCGTCGGCTGCAAGTCCCGTTTTTTCAATGCGATCCGGGCGGGACCGGCGCGCCCGCCGCCAACCGGAACGCCGCCATCCGAAACAAAGAAACCGGACGGCCGACAGCCGCCCGGTTCCGCGTCAAAACGGCATTCGCACGCGGTTTTCAGCTGTATTGCAGGCGCAGCGCCGCCCGGTTGTTGACATACTTGTCGGCGCCGAGGGCGGCGATGCAGCCGTCCGCGGCGGCGATGACGGCCTGCTTGGCGATGGTGCGGCGGGCGTCGCCGCCGGCGAACACGCCGGGGACGTTCGTCCGAAGCTCGCCGTCCACCACCACGTAGCCTTCTTCGTCGCGCTTCACGGCATCCTTCAGAAAATCGGTGCCGGGCTTCATGCCGCTCAGGAACAGGAACACGCCGTCGACGTCCCACGTTTCCGTTTCGCGCCGGTCGTTCTGGATGACGACGCGCTCGACCGCCGCATCGCCTTCGATTTTCAGGATGCGGTGCCGGTAGTGGACGGAAACGTTGGAGAGATGCGCCAGACGTCCGGCGTCCGCCTCGCCTTTGAATTGGGCCTGCGGCACGAGGAGGCGCACTTCCCGGCAAAACTTCGCCAGCGCTTCCGTTTCGTGGATCGCCTCTTCGGTGTCGCCGGCCACGACGACGCGGCGGCCTTCGAAGAAGGCGGCGTCGCAGGTGGTGCAGTAGCTGACGCCCCGGCCGGTGAACGCTTCCTCGCCTTCAATCTTGCCCCCCGGCGCCTTCGCGCCGACGGCGATGAACACGCTTCGGGCGCGCAGCGTGCCTTCCGGCAGCTCCAGCTTTTTCACGTCGGGATCGCTGAAATCGACGCCAAGCACCTGGGACCGGACGAGCTTCGCGCCGAAATCGGCGGCGTGCCGCTGCATTTCGGTCACGAGCCGAAGGCCGGACCATTCGCCGCGCATCCCCGGGTAGTTGGCGATTTTGTGGGTGACGGCCAGGGTGCCGGCTTGCGGCGCCTTGTCGATGACGACGGTCTTCAACCGGGCCCGGGCGGCGTACATGGCCGCCGACGCGCCGGCGGGACCGGCGCCGATGACGGCGAAGTCGTACACGTCATCGAACAGGCCTGCCACCGGCGGTTCAAACGGCGGGGCGTCCGGCTGGCCGCTCCGGACGGCCGGGCTTTCGCTTTCGGCAGGCGGTGAGCCGGCCGCCGCGGCTTGCGGATTTGCCGCGGACCCGTTTGCGGCCGGCCCGCCGGTTGCCGCATTCGCCTCGTCGCCGGCCGTTTCGGGCAAACCGAGCAGGCTGCGCAGCTTCTCGGGCTGGAAGCCCATGACGAACCGGTCGCCGACGAACGTGACGGGCGTGCCGAACAGCTTGCGGTTTCTCAGTTCCTCGAAATATTCCCGGTTTTCGGAGGTGTTTTTCTCGGTGAAGGGGATGTTCCACGCCTTGAGCTGTTCCTTGACTTTGACGCAGTACGGACAACCCGCGCTGGTATAGACGACGACTTGCTGTTCCATGTTACGCTCCACTCCCTGCGTCAACGCTTGTTCCGGTGCCGGGCGATCCAATCGCTTGCTGTTTGGCCGGCCGATTACAGGTTCGGGTCTCCCGGCTGCCAGTTGGCCGCGCAAAGGCCGCCGGACTGGAGCGCCTGCAGGACGCGCAGGGTTTCATCCACGCTGCGGCCGACGTTGTTGTCGTTGACGACCTGATATTTGATGACGCCTTCCGGATCGATGATGAACAGGCCGCGCAGGGCGATGCCTTCTTCCTCGATCAGCACGCCGTAGTCGCGGGACACCTTGTGGGTCAGGTCCGCGGCCAGCGGGAAATTGAGCGGACCGAGGCCGTTCTGTTCGCGCGGCGTGTTGATCCAGGCCCGGTGCGAATAGACGCTGTCGGTGCTGACGCCGAGAATGTCCGTGTCCAGGTTGCGGAAAATGTCCGCGGAATCGCTCAGGGCCGTGATTTCCGTCGGGCACACGAAGGTGAAGTCGAGGGGGTAGAAAAACAGCACCAGCCATTTGCCGCGGTAATCCGACAGGGAAACGGTCTTGAATTCCTTGCCGTCGCCGGTCACCGCTTCCATCTTGAAGTCGGGCGCCGGTTTGCCCACGAGTCTCGTCGCTTTCGGTGTTTCGAGCAGGGTGCTCATGTCCGGATCCACTCCCGTTCATTTTAATTTTTGTCTTGGAATAAATCCTTGATTGGATTTATTCAACACCGGGAAATATACAACGGACCGGCAAAAAATGAAAGTGACCGGGCTCACTTCCGGCCCCGTTTTTCGCGCTGTTCACAAAAAAATCGAAATTGGAACGGCTTGCAATTCCAAAAACCGCCGGATCGCCTTCCGGCCGTCACGCCCGCTCCGACACCACCGTGAACCTTTCGTTGACGTGCCGCTGCCGTTCGATTTCGTCCACGATGGCGACGGCGAGATCCTCGTAGCTGACGTAGCTTTCCCCGCCCGCGTTGAACAGGAGGCGGTCCTTTCCGGTCCGGTAGTTCCCCGTCCTTTTTCCGATCTCAAGGTGCGCGGAGGGACTGACGAACGTCCACCGGATGCCTTCCGTTTCGCGCAGGATGCGCAGCTGCTCGGCCTGCTGCCGGGCCGTCTCCAGATAGAGCGGCGGAAAACCGGGCGCATCGAGAAGCCGCGTCGTTTCCGCTTCGTCGACAAAAAGGCTGCCCGCGCCCCCGATCACGATCAGCCGCGTGCGGGGTGCGCCGGCCAGGGTGCGGATGAGGACGCCGAGCGCTTCCACGTGCTGCTGCTCCCGGCCGGGCGGCGCGCCGAACGCGTTGACGACCGTATCGAAGGGAACCAGGTCTTCCGCCGTCAGGCGGAAGATGTCTTTTTCCACGATCTGGAAGCGGGGATCGGCGATTTTCGACCGGTCGCGGACAATCGCCGTCACCCGGTGTCCCCGGTCGGCCGCTTCCTTCGCAATGCGGGAGCCGGCCTTGCCGCTGGCGCCGATGACGGCGATTTTTTTCGCATCCGCCTTCATAGCCGGATCGCCTCGCCCGTCTGCAGAACGGACAGCGGCAGGCCGTGTTCGCCGGCCGCCGCCTTCAGGCGGCTTTCGATGCCGGGCGTCTCCCGGTATACGGGCGGGTGGTGGACCGTCCGCCAGTGGATCGGCACCAGCCGGCGGGCCCTGAGCACCTTCGCCGCCGCCGCGGCTTGTTCGGGGGTCATGCTGATCGGCTGGCCGCTCGGCGCAAGGCCCGGCAATTCCACCACGGCGCCGTTCACCGGCAGCAGGGCGGCATCGAACGGGCCGTATTCGGCGGCGATTTTCCACCAGTACCCGTGCCACAGCGTATCGCCGCAATGGATGACCGTCCGGCTGCCGTCTGTGACGATCCAGGACAGCTGCGGATCGCCGACGCCGTCGACGGCCCATGTCGCCGTTGCCTTCAGCGTGCCGATCCGGATTTCATCTCCGTTTTCCGCCCCGCGGATGTCGGAAAGCGGCGTGCCGCCGGCGGACCGGGCGCCCCCGGCCGGCATGTGAACGGGGACGCCGGCGCCGTAAAAGGCCGCGATGGCTTCCGGATCGAAATGATCGTCATGGCAATGCGTCACGAAGACGGCATCGACGGGGCCGAATTCGGAGAGCGGACGCATCGGTTCGCGGGGCCGGCCGAATTTGGCGGGAAAATGGTACAGCGGGTCGATGGCGACGGCGGTGCCGCCGGACTCGATGCGGATGCCGGCCCAGGGCAGCTTTTGCACGATCATGGTTATGCCTCCTTTTTGACTAACCGTTAAAAATCATTTCACCCATTATAATTACCAGATCATTACTAACTTGTAAACAGTATATTTGTCGGTTAGAATTGGGGTGCGGAAAGGAGGACTGCGTAGGTGGATCGCACGGATTTCGTTTTTGTAGGCCACGATTTTGCCGTCGATTTCGTGAACACGCGGGTATGCATCCGCGGCACGCGCGTGGAGCTGCTGCGGGACCTGGAGGACGTGCTGGCATGGCTGGACCGTGCGGGGAAAGGCGGGCTTCTGGCGGACGGGATCGATGCCCTGTCGCCGGATGAAAGGCAGGCCGCGTTCGTCCGGATCATGGAGCTGAGGCGCCGGCTGGAAGATGCCTTTGCCGCCGTGGCGGGCGGCGGGGATGTCCCGGCGGACGTGGTGGAGTACCTGAATGCCCAAATGGCCGGGGCTCCCGGATGTGGCCGGCTCGTCAGGCGGGGAACGGGCCTGGCGCTGGAGCGGCGGTATCGGACGGCGGAGCTGCCCGGCCTGTTTGCCGAGGAGGCCGCCCGCTTTCTCGCGTCGATGCGGCCGGACTGCCTGAAAGCGTGCGAGAACGAGGCGTGCATTCTCTACTTTTACGACACGAGCCGCAACAAAAAACGGCGATGGTGCAGCATGGACACGTGCGGCAACCGGGTGAAGGCAAGCCGGCACTACCACCGCCGGAAGGCGGTTCGTCAGGCGGGCGAAGAGCGGGAGCAGCAGTAGCAGTGGCAGTGGCAGGAAACGGCGACAATGGCAGCAGAAGTAGCAGTAGCAGCAGCAGAGGCGGCAGGAGCAGCAGCAGTCGTGGGCCGATGCGGACAGAATGTCCTCATCGGGCGCGAAAATCACGGGGGTTCATGAAAACACCGGCGCGGCATGAAACCGCGCCGGTGTTTTTCACGGCGGCAAACGATGGGCGGCATGCCATGCGGTGACCGGTGCCGCATCTCCCGGTTCCGCATCCACTGCATCCACCGGTTTCGCATCTCCCGGTTCCGCACTTGCCGGATCCGCATTCCCCCGGCCCCGCATCCCCGTTCCCCGTTTCGCTCAAGCCTTGGCCGGCGCCGTTTCCACCGACGTGATGCGGTCGTAGAACGCCACGTAATGGTCCCGCTCCTCCGCGGAACTGCGCAGCGCCATGGCCATGCGGGGATGCTCGTTGAACATGCCCGAGAGGGCATAGGGGATCGTGTAGCCCCATTCCCATTCCTTGCGGACGCGCACCATGTGCTTTTCGATCATTTCCAGAATCGGCCGCAGGTTGTACCGCTTGTTCCGCAGGGCGGGGGCGAGCAGTTCGGTATGGCAGTTGCCCGCCGCGCGGCCCATGCCGAACACCGACGCGTCCAGGAACGTGACGCCGTGGCGCACCGCTTCCAGCGTGTTGGCGAGGGCCAGCTGCATGTTGTTGTGGGTGTGGACGCCCAGCGTTTTGCTTGGCGCGTGCCGGCGAAACAGACCGGCCAGATAGCCGATGTTGTGCGGATAGAAACTGCCGAAGCTGTCCACGATGTACACGATGTCCGCCCGGGACCGGTCGATTTGCTCCAGCGCTTCCGTCAGCTCGTTTTCGAGCACGCGGGACAGCGCCATGATGTTCAGGCTCGTTTCATACCCGAGGGACGAGAACAGGTTCACCAGTTCGACCGCCTTGGCCACGTCGTTGATGTAGCAGGCGACGCGGATCAGGTCCAGCGGGCTTTCCTCGCGGGGACGGATGTCGTTTTCGTCCACCCGGCCGATGTCCACCAGCGCGGACAGCTTCGTGCGTCCCTTCTGCGGAATGATCTCCCGGATGTACGCGTCGTCCAGAAACCGCCACGGACCGGCGCCGTCGGATTTGAGCAGCTTCGGCGAATTTTTGTAGCCGATTTCCATGTATTCCACGCCGGCGGCATCAAGCGAACGGTACAGGTCCCGCACGAAATCCGGGGAAAAATCCCAGTTGTTCACCAGCCCGCCGTCGCGGACCGTGCAGTCGAGAATGACCGGTTCCCTGCGGTTTTCCAGCTCTTTCATCCCGTTGTCGCTCCGTTTCCTGCATGATGGTTGCTCCAACATAATAGTCATTCGATTTTATCGCGATTCCCCGTCATTTTCAATATGGTAAAATGGTATGTACAAGTGACGGGCCGTGAACACGAAAAGCCGAAACGGTCGCCAAAACGCAACGAAACAGGAAACCGGGGTGCCAGCATTGGAAAAGAACGTTCCGCCGAAACCGCCGAAATACCGGCAGCTGAAAGCCGAAATCATGCATCTGCTGGAAAGCGGGGAATGGAAGGCCCACGACCGTTTGCCGTCGGAAAACGAATTTGCCGCCCGGTTCGGCATGAGCCGCCAGACGGTGCGGCAGACGCTGGGGGAGCTCGAGCAGGAAGGGTGGCTGTACCGCCGGCAGGGAAAAGGCACCTTCGTCGCGCCCCGAAAGACGGCGGGCGATCCGTCCCGCCGCATGGTCGGGATGCTCACGACGTACATTTCGGACTACATTTTTCCCCACATCGTGCGCGGCGCCGAATCCGAGCTGCGCGCGAGGGGGTATGCGCTGCTTCTGTCCAGCACGGAAAACCGGAAAAGCGCCGAACGGGACAACCTGGTGAAACTTCTGGAGCAGCCGCTGGCCGGCCTCATCGTGGAACCGACGAAAAGCGCGGAAGGAAACCCGAATCTCGACCTTTACCTGTCCATTCAGGCCAGGCGGATTCCGATGATCATGATCCACGCCCGCTATCCGGAACTGACGTGCCCGGTGGTGCGCACGGACGACGAACCCGGCGGCTTCATGGCCGCGGAGCATCTGATCGCGCTCGGGCACCGGAAGATCGCCGGCTTTTTCAAGACGGACGATCTGCAGGGAACGGGAAGGCTGAAAGGCTTTCTGGCGGCCCATCAGCGGCACGGCCTGGCGCCTTCGCCGGACCTGGTGGTCAGCTATTCCACGGAAGAAAAGCGGGACAAGCCGGTGCGCCGGCTGCTGGACATGATGCGAAGCGGCGAGCCGCCCACGGCGATCGTCTGCTACAACGACGAGCTGGCCGTCGGGCTGCTGGACGCGCTCCGCTCGGCGGGGCTGTCCGTGCCGGATGACCTGTCGATGGTCAGCTTCGACGATTCCCCCCTGGCGACGGCGACGGAAGTCAAGCTGACCGGCATCCGCCATCCGAAGGCGGACATGGGCCGGCGCGCCGCGGAACTGCTCGTGTCCATGATCGAGTCCGGGCAGCCGCTGCCGGAAGACGACATCGTGTTCCCGCCCGAGCTCGTGGTGCGCGGATCGACAAAAAAAGTCTAGTGCCAACTTGTACGTACAAGTGATATAATCAAAGCAACGAGACCATCGGCGTCCGGGGCATGGAGGCCCGGCCGCAACGCGCTGGTCAGCAGCCGGACGGGAAAGGGGGGAACGAGTGTTGCTGGAGGAACTGAAACGGCAGGTGCTGGAGGCCAACCTGGCGCTTCCCCGATACAAAATGGTGACGTTCACCTGGGGCAACGTGAGCGGCATCGACCGGGAAAAGGGGCTCGTCGTCATCAAGCCGAGCGGCGTCCCCTATGAAACGATGGGCCTTGACGATCTCGTGGTGGTGGATCTGGACGGCAACGTCCGGGAAGGCCGGCTCCGGCCGTCTTCCGATACGCCGACCCACCTGGTGCTCTACAAGGCGTTTCCCGGCATCGGCGGCATCGTCCATACCCACTCGCCCTGGGCGACGAGCTGGGCCCAGGCCGGACGGGCCATTCCGCCTTTCGGCACGACCCACGCGGATTATTTCTACGGGGAAATACCGTGCACGCGGCCGATGACCCGCGAAGAAGTGGAAGGCCATTACGAGCTGGAGACGGGCAACGTCATCGCCGAAACGTTCCGGGACAAGGATCCGCTCGCCGTACCGGGCGTGCTGGTGCACGGCCACGCGCCTTTCGCCTGGGGGCGGGATGCGGAGGAAGCGGTGCACAACGCCGTCGTGCTGGAGGAAGTGGCCAAGCTGGCGCTGAACACGCTGCTTCTCAATCCCGAAGCTTCGCCGATCAGCCAGGCGCTCCTCGACAAGCATTATTTGAGGAAACACGGGAAAAACGCCTATTACGGGCAGCGTTGAAAACATGCGAAAGGAGATGAAACGGGCATGGCCAAGTACGCCATCGGCATCGACTACGGCACCCAATCCGGCCGCGCCGTCCTCGTCGATCTGGCCACGGGGGAAGAAGTCGCCGACCACGTCACGCCGTATCCCCACGGCGTCATCGACGAAACGCTGCCGGGTTCGGGCATCCGGCTGGAACACGACTGGGCGTTGCAGCATCCCGGCGACTATCTGGAGGTGCTGAAGCGGTCCGTCCCGGAAGTGATGAAAATGTCCGGGGTGCGTCCGGAAGACGTGATCGGCATCGGCATCGATTTCACCGCCTGCACGATGCTGCCCGTCGACGACCAGCTGCGGCCGCTCTGCCTGCTGCCGGAATACCGGGACAACCCGCACGCCTGGGTGAAGCTGTGGAAGCATCACGCCGCCCAGGACGAAGCAAACAAGCTGAACGCCATCGCCGCCGAGCGGGGCGAGAAGTGGGTGAAGCGTTACGGCGGCAAGCAGTCTTCCGAATGGATGATCGCGAAGATCTGGCAAATTCTCGACGAGGCGCCCGAAATCTACGAAAAGGCCGACCGGTTCACGGAGGCGACGGACTGGGTCATCGCGCAGCTGACCGGCAACTTCGTCCGCAACAGCTGCACGGCCGGGTACAAGTCGATCTGGCACAAGCGGGAAGGGTACCCGGACAAGGCCTTCTTCAAGGCGCTGGATCCCCGGCTGGAAAACCTGATCGAAACGAAGCTCCGGGGCGACATCCTGCCGCTCGGCGCGAAAGCCGGCGAACTGACGCCGGAAATGGCGGCGCTGACCGGCCTCAAACCCGGCATCGCCGTCGCCGTCGGCAACGTGGACGCCCATGCGGCGGTGCCGGGATGCGGCGTCGTCTCGCCGGGCAAAATGGTGATGGTGATGGGCACGTCCATCTGCCACATGGTGCTCGGCACGGAAGAAGTGGAAGTCGAGGGCATGTGCGGCGTCGTGGAAGACGGCATCATTCCCGGCTATTACGGCTATGAAGCGGGACAGTCGGCGGTCGGCGACATTTTCGAATGGTTCGTCGAAGAAGCGGTGCCCGCCTACGTGAAGGAAGCCGCGGAGCGGGAAGGCGTGAACGTGCACGCCTGGCTGGAGCGCAAAGCGTCGGCCTACAAGCCCGGACAAACCGGCCTTCTCGCCCTGGACTGGTGGAACGGCAACCGGTCGGTGCTGGTGGACACGGACCTGACCGGTCTCATGGTCGGCTACACGCTCCTGACGAAACCGGAAGAAACGTACCGCGCGCTGCTTGAAGCGACGGCCTTCGGCACGCGGAAAATCATCGAGGCGTTCCATTCCAACGGCGTCCGCGTGGACGAACTGTACGCCTGCGGCGGCCTGCCCCAGAAAAACCGGCTGCTCATGCAGATCTACGCCGACGTGACGGGCCGCGAAATCAAGGTGGCGGCATCCAGGCAGACGCCGGCGCTGGGGGCGGCCATGTTCGCCGCCGTGGCGGCCGGCAGCGCCCGCGGCGGGTACGACACCATCGTGGATGCGGCGAAGGCGATGGCCCGGGTGAAGGACGAAACGTTCAAGCCGATTCCGGAACACGTGAAGGTGTATGACCAGTTGTACCGCGAATACGAGCTGCTGCACGACTACTTCGGACGCGGGGGCAACGACGTGATGAAGCGCCTGAAAGCCATCAAGGAAGCCGCCCGATGAAGCGGACGCGGCCGGCGTTCGGCTTTCCGGCAACGCGGGTTTGCGCGCGAAACCGCTTGCAGCGGACGGACGGCGCGCCGCGCCGCCGGAAAGCCCGGCCGGCGGATGAGCCAGGCGAAACGAATTCGTGAAAACGGGGAGGAACACCGTATGTTGACCGTCAAACCCTACGAATTTTGGTTTGCGACCGGCAGCCAGCATCTGTACGGGCCGGAAACGCTCGAGGAAGTGGAGCGGAACGCCCGCAAAATCGCGGAAGGCCTCGATCTGGACCCGGCCGGGCCGTACCGGGTGGTGTTCAAGCAGGTGCTGACGACGCCCGACGGCATCCGGCGATTCATGCTGGACGCCAACCACGCCGACGAGTGCGCCGGCGTCATCGTCTGGATGCACACGTTCTCGCCCTCCAAAATGTGGATCGGCGGCCTGTCCCAGCTGAAGAAGCCGTACCTGCATTTCGCCACCCAGTTCAACCGCGACATTCCCTGGTCCACCATCGACATGGATTTCATGAACACGAACCAGTCCGCCCACGGCGACCGGGAGCACGGCCACATCACCGCCCGTCTCGGAACGGGCCGGAAAATCGTGTTCGGCCATTGGGAAGACGCCGCCGTCCGCGGCCGCATCGGCGCCTGGATGCGCACGGCCGTCGCCTTCATGGAGAGCCGCACGCTCAAGGTGGCCCGCTTCGGCGACAACATGCGCCAGGTGGCGGTGACGGAAGGCGACAAGGTGGAGGCGGAAATCGTCTTCGGCTGGTCGGTGAACGGCTACGGCATCGGCGACCTGGTCGAGCGGGTGAACCGGGTGTCCGACGCCGACGTCAACCGGCTGATGGACGAGTACGCGGAGAAATATGACATCGTGCCGGAAGGCCGCACCGACGGGCCGGTGCGGGAGGCGATCCGCTACCAGGCCCGGGTGGAGCTGGCGCTCAAGTCGTTCCTCGAGGAAGGCGGGTTCACCGCCTTCACCGACACCTTCGAAGACCTGCACGGCATGCGCCAGCTGCCCGGGCTGGCGGTGCAGCGGCTCATGGAGCAGGGATACGGTTTCGCCGGGGAAGGCGACTGGAAAACCGCCGCGCTGGTGCGGCTCATGAAGATCATCGCCGACAACGAAGGCACCTCGTTCATGGAAGATTACACGTACCACCTGGATCCGGACAACGAGCTGGTGCTGGGCGCCCACATGCTGGAAATCTGCCCGACCATCGCGGGGGACAAGCCGCGCATCGAAGTGCATCCCCTCGGCATCGGCGGCAAGGCGGACCCGGCGCGCCTCGTGTTCAACGGCCGGTCCGGTCCGGCGGTCAACGCCTCCGTCATCGACCTCGGCAACCGGTTCCGCCTGCTCGTCAGCGAGGTGGAAGCCGTCGAGCCGTCGCACGCGATGCCGAAGCTGCCCGTCGCCCGCGTGCTCTGGAAGGTGCTGCCGAACCTGAAGGACGGCGTCGAGATGTGGATCCGCGCGGGCGGGGCGCATCACACCGGCTTCTCCTACCGCGTGACCGCCGAACAGCTGATGGATTTCGCCGAGATGGCCGGCATCGAATGCCTCGTCATCGGCAAAAACACCGATCCGCTTCAGTTCCGCCAGGAGCTGCAGCTCGGCGAAATGTACTGGAAGCTCCGCTGAGAGCGGCCCGCAAACGGCAGGCGCGACCCGTGGCGCCTGCCTTTTTTTGCGCGTGATCGAAAAAACGGACGGCCTCCTTTTGATTTCGCCGCTTTTTTTCCTATAATGAAAACATCGGCTTTGCGGCCCTTCGAACTGCACGGCCAGACCGGTCACGAAAGGACGACCCGCCATGATCACCCGCAAGGTGACCGCCTCGGAAAGCGGCAAGCGGCTGCACCGCTACCTGCGGATGCTGATGCCGAACCTGCCCCTCGGCCAAATCTACAAGATGATCGACCAGGGCAAAGTCCGGGTGAACGGCAAGCGGAAAAAGCAGAACTACGAGCTGGCCGCCGGCGACGAGCTGACCCTTTTCATGGAGGAGGGCGCGTTCGCGGAGGCGAGCCGCCGCCGGGAGCCGGAGCGGAAATTCGCCGGGGTGAGCGCGAACGTCGACGTCGTGTACGAAGACGGAGAACTGCTCGTGGTGAACAAGCCCGCCGGGCTCCTCACCCACCCGGACCGCACGGAACAGAAGCGGACGCTGATCAGCCGCGTCCACGCCTATCTGTACCGCAAGGGGGAGCTGGACAGCCGCCTGTTTCTGCCGGCGCCGGCCAACCGGCTTGACCGCAACACGAGCGGCCTCGTGCTGGTGGGGAAAACCGCGGGCATGCTCCATCAGCTGAACCGGTGGATCCAGAACAGGGAAATCGGCAAGTTTTACGTCACGGTGGTGGAAGGCCGGCTGTCCGGCGAAGGGGTGATCCGCCGGGCGCTGGCCCGCGACGGCGGGCGCAACCGGACGCTCGTCGTCCGCGGCGGAAACGGCGGGGCGGACGGAAGCGGGACGCCGGACGCGAAGGAGGCGGAGACGCGATACCGGGTGCTGGCGACGGCGGAGCGCCATTCGCTGGTCGAGGCGGAGCTGGTGAGCGGGCGGACCCATCAGATCCGGGCCCATTTTCAGGCCATCGGCCATCCCCTTGCCGGCGACATCAAATACGGCGGAAAACCGGTGGGCGAATGGAACCGCCAGCTGCTGCACGCCTGGCGCATCGAACTGCCCGACGGACGCGCCTTCGAGGCGCCGCCCCCGCCGCCGTTCCTGAAGGTGATGAAGGAGACGGGACTTGCCTGGCGATGGGGCTGAACAGGTGCCGTCCCGAGATCATATTTTCAAAATCCAATGCCACGGGGAGGAACGAACGGATGAACGCCAGGGAACGAAGCATCATCGCCGATCCCGCACTGGCGCCGGAAGGCCGGCTGAAAATCGACTGGGCGGCGGCCCACATGCCGGTGCTGAACAAGATTCGCGAGCAATTCGAGCGGGAGCGTCCGTTTGAAGGGTTGAACGTGACGATTTCCCTCCATCTGGAGGCGAAAACCGCCTATCTGGCGAAGGTGATCCAGGCGGGCGGCGCCAGCGTGACGATTACGGGCAGCAATCCGCTGTCCACGCAGGACGACGTGTGCGCGGCGCTGGTGGAAGACGGCATCACCGTCTTTGCCAAATACAACCCGACGCCGGAAGAATACAAGTCGCACCTGGTCAAGGCGCTGGAAACGGGGCCGGATCTCATCATCGACGACGGCGGGGACCTGGTGTCGATCCTGCACGCCGAGCGGCCCGATTTGCTCGCGAAGGTGCGCGGCGGGGCGGAGGAGACGACCACCGGCATCCTGCGGCTGAAGGCGCTGGAGAAGGAAGGCCGGCTGCAGTTCCCGATGGTGGCGGTGAACGACGCCTTCTGCAAATACCTGTTCGACAACCGTTACGGCACGGGACAGTCGGTGTTCGACGGCATCAACCGGACGACGAATCTGGTCGTGGCCGGCAAAACCGTCGTCGTGTGCGGCTACGGCTGGTGCGGCAAAGGCGTCGCCATGCGGGCCAAAGGCCTCGGCGCCAGGGTGGCGGTCACGGAAGTGGACGCGATCAAGGCGGTGGAGGCGTACATGGACGGGTTCACCGTGCTGCCGATGAAGGAGGCGGCGAAAATCGGCGACCTTTTCGTGACGGTGACGGGCAACCGGGACGTGATCCGCGGCGAGCACTATGAAGTGATGAAGGACGGGGCGATCCTGTGCAACGCCGGCCACTTCGACGTGGAAGTCAACAAGCCGGAGCTCGAGGCGCTCGCGGTTGCCCGCCGCATCGTCCGGAAAAACATCGAAGAATTCCGCCTGAAAGACGGCCGCCGGCTGTATTTGCTGGCGGAAGGGCGCCTGGTCAATCTGGCGGCGGGAGACGGGCATCCGGCGGAAATCATGGACATGACGTTCGCCCTGCAGGCGCTGTCGCTGAAATACGTCAACGAACACTACAGGGCAATCGGCAGCCGGGTGCTCAACGTGCCCTATGCCATCGACGAGCAGGTGGCCCGGCTGAAGCTGGAATCCCTCGGCATTGCCATCGACCGGCTGTCGGAGGATCAGGCCAGGTATCTTGACAGCTGGGCGGCGCACTGAGCGGCCGCCGCAACGGAATGCATGAAATCCACCGATGCGGTGGGATGGATTTCATGCATTTCATTTTTTCAAATCTCCGCGAAACGTGACCTTGCAACATTTGGCCCCCGAAAAACCGTCGTATATGGCAAAGACATCCTATCGCAAGCAGGTCCGAAGGCAAAAAGAAGGCAAAGGCCGGACTTGCGGAAACGGGGGGTTCGCGGTGGACGAAAAAGGACGGTTGAACGGGTCGGCACTTCGGGCGGTCAAACGCCGGGAAGGCCGGGCGGACGGCATGCGGCGATGGCTGTCCGGCCGGTTCGGCGCCCGTCCGGTGGCAACGGCCACAGCGCCGGCGAATGGCGGCGGGCCGTCCGGCCGGTTCCGCGCACGGCGGACGGCGCTCTTGGTGGCGGCGATGCTTTGGGCCGGGGTGGCTCTTGCGGCCGGTTGCGGCGCAGTGCGGAATGCGGCCGAACGGCCCGCGGCGGGCGCAGCGCCGTCCCGAACGGCGGACGGCGCGGCCGGCGTCGCGTTCGCGGATGCGGCCGGCAAGGGCGGTGCGGCGGACACGGGCGACAATCTGCGTGCGGACGGAAACGGTTCCGCCGTTTCCGTTTCGGCCGGTTTTTCGCCGGACGGATCTTCATCGTCCGCCGCCGGCGTTTCCATCGTCACGGCGGAGCCAACCGGCCAGCGGAAAATCATCTATTCCGCCGACGTCGACATGGCAGTGGAAGATTTCGACCGGGCCAGGGACGAGCTCGAAGGGCTGGTCGCCCGGTCCGGCGGCTACCTGCTCCATTTCAGCGACAGCCGGAACGTCCGGGAAATCGGCGGAAACTTCACGATCAAAGTGCCCGCGGACGGCTTCCGGCCGTTTCTTGCGGAACTGGAAAAACTGAAGAAAGGCCGCGAATTCCGGCGCAGCGTGCGCGGCGAGGACGTCACCGAGGAATACGTCGACCTGTCCGCCCGGCTGCGGGCGAAGGAAGCCGTGGAAGCGCGGCTTCTGGAACTCATGAAGCAGGCCGCGGAAGCGAAAGATTTGCTGGAGTTTTCCAACGCACTGGCCCGGGTGCAGGAAGACATCGAAGCGCTGAAGGGGAAAATCCGCTACATCAACGAAAACGCGGCCTACTCCACGGTGGAGCTGTACATGTACCAGGTGATCGAAGACGGCATCCGGCGGCCGGGCGACGACGCGCTTCTCTCCCGGATCGGATCGGCTTTCGTGGACGGCACGCAAGGAGTGATCCGTTTCCTGGGCGACTGCCTCGTGTTTCTGGCCGGCGCGCTGCCCGTGCTGGTGCTCGTTGCGGCCGCGGCGGCGCCGGGAGCCTGGATCGCCCGCAACGCCCTGAAAAAACGGCGGGTGCGGCGGCAGGCCGGCGAAAACCCGCCGGAAACGTGAGGCGGCCGGGCGCCGGAACCGCCCCGCGCCGCGATTGCGGCCGGCGGCAGCCCGAAACCCGCAACCAAAGGAAAACGGCGGCAGCCGCTGCAAAAAAGTTCCTGCCAACCGGCAGGAATTTTTTATTTGGTGGAGAAAAGGTATTCCAAAGTGGGGCAAAGTGGTGTAAAGTGGAGGATAAAGGGGGACAAAGGGGGAGCCATCGATGTTCATGGGCGAATACCAGCACAGCATCGATGACAAAGGCCGGCTGACGATACCGGCCAAGTTTCGCGATGCCCTCGGTCCCACCTTCGTCATCACCCGCGGGCTGGACAACTGCCTGTTCGTGTACCCGCAGCAGGAATGGGCCGCCATGGAGCAAAAGCTGAAGGCGCTGCCCCTGATGAAAGCCGACGCCCGGGCGTTCACGCGCTTTTTCCTTGCCGGGGCGACGGAATGCGAGCTGGACAGGCAGGGCCGGGTCAACATTCCCGCCAACCTGCGGGAGCACGCCGGGCTGGACAAGGACTGCGTCATCATCGGCGTGTCCAGCCGGGTGGAAATCTGGAGCAAGGAAAACTGGGAAGCCTATTCGAAGCTTTCCGAACAATCGTTCAACGACATCGCCGAGAAACTGGTGGACTTCAACCTGGATCTGTAGACCGGACCGCGGGAGGAACGCGCCTTGTTTCGCCATGTGACGGTGCTGCTGCATGAAGCGGTGGACGGCCTTGCCGTGAAACCGGACGGCATCTACGTGGACTGCACGCTCGGGGGTGCCGGCCACGCCGTTGCCATCCTGGAGAAGCTTTCGTCCGGCGGGCGGCTTGTCGCCTTCGACCGGGACGAAACGGCCATCGGACATGCCGAAAAGAAACTGGCGGCGCACCGGGACCGCGTGACGCTGGTGAACGAAAACTTCCGCCATCTGGAACGGGTGCTGGCGGACCTGCCCTTCGTCCCGAAGAAAGACGGCGTGCCGCAGGTGGACGGCATCCTGTTCGATCTCGGCGTTTCCTCGCCGCAGCTTGACGAGGCGGAACGCGGCTTCAGCTACCAGCACGATGCGGAACTGGACATGCGCATGGACCGGCGGTCGGCGCTCACCGCCCGCGACATCGTCAATGAATGGCCGGAGCGGGAAATCGCCCGCATCCTGTCGGCCTACGGCGAGGAACGGTTCGCCGCCCGCATCGCCGCCCGCATCGTCAAACGGCGGGAGACGGCGCCGATCCGCACCACCGGCGAACTGGCGGAACTGATCAAGGAAGCGATTCCGGCCGCGGCGCGGCGAAGCGGTCCGCATCCGGCCCGGCGCAGCTTCCAGGCGCTCCGGATCGCCGTCAACGACGAACTGGGCGCTCTCCGGGACGCCCTGGAGCAGGCGGTCCGATGTCTCGCTCCCGGCGGACGGGTGGCGGTCATCACGTTCCATTCGCTGGAAGACCGCATCTGCAAGCAGGTGTTTTCGGCCCATGCCGGCCGATGCACGTGTCCGCCGGATTTTCCGGTATGCGTCTGCAACAGCGAAGGCCTCCTCCGCATCCTGACGAAAAAGCCGATCGAGCCCGGGCCCGCCGAAATCGAAGGGAATCCGCGCGCCCGGTCGGCCAGGCTGCGAATCGCGGAAAAGCGGCAGGGCCTTGCCGACAAAAGCGTTTCAACATAGCGCTTCGACATAAGGGACGTTCACGAGAGGACGCACAGACGAGGGGGAACTGCATGATGTACGTGCAGGGGAATCTGGCCATCAAGGAAAAGCGGGTGCAGGCGGCCAAAGAAGAAGTGCGCCGCGTCGTCCGACGCCGGAAGCCGATTCCGGTCATGGAGAAATTGTTCTACCTGCTGGCCGTGCTCATTTGCGTGACGGCCGCCGGACTCGTCATTTTGCGATACGCCCAGATCTACGAAGTGAACGCGAAAATCCAGCAGCTCGAGAAAGAAATCCAGCGCCTCGAAAACGAAAACAACACGCTCCAGCTGGAAGTCAACGTGCTGAACGATCCGAAGCGGCTCTTCGAAAAGGCCAAAATGCTCGGCCTTCGCCCGGCGGAGGAAGGGGAAATCAGCGAAATCCCGAGCCGTTCCGACACGGCGGGAAGGGACGTTGCTTTTTCCAGATAACGGCACATTTCGTCGGAAAGGCAGCAGACGCGCATGGAGAAACGCATCCGGATCCGTTCGCTGGTCGTCGGCGTCCTGTTCACCCTGCTCTGGTTCGGGGTGACGCTCAAGCTGTATTTCGTACAGGTGGTGCACGGAGCCGAGCTGCGCGCCAAGGCGGAGGACCTCTGGAGCCGGGAAGTGGTGCTCGAGCCGCAGCGCGGGCATATCGTGGACCGGAACGGACATGTTCTGGCGCAGGACGGCAAAGCCTACACGGTGGCCGTCAATCCGCGGCTCATTCATGAATACGGGCAGGAGGAGCTTGTCGTTCACACGCTGGCTCCTCTTCTTGGCATGGACACCCCCGAAGGTCTGGAGAAGCTGAGAAGCCGCGTGACGGCGAAAAACAGGGAAGGAAAGCTGCTGGCCCAGGCGGAGATCCGCAACGAGGGATGGAAAATCGACCGGCAGACGGCCGAGCGGATCAAGGAAGCGAAGGAGAAGCTCGGGCTGCAGGGCATCTATCTCATCGAAGGCAAAAAACGCTACTACCCCGCCGGGCAGCTGGCGTCTTCCGTGATCGGGTACGTGGACAAGGACGACGTGGCGCGCAGCGGTCTGGAGCTCCATTTTGACGAGCTTTTGCGGGGGAAGGAAGGGCGGATCGTTTACGAGAAAGACGCCCTCGGCTACGAACTGCCGGAAGGCAAGGCTTCCGTCACCCTGCCGGAGGACGGCAAGCATCTCGTGCTCACCATCGACCGGAACATCCAGCTGTTCATCGAGGAAGCGCTCGAGGCGATGTACGAGGAATACCGGCCGGCGGCCGCCACGGTGATCGCCGCCGATCCGAACACGCTGGAAATTCTCGGCATGGCCAGTTGGCCGACCTTTGACCCGAACGTGTACTGGGAATATGCGGACCGGCCGGACTTTGCCATGAACCGTGCGGTCAGCTCCCAGTTTGAACCGGGCTCCACGTTCAAAATCGTCACCCTCGCCGGCGCCGTGGAAGAAGGGCTGTTCGATCCGGACGCCACCTACATGTCGGGCCGGATCAACGTGGCCGGCACCGTCATGGGCGACCACAACAACCGCCAGGGGTGGGGGGAAATCACCTATCTGGAAGGGTTGAAACGGTCGAGCAACGTGGCGTTCATCAAGCTCGGCTACGAGATGCTCGGCGCGGAGAAGCTCCGTTCGTACATCGAAAAATTCGGCTTCGGCCGGCCGACCGGCATCGAGCTGCCCGGCGAGATCAAGGGAAAAATCGATTTCTATTATCCCGCGGAAGTGGCCAACGCCACCTTCGGCCAGGGCGTCACGGTGACCGCCATCCAGCAGATCGCCGCCATTTCGGCGGTGGCCAACGGCGGCAATCTGATGAAGCCGCTACTGGTCAAGGAAGTGCGCGATCCCGCCACGGGCGGGGTGCTGGAAACGTTCGAACCGCAGGTCGTGCGGCGGGTCATTTCGGAAAAGACGGCGCGCGAAGTGCGGGACTATCTGGAGCAGGTCGTGTCCGACCAGAACATCGGCACCGGCCGGCGGGTGTACCTGGACGGCTACCGGGTGGCGGCCAAGACGGGGACGGCGCAGAAAGTCGTGGACGGCAAATATGCGCAGGACCGCTACGTCGTCTCCATCATCGGCTTTGCGCCGGCGGACGATCCGAAAATCGCCCTGCTGGTCGTCATCGACGATCCGGACATCGGCGGCGACTACCGGCGCGGCGGCGACGTGTCCGCGCCGGTGTTCCGGGACATCATGCTGAAATCGCTCCGCTATCTCGGCGTCGAGAGGGAAGGCGCCGCGTTCAAGGAATCCGGCAAAGTCGGCATCGCCCAGGCAAGAAGCGTTTCGGCGGTCACGATGCCGGATCTGGTAGGCAAATCGGTGGCGGAAGCGATCGGCGCCCTCGGGCGGTACGGCATCGCCGTCGAAACCTTCGGCGCGGGCACCCGGGTGACGGCGCAATACCCGGCGCCGGGCGAGGAGGCGGCGATCGGGCAGAACGCGTACGTGCTGGCCGGCGACGCGAAAAACGCCGATTTTCCCGATGTGACCGGCCGGGCGATGCGGGACGTGCTGGGAATCTGCTCGCTCTTTTCCGCCGACTGCTCGTTCGCCGGCGAAGGCTACGCGGACGGGCAGATCGTTACGCGGACGGGAGACGGGCTGCGGGTGCAGGTGACGTTTTCTCCCTACCGGCCGGCCATGGAAGACGGCGGAGGCGAAGCGGTGGGAAGCGCGGACGACGGCCCGGCCGAGCCGGAATCCGGCGGCGAAGGCCGGAAGCCGGACGCGACGGCCGCCGGCTGACCGTGCCGGGGCGGGCGCCGGCCGTTGCAGAAGCCGTCGGCTGCGCCGGATGGACGCCACGGCTTGTTCTAACCCCGATGCGGAATGAATAGGTTCATGATGAACGGGTGACGGCACCCGTGATCGCATTTCCGCGGGGGGAGAACGGGATGAAAGTGTCGGAAGCCGCCATCCGGCGAAGGCTCGTCGTGATGCTCACGGCCGGCATTTTCGTGTTTCTGGCGCTCATCGCGCGGCTGGCCTGGGTGCAGCTGTGGCGCGGGGAAGAGCTGGCCGCCCGGGCGGAAGACACCTGGCGGCGCAACATTCCGTTCGCCGCCAAGCGGGGCGACATACTGGACAGGAGCGGCGTCCGCCTCGCCTACGACGTCAGCACGCCGACGGTCATGGCGATTCCCGCGCAGGTGGAAGACGCCGCGGGAACGGCCGCGGCGCTGTCCCGCGTTCTGGACATGGGCGAGGAACAGCTCCTGAAGCTGCTGACGAAGCGGCAACTCGTGGTCCGGCTCCAGCCACAGGGGCGAAAGATTTCGCCCGAGAAGGCGGACGAAATCGAGAAGCTGAATCTGCCCGGCATCTACGTGGCGGAAGACCACAAACGGCACTACCCGTTCGGCAGCCTGGCCGCCCACGTGCTGGGCTTCACCGGCATCGACAGCCAGGGACTGGCCGGTGTCGAGCTGAAATATGACGCCAAGCTGACCGGCATCAGCGGCCACGTGTCGTTCCTGGCGGACGCGCGCGGCCGCAGGATGCCCGGATCCGTCGACCGGTACGCGGCACCGCGGGACGGGCTGCACCTGATGCTGACCATCGACCGGCACATCCAGGCGATCATGGAGCGGGAAATGGACCAGGCGGTGCTCCAGTACCAGCCGAAGCACGTCATCGGCATCGCCATGGATCCGGACAGCGGCGAAATTTTGGCCATGGCCGCCAGGCCGACCTTCGATCCGGCCAATTACCGGGCCTATGACGCCGAAATCTACAACCGCAACCTGCCGATCTGGATGACCTACGAGCCCGGTTCCACCTTCAAGATCATCACCCTGGCCGCGGCGCTGGAAGAAGGAAAGGTGGACCTGCATCACGACCATTTTTACGACAAGGGGTCCATCGAGGTGGCCGGCGCCACGCTGCGGTGCTGGAAAAAAGGCGGCCACGGCAGCCAGACGTTCCTCCAGGTGGCGGAAAATTCCTGCAACCCCGGCTTCGTCGTGCTGGGCCAGCGGCTCGGCAAGGAGAAGCTGTTCGAGTACATCGACAAGTTCGGCTTCGGACGGAAGACGGGCATCGACCTGACCGGCGAAGCGACGGGCATCCTGTTCGACGTCGAAAAGGTCGGGCCGGTGGAGCTGGCCACCACCGCCTTCGGGCAGGGGGTGTCGGTGACGCCGATCCAGCAGGCGGCCGCCGTCGCCGCCGCCATCAACGGCGGCGTGCTGTACCGCCCCCATGTGGCCAAGGCCTGGATCCATCCGGAAACGGGCGAGGTGGTGGAACGCATCGAACCGGAACCGGTGCGCCGGGTCATATCGGAAGAAACGAGCCGCAAGCTGCGGGAAGCGCTGGAAAGCGTGGTGGCCAACGGCACCGGACGGAACGCCTACATCGACGGCTTCCGCGTCGGCGGCAAGACGGGCACCGCGCAGAAGGCGTCCGGCGGCCGCTATCTGGCGGATGAGCACATCGTGTCGTTCATCGGTTTCGCGCCGGCGGACGATCCCCGCATCCTGGTGTACATCGCCGTGGACGATCCGCAGACGATCCAGTTCGGCGGGCTGGTGGCGGCGCCGATCGTGCGCAACATTCTCGACGAGGCGCTGCGCTACCTGGAAGTGGAACCGCGCCGGGAGCAACTGGAAAAGCGCGTCCGTCCGGAACTCGGCGACGTGCCCTACGTGGAAGTGCCCGATCTCACCGGCATGACCGTCGGCGACATCTTGCGGGACCTCGGGTCCGATTTCCGCATCGTGAAGGCCGGCCAGGGGAAAACGGTGATCCGCCAGGCGCCGAAACCGGGCATCCGGCTGCCCAAGGGGTCGGAGATCCGCATCTATCTGGCGGACGTGAAGCCCGGGGGCGAATAGGCCAATAGGTGTGCGGATGAAAGGCGCGAAAGCTTGCGGGAGAAGCGTGCCGCGCGGGATGCGCGAAGCGGGCCGCGGCGGGATGCGGCGCGAAGCGGGGTGCGGCAAAGAAGCGCACGTCAGCACGGCGCGAAGCCGTGCGGCGCAACGGGGCGAGCCGCCGGCGCGCGGAAGAAGCGTGAATAGTTGGCGGTTTGTTCGTGCTATAATGGGGTAAGCGGAGGCAAGCGGGGAGATGACTCGGATGGCGATGAAATTCAGGGAGTTTGCGGAATTGCTGGCGTTTTCCAGGCTCGTCGGAGACGGCGACGCCGTCGTGACCGGCGTGCAGATGGACCACCGGCTAATCGAGCCGGGCAACGCGTTCGTCTGCATCCCGGGAGCGGTCCACGACGGGCATGCGTTCGCCGCGGAAGCGGTGGCGAAGGGCGCCGCGGCGGTGGTCGCGGAGAAGGAACTGCCGTTTCTCCCCGTTCCCCAGCTGATCGTCAGGGACACCCGGCAGGCGGTCGGATGGCTGGCGGCCCATTTCCACGGCTATCCGAGCCGGCGGCTCAAGCTCGTCGGCGTCACCGGCACCAACGGCAAAACGACCGTCACCTGGCTCATCGACCGCATCTTTGCGGACGCCGGGTACAAAACCGGGGTGCTCGGCACGATCGGGGTCAAATACGGCGACGTGAACCTGCCCGCGGAACGGACGACCCAGGAGGCGCCGGATCTGCAGCGCACGCTGCGCTGGATGGCCGACGCCGGCGTCGAAGTTTGCGCGATGGAAGTGTCGAGCCATGCGCTGGAACTCGGCCGCGTGAAGGGATGCCGGTTCCGCACGGCCGTTTTCACCAACCTGACCCAGGATCACCTGGATTACCACGTGACGATGGAGCGCTACCGCGCCACCAAGGGGTTGCTGTTTGCGCGCCTGGCCTGCGACGGCCCGGGCGACGGGCGGCAATTCGCCGTGCTCAACGCGGACGACGAGGCGTCGGCGGAATATGCCCGGCTGACGGCGGCCCAGGTGATCACCTACGGAATCGAGCGCGAAGCGGACATCATGGCCAAGGACATCGCCGTTCACTCGAAGGGCACGTCCTTCACGCTGGTGACGCCCGCCGGCTCCGGCCGGGTGCACATGAAGCTGATCGGCGCCTTCAACGTACATAACGCCCTGGCCGCGGCGGCGGCCGCCCTGCCGGAAGGCATCGGCCTGGCGTCCGTCATCCGTTCCCTGGAGGCGGCGGAGCCGGTGGCCGGGCGCATGGAGACGGTCGACGCCGGCCAGGATTTCCTCGTGCTCGTCGACTATGCCCACACGCCGGACGGGCTGGAAAACGCCCTGCGGACGATCTGCCGGTTCGCCGAGGGCAAGATCATCACCGTGTTCGGCTGCGGCGGGGACCGGGACCGGACGAAACGGCCGGTCATGGGCCGCATTGCCGCGGAATACAGCGACCTCGTGTTCGTCACGAGCGACAACCCGCGCAGCGAAGAACCGATGGCCATCATCGGGGAAATCATGGAGGGCATCCGGGAAAGCGGATTTCCCGAAGATCGCTGCCAGGCGGTGGAAGACCGCCGGGAAGCGATCCGCCGCGCCGTCGCCGCCGCGGAGAAGGGCGACGTGGTGCTGATCGCCGGCAAAGGGCATGAGACGTACCAGATTCTGAAAAGCGGCACGATCGAATTCGACGACCGCCAGGTGGCCCGCGAAGCCATCAGGGGGCTCGGCCGATGATCCGGGCGACCCTCGCGGAAATTGCCGCCATGATTCCCGGCGCCGGGTTCGACGGGCGCCACGCGGACGTCGCGATCGCCGGCGCCGGACGGGATTCGCGGGAAGAACTGTCCGGTCGTCTGTTCGTGCCTCTCATCGGCGAGCGGTTCGACGGCCACGACTTCGCCGCCGAAGCCCGCCGCCGCGGCGCGGCCGCCACGCTGTGGCAACGCGGCCGCGGCGAGCCGCCGGAAGGCTTGCCGGCGGTGTTCGTGGAGGACACGCTGGAAGCCCTCCAGCAGCTTGCCGCCGCCTGGCGGCGCCGGCTGCCCGTGAAGGTGATCGGCGTCACGGGCAGCTGCGGCAAAACGTCCACGAAAGACATGATTCACGCCGCCCTGTCATCCGTGCATCGCGTGCACAAGACGACGGGCAATCTGAACAACCACATCGGGCTGCCGCTCTCGATCCTCGAAATGGCGGAAGACGCCGAATTTGCCGTGCTGGAAATGGGCATGAGCGGCGAAGGCGAAATCGCGGCGCTGTCGTCCATCGCCGCGCCCGATGCGGCCGTCATCACCAACATCGGCGAGGCCCACCTGCTGCAGCTCGGCAGCCGGGAGGCGATCGCCCGGGCGAAATTCGAAATCACGGCCGGTCTGAAGGAAGACGGCGCCTTCATCTGCAACGGGGACGAACCGCTCCTGGCGCGGCTTGTGGATCGCGAAGCCGGGCGGCTGCCGAAGACGGTCGTCCGCTTCGGCCTGTCGCCGGACAACGACTATTTTCCGGCGGACGTTGCCGTTTCCCCGGAGGGCACCCGTTTTTCGGCGGCGCGGGGAGACGGCGGCGAACCGATCCGCGACCTGTTCGTGCCGCTTCCCGGCCGGCACAATGCGCTGAACGCCATGGCCGCCGTCGCCGTCGCGCGGCTTTTCGGCGTGCCGGAAGACCGGCTGCGGGCCGGCCTTGCGGCCATGAAGCCGACGGGCATGCGAAGCGAGACGCTTCGGGCCGCTTCCGGGGCCGTTCTGATCAATGATGCGTACAACGCCAGCCCGACGGCGATGAAAGCCGCGCTGGCGCTTCTGGAAGAGCTGCCGTGCCGCGGACGGAAAATCGCCGTGCTCGGCGACATGCTGGAGCTCGGCGAAGCGGGCGAAAGCCTGCACCGGGACGTCGGGGCGGGCATCGATCCCGAAGGCATCGACCATGTCTTGACGTACGGCGGTCTGGCGGCATATATTGCGGAGGAGTGCCTGCCCCGTTTCGGAGACGGGCGGGTGGAAGCCTACCGCGACAAGGAGGCCCTGGCGGAGCGGCTGAAACGCCTCGCCGGGCCGGACGATCTGGTGCTGTTCAAGGCTTCCCGCGGCATGCGGCTGGAAGAGGTCATCCAGGCGCTGCTTTGACATGCGGTGCGGTGACGGCCGGAGAACCATTCCGGGCGCCCGTCCGACATTTACGGCCGGAAAAGAGGGTGAAGGGTGGATTTTTCCGTCGTTTTGATCACCATGGGGGCTTCCTTCGTGCTTTCCGTCGTGCTGGCCCCCCTGCTCATTCCGATCCTCCGCCGGCTGAAATTCGGCCAGCAGATCCGGGCGGAAGGTCCTGCGGGACATCTGAAGAAGAAAGGCACGCCGACGATGGGCGGCATCATCATTCTGCTGACGGCAGCCATCGCGTTTTACCGGTTTGCCGGCGGCAGCCGGGAATTTTACGTGCTGCTCGTGGCCGCCCTCGGGTCCGGGTTCATCGGATTTCTGGACGACTACATCAAGATCGTGTTCAAGCGCTCCCTCGGCCTTACCGCCGGGCAGAAGCTCTTCGGCCAGCTGGTCGTGGCGGCGGCCGTCTGCTGGCTCCTGGCGTCCGCCGGGCATGACACGGGCGTCTATTTCCCGCCGCTCAAGTTTTCGCTGGACCTGGGCTGGCTGTATTATCCGTTTTTCATCCTGTTCATGCTCGGGTTTTCCAACGCGGTCAACTTCACGGACGGCCTGGACGGCCTTCTGTCCGGCACGGCCGCCATCGCCTTCGGCGCGCTCTGCATCATCGCCATGTACCGCACCGAGCCCGAGACGGCCGTGTTCAGCGCGGCGATGATCGGCGCGCTGCTCGGCTTTCTCGTGTTCAACGCCCATCCGGCCAAGGTGTTCATGGGGGACACGGGCTCCCTCGGCATCGGCGGCGGGCTGGCCGCGGCGGCGGCGCTCACCAAGACGGAACTCGTGCTGGTGGTGATCGGCGGCGTTTTCGTGCTGGAAATTCTGTCGGTCATCCTGCAGGTCATTTCGTTCAAAACGAGGGGCAAGCGCATTTTCAAGATGAGCCCGATCCACCACCATTTCGAATTGTCGGGCTGGTCCGAATGGCGGATCGTCGTCACGTTCTGGGCGGCGGGACTCTGCTTTGCGGCCGCCGGCATTTTCTTGAACGAGGGGTTTTGACGGCATGCGGCATCCACGGGATTATCGGGATCAGGAGGTGCTGGTGCTCGGCCTCGCCAGGAGCGGACAAGCCGCTGCGAAGACGTTCGCCCGTTTCGGCGCACGGGTGACGGCCAACGACGCCAAGCCGAGGAGCGAGTGCCCGGAAGCGGACGAGCTGGAGGCGATGGGCGTTCGCGTTGTCTGCGGCGGGCATCCGGACGGCATCGTGCACGACGGGGTGCGGCTGGTGGTGAAAAACCCGGGCATTCCGTACCGGGTCGCTCCGCTGGTCAGGGCGGAAGCGCTCGGCATCGAAACGGTGACCGAGGTGGAGGTGGCCTGGCATCTGGCCCGCGGCCCGATCATCGGCATCACCGGCACGAACGGCAAAACGACGACCACCACATGGATCGGACGCATGCTGGAAGCGGCCGGCTTGCGCCCGCTGGTCGCCGGCAACATCGGGCTGCCGCTGTGCGAGGCGGCGGAAGCCGGCGAAGACCGCTGGATCGTCGCGGAGCTGAGCAGCTTCCAGCTGAAGGGGACGAAAGATTTCCGCCCGCGGATCGCCTGCCTGCTCAATTTCAGCGAAACCCATCTGGATTACCACGGCACGATGGACGATTACTGGCATTCGAAGATCCGGCTGTTCGCCAACCAGACGGCGGAGGACGCGGCCGTCCTCAACTGGGAAGATCCGGCCTGCCGGCTCCTGGCCCCGTCGCTGGCGGCGCGGGTCATTCCGTTTTCCGCCGGCGGGGAGCCGGAAGGCGGGGGGTTCGGCCACGGCGCCGCGTTCGCGGAGAACGGCGTTCTCGTCCTCCGGGAGCCGGACGGCCGCCGGGTCGAACTCGCCCGCGCCGACGATCTGGTGCTGAAGGGGCGCCACAACGTGGAAAACGCCCTGGCCGCGGCGGCGGCGGCCCGGGCGGCGGGCGCCGAACCTGCCGCCATCCGGGAAGCGCTGCTGTCGTTCCGCGGCGTGGAGCATCGGCAGGAACTGGTGGCCGACATCGGCGGCGTCCGCTGGTACAACGATTCCAAGGCGACCAACGCCACGGCGGCCGTCCGGGCGCTGGCCGCCTTCCGGGAGCCGATCGTCTGGATCGCCGGCGGGCTGGACCGCGGGCTCGATTTCCGCGAGCTGACGCCGTTTGTCGCGGAGCGGGTCAAGGCCGCGGTGCTGCTCGGCCAAACCCGCCACCGGCTGGCGCAGCTTGCCCTGGAAGCCGGCGTGAAGGCGGTCCGCGTCGTCGAAACGGACGCCCGGGAGAAGGCGGCGGAAGCCGTGGAAGAGGCGGTGCGCCTCGCCGCCCGGGAAGCGGTGCGGGGCGACGTCGTCCTGTTCTCGCCGGCGTGCGCCAGCTGGGACATGTTCGCATCTTACGAGGAACGGGGACGCATGTTTAAGGCGGCCGTGCATAGGCTGTAAATACAGTATACAAGCCCATGCATCCCGGGAGGGGTAGCACGTGCCGAATCCGCGTCCGGCTCCCGATTTCTGGATCCTGTTTCCCACCCTGATGATTCTGGCCATCGGCATCGTGATGGTGTACAGCGCCAGCGCCGTGCTGGCCCTGCACGATTTCGGGGACAGTTTCTACTACCTGAAGCGCCAGCTGTTTTTCGCCATCCTCGGCCTGGCCGGCATGGCGTTCATGATGCGCCTGGATTACCGCCAGCTGAAATCGGTTGCGAACGCCGCGCTCATCGCCGGGTTTGTCCTGCTCGTGCTGGTGCTCATCCCCGGCATCGGCGTCGTCCGCGGCGGGGCCCGCAGCTGGCTCGGCATCGCGTCCTTCGGCATCCAGCCGTCGGAGTTCATGAAACTGGCGATGGTGCTCTTCGCGGCCAAGACGCTGGCGGAAAACCCGTCCCGCATCGTATCGCTGCGCCGCGGGCTCCTGCCGATGCTGGCGCTGCTCGGCGCCGCCTTCGGCCTCATCATGCTGCAGCCGGATCTCGGCACCGGCGCGGTGCTCGTCGGCGCCACGATGATGGTCCTGTTCGCCGCGGGAGCCCGCATCCGCCATCTCGCGGGGCTGGGCGTTCTCGGCCTCGCCGGCCTGGCGGCGCTGATCGCGGCGGCGCCGTACCGGCTCCGGCGGATCACCGCCTTTCTCGATCCATGGTCCGATCCGCTCGGCGCGGGCTATCAGGCGATCCAGTCGCTGTATGCCATCGGTCCCGGCGGCCTCGTCGGGCTCGGCCTCGGGATGAGCCGGCAAAAATACAACTACCTGCCCGAGCCGCAGACGGATTTCATCTTTTCGATCATCGCCGAGGAACTCGGCTTCATCGGCGCGTCCGCCGTCGTCCTGCTGTTTTTCCTCCTCGTCTGGCGCGGCATGCGGACCGCCATCGCGGCGCCGGACCTGTTCGGCAGCCTGCTCGCCGTCGGCATCGTCGGCATGATCGCCGTGCAGGTCGTCATCAACATCGGCGTCGTGACCGGCCTTCTGCCCGTCACCGGCATCACGCTGCCGCTGGTGTCCGCCGGCGGTTCCTCCCTGACGCTGATTCTGGCTTCCATCGGCATCCTGCTCAACATTTCGCGGCATGCAAGGTGACGGAAGCGGCGGGCAAACCATGACGGGCGACACGGCGGTCAAGCCGGACGGATGAAGGCGAAAGACAACACGGACGGAAGCGGACGTCCACGGACCGGCGGACGGACGCCAAAGGGGAAGGAGGCACCGGACGGTCATGCGGAACATCGTGTTTACCGGCGGCGGCACGGCCGGGCACGTGATGCCCAACATCGCGCTGTTCCGGGCGCTCGCCGATGAGGGATGGTCGATCCACTACATCGGTTCGCAAAACGGCATCGAACGGGACATCATCAACGGGCTGGAAGGATACGGCCCCATTCCTTTTTACGGCATTTCCGCGGGCAAGCTGAGGCGCTATTTCGATCCGCAAAATTTCAAGGATCCGTTCCGCGTGCTGAAGGGCATCTGGCAAAGCTTTCGCCTGATCCGCCGGATCAGGCCCGATCTTGTGTTTTCCAAGGGCGGTTTCGTGTCCGTGCCGGTTGTGGTGGCCGCCCGGCTGAGCGGCGTGCCGGTGATCATCCACGAATCGGATCTGACGCCGGGGCTCGCCAACCGGATCGCGATGCCGTTTGCCACCCGCATATGCGCCACGTTCCCCGAGACGATGGACCATCTTCCCCGCGGCAAGGCGGTGCTCACCGGTTCGCCGATCCGCGGGGAATTGCTCAGCGGCGACGCGGACGCCGGACGCCGCCTGTGCGGATTCGTCCGGACCAAACCGACGCTGCTCGTGATGGGCGGCAGCCTCGGGTCGCAGGCGATCAACCGCGCGGTGCGGGACGCCCTCGATGCGCTTCTGAAAAGGGTGCAGATCGTCCACATTTGCGGCAAGGGCCATCTCGATCCGGCGCTGGAAGGCCGGCCGGGGTACCGGCAGTTCGAATTCGCCGGGGCGGAGCTGGCCGACCTCTTGGCGATGGCCGATGCGGCGGTGTCCCGCGCGGGGGCAAACGCCATCTTCGAACTGCTCGCCGCGGAAAAGCCGATGCTGCTCATTCCGCTTTCCCGCCGGGCGAGCCGCGGCGACCAGATTTTGAACGCGGCGTCGTTCGAAAAGCGGGGCTTCTGCCTGACGCTGCAGGAAGAGCACCTGACGCCGGACAATCTGGTGCGCCATGTCGATGACCTGCTGGACAAGCGGGAGGACATCCGCCGGCGGATGCGGGAAGCCGCCGGCCGGACGGGAAACGAAGCGATTCTCGCGCTGATCCGCGAATGCGCCGCGGGGCGCCGCTGACCGCGCCCCCTCTCAGACCGGGCGGGCGGGGCGCCGCTCTTTACCCGGCGCGCCGGACAAGCGGTCCCCCGCCGGAACGCGGAAATCGCGGCCATGGGCGGCTGTCACACTCGATGCCGGGCTTACATACGATAACCTAGAAATCCCGGCCTCCCCCGTCAGCCCCCCAATTCCTGGCAAAGGAGGCAAGACTGATGGATCACCTCTTGACTGAACTGGCATCCCTCGATGTCGGCCGGCTCCTCCGCAACGAGCCGATGGCGCCGTACACGACGTGGCAGGTCGGCGGCCCGGCGGACGTGATGGCCGTTCCGGACACGAAGGACCAGCTCGCCCGGCTCGTGCGGCTGCTCCACGAGCGGAACGTGCCGTGGCTGGTCATCGGCCGGGGCAGCAACCTGCTGGTGACCGACAAAGGGATCCGGGGCGTCGTGATCAAGCTGGGCAAAGATTTCGACTTTGTCCGGTTCGAAGGGAAAACCGTGCGCGCCGGCGGGGCCTTCAGCATGATCAAACTGTCGGTGCTGGCCGGCAAGCACGGACTGACCGGCCTGGAGTTTGCCGGCGGCATTCCCGGTTCGGTCGGAGGCGCCGTTTTCATGAACGCGGGGGCCCAGGGGAGCGAAACGGCCAGGGTTTTGAAAGTTGCCGAAGTGCTTCTGGAAACCGGCGAATGGACCGACATGACGGCGCAGCGGCTGGCGTTTTCCTACCGGCATTCCCGGCTGCAGGAGATGAAGGGCATCGTGACGGAAGCCGTTTTCGAGCTGGAATACGGGGACCGCAGGGAAATTGCCGCGGCGATGGCCACCTACAAGGACCGCCGGCTGCGCACGCAGCCGCTCACGGAACCGAGCGCGGGCAGCGTGTTCCGCAACCCGGAAGGCGGGCATGCCGCCAGACTGATCGAAGAAGCCGGGCTGAAGGGATTCCGTGTCGGCGGCGCGCAAGTGTCGACCCTGCACGCCAATTTCATCATCAACACCGGAAACGCGACGGCCGGCGACATCCTCGCCCTGATCGAACACATCCAGGCCGTTGTCGAAGAACGGTTCGGCGTGCGTTTGAAACCGGAAGTACGGGTGGTGGGTGAGCGGTAAATCGGAGGTGGGACATTGGAGAAGCTGATCATCGAGGGCGGAAAACCTCTCGTTGGTACCGCGCGCATTCACGGAGCGAAAAACGCGGCCCTGCCGATCCTGGCGGCCGCGATCATGGCCCGGGGCGTCCACGTCATCGAGAATGTGCCCCGCCTGCTGGACATTGACGTGATGCTGAGCATCCTGACCGCGCTCGGCTGCCGGGCCGAGCGGCAGGAAGACCGGATCGTGCTGGACACCACGCGGCTCGTGACGAGCCACATCCCCAAAGAGCTGATGACCCAGATGCGATCGTCCATTTTCCTGATGGGTCCGCTTCTGGCCAGGATGGGCAGCGTGCAGGTGTATCAGCCCGGCGGCTGCGCCATCGGCACGCGGCGCATCGATCTGCACCTGAAAGGGCTTGAGGCGCTCGGCGCCGTCATCGACGAATCGGAAGGACGCATCGTCTGCACGGCGGACCGGCTGGTCGGCACGGAAATCATGCTCGATTTTCCCAGCGTCGGCGCGACGGAAAACATCATGATGGCCGCCGTCACCGCGCAGGGCACGACGGTGATCCAGGGCGCGGCGCGGGAGCCGGAAATCGTCGACCTGCAGAACATGCTGAACGCGATGGGGGCGCGCATCAGCGGAGCGGGCACCGACGTCATCACGATCCACGGCGTCGACGAACTGTCCGCATGCCGGTACCGGATCATTCCCGACCGCATCGTGGCCGGCACGCTGATGATCGCCGTGGCGGCCAGCGGCGGCGAGATCACGCTGACGGACGTGAACAGCCGGCACCTGACGGCGATCATCCACGTGCTGCGGCGGGCCGGTGTTCAAATTTCGGTTTCCGATGATATAATGAAGGTGGCCGCCCGCGGCCGGCCGAAAGCGGTGGACCGCATCGTCACGGCGCCGTATCCGGCTTTTCCCACCGATCTGCAGGCGCAGATGATGGTGCTGCTGGCGCTGGCCGACGGCACCAGCATCCTGAAGGAAACGATATTCGAAGGGCGCTTCAAGCACATCGGCGAGCTCATCCGCATGGGCGCCGACATCCGCCAGGATCTGAACAGCGCCTTCATCCGGGGCGTGCCGCGGCTGTACGGCACCACCGTGGAAGCGACGGACCTGAGGGCGGGAGCGGCGGTGGTCATCGCCGGGCTGTGCGCCAAGGGAATCACCATCGTGGAACAGATCCACCATATCGACCGCGGCTACGAACGCATCGAGCAGCTGTTCGCATCACTCGGCGCCGATATCAGGCGGCTTTCGCCGGCGCCGGTCAGACCGACGTGAAACGCTTCGCCGGGGCATCCTTTCCGTCCGGAAACGGGAACGCCCGGCGTTTCCCATAAAGAACGAGGTGAAACGTGGAACGGGAACGCGTGCCGCATCTGGCAAAACCGAAGCCCGACCGGCGCGGCGGCGGGAAGGCGGCCTTGCTGCTGCTCGTTCTTTTCATGGTGATCGGGCTCATTCTTTTTTTTCGTTCCGATCTCAGCAAAATTGAAACGATCGACGTCACCGGCATCCGGCATACGCCGCTTTCCGATGTGGGACAAGCCATCGGGGTGGACGTTGGCGATTCGTTTTTTGCCGCCTCGGCCCGGACGCTCCGGGAACGGGTGACGGCCCTGCCCAACGTGGAAGACGCGCGCGTGGAAAAATCGTTTCCCGGGCGCATTGTCATTGAAATCAGGGAGTATCCGGAGGTGGCCCATCTGGTCGGTTCGGACGGCGTGCCGAGAGCGCTGCTCGCCAACGGCCGGGACGTGCCGCTCATGGAAGGGGAAACGGTGCGCAACCTGCCGGTTTTGACCGGCTGGGAACCGGGGTCGGACCTGCTGCGGCAAATGGCCGGCGTGCTGGCCGGACTTCCGGCGCATCTGCTCGCGGACATTTCCCAGATCAAGCCGGAGCCGGCGGACGCGTGGCCGGACCGCATCCGCATGTACACGCGCTCCTACTTCGAAGTGGTGACGACGATCGGCTATTTGCCGGACCGCCTCGGCTACATGAGCGCCATCATCGACGAATACGAGCCGGGCGTCATCACGATGCTGGAAGCCAACACCCACACGCCGTATCCGCCCCGGGGCGACGCCGGCGAAGGGCCGGACGCGGCGGACGGCGAATCCGGCCACGGAAGCTGATCCCGGCGGGAAGCCCGCGGAAACGCGGCCGCGACGGATGTCTCCTCCGTTCGACAACTGCCCGCACGCGTCAAAAATCTTGCCGAAAAAAGAGGGAAACGCCAAACCATGTGGAATATGTATGTATTCAAAAGGATCCGGAAAACGTTCGATCCAGGCGACGGGCTGCAATCAGTGAAACGGAGGTGCCAACGGCTTGAGCGGCAGTGACATCATCGTCAGTTTGGACATCGGAACATCCAAAGTACGCGCCATCATCGGAGAAGTCAGCAGCGGACAGCTGAACATCGTCGGCGTCGGATCCGCCGAATCGGAAGGCATCCGCAAGGGAGCCATTGTCGATATCGACAAGACCGTCGAATCCATCCGGACGGCCGTCGGCAGCGCGGAACGGATGGTCGGCATGGAAATATCGGATGTGTACGTCGGCATCTCGGGCAGCCATATCGGACTCCAGTCCAGCCATGGCGTGGTGGCGGTGTCCAACGAAGACCGGGAGATCGGACAGGACGACATCGAACGGGTGCTGCAGGCCGCCCGGGTGATCGCGCTTCCGCCGGAACGGGAAATCATCGGCGTCGTGCCGAAGCAGTTCCTCGTGGACGGGCTGGAAGGCATCCAGGATCCCCGCGGCATGATCGGCGTCCGCCTCGAAGTGGAGGCCCTGATCATCACCGGCGCCCGGACGGCCATCCACAACCTGATCCGCTGCGTGGAAAAGGCGGGCCTTTCCATCTCCGGTCTGCTTCTCATGCCGCTTGCCGCCGGCGAACTGGCCCTCTCCAAGGACGAGAAGATGCTCGGCACCTGCCTCGTGGACATCGGCGCGGGCGCCACGACGATCGCCGTGTTCGACCAGGGGCATCTGGCCGCCACGAGCACGCTGCCCATCGGGGGCGATTTCATCACCAACGACATCGCCATCGGCCTGCGGACGCAGACCGACGCCGCGGAGCGGATCAAGCTGAAATTCGGCTGCGCCGTCATCGAGGATGCCGGTGAAGACCAGGTGTTCAAAGTGGTCCGCATCGGCAGCAACTCCGAGAAGGAACACACGCAGGTCGAGCTGGCGGAAATCATCGAGCCCCGGGTGACGGAAATCTTCCAACTGATCCGCGATGAAGTGAAGCGCCTCGGATACCAGGAGATCCGCGGCGGTTTCGTGCTGACGGGCGGCACCGTGTCCATGCCCGGCGTGAGCACGATCGGCCAGTACGTGCTGCAGGCTCCCGTGCGGGTGGCCATGCCGGATTACATCGGCGTGCGGGACCCGTCCTACACCGCGGGCGTCGGCATGGTCCAGTACGTGGTGCGGCACATGCGGGGCCGGGGATCCGGAAAAAAAATTTCCGGCAAATCCTCCGCGGAAAAAGGAAAACCGTCCTGGGTCGAGAAACTGAAAAACTGGTTCAGCGAATTCATTTGACGCATGCGCATGTTCGGAATGACGGCTTCCGCGGATCTGGCGAGTGCGAATAACATTTGGGAGGATACATACGGTTATGTTGGAATTTGACCTTGAAAGGGAACAATTGGCCAAGATCAAAGTCATCGGCGTGGGCGGTGGCGGAAGCAACGCGGTCAACCGGATGATCGAATTCGGCGTGAAAAACGTGGAATTCATCTGCGTCAACACGGACGCCCAGGCGCTGCAGATGGCTTTGGCGGAGCATAAATTGCAGATCGGCGAAAAGCTGACCCGCGGGCTCGGGGCGGGGGCCAATCCGGAAATCGGCAAGAAGGCCGCGGAAGAATCCCGCGAGCTGATCCAGCATGCCCTAAGCGGCGCCGACATGGTGTTCGTCACCGCCGGCATGGGCGGCGGCACGGGCACCGGGGCGGCGGCCGTCATCGCCGAGGCCGCCAAGGAATGCGGCGCCCTGACGGTCGGCGTCGTCACGCGGCCGTTCACCTTCGAGGGCCGCAAGCGGGCGCAGCAGGCGGAATCGGGCATCGCCGCCCTGAAGGAGAAAGTGGACACGCTGATCGTCATTCCGAACGACCGGCTGCTGGAAATCGTGGACAAAAAGACGCCGATGATCGAGGCGTTCCGCGAAGCCGACAACGTGTTGCGCCAGGCGGTGCAGGGCATTTCCGACCTGATTGCCGTGCCGGGCCTGATCAACCTGGATTTCGCCGACGTGAAGGCGATCATGACGTACCGCGGCAGCGCGCTGATGGGCATCGGACAGGCCGGCGGCGAAAACCGGGCGGCGGAAGCGGCCAAGAAGGCGATCATGAGCCCGCTCCTCGAGACGTCCATCGACGGCGCCCGGGGCGTCATCATGAACATCACCGGCGGCTCCAATCTGAGCCTGTACGAGGTGAACGAGGCGGCGGAAATCGTCATCTCGGCTTCCGATCCGGAAGTGAACATGATTTTCGGCGCCATGATCGACGAGAGCATGAAGGACGAAGTGAAGGTGACGGTCATTGCCACCGGTTTCGAATCGAAGAACGCGCATGCCGAGCGCCGCGTCTTCCACCCGGGCGCGCCGGCCGGCGGGCTTGCCGGGTCTCCGGAACCGGCCGAATCGAAACCCCCGGTGATCCGTCCGTTCGTCACCCCGTCCAGCGACCAGCTGGACATCCCCACGTTTTTGCGCAACCGCGGCAAGCAATCGATGGATGAATGACATAGGCGGCCGTCCGCCAAAAGAAGACGGGACGCCCGATCCGCATGCGCGCTCCGGCGCGCGGCGGACGGGCGATTTTTTTGTGCCTTTTCCCGTCGATTTTCTTCCGCCCCGCCGACAAAAAAACCGCCCGGCGCCCCCCACCGTTTGACAGCCTTTTGAGACCGGTTCCTCTATACTGGGTGTTGTCCAACGATGCGCGCCCGGGGGATCCCCGATGATCGTGTACGCCGACCTCCTGTTTTTGACCAGCCTGTTTTTTGACGCCTCCGTCCTTCTGATGACGGCCAAAGTGCGGGGGCTTCGCCTGCCGGTCGGCCGGCTGGCCGCCGGCGCCGTCCTTGGCGCCTCCTATTCGCTGCCGATGGTCCTGTTTCCGTCCATGGAATGGCTGTACACGGCCGCGGCCAAAGTGTTCGTTTCGATGCTGGTCGTCCGGATCTCTTTCGGCTTCGCCAGCCTGCAGCGGTTTGCCGGCGCCCTCGGCGCCTTCTATCTGGTCCAGTTCGCGGCGGCCGGGGCCGTGTTCGCCGTCCATTTTCTGCTGCTGTCATCGGGGGAGACGATGGCCGGCCTTCTCCTCAGGCCGACGGGGGCGGCGGCTTTCGCCGTGGAAACCGGCCTTTGGCTGTCCGTGCCGGTTTTTCTTTTGTCGCTCTGGTTTTTTCGTTCCGTGCTGGAGAGCCATTCGAAGGTCCGGCTCACCCGCCGGCTGACCGCGGACGTGGAGGTGGCGGTCGGAGGGACGGTCGTCCGGTGCCGCGGGCTCATCGACACGGGCAACCGGCTGGTCGACCCCGTTTCCCGGGCGCCGGTTCTGGTGATGGAAGCGGACGCCTGGGCGGCGCATCTGCCGGCGCGGTGGCTGTCCCTCATCCGCGAAGGCCGCGCCGACCGGGTGCTGGAAGAAGCGGCGGAAGGGCGCGAAGCGTTCGCCTGGCCGGACCGGCTTCGGCTCGTGCCGTGCCGCACCGCCGGCGGCCGGCCGCAGCTTTTGCTCGCCCTGAAGGCGGACCGGGTCGTCGTTCTTGCCGGGGACGGGCGCTTTGAAACGGACGGCGCGACGGTGGCGCTGGACGGCGGCACGATGGACCATGCCGGCGGTTTTGCGGCCATCATCCATCCGCTCATGGTCACCCAATAAGCGATTGGAGGCATGGAACGGCTTATGCTCAGGCTCAAAACGAGATGGAAGCTGCGGCTGCGCATCCTGTATCTCCGGTTTCTGTTCGCCATCGGGCTGAAAGGCGAGGGGCTTTATTACATCGGGGGAAGCGACGCGCTGCCGCCGCCGTTGTCGCGGGAAGAGGAGGAATACTTGCTGGCCGAGCTGCCGAAGGGCGACCCGGCCGTCCGGGCCGTGCTGATCGAGCGCAATCTGCGCCTTGTCGTCTACATCGCCCGGAAATTCGAGAACACCGGCATCAACATCGAGGATCTCGTCTCCATCGGCACCATCGGCCTGATCAAGGCGGTCAACACCTTCGATCCCGACAAAAAGATCAAGCTGGCCACTTACGCGTCCCGCTGCATCGAAAACGAAATCCTGATGTATCTGCGCCGCAACAGCAAGCTGCGCACCGAGGTGTCCTTCGACGAACCGCTCAACATCGACTGGGACGGCAACGAGCTTCTGCTTTCCGACGTGCTGGGAACGGACGGCGACGCGATCTACAAAAACATCGAGGAGCAGGTGGACCGCAAGCTGCTGCAGAAGGCGCTGGACAAACTGAGCGAGCGGGAGCGGATCATCATGGAGCTCCGGTTCGGCCTGCACGACGGCGAGGAGAAAACGCAGAAAGACGTCGCCGATCTGCTCGGCATTTCCCAATCGTACATTTCCCGCCTGGAAAAGCGGATCATCAAGCGGCTGCGCAAGGAATTCAACAAAATGATCTGACCCGCCGCCGGCCGCTCCCGGCTCGTCCGACCGTTTCCCGCCGGCGAATAAATCCACCTCCCGGGGAGATACTGAACAGTGATGTTGCTCCCTGGGAGGAATGTTCGCATGATGCGCAACAAGGTGGAGATCTGCGGGGTCGACACTTCCAAGCTGCCGGTTTTGACCAACGCCGAGATGCGGGAACTGTTCCGGGACCTGCAGGAGAACAACAACCTGGCCGCCCGCGAGCAATTGGTCAACGGCAACCTGCGGCTTGTGCTGAGCGTCATCCAGAGATTCAACAACCGCGGCGAGTACGTGGACGACCTGTTCCAGGTCGGCTGCATCGGACTGATGAAAGCCATCGACAACTTCGATCTGAGCCAGAACGTGCGGTTTTCCACCTACGCGGTGCCGATGATCATCGGCGAAATCCGCCGCTACCTGCGGGACAACAACCCGATCCGCGTCTCCCGTTCGCTCAGGGACATCGCCTACAAGGCGCTGCAGACGCGCGACGCGCTGACCGGCGAAAAAAACCGCGAACCGACCATCACGGAAATTTCCGAAGCGATGGGCGTTCCCAAGGAAGACATCGTGTTTGCCCTCGACGCCATCCAGGATCCGGTCTCCCTGTTCGAGCCGATCTACCATGACGGCGGCGACCCGATCTACGTGATGGACCAGATCAGCGACGACCGGAACAAGGATTCGTCCTGGATCGAGGAAATCGCCCTGCGGGAGGGCTTGCGCAAGCTGGGCGAGCGGGAAAAGATGATCTTGTCCATGCGTTTTTTCGAGGGCAAAACCCAGATGGAAGTGGCCGACGAAATCGGCATATCCCAGGCGCAGGTCTCCCGGCTGGAAAAGTCGGCGATCGCGCAGATGCAAAAGCATGTGAAAACCCAGTGACGGAGGGGGAACCGGGCAGTCCGATCCGTGCGAAACACCGCCAACGGTTCCCGCCGTGCAGGCCGCTCCGGCCATCCAATGGCCGGAGCGGCTTTTTTGCTGCCGGCGCCGTGCAGGCGGGACGGTGGCGGGTGCGAATGCGCCATCTCTCCTTTGGCCCGTTGCGGACAATTTGTCCGCATCGCCCGCCGAAAACCCCTGTTTTTTGCGCACGATAAGGACAATCTGTCCGCAACTCCCGACTGCACGTGCAGCGCAAGGGGACATTTTCGGGCGGGCGAACATATATACTTTGATATACGGGATATGCCGACCGCAGTCGGGTGAGGACGGCGCAATGGAAGAATGGCGCGACGGAAGGGAAGGACCGCTGGGGCCCGGAAACGCCGGCGGTCAGGAGCGCCGTGCCCGGAAGGCGGTCGGCGGCGCCCATCGGAAAAGACGGGTGAAGCGCCGGTGAAAATATCCGATTTCCAGACGAAGGATGTCATCAATATCGTCGACGGCAAAAAGCTCGGCCAGATCAGCGACCTGGAGCTCGACATGCGGCAGGGGCGAATCGAGTCCATCGTCGTGCCGACCGCCGGGCGGTTTTTCGGGATGTTCGGCAGCGCCACGGAATTGGTGATCCCCTGGAAAAACATCGTGAAAATCGGACTGGACGTGGTGCTGGTGCGGCTGGACGAGGCGCGGATGATGGACGAGGACGACCGGGATGCCGCCTATCTGCACGCCAGACCCCGCCGGTGACCGGCCGCGCAAGGTTGTGGTAAAATGGACAAAATGCGTCAGACGGGAGGGAGCGGCGCCTGGACGGTTGGACAGCCCTGGCGCCGGAACGATGAAGGAAGACGCGTTTGTGACGGTTTCGCCGGGCGGCGGCCTGCCGGACTGGTTGGCCGTTGCCGCCTGGCTGGACAAGCCCGGGTGCGGCGGCGTTGCCGCGGGGATTTCGCTCCGCGGCGGCGGCGTTTCCACCGGGCCGTGGACTTCGCTCAACCTGGCCCTGCACGTGGGCGACGAAGCGGACGCCGTGCTGGAAAACCGGCGGCGCCTGAGCCTGGCGGCCGGCTTTGCGCCGGAAGCCTGGACCTGTGCGGAGCAGACCCACGAAAACCGCGTCAGGCTCGTCACCGCTTCCGACCGGGGCGCGGGGCGGCTGTCGCGGGAAACGGCCTTCCCCGCGACGGACGCCCTGATCACCCGGGAGGCAGGCATCCTGCTGGTGACGTTTCATGCCGATTGCGTGCCGATCTTTTTCTTTGATCCGGCGCGCCGGGCGGTCGGCCTCGCCCACGCCGGCTGGCGCGGCACGGCGAGCCGCGTGGCCATCCGGACCGTCGAGGCGATGGAGGAGGCGTTCGGCACGCGCCCCGGCGACCTGCTGGCGGCCATCGGGCCGTCCATCGGCCCGTGCTGCTACGAAGTGGGCGAAGACGTCGCCGGGGCAATCGGCGTTCCGGAGGCCGCCAGGGAAGCCGGCGGCCGGGCGGGCGGTCGATTCCTGCTGGACTTGAAAGAAGCAAACCGACAGTTTATGATTAAGGCAGGACTTGCGCCGAATCGCATCGAAGTTTCCGGATATTGCACGTGTTGCCGGACCGACCTTTTTTTCTCCCATCGGGGGGAAGGCGGCCGCACCGGCCGCCTGGCGGCTTTCATCGGAATCGGGACGGAACGGGAACATGTCGGGAGGCGCCATGCCGTTGTCGTTTCGTGAATCCGTGGAACGGACGGAAGCCCGCATCCGCGAGGCGTGTCGCCGCTGCGGCCGGCCGCGGGAAGACGTTCGGGTGATCGCCGTCACCAAGTATATAGAAGCCGACGGCGTGCGGGAACTGATGGGCCTCGGATTCCGCCATTTCGGCGAAAACCGCTGGCAGCAGGCCCGGCCGAAGTGGGAGGCCATCGGCGATGAAGCCGTCTGGCATTTCATCGGACATTTGCAGACGAACAAAGTAAAAGACGTGATCGGACGCTTCACCTACCTTCATTCGTTGGACCGTCTTCCGCTGCTGGAAGAGGTCCAGAAGCGGGCCGCCCGGCTGGACGTCCGGGTGCCCGTGTTCCTCCAGGTCAACGTGTCGGGCGAGGCGACCAAGCACGGCCTTGCGCCCGCCGATTTGCCGGCTTTCGCGGAGAAGGCCGCGGCGTGCCCGAACATCCGGGTCGAAGGCCTGATGACGATGGCGCCCCATGAAGCCGACCCGGAGAAAACGCGGCCGGTGTTCCGCCGATTGAGGGAACTCAGGGACGAATTGAATGAACGGGCGATCCTGCCCGAACCGGTCCGCCATCTGTCGATGGGCATGTCCAACGACTTCGAAGTCGCGATCGAGGAAGGGGCCACCTGGCTCAGGCTCGGATCCGTCCTGTTGGGGAGGTAGCGATCATGGGGATGTTGAGCAAACTGTGGCAGTATTTCGGGCTGGAAGAGGAAGAGGAACTGGTCGAGCTTCCCGAAGCGCGGGAAGACCACGCGCCGATTGCGCCGCAAGAGCCGCGCCGGGGCAAGGGGCAGGTCGTCGGCCTCGCCACCGCCAGGCAGCCGTCCAGGATGATTTTGAGCGAACCCCGCACGCTGGATGACGCGCAGGAGATTGCCGATCATCTGAAAGCCCGGCGGCCGGTGCTGGTCAATCTGCAGCGGGTCCGGCAGGACGTGGCGGTGCGGCTGGTCGACTTCCTGAGCGGGACGGTCTACGCCCTGAACGGCGGCATCAACAAGGTCGGGCCCGGCATCTTCCTCTGCACGCCGGATCACGTGGAAGTCGTCGGAACGATCACGGAAATGCCGGAACAGGAATCCGACTACAGATCATTGAGGTGAAAGTCCGCTTGAACGGCGTATTGTATGTCATCGGCATTTTGTTCGAGATCTATTATTGGATGATCATCGCATACGTCCTGATGTCATGGATCCCGAACGCCCGGGAAAGCGCCATCGGCGAGCTGCTCGGCAAGCTCGTGGAACCGTACCTGTCCCCGTTCAGGCGCATCATTCCGCCCATCGGAGGCGTCATCGACATTTCTCCGATCGTGGCGCTGATTGCGCTTTATTTTGTGGAACGGGGCGTCCGGGCGATTCTGGGCATCCTGCTCTGAACACTGGAGCGGACGGGCAACGATGAACGAAGCGATCCTTGCGCATTTTCATCCGGACGAGCGTCCCTTTGTGGAGCGCATGGCGAAAGTGGCCGAACGGGCAGCCGACCGGCACCGGGTCGAGCTGACGGATTTTCTCGACCCGCGCCAGGCGGCCATCGCGGACATGCTGGTGCGGCGCCATCCCGGCCTGCATGCGCTGTTTGCGGGCGGCCATCCCGGGGCCGAGCGGATGCGGGCCGTCATCGCGCCGTCGTACATTCCGCTGGATCCCGAAGACGCCCGGCTGGCGCTGATCCGCATCGTCCCCGCCGGCGGCGGGGCGGAGGAGCTGGAGCATGGCGACTATCTGGGCGCCCTGCTCGGGCTTGGCATCAAGCGGGACAAAATCGGCGACCTCCACGTGTCGGCGGACGAATGCCAGTGCGTCGTGGCCGCGGAAATGGCGGATTACATCGACCTCCATCTCCGCAAGGTGCACCGGGTGCCGGTCACGACGGAGCGGCTGCCGGTTTCGGCGCTTCGGCCCGTGATCCCGGAAACCGCCGAATTGACGCTGTCCGTGGCGTCGCTCAGGCTGGATGCCGTGGCCGGCGACGTCTGGCGGCTGTCCCGGGCCAGGGTGCTGGAGCCGATCCGGGCCGGACGGTGCCGGGTCAACTGGATGCCGGTCGATGATCCCGCGCGCCCGCTGCGGGAAGGCGACACCGTTTCCATGCGCGGGTTCGGGCGGTTCAGGCTGGTCCGCGTCGACGGGGAGACGAAGAGCGGACGCCTTCGCATCACGGTCGCGAAATTTGGCTGAACGCCCGCCGCCTTGCAGGAATTTGGCACGGAATGTCGAACATGATTGCATGATCCTTTACCGCATGGAGGGATGCAGGGATGCCGCTTACGCCGCTCGATATCCACAACAAGGAATTTTCCCGGAAACTGCGCGGATACGACGAAGACGAAGTCAACGAGTTTCTGGACCAGATCATCAAGGATTACGAAGCGCTGATCCGCGAAAACAAGGAACTGCAAGCGAAAGTCGCCGAACTGGAAGAAAAGCTCGGTCACTTTTCCAATATCGAGGAAACCCTCAGCAAGGCGATCATCGTGGCCCAGGACGCGGCCGACGAGCTGAAGAACAATTCCAAGAAGGAAGCGCAGCTGATCATCAAGGAAGCGGAGAAGAACGCCGACCGCATCATCAACGAGGCGCTGGCGAAATCGCGCGCCATCGCCCTGGAGATGGAGGAGCTGAAGAAGCAGGCCACCATCTACCGCACCCGGTTCCGGGCGCTCCTGGAAGCCCAGATCGAGATGCTGAAGGACGACAACTGGGAGATGCTCGAGCAGGTGGACGTCTCCAAATACGGAACGAAGGGTTGAGGCGCGGGGAACGGCGAATTGATTTTGCCGTTCTTTTCCGCTATACTGCTTATCAAGCCATGGATCCGCAAGAAGCGGATCCGGCCCGTTTGACGACCGGAAAGCGATGAGCGGGACGAGTACGCCGCTGGCGGAACTCCAGCGAACCGGGGCGGGTGGAAGCCCGGTGTTTGCGCGCGGCCGAACATCCCCCGCGAGCGCCGGCCGAACGGCACCACGGGTGCCCTGTAGAGCCGGCCGGTTCATTCCCGTTACCGAATGCAGCGAGTGGTGGAGGCGACGCAAAGCCGCTTCGCCCGGCCGGCCATTGACGGCCGCCGGACGGCGCGTTTCGTCCTTCCATTATGAGGGTGGTACCGCGAGAACAAACTTCTCGTCCCTTGGGGCGGGAAGTTTTTTTTATCACGGGGAGAAGCCGGTTTCCGGCGGCCCCGAAAAACGGTTCAGACGATCACGGTTCAGAAAAGGAGTGGATCGGTCACATGGCCAAAGGGGAACAAACCCGCGACTACAGCCAGACGCTCAACCTGCCGAAGACGGATTTCCCGATGCGCGGCAACCTGCCCCAGGCGGAACCGAAAATGCAGGCCTGGTGGGACGAGATCGACATTTACGGGAAGGTGCAGGCGAGGACGAAGGGCCGTCCGAAATTCGTGCTGCACGACGGACCGCCCTACGCCAACGGAGACATCCATATCGGCCACGCGCTGAACAAGACGTTGAAGGACATCGTCGTGCGCTACAGGTCGATGACGGGCTACGACGCGCCGTACGTGCCCGGCTGGGACGGACACGGGCTGCCCATCGAGCAGGCGATCGCCAACAGCGGCAAGGCGGACCGCAAAAAAATGGGCGTGCTGGAATTCCGCCAGGCGTGCAAGGAATACGCCCTTCACTGGATGGACACCCAGCGCCGGGAGTTCAAGCGGCTCGGCGTGCGGGGCGACTGGAACAACCCGTACGTGACGCTGGATCCGAAATACGAGGCCGAACAGATCCGCATTTTCGGCAAAATGGCGGAGAAGGGCACCATTTACCGGGGCCTCAGGCCGGTGTACTGGTCGCCTTCTTCCGAAAGCGCCCTGGCCGAGGCGGAAATCGAATACCGGGAAAAAACGTCGCCGTCCATCTACGTCGCCTTTGCCGTGAAGGACGGCAAGGGCGTCGTGCCGCAGCAGGCGTCCATCGTCATCTGGACGACGACGCCGTGGACGCTGCCGGCCAACCTGGCCATCGCGCTCCACCCGGACTTCGACTACGTGGTGCTGGAAACCGGCGGGAACCAGTTCGTCGTGGCCGAAGGTCTGCTGGAGGCGGCGGCGAAGGCCGTCGGCTGGACGGAATGGACCGTCGTGAAGCGGTTCAAGGGCCGGGAACTGGAATGCGCGGTGTGCCGGCATCCGTTCTACGACCGGGATTCCCTCGTCGTCCTCGGCGAGCACGTGACGCTGGAAGGCGGCACCGGATGCGTGCACACGGCGCCCGGCCACGGGGAAGACGACTTCCTGGTGGCGAAGAAATACGGCATCGACGTGCTGTGCCCCGTGGATGAGCAGGGCAAGCTGACGGCGGAGGCCCCGGGATTCGAAGGGCTGTTCTACGAGAAGGCCAACGATCTCGTCATCGAGAAGCTGAAAGAAAACGGGCGCCTGCTCCATCAGTCTTCCGTCCGGCACCAGTATCCCCACGACTGGCGGACGAAAAAGCCGGTCATCTTCCGCGCGACGGAGCAATGGTTCGCATCCGTGGACAAATTCCGGGCGGAGATGCTGGAGCAGATCAAGTCGCTCAAATGGACGCCGGCATGGGGCGAAATCCGGATGTACAACATGATCGCCGACCGCGGCGACTGGTGCATTTCGCGGCAGCGCTCCTGGGGCGTGCCGATCCCGATCTTCTATTGCCTTGATTGCGGCAAGCCGCTCGTCGATCCGGCGGTGATCGAACACGTGGCCGGCATCGTCGAACGGCACGGTTCGGACGAATGGTTCATGCGCGAGGCGAAGGATCTGGTGCCGGAAGGCACGCGCTGCGAATGCGGCGGCGCTTCGTTCCGGAAAGAGACCGACATCATGGACGTCTGGTTCGATTCCGGCAGCAGCCACGCGGCGGTGCTGGAACAGCGGGACGAACTGAAGTGGCCGGCGGACCTGTACCTGGAAGGATCCGACCAGTACCGCGGCTGGTTCAACTCCTCCCTCATCACGGCGGTCATCGCCCGCGGCCGGGCGCCCTACGAGGGCATTCTCAGCCACGGCTTCACGCTGGACGGGGAAGGCTACAAGATGAGCAAGTCGCTGGGCAACGTGGTGGATCCGAACAAGGTGTGCGAAACGCTGGGCGCGGACATCTTGCGGCTGTGGGTGGCGTCGGTGGATTACAAGGAAGACCACCGCATTTCCGACGCGATCCTGGCGCAGATTACCGAAGTGTACCGGAAAATCCGCAACACGCTGCGCTATTTCCTCGGCAACCTGTCCGATTTCGATCCGGCCCGGCACGCCGTCGATCACGCGCAGCTCGGCGACCTGGACCGCTATGCCCGCAACCGGCTGCACCGGATGATCGGCCGGGTGCTCCGGGCTTACGAACAGTACGATTTCCATGTGGTGTACCAGGCGATCCACCATTTCTGCGCCGTGGACATGAGCGCCTTCTATCTCGACATCGTCAAAGACCGGCTGTACGCGGAAGCGCCGGACGATCCGGGACGCCGGGCCTGCCAGACGGTCCTGTACGAATCGCTGGTGGCGGTGACGAAGCTGATCTCGCCGATTCTGCCCCACACCGCCGACGAAGTGTGGAAATACATCCCGGGCGTCAGCGAAATCAGCGTGCAGCTGACGGACATGCCGCAGCCGGACGAAAGCCTGTACGACCGGGCATTCGAAGAGCGGTGGGAGGCGTTCATCGATCTCCGGGAAGACGTGTTCCGCGCCCTGGAGAAGGCCCGAAAGGAAGAAAAGCGGATCGGCAACGCCCTGGAAGCCGCCGTCCACCTGTATCCGGACGCGGCGGCGAAGGCGGTGCTGGACGGGTTTTCCGACCTGCCGACGCTGTTCATCGTCTCGCAGGTGCACGTGCACGGGCCGGAAGCGGAAAAACCGGCCGACGCGGAAGACTACGGCCGCCTGGCGGTGAAGGTGACGGCCGCCGAAGGGAAAAAATGCGAACGATGCTGGAAAGTGTCCCCCGACACGGACCACGACGCGGAGCATCCCGGCACGTGCGGGCGCTGCGCCGGGGTGTTGAAGCGGATCGGGGCGTAAAACGCCGGCCGTTCGGAAAGGAAGAGGGAGAGCGGATGGAACCGCCGAAGGTTCCGGCCGGCCCGTCACGGGCCGTCCCCGGAACGTTCCAGCGTCCGGTCTCCCTCGCCTTTTTCCATGTACGCCCTGTATGGGCCGTTGCGGACGAATCCGCGGGATTTGCCGGTGATGTCGGTGGCAAGGAAACTTTCCGCCGGCTCCACGAATCCTTCCGCCTCGTCGCTTTCCAGGTACGGATCCTCGTACGTGAATTCGTCCGGCTTTTCCGCCATGGCCGGCGAAACGGAGGTGCCGTACCTGGCGACGGTCTGCCAGGCGTCTTCGCCGTCGAATCCGCCCGCGTCGTCCCGGTCATCCAGGCTGGTGCGCCCGAAGGGCGGCTTCAGCACCCGTTCCTCGACGGGCCGGTTTGCCGAAGGATGCGGATCGGCGTGCCGGATGCACAAAGCCGTCCAGGGAACCGCCTCCAGCCGCTCGTACGGAATCGGCTCGCCGCAGACGGCACATATGCCGTAGCGTCCGGTCTCCATGCCGGCGAGAGCCAGCTCCGTCTGTTCCAGTTCATGTTCCGCCTTGTCGACAAGGGCCAGGTCTTTGCTCCGTTCGAACAGCTCCGTTCCGGTATCGCCGGGATGGTTGTCGTATTGCGACAGTTCCGGGGCGGATTCGCCCATCGGCCGTTCAAGGCCGTGGCCGTCCCGGGCCAAAAGGTCGGCCAATTCCGCCTTTCGCTCCAGCAGCAGGCGCTTCAGCTTTTCAAGCTGCGGTTTGGTCAGGTGCGTCACGGTCATCCCCGCCTTGTCCAGCGAACGTTTGCCGGACTTAGCTTGCGCGTTCCGGCGCCGAATGTTCCGCGCCAAATCCTTGCAGCGACGCCGGGCGCGCCGGCATGCGCCGTTTGCCGGCCGGCTTGGTTTGTCCGGGGGGCGTATGCTACAATGGGCAGGAAGTCGAATTGCAGTTCGGAGGGGTTGCGCGGATGGTTGTGTATCTGCTCATCGCGCTGGCCGTGTTTGCGCTGGACCGGGTGACGAAATGGATCGTCGCGACGCGCCTGGATCTGTACGAAACGGTTCCCGTCATCGGCGATTTTTTCGCCATCACGTCGATCCGCAACCGCGGCGCGGCGTTCGGCATCCTGCAGGGGCAGCAGCTCTTTTTCCTCGTCGTCACCGTCGTGTTCCTCGTCGGCATCAGCTGGTATCTGGTCCGCATGGCGAAAGAACGGAAAACGTGGACCGCCGCCGGACTGGCCATGCTCCTCGGCGGCGCGGTGGGCAACTTCGTCGACCGGGCGCGGCACGGGGAAGTCGTGGACTTTTTCCAGCTGCACTTCAAGTTCAGCGTATTCGGCCTGGACGTGGATTACATATACCCGATTTTCAACGTGGCCGACATCGGCATCGTGACCGGCGCCGCCATCGTGCTGATCCACACGCTGGTGCTGTGGCGGCGGGAGAGCCGGGCGGAACGCGGCGCGTCCCGGGAGGCGTCCGGCGGGCCCCGGGAAACGGAGGATGCGGCCAATGACACGGTTTGAGCTGGAGCCCGGAGAGCCGGCGGCCTGGGACGTGTCTCCCGATGAGGCCGGAGAGCGCATCGACCGGTATCTGGCGGCGGTGCTGGCCGGCGAGGCGTCCCGCTCGCAGGTGCAGGATTGGATCCGGGCCGGCCTGGTGCGGGTCAACGGGAAACCCGTCAAGCCGAATTGCCGGCTGGAAGCCGGCGACATGCTGGAAGTGACGATGCCGGAACCGGAACCGGAGGAGCTGGAACCGGAACCGATTCCCCTCGACATCGTCTACGAAGACCGCGACGTGGTGGTCGTCAACAAGCCCCGCGGCCTCGTGGTGCATCCCGCGCCCGGCCATCAGCGGGGCACCCTCGTGAATGCGCTGCTGTACCACTGCCGGGATTTGTCCGGCGTCGGCGGCAAAATCCGCCCGGGCATCGTCCACCGCATCGACAAGGACACGAGCGGCCTTTTGATGGCGGCCAAGAACGACCAGGCCCACCAGCGGCTTTCGGAGCAGCTGAAGGCGCATGCCGTCGTCCGCAAATACACGGCGGTCGTCCAGGGTATTGTCCCCCACGACCGCGGCACGATCGACGCGCCCATCGGGCGGGATCCGCGGGACCGGAAAAAGTTCGCCGTCAACCCGAAAAGCGGCAAGCCGGCCGTCACCCATTTCGCCGTCCTCGAGCGGTTCAGGGAGCATACGCTGCTGGAGCTTTCGCTGGAGACGGGCCGCACCCACCAGATCCGGGTGCACATGAGCTACGCGGGATACCCGCTGGAAGGGGACCCGCTTTACGGCCGGCGGCGGAAAGCGCTCATGGACGGGCAGGCGCTGCACGCTTCCACCCTCGGCTTCCGTCATCCGGCGAGCGGCGAGCCGATGCTGTTCGAGGCGCCGCTGCCGGAAGACATGGAGCGGCTGCTCGGCATGCTGCGCGGGACGTAGGACCGCGGCGGATGCGCGAAACGCTTCGGCAAAAAAAACGTTGACATCCGCGACCAATAGTGGGATACTTCTTGTCAAGAAAAACACGCGCCTTTAAATCAGTCCCGTGAGGCTGGCAAGGTCACGTTCATATCGCACAGTTGCCATCCCGGCCGCGGCTTGCCCGGTTCGGCCCGCATCCGCATGCGGGCGGACGCGCCGCGGGGGATCGGTTTGGCACAAGACGGCATGGGCTCCTTGCCGGCCGGCAGTCGATCGGGCTGCCGGGCGCAGGGAGCCTTTTTCATGCGGACCGGCACGGGACTGCAACATTGGCCGGAATGAAGCCGCCGCCGGCGGCGCATCGCAGAAACCGGGGGCTGATGGACCATGGACGAAAGCCGCGTCATCATGGACGAAGCGGCCATCCGCCGGGCGCTCGTCAGGATCGCCCACGAAATTCTCGAAAAAAACAAGGGCATCGACAACGTGGTGTTGGCCGGCATCCGCACGCGGGGCGTGTTCATGGCTGAACGGATCGCCGCGGCGATCCGGCAGATCGAGCAGCTGGACGACGGACCCGACGTGATCGAACTGGACGTGACCGGATACCGGGACGACCGGAAGCACGGGGACGCGCCGAAGCCGCCGCCCGGACCGGATTATCCGGTCGAAGGCCGGAAAGTGATCCTGTTCGACGACGTGCTCTACACCGGACGGACGGTGCGGGCCGCCATGGAGGCGCTCATCGACCGGGGACGGCCGGATTTGATCCAGCTGGCCGTGCTGGTGGACCGCGGCCACCGGGAACTGCCGATCCGCCCGGATTACGTCGGCAAGAACGTGCCCACGTCGCGCTCGGAAAGCATCGGCGTCATGTTCCGGGAACTGGACGGCGTGGACCAGGTGATCATCACCAGGCGGGGAGGCGAGCGGCCATGAGCACCGAAGCGATCCTGGCAAAGGGGCGTCACCTGCTCGGACTGAAAGGGATGGCGAAGTCGGAAATCGTCGCCATCCTGGACCGGGCCGCCTACTGGGAAGCCTTCCCCGTGAAACTGACGGACCGCCTGAAGGGCAAAATCGTCGCCAACATGTTTTTCGAAAACAGCACGCGGACGCGATTCTCCTTCGAAGTGGCGGAGAAGCGCCTCGGCGCCGAAGTGCTCAATTTCTCGGCGGCCGTGTCCAGCGTGCAGAAGGGCGAATCGATTTACGACACGGTCCGCACGCTGGAATCAATGGGCATCGACGGCGGGGTCATCCGCCTGAAGCCGGTCGGCCTTCTGCCGGAAATCGCCGCCCGGGTGCAGGTGCCCCTCATCAATGCCGGCGACGGCTTCAACGAACATCCGACCCAGGCGCTGCTCGATCTGTACACGATCCGCAAGCATTTCGGCGAAGTGAAGGGGCTCACCGTCTCGATCATCGGCGACGTGAAGCACAGCCGCGTGGCCCGGTCCAACCTGTGGGCGCTGACGGCCATGGGCGCGAAGGTGATGTTCTGCGCGCCGCCGGAAATGAAGGCGCCTGAGCTGGAACCGCATGCGCCCTACGTGGACATGGACGAGGCGATCCGGGCGGACGTGGTGATGATGCTGCGCGTGCAGCTCGAACGCCACGAGAGCGGGCTCTTCAAATCGGCGGACGCGTACCGCGCCGCCTACGGCCTGACGGCGGAACGCGAGGCGAAAATGAAAGACCACGCCATCATCATGCATCCCGCGCCGGTCAACCGGGGGGTGGAAATCGACGATGAACTGGTGGAACATCCCCGGTCGAAAATTTTCACCCAGATGCGGCACGGCGTGCCGATCCGGATGGCCGTGCTGGAGCGGGCCCTCGGCTGACTTGGCGGCGGCGGGGCGGAGCCGGCAGCATCCGGCCGCGCCGCGGGAAAGGAGCGGAATGTAGTGGGCATCTGGATTTTGAACGGACTGGTACCATCCGGCGGCGGCCGGCTGGAAAAGCGGCACCTGTTCGTGGACAAGGGCCGGATCGAAGCCGTCCTGGCGCCGGAATCGCTGCTCGTGGCGACGGACGGCCACGAGGTGATCGATGCGTCCGGGAAACTCGTCTCCCCCGGTCTTGTCGACATGCACGTGCATTTCCGGGAACCTGGATTCGAGCACAAGGAAACGATCGCGACCGGCAGCCTGGCCGCCGCGGCCGGCGGCTTCACGACGGTCGCCTGCATGCCGAACACGAATCCGCCGATCGATTCGGCCGAGGCGCTCGATTTCGTCTATGCCAGGGCGAAGGAGGCGGGCCGGGTGCGGGTGCTGTCCTACGCGTGCATCACCCGCGGCCAGGCCGGCGAACAGCTGACGGATTTTGCCGCGCTCAAGGCCCACGGCGCCATCGGCTTCACCGACGACGGGTTTGGCGTGCAAAGCGCCGCCGTCATGAAGGAAGCGATGAAGCGGGCGGCGGCGGTCGGCCTGCCGATCGTCGCCCACTGCGAGGACGACACGCTGGCGAAAGGCGCGCCCGTGACGGAAGGCGCCTTCGCCCGAAAGCACGGTTTTAGGGGTATTCCGGGCGAAGCGGAGGCGATCCACGTCGGGCGCGACATCCTGCTGGCGGAAGCGACCGGCGTCCATTACCACGTCTGCCACGTGAGCACGGAACAATCGGTGCGGCTCATCCGCCTCGGCAAACAGCTCGGCGTCCGGGTCACCGCCGAAGTGGCGCCCCACCATTTGCTGCTATCCGAAGATGACATTCCGGGGCCGGACGCCAACTGGAAAATGAACCCGCCGCTGCGTTCGCGCCGCGACGTGGAGGCGCTGATCGAAGGGCTGGAAGACGGCACCATCGACTTCATCGCCACCGACCATGCGCCGCACGCCGAAGAGGAGAAAGCGCGGGGCATGCTCGAAGCTCCCTTCGGCATCGTCGGGCTGGAAACGGCCTTTCCGCTCCTGTACACGGCGTTTGTGGCCACGGGCCGCTGGACGCTCGAATTCCTGATCGACAAAATGGCGAGAAAACCCGCCGACGTGTTCGGACTGCCCGGGGGCCGGCTGGAACCGGGATGCGACGCGGATCTGACCATCATCGACCCGGAGACGGAAAAACCGGTGGATCCGGCCGCCTTCCGCAGCAAGGGCCGCAACACCCCGTTCGCCGGCCGCAGGCTCAAAGGCTGGCCGGAACTGACCATGGTGGCGGGGAACATCGTCTGGCAATCCAAATGACACGGGGGAGTGGACAACCATGAAAGCGACGCTGCTGCTGGAAGACGGCACCGTGTTCACCGGCCGCGGGTTCGGTGCCCGGGCGGACGCCGTCGGGGAAGTGGTGTTCAACACCGGCATGACCGGCTACCAGGAAGTGATCACGGATCCGTCCTACTGCGGGCAGATCGTGGCGATGACGTATCCGTTGATCGGCAACTACGGCATCAACCGCGACGATTTCGAGTCGTCCAGGCCGTGGATTCACGGATTCGTCGTCCGCGAGCTGGAACAGGTGCCCAGCAACTGGCGGGCGGCGTTCACCGTCGACGACTTGCTGAAGGAATACGGCATTCCCGGCATCAGCGGCATCGACACGCGGCAGCTGACCCGCAAGCTGCGGCAGCACGGCACGATGAAAGGCATCATCAGCACCACGGACAAGTCCGTGGCGGAACTGGCCGCGATCCTCAAGGACACGGCGCTGCCGACCAACCAGGTGGAACTCGTGTCCGACCGCACCGTCTACCGCAGTCCGGGCCGGAACGAGCGCATCGTGCTCGTGGATTTCGGTTCGAAGCTGGGCATTCTCGGCGACATGGCCGCCCGCGGCATGGACGTGGTCGTCGTGCCGTACAACTACACGGCGGACCAGATCCGCAAACTGTGCCCCGACGGCATCGTGCTGTCCAACGGACCCGGCGATCCGAAGGACGTCCCCGGCGCGGTGGACACCATTCGCGAACTCGTCGGCGAAATCCCGATATTCGGCATCTGCCTCGGCCATCAGCTCTTGGCCCTCGCCTGCGGCGCCGACACGGAGAAAATGAAGTTCGGCCACCGCGGCAGCAACCATCCGGTCCGCGACCTGCGCACCGGCCGCTGCTACATCACGTCGCAGAACCACGGATACACGGTGCGGGAGTCGTCCCTCGCCGGCACGGGGCTCGTCGTCACCCACGTCAACAACAACGACGGCACGATCGAAGGGCTGAAGCATGAAAAATGGCCGGCGTTTTCGGTGCAGTACCATCCCGAGGCGGCGCCCGGCCCGTTCGATTCCGGCGTCCTGTTCGACGAATTCATCGACCTGATCCACGCGTGGAAAGCGGCCCGTCCCGAGCCCCCGCGGCAGGTCAGTTTTGCGGAACGGGCGGAACAATCCCGGCGGAAAGGAACGTTGATGCATGCCGAGAAATAACGAGCTGCGCAAAATCCTGGTCATCGGTTCCGGTCCGATCGTCATCGGCCAGGCGGCCGAGTTCGACTATGCCGGCACGCAGGCGTGCCAGGCTCTCAAGGAAGAAGGCTACGAAGTCGTGCTGATCAACAGCAACCCGGCGACGATCATGACCGACACCAACATGGCGGACCGGGTGTACATCGAGCCGATCACCCCCGAGTTTGTCACGCAGATCATCCGCCAGGAGCGGCCGGACGGCCTGCTGCCGACCCTCGGCGGGCAGACGGGCCTCAACATGGCCGTGGCGCTGGCCAAAGCCGGCGTGCTGGAACAGGAGAACATCCGGCTGCTCGGCACCCAGCTGGAGGCCATCGAACGGGCGGAGGACCGGGACAAATTCCGCGAACTGATGAAGGAACTCGGCCAGCCGGTGCCGGAAAGCACCATCGTGGAATCGGTGCAGGAAGCGGTGGACTTCGCCGGCGAAATCGGCTATCCGCTCATCGTGCGCCCCGCCTATACGCTGGGGGGCACCGGCGGCGGCATCGCGGCCAACGAGAAGGAACTGCGGGACATCGTCGCCGCGGGGCTCCGCTACAGTCCGATCGGCCAGTGCCTGATCGAGCGGAGCATCGCCGGCATGAAAGAAATCGAATACGAAGTGATGCGGGACTCCCGGGACAACGCCATCGTCGTGTGCAACATGGAAAACATCGACCCCGTCGGCGTGCACACGGGCGACAGCATCGTGGCGGCGCCCGTCCAGACGCTGTCGGACCGGGAAAACCAGATGCTGCGCTCGGCGGCCCTCACCATCATCCGCGCCCTCAAGATCGAGGGCGGGTGCAACATCCAGTTCGCCCTCGATCCGTACAGCTACCGCTATTACGTGATCGAAGTGAATCCGCGGGTGAGCCGTTCCTCGGCCCTCGCCTCCAAGGCGACGGGATACCCGATCGCCAAGATCGCGGCCAAAATCGCCGTCGGCTACACGCTGGACGAACTCGTCAATCCGGTCACCGGGCAGACGTACGCCTGCTTTGAGCCGGCGCTGGATTACGTCGTGACGAAAATTCCCCGCTGGCCCTTCGACAAGTTCACGACCGCCAACCGCAAGCTGGGCACGCAGATGAAGGCGACGGGCGAAGTGATGGCCATCGGCCGCACCTTCGAGGAGTCGCTGCTGAAGGCCGTCCGTTCCCTGGAAATCGGCGTTCACCGGCTGGCCTTGAAAGACGCCCGACTGCTGGACGACGACGCGCTGCAAAGCCGGCTGGAAAAGCCCGACGACGAGCGGCTGTTCCTCGTGGCCGAGGCGTTCCGGCGCGGCTGGACCGTCGGACGGCTGCAGCGGATCACGGGCATCGACTGGTGGTTCCTGCGCAAAATCGAAAACATCGTCCGCTTCGAAGAACGGCTGGCGGAAGGGGAACTGGACGCGGAACGGCTGCGCGAGGCGAAACGGATGGGATTTGCCGACCGTTCCATCGCGGAGATCCGCCGCGAGGCCGGTCTGTCCTCGGCGGCGACGGAAGACGACGTGCGCGCCCTGCGCCTGGCCCACGGCATCCGGCCGGTCTACAAAATGGTGGACACGTGCGCGGCCGAGTTCGAAGCGTCGACGCCGTACTATTATTCCACCTATGAATCCGAAAACGAAGCGACGTGTTCCGGCCGGCGGAAAGTGATCGTGCTCGGCTCCGGCCCGATCCGCATCGGCCAGGGCATCGAGTTCGACTATTCCACGGTGCATGCGGTATGGGCGATCCAGCGCGCCGGATACGAGGCGGTCATCATCAACAACAACCCGGAAACGGTGTCCACCGATTTCAACACGAGCGACCGGCTGTACTTCGAGCCGCTGTTTCTGGAAGACGTCCTGAACGTCATCGAGCAGGAAAAGCCCGTCGGCGTCATCGTCCAGTTCGGCGGGCAGACGGCCATCAATCTGGCCGGACCGCTGGCCAGGCACGGCGTCCGCATTCTCGGATCCGACCTGGAAAGCATCGACACGGCGGAAGACCGGAAAAAATTCGAGGCGCTTCTCCGCAGCCTGGACATTCCGCAGCCGCCGGGCACGACGGTGACCAGCGTGGAGGAAGCGTCCGAAGCGGCCCGGCGCCTCGGCTATCCGGTGCTCGTCCGGCCGAGCTACGTGCTCGGCGGCCGGGCGATGGAAATCGTGTACTCGGATGAAGAGCTGCTCGCCTACATGGCGGAAGCCGTCAAGATCAATCCGGAACATCCCGTGCTGATCGACCGGTACCTGCAGGGCCGGGAGGTGGAAGTGGACGCCGTCAGCGACGGCGAGACGGTGCTCATTCCCGGCATCATGGAACACGTGGAGCGGGCCGGCGTCCATTCCGGCGACTCCATCGCCGTCTACCCGCCCCAGACCGTTTCGGAGGACCTGAAGCGGAAAATCGTGCAGCGGACGGTGGACATCGCCCGCGCCCTGCGCGTCGTGGGCCTCGTCAACATCCAGTTCGTCATCCACGATGACGAAGTGCATGTCATCGAAGTGAATCCGCGGGCGTCCCGCACCGTGCCGTTCCTGTCCAAAATCACGAAAATCCCGATGGCCCAGCTGGCCACCCGGGTCATCCTGGGCGCCCGGCTGAAGGATCTGGGTTACGAGACGGGGCTTTGGCCGGAAGACGCCTTCGTTTCCGTCAAGGTGCCGGTGTTTTCCTTCGCCAAGCTGCGCCGCGTGGAGCCGACCCTCGGACCCGAAATGAAATCGACGGGCGAAGTGATGGGACGCGACCGGGATTTCGCCAAGGCGCTGTACAAAGGGCTTGTGGCTTCCGGCATGAAAATCCCGCAAATGGGCACCATCGTCGCCACCATCGCCGACAAGGACAAAGAAGAGGCGCTCGACGTCCTCAAAGGCTTCTACCAGCTCGGATTCAAAATCATGGCCACCGGCGGAACGGCCGCCATGCTGGAGCGGGCCGGCCTCGGCGTCACGAGGGTCAACAAGCTGAGCGAAGGGTCGCCGAACATCGTGGACTTCATCCGCCGCGGCGAAGCCCACATCGTCATCAACACGCTGACGAAGGGCAAGACGCCGGAGCGGGACGGCTTCCGCATCCGGCGCGAGGCGGTGGAGAACGGGGCGGTCTGTCTGACGAGCCTCGACACGGCCCGGGCGCTGCTTCACATGCTCCGCAACATCAAGTTCATCGCCGAGCCGATGCCGGAGTTTGAACGATGAGCGGGAGGGGCGCGGGCATGCCGGCGACGAAGATCATGGTGGCCCTGGACAAGCCCGACGCCGCGTCGGCGCTTGCGCTGGTGGAGGCGCTGGCGGGCATTCCCTGCTGGTTCAAGGTGGGCATGGAACTGTTCTACGCGGCGGGGCCGGATCTCGTGCGCCGGCTGAAAGCCGGCGGACACCGGGTGTTTCTCGACCTGAAGATGCACGACATTCCGAATACGGTGAAAGGCGGCGCGCGAAGCCTGGCCCGGCTCGGGGCGGACATGTTCAACGTCCATGCGGCGGGGGGCACGGCGATGATGGCCGCGGCCCTGGAAGGGGTTCGCGAGGCCGTCGCGGCGGGCGAAGCGCCGTTTGCGGACGGCGAAGGTCCCGTCGTGATCGCCGTGACGCAGCTGACCAGCACGAGCCGGGCGGTCATGAACGGGGAAATCGGCATTCCCGGTCCCGTCGAAGACGCGGTGCTGCGCTACGCCGAACTGGCCGGAAAGGCGGGGCTGGCCGGCGTGGTGGCCTCCCCGCATGAGTGCGCGGCCATCAAACGGAAAATGGGCGACCGCTTCATCGTCGTCACCCCCGGCATCCGTCCGGCAGGCGCGGAGGCGGGGGACCAGAGCCGGTTCGCCACGCCGTCGCAGGCTCTCGGGACGGGGGCGGACTATCTCGTGATCGGCAGGCCGATCACGGCCAGCCCGGATCCGCGCGCGGCGATGATGTCGATATTGGAGGAGATCGAAGGATGACAGAAGAGCAACTGGCCGCCCGCATCGCCGACGATCTGCTGGCGACGGGGGCGGTGACGCTCCGGCCGGACGAGCCGTTCATCTGGGCGAGCGGGCTGAAGGCGCCGATCTATTGCGACAACCGGATCACCATTTCCCACCCGGACGTCCGCGAGCGCATCGCGGAAGGGTTCGCGGCCGCCATCCGCGGGCGCTTTCCCGACACCGAAGTGATCGCCGGCGCGGCGACGGGCGGCATTCCCCACGCGGCCTGGGTCAGCCAGAAGCTGAATCTGCCGATGGTCTATGTGCGCGGCAAGCCGAAGGACCACGGCCGGCAAAACCGGATCGAGGGCGTGCTGAAGCCGGGACAGAAGACGGTCGTCATCGAAGACCTCGTCTCCACCGGCGGCAGTTCGCTGAAAGTGGCGGAAGCGGTGCGCGAAGCCGGCGGCGTCGTGCTGGCCGTGCTGGCCATTTTTTCCTACCGGCTGCCCCGGGCGGACGAGGCGTTCCAGGCGGCGGGCATCCCCCTCCTTACGCTGACGGATTATGACGTGCTGCTGGAGCGGGCCGTTTCCGGCGGCCGCATCGGCCGGGACCAGCTGGAACTGCTGCGGGCGTGGCGGCGGGATCCGGAACGGTACGGCCGATGAGAAGGGTGCGGATTCGCACCTTTTTTTTTTCACTCCCCTCTCCGTCCGGAGACCGATGAAACCGGCTCCGTCCCCGGACCGAACAAAAATCGCTCCCGGGAACGTTCTGGAAACGATCGTTCCCTTCCTATAATAAAGGGCGAGCATGCGGGCCAATCGATTGAAAAACGGGAGAGAGGAGATCACCGATGACCATTTTGCAGGCTGTCGGCCTGAAGAAATCGTTCGGGGCGGTCCGGGCGGTGGACGGCGTCGAATTTTCCGTCCGGCGAGGGGAAGTGTTCACGATCATCGGACCGAACGGGGCCGGAAAAACGACGACGCTGGAAATGATCGAAGGTCTTCTGGAGCCGGACGAGGGGACCGTCACGATCGCGGGCATGGGCTGGCGGACGCACGGGAACGCCATCCGGCAAATGATCGGCGTGCAGCCGCAGACGAGCGCGCTGTTCGACCTCTTGACCGTGCGGGAAAACATCGAACTGTTCCAGAGTTTCTATCGGCGCCGGCTGCCGACGGAGCGGCTGCTTAAGCTCGTGCACCTGACCGAACAGCAAAACCGGCGGGTCAAGCAGCTGTCGGGCGGCCAGAAGCAGCGGCTGGCCATCGGCCTCGCGCTGGCCAGCGACCCCGACATCCTGTTTCTGGACGAACCGACGACCGGCCTCGATCCGGCTTCGCGCCGCAACATCTGGGATATCGTGCTCAGCCTGAAGGAAATGGGCAAAACCGTCGTCCTGACCACCCACTACATGGAAGAAGCGGAGAAGCTGAGCGACCGGGTGGCCATCTTCGACCAGGGCCGCGTGATCGCCCTCGATACGCCAGCCAATCTGATCCGCTCCCTGGAGCGGGAGCGGGCCGTCGATCTCGGGCTGGCCGGCGGTGAAGAGGCGGGCAGGCGCCTGATGGAGGAGGCCGGGACGATGCCGTTCGTTTCGCGCTGCGAATGGACCGGCGACCGGCTGCGCGTGTGGAGCGGGCATCCGGAGACGTCGCTGTACCACCTGCTCCGGACCGCGGTCGGCCGGCAGCTGGACGTGGCGCACATTTCCTTCGTCGAACGGAACCTGGAAGACGTGTATTTCGCCTACACGGGGAAGGAGTGGCGGGACTGATGAAACAACTGGCCCGGCTGTTTGAAGCCCATCTGAAAATGACGATGCGGGACAAGGGCGTCTGGTTTTGGGCCATCGCCTACCCGGCGCTGCTCATGGTCATCTTCATCCTCATCTTCGGCGGGGTCGCCGGCGACGAAGACGCGTTCCGCGCGAAGGTGGCCGTGGTGAGGGAAGGAGACGGGCCGGCGGCGGACGCCTTCGAGCGGATGCTCCGGCAAATCCCGGTCCTGGAATGGGCGGCGGACGGCGCCCGCGACCGCCAGGAAGCGGAACGGCTCTTGCTGGACGGCGAAATGGACGCCTTCATCGTCCTGCCGGACGGCGAGACGTCCAAGACGGCGGAACTGTACGTGCACAAGGAGAGGGAACGGTCCGCCGTCACCCAGGCGCTCTCCGGCATGCTGCGGGAAGCCGTCGCGCGGTTTGAAGCCGGCGCGGCGCCCGAATGGACGGTGGCCGTCCGTTCCGTCTCCGAAGGCGGCGATTCCCTGACCGTGACCGACTTCATCGTGACGGGCATGATCGCCCTGGCGATTTGCCAGTCCGGGCTGTTCGGCATGTCCGGACTCGTGGAGATGCGCCGGAACGGGCTTTTGAAACGGCTCCGGATGACGCCGGTGCGCATGTCGCTGTTCGGCGCGGGCGACATCCTGACGCGTTTCATCCTGTCGGCCGTCCAACTGGTCCTCTTGGCCGGCATCGGCGCGCTCCTGTTCGGCGTCTCGTACCGGATCGCCCCGCTCGCCTTCACGCTGCTCGTCGTCATCGGCATCCTCTCGTTCTCGGCGATGGGCTATCTGATCGCGTCCCTTTCCCGCACCATGGAAAGCTACATGGCCATCGCCAACATCGCCAGCTTCCTGATGCTGTTTTTGAGCGGCGTCATGATCGAGCTGTCCATGCTGCCCGACTGGCTGCAGCCGGTGTCGAAGGTGCTGCCCCTCACCTACTTCGTGGATGGCATCCGCGACACGATGCTGTACGGAAGCGGCGTGGCGAACCGGGCGCTCTGGCTCAATCTCGCCGTCCTGTCCGCCTGGATGCTGGCCAGTTTCGCCGCCGGCGCGAAAGGGTACCGCTGGAAGCCGGAGACGGCCCGGTGAGCCGAGCGCCCGGGCGCAAAACCGCCGGGCCTTGCGCCGGTTCTGCGGGCGTTCCCGCCATCCGGACGTTCCGGATGCGGGAGCGCCCTTTTTCCATTCAGGAAATCTTTTTTGGTGGTGCGGGCAGGGAGCCGTCCGCTAAAATGGAGAAGACATTGGAATCAAAAAAAAAAAGAAAAAGCGCAACTTCCATCCTTGGATCAGGAACTTTTTTCAATCATGCGGCGTCTAATCTTTTAGTTTTGGACCAAAGTGGGGGAAACCGGATTGAAGCTGCTCAACGGCATCAAAGGCGGCGTCTTTCGCCGCGGGGAGCCGTCGCCGGCGGAGGCTCCGGCCATGCCCGGGACCGAAGGCGGCGCGCCGCCCCGGAGAACGCCCGCGGACGGCGAGACGATCCTGTCGGTCCGCGGCGTCCACCGCCATTTTCCGGTGGCCGGCGGCCGGCTTCACGTTCTGAAGGGAATCGACATGGACATTCCGGCGAACCGGCTGGTCATGCTGCGCGGACGGTCGGGGTCCGGCAAGACGACGCTGCTCAATCTGCTCGGCGGGCTTGACGTGCCGGACGAGGGGACGATCCATTTTCTCGGCCAGCCGTTCCACGAAATGGACGACGACCGGCGGACGGCCATCCGGCGCCGGGACATCGGGTTCATTTTCCAGGCCTATGCGCTCATGCCCTTGCTGTCGGCCTATGAAAATGTGGAGCTGTCGCTCCGCATGGCCGGCTATCCCCGTTCGGACTGGAAGCGCCGGGCGACGGAATGCCTGGAAATGGTCGGGCTGGGCAAGCGGATGCACCACCGGCCGTACGAGCTGTCCGGCGGCGAGCAGCAGCGCGTCGCCATCGCCAAGGCCATCGCCCATCGTCCGATCCTGCTTCTGGCGGACGAGCCGACGGCGGAGCTGGATTCCCAGATGGGCGCCCAGATCATGGCGGCATTCCGCCGCATCATCGAATCCGAAAACGTCACGATCTGCATGACGACGCACGATCCCACGATTCTGGAGGTAGCTGATCATGTCTATGAAATGGTCGACGGAAGACTCGTCAATTCGTAGCCGGTCCCGCCGGCTGGCGCGATTCGCGCTGACCGCGGCATGCCTCGTGCTTTCGGCGGCCGTCGTTCTTTCGGGCTGCGGGCTGCTGCCCGACGAGCCGGAGGAGGAAGTGCTTCCTTCCATCACGCCGCCGAAACTGTCGGAAAAACCGGTGTACACCGTCGGCACGCAGACGCTGGAAACGCGGATCCGCGGCGTCGGACAGGTTCGCTCGCTGGTGACGAAGGAGTACTTTTTCACGGACAGCGGCAAGCGGGTCAAGGGCGTGTACGTGCAGCCGGGCGATTTCGTGGAGGAAGGCGCGCTGCTCGCCGAGCTGGACGTGTCCGACCTGGAGCGCGATCTGCGCACGCGGAAGCTGAACTTTCGCCGCGACGAGCTGCAGATGATCGACACGTTGCGGCGGGCCGACGAAATGACCCCCGAGGAACTGGAGCAGGCCAAAATCGACTTCGAACTGAAGCGCCAAAACCTGATCGATCTGGAAGAGCAGATCGAGCGGGCGAAAATCCGCGCCGAATTTTCCGGCCACATCGTGTCGGTGAACATCCGGGAAGGCGACACCGTGCAGGAATACACGACGGTGATCACCCAGGCGGATTTGACGAAGCTGGTCGCCGCCGCCGAGATCAAGAAGGAAGACGCCCAGAAAATCGCCACCGGCATGGAGGCGGACGTGTCGATCAACGCGGTCGGCGATTTCAAGGGCAAGGTGCTGCGCCTGCCCAATTTCGAATCGTCGAACCAGGACACGAGATGGGACCCGTGGGGACGCCCGGTGCAGGAGAACAAGGACACGATCGACAAATATTTGCTGGTGGAGCTGGAACCGTTCCCCGAAAATGCGACCCTCGGCACGCCGCTGTCCATCGCCATCGTGACCAACCGGAAGGAAAACGCGGTCGTCATCCCGGCCGCGGCGCTCCGGAACTATGCCGGCCGGAATTACGTGGTGGTGGTGGAAGACGACGGCATGAAGCGGGAAGTGGACGTGGAAATCGGCCAACAGACGGCCACCGTGGTGGAAATCATCAACGGGCTTGAACCCGGTCAGAAAGTAGTGGGACGCTGATGGGCCTTCCGCTTCTCCGCTTCCTGTTCCGCAAAATGTGGAACAACCGCTGGCTGACGATCAGCACCCTGGCCGGGCTGATCATCGCCGTGGCGTTCACCACCAGCATCCCGATGTACGCCGACGGCGCGCTGAAGCGGGTGGTGGCCAGTTCCCTGGCCGAAAAGGGCGGCGGGCTGCCGGCGGGATCCCTTCTCATGCGCTACCAGGCGATCGGAAAGGAGAAGGCCGATCTGGAGCAGCTGGCCGACGTCGACCGCTACATCCGCGAAGACGTTCCGGAACAGATCGGCTTTCCGTACGCCGCCTTCGCCCGGACGTACACGATCCGCAGCGAAACGGTGTCGCCGCTCAATCCCGCCCTCGCCAGCGGCAAGCGCCGGCAGCTGAGCATCGTGTCCATGGCCGGCATCGCCGGCAAGGTGGAAATCGTGAACGGGACGCTGGCCCGTCCGGAACCGCAGGACGGCGCCATCGAAGCCATCGTGCTGGAAGAGGCGCTCTACGAGCACGACATGCGGGTCGGCGACGAGTTCTACTACCCGGTCAGCACCGTGCCGGGCCTGGAGCCCCTGCGCATCAAGATCGTCGGCGCCTTCACGCCCCTCGATCTGACGGACCCGTTCTGGCACCAGGGCTTCGGCGGCCTGACCAACGCCTTCGTCGTGGACGAAGCGCTGTTCGAGGATCATCTGCTGCGCGGGCTCGGCGTCCCGCTCAATACCGCCATCTGGTATTACGCCTTCGACCTGCGGGACATCCAGACGAGCCAGCTCGGCCCCCTGTCGCGGGTGCTGGAGCGGCTCGAAATCGACCTGTACCAGCTGCTCAAGGGCACGCGGGTGGACATCACCTTCGCGAACATGCTGGATGAGTTCCGAGCCCAGAGCGTGCGGCTGCAGATGCTGCTGCTCACGCTGGCGGCGCCGATGATCGCGATGGTGTTCTATTACATCGCCATGAACAGCCGGCAGGCGCTGGACCGGCAGCGGAGCGACATCGCCGTGCTCAGGAGCCGCGGCGCCAGCACCGGCCAGATCATCTGGATCTTCACGCTGGAGGGACTCCTCCTCGGCGGACTGGCGCTCGTTGCCGGGCCGTTTCTCGGCTGGTTCATGGCCAAAAGCATCGGATCGGCCAGCGGGTTTCTCACCTTCGTCGACCGGAAGGCGATTCCCGTCGGCGTGACGCCGATGGTGATCGCCTACGGCGCCGTCGCGGTGCTGATCGCCCTGGCGGCTTCGCTCATTCCGGCCGTCTCGTCCGCCCGCTCCAGCATCGTCGGGCTCAAGCAGCAGATGGCCCGGGCGGACCGGAAGCCCCTCTGGCAGCGGTTCTATCTCGACATCCTGCTGCTTGCGCTGGTCGGCTACGGCTGGTACGCCTTCGACCGGCAGCAATTCCTTTCCGTGCAGACGGGGCTGACGAGCGACCAGCTGCAGGTGCAGCCGCTCCTGTTCTTCGTGCCGGCCCTGTCGATTCTCGCCATCGGGATGTTTTTCCTGCGCGTGTTCCCGTGGCTGCTCCGGCTGTTCAACCGGCTCGGACGCCGGTTCCTGCCGGTGCCGCTCTATCTGACGCTGACGCAGCTGTCCCGTTCCGGCAAGGCGTACTATCCGCTGATGATCCTGCTGATCCTGACCATCGGCCTCGGCGTGTACAATTCGTCGGCGGCCCGCACCATCGACACCAATTCGACGGAGCGGACCCTCTATCAATACGGAACCGACGTGGCGTTGCAGACGGTATGGGAAGCGTACGCCGACAGCCTGCCGACGAATCCGAATCCGCAAAATCCGGGAGACGGGCAAACCGGCGGCGGCCAGAACCCGGGCGGCGGACAGGGAGGCGGCCAGAACCCCGGCGGCGGACCGGGCGGTCCCGGCGGCGGGACCGGCTACCAGCCGGTCCGGATGGTGTACATCGAGCCGCCCTTCCAGATCTTCAGCGAGCTGCCGGGCGTCAAGGCCGCTTCCCGGGTGCTGAACACGACGGGCAACGTGGTCGTGTCCGGCAAATCCGCGGGCAAGGGCAACGTCATGGGCATCGAAAACGTCAGTTTCGCCCAGGTGGCCTGGTTCCGCAACGATCTGTACGGCGGCTACCATCCCTTCGCCTATCTGAACGCGCTGGGCTATTTCGAACAGGCGGTGCTCGTGCCGACGAAATTCGCCGAACGGTATAACCTTGAACCGGGCGACGTGATCACCATCGCCATCGATCAGCAGCCGATCGAATTCGTCATCGTCGGCACCGTTCCCTACTGGCCGACCCAGTATCCGGACGATACGCCGTTTTTCATCGCCAACATCGATTACATCTATGACCAGATTCCGCTCAAGCCGTACGACGTCTGGCTGAAGATGGAGGAGGGCGCGCCCCTCACGCCGGCGGTGGAGAAGCTTCTGGCAAGCGGCATCGAGATCAGCTGGATCAAGGACGTCCGCAACCAGCTCATCGTCGACGGCAAGCATCCGTCCCGCGGCGGCGTGTTCGGCATCCTGAGCCTCGGGTTTCTCATCTCCGTCGTCATCACGCTGGTCGGCTACATGCTGTACTGGTTTTTCAACCTGTCGAGCCGCGTCGTCCAGTTCGGCGTGCTGCGCGCCATGGGCCTGTCGCGGAAACAGCTGTCCGGCATGCTGCTCCTGGAGCAGGCGTTTACGGCCGGCCTGTCCATCGTGCTCGGCGTCGTGATCGGGAAACTGACCAGCTACCTGTTCCTGCCGTTCCTGCAGACGGCGGACAACGTGACGAAACAGGTGCCGCCCTTCCGGATCGTCTTCGAATCCATCGACACCTACCGGATTTACGCGGTGGTGGCGTTCATGATGGCGGCGGGCGCGACCATGCTGCTCGTGCACATCCGGCGCCTGCGGGTGCATCAGGCCGTCAAGCTGGGAGAGGAGCGTTGACAGCCGTGATCCTCTGCGAAGGATTGGTCAAAATCTACAAGACGGACGAAGTGGAAGTCGTCGCGCTGCAAGGGCTCAACCTGACCGTGGAAAAGGGCGAGCTGATGGCGATCATCGGCAACAGCGGCAGCGGCAAATCGACCCTGCTGAACATTCTCGGCGGGCTGGACCGCCCCAGCGCCGGCATCGTGCGGGTGGGGGAGTGGGATCTCCTGAAGATCACCGACGAGCAGCTGGTCGAATACAAACGCAACACCGTCGGTTTCATCTGGCAAAACAATGCCCGCAACCTGCTGCCGTATTTGACGGCGCTGGAAAACGTGGAAATGCCGATGATGCTGAGCGGCAAATACGACCGAAGCTATGCCAGGCAGCTCCTGGAATGGGTCGGCCTGAAGGACCGCATGCACAACAAGCTTCAGCAGCTGTCGGGCGGCGAGCAGCAACGGGTGGCGATCGCCATCTCGCTGGCCAACAAACCCCAGCTGCTGCTCGCCGACGAGCCGACGGGTTCCGTCGATTCGCAGACGTCCGACATGATCATGGACATTTTCCGCACGCTGAACCGGGAACTCGGCGTCACCATCGTCATCGTCACCCACGATTTGTCCCTGGCCGGCAAGGTGGACCGGGTGGTGGCGATCCGCGACGGGCTGACGAGCTCCGAATTTCTCAAGCGGAACCCGAACCTGGATCTGGCATCGGCCGATTTCAGGCCCCGCACGGTGCATGAAGCCCACGAGGAATACGCCATCGTGGACCGGGCGGGACGGCTGCAGGTGCCGAAAGCGCTGCTGGAGGCGCTCAAGATCGGCGACCGGGCGACGATCGAATTCGACGGGGAGAAAATTTTGATCAAACCACCGAAATCATTGGAGGGGAATTGACATGTCCAATACGGGAAAATGGCGAAAGGCGTTCATTTCGGCGCTGGCCGTCGTCATGGTCGCGGTTCTCCTGGCGGCCTGCGGCGGCGGCAATAACGGCAATTCGCAGGGCAACGAGGAGCGGGTGCTGCGCATCGCCGCCAGCTCCGGCTTCAACTCGGACTGGGGCAACTGGATTCGCGACGAGTACACGGATCTGTTCGAATTCGTCAACCCGAACATTACCATCGAATTTATCGAGAACCAGCAAAGCTACTACTGGTACACCAATCAGACGGAAGAACAGAAGTCGCCGATGGAAATCCTCAAGGAAGAGCTGGAAGGGCCGAATCCGCCCGACGTCATCATCATGGAATACCAGCATCTGGCGGAGCTCGTCCGGGAAAACCATCTGGCGCCGCTCGATTCCCTCATGCAGAACAGCGGCATCAACACGGACGAGTTTGTCCCCTCCGTCGTCAACGCCCTGAAGGCGGTCAGCGACGACGGGCAGTTCTATGCGCTGGCGCCGATGTTCTCCTCCAGCGTCATGGCCTACAACAAAGCGTTGTTTACGGCGAAAGGGCTGCCGTTCCCGACCGACGGCATGACGTGGGATGAAGTGTTTACCCTGGCCCGCCAGGTGGCCGGCGGGGAAGGCAACGACCGGGTGTACGGCTTTGCCTTCTCCAATTACGGGTACACCGACCTGTTCTACGAAACGACGGTATACACGGCGCCCCTTGAACTGCGCTATTGGGACGAAAACGCCGAACGGATGCTGGTGAACACGCCGGAGTGGAAGAAGGCGTGGAATACGGTCATCGAACTGCGCAAGGACGGCGTGCTGCCGGAGCCGCCGGACTGGAGCCAGCCGCAGCCGGAACCGGGTCCGTTCGACAACAACTCGATCCTGTCGGGCAAGGTGGCCATGGCCATCGTCAGCTACTGGGATCTGAACGAAATCATCAACGTCAACCGGAACGCGGCCAACATCGACAACTTCGATCCGATCGACTGGGACATCGTCAGCGTGCCCTATCATCCGGAAAAACCGTACGTCGGCGGCCAGGTGTACCTGAACGGCATCATGGGCATCGCTTCGAACGCGCAAAATCCGGAAGACGCCTGGAAGTTCATCGAATTCATCATGAGCGAGCGCTGGGCCCAGCAAAAATCGAAAAGCTCGAACAACCTGATGACCTGGCAAAAGTACAACCAGCCCAAAGCCGGACTCGACTACAACATCGAGGCGTTCTACCAAAACATGCCGGCGCCGGTCCAGCCGAACGATTATGAAATCTACAACAAGTACCCGGACATCTGGCAGGTGCAGAACATCGGCTATCAGAAGTTCCAGGAAGTGCTGAACAACAACAAGACGGTGGACGAGGCGCTGGCGGAATGGGAAACGGAAGGCAACGCCCTTCTCCAGCAGATGCGGGAGAACAACGGCCGGCTTGACGGCGGCGACGGCGGCACCATCGGCATTCCGGAACCGATTCTGTTCGAAGAGCCGCTGATCATTGATGACGACGGCGCATCCGGCGGGGAGACGGACGGGACGACCGAAGGAGAGACAGAAGAAGCCGAATGATGCTATAATGGAGTCATGATGCATTTTTGGCGGCCAAAGGATGTGGACGGATGAAACGGCAAGTATCCAGCCAGGAGATTTCCGAAGCGGTTCACCGCAAGCTGCAGGAGCGCGGCGTGTCGCTGGCCGACATCGCGGAGATCGTCTACGACATGCAGTCCCCGTACAATCGCGATCTGACCATGGACGACTGCCTGGAAAGCGTCAGGATGGTGCTCCGCAAGCGGGAGATGCAGCACGCGCTTCTCGTCGGCATGGAACTGGATGTGCTCGCGGAACGGGGCCTCCTGTCCGAGCCGCTGCAGTCGCTGGTGGAATCCGATGAACCGCTGTTCGGCTGCGACGAGACGCTGGCCCTCGGCTCCGTTCTCGGCTACGGCAGCATCGCGGTGACGACGTTCGGCCATCTGGACAAGGCGAAAACCGGCATCATCCGCCGGCTCGATACGAAGGCGGGCAAACATGTCCACACGTTCCTCGACGACCTGATCGCCAGCGTGGCGGCGTCCGCTTCCAGCCGGATTGCCCACCGCTTCCGGGACAGGGAAGAACTGGAAAACGGCAACGGCCTCTCGCCGGAAGAGAAAGCCGTCTGACGGCCCGGCGCCCGCCGGATCCGCTTGCAGAAAGCGGACCGGCGGGCGCTTTTTGCGTTCCGGGCTTTGCCTCCCTTGATCGGAGACGCGCCCGGCGCCGGCGACGCACGGCGCGCCCCGCGGGACGGCCGGTCCGCCGCCGGGCGACAGGTATGCCGCGGGCGGCTCCGGGACAATCTATTCCTGTCACATGGTGTTTCGGGAGGATGCTGGCATGGGCCGTTGGATTTATTGGGGCCGGCTGTACGACAGCAAGTTTCAGGCCGGCTGCCTGGCCAAAAGGATGGCGGAAGACTGGTGGGTGTATGGCTACGACTGCCCGCGGGAAGTGGAAATCTTCCGGTCCAGAAAAGGGCGCTACGGCGTCAAATTCATCGTTTGAGCGCCGCGATCGCCGGACGCATGCCCGGGTAGTTCTTGACAGGCGGCCCTCCGGGGTGTATAGTTTAATTTGTTGCCGCGGGGTGGAGCAGTCCGGTAGCTCGTCGGGCTCATAACCCGAAGGCCGCAGGTTCAAATCCTGCCCCCGCAATTTTTTTTGCAGCAGCGAACGGCGCAAAAACCCCGGAGGGCCCTTAGCTCAGTTGGTTAGAGCGGTCGGCTCATAACCGATTGGTCGGGGGTTCGAGTCCCTCAGGGCCCACCAACCATCAAACGCGGTTTGCTCACCAGCCTTTCCCGCCGGGAAAGGCTTTTTGCTTTTCCGGACGTTCCGCATCCGGCTGCGGAGCAGGATTTCCGTTCCGGCGCGTGGAATTCAATGCGGAAAAACGGACGGACGAGGAGTCGATTCAGGTGCAGGAAAAGAAAATCTTGCTCACCGAGCGCGAAATCCCGACCCACTGGTACAATATCATGGCGGACATGCCGAACCGGCCAAGGCCGCCGCTCAATCCGGCCACGGGCAAGCCGGCGGGACCGGAGGATCTGGCCGCCATCTTTCCGATGGAGCTGATCCGGCAGGAAGCGTCCACCGAACGGTGGATCGAAATCCCCGAGCCGGTGCGGGAGCTGTACAAAATCTGGCGGCCGACCCCGCTCATCCGCGCCACGGGGCTGGAGAAGGCGCTGGACACGCCGGCCCGCATTTACTGCAAATATGAGGGCGTCAGTCCGGCGGGCAGCCACAAGCTGAACACGGCCATTCCCCAGGCCTTTTACAACAAGGAAGCCGGCATCCGGCGGCTGACCACGGAAACCGGGGCCGGCCAATGGGGCACGTCGATCAGCATGGCCTGCCGGTTTTTCGGGCTGGAGTGCCAGGTGTACATGGTCAAGATCAGCTACAACCAGAAGCCGTACCGCCGCATCCTGATGAACACGTTCGGCGCCGACGTCGTCGCCAGCCCGTCCGAACGCACCGAAGCGGGGCGGGCGGTTCTGGCCGTCGATCCGGATTCGAACGGGTCCCTCGGCATCGCCATCAGCGAAGCGGTGGAAGACGCGGCGAAGCGCGCAGACACGAACTATTCCCTGGGCAGCGTGCTGAACCACGTCTGCCTGCACCAGACGGTGATCGGCCAGGAAGCGAAGCTGCAGATGGAGAAGGCGGGCGATTATCCCGACGTCGTGTTCGCCAGCTGCGGCGGCGGTTCGAATTTCGCCGGCCTCGCCTTCCCGTTTTTGATGGACAAGCTGCAGAAAGGCACGAATGTGCGGCTCGTGGCGGTGGAACCGTCCGCCTGCCCGACGCTCACCCGCGGCACCTTCGCCTACGATTATGGCGACGTGGCCAAAATGACGCCTCTGCTCATGATGTACACCCTCGGTTCCGCCTTCATGCCGCCGGGCATCCACGCGGGCGGTTTGCGCTACCACGGCGATTCGCCGCTCGTCAGCCAGCTGTATCACGACGGACTGGTGGAAGCGGTGGCCTACGACCAGACGGCCGTGTTCGAAGCGGCCGTGCTGTTCAGCCAAACGGAAGGCATCGTGCCGGCGCCGGAATCCGCCCACGCCGTCCGCGCGGCCATCGACGAAGCGAAGCGGGCGCGGGAAGCCGGCGAGAAGCGGGTGATCCTGATCGGCCTTTCGGGCCACGGCCATTTCGACATGTCGGCCTACGAGTCGTATTTGTCCGGCGAGATGAAGGACGCGCCCCATCCGGAAGAAGCCCTCGCCGAAAGCTTGCGCCAACTGCCGGTCGTCTGAGGCCTTCCGGCTCTTAAGGCCGGAATTCCTGTTTGGGAACGGGCCGCATTCCGTCGCGCCGACCGGCGCGACGGGGTGCGGCCGGTTTGCATTCCCTTAGCCGCGGTTCTTTTTCTTCCCTGTCCACATACAAGTGATAGAAAGAGGCTGCCAAGGGACAAGGGGAGGCTCCGCGCATGAAAACCGCCGTCTGGCTTTATTTGTTCCTGTTCGTCGCGTTTTTCGACCTGCACGCCCAGTATCCGGTGCTGACGCCCTTCGCCGTCTCGCTGGGCGCCGCCCCGAGCTTCATCGGCCTGATGATGGGCCTGTACGCCCTGACCCATCTGCCCGGCAATCTGCTCGCCGGCTACGGCGTCGACCGGTTTGGCAGCCGCTTTTTCATCGTCGCCAGCCTGACCGGCGCGGGCGCCATCCTCCTCGTGCAGTCCCGTGTCACCGACCCGTGGCAGCTTCTCGTGCTCCGTTCCGTCAGCGGCTTCGTGCTGGCGTTCCTGTCACCCGCCTGCATGGCGCTCCTGGCCGGCATCACCCGGGATCGCGTGCTGCAGGGAAAGCTGATGGCCGGAAACGGATTGGTTCATACGCTGGCGTCCGTCGTTTCGCCGGCGGCGGGCGCCTGGCTGGTGGCCCGCGTCGGGTTCGCCGCCGCCTTCGAAGCGCTCGGCTGGCTTCTTTTGGCCACCGGCCTTTGCGCCCTGGCGTTCATCCGCAATCCCCGCCCGGCGGCGGACGGGCCGCCCGATGGCAAGGGGCCGGACGCGGGAAGGTTTCGCGGCGGCGCGGCGGGACCGACCGCCGGCGGATTGGCCGGCGGGGAAACGGGTTCGGCCGGCGGCAAAATGCCGGTCCGGGGGCCGGGCGTTGGCGGCGGGACCGGCCCGTTGCCCGACGGCGCCGCCGGGCCGTACGTCTGGCTGCTTTTTCTGCTGCCGCTTGCCGTGTCCTGTTCGCAGGGCATCCTGTTTTTCGAACTGCCCCTCATGAATCCGACGGCGGAGGGCGCCTTTACGACGGGCATCCTGTTTTCCCTCGTCAGCATCGGGTCGCTCGCGACGCTGAGCCTGCTGTTTTTGAACCGGCTGTCCGCCTTCCGCCGGACGGCGGCCGGCGCGCTCGGGCTGGCGATGGCGTTCTGGGGCATGGCGGCGGACGTTCCGTTTCCGTTTGCCGGCTTTCTGCTTTCGATCGGCATGGCCAAAGGGGTTCTGTTTCCGGCCATGAGTTCGCTCATCATCGCCGCCAGCGGGCCAAGGGCGTACGGCCGGATGTTTTCCTTCTTTTCCGTGGCATCGTCCGTCGGCGCCTTTCTCGGACCGTTTCTCGCCGGGCATGTCCGGGATGCCGTTTCGCCGTATTTTCTCGCCTTCGTCGCCCTGATGCTGGCGGTTTCCCTGCTGCCTTTTCATGACGCCCGTCCGCATCGGATCCGGTGGCAGCGGCAACACTAGGAGCGTGGCAAACGAAGCCGGAAAGGAGCGGATCGGCATGGCCGACGGCAAATCCACCTATTATGTGTCCGTGCAGGCCGGGACGGTGAACGCGGGAAAGGGCGATGCCGCCTTCGAGTTCGAAATCGAAGCGACGCCGGAGGAGATCAGGGAGCTGGAAAACCTGTTCGCCGGCGCCCGGGAAGCGGACAGGCGGGCGTATTTCCGCGCCCATGTGCCGTTTCTCGAGTATTGGCACGACAAGCCGAACGACGACATGGACCGGACGCTGGAGGACGTCTACCGGATGATCCACCGGCTCGGCACGCCGGAGACGAAGCGGCACATCGAAGCGATGGGCGTTCTGGACGGACAGCTGAAGGAGAAGCGGAAAACGCCGGCCGGCCCCGCCACGTAAACGGCGGCGCCGTTTTTTTTCGCGGCCGCAAAACCGGGCGGACAAAGGCGGGCATTTTGTGGTATGCTTGTGGACGGGAAAGCCTGGCCCCGTCGGGGCGTCGGGCATGCGGGGGGAAATCGGATGAGCAGGAACGAGCAACAGTATTTGGATTTGCTCCGCCTCGTGCTGGAAACGGGAACGAAAAAGCCGGACCGGACAGGCACGGGCACGTTGAGCATTTTCGGCCATCAGATGCGGTTTGACCTTGGCGAGGGATTCCCGATCCTGACGACGAAACGGGTGGCGTTCCGCCTCGTCGTGACCGAACTGCTCTGGTTCATCCGGGGCGACACCAACATCCGCTGGCTGCTCAGGCACAACAACCACATTTGGGACGAGTGGGCGTTCAAGCGGTGGGTGGAAAGCCCGGAATACACGGGGCCGGACATGACCGACTTCGGGCTGAGAAGCCAGCGGGACGAGAACTTCCGGGCGCTGTACGAGGAACAGATGGCGCTGTTCGTGCAGCGCGTGCTGGAGGACGACGCGTTCGCCGCCAAATACGGTTCGCTGGGCGACGTGTACGGCAAACAGTGGCGGCAATGGAAAACGAGCCGCGGCGACACGATCGACCAGCTGAAAGACGTCATCGAAAACATCAAGAAAGATCCCGATTCGCGCCGCCACATCGTCACCGCCTGGAATCCGGAGGACGTCCCGACCATGGCGCTGCCGCCCTGCCATACGCTGTTCCAGTTCCATGTGGCCGACGGCCGGCTGAGCTGCCAGCTGTATCAGCGCAGCGGCGACATTTTTCTCGGGGTGCCGTTCAACATCGCCAGCTACGCGCTGCTCACCCACATGGTCGCCCGCGAATGCGGCCTTGCGCCCGGCGAATTCATCCACACGCTGGGTGACGCGCACCTGTACCTGAATCACGTGGAGCAGGCGAAAGAACAGCTGTCGCGGGACATGCGGCCGCTGCCGGAACTGCGCCTCCGGGATGGCGTGAAGAGCATTTTCGAGTACGAGCCGGACGACATCGAACTGGTGGGCTACAACCCCCACGGCGCGATCAAGGCGCCGGTCGCCGTCTGATGCGGCCGGACCGGCCGGTCCGGGGATGCTTGCGGGGAGGGAGAACGGGATGGCAAAAGGCGTCTGGCTCATCTGGGCGATGGACCGAAACGGCCTGATCGGGCGCGGCGGCGGGCTGCCGTGGCATCTGCCGGCGGATTTGGCCCATTTCCGCAGGACCACCATGGGCCATCCCGTCGTCATGGGCCGCAAAACGTTCGAATCGCTGGGGCGGCCGCTGGCGGGCCGGCGGAACGTGGTGCTGACCCGGAATCCCGCGTTTTGTCCGGCGGGCGCGGAAACGGTCCATGATCCCCGGGACGTGCTGGACCGGTTCGCCTCGGAACCGTTTTTCGTCATCGGCGGGGCGCAGGTGTACCGCCTGTTTCTTCCCCATGCCGACAGGCTGTACGTGACGCGGATCGATCACGAGTTCGAAGGCGACGAGCATTTCCCGGACGTGGACTGGAACGAATGGCGCCTCGTGTCGGATACGTCCGGCACGATCGATGAACGGAATCCGTATCCGCACCGGTTCCAGGTGTACGAACGCCCGGAGCAGGCGCGCTGATCATCGGCATGCGGCCGGAAGGGGAAACGGAAGCGAGTGGGGGAGAAGGAACGAGGGAACGTCCGGCGTGCGGCCTTGGTGCTGGCCGGCTGCGGGGCGCTGCTCCTGGCGGCATGGGTGCTGCTCATCCGCCCGGCCGGAGACGCTCCGGACGATCTTGGCGCAACGCCGGACCGAACGCCGGCGACCCCGGCGAAAATCCGCATCGCGCTGGACGAATACCCGAACGCGTGGCATGCGTTCATTTTCGCGGCGGAAGAAATGGGCTTCCTGCGGGAGCAGGGCGTCGCGCTGGAACCGGTGGTCGCCGGGGCCGGGCGGGATCCGCTGCGCATGCTGGACGAAGGAAAGGCGGATCTCGCCCTGGCCAGCCAGCCGGACGTGCTGCTGGCGCGAAACGAAGGCCGGCCGGTCGTGTCCGTCGCCGCCATCGTGCCGCGGCCTCTCGTTTACCTGATGGTGCCGAAGGACAGCCCGATCCATGCGCCGGCCCATCTGGCGGGGCGGACGGTGGCCCTGTCCGGGTCGCCCGTGCACGAAGCGATGCTCGGAACGATGCTGGACAGCGTGCCGGGCGGGCGGCCCGCCGCGGAGATGGTGACGGCGGAGGTGCCGGTTGCCGGCATGCTGCTGGACGGGCGGGCGGACGCCCTGCTCGGTCCGGACATCGTGGACGGGAAAGAACGGCTGGAGCAGGCGGGACTGGAGCTTCGGCTCATCGAACCGATGCTGTACGGCGTCCCCTTCTATTATGAGAAGGTGCTCGCGGCGGAAGAACGGGCGCTGGCCGAAAACCGGGACCTGTTCGGCCGCGTCTGGACCGCGCTTGCGCGGGGGTTCGAATACGTGGAGCAGCATCCCGCGGAAGCGGCCCGGCGGCTCGCCGGCGCGGGCGTGTTCGACGGAAATCCCGCCTGGACCGTGTCCCTGGAACAGCTCGATGAACGGCTGCCGTTCATGCGCGCCGACGCCGGTCCCTTCGGCGTCCAGGACGGCAAGGCGTGGAAAGAGACGGAAAAGTGGCTGGCCGGCCGGGCGCTGATCGATCCTTCGCTGAACGCGGACGACGCCTTCCTCGACCTGGCGGCGGAGGACGGCGACCGGTAGGCGCTCTCCGCGGCCGGCGGGCGTGCCGGTCCGCTTATATTTTTTTGAAAAGATGTCTTGAAAAATTGCGGGTTGCCGTATTATTATTTTTCTCAATGTACCTTGCAATGCAATGTACTGTTCCATGTTTTGTTGTTGAAGACGGGAGGTGCCATCATGGGAATGGCGGCATTCGGGAACCGGACGTTCGGCGGCGACCCGGTCCGGGCCGGGTCGGGCCGGGTTTTGCTGAAAGCCGAAGGCCTCGTGAAGGTGTACGGGAGCGGAGGCGAACGGCATCCGGCCGTCCGGAACGTCAATCTGGCGTGCCGCGAGGGGGATTTTACGGTCATCATGACGGCGGAGGAGGCGTGATGGCGGCATGAACGTCCAATTCAAAAAAGGCGTGCTGGAACTGTGCGTGCTCAGCCTGATCGCCCGGCAGGACCGCTACGGCTACGAACTGGTGGAGGAAATTTCTAGGAACTTCGCCATCGCCGAGGGCACGATCTACCCGCTCCTGAGGCGGCTGACGAAGGACGGATTGTGCACCGCGTACCTGGCGGAATCGACGGAAGGGCCGCCGCGGAAATATTACCGGCTGACGCCGGAAGGCCGCAGGGTGCAGCGGCAGCTGCTGGAGGAGTGGCGGGCGTTCGTGCGCGGCGTGCAGAATATGGTGGAGGGGGAATAGTCGGTGACGAAAGCGGAATACCTGGCGGAACTGGAAAAACGGCTCGGCGCCCTTGCGGAAGAGGAACGGGCGGAGCTGATGGCGGATTTTGCGGCGCATTTCGACCACGGCCGGGCGGGCGGCCGGACCGACGACGAAATCGCGGCGAAGCTGGGCGCACCGCAGCTCGTCGCCCGCGAAATTCTGTACCAGCTCAGCGTCGAGGAAGCCGGCGCCGATCCGTCGCTGAGGCGGATCGCCCGGGCGGTGTCCGCTGGCGTTGGAGTCAGGTGGGTCAACGTGCTGCTGCTGTTGGCCCCGTTTCTGGCCGGCCTCATCCTGCTGGCGGGTCTGTTCGCCCTCGGGCTCTATCTGGCGCTGTCTCCGGTTTTCTTGCTGGTGCAGTACGGCTGGTCGACGGACTATTTGCTGATGCTGCCCCTGGCGGCCGGCATGGCCGGCGCGGGCCTCATCGCGTGGGCGGCGGCCGGGAAAGGGACGACCCGCTTCATCCGGTTCATGCTGGCCCGCCTCAGGCGCCATGCGAACCCCGAAGACGCCATCGTCGCGAAGGTGGCGGGAACCGCCGGACGGCTGGAGCGGAACGGGGTCAGGCTGACGGCGGACATTTCGGCGGAAGGCATCCGGGCGCGGACCGTGACGATGAGAACCGAATACGGCAACATCGACGCGAGCGGCCTGTCCGGCGGCATCCGGGCGCAGGCCGCAGCCGGCGACATCCGGCTGAAGATGCCGGCCATCCGGGACGACATCGCGGCCGAAACCCGGCACGGCAACATCGAACTCGTGACCGGCGAAGCGCCGGAGAAGCTGGCGCTGGATGTGAAAGCGGTCGTCGGCCGGGAGACGGTGGATTTGCCCGGCACGGCGATCGGGGACGGAAGCCCGTCGGTGGTTCTTCGGGCGGACGTCGGCGACATCGCCGTCCGGCTGTCGCCGTCCGATCCGTAAAGACAAAACGACGCCTCCGGTCATTGCGGACCGGGGGCGTTTTCGTTCGCCGGGCGTTTCTTGCACATGGAAATGTGGGGGATGCCGGCTTCTTCATAAGGTTCTCCGTAGGCGGTAAACCCCAGCTTTTCGTAGAAACCCCTGGCGTGCAGCTGGGCGTGCAGGTGAACCTCCTCCGCGCCGGCGGCGAACGCTTTCTCCGCCAGGCGGCTCACCACTTCGGCACCGAGACCGGTGCCGCGGCATTCACGCAGCACGGCGATCCGCCCGAGGAGCACGGGACGGCCCCAGACGATGCGCCCCGTGGCGACCGGGCGGCCGTCGGCATAGAGGACGATGTGGTCGCATGCCGGGTCCAGCCCGTCCCACTCCTCTTCTTCGGACACGCCCTGTTCCCCGACGAACACGGTGCGGCGGATGAGGGACGCGTCCGCCAGATCGCCGCCGGGCGGGATCCAGCGATGGGTGATGGCGGGATTGCGGTTCATGTTTGGCGCTCCTTGTTGACACAGTGTCGGGTTCTCTGTCCGTGGCGCGCGCCCCGATGGGCCGGCGTCCGCTCCGGGACGCGCGGCGCCGCGGCGGATGGCGGACACGGCACGGCTAACGGAGAACGCGGCCAAAGCAAAAGCCCCCGCTTCCGCGAGGGCTTGCGGCATATGATCTCAGCAGGGTTCGAACCTGCGACCCCCACCCTGTCAAGATGGTGCTCTCCCAGCTGAGCTATGAGATCACGTTGACCGCAAGTGTTATAATAGCAGGGATGACGTCGGTTGTCAAATGGGGATTTGCATCAAACGCCGGACAATTTTTCCGGACGTCATCCGGGATTGATTCCGGCCCGAATTGGAGGTACCCATGGCAATTATCGCGTTGGCGCTCGTGCTGGTCGGACTCGCCGCCGGCACCTTCGGCAGCCTGGTCGGACTGGGCGGGGGCGTGATCATCGTTCCCGCGCTTGTTTTCCTTTCCCGCTGGTTCGACCAGCTGGCGGTCAGCCCGCAGGAAGCCACCGGGACGTCGCTGGCCGTCATCGCGGTCAGCTCCCTGTCGTCGAGCATCGCCTACTTCAGGCAAAAGAAGGTGGATGCCAAAAGCGCGCTTCTGTTTTTTGCCGGCAGCGGACCGGGGGCGATGGCAGGCGCCGCCCTGAACGCCCGCATGACCGGCGGCGGGCTTCTGGCCGGATTCGGCGTTTTTCTGATCGCGATGTCGTTCCTGCTCGTGATCCGGGACCGGCTCGGCCGGCGGTCCGTGCGCTGGACGGTGCACCGGACGTATACCGATCCGGCCAGCGGCGAAACCTTTGAATACGGATATACGGCATGGGCGGCGCTGGCCGTCTCCTTCGCCACCGGCCTCGTGGCCGGCCTGTTCGGCGTCGGAGGCGGGGCGCTCATGATGCCGGTGATGCTCGTCCTGTTCCATTTCCCCGTCCAGGTGGCGGCGGCCACGAGCATGTTCATGATTTTTCTGTCCAGCATCCCGGGCAGCATGACGCATGCCCATTACGGCCACATTCTGTGGTTGTACGCGGCGCTCCTGGCGCCCGGCGCCTGGGCCGGCGGCCGGCTCGGCGCCTGGCTGTCACTTCGCCTCCGCACGCGAACGCTGACGCTCCTTCTCCGCCTGATGCTGGTGGCCATCGGCCTGCGCTTCATCTGGGACGGCGTTCAGGCCATGTGAGCCTCCAGCCATTTGTACAGGGCGTGGGTGCCGCTTTCGCCTTCGCCCATCCGGGCCAGTTCCTCGAACATGCCGAGCACCAGTTCCAGCCCGGGCGTCAGAAGGCCGAGCCGCTTCGCGGATGCGAGGGCGATGCGCATGTCCTTGATGAAATGCTTGACGTAGAAGCCGGGCGCGAAATCACGGCGGATGATGCGCGGCCCGAGGTTCGAGAGGGACCAGCTGCCGGCCGCGCCCGAACCGATGCTGGCCAACAGCTTCTGCGGATCGAGGCCGGCTTTCTCCGCGTAGGCGATCGCCTCGCAGACACCCAGCAGGCCGGAGGCGATGGCGATCTGGTTGCTCATTTTTGCGTGCTGTCCGGCGCCCGGGCCGCCCTGGCGTTCCACGGTGGCGCCCATCACCCGGAGGATGGGGAGCACGGCGTCGAAGTCGTCCGGATCCGCGCCCACCATGATGGACAGGGTGGCGTTCCGGGCGCCGACGTCGCCGCCGGACACGGGCGCATCCATGGCCCGGACGCCGCGCCGCTTCGCCGCTTCATGGATGCGGACGGCCAGTTTCGGCGACGAGGTGGTCGCGTCGATCAAGAAAGAGCCGGGCGCGGCCCGCTCAATGAGGCCGTCCCGGCCGAAATAAAGCTGTTCCACGTCCTCGGGAAATCCCACCATCGTGATGATGACATCGCATTCGGCGGCGATGTCCGCCGGTCCGGCAAACCGGGCGCCCAGACGGACGAGCGGCTCGGCTTTGGCGCGCGTCCGGTTGAAAACCGTCAAAGGGTATCCCGCGCGAAGCAGGTGGCCGGCCATCGGGGCGCCCATGACGCCGGTGCCGATGAAGCCGACGCGCGGTTTCGGCTGCTGCATGACGGATCCCGTCCTTCGTCTCAGATTCAGAATTCGTAAGGCTTGTGCTGCTCCAGAAACCGCATCGGGCCGGTTTTGCCGATGTAGTCCGGCATCGTGTCGTCATAGTGCATGAGCCAGATCATCGACTGGATGTCCTCGGGCAGCGTCATCAGTTCCGAGAGCCCCGTATGGACGACGGGGTTCCCTTCCAGCTGGCATTCATGCAGGATGGTTCGGCATCCGCGGTCCCTGGCGGCATGTTCCAGCAGCGAAGGGTTGAAGACGGTGTCGCCCGAGTAGAACACGCGGTTGTTGATGAACAGGGCGTAATTCGGTTTGCCCGGAACATGGAGCGTGGACACCAGTTCCACCTCCAGACCGTCGGCAATTCGGCACGGCTTGCCTTCCTGCACCAACCGGACGTCAAAATAATGCTCGAGGGATACGAGCCCGTTCCGTTCATCCAGGAGACCGCCCTTCAGGGTGTGCTCCCAGAGGGTGCCGGCCAGCGCGTCCGGCAGATAGAGCCGGATTTTGCCGTTCCGATGGCCGTATCGGTAGAGGGACTGGAACGCCAGCTCTTCAAGGCCCCCGTAATGATCGCCGTGCAGATGGGTAATGAGCACCGCCTGGACGGCGTTGAGGGGGATCCCCATCCGGTGGAGCGCCATCGGAGCCGTGACGCCGAAGTCGATCATGAATCGGAAGCCGGGCCGCTCGATGATGGCGTTGTTGTTGAAAAACCGTTTCGCGAAAGCGTTTCCGGTTCCGGCCATGCGAAGGCGGATTTGGTCCGTTGCCATATGTTCCGTCAATATGCATCACCAATTTTAATTTAGCACGTCTGGCAGGAAAGTGGAAGGAAGCGGAGAAAAAATGACCGGCCAACGCAACTCGGAGCGGCGACCGGAGTATAACAAGTCAGCACGAATTGAAACCAACGGAGGTTTCGGCATGAACGCATCCCTGAAACGAATGCTGATCCTGATCCTGGTGCTGACCGTTGCCGGCGCGGGAACGGCGCTGGCCAATTCGGTCTATGAATATGTGAAGGCCAGGAAGGCGCCGGTGACCTTCAACGGCAAGAAGCTCGCTGCGGACGGCTATTTTCTCCAGGTCAACAAAAAGACCGTCCCGGTTCTCGACGCGGAGAGCCTGCTTGCCGCCCTTGACGGCTATGTGCGCTACGACGAAAAGACCGGGCAGATCAACGTCTTCAAGCCGAACGTCCAGTTGACGGTCAACGTGAAACTGAACAAGAAAGACCAGACCCACACCCACTCGCACCTGCTGAAAAACAATTGGGTGCACGATATCCGGGTCACCGTCTTCGCCGACAACGTCACCGAGGAGATCGAGGCGATGCAGCTGACCATCACGGACCCGGCGGGCAAAGAAATTCTGCGCAGCATCGACGACAGCGACATTCCGAAAAGCCTGGCCTCCAACACCTTCACGCAGCTGAACATGGATTTCCCGCTTCGCATCGAAAAGCCCGGGCTGTACACCGTCGAGTTTTCCGTCAGGCCGAAGGGCGACACGCGGTTTTACCGCGTGGGCAAAACCGTGTTTGAATCCGTGGAGTGATTCTGGTAAGATACTCTCATCTCCATTCAGAAATGAGGGTATCTTCATGACGGGCAAAGAGCGGGAACGGGAAGACCGCCACCACCATCACGAAGGCTGCGGCCATGACCACGACCATGAGCACGATCACGACCGCGATTTCGAGGACGACATTTTCCTTGTGACCGATGAAAACGGCAATGAACTGGAACTGGTGATGGTGCATGCCTTCGACGTCGGAGACCGGACCTACGCGGTGCTGATCGACCGGAACCAGCCGGATGCGGACGGCTACATTTTCCGCATCGAAGAAGACAGCGAAAGCGAGGACGCGTATCTGGCGGATATCGAAGACGACGAAGAATGGGAACGGGTGGAAGCGGCCTACAACCGGCTGATGGAAGAGGACCGCTGACCGGATCGAAAAGCCGATGAAAGTGAAAAAAGGCCGGCGTAACAAGCGCCGGCCTTTTTTCTCATGAACGCGTTTTTCGTTCGTTTCGTCCGCACGCGGCCGGGGCGTTCCGGTTACCGGGCCCGCGCCGGTTCATTTTTTCACGTTGTAGTAAATGGTTCTTCCGTTGAAAAGCTTCACTTCCGCTTTCCACGTCTTGCCCAGATATTTGCACAGTTCGTTTCCCTTGCTCTTGTCGCCGTACGTGCTGTCGTCCGGCAGCACGACATGCACGACGTGCCGCGCTTTCGGCGCCGGTTCGCCTTCCGCTTCCGCATTGCCGCCCGCTTCCGGCGCGCCGGCGGCCGGCTCGCTGCCTGCGGCGATGGCGATGCGGCCGTATTTGCCGGTTCCTTTCAGATAAAGCCACCGGCCTTCCCCGTCCTTCTCCACCACATACGGAAAAGCGGCCTGCTCGTACGGCCACCCGAGCTGTTCCCCGGTTTTTCTCAACTGTTCGCGATAATGCTCCAGCTGCGCCGCCACGTCATCCAGCGTGACGGATGAAACGGCGGATCCTTCCGCCAGGGTGATCACAGCCACCTGAGCCAACGCCTCTCCACCTGCCCTGTCAGCCGAATGTTGAAAAAACGGGCGTTCAAAACGCCTTCCCGCTTCATGATAGCATGTGCCGACGGGATTGACAACAACGCGTCCCGGATGGCGGGCGGATGGAGGAGTATCGTTTTGTTGATCACCCTGATAAAAAAGAACGATCATGACTCCAGAGTCAATAAAGGAAGTTTTGTGATACAATGGGAACACGATTTCTGAAAAGTCAGACAACGGGAGGGACGGAGATGATCGAGCATCTGTATGAAGTGACGGAACGGGCGCCCCTCAACTTTGTCGGCTTCATGACGGAGACCAGGCGATACGATTTCGCCATCGTGCATACCGGCAATTTTTACGGCAAACCCCTCGTGATCTGCCTGCAGTCCGGCCGCTCCGCCGCGCTCGGCAGGGAAGACCTGGGACGGTCGGAGCAGCTGATGCGCATCTACAACCTCGAAGAGAAGTCGGAAGCGGAACATCTGGCGGATGTGCTGGCGATGCATCTGCCCGAACATTGCTGCCGGGACGAACTGTAAAAAAAAGAGGCTGCCGCAACGGGCGAAGGCCTCTTTTTTGCTTTTCCCGTCATTCATCCCCCGCGGCCGATCAGAAGATGGCCTTTTCCTCCACGATCACCTTCACGTTCGTCAGCGTCTTGTCCTCCGGTCCCTGGACGGGCAGCCCGACCTTCAGGTGGTCCAGGATGTATTCGATGCTTTCTTCCGAAATGACTTCGCCGGGCAGCAGGATCGGGATGCCGGGCGGATAGACGAAAATGAATTCGGCGATGATCCGGCCGGCCGCCTCGACGAGGGGGACGGATTCCGTCTCGGCGTAGAAGGCGTCCCGCGGCGACAGCGACAGGGTGGGAATCTCCGGCACCTTGACGACCACTTCCCGGATGTGGTTTTTGTGCAGGTAGGCGCCGGACATGCGTTCGAGGGCGCGGACGAGAGCGTCGACGGTTTCCTCGCTGTCCCCCGGGGACAGGACGCACAGCACGTTGTACATGTCGCTCATTTCCACTTCGATGTTGGCGTGTTCCCGCAGCCAGTTTTCCGCCTCGTAGCCGGTGATGCCGAGCTTGGCAACGTGGATCGTCAGTTTGCTCGGATCGAGCTGGAACACCGCTTCCCGGCCCAGCATTTCCTCGCCGAAGCAATACAGCCCCGGAATGCCGTTGATGCGCCTGCGGGCGATGTCCGACAGCCGGATGACCCGTTCCGCCATTTCCCGCCCGTGAAGGGCCAGCTGGCGCCGGGCGCAGTCCAGGGACGCCAGCAGCAGGTAGCTGGTCGACGTGGTCGTCAGCATGCTGATGATGGATTGCACCCGCTCCGGGCTGACGAGGCCGGCGCGGACGTTCAGCACCGAGCTCTGTGTGAGGGACCCGCCCAGCTTGTGGACGCTGGTGGCGGCCATGTCCGCGCCCGCCTGCATGGCCGACAGCGGCAGTTTTTCGTGGAAGTGAATGTGCACCCCGTGGGCTTCGTCCACCAGCACGGGAATGCCGTGACCATGGGCCAGATCCACGATGGCCTTCAGGTCGGTGCTGACGCCGTAGTAGGTCGGGTTGATGACGACGACCGCCTTGGCGTCCGGATGCCGCTTCAGCGCCCGCTCCACCGAATGCGGCGTGACGCCGTGGGCGATGCCGAGCTCATGGTCCATGACGGGGGAAACGAAAATGGGCCGCGCGCCGGCGAAAATGATGGCGGACATGATGGACTTGTGCACGTTGCGGGGCACGATGATTTTTTCGCCGGGGGCGCACACCGTCAAAATCATCGTCATGATCGCCCCGCTGGTGCCCTGCACGGAAAAGAAGGTGTAGTCGGCGCCGAACGCTTCCGCGGCGAGCGCCTGCGCTTCGCGGATGACGCCGACGGGGCGGTGCAGGTCGTCGAGGGGCGCGATGTTGATCAGATCGATGGACAGGGCATTGTCGCCGATGAATCCGCGGAATTCGGGATCCATGCCGCGGCCCCGTTTGTGTCCGGGGATGTGGAACTGCAGCGGCTGTCTTGCGGCGTGTCGTTTCAGGGCGTCAAAAAGCGGCGTCGCGCGTTGGTCCATGGCTCCGGTCGTTCCTCGCTTGTCTGGAATCGTTAGCTGATAAAATTACGTCAAGAGTATAGCAGATATTTCGCGGGGAAAACAGATGTGGTACGATTAGGCGCAAAGCGGTTTTTTTGGGATCAAGCGATTCGGGAGAGACCAGCCATGCAACGGAGCCAAATGGCCATGATTTTCATGCTGCTGACCGTCACGTTCGTCGGCTTCGGCATCGTCATTCCGATCATGCCGGAGCTGGACGTCATGACGCCTTTTCACCTGAGCATGATGCTCGCGCTGTATTCCGCCGTCTCCTTCGTCATGTCGCCGCTGTGGGGCGGCCTGAGCGACCGGATCGGCCGGAAGCCCGTCATTGCCGCGGGCATTTTCGGCTATTTCGTCAGCTTCCTGCTGATCGCCGTCACCCTCGACCACCTGTGGCTGATCTATCTGTCGCGCATTCTCGGCGGCTTTTTCTCCGGGGCGGTCATATCCTGCGCCGTGGCGTCCGCGGCGGACATTACCACCCCTGAAAACCGGACGAAGGGAATGGGGCTCGTCGGCATGGCCATCGGCCTCGGATTCGTCATCGGACCGGGCGTCGGGGGTCTCCTGAGCGTGTTCGGGCACCGGCTGCCGTTTGCCGTGTCCGCCGGCCTGTCGCTGATGCTGTGGGCCGTCGTTCAGGCCAAGTGGCGGGAGACGCTGCCGCCGGAGAAGCGCCGGAAGGCGGGGGCGCCGCGCCCGTCCCGGCTGGCCGCGCTTCAAGGCCGGATGAAGCATCTGTACGCCCTCGTCTTCGTCGCCTCGTTCGTGCTGGCCGGGCTGGAGGCGACGCTGCAATATTTCCAGATGGAGAAAATCGGCATCAACGCGTTTCAGATGGGGGCCATGCTGTTTGCCAGCGGGTTGGTCGGGGCGCTCATCCAGGGCGGCGTCGTGCGCCGGGTCGTGAAGCCCGGAACGGAAAGCCGGTACGTCCTGGCCGGGCTCCTGCTGCAGGCGGCCGGTTTTCTGCTTCTGCTTCTGTCCAGCAGCCTGTGGAACGCCCTCATGTTCCTGCTCGTGTTCTCGTCGGGCAACGCGCTCGTCCGTCCGTGCGTGACGAGCCTCATCTCCCAGAAAACGCCCGTCGAGCAGGGAACGGCCAGCGGGCTCAGTTCGTCCATGGACAGCCTCGGCCGCATCACGGGCCCGCTTTTGGCGACGTCCCTGTTTTACAAGGACATCCATCTGCCCTATTTGGCGGGCGCGTTCATCGCCCTGGCCGCCGTGTTTTTCGTGTTCAGGTTCCGGACGCTGGACCGGCGGGCGGCGCCGGAAGCCGCTTGACGCGCGCCGGATGCCGCGGGATGCTCGAATCATTACGAACACACAATCATACGCAAAAGGAAAGGAAGCCAAGGCCTGCATGGCCGGAAGCTTCCTTTTTTATTCCAGGCATTTCCGGTGTCTCCGGCGACCCGGTGTCCCGGAATCCGGGTCGTCCGCGGCATGTCCGGCGTCCCGGATTTCAGACCGTCTCCGCCGCTAACAAGATCCCCGGACCCGGGGCATCCGGCCGCCTTTCAATTGGCCACCCGGTCCGCCAACGCGGATTTGGCCCGCTTTTCATGCAGCTTGCGGATTTCGTGGGTGTGCAGCCCGTCTTCCAGCTTGTCGGCGATTTCCATGAGCAGCTCCACGTCAGCGAAGGAGTACAACCGGGTTCCCCCCTTCGAACGGGCGGGGAAGATCAATTTTCTCTCTTCGTAATACCGGATCTGCCGGTCCGTCAGACCCGTCAGCTCGCAGACGGTCCCGATCGAGATGACTTTCTTGTCTCTGTAAGACATGAACGCCTGACCTCCTTCGCTTCGTTCCTCCCGCACGGTTCGGACTCACGGTTCGGGTATCAGGGGAGCAATCGAATTTTTGTAATCTTATCTTACACAACGACCCGTGTTTTGCCAACGGAACGGCCGAACACACTTTTTTTTCGTGCCAATAAAATTTGTGGATGTAAATAATGCTGACAAATTCATGGATGCCATCGGCGGAATATGAAAAAATGTGTCCATCCCGAAAACCAAATCATCCGACAGGAGGATGGATCCATGAAACACAACTGGACCAAAGAAGACATTCTCAGGTTCGCCAAGGAAGAAAAGGTGGGCTACATCCGGCTGCAGTTCACGGACTTGCTCGGCATGATCAAAAACGTGGAAATTCCGGTGAGCCAGCTGGAGAAGGCACTGGAGAACAAGATCATGTTCGACGGCTCGTCCATCGAAGGGTTTGTCCGCATCGAAGAATCCGACATGTACCTGTATCCGGACCTGTCCACCTGGCTCGTGTTCCCGTGGACGGCCGGCGACCACCGCGTGGCGCGGCTCATCTGCGACGTGTACATGCCCGACGGGACGCCGTTTGCCGGCGACAGCCGGGGCGTGCTGAAACGGGTGCTGGCCGAAGCGGCCAAGCTCGGCTTCACCGCCATGAACGTCGGTCCGGAACCGGAATTTTTCCTGTTCAAAACCGACGAGAAAGGCCATCCGACCCTCGAGCTGAACGACCAGGGCGGCTATTTCGACCTCGCGCCGGTCGATCTCGGCGAAAACTGCCGGCGGGACATCGTGCTGACGCTTGAAAGCCTCGGTTTCGAAATCGAGGCCTCCCACCACGAAGTGGCGCCCGGCCAGCATGAGATCGACTTCAAGTATGCCAACGCGGTGGAAGCGGCGGACAACATCCAGACGTTCAAATACGTGGTCAAGAACGTGGCGAAGCAGCACGGCCTGCATGCGACGTTCATGCCGAAGCCGCTGCACGGGGTGAACGGTTCGGGCATGCACTGCCACCAGTCGCTGTTCCGCGGCAACGAGAACGCTTTCTATGACGAAACGGATGAACTGGGCCTGTCTTCCGTGGCCAAGAGCTACATGGCCGGCATCATGAAGCACGCCCGCGGATTCGCGGCCATCACGAACCCGACGGTCAACTCGTACAAGCGCCTCGTGCCCGGATACGAAGCGCCCTGCTACATCGCCTGGTCGGCGAAAAACCGCAGCCCGCTCATCCGCGTGCCGGCCAGCCGCGGGCTGAGCACCCGGATCGAGGTCCGCTGCCCCGACCCGTCGTCGAACCCGTATCTGGCGCTGGCCGCCATGCTGGCCGCCGGCCTCGACGGCATCCGCAACAACCTGGATCCGGGCAAACCGGTGAACTCCAACATCTTCATCATGTCGGAAGAAGAGCGCAAGGCGCACGGCATCGTCAGCCTGCCGGCCAGCCTGAAGGAAGCCCTGGAGGAGCTGAAGGCCGACGAAGTCATCTGCGCGGCGCTCGGCGAGCACGTGCTCACGCATTTCGTGGAAGCCAAGGAAATTGAATGGGACCTGTACAGAACGCAGGTTCACCCGTGGGAACTGGACCAGTATCTGAAAACGTTGTAATGCGACAATCCAGCAGAAATGAAGGTGAAAGCACATGACCCGTTCCGGCCTGCCGGAGAAGCAGGGCCTCTATGATCCGGCCTTCGAACACGATGCCTGCGGCATCGGCATGATTGCAAACATCCGTGGCGAAAAATCGCGGGCGGTCGTGACGGACGCCCTGTCGGCCCTGGTCCGGCTCAAGCATCGCGGCGGGCAGGGCGCCGATCCTTCCGCCGGTGACGGTGCCGGCATTTTGACGCAGATTCCCCACCGGCTGTTCGAACGGGAATTCCGGCGGCAGGGCAACCCCCTGCCGCCGGAAGGCGCCTATGGGGTGGCCATGCTGTTTCTTCCCCGCAATGAAACGCTGCGCGCTTCCTGCGAAGAGGCCGCCGCGAAGGCGGTCGCCGACGAAGGGTTCCGGGTGCTTGGCTGGCGGGACGTGCCGCTTGACGAAAGCGTGCTCGGCGAATCGGCGAGACGGACGATGCCGGCGATGCGGCAGCTGTTCGTCGCGCCCGGCGGCCCGGCGCCGGACGGCGACCCGCTCTGGCTGGCCCGCAAACTGTACGTGATCAGACGGCGGGCGGAGAAGGCGTTCGGCGCCATGCCGCTTGGCGACGAAACGGCCTACTTCGCCAGCTTTTCCCATCGGACCATCGTTTACAAAGGGCTGCTGCTGCCCGAGCAGCTTCCCGTTTTCTACCGGGACCTGGCGGAAGACGATTACGTCTCGGCCATCGCCCTCGTCCATTCCCGGTTCAGCACCAACACGTTTCCGAGCTGGTCGCGCGCGCATCCGTACCGGTACATGGTGCACAACGGCGAGATCAATACGATCCGCGGCAACGTGAACGGGATGCGGGCGAGGGAACTGGCGCTTTCGTCCGACGCGTTCGAGGGCGTCGAAACGGTCCGGCCGATCGTGGACGCCGGCGGCAGCGACTCGGCCATGTTCGACAACGTGCTGGAATTCCTCGTCATGACCGGCCGAACCCTGCCCCATGCCGCCATGATGATGATTCCGGAACCGTGGCAGAAAGACCCGCTCATGGGTGACGGCAAGCGGGCATTCTATGAATATCACGCCAACATCCTGGAGCCGTGGGACGGACCGGCCGCCGTCATTTTCACCGACGGCGACATGGTCGCCGCCAGCCTGGACCGCAACGGGCTCCGGCCGTCCCGTTACGTGGTGACGACGGACGGCCGGGTCATCCTGTCTTCCGAGGTCGGCGTCATCGACCTGCCGCCGGAAGCCATCGTCCGCAAAGACCGGCTGCGCCCGGGGCAGATGCTGGTGGTGGACACGCGGGAAGGCCGCATCATTCCCGACGCCGAGATCAAGGAGCGGATGGCGTCGGCCAAACCGTACCGCCGGATGGTGTCGGAGCGGATCGTGACCGTATCCGGCCTGGCGGGCCGGGCGGAGGCTTCCGTCGCCGAACCGGAGGCGGCCGGCGTCACGGCGGACGTTCTGCGCGCCTTCGGCTACACCCGCGAAGAGATCGAAAAGGGGATCAAGCCGCTGGCCGAGAAGGCGGAGGACCCCGTCGGCTCCATGGGGTATGACGCGCCGCTGGCGGTTTTGTCCGGCAAGCCCCAGCTGCTCTACAACTACTTCAAGCAGATGTTCGCGCAGGTGACCAACCCGCCGATCGACGCCTCCCTGGAGGAGATGATCACGTCGTCCATCTCCCTGTTGGGGCCCGAATTCCCGCTGCTGGGCGAACCCGGCGCGATCCGCCGCATCCGGCTGGAGACGCCGGTGGTCACCAACGGGGAGATGGCGATGATCAAGGCCGCGGACAGGCCGGGCATCCGGGTGCGGGTGCTGCCGATGCTGTTCGCGGCGTCCGAAGGCGCGGACGGGCTTGAGAACGGGCTGAAGCGGCTGCTCAAGGAAGCGGACCGCGCGCTGGATGAAGGGGCGACCATTCTGGTGCTGTCCGACCGGGGCGTGTCGCCGGAGGCGGCGCCCATCCCGGCCCTTCTCGCCACGAGCGCCCTTCATCATCACCTGATCCGCACCGGCCGGCGCACCGCCGCAGGACTCGCCGTCGAAACGGGCGAAGCGCGGGAGACCCACCACGTGGCGGCGCTGCTCGGCTTCGGGGCCAACGCCGTCAACCCGTGGCTCATGCTGGACGTGGTGGCGGACGCCGCCGCGGGCGGCAAGCTGGAACCGGCGGACATGGAGCCGGAAGAGGCGGTCCGCCGGGCGGTCAAAGGCTTGACCAAGGGCTTGATGAAAATTTTGTCCAAAATGGGCATTTCCACGGTGCAAAGCTACATCGGCGCGCAAATTTTCGAAGCGGTGGGCATCCACGGCGAGGTGATCGACGCCTGGTTTCCGTACACGCCTTCGCGGCTGGGCGGCATCCGGCTGCCCGACATTGCGGAAGAGACGCTGGCGCGCCACCGGGCCGGGTTCGGCGAAGAGCGGGCGGCGCCGCTTCCGTCCGGCGACGATTTGCAGTGGCGCAAGGACGGGGAGGCCCACCTGTTCAATCCGCACACGATCCACCTGCTGCAGCGCGCCGTCCGGGAAAACGACTATGCCCTGTACAAACGGTACAGCGCGCTGCTGCAGGAGGAAACGGGCTCAGGCGCCGGCGTGACGCTGCGCGGCCTGCTCGCCTTCGACGAGTCCCGGCCGCCGGTGCCGCTCGACGAAGTGGAGCCGGCCGAATCCATCGTGAAGCGGTTCAAGTCCGGCGCCATGAGCTACGGTTCCATCAGCCAGGAAGCCCACGAGGCGCTCGCCATCGCCATGAACCGGCTTGGCGCCAAGAGCAACTCCGGCGAGGGCGGCGAAAGTCCGGAGCGGTTTGTCCGCGACGCCAGCGGCGACTGGCGCAACAGCGCCATCAAGCAGGTGGCGTCCGGCCGGTTCGGCGTGTCCGCCCACTATTTGCTGAACGCCGACGAAATCCAGATCAAGATGGCCCAGGGCGCCAAGCCGGGCGAAGGCGGCCAGCTGCCCGGCCACAAGGTGTATCCGTGGATCGCGAGGGCGCGGGGATCGACGCCGGGCGTCGAGCTCATTTCGCCGCCGCCGCACCACGACATCTATTCCATCGAGGATCTGGCGGAACTCATCTATGATCTGAAAAACATCAACCCGCGGGCGAGAATCAACGTCAAGCTCGTCTCCGAAGCCGGCGTCGGCACCATCGCCGCGGGCGTCGCCAAGGCCGGTGCCGATGTGATCCTGATCAGCGGGTACGACGGCGGCACGGGGGCGGCCGCCCGGTCCAGCATCAAGCACGCCGGCATGCCGTGGGAAATCGGCCTGGCCGAAACGCACCAGACGCTCCTGCTCAACGGCTTGCGCGGCCGCGTGGCCCTCGAGGCGGACGGCAAAATGATGACCGGGCGGGACGTCGTCATCGCGGCGATGCTGGGGGCCGAAGAATTCGGCTTCGCCACCGCGCCGCTCGTCGCCCTCGGATGCGTCATGATGCGGGTGTGCCATATGGACACGTGCCCGGTGGGCATCGCCACGCAAAACCCGGAACTGCGCGCCAAGTTTCCCGGCAAGCCGGAGCACGTGGAGCGGTTCATGCTGTTCATCGCCGAGGAAGTGCGGGAAATCCTCGCGCGCCTCGGATTCCGCCGGCTGGAAGAAGCGGTCGGGCGCAGCGACCTGCTCCGCTTCGATCGTTCCAAGGCCAAAGGCAAGGCGACCGGCCTCGACCTGTCCGCCCTGCTGCACAGGATTCCCGGCGCGGAACACTGGCAAGCCGCCCGCCATGGCGCTCCGGTGCCGGACCGGCGGTTCCTCGACGACACCCTCGACCGGCGGGTGATCATTCCGGCGGTCCGGGAATCGATCGAGACCGGCCGGCCGACGGAAGCGGCCTTCCCCGTCACGAACAAGGATCGCGCCGTCGGCACGCTGCTCGGGTTTGAAGTGACGAAGCGGCACGGGGCGGACGGGCTGCCCGACGACACGATCCGGATCCGCCTTGCCGGATCGGCCGGGCAAAGCTTCGGCGCCTTCCTGCCGCGGGGGATCACGCTTCTGCTCGAAGGCGATGCCAACGACTACGTCGGCAAGGGGCTGTCCGGCGGCACGATCGCCATCCGTCCGCCGAAAGGCTCGCGATTTGCCGCCGAAGACAACATCATCATCGGCAATACGGCGTTCTACGGCGCGACGGGCGGGGAAGCCTATATTCGCGGGGAAGCGGGCGAGCGGTTCTGCGTGCGCAACAGCGGCGCCCGGGTCGTCGTGGAGGGCGTCGGCAACCACGGCTGCGAGTACATGACGGGCGGCCGGGTGGTGGTGCTCGGCCGCATCGGCCCGAACTTCGCGGCCGGCATGTCCGGCGGCATCGCCTACGTGCTGGCCGACGAACCGGAATCGGTGAAACGGCTCGTCAACAACGGGCGCGTGATGATCGGCCGCCCGGAAGACGAGGAGGAACTGGCGGCCGTCCGCGCCATGATCGAAAAGCACGCGCTTCTCACGGAAAGTCCCGTGGCCGAGCGGCTGCTGCAAAACTGGACGGACGCCGCCGGCCGTCTCGTCCGCATCGCGCCCGTCGACTACATGCGCATCGTGTCGCTCATCGACCGCGGCCGCAAGGCGGGCCTGACGAAGGACGAAGCGGAAATGGCCGCCTTCCTGAAGGCGGGGGCGCTGAGGAGCCGCAAGACCGAGGAAAGGGAGGGATCGACGGATGGGAAAGCCGACCGGCTTCATGGAGTACGCCAGACGATCGGCCGCTGAACGGAGTCCGTCCGAACGGATCCGCGACTGGCGCGACCTGTACTTGCCACTTTCGGAAGACGAACTGCGGGCGCAGGGCGCCCGCTGCATGGACTGCGCCGTGCCGTTCTGCCAGACCGGGGACGTCTTCGGCGGCATGACGGCGGGCTGCCCGGTCCGCAACCTGATCCCCGAGTGGAACGACCTGGTCTATCGCGGCCGCTGGCGGGAAGCGCTCGATTTGCTCCTTTCCACCAACAATTTTCCGGAATTTACGGGCCGCGCCTGCCCCGCGCCCTGCGAAGGGTCGTGCGTGGCGGCGCTGTACGACGAACCGGTGGCCATCAAAACGATCGAACGGGCCATCATCGACAGGGGATTCGAGGAAGGCTGGATGGCGCCGAAACCGCCGGAGAAGCGGACCGGCAAGCGCGTCGCGGTGGTCGGATCCGGCCCGGCGGGCCTTGCCGCCGCGGACGAACTGAACAAGCGGGGTCATTCCGTCACCGTGTTCGAGCGCGACGACCGGATCGGCGGCCTGCTCACGTACGGCATCCCCAAAATGAAAATCGAGCAGGACGTGGTCGACCGGCGCGTCCGCCTCATGGAAGCCGAAGGCATCCGTTTCGTCACGGGCGCCGAAGTGGGCAAGACGGTGCCGGTGGATGAACTGAAACGGGCGTTCGACGCCGTCGTCCTGTGCACCGGCGCCACGAAACCGCGCGATCTTGCCGTCGCCGGCCGCGGGCTGGCCGGCGTCCACTTCGCCATGGAGTATCTTGCGGCAAGCACGAAAAGCCTTCTGGACGGCGGGACGGAACCGGACGGCGCGCTGTTCGCCAGGGACAAGAACGTCATCGTCATCGGCGGCGGCGACACGGCCACCGACTGCGTGGCGACGGCGATCCGCCAGGGGTGCCGCAGCGTGGTGCAGTTCGACCTGTATCCGCGCAAGCCCGCCGAACGGGCGGCCGGCAATCCGTGGCCGGAATGGCCGCTCGTCTACAAGCTCGATTACGGCCAGAAGGAAGCGAAGGCGCTGTTCGGCCGGGATCCGCGCGCCTTCGCCGTCGGCACAAAATCATTCGAAGATGACGGCAACGGCCGGCTTGCGGCGGTCACGACGGTGGACCTTCTCGTCCGCAGGGAAAACGGCCGCAACGTCTTCGAGGAAATCCCCGGCACGGAGCGGCGCTGGCCGGCGGATCTGGTGCTGATCGCCATCGGTTTCAGCGGGCCGGAGCAGGAGCTGCCGAAGCAATTGGGCGTCGCGGTGGATGCCCGCAGCAACATCGCCGCCGGATACGGCTCCTACGCCACCAACGTGGACGGCGTGTTCGCCGCGGGCGATGCCCGGCGCGGACAGAGCCTGATCGTCTGGGCGATCCACGAAGGCCGCGAGGCGGCGAAAGCGGTGGACCGTTACCTGGCCGGCGGCGGCAGCCTGCGGCAGGCGGCGGGCGGCCGGGCGGACGCGGCGCAAGGAAACCATCAACGCGCGGATGACAGGGGGCATGAACGGCATGCGGCAGGTTGAAGAGCGCGTGCGGCGCCTTTTGGCCGACCGGATCGGCGGCGAATCGTTCGGCCGCGCCGGCGGCACCTACAAGTTCGAAAAAATCAAGCAGGCCAAGCGGGAAGCGCTGGCGGCCCATCCGGACATGGAATTGCTCGATTTCGGCGTCGGCGAGCCGGACGCGATGGCGGACCCGGACGTGGTGCGCGTGCTGGCGGAAGAGGCGGCCAAGCCGGAAAACCGCTTCTATGCGGACAACGGCATCGCGGCATTCAAATACGCCGCCGCGGACTATCTCGAGCGCGTCTTTGGCGTGGCGGGCCTCGATCCGGAAACGGAAATCAACCACGCCATCGGCTCCAAAAGCGCGCTGGCCATGCTGCCTTACGCCTTCATCAATCCGGGTGACGTCACCATCATGCCGACGCCGAACTATCCGGTGCTCGGCACCCATACCGTCTATCTGGGCGGTTCGGTGGTGCATCTGCCCATCGGGAAGGAGAACGGCTTCCTTCCCGATCTGGACTCCCTCGGCGAAGACGTGCTGCGCAGGGCCAAGCTGCTGTATTTGAACTATCCGAACAACCCGACGGGCGCGACGGCCACCCGGGCCTTTTTCGAAAAAGTGGTCGCCTTCGCGAAGAAGCACGATATCCTCGTGGTGCACGACGCCGCCTACGCCGCCCTCGTGTTCGACGGGAACAAGCCGCTCAGCTTCCTGTCGGTGCCCGGCGCGAAAGAGGTCGGGGTCGAGCTGTTTTCCCTGTCCAAATCCCACAACATGACCGGCTGGCGCATCGGATTCGTGGCCGGCAACGAGCTGGCGGTCAAGGCGTTCGCGGCGGTGAAGGACAACTGCGATTCCGGGCAGTTCATCCCGATCCAGAAGGCGGCCGTCCATGCCCTGAAGCATCCGGAGATCACCGAACGGACCTGCGAGAAATATTCGCGCCGCCACGACATGCTGGTGGCCGCTCTCCGCTCCCTCGGTTTCGACGTGAAAAAACCGGGCGGCTCGTTTTTCCTGTACACGGAAGCGCCGCGGGGCACCGCGGACGGCCGCGAGTTCGCCACGGCGGAAGCGTTCAGCCAGTTCCTCATCCGCGAGAAACTGATTTCCACCGTGCCGTGGGACGACGCCGGCCGCTGCGTCCGCTTTTCCGTCACGTTCCAGGCGGCGGACGAGGCGGAGGAGCGGCGGGTGATGGAGGAACTGGTCCGGCGGTTGTCCGATGTCCGCTTCGTGTTCTGAAAAGGGGGAACCGCCGTGAAATTCACCAAAATGCACGGGCTCGGCAACTGCTACGTCTATGTCAATCTGTTCGAGGAACCGCTCGCGGAAGAATCGCTGCCGGACATCGCCCGGCGGGTGTCCGACGTCCATTACGGCATCGGTTCCGACGGGCTGATCACGATCGGGCCGTCGCGGGTGGCGGATTTCCGCATGCGCATTTTCAACCGCGACGGTTCGGAAGGGCAAAGCTGCGGCAACGGCCTCCGCTGCGTGGCCAAATACGTCCATGACCGGGGACTGACGGACAAGACGGCGTTCGCGGTGGAAACGGGAGGCGGCGTGGTCCGCGTCAAGCTCCGGATTCAGGCGGGCGAAACGGAGGCGGTCAGCGTGGACATGGGCGAACCCCGGCTGGCGAAGCGGTTCGTGCCGATGCTCGGCGACCCGGACAGCCATACGATCGGCGAACCGGTGGACATTCCGGGCACGCGGGGGCCGGACGGGGAACCCTGGCGCATGACGGTCCTGTCGATGGGCAACCCGCACGCGGTCATCATCGTGGACGATCCCGCCGCCGTGCCGCTGGAGGAAGTCGGGCCGATCATCGAAAACGCCCCGGTGTTTCCCGAGCGGATCAACGTGGAGTTCATCGCCGTGCGCAACCGCCGCGAAATCGACTTCCGCGTCTGGGAGCGGGGGTCCGGGATCACGCTGGCCTGCGGCACCGGCGCGTGCGCCGCCGTGGCGGCGGGGGTGCTTGGCGGCCATCTCGACCGGGGCGCGCCCGTGACGGTGCATCTGCCCGGCGGCGACCTGGAGATTGTCTGGGACGAAAGCGGCCGCATCCTGATGACCGGACCGGCGGCTTTCATTTGCGACGGCGTCTTTTACGGAAACTGAAGACAAGCGTTCATGGAACCGGCAGCAGGTTTGGCGGCGGTTCCGGACGGGAGCGCGGGCCTCGCAGAACGGCCGCGGCGCGTACAGGCACGGGTGGGCGGCCGCCCACATATATTGGGTAGGGCAGGGCGGTGCCGGCCGCCCGTTCTCCAATCCACCATGGAGGTGACACGGATCCGTGCCTGGTCTCATCGCCGCGTTGGCGTTGTTCATCAAGGAGCTCATGCTGCTCGTTTCCTATGTCAAAAACAACGCCTTTCCGCAGCCGCTCAGCGAGGAGGAGGAGGAGTATCATCTGAAGCGGATGGCGGAAGGGGACACGGAATCGCGCAACAAGCTGATCGAACACAATCTTCGGCTGGTGGCCCACATCGTCAAGAAATTCGACAACACCGGCGAAGATCTGGAGGATCTCATTTCCATCGGCACCATCGGCTTGATCAAAGCGATCGAGAACTTTTCGCCGGACAAGGGAACGAAGCTGGCCACCTTCGCCTCCCGGTGCGTGGAGAACGAAATTTTGATGCATCTCCGCTCGCTGAAAAAAACGCGGAAAGACGTTTCCCTGCACGACCCGATCGGAACGGATAAAGAGGGAAACGAGTTAACGCTCAAATCATAGACATGAAAAGAAAACCCGCGTCACACGCGGGGGAAGAGCTCCAGCGTGAAATCGTCGCCGCGCTGGTGTTTTTCTTTGTTGTACACCGCATGGTGCAGCACGGACTTCAGAAGCGCGTTGCGCTTGACCGGATCCTTGGTTCTGTAATACGTTTTGATGACGTTCTCGACCAGCGGGATCACATTTTGCCGGGCCCGCTGCCGTTGCTTCTCTTCCTTGAGCTCCTGCTTGACTCGCTCGATGGCCTCTTGCGTGTGCTGGATCCTTTGAGAGAGGTTCTGCGAACGTTCCAGAAAAACTTCCTCGGTGTAAATTCCTCTTTCGAGGAAATCGAACAGTCTCCCTTTTTGGTGCTCCAGCTCGTTCAACTCTCTCTCCAGGGCCGCGAGTGTCGATGCCTTGAATTCGATCGCTTGGCTCGTCTCCTCTTTTTTTCGTTTTCCCCATTGAACCCGGTATGAGGCCAACCATTTCTCCAAGCTTTCCACCAACCGCCGTTCGACCAGTTCATACTGCGTGCTCCGGGTCGGACAACCAGGTGTATTGCATCGAAGATGTGGCTTCTGATGCGTATACGGACGGTAAACCATCGTTTTCCCGCATTTGGCGCACTTCACAAGGCCGGCGAGCGCTGTGGTGATTTTCGGCTGTCCGTTTTCATCCAATTGGTAAGGAACGTGATAACGGCTTTTCATTCGCTCTTGAGCCGCGCGAAACGTCTCCTCGTCGACCAGTGGCTCATGCTTTCCGGGCACGTCAATCCACTCCGACCGGTCCCGCATCCGGGTGTCCCGCTTTTTGCCAGGCGTCCGGCTCTTTTTCTGCTCTTTCTTCTTCCATTGGATCCGGCCGGCGTAGACTGCGTTTTTCAGAATCGTGATCACAGCCGACGGGATCCAGTGGCGACCGGTGTAGGAGGGGATGCCAAGCTCGTTCAGTTTCGTGGCGATCTTGCTGGATCCCATCTGTTCCTTGGTGTACCAGCGGAAAATCTGCCGCACGACATCCGCCTGTCCCGGGTGCGGCCGGAGCGTTCGGCTGCCGTCCGGGAGTTCCATGATTTCATAACCATACGGCGGCCGTGTGGCGATATAGTTTCCGGCTTCCACGGACAGAGCCCGGCCCCGCTGTAGCCGGCGGGTAATGATCTTCAGTTCCTTCCGCGCCATGAACGCCTCGAACTCCGAATATTCCTCGTCGAATTCATCGTTCAGGTCATAAATTTTGCGCGGCGTGATGATTTTGACACCGAGACGTCGAAACGTGCCCAGAATGAGCCCCTGCTCCTGCATGTCGCCACGTCCCAGGCGGTCCATATCAACAACAAGGACGCCCTTCGGGCGCCGTTCTTCCATCAAAGCCATCATTCGCAACATTTCCGGCCGGTGGTAGATGCTTTCACCGGACACGATTTCCCGGAACGTTTCTGTGATGAGGATTCCGTGGCTCTTCGCGAGCTTGTACAGGAGCTGCTCATGTTTCTTGAGCGTCTCGCCTTCGCCGCGGGCTTCAGCTTCGATGTCGGCGCGGGATTTGCGGAGGTACATCCAGTATTCGCCTGGTTCGAGTTGGACTCGATTAAGCATTTTGATCACCCATGACCGAACATATGATTGTATCTGGTCATACAGTATTTTATAATACAGTTTGAGGTAAACTGCGAGGTGGGAGCAATGAAAAAAGCCGCGATATTGGCCGTTTGGCTAATTGCTTTCGGGTTGCTCGTCTACTCGCTGATCTATACTGAAAATTGGGCCTTTAACGGAACGGTAATTTTGGGTTGGCTGTTGTTTGCAATCCAGCTAACCATGTCTCATTCTGAGACAATTTACCTGCTTGTCAAGAAAATATGGTTCAATATCATAAACCCGGACTGCCTTTGGAACATGCAGGTTGTTTTTGAGGGCTCGTATGAACGAATGGCGCTAAACCGCATTGAGGAAGCTCTGAGAACAAGAAACAAAAAAATAAGCAATATCTTAACCGTGAGTAATGTAAGAAAGATTTTTACACTGGGGTCAGTGAGATTCGAAGTAACTGTTGATGAACAGAAAGGGACGATATATTTTTCGATCCATGACATGGAAGTAAGCTTTCGAAGATCCAAAAAATTAATCGAAAATGAACTGTCCGCATTATTCGAAACTATGCAGATGGTTCTGAAACCGGATGCGGGCCAGTATGGTTTGAATGTTGAGTTTAAGGGAATCAATCCGTATTTCGGTTTCTTCGTACGAAGGTTGAGTGCAGAAGATGTTCAACGATTCCATGTAACATTCAAAGTTGAAAACGACAGTGTGGCAGTTACCAAAGACAGCATTGAAATAAATACTGATTCATTGCAACACTTAAGAGTATTATCAACCCACTATTTATCATTGTCGCCCGCTAAATAGCGGGCTTTTTGATTATGTCATTGTAAACCGACATGACGAGATCTAATTCATCTTCTATTTGGTTGTAAGTATCATAGAGCGTGATAGTCCCTTTTTTGCTTATCAAAATGGTGTGTTCCTCTTTGGTTGTGGGAGAAATATACTTTATGAGTACCGATGACAGAACTCCATCCTTAATTGCTTCTTCTACTTCTTTGCTCTTATCGACATGGTGTCCGAAATAACCCGCGGATTTCAGGTTAGCATGATTTATCTTTGATACCCAAACTCCTGTCATCTCTGTGATCTTCGGAAGAATATAGTTGAAATCAACTTCAATAGGGTTTAGTTCATGGTGGTTAAAATTGTTCAGTTTTTGCATAAAGTCAAGCCCAATCTTGGAGTTTACTGACATGAGGGCTATCTTTATTTTTGGGTTATAGAAGAGAGAGAAGTCCACAGGGCGGAAGAAGTAGCTAAAAAACTTATAGAATGCCTTACCATGCATTTTAATTTTGAAGTCATGGTGGCATCTATATAGGTCAAATCCGTTATAAAAATCTCTTTTTGCAAGCTGGATCTTTATTTCCGGCTCGCCTTCATGCTCAAAGAGACTTTCTTGAATGGGTGCCGAGAAGATTTCAGTCGAAAATTTTAAAACATCGCACAAAATATAAGCCTTTGCTGCCATACACATCACATCGGGGAGGTTCCCGATCGGATCGGGGACTTGCTTTTTGTTGAATTCTGTCGAACAATTTGACTTGAAAATACGAACATCTGTTCGTAAAATGAACTTGCCACTATCGTCGTTGGTGTTCCGTTCAAAATATCTGGAGGTCACGGATGGGTAAAATTCGCAAAATTTTGAGCGGGATCGATGGAATGAAGGATGTGGATGTCTCCGAGTTTTGCGACCTCATTGTTGCCGTTTTTGCTTCTCTGCGTAATCCTCCAGCACTAAATCAATCGCCTTCATCAGCTTCCGCTGAACTTCCGGATCGTCAATATTAACGCCAGGATATTTTTCTTTTATTGCTTTGAGGAACGGGGAATAATCCTGCACAATTCGCTGCGTTTGAGTTGAATCATTCGTGTGTCCGAGGAGAAAGTCGACTGAAACACCGAAATAACTTGCAATTTTTCCCACTGTTTCAAAATTCGGCTCTCGCTCTCCACGTTCGTACATTCCTATTGTGCTTTCACTCGAATTGAGAGCTTTTGCCAATTCCTTTTGGGTCATTTTTTTGCTTTCTCGGAGATATCGAAGTCTTTGACCAAACACCATAAAGATCACCTTTTTCAATTATAACACGTAACGTGTGATTCAAAATAAAAGAGCACGAAATGTGTTGACAACACGAAATGTGCGGTGATATATTAAATTCAACAACACAAATCGTGCGGGAAAGGAGTGATCAGATGAGACAATTGATCGCTGAAAGGCTTATCAAGCTGCGCGGTTCGACCCCCCGGGAAGAAGTGGCTAGAAGTGTAGGGATCAGCGTTAGTGCTTTGCAAATGTACGAGAATGGTCATCGGATTCCTCGCGATGACATCAAGCTCAAACTCGCAACTTATTACAACAAAACCGTGCAGGAGATTTTTTTTGATCCTGAACCGCACGAAATGTGCGGAAGTAATCAAGCGAAATCGCGAGCTGCAGAAACAGCCTGAGAGGTGATTCGTTATGAGGGCCGTCCCTGGCGACGATCGGCATACCCATACACCAAGGGGGAATGCCGGGATGATCGTGGCGGAGTACCAGTTCGGCAACACTGTGGTCCGCATCAACGATGCTTTCATCTCGAAGACGCCTGAGGAACGGGAAACAGTGGACGCCGAGATCGCGACGGCCGCATACGCATGTTTGGCTGACGCCGAGGAGGCCAGCGATGAATGACGCCCGCCGCAAAGCTGTCGCTTCCGCTGCTGCCACCCGCGCCTGGCTGTGGCGGATCCCACTGGATGAAGCGGTCGACATCGCGCTGGCCAACGGCCACACCCAAGTCAGCGAAGCCGAGCGAGCCATCATTCGGCGAAGTGCTGATGCGATGCTTGAGCGACTCCGCCAGCAATTGGACAAGCCCGAGCAGCTCGAGATCGCCATGTGAAAGGTGGTGATGGCAATGTGGACAATCGAAACGTGCCGCGATCTCCTGCTGGAAATGGAAGATCTGATCTCAGCGCCTGTCTCATACGCCGGCCTCATCGGCGCGGTGGAAGCGATTCTGAAAAGCACCATGCCGCCGACCGAACGGGCGGACAGCGCTCTCAACATGATCCATGCGTTCCGCCAGCTGCGTGAAAAGGCGGTGGCCGCCGATGATACCCCGCCACCGGCGGCCTAAGGGTGCAGGGGGGTGACCAGAAAACAGAATACAGCACGAGATGCCTCCTGCGCCATTCCAGGATGGAATGAAGGGGGAGGTGAACGTGAAGGACCTTGGAATCGGCGCAATTCTGAAGGCAGTACGCGTTCGCGCGGGGCTGAGTCAGGAAGAACTGGCCGACCGTCTCCATTACAACCAGTCGGACATCTCGAAGTTCGAGACGGGAGCAAAGGAACCGACGGCAACGACCTTCCTTCGATGGCTCCGTGAGACGAACGCGCATGAGGTGATGGTCGCGTATTTTTGCGGCCTGGACGGCCTCACGATCATGCAGACGATTCTCGGCATGGTCGGGGCCGCGTGAGAATAGGACGAACTTCGGGAAGGAGGATTGCAAAGTTGGACAGGCATGCACTGGCTCGCGAAGCCGAAGCGGCAGCCCGGCGCGCGCGGCACAATCTCCGCTGGATCCGGAAGCATCCGGACAGGATTGATCCCGCGAAGCGCGCGGACATGGAAGCGTACCTGCGCAAGATGATCAGGTTCGCGCGCGAAGAAAAGCGAAACGCCCGGCGGGCAGGCCGGACGTCTCGGATGATGCGCTTTGGAAAGCTCTTTGGGGCCATTATACCACAATTCGGAAAGGAACGTCACGTGTGAAATTCCGCTGGCTCTCGAAAGCAGCGGAGCAGGCTGCCATCACGATGGCCTACGCCCGGGTGATGTGCCTCGGCCTCTCTCTCGACGCTGCGATCGAAAGCGGCGTCGCATAGGGGCCGTCGGCCCCATCGTCGAGCGTTCGAACGGTGTCACACCCCTGCACCGGATCGAGCGCTCCACGATGCGGCTGACGCATCCGAGGTGGTGCAACTCCCTGCCCACCTCGCAAACCAAATGAAAGGCAGGTGATAAGATGGATCGTCAAGAGGTCATTATCCGCTTGAAGGGCCTCAAATCGGAGTTTGAGCGGAAATCCGAAGAGGTTTGGGCGCGTGGTCTTGAGCACGGATATGATTGCGACAACGAAAACGCCCGCACAGCTCGAGCTCTGGAACAAGCGATCGAATGGTTGGAAAACGAAAAATGACCCGCGGGCAGGCGGGCCATCCCAAACGAGTTATCACTGCCATTGTATCATGGCGGCCACGAGGAGGTAAAGCATGAAGCAGATCGTTCTGGAGCGACTCACGCTCCGCAACTTCAAGGGCATCCGGGACTTTACGCTGGATGCCCGCGGTGTCGACGTGAACGTCTACGGCGACAATGCTGTCGGCAAGACCACGTTGTTTGATGCATGGACGTGGTTGCTGTTCGGCAAGGACTCGGCCAATCAGGCCAACTTCGAAATCAAGACGCTACTTTCAGACGGAACGCCGATCCACAACCTCGAGCATGAAGTCGAGGCAGTTCTGTCCATTGACGGACGCCGGACGACGCTGCGCCGAGTCTACAAAGAAGTGTGGACGAAGAAGCGCGGTAGCGCGACGGCCGAATTCTCCGGGCACACGACGGACTACTTCGTCGACGGTGTACCCGTGAAGAAGGGCGAATATGAGGCGGCGGTCGCTGCTATCGTCGACGAACAGCTTTTCCGACTGCTGACTGACCCGCGCTATTTCAACGAGGTTTTGAAGTGGCAGGACCGGCGGAAGATCCTGTTGGAAATCTGCGGCGATCTGACGGACGACGAAGTCATCGCATCCGACCGCGCGCTGGCTGACCTGCCGGCAATCCTGGACGGCCGGACCATCGAGCAGCACCGGAAGATGGTCGCGGCCAAACGAAAGGAGATCAACGAACAGCTCGAGCGCATCCCGGTCCGAATCGATGAAGCGACCAGGTCCATTCCGGAGCTGCCGGAGGAATCAGAGCAGTTCTACGAATCCCACATCGACGAGCTGCGCGACATCATCCGGATGAAACAGGAGGAAATCGTCCGGATACAATCCGGTGGCGAGGTCACGGCCAAGCAGAACCGCATCCGGGAAATCGAAGGCGAAATGCTCGAACTCAAGAACCGGCTCCAGGGTGACACGCTGGAGAAGATCGCCGCGGCGCGCCGGGAGGAAACCCACCTGCGGATGGAAATCGAGGATCTGCAGCGACAGATCGACGCGCTGGAGCGCCGGATTAACCAGAATGAGATGGCGATCCAGCTCAAGGGTGGCGAACGGGAACGCTTGCGCCAAAAGTGGTACGAGGTCGATGGGCGGAAATTCGAAGGCCACCAGCATGACGAAACCTGCGCCGCTTGTGGTCAGCCGCTGCCAGCCGAGAAGATTGCTGAGGCCCGCCGGAAGGCCGAGGAGCAGTTCAACCTCGAAAAGGCTCGCGAGCTTGAATCGATCACCCGGGCCGGGAAGGCGCTGGCTACTGAGATCGAAGCTCTGCAGGCCGAGAATGAATCGGCCCGGGAGAAGATCGAAACCCTGCGCGCCGACCTGCAAGTGAAGAAGGAAGCCCACGCCGCGGCTGTCGCAGCATTGTCCGAGCTGGAAGCCTCCCGCGTCGACGTGACGGCTGACCCGTCATATCAGGCCAAACTGGCCGAAATCGACGCCCTGCGGGCTGAAATTGCCAGCCTGCAGCGTTCCACCACCCAGGCCGTGGCCGCTATCCGCGCGGAAATCGCCGGGTATGAGGCGCACATCGCCGAACTGGAGCGCGAAAAGGCGAAGTTCGAGCTGGCGGAGGCTGCACGCCGACGCATCACCGAACTGGAGCAGCGCGAAAAGGAACTGTCCGCCGAATTCGAACGACTTGAGCGCGAACTGCACCTGCTGGACGAGTTCACCCGGACGAAGGTGGACCTGCTGGAAAGCCGGATCAACAGCAAATTCCGGTTGGCTAGGTTCAAGCTCTTCCGCGAGCAGATCAACGGTGGCCTGGAGGAGACCTGCGAGGTCATGGTCGACGGCGTGCCGTACAGCAGCCTGAACAACGCCGCACGGCACAACGTGGGCCTCGACATCATCTCTACGCTCAGCGAGCACTTTGGAATCTGCGCTCCCATATTTATCGACAATGCTGAGTCGATTACCCGTCCGCTGGACACGCCCGGCCAGCAGATCAGGCTCATCGTATCGGCGGCGGACAAGCAGTTGCGGGTGGAGGTTGAAACGGAAGCAAAAACGATGAAGGAGGCTGTGTGACATGAGCTTTTCGACCGCTCTTGTGAAAGTGACCGACCTTTTCGCCCCGATGATTGAGCGCCAGCTTACATCGAACGGTGTACAGATGGACCAGTATTCGAAGCAATGTGTGATAAATGCAATCGGAGCGATCAACGCCGTATTGGATAAAAACGGGGTCGTCTGGGACGACCCCCAACTTGACCGCAACAATATCACCCAGATCCTCATGAATGTCGCCGCGCTCAAACTGAACGCGGCGGCCAGCCCCCGTGAAGTCTACTTCCAACTCCGGAATGTCCAGGTCAAGAAAAAGGTCGACGGAAAAGAAGTCACGGAGTGGAAGAAGCAAATCGAAATGGGCATCGAAGGCGACGGCAACGACGCCATCCTCGCCCGTTTCGGCCGCGACATCGCCAAAGTCGGACAATTCTGGCTTGTGCGCGAGCATGACGAGTTCGAATACCCGGTTTATACCGGTTTCGATGTCATCCCGCCGAAGTGGCGGCCTACCGGGAAAGGCGAGGTCGTCCGGGTGGTGTACCCGATCCTGAAAAAGGACGGAACCGTGGAATTCTACATCGCCGAGCGTGACGATGTGGCCCGGAATTTGGTGGCGCATATCGCTAACAACCTCATGAACGAAACCTTCGGGATCGCAAAGAGTCGGTTCGAGGCCAAACCCGAGGAACTGAAGAAAATCGCGGAGAAAAAAGCCGCGATCCTCAAGAAAGCCAAAGAGTTGGGGCTCAAGGCTCTCGATGACCCCGAGCTTCAACAATGGATCAGCCCGGCCTGGACGGAATACCACAGCCGGGAGGCCATGATCATCCGCAAAATGCGCAACAACATCGTGAAGAAGATCCCGAAAGACTTCGGCAACGCCTTCATTGAGATGACCTACCATGAGGCGACGGACGAAACCTATGCGGAAGTCCGCCGGGAGATCGCGGAGAACGCCAACCGTGAGCCCATCGACGTCGAGGCGCAACCTGTTGCGGATGAAACTGAAGGGCAGCCCACCCCCGATTCTCAACCCGAACCCGAACCGCAACCGGCCGCTGCGCCTCAGCCGGAACCTGAAAGACCGGCGGCGAAGGCGCAAAGGGTGGACAAGCCCGCCGCCGACCCTTGGGGTGACAGCGGGGATGGCCAGGGCGTCATGGACTTCGGCGAGCCTGCGGCGGCCGCAGCGAGCGCCGGTCCGGGATTCTGATGATCCGGTTTCGTTCGCTCGCCAGCAGCAGCTCCGCAAACTGCTACCACGTGACGGACGGCCGCACCGAATTGCTCATCGAGTGCGGCCTCCGGTTCGCGGATATCCGGAAGGCGCTCGACTTCCGTGTCTCGCGCCTGGCCGGCGTACTGATCAGCCACGAACACCTGGACCACTCACGGGCAGCTTCCGACCTTGCACGTGCCGGCATCGACGTATACGCCAGCGCCGGCACTATCGCCGCCCGGGGGCTAATCGGGCACCGCGTGAAGCATATCGAGGCCAAGAAGCAGTTCCAGGTCGGGACGTGGACCATCCTGCCGTTTGACGTGGAGCACGACGCCGAACAGCCGCTCGGGTTCCTCCTGGCGAACCGGGACGGCGAAAAGCTGGTGTTCATCACAGACAGCTACTACTGCCGGTACACGTTCAGCGGTCTGACGCATATCGCAGTCGAATGCAACTACTCGCTCCGGATCCTGAACGAGAACATCGAAGCCGGCCGCGTTCACCCGGCCATGCGGCCGCGGCTACTCCGCTCGCATTTCAGCCTGGAGAATGTGCTGGATTTCCTGCGGGCCAATGATCTATCGAAGGTGCAAGAGATCCACCTGTTGCACTTGTCGGACTCGAATAGCGACGAAGCATACTTCCGCCGGCGGGTACAGGAAGTGACCGGGAAGCCGGTTTATGTGGCCTCGAGGCAATCAACAGCAAGGGGATGAACCCATGAACGGCAGCTACCCCTTCCCTATGTATTCGGGAATTTTCGAACCGAAGCATTACAAGCAAATAGGCACGGCCCTGTGGTTCTTCTCCTGGTGCATCAGCGCAACGACGAAAGAGGTCGTGGACGAGGAAGGGGTAACCTGGGGGCTCGTGCATGGGAAAAAGCCTTTGAAGCTGTCGGAATTGGCTGAACCGTTTGGCGTGGACGAGAAGACGATCCGACGGTGGATTAAGTCTCTGGAGCATAACGGATACATTCGCGTTTCTCGGGCGCCATACGGCATCATTCTTGAAGTCCGAAACTCAAAAAGGAGACTGGACAAAAATGTCCACTCTAAACTCGAGAGATCGGACATAAATGTCCATTCTCCAAAAGACAGAACGGACAAAAATGTCCAATCCGAAAGTGAGAGACCGGACAAATTTGCCCGATCAGAACCGAGAGAGTGGACAGAAATGTCCGATCACCCGGACAAAAATGTCCACTCTAAAAAAGATATATCAAGTGATATTACTGCTGCTACTACTGCTGATGATGAGAGGGTCGAGTTCGAAAAAGTGTTCGCCGCGTTCTGCGAGATTCACAAGAAGCTCGACATCCACGTGAAGCCGCTGGACATCACGCTCATGACAGAGCTGATTGCCCGCGGGATCCCGGCGGCGCTAATAATCAAAGTCATGCGGACCGTCCACGAGGAGCGCACGGCGCAGGGCGCCAGGATTTCGAGCTTCGCCTATTACAAGAACGCGATCCTCGAAGCATGGGCGGCAGAGAAAGCCATAACCGAAGGGGTGCCAGTCCCCGAGGGGGTGCCACTCCCCCCGGTCGCCCTTGGCTCGCCGCCAAAGAAACTGAGCAAGGCTGAATACTTCCGGCAGAAGGCGAAGGAGGCAAGAGAACGTGAGGCTGGACGAAGTTTGGATGCTCTTTGAACGGATCGCACACTTTTACCCAGCTTTCATGGCAGATGATGACAAAGCCGCAGCGTGGCAGCGTGTACTGCGAGATGTCCCTTTTGACGCGGCCTGCGAAAGTCTGGAGGAACATGCCAAGGAAAGTACATTCCCACCGACGCCCGCCGACATCCGCCGCGGGTACAGCGAAGAGCGCTCAACCGTCCCCGGCGTCGAGGAGACGCGGCGCTACCTCGCCGAACTGGACCGGCTCCGCGAACGAGCTGTCCCGCCGCCGGCGCGTCTGCGGGAGGAGCTGAGATGCTATGCGAAACGTGTATGAATTTCCGGTTCCTCCGGCGCCGCCGGGGGACATGCCGATGCCGCACAGCCTCGAGGCAGAGACAGCGGTGCTCGGAGCCATCCTGTTGGAAAACGAAGTGTTCGAGCAGGTTTCCGAGGAGCTCCGAGGTGATGAGTTCTTCCTGGAAAAACATCGCCGCATCTACGAGGCGATGACTGCGGCATACGATGACGGTGAACCGATCGACCTAGTGACCGTGTCGAACCGGCTCCGAGCCGAGGGGCTGCTGGACGAGGTTGGTGGAATCGGATATCTGACCGAATTGGTTTCTGCTACACCGACTGCGGCGAATGTGATGCACCACGTCCGGATCGTGAAGGACCACGCCGTCCACCGCAGGGCGCTGCAGCAGGTGCAGGGGCTCGTTGAGGCGGCCGGGCGGGCGGAGTCCGGCGCCGAACTGGTCGCGAAGGTGCAGCAGATCACCGCGGCCCTCGAAGAGGAAGTCGCGCCGAAGAAGGACTTCGTGCCGATCTCGGCGGCGGTGGTGGAAGCGTATGAACGGATCGAGCAACTGAGCCAGAACCCGGACGCCCGCGGGATCACCGGCCTGGCCTCGGGATATCCTGACCTGGACCGGTTGACAGCCGGGTTCCAGCCTGGCGACTTCATCATCGTGGCCGCCCGGCCGTCGGTCGGGAAGACGGCATTTGCTCTGAACATCGCGCAAAACGTGGGGCGGAACGGCGCGACGGTGGCGCTGTTCAGCTTGGAGATGCCGACGTCGCACCTGGTGCAGCGCATGCTGTGCGCGGAGGCCAATATCGACGCCAGCCGGATGCGGACCGGCTACTTGTACGAGGACGACTGGGAAAAGCTGATCCCGGCGGTCGGGGCGCTGGCCGAGCGGAAAATCTTCATCGACGACAGCGCGTCGATCACGGCCAGCGAAATCCGCGCCAAGTGCCGGAGGCTGAAGAAGGAACACGGGCTGGACCTGGTGATCATCGACTACCTGCAGCTGATTCATCCGGGCGCTCGACGACGCGAAAGCCGGCAGGTGGAGGTTGCCGAGATCAGCCGGGCGCTCAAGCAACTGGCGAAGGAACTGGACGTCCCCGTCATCGCACTCTCGCAACTCTCCCGCGGCGTTGAGCAGCGCCAGGACAAGCGCCCGATCCTGTCCGACCTGCGCGAATCCGGCTCGATCGAACAGGATGCCGACGTGGTCGCCTTCCTGTACAGGGACGACTACTACGACCGGGAAAGCGAGAAGAAGAACATCATCGAAGTGATAATCGCCAAGCAGCGCAACGGCCCGGTGGGAACGGTCGAGCTGGTGTTTCTGAAGAATTACAACAAGTTTGTTTTGCTGGATCGCGGACACGAAGAGACGGTCCAGCGGCGGGAGCCTGATCCGAGGAGGCGATGGGCGTGATACCGGTTGAAGCGATCGAAAAGGTCATCGGCGATTTCGAGGCTCATGTGAAGAAGTATGAGCATTATCGTGACATTCCTACCATCGACGCGGAGTGCACAGCGCTTGAACATGCGATCGAAGAGCTGAAAAAGGTGTTGAGCGAGTATGCCCGGTAGGACAAGCCGTGACAAGGGCCTCCGCGGGGAACGCGAATTCGCCGAACTGGTCGGCGGTCGGCGGGTCCCCCTCAGCGGCGCCCAGCTGGGGTTTGAGAACGATGTTCTGGTGCCGACGCCGGCGGGGGAGCTTCGCGCCGAGGTGAAACGGCGGAAGGGCGGGTTCTCGATGTTGTACGGATGGCTCGAAGACGACCGCGAACGACCTGATATGGTGGCGTTCCGCGCGGATCGTAAAGGGTGGCTTGTGTGCATGCCGGCGAAAACCTTCCTTCGGCTGATCGGAAAGGACGGCGGCAAAGATGAGCCGCGAGGATAAACGCGCTTTCTACCAGCGGGTGCGCAAAGCCGGATACCGGGAGTTTTGGCGAATCATGGACGAATTCCACTCCCGGGCCTACCGCTTGGCTGAGCAGCACTACCAGGAAGCCATGGACATTGTTTTGACGCCGAAGAAAAAGGCTGCCGTGCTTGCAAAGGCGCGAGAAATCCGCGAGCTGTGGGACGGAATCCGCGAAGTCACGGTGGATGCGACGGAAGGGGTGGGAACATGACACCCCAGCCATGGCGAAAGTATCGACTCGTTTTCTGTGCCTCTCCGGCCGGGAAGTGTCGATCCCGCTGCGCGACTTCGCGGCGCTGGCGGTGGAGGAAGTGAGAGGATGAACGCCCTAAGTCTGTTCAGCGGGATCGGCGGGATTGATCTAGCGTGCGAATGGGCCGGCATCAAGACCGTGGCATTTTGCGAACGGGAGCCGTTTTGCAAAAAGGTGCTCCGCAAACACTGGCCGCACGCCCCCATCTACGACGACGTATGCACGCTGACGCGGGAGGTGCTTGAGCGAGATGGAATCGGGACAATTGACCTTATTCACGGAGGATACCCTTGCCAACCTTTTAGTTACGCCGGGAAGCGACGAGGCGCGGAAGATGACCGCCACCTCTGGCCTGAGGTTGCTCGACTTCTATCGGAAATCCGGCCCCGTTGGTTTGTTGGCGAGAATGTTGCTGGGCACGTCACTCTGGGGCTCGACGACGTTTTATCTGACTTGGAAAGCCTCGACTACACCGCGCAAGCGTTTGTTATTCCGGCTTGTGCCGTCGGCGCCCCACACAGACGAGACAGGGTTTTCGTTGTGGCCCACGCCAACAGCGAACGACGGGAAGAACATTTCACTGCCACCATCTGCGAGAAGTTGGGGCAGCGTACCTGGCGAGATTTTGAGAAGGTTCTTTCCAACGCCGACACCAACAGCAAGTCAAGATTACAAGCCGATTCGTCCGTTAGCACCTTCGGAGGCGAACGGGGAACATGGAACGATGTTGGTGGGCTGGATTGGAAACCACTGCCCGGAACTTATTGGGATGTATTTGAACCCCCGTTTTTCGGAGTGGCTCATGGGCTTCCCGATCAGGTGGACAGAGTTACAGCCCTCGGAAATGCCGTAGTTCCGCAGCAGGTTTATCCGATTCTGGCGGCCATAAAGCTGATTGATGATTGGATGAGAGGTGAAACATCATGACCCGCCTCACCACCGACCAAATCAAACCAGGCCGCTCATACCGGTTGATGCCGTACTACACTCCCTGCAGGCAACTCATCCGCCGCGTCGAGGCGATCCAAGACGGCAACGTGGTGGTGCTGGTGAACGGGGAAGATGTGCGGATGCCGGTCAGGGAGTTAGCAGCGCTGGCGGTGGAGGAAGTGGAGTAATAAGGGGTGACATCATGAAAATCGCAAATGTTCTTTCAATCAGCGGCGGAAAAGACAGCACGGCCATGTGGATATACGCCGTGAAAGAAATGGGCGTCGAAGTAATCCCGGTTTTCGCGGACACGGGGAACGAACACCCGCTGACCTACGAATACATCGACTACCTTGAATCGAAACTTGGGCCGATCCGGAGGGTGAGGGCGGACTTCTCGGAGCAGATCGCAAAGAAACGGGAATATGTTGCGAACGAATGGCCGGACAAACTCATGAAGGCCGGAAAGACGAAAGAGGAAGCGGAATACATCGTCGAGCGGACGCTGAAGCACCTTAATCCAACTGGCAACCCATTCCTTGATCTGTGCATGTGGAAAGGGCGCTTCCCTTCATCCCAGGCCAGGTTCTGCACGCAGTATTTGAAAGTTATACCGATTGCCGAGCAAGTCTATTTTCCGCTTTGGGACGAAGGTTATCACATCGTTAGTTGGCAAGGCATACGGGCCGCGGAGAGTGAAAAACGCGCCCAGATGCCGGAAAGGGAAATGACGCCGGAAGGTTACGAGGTGTACAGGCCGATTCTGAAATGGAGCGCAAGGGACGTATTCGACATGCACAAGAAACACGGCATCGAGCCGAATCCGTTGTACAAGCTAGGCATGTCGCGCGTTGGTTGTATGCCTTGCATTTTCGTCAAGAAAGATGAGTTATTCGAGATTTCCCGGCGTTTCCCCGAGGAAATCGAGCGGATCGCCGAATGGGAAAAACTCGTGGCAAAGGTTTCGCGGCGCGGTGACTCGTCATTCCTTCCGGCGCTGGATGGGGACGACAAAAAGAACATCTGGGACTGGGTCGAATGGTCGAAGACGTCTCGTGGCGGGCAGCAGCTTGATCTACTGAAGATGATTGAACTCGAGGCGCCGCCGGTGTGTTCAAGCATTTACGGGCTTTGCGAGTGAGGTGGTGACGATGACCGCACCACGCATCCTTCATTACCCGGGTAGCAAATGGAGCATAGCCAACTGGATCATCGAACACATGCCGGCGCATCAGACGTATCTTGAACCGTTTTTCGGCAGCGGGGCGGTGTTTTTCAACAAGCCTCCAAGCCCGCTGGAGACGATCAACGACCTTGATGGCGACATTGTGAACCTATTCCGCGTGATCCGCGACCGCCCAGACGAGCTGGCGCGGCTGGTGTACTGGACGCCGTACAGCCGGGAGGAATATTACGCCTCATACGACATGGAGGGGGCGGACGAGCTCGAGCGGGCACGGAGGTTTTTGGTGCGGTGCTGGATGGCGATCGGCGGCAAAACATCAGATAGGACAGGGTGGAAAAATGTGATCAGCGTCGATAAGTCGCCCGGCGGTCCTGCCTTCAAACTTTGGCGAACTGTTCCAGATAAGATTATGGCCGTGACCAAACGCCTGCTAAATGTCCAAGTTGAAAATCAACCGGCATTGAAGCTGCTCGAACGATACAAACGACCGGACGTGCTTATTTATGCGGATCCACCCTATTTACTTGAAACGCGCAGCGGGCGCATGTACAAGCACGAGATGACGGACGAAGACCACGCAGAACTGCTCGACGTTTTGGACGAGCATCCCGGACCGGTGTTGTTGAGTGGATACGATAATCCAATGTACAACGAGCGTTTGCGGCATTGGCATCGCGAAGAACGCCGGGTGTTGGCCGAGGCCGGCCAGATACGGACCGAAGTTCTCTGGATCAACCCAATAGCAGCCGAAAACGCTGGCCGGCAACTGACGCTGTTTTGATGGAGGGAAAAGGGATTGGACAATATCATCCAAATCGACGCGATTCGAATTGCACGAAATAGACCACGTAAATGCACTTGCAAAGAGCGTAAATACACGGTTGATGAGGTGAACCGAGAAGTCACATGCGAATGCGGAGTTGCCCATGATCCATTTGAAGCCCTTATGGATATTGCTCTCCACTATGAGCGAATCAACGAGCAGCATAAGGCGCTGGACGAGCAACGCAAAGAATGGCTCAAACAAAAGCCGCACTCGGTTCTCTTCAAAGACCTGGAGCGCAATTATAAACGCGGCGAAATGTGGCCGTACTGCCCGAACTGTGATCGCCCATTCGATTTCAAGGACCTCAATAGTTGGGTTAACGCAGAGTTTTTCAAAAGATGGAGGGAAAAGGGATGAAATGCCCATATTGCAAAGAAGAAGCGGACACTTTGTACAATAACCCATTTACGGTGATCGACATTCGCACGGGAGAAGAAAAGGAAGACGTAATGTGTCGCGAATGCCTGACGTTCACGCTTCAAGAAATGTCGCCGTACGGCATCGATTGCCGGGACGGGCGTTGTGGGATGTGAAAGGAGCGAACGAGCCGTGAAGGCTATCACGATCCACCAGCCTTGGGCTTCGCTCATCGCTCATGGACACAAACGGTTTGAAACGCGCAGCTGGCGTACGCATTACCGGGGGCCGATTGCGATTCATGCGGGGAAGAAGTCCGACTTCCAGACGATCAAGATGCTGGCTATCAACTACACGCGATTCTGGCATGAGATAACACCGCTGCCGACCGGGTGCATCATCGCTGTTGCGGAGCTTATTTCTTGCCGCAAGGTTGTTTCATCAGGAAGAGAGAGGGGATCGGGGATTGCTTGGCTGGAAGATGGCTACATGATCCTCGGGAACGAAGTTGATTTCGGAGACTACACGCCAGGCCGCTACGCTTGGGAGCTGGCGAACATCCACAGGCTGAAGGAACCAATACCGGTGAGGGGGCGGCAGGGGCTTTGGAATTGGGAACCGCCTGATGATTGGAAATGCGTGGTCTGCAATGGATTCGTGGTGGGTGGAGGATTGTGTGAAGACTGCATTGGGCAGGAAACGGAAATAGCCATGGATTTAGGATTGATTTAAAAAAAACCGCCCCGGCGCAGGATGGCGGCCCGCCGGGGCTGAACAGATGTTCCCATACCCATTATATCACGTGAGGGGCGGGTGTGGGGAATTGAAAAGCATCGAGCAGATGGTTTTTCCGTGGGAGATAGATAGAGAAACGACACGTCAGCGTGTCGAGGAACACCTGGAGACGGCCAGGGTTTATCGCCAAATCGGTTTCGTCAGGAGAGAGATGAAAGTCACGGCATCTCCTGAGCCGCGTTACCATGGGCCGACGAACGTCATCGGCAAACCGGCCGAAGAAACCGCGACTTGGAACGTGGACACCGAGGAAAGGATGAAGGAGATCACTGAAAGAGTGGAGCGAGCTGTCAGCCGGCTGGGAAAGATGGAGCGTATGATCATCGAAAAACGCTACCTGGAAGCCGAGGACGTGTATGACTACCACGTGTACACCGAGCTGCACATGAGCGAGCGGAAATACTACCGGCTGAAATCAAAGGCGATTTATAAGCTGGCTTTCATGTTGCGGTTGGAGGTGTTCGTGGAGCCGGAAGAACCGGAGGAAAAACCGGCCTGAAAACGTGGCAGAAAAGTGGCAGAAAAGTGGCAGAAAAGTGGCAGAAAAAAGGCAGACATTTGGCAGGAAAATGGCAGAGCATTGGCGGACGGATGTGGTATATTGGTACCGTGGAAAACTGCACACGAAACATGAGGTCGCCGAACCATCGGCGGCCTTTCCTTTTTCGCCCGCTCAGCCCCAAGATGCAGCACGTCATGGGCCTGCACGAGGGGGAAATCGTGCAGGAGCTGCACGCCTCCTTGACCGCGACCGGGCGCGGATTGAGCGGGCCCCGGGATCCTGGCCGGCCGCTTGAAAGCGCCGGCCTTCGTCATTTCATGAGGTGAGATTCGTGTTGAAGAAGATGAAATTGCCCACGAACTTCGCTGGTTGGATCAGCCGGCGGCATGGTGTGATTTGGGTTGTCAATCCGTACCGGAAGGACAAACGGACGGGGGTTGTGAAGTCATGAAATGGATCCGTCGAATGATTCGACGCCTGGCGCCGTTTGCGGAGCCGGCGCCGAGGAATCGGCGGGAGCGGCGGGAATACATGAGGCGGTGGGCCAAATGAGAGAAGACCCGTTGGCATTCTTTCGCGGACTGCGGCACGGCCTGGCAGTCTGTATTCCATTTTGGGCGCTGATCATTTGGCTGCTGGCGAGGTGATGGGCGAATGAATTTCGTTCAGCCGATCCGCGACCCGCAAATGGTCGAAGCGATCCGCCAATATTTCCGGACCCGGAACTTCCGGAATTACATCTTTTTCTCGCTCGGTGTGTACAGCGGCCTGCGGGTGTCCGACCTCCTGAACCTGAAAGTCGGCCAGGTGCGCGGCACGCATATCGACATCGTCGAATCTAAGACGGGTAAACGGAAACGGTTCATCATTCATCCAGCGATCCGAGAGGACCTGGATTTTTTTATTCGCGGCAAGCAGGATCACGAGTACCTGTTCCAGTCCAGACAGCGGAAAAAGAACACCGGGTTCGCCGGCCGGCCGATCGATAGATCGACCGCTTACAAAATGCTGCGGGAGGCGGCGGACCATTTTGGCCTGACAGACATCGGAACGCACACCATGCGAAAGACTTGGGGTTACCACCTGTACATGCAGGATCCACGCAATCTGGCGTTACTAATGAAGATGTTCAATCACACGTCGGAAACCGTCACTTTGATGTATTTGGGGCTCACACAAGACCTCATGGACGCCGCAATTCGTCGCCTGAAGTACGCATAATTCATGAAGTGTTGCACTCGGACGACATCACCAAAAAAGAAGCCTAGAAGAATCAATCGAAATCGAGAATTTATGAGTGCAACAGAATGTATGTTATGGGTTAGTCCAGAACCACAAACTGGAAGAGATCGAACGCGCGGCTTTGTCGGAAGTTGCGTTTATCATTGGTAACGGAGCGTTACCAAACGCAGCGTTCCGTTCTTTCAAACTCAAATCTTCGATCAGTGTCGGAGGTGGGGTGAATGTAGTGTCCAGACCCCGAAGCGACAACCGCAAAAAGGCGCTCCAGCTCTGGCTGAAATCCGGTCGGCAGATGAAACTGGTCGACATTGCGAGGGAGCTCGGTGTGTCCGACGTGCTCATTCGCAAGTGGAAGTACCTGGACAAGTGGGACGAGATCCCGGCCAAGCGGCCTCGCGGCGCCCCGAGGGGAAACAAAAATGCCGTTGGCAACCGGGGAGGCGGAGCGCCGAAGGGAAACCAGAACGCGCTGAAGCACGGACTCTACCGGAAGCTGCTACCCGACGAGATGCAGGATCTCATGAAGGAAGTTGAGAACCTCGATCCGCTGGACATGCTCTGGCATGGCGTGGAACTGGCCTACGCCAAAATGCTATGGGCGCAGCGGATCATGTTTGTTCAGGGCAAAAATGACACGACACGCGAGCTGAAACGAGTAAAGGAAGGCGGCAAGCTGAGTGAGTGTGAATGGGAGCTGCAATTCGCCTGGGATAAAGAAGCGGCCCAGCTGAAGGCGTTCGCGCTCATCAACCGGGAGCTCCGATCGGCGATCCGCCAGTTCCTCGCGATGGCGCCCGAGGACGACGAAAGGCGGGCGAAGATCGAGCTGATGCAGGCGCAGATTGCGAAGGTGAAGGCGGAGACGGAGGAGATCAAGCGCAAGAATGCCGCGAATGATCCGGACGAAGCGAGCGACGATGGTTTCATAGAAGCGCTGCGCGGCAAGACGGCGGAGGTGTGGGGTAACAATGGCGAGCCTGACGGCGAGGAAGATTAAGCCCACGTTCCGCTGGCATCCGTTCAGCAAAAAGCAGCTCATGGTCCTGACGTGGTGGATGCCAGAGAGTCCGCACCGCGACAAGGACGCGATCATCTGCGACGGGTCCGTGCGTGCCGGGAAAACATCGTCGATGTCGTTCAGCTATGTCGTCTGGGCGATGGAGACCTTCGACGGCCAGCAATTTGGCATGGCCGGCAAAACGATCGGGGCGCTTCGGCGGAACGTGATCGGGCCGCTCAAGCAGATGCTGTTCAGTCGCGGTTACCGCGTCGAGGACCGGCGGGCGGACAATCTACTGATCATCAGGCGTGGTAGCAAGGAAAATTACTTCTTCCTGTTCGGCGGAAAGGACGAGCGCTCGCAGGACCTGATTCAGGGCATCACGCTGGCTGGCATGTTCTTCGACGAGGTCGCGCTGATGCCGCAGTCGTTTGTCAACCAAGCGACGGCGCGCTGCTCGGTCGATGGGGCAAAATTGTGGTTCAACTGCAACCCCGCCGGCCCGTATCACTGGTTCAAGCTCGAATGGCTGGACAAGCTGGAAGAGAAAAACGCGCTCCACCTGCACTTCACCATGGATGACAACCTGAGCTTGTCCGAACGGGTGAAGGAGCGCTACCGCCGGATGTATTCCGGCGTGTTCTTTAAGCGCTACATCCTCGGTCTGTGGGTGATGGCGGAGGGCCTCATATACGACATGTTCGACCCGGAAGTCGGCGGGAAGCATGTCGTGCCGACGGTCGACCGACCTTACCGCCAATACTACGTCAGCGTGGACTACGGCACACAGAACCCGACGACGTTCGGTTTGTGGGGGCTGCATGACGGTGTCTGGTACAAGGTAAAGGAGTACCATTACGACGGGCGGAACCGCAGCCGGCAAAAGACGGACGAGGAGTACTACGCTGACCTGGTTCAGTTCCTCGGTGACATCCGGCCCCGGGCGATCATCGTGGACCCGTCGGCGGCATCTTTCATCGCGACGATCCGCAAGCACGGCAAGTACACGGTGATGAAAGCCGTGAATGACGTGCTAGACGGTATTCGAAATGTGGCGACGGCTCTTGTGCAAGGGATGATCAAATACAATGACTGCTGCAAGGAGACGTTCCGAGAATTTGCTTCTTACGTTTGGGACGAAAAAGCGGCTGAACGCGGCGAGGACAAGCCGGTGAAGCAGAACGATCACCAGTTGGACGGTGATCGTTATTTTGTGCATACGGTTCTGTTCAAGGGCCGGATCGCTGCCGCGCCGACCATCGCCAGATAGGAGGTGACATAGCTTGCTCCCGGATTTCAGTTACGAGATTGAGCAAATCCAGAAGGGCGGCATCACGCCTGAGCTGGTGCAGCGCATTCTTCGAAAATTTGAGCCGCGACAGGCGGAGATGAAGAGGCTGTACCTGCGATATTTGGGTGATCCGGATGGGGTGCCCATCTATCAAAGGCGCCTAGACGACGACCGCAAGGTCAACAATCGCGTGGCCAACGATTTTTTTGGCGAGATCGTTGACATGAAAGTCGGATACTTCGCCGGGAATCCGATCAGCTACAACTACGCGAAGGACGATCCGAATTACGAGGAAGCCCAGGGCCTCATCACGCGGTTCGCAGCTCTGAACAATTTGCCCGACCTGGACGTCGAGGTCACGAAGATGGCCGCGATCTGCGGATACGGAGCCAGGCTCCTTTACATTGACAAACAGGCCCGAGAGCGAGCAAAGAACCTGCCGGCATTCGGGACGGTGTTCCTGACGACCACCGGCGACATCACGGAGCCGGATTACGCCCTGTACGTGTACACGGTGCTTGACGAACGCGACAGCCCGATCCGGAAAGTGGAGTTTTACGACGAGACGTACACGCACTTTTTCATCGAAACGCGGTCGAACAGCGGGACGTACCAGGTCGAAAAGCCGCCGGAGCTTCATCCGTTCGGTATGTGCCCGGTCGTCGGGTTCCCAAACAATGCCGAGCTGCAGGGCGATGCCGAGAAGGTGCTCAGCCTGATCGACGCCTATGATCGGACCATGTCCGACGTGAACAGCGAGATCGAGGCGTTCCGCCTAGCGTACATGGCGTTTGTTGGCGGCCAGATCGACGAGGAAACGCTCAACGAGGCGCGCAGGACCGGAGCGTTCAGTGTCCCGGATGGCGGCGACATTAAGTTCATCACGAAGCAGCTGGATGACGCCATCGTGGAGCACCATCTGGATCGCCTGCACGACAACATCTATCGGTTTTCGAAGACACCCGACCTGTCGGACGATGCATTCGGCGGCGGGGCGCAGTCCGGGGAGGCCCGGAAATACCGGCTTCTCGGGTTGGAGATGAAGACTGGCTTCTTCGAAAACAAGTTCCGATCCGCGTCGAAACGCATGTTTGAGCTGCTCGCCGGTCCGTGGAAAATGAAAACTCCTTCGCTCCGGTTCGACCCGCTGAACGTCTGGTACGAGTTTAAGCGGAACTTCCCGCGGGATCTTCTCTATGAAGCGCAGGCGACTCGCCAGCTGAAAGGCATGGTCAGCGAGCAGACGCGGCTCAGCCAGCTGTCGTTCGTCGACGACGCGCAGTACGAGATCGAGCTGATGCAGCGAGAACGGGACGAAATCCCGGAACTGGATCTGCCAGACGACGAGGGCGATGATGCTGTATGAGCCTGGACAAGTACGAGGACGAGCTGCGCAAAGCCAACGAGAAGCAGACAGCGGCCGTCGAGGCGCAGATCCGCCGGAACTTCGAAATCGCGCTTCACAGCATCATCGCCGAGATCGGTCTGCTGTACGCCAAGCTGGAAACCGATGGGAAGCTCACCTACGAGGAAATGGCCAAGTACAACCGCCTGCGTCGCCTGGAAAAGCAGATCATGGCCCAGGTGGACAAGATGAGTGCGAAGAACCAGCGGGCGCTGCGGCGGCTGCTTCGGCAGGCGTATTCGCATTCGTATGAGTGGATGGCCTGGGCGATTGAGCGGGAGAGCCGGGCGCGTCTTGCATATGCTGCGGTGCCGCTCGAACACATCGACCGCATCATCGAGGAGCCGATCGGCGGCCGGACGTTGAAAGGACGACTGTCCAGGCTGCGAAAGCAGACCATCGACGAGTTGTTCCGCCGCATCACGGCCGACCTGGTCGAGGGCAGCACGCTTCGGAAAATGACCGCGAACGTCCGGGATGTGCTGAATACCAGCCATGCGGACACCGTCCGGATCGTCCGGACCGAGGCTCACCGAATCCAGGAGGCGGCGACGCTGGCCAGCGCGCAGCACGCGACGGCGCAGGGCGTCGTGATGATGAAAAAGTGGAACTCGATGCACGACGAGAAGGTGCGGCGCACGGCGGCAGCCAACCATCGGCTCATGGACGGGCAGGAAGTCCCGGTAGACGAGGATTTCGAGCTGTTGCCATCCGGCGGCCGCGGGAAGGCGCCGGGAAACACCGGTGTTGCCGCGCATGACATCAACTGCCGGTGCTTTGCGACGTACCGGATCGCGGAGGTGCATCGGAAAACACACAAAGAACTGGCGGATCTTTCGTTCGAGGAATGGCGGAATATGCGAATGAGCAATCATGAAGCCGTTCCGCGAAGTCTGGGTCCTGTAGCCAAACGAATTTACGTGAAGGTTCCGAAGTCAGTTCGAGTATTCGGCGAATCGCGCGCTGTTCTCAAGGAGGGGAGCTACATCACGGGTGTTCTTCCAATCGCTGAGGGGAAAAAGATTCGTGAAGTTCAGCGCCTGATAAAAAACTATCCGCTTGAAAATGGGGCGCTGACCACTCCGAAAGATTGGAAGAAGATGAGGGGGACTGCCACCGTCATATTTGACGGAGAAGAACGGCCGGCTGAAATCCACTGGTACGAGGCGAAAAACATTGGTAAAATAGAGTACAAAGTTAAGCGTTGGCTCGATTGAGCCGGGGTGTGTTTCGTGATCGTCCGGTACATCGGAAAAGGTAGCCCGATGACGCTCATACACGGGAAAATATACCGTGTTTTGAGTGTGGAAAAAGGTTGGTATCGCATCGTGGACGAAAGTGGCGAGGATTATCTGTACCCGCCAGACGAATTTGAAATCTTGAAAAAATGAAAATACCCCTGTTTTCAAAAAGTCGCTCAAACGAGCGGCTTTTTCATTTTCAAAAAAAACTGAGGGCGGGTGTCGGCGAACTCTGCGCAGGGCGTCGGCATGGCCGAACTCGACAATGGAGGAATGAATCATGTTTGAATATCTGCTGAAACGCATGCCGTTTTATTCGGCAGAAGGTGGCCAAGGTGGGGGAACTGGTAGCGCCGCAGGAGGCGCACAGGGCCAACAAGGAGGCCAAGGTAGTGGTACTGGAGCCGGAACCGGACAAGGCGGCTCAGAAGGCAATCCAGGCGGCCAGGGAGGCGATTTTAAACCGACTCCCGAAATGGAAGCCTGGCTGCAGAAGCAGATCCAGTCAGCCGAGGACCGGGTCAGGACGCAGTACGTGAAGCAACTGAAGCAGCTTGAGCAGGAGAAAGAAGCCCTGCTCAAAGAAAAGATGACCGAGGAAGAACGGATCAAATATGAACTGGAGAAACAGCGTCGCGAATTGTTCGAGAAGGAAGCGGCGCTGAAGCGGCAGACGGTCGAACTTGAAGCGACGAACCTGCTGGCGGCTGCACAATTGCCGATCCAGTTCAAGCCGTTCGTCCTCGGCGAAGACGTCGATGACACGAAAAAACGCATCGAAGACTTCAAGAAGCTGTGGGATGCCGCAGTTTCCGAGGAAGTCACGAAGCGCATGGCAGCGGGCGGACGCACACCGCCCAGCAACGGTGCCGGAGGTAAGGCCGGTTTTTCAATGAATGACCTGATCAGAGGCGCCTTAGGGCGCTAGATTTATTTGGGAGAGTGATTGAAAGTGGCAGTAAACGCGATCCAACGCACCGACGCGGAAGCCTTGATTCCCGAGGAAGTGGCTCGGGAAATCATCCAGGGCGTGCCGCAGTATTCGGCTGTCATGCAGCTGGCCACGCGCCTGCCGAACATGACGGCGAAACAGCGCCGCATGCCGGTGCTGAACAGCTTGCCGATGGCCTATTTTGTGAATGGCGACACCGGTCGCAAGCAAACCACGAAAGTCGACTGGAAAAACAAGTTCTTGGAAGCTGAAGAAATCGCGGTCATCGTGCCGATCCCGGAGGCCGTGTTGGACGACGCTGACTATGACATCTGGGGTCAAATCCGGCCGCGCATTGAAGCTGCATTCGGCGAAGTGTTCGACGCTGCCGTATTGTACGGCACGAATAAGCCGTCGACCTGGCCGGACGGCATCGTGACGCAGGCCGAACAGAAAGGCAAAGTCGTCACGCTCGGCACGGGCGCCGACCTGTACGACGACATCATGGCCGAGGGCGGCGTCATCGACCTGGTCGAGCAATCCGGTTTCATGGTCAACGGTCATGTGGCGGCCATGAGCATGCGGGCCAAACTCCGTGGTCTTCGGGATGCTGACGGTCAACCGATCTTCAAGGCGACCATGCAGGAAGGCACCCGGTACCAGCTTGACGGTGAACGGATGATCTTCCCGCTGAATGGCGCGGTGGATCCGACGAAATCGCTGATGATTTCCGGCGACTGGAGCCAGCTGGTGTACGCGATCCGGCAGGATATCACTTACAAAATTCTGACCGAAGCAGTGATCCAGGACCCGACGACGGGCGAGATCGTGTATAACCTCGCTCAACAAGACATGGTTGCGCTGCGCTGCGTGATGCGCTTGGCATGGCAGATTCCGAATCCGATCAATCAGCTGGATCGGGACGAAAACACCCGGTTCATGTTCTCCGTCCTGAAACCGGCGGCATCTCCGTAATGAATCAACCCTGCGGAAGCCCGCCTTCCGCAGGGTATTTTTTCGATGAAAGGGTGATGGTCGTGGTGCGCGTGGAAATGCTGGTGCAGACCTTCTACGGGAAGCCGCTGAAGCCCGGGGACGTCGTCGAAGTGACCGAGGCTGTCGCCGAGCGATGGGCGAAACATGGGATCGCGAAACCGGTGCAGGAAACCTTCCCGGAAACGGCGCCTCCGCCGAAGAAGCCGAGGGGAAAGCAGAATGACGCTGGATGAGCTGAAAATCCTGCTCGGGATCCCGTCCGACGACACGTCGAAGGACGACCTGCTGAAGATCCTCCTGCCGGCCGCCATCAACTTCGCGATCGAGCGGACGCAGAACCCTTTCTCGCGGGATGAGAAGGGAGACATCGTGCTGCCTTCCGGCGTGAAGCTGGCGATCAGCATGATGATCCAGGCGGCGTTGGCTGCGGGTATTGGCACGGAGGGCGCGGCCGCCGGGGTGGTCGAATCCGAGCAGGTTGGCCAGCTGCGGCAGACGTTCCGGAACCCGGCGGAAATCTGGACGACCGGCGGGGGAATCAGCGGCGCATCCGGCGGCAGCACGGCGCCATGGTTCGCGCTCCTGAAACCGTACACCCGGATCCGGTTCGTGCCGGCCGGGTCCAGCAAGCGGGATGTGCTGCCATGCCCGTGAAGGTTCGCGATGAAAACCGCATTCCCCGGCTCCTGAAGGAGCTGGACAACCTGGGCAAGCGGAAGATCCGCGTCGGCATCATGGGCGGCGACATGGCCATGATCGGCCGGGTGCATGAATTCGGCGCCCGGATCCCGGTGACGCCGAAGATGCGGAAGTGGTTCGCTGCGCAAGGGTATCCTCTGCGAAAAGACACGACGCACATCGTCATCCCGGAGCGGTCGTTCATCCGCGCCGGTTTCGACGAAAACGAAAAAGCGTTTCTGGAAGAAGCGAAAAAATGGTTGATCGAGGCATTCCGGAAGGGCACGCCGGCGGACACGGTGCTGGAAGCGCTCGGCCTTCAGCTGCAAGGCATGATGCAGGAGTACCTGCGGAACTTGAGCGAACCGCCGCTTTCCCGGATGACCGTGGAAATGACCGGGCGAAGCAATCCGCTGGTCCATACCGGGCACCTGCTTGAGGCGATCGTGTACGAGGTGACGTGAGATGGCAAAGTTGTACAACTTCAAACGGCTCATCGAGAAGTACAGTGTCCCGTGCCAGCACATCGCCCGTCAGCCCGGTTACTACGACGAAGACGGCATCTGGCGGGAACCGGAGGAAGTCACCCGTGACACGAAAGCGGCCATCCTGCCGGTGCCGGAGCGCACGCTGTACGAGTCCGGTGGGCGATACACGGCATCCGACCGGTTGATCATTTCGCTCGAAGCGATCCCGACGCAATCACTCATCGTGTACAAGGGGCAGAAGTACCGGATCGAGGAAGAAACGGACTTCTCCGAATATGCGGACTTTCACCAGTACCTTGCAAAGCGGGTGAGCGCGGTTGATTGATTATGCCAGCCTCAGATCAGCCATCGTCCGCCCGCTGTCCGCGGCGCTCGGAATACCGGTCATCATGGGAGACCAGACGGGGAAAATGCCGTCGTACCCCTTCGTCACGTACAAGATGACGTCTCCGTACCTCGCGCCCGTGCACGGCGTCGAGGGTGTTTTGGACGTGGGAACCGGCATCCGGCGGACGCAGGAGAAGCAGGTCGAGGTCGTGTTTTCGTTCACGGTGCATGCCCGGGACGCGGACGATGCCTACCAGCGTTGCTATCGCCTCATCGAATTTTTCGATTTCACGGGGCGGGATACGCTGCGCGGTGCCGGGATCACGGTCGTCGAAATCACCAACGCCCAGAACCGTGACGTGTTCCTTACGGTCGAATATGAGCGCCGAGTCGGCTGCGACGTGCGGTTCCGGGTTGTGGCCCGGTCCGAAATGGACGACGTGTATATCGAATCTGCTGAAATTGAAAGGAGTTGATCGAAGTGCCTCTGAAAGATGTGACGGTCACCATCGACCTGGTCAAGCCGCCCGGCCTAATTGGGTTCGGCAATCCGCTGATCCTGACCGGGAAATCAGGTGGCTCGCCGTTCAAGGAGTACCTCGATCTGGACGCCGTAAAGGCGGACTATGCTGAGGGGACCGAGGCATACAAGGCGGCCGCCGCAATCTTCGCGCAAGGCGACAATCGGCCGGCGAAGGTTGCCATCGCCGCATACGATTCTGACGTGGCCGGGACCTTCACGGATGTTCTCGGCGCCGTCTACGAGCGCGACTGGTACTTTGCCATCATCACCAGCGCTGATGTGTCTGAAATCATCGCGGTCGCAGACGTCATCGAGCAGCGCGGCGGCAAGCTGTTCGCGGCACGTACGAACGACCTGGCCGATCTGGCGGCCATATTCGCCAAGAAGTACGACCGCACGTTCGTGCTTTATCACAGCGACCCGGCGGAAGTCGCAAAGTATCCCGAGGCTGCTTGGGTTGGCGCCGCTGGTGCGCAGTCGGTGGGCTCGGTCACTTGGAAGTTCAATAGGCTCATCGGCATCTCGCCGGACAACCTGACCGCGACCGAACTGAACAACATCCACTCCGCCGGAGGAAACGCCTACGTGACGAAGGCTGGGGACGATGTGACGAGCGAAGGCAAAGTCGTGAGCGGCGAGTACATCGACGTCATCATGGCCAAGGATTGGGTGCAGGTGAACATCGAGCACAGCCTGCAGAAACTGCTGAACCAGTCGCCGAAGATTCCGTTCACGAACGCCGGAATCGCGCAGCTCGAAGCCACCACAATCAACGTGCTGCGGCAAGCATTCAATCAGGGCATCATCGCCGCGGACGCCGACGGCCTGCCGCTGTACAGCACCAACTTCCCGACGCGGGAGGAAACGAACCCGGCCGACCGTGCGCAGCGGAAGTACACCGGCGCCACGTTCTCGTTCGAACTGGCCGGCGCTGTGCATGAGGCGACCATCCGCGGCACGATCACGGTGTGAAGGAGGGAAGCAACGTGACCAGATCCTATGACGCGAAAAATGTGACGGTGACCGTCGGTGGCGTGTACATCACCGGATTCGCTGAAGGCTCATTCGTGGAATGCGAGAAGGCGGAAGATACGTTCCAAACGTCCGTTGGCGCCCAGGGTGATGTGGCGGTCGCTGAAGTCAACAATCCCCTCGGCGCGATCACCCTGACGCTTCAGCAGACCTCTCCTTCCGTACCCTATCTGGACCGGCTCGCGGCATCGAAGCAGATGGTTTCGGTGTGGGTGATCAATCAGAACGAACCGCGGGAAAAGACCGGCGGGACACAGGCCCGGGTGTTGCGGCCTGCAAGCCGGTCGTACTCCAATTCCGTCGAAGCTCGGGCGTACCAGCTGCAGGTCTTCGATTACACGCAAGAATGAACGGGCCGGATCCGGCCCCTCTTTTTCCATTTCCATAAGGAGGAATGATTCGTGAGCGACGTGATCAAGAAGCCACGCCAGAAGACCGTCACCATTGGCGGCATCGAATTCACGTTCCAGTTCCCGGGTGTGCGGAAGGCCATTCAAATGACGGACGCCAGCAAAAACAGGTACGGCCAGCTGATGTCCGAGCCGTACTATGCACAGATCATGGAACACGTGATCGCGAACCCGCGCACCAACTGGGATTTCTGGGACGATCACCTGGACATCATGGAAGAGGTGTTCGCGGAAGCGATCCGATTTCTGCACGCCCCCGGAACGTCCTGATCCCAATTTCTACGCAAAAATGGCCGAACAGCGGTATCTGTTCTGGCGGCTCGTTTTCGAGGGCGGCCTCCCGCCGTCCGAGGTCGACATGATGGATTGGGATGAGATTCTGGAAGCGAACGCAGCGCTGGATATGTTTCCGAAAGGAGGGGGAATACCGTGGCCGGTGAAGCCCTGAGAAGCCTGTACGCGGAAGTCGGATGGAAGATCGATGATGCGCCGCTACGCCGGCTCGACAAATTGCTGGACGAAATCAAAGCGTCCATGCTTGGCGGTGCTGTCGAGCGGTTTGAAAAGGAGCTGGCCGATGCGAGCGACGAGGCCGAGCATCTCGGCGACGAGCTGAAAAAGACCGGAAAGGAAGCAAAGACCGCCCTGGACAAGCCGACCGACCAAGTGAAGCGACTGAAACGGGAAATGAAAGAAAGCGGGGATCAGGCCGACCGAGCACGGACGAAGTTCCAGCGATTCGGCTCCGCGGCGTACACGGCACTCCAAAAAGCTAGCATCCTCGGCGCACGGCTCAGTTCGAGCATATTCCGGCTCGGTGGAGCGATACTGCGGGCGCCATTCTCCCTCCCAGGCATGGTTCTCGGCGGCATGGCATCATATGGAGCCGTGCGGTACGGGTTCATGAATCCCCTTCAGGTGGCCAGCGAGTTCGAGCAGGCTGAGATCGCATTCACCACGATGCTCGGCAGCGCCGAGAAGGCCCGCAAGTTCATCGATGAGATGAACCGGTTTGCGATCGAAACGCCTTTCGAGTTGGCCGGTGTCCAGGACGCCGCGAAACGCATGCTGGCGTTTGGGTTCCGGCAGGAACAAATCATTCCGTACCTCACTGCCATCGGGAACGCTGCGGCCGGATTGGGCGGAGGAACGGACCTCATCGATCGAATTTCGCTGGCAATCGGACAGATGCAAGCCAAGGCGAAAGTCAGCGCCGAGGAAATGCTACAGTTGACCGAAGCCGGTATTCCGGCGTGGGAAATCCTGGCCACGAAGATGAACAAGTCCACGAGAGAAGTGATGGACTTGTCCTCGAAGGGTCTGATTCCCGCCAGTGAGGCCATCGAAATGCTGATCGAGGGCATGAATGAGCGGTTCCCTGACATGCTCAAGAAGCAGGCTGAATCCCTCGACGGGCTGAAAAGCCAGATCATGGAGACTTTCAACCTTGTCGTCGTGAAGCGCTGGGGAGACGGCCTTGCGCAGGCCCTGAAACCACGATTCCAACAATTGAATCAGTGGATTGAGGATAACGACGACAAAATTCAGCGCTGGGGCCGTGCGTTAGAGCGGGTGGCGTATGAAGGCTTCGACTACCTGATGAGACAGGGCGAACGGGCTTTCAGCTACATCCGGATCCGGTATCTCGAGAATGAAGAGTTCCAGTCACTTCCGTTCAACAAGAAGATCGACTACGTCCTCAGCGACATCAAATCCAAATTCGACGCCTGGTATGACTCCGGCGGTCGTGACATGATCGAAGACGGTACTGCGAAGCTCGTCCAATTTGGAATCAGTGTGCTCGAGGACAGTCTTCCGAAAGTGACCGACGTCGGAAAGAAAGCTGGCGTTGCGCTCGGTGCTGGCCTTTGGGAAGGATTCCGCGAGAAAATAGCGGAGCATCCGTTCCTTTCAATCGCCCTTTCGACTGTGGCAGGCGGAGCCGTCGGCTCGCGGTTCGGACCATGGGGAACGGCGGCCGGAGCTGGCGTCGGATTCGTGGTTGGAGCGTCGGGAACGGCGCGTGCGGTTGGCGACGCAAAAGAGGCCGAACGCATCGAACGTCAGGCTGGCATGGCCGACATGATTCGGAGGTTGGAGGAAAAGCCGAAGGACCAGCCACTTTCCGGATGGGAGGACACCTACATGGTCCCCGTCCGACAGAGTTGGTGGGATCGCCTCACCAGCAAATTTGTGCACGGCTCCCACGCCAGCGGTCTCCCGTACGTGCCGAAAGACGACTACATCGCCCGCCTTCATGAAGGCGAGCGCGTGCTGACGAAGCAGGAAAACCGGGAATACACGCGAGGCAGAGCGCAAGCCACGATGCCGTCTATCAACGCGACGATCAATGTCAACGTTTCGGCGACTGCAGCTGCCGGAGGTTCGGCGGCGGTAAGAGAGGCGGCCAGGCAGGGCGCCCGCGAAGGGCTCGAAGAGTTCTGGCGCAGCCTGCGGCGCAATTACCCGGCGATCACGGAGGTGTGACGCGCATGGCAGTGCTGGCCGGCTATGAAATCCACGTCATTTCGGAGACGCCGGATTACAGCGTCAACATCACGCAGTACCCGGTCGAGGAAGACATCGACCTGACCGACCACGTCGAACGTCTGCCGACCGTTATGACCATAACCGGGAAAATCCTCGGGCCGGAGGCGGCGAACATACGGGCCAAGCTGATCGAGATGATGACGCGCGGCGAACGGGTCGATTACGTGGGCCGGAACGCCTTCCGCCGGGCGCTCATCGCCAATATCAGCACGGAGCACGATTATGAGGTGGCGAACGGTTTCCGGTTCACCATGACCCTGCAGCAGGTTCGGATCGCAAAGCCCAGCTACGCGCCATTTCTGAATGATCCGGTCATGCTTGCGCAGGTCAAACCGACGACGAGCGCAGGTCGCCAGCAACTGGCCAACCAGCCGCCGTCCGGAACGCCGCAATCGCACACGATTCGCCGTGGGGAGACTTTCTATTCAATTGCGCCGAAATATGGGACGACATGGCAAACGCTGCTCTCGCTAAATCCTGGCGTCGACCCGAAACGGCTGCAGATCGGGCAGAAGGTGAGGGTGGCCTGATGTACGTTCCGATTCAAAAGGAGCAAACACCGTATCGATTTGAAATCGTCCTGGGCGCCGAGACGTTCGAAATCGAGGTCCGCTACAATGCGGACTTCGATTTTTTTACCATCGATCTTTACAAGGACGGCGAGGCACTCGTATACGGCGAAAAGTTGGTGTACGGCGTGCCGCTTTTCACGGACGTGCTCGACCAACGCTACCCGGTCCTCCAAATCGTGCCGAAAGACGATGCTGGCTTGGAAGAACGCGTCGGATACTCGAACCTGGGCGAAACGGTGTTCCTGCAGGTGGTGGGCTGAATGGAACAATTCGGTAGAGTGGTGGAAGTATCCGTCTCCGGGAAGACGTTCCGCTCGAAGGACCTCCACATCGAATTCGACGTGCCGTTCGATGACGACGCCAGTCCGAACGAAAGTGTGATCCGGCTCTACAACCTGACGCAGGACACCATCAGCCGTATCCGCCGAAATGACATCCTCACCATCAACGCCGGCTACGAGGGCGACGTCGGCCTGCTTCTCTCTGGCCGGGTTTCCTACGTTTCGACGAGGAAGGATGGTCCGGACAAGGTGACGTCGATCTACGTGCTGGACGGTCCGGATCTCAGCGGCGTGAAAATCGAGGAAAAGGCATATGCGCCGGGAGTGACCGGCCGGACGATCCTGAACGACCTGATTCCGCTGCTGAAAGTGCCGATCGGCGCGTTTCGGCTGCCGCGGAACAAGGTGTATTCGGAAGGATACACCGTCAGCGGCTCCATCGTCGACCACTGCGAGGAAGTGGCGAAGGACTGCGGGGCCGCATTCTACATCAATCGCGGCAAGCTATATGTCCGCCCGCTGACCGACGGTGATGATGCGCGGTTCGTGCTCCGGAGTGACACCGGCCTGGTTGGCAGCCCGGAATACTTCGAGGAGCGCGATGGCGTGAATGGGTATCACATCGAATGCCTTCTGCAGCACCGGATCACGACAGCGTCGATCATCGACCTGCAGGCAAAGTACGTGAAGGGCCGGTTTCGGGTCCGGCGCGGGCGGCACACCTGCAACATGGACACGTTCTTGACGACGGCGGAGGTGATCGAGAGTGCCGGACGCTGAGGAATTTCTCAAGACATTCATCCGCCAACATCTTCTGGCCTTGCATACAGCGATGCCGGCACGCATCGTCAGCTACGATGAGACGCGACGCCGGGCGACGATCCAACCTTTGCATATGACGAAGGAAGTCGGGCGGCCGGCCCGGGAACTTCCGGTCGTCCAGAATGTGCCCGTGTTGACGCAGCGGTTCCGGGTGGACGGAGGCGAGCCGCAGGAGTATGTGCCCGTCTACCAGCCCGGCGACGTAGTTTTCGTGGCTTTTTCCGAGCGCGCGCTGGATTCGGTGCTGGCCGGCGGCGGGCGGCCGGTTCTTCCAGACTCCACACGGCACCACAGCCTGAATGACGCGGTCATCCTGGGGAGGCTGATCACGTGAAGGACATCAAAATCGTGGACGGCGACATCGTCTTCGAGAAAGGCGACCTGGCGATCGTCGAAGGCGAGGATGAGCTTCGCCAGACGGTCTACATCGGCATGCAGACGAACCAGGGGGAATGGTTTTTGAACCCGGAAGTTGGCATCCGACACGCCGCTTTCGTGGGCAAAAAGCCGAACGACGAGGAAATGCGGGCGGAGATCATCCGGGGCGCCATACAGGATGAGCGGATTCAAACCGTCGAGGATATCCGGATCGAGCGCGACACGCGAAGCCGGGGACTGACGGCGACTTTCCGTGCGGTGGCCGCCGGCGGGGAATCCATCGAGGGGCAGGTGACGCTAAATGCTTGACGCCAAAGGTTTCAAACGCCCAACCTATGCCGAAATATTCGCGGAGATGGAAGTTGAGGCGAGGGCGCGGTTTGGGGAAAACGTGAATACGTCCGAACGGTCGTTCCTCGGCATCCTACTGCGCCTCTTCGCGTGGTTCCTCTCGAAAGTCTGGCAGACGGCTGAGAATACGTATTACAGCGGCTACGTGAATACTGCCGAAGGCGTGCAGCTTGACCGCCTCGGTCCTTACGTCGGCATTCAGCGGAAGCTTGCAACCTGGGCGACCGGAACGATCCAAATGACCGGGACGCCGGGGCACACGGAGCCGGCCGGATTCCGCGTGGAAACGCCGTCCGGGGTGGTGTTTGAGACAGTCGATGACATCACTCTGGACAGCAGCGGGGTCGGAACGGGCGAAATCCGGGCGCTGGAACCGGGAACGATCGGGAACGTGGCGGCCGGCACGATCACGGTCATTTCGAACCCGAACGCACACATAACGAGCGTCACCAACCCCGCGCCGACCAGCGGTGGCCAAAACAAGGAAACGGACCAGGAATTCCGCGAGCGTTTCGCTCTTTCGGTCTCCGGCGGCGGCGCCGCAACGGTCGACAGCATCCGGTCGGCGCTTCTTCGGACGCCTGGCGTCCGGGCGGCGGTCGTGATCGAAAACAATACGATGACGACGGATGCAGCCGGCAGGCCGCCCAAATCGTTCGAGGCATATGTGCTCGGTGGCCAGCCGGAGGACATCGGGCAGACGATCCTGAACACTAAAGCCGCGGGCATCGAGTCGTTTGGTACCGAAAGCGTCGTTGTCAAAGACATTTCCGGGAACCCGCATACGATCCGGTTTTCCTACGCTGAGGAAGTGCCGATTCACGTCCGGGTCACAGTCAGAACGAACAACCAGTATCCGGTCGATGGCGACGTGCAGGTCGAATCTGCCATTATCAGATACATCGGCGGCGAGGACTACGACGGCCAACTGTACGTCGGCCTGAACATGGGTGACGATGTCATCCATAGCCGATTAATCGCGGCCGTGTACAAGGTGGCCGGCATCGAGGACGCGACGGTCGAGCTGTCCACTGACGGCGCGAATTGGGTGCAGTCGAATATCCCGATTGACCAGCAGCAAGTCGCTCAAACGTCGCACACCATCATCGAGGTGGTGCATGCGACATGATTACTGTTCAGGACATGATCCGACGTCTCACAGATGTCTTCCGGAAGGACCCTGATTCGAACATCGGGAAGCTAATGGCCATCTTCGCGGATCAGTTGCAGAAGCTGGAACAAACCGTCCAGCGAGTGGAAGTGTGGCGAGACATCGACCGGGCCGAGGGCACGACGCTGGACCGGATTGGCGAGAATGTGGGGCAACCCCGCGGAGCGGCAACAGACGAAATCTTCCGCATCTTGATCAAGTCGAAGATTGCCCGCAACTTGTCGAAGGGCGACATCAACACGATCATCAGCGTACTTGCCACGGCACTCAACACGGACCCGAGTGAAATCACGATTAAAGAGCTGTACGATGATCCGTTCGAGCCGGAGCCGGCGGCAATATCACTGATTGCGCTGCCCATTGAGAGGATCAATGCCGTGGGGATGGACCCGCGGCAATTCGCCCAGATCGTGCAGAAAACCGTTGCCGCTGGCGTCCGTGTGGGAGTGATTGAGTTGACTGGTACTTTCGAATATGGAACCATCGACGATCCACCGGACCCGAACGCCGGATTTGCTGATCTGGATCAAACCATTGGCGGGACGCTCGGCGCCGCATATTCGCCGGGCCTCGTACCCGATCTGCCATTGTGAATGGGGGAGCGAGAAATGCCGTTTCAAGAAAAAATTCCTGAGTGGAACGCTGAAGGTGTTGAGCCGCCTGCATCGAAGAAAGCGGCCGGCTGGCAGGCTGGTGAGAAACCTCCGGCCGACTATTGGAACTGGCAGATGAACCGGACATATCGAGCGTTGCGGGAACTCCAAGAGAAGGCCCTGCACAAAGACGATGTGACGGCCTCCGACATTCCGACGGCCAACGGATCGGACATTCAGTCGGAGATCGAAAATTTAAAATCCTCTGTCAGTGATGGGAAAGCAGCTGTCGCTGGGGCCATCACTGACATGGGGGTTCCGACATCGCCCAGCGACACCTTCCAGCAGATGGCGGAGAATATCCGCGCGATCCAAACCGGGCCGGATACCGGCGACGCAACGGCCGTGGCTGGGGACATTCTCTCCGGAAAGACAGCCTATGCCCGCGGCGAAAAATTGATCGGTACGATGCCAAACCGTGGCGCAATCACCATCACACCCGGCCCGTCTGATCAATCAATACCCGCCGGTTATCACAACGGCAACGGCAAGGTGGCCGGTGTCGTTTTCGACCCGTCGAAGGTGCTGGAAGGCACAACCATCGCTGGAACGGCGGGCACCATGCCAAACCGGACCGGACATGTGAATGCAGCGGGATACAGCCGAAGCGGAACCACATTGCGTCTGCAACCGCAACCCGGATACTATCCGGGCGGAAGCGGGAACAGTGTGCAGATCGACGAGCCGAATCTGTTGCCTGAAAACATCCGGCAGGGGAAAAGCATTTTCGGCGTGGCAGGGTCACTGGTGCCGGGGGCGGCCATCAAATCGGTTCAACGGGGAATAAGCCAAATTGAAAAAAACCCCGTGTATGTGACAATTCCAGCAGTTGACAGAACAAAATCAATCATTCTCGCATATACGGATAGTTGGCCTGGAAATCATGCGGCGGCAAAATTGGAAAACGACACAACCCTGCATCTTTATAAATTCAATACATCGGGGAACTATGTCCAAAGCAAAGTTGCATGGCAAGTTATTGAATTTGATGGGGATGTCGTTATCCAACAGGGAGAAACATGGGCTAGTGCGAACCATGTCGAAAGAGTGACCATAGCATCTGTTGATTTAACTCGTTCTTTCCTTGTCTATTCGGTCACTTACGATAGCCCGTCTAATACGTGGGCTCTATATGGCTACATTAACAACCCGACACAAATTGATTTTGTTCCACCCAGTAATTCGGGGGCAAAGATTTACTGGTTTGTTATCACCATATAAGGGAGGGAAAGAATAATGGCAATTTATTATTATGCCGAAGTTGATCCCGATACGGGGAAATGTTATACCATTTCTATGCTTTCCGAACCAGTGGAAAAGCCTACCATGATTCCACTCCCGCCGGACCACTCGGTGCAGTTGGGGGACATCTACGATTTTGAAGCCGGCGCATGGCACAAGCCGGAGCCGACGGCGATCGAATCCGCCCAATGAGGCGGGTTTTATTTTTGACCTCAGAAAGGGGGATGCGGATGGACTGGGGTGCTGTAATCGCGGCCGCCGCGGCCATCAGCGGCATCGTGCTCGGCTGGCTCGGGCGGTCGCGAACCGTGCGTCAGGACGGCGCGGAGGACGGTGAATTGCGGGCGTCGGTGAAATATATCCGCGACGGCGTGGACGATCTGCGGGTGGAGATACGCAGTCAGGGCCAGCGCTACGACATGCTGGCGGAGAGGGTGACGCGTGTCGAGGAAAGCGCGAAATCTGCACATCGCCGGATTGACCGGCTGGAGGGTGGCGGTGCATGATACAGCGCCTGCGTCACTACGTCGAAACGCTTTATGCCGTGCTTGACCCGCGCACCGACGAAATCCGGCCCGTTTACTGCCCCGGGGCGACAGTGCAGGAGATCGCTCAGGCGGAAGATGCGGACGCCGCAATCAATTTCAACTACGCCGACACCACCGCCGGGCAGCCGATCGGCCGGCTGATTGTAGACGGCAAAGTCGTTGTCCCGGACATTCCGAAGACCGCCGCGAGGGACGAGCTCTATATGATGCCTGACGGCACGCTGCACATCGGCAAGGCGCCACCGGCGGCCATCTGGGCAGTGCAGGGTAGCCCGCCGCTTCTCCGGGGCGGTCAGAACGTCGTCCACGAGGGGATCAGCCGGGACCAGACCGGCAGCGACATCTGGCAGCGCCGGGCGATCCGCACCGCCGCCGGCATCACGGCAGACGGGAAGCCGGTGCTGGTCCGCACGCTGGGCGAAGTCTATCTGTCTGAGCTGGCGGAAATCATGCAGCGCCTCGGATGCGTGGACGCGCTAAACGGCGACGGCGGCGGCAGCTCGTACATGTGGCCGGCGGATACCGGCTGGGGGCGGAAGCTCGGATCGGCGCTGATCGTGAAGAAGGGAGCGAAGGAAGACGTGGAAAAACCGCTGTTGATTATCGACGCCGGGCACGGCGGGAACGACCCCGGCGCAATTGGAAACGGGATCGTCGAAAAGGAATACACGCTGAAAATCAGCTTGTACCAATACGAAAGGTTCCGGCAGCTGGGCATTCCCGTTGCGCTTACCCGGGACAAGGACGTCACGCTTGATCCAGCGCCTCGGGCCAACCTGGTTAAAAATAGCGGTGCAAAATACTGCATATCGAACCACATCAACGCCAGCGGCGGGGAGGGCGTGGAGACGATCCACAGCATTCACGCGAAGCCGGATATGGCGAAAGCAATCGCGGACGCGATCGTGGCCGCCGGGCAGAAGTTCAGACGGGTGTTCAGTCGGAAAAATGACAAGGGGCAGGACTACTACTACATGCACCGACTCACCGGATCGGTTCAGACCGTCATCGTTGAATATGGATTCTGCGACAATCCGGCCGATGCCGAGCGGATCAAGAATAATTGGGAAGCGTATGCGGAGGCAGCGATCAAAGGATTTTGTCAGTTCGCGGGACTGCCGTACACGCCGCTTGATACCGCACCCGCGCCGACACCTGAGCCGGTGAATGAACCCGTTCCCGTTCCTGCTCCCACGCCCGCGGACGGCCTGCCGAAGATCACCGGCGCCGCCCGCGTCATCGTGAACGACGTGGAGATCGGTGCCGGATACATCATCGACGGCCGGACCTACGTGCCGCTCCGCGCCATTGGCGAAGCTCTGGGACTCCAGGTCGGCTGGGACCAGGCGACGAAAACGGCCACCCTGAAAGGAGGTGCATGACCGTGGACTGGGAAACGCTTTTCGCACTCATCGACCCGTCGCTGCTCGTCGTCGTGGCCGCTTGCTGGGCGCTCGGCTATGTGCTGAAGCAGACGCCCCGGGTGCCGGACTGGACCATCGTCTACATCGTCACCGTCGCCGCCGTGGCGGTCGTGGTGGCGCTGCAAGGATTCACTGTGCAGTCGGTGATTCAAGGCATCCTGTGCGGCGCGTTTGCGGTGTACGGGCACCAAGTTGTGAAGCAAACGAAGGAGCGCGAGTAAAGAGAAAACCCCGCCTGGCCGTGTGGCTGGGCGGGGGTTTTTTCGTGCTTGAAAACCGAACGCTCGTTCGTATAATGTAAGTACGAATGAACGTTTGGGTGATCGCCGTGCAGAAGTATATTGGTCAAACCGTTGACATCATCTATCTGGATCGCCGCGGACGTCTGTCCAAGCGCAAGATCCGCATCACAGCAGTCCAGGACAGCCATGTGCGCGCATTCGACCTCGACCGGCAGGAGCCACGCATTTTCCGAACCGACGGCATCCTTGTAGCGCTACCGGCGAAGGTGAGGACAGCGTGAGGAAATACGACGGCCCGTGCCGCTGCAAAGCCAACATGCGGCCACGACGAACCCGGGATGAAGGGCCGGAGGCTTTCATCTGTACTCGGTGTGGACGGCCAGTCCCAGGGTATGAGGATTGTTATCTCGCGCGGTTACGATGGTTGGAGGAGAAAAAGAAGAAGGAGAAAGAAAGGGGAAGAATTGACAAAAACAGTTATCTGAAGTATATTTAGATCGCTTGGAAGCACCAGGCGAACCCCCGTATGCGGAAGCACCGCTACGGGGGTAATATCATTTTTGAAGAAATTGAAAGTTTGTCTATGATAATGATGTAAACGAAATAACACTCATCGACATTCTTGGCTCGGACAGCGACGAAGTGGCGGACAAGGTGGAGCTGAAAATCGAAAAAAGCAAAATCTACAATCATCTGGACATTCTCGACGAGCGGGAACAGGAAGTCATCCGAAGCCGGTTTGGCCTCGAACAGGGCGGCGAGGAGCGGACCCAGCGGGAAATCGCCAAGGAGCTCGGCATCAGCCGCAGCTACGTTTCGCGAATCGAAAAACGGGCGCTGATGAAGCTGTATCACGAATTCTACAAATCGAAAAAGTGAAGATCACAAGCGGAAGCCGCAGGCGGCATGCGCCAGGCGGCTTTTTCATGCACGGGTCGTCCGGCGCGAAAGAACGGGGAGGCACACAGCCGGTTGCCTGGCGTGCAGGCCTGGTGTGAAGTCCTACAACCATTTTTAGAGCAAATACAAATATACGAACCCGCCATTTTTCGATATGCTAGTTTTTACAGAGACGGCCGGGCGGCGCCCGGCAGCGGCGGGTTGGACCATCGATGCGTCGCCGGCGCGCACTCGCGCAGGCCGATGCACCGCCAAAGCGCCCGGCCATGACGCCGGCCGAAGGAGGAGAAAACCGATGAATGCCGCGACGGACAAGGAATTGCAAGCGATTTCCCGCATCCGGGCCAATCTGGAGACGTGCATTCTGGGCAAGTCCGAGGAGATCAATCTCCTCATCACCGCGCTTCTGGCCAATGGACACGTGCTGCTCGAGGACGTGCCCGGCACCGGCAAGACGATGCTGATCAAGGCGCTGGCGAAATCGATCAGCGGCGACTTCCGGCGCATCCAGTGCAACCCCGACCTGCTCCCGACGGACATCACGGGGGTGTCGATCTACCATCCGCGGGAGGAGAAATTCGTCTACCGTCCCGGCCCGGTGATGACCAACATTTTGCTGGCCGACGAGATCAACCGGGCGACGACGAAAACCCAGTCGGCCCTGCTGGAAGCGATGGAGGAGCGCCATGTGACGGTGGACGGGGAGCGCCACGAGCTGCCGGAACCGTTCCTGCTTCTGGCCACCCAGAACCCGATCGATTTCGAAGGCACGTACGTGCTGCCGGAGGCGCAGCTGGACCGGTTCCTGATGAAATTCAAGCTGGGCTATCCGGAAGAACAGGAAGAAAAGAAGATGCTGCTGGACCAGTCGACCGTCCATCCCCTGGAGACGATCGGGCCGGTGACGGACATCCCGACCATTCTGGCCCTGCAGCGGCGGGCCCGCAACGTGCACGTCAGCGATGCGGTGGCCGACTACATCGTCCGGCTCGTTCGCAAGACGCGGGAACACCCCGACCTGTTCCTGGGCGCGAGCCCGCGGGGCACCATCGCCCTGACGCAGGCGGCGAAGGCGTATGCGCTCGTATCCGGCAGGGATTACGTGCTGCCGGACGACATCAAGCGCCTGGCTCTCCACGTGCTGGGACACCGCATGATCCTGAGCCCGGAAGCCCGCATGGCCGGCGCTTCGATGGTGACGGTGCTGCAATCGGTGTTCCAGCAGGTGAAAGTGCCGGTCGGAACGGAGAAGTGAAGGGCGATGGAGGGGACGGCACACCGGAGGGTCCGCGGCCTGCACAACCGTTCCGCCCGTTTCTGGATCTGTGCCGGGCTGCTGGCCGCTTCCCTGTTGTTCATGCTGTTTCAGGGCGGAAAACTGGCCTTCATGCTGTTTTTTGTGACCGCCACGCTGGCGGTCTACCTGGTGCTCGGCAAATACAGCGGCATCGCCCGCATCAGCGGCAGCCGCACGCTTCTGAACATGGACGGGGACCGGGCCGTCGAGGCGGGCACGAGCCTGTCCGTCCGGTTCCAGGCCGAGATTCCGGGCATCTGGCCGATTCCGTACGTCGTGTTCCGGGACCGGCTGGTGCGGATGAACGGAGACGCCGTCACGTTCGAAACGTCGGGCGTTCCCGACTGGAAAAGGCGCGTCCGGGCGGAATACGTCACGATGCCGCTCGCCCGCGGTTTCTATCATTTTGAAGAGGCGGTCTGCTCCACGGAGGACATATTCGGCCTTTTTGAACATGCGGGGCTTCTGAACCGGCGCGACTCGTTCATGGTCCGGCCCCGGACGGTGCGGATTCCCGACTGGCAGCTGCACCGGCAGGCTTTGAAAGGCCGCCACTTCCAGACGGTCACCACCCGGGCGTTGCGCGAATCGACGCAGATCAACGGGGTGCGGGAATACATTTACGGCGACCGCATTTCCCGCATCCACTGGAAATCGACGGCGAAAACCGGCACCTGGAAATCGAAGGAGTTCGAACGGGAGTCGCTGCCGAAAACGGTGATCATGCTGGACCGCTGCCGGGACCATTACCGCTCGGCCGCCCATTTCGAGCTGGCGGTGTCCGTGGCGGCCTCCCTGCTGGAATACGGTCAGCGGCAGCATCTGGCGATGGGCCTGCTGTCCGTCGGGAAGGAATCGGTCTATCTGGAACCGGGCAAGCTTGCCTCCCACTACCGGCGCATGCAGCATCACCTGATCGGCGCGGAGGCGGATGGCGCCCATCCGATCCACCGCATATTGCAGGACCGGGCCCGCTATTTTTACACGGGATGCTTCTTTGTCATCGTGTCGCCCCTGGCGGACGAACGGATGTACCAGGCGCTCCAGTGGGTGCAGCTTCGCGAGATGAATCCGTGCCATGTGGCCGTTGACGCCGGTCTTGCCCGAAGGGCGAAAGAGGAATGGGATAGGCGGCTCAAGGCGAAGGGCATCGTGTTCTATCCCGTCGACAGGCTGGAACAGCTGCCGGACGTGCTGGGAGGGAGAGCGAGATGAACCCGTCCACCCGCCGGCGTTTGCTATCGTTCGTCATTCGGCTCTTCGCCGAACATTGGCAGGCGAAGCTCAGGGCGCTGCTCGCCGGCCTCATGCTGTGGCAATTCGCCATCTGGTTCGACGAATACTGGCTGCCCGCCACGGAATGGCTCGTGCGGGCCGCGATCGTGACGGTGATCGCGACCGAATGGCTGCTGCGGGTCCGGACCGCCTGGCGGCGCGCCGCGGCGCTGATCCTGCTGCTCGCGCTGCACGTGTGGCGGCTTGACATCGCGTTCGCCGGCATCGCCACCGATGAAGGCGTCCGCGCCTTCCTGGCGACGCTGGGCGCCGCGCTGCTCGAGGCGGCGCTGGAGATGCATCCGTATGTCTGGTTTGCCGTCGGTACGGCCGCCGTCCATTGGCTGCTGTCGGATTGGCTGACGGAACGGGGGCGGATCGCTTTCGTGACCGTGTCGGCGGTGGCGGTCTTTGCGCTGGTGGACTCCTACAGCAAGCTGATTTTGTGGGAGCAGGCGGCGGTCATCGTGTTTTCCGGCCTCGGGCTGCTCATCGTGGACCATTTTGACAAGTTCCGCGTCCGCCATCCCGCGAGCTGGGCCCATCTGCGCGACTATCCCGGCAGCATCGTGATTCCCGTCGCCGCCGTGCTGGCGGTGGCGATGACGGCGGGCCTTCTTGCGCCCAATGCGCGGCCGCTGCTCACCGACCCCTACACGCTCTACAAGCATTGGAAAGGGGAGCGCGTCGTCACGGGCGGCAAAGGGTTCGCCTCCGGCTCCGCCCCCGAAGCGCCCTATCTCACCGCGGAATCGGGCTACGCCCGCGACGACGGGTTTCTCGGCGGCGGATTCAACTACGATTATTCCGAAGTGATGCGCGTCCGGTCGAACCAGCCCGCCTACTGGCGCGGCGAGACCAAATCGTTCTATACCGGAACGGGCTGGAAGGAAAGCGATGCGGAACAAAGAGGCGGGTTCATGCTGGCGTATTCGGGCATGGAGCTGCCCGCCTTCGAGTGGGAAGCCACGCCGCCGGCCGGACGGACGGTGACGGTCGACCAGCGGGTGACGATCACGGCGGAAAACGCGGATTTTCCGGTGCTGTTCGGCGCGATGAACATGAGGGCCGTCCGGGCCGGCCTCCCTTCACCGGAAGCGGATGCGGGCGGGGACGCGGCGGCCCCGGGCGTCGGCGGAGAAGGGACGGCGGACGGAGACGGCGGTCCGCCGATCGGCATCTGGACGATCCTGCCGGGCGTCATGTATGCCCGCTCCGGCGAACCGCTGACGGCATACGCCGTGGAATCGGCCGTGCCGGTCACCGACGAGGCGGGCTGGCGGAGCGTGCCGATGGAGGCGTTCGAACGCCTGGTGGCGGAGAACGAACGGTTGTGGGAAGCCTATTTGCAACTGCCGGATGCGCTGCCGGAACGGGTGAGACAGCTGGCGGCGGACATCGCCGCCGAAGCGGAGACGCCCTACGACAAGGTGAAGGCGATCGAACGGCATCTGCAGACGACGTATGCCTACACGAATCGCCCGGATTTGGAGAAGGGGCAGAGCGCGGATTTCGTGGACCGGTTCCTGTTTGAAATCCGGGAAGGATATTGCGACTACTTCTCCACCGCGATGGCGGTCATGGTGCGGTCCCTCGGATTTCCCGCCCGCTGGGTGAAAGGGTTCCGGACCGGCATCAACGAACTGGAGCTCCAGATGCCCGGCGGCGTCGTGCCGGAGGAGTATATGCGCCGGATGGCGGAAAGCGGGGAAACGACCTACATCGTGCGCAACGCCGACGCCCATTCCTGGGTGGAAGTGTATTTTCCGGGGTACGGCTGGATTCCCTTCGAACCGACGTCCGGGTTCATCCTGCCGACGGTGAGGGAATCGGCGGATGCGGAAGAGGCGCTGGCCTTGTTGAACCCGGAAGCGTTTTTCGAAGAAGGCGGCGCCGCGGCGGAAGCGCCGGGCCGATCCCCGGCGAACCGGATCGCGCTGGCGGCGGCGCTGGCGGTGGTGCTGGCGGCGGCCCTCGCGGTTTTGGTCCGGCTGGCCTGGCGGGCGGACGTTCTCCGGGCGCTCCGGCATCGCATCCGGCACATGCTGGACAGGAAGACGCAGCACGGCCCGAACGAGCTGGCGTTGGCCGAGGCGGCCCGCATTTTGAACTGGCTCGGCCGCAAGGGGTATCCGCGCGAACCGCACGAAACGGTGCGGGAAGCCGCCGCCCGCTGGATCGAGGCGAACCGGTGGCTGAAGGCGGATTTCGAGCGGCTGGCGCTCATCGTGGAGCGCGCCCGTTACAGCCCGGGCGGCGTGACGGCCGAAGACGTGGCGGCCCTGGCGGCGATCCGCCGGCGGTTCCGCGAAGAAATCAGGTGAAGGCCTCCGCACATCGTTGAAGGCCGCGCGCATCCGGGCAGCGGGACGATGCGGACCGCCATCGGGCGTGCCGGACGAACCAAACGCGATGGCTGCGGGAGCGGCGGCCCCCGGAACGACGGGGGACCGTCCGCTCCCGCTTTTTTTGCAGGGTCCGTTCAACTGTGGTATAGTTTTTCCTATGATGAACCATCGAGGTGACATGATTGCTGCGCATGTTTCTTCCCCGCCTGCGGGTGGATTCCGTCTATGAAATCGATCTGGAGGCACTGTCGTCCGCCGGCATCCGCGGCATCATCGCGGATCTGGACAACACGCTGGTGGGCGCCAGGGACACGGGGGCGCCGCCGAAGCTGAAGGAATGGCTGGCGACGGTGCGCGGCAAAGGGTTCAGCATTGTGGTCGTGTCCAACAACCGCCGGGAGCGCGTCATGCGGGTGGCGGAGTCGGTCGGCGTGGCGTTCATCCCTTCCGCCAAAAAACCGCTGCGCGGCGCGTTCCGCAAGGCGCTGGACCTGATGGGGCTGTCGCCGGAACAGACGGCGGTCGTCGGCGACCAGCTGCTCACGGACGTGTTCGGCGCCAACCGGATGGGCATGCACCCGATCCTCGTGACGCCCATCGCGCCCCAGGACGAAAATCCGTTTACCCGGCTCAACCGGAAAATCGAACGGTTCATTTTCGAAATCCTTCGAAAGCGCGGGTTGCTCAAATGGAACAACTGACCGTCTGCACCGGGTGCGGCGCGGCCCTCCAGACCGAGCACACGGACCGGCCCGGGTACATTCCGCCGGCGGCCGCCGGCCGGGAGCCGGCGGTCTGCCAGCGATGCTTCCGCATCCGGCATTATAATGAAGTCTCTTCGGTCGCCCTCGATGAAGGCGACTTTCTGCGCATTCTGAACAAGCTCGGCGAACGCCGCGGCCTCGTGGTGCACATCGTCGATCTGTTCGATTTCGAAGGCAGCCTGATCGGCGGACTGCCCCGCTTCGCCGGCGGCAACCCGATCGTGCTCGCCGTCAACAAGGTGGACCTGCTCCCCCGGAACGTCAACCGAAACCGGATCCGCAACTGGGTGCAGCGGCAGGCCAAGGCCGCCGGATTGAAACCGGCGGACACGGTGCTCTTCAGCGCCAGGAGCGGCGAAGGCATGGAGCACCTGCTGGAGGCGATGGCCGCCCATCGGAACGGGCCGGACATTTTTGTCGTCGGCGCCACCAACGTCGGCAAATCGTCGCTCATCAACCGGCTGATCCGGGATCATTCCGGGCTGGACCGGGAACTGACCGTTTCCCGCTATCCCGGCACCACGCTGGATCTGGTGCACATTCCGCTGGATGACGGCGGATCGATCATCGACACGCCCGGCATCGTCTACAAATACCGGCTGACGGAATGGCTGGATCCGAAGGATCTGCCGGCGGTCGTGCCGGATGCGGCGCTCCGGCCCGTCGTCTACCAGCTCAATCCGCAGCAGACGCTGTTTTTCGGGGCGCTGGCCCGGCTCGATTTTGTCCGGGGCGAGCGCCAGCCGTTCATCTGCTATGTGGCGCGCGGCCTGAAGGTGCACCGGACGAAGCTGGCCCGCGCCGACGACCTGTACGCCGAACACCGCGGCGGGCTGCTCGCGCCGCCGGCGAAGGAGCGGCTGGACCGGCTGCCGCCGTGGACTCGCCATACGTTCGCCGTCCCTCCCGGACAGGAAAAGGACATCCTCGTCTCCGGGCTCGGCTGGGTGCGGTGCGGCGGCGCTTCCGGCGCGGAACTCGTCGTCCATGCGCCGAAAGGCATCAAGGTGGTCATGCGCGATGCGATTCTGTGACGTTTCGGGAGGCCGGACATGCTGGACAGCCATACGGTAATGTACGGACTTTTCGGGGATCCCGTCAGCCATTCCAAGTCCCCCCTCATGCAGAACGCGGCGTTCCGCGCCGCCGGCCTCAATGCCGCCTATGCCGCCTTCCGCGTGGCGCCGGCGGATCTGGCGCGGGCGGTGGCGGGCCTGCGCGCCCTTGGCTTCGGCGGGGCCAACGTGACGATCCCCCACAAGGTGGCGGTCATGGACCATCTGGATGAAATCGAGGAGGACGCCCGCCGCATCGGCGCCGTCAACACCATCGTCAACCGCGGCGGCCGCCTGGTCGGCTGCAACACGGACGGCATCGGCTACGCACGGTCGCTGGAGGAAGAGACGGGTTTCCGTCCAACGGGCCGGCGCATTCTCGTGATCGGCGCGGGCGGCGCCGCCCGCGGCGTCGTCTTCGCCCTGGCCCGGGGCGGTCCGGAGCTGGTCGTCATTGCCAACCGGACCGTGGAAAAAGCGGCGGAACTGGCGTCCTCCGTGCGCGCCGCCGGCGGCGCGGGCGAGCTGCGGGCGCTCCGGCCCGACGAGCTGGCCGGCCTGCGCGAGCGCTTCGACCTGATCATCAACACGACGTCCGTCGGCATGCATCCCGATACGGACGGCATGCCCCTGGACGAGACGCTGCTTTCCAGGCTGGCCGGCGGGGACGCGATCGTCAGCGACCTCGTCTACAATCCGCGGGAAACCCGCCTGCTTGCCGCCGCCAAACGGCTCGGCCTTGTGGCCCACGGCGGGCTGGGCATGTTCATCCACCAGGGCGCCTGCGCCTTCGAGCTGTGGACGGGCCTGCCGGCGCCGCTTCAGGTGATGCGGGAAACGGTGGAGCGGGAACTGATGGGCTGACCGGAAAGCCGAATGAAAAAAAGCCATCGCGCGAAAAGGCGGGATCATCTTCATGCTGACGGGAAAACAGAAACGGTACCTGCGCTCGCTCGCCCATCATCTCGATCCGATTTTCCAGATCGGCAAGGGCGGCATCAGCGACGAGCTCGTCCGCGGGGTGGGCGAGGCCCTGGAAGCGCGGGAATTGATCAAAGTGTCCATTTTGCAGAACAATACGGAAGACCGGGAAGAAACGGCCAGGCAGCTGGCGGAGGCGACGGGAGCCGAACTGGTGCAGGTGATCGGACGCACCATCGTCCTGTACCGGGAATCCCGCGAACGCAAAACGATCGAGCTGCCCTGACCGTCCGGCGGGAAGCCGAAACCGCGGGGACGGCGGGGGCCCGGCCGGATCCGCGGCCGGCGGACACGGACCGGCGGGCATGACGGGAGGCGAGTGCACATGCGAATCGGCGTGCTGGGCGGCACCTTCGATCCGGTCCACATCGGCCATCTGATCGCGGCGGAATGCGCGCGGCAGGAGGCGGGCCTGGACGAAGTGTGGTTCATGCCGGCCCTGCATCCGCCCCACAAACCGGCGGACGGCCTGACGGACGCCGCCCTCCGGGCGGCCATGGTGCAGGCGGCCATCGAAGGGAACCCGCGATTCCGCGTGAGCCTCCTGGAAATCGAGCTGGGCGGGCCGTCCTACACCGTGGACACCGTCGCCGCCCTCGCGGAACGCCATCCGCGGGACCGGTTTTTCTGGATTCTCGGCGGCGACATGATCGCCTGGCTGCCGAATTTTCACCGGGTGGATGACCTTGCGGCGCTGATCGGGTTCATCGGCGTGAAGCGGCCCGGACACGAAGACGCGCTGGACCGTCTGCCGTCCCGTCTGCGGCGGGCGGTGACGATGGTCGAGTCGCCCCTCGTGGACGTGTCCTCGTCGGACATCCGCCGCCGCATCCGGGAAGGGAAAAGCATCCGCTATCTGGTGCCGGATGCCGTGATCAGCCTGATCGGGGAGAAGGGGTTGTATGGATCGAGAGCAACTGATGGATGAGGTGCGGCGCCAGATGCCGGAGAAGCGCTGGCTGCACACCGTCGGGGTGATCCGGGCAAGCGTGGAACTGGCCAACCGGTTCGGCGCCGATCCGGCCAAAGCGGAGCTGGCCGCCATCCTGCACGACCTGGCGAAATATTGGCCGGTGGAAGAGCAGGTGCGGGTGCTGCGGCGGGCGAGCCTGCCGCCCGGCTTTGCCGCCGACGACCTGCTGCCGTACGATGCGGCGCTCCTGCACGCGCCCGTCGCGGCGTTCGTGGCGGAGACGGAATATGGCGTGGACGACCCGGAGGTGCTGGACGCGATCCGCTGGCACACCACGGGCCGGGAGCGGATGACGCTTTTGGACAAGGTCGTCTGCCTGGCGGACTACATCGAACCCGGCCGCGATTTCCCCGGCGTCGACCGGATCCGCCGCCTGGCGGAGACGGATCTGGAGGCGGCCCTCGTGGCCGGATTCGACTCCACGATTTCGTTTCTTTTGCAAAAGGGAAAAAAGCTGTTTCCCCTCACGGTGCTGGCCCGCAACGGCCTCCTGGACGAAATCGGCCGCCGGGCCGGCCGGGCGGGAGACGGCGACGACTCGGAAGATTTCGGCGCTGCGGGTGACCGCGAAGATACCGATTCCCCGGGAGGTGGAGGTTGACGAATGGATCATTCGTCCGAACAAGTGCTCGAAGTTGTGGTGAAAACCCTGGAAGACAAAAAGGCGGTGCGGATCGTCTCGCTGGATTTGCGGGAACTGTCCCCCGTCGCCGACTTTTTCGTCATCGCCCACGGCAACTCGGACACCCACGTGCAGACCATCGCCCAGGCGGTCCGGGACATGGCGGCGGAGAAGGGGATGCCTTTCAGGGGCATGGAAGGCCTCGATGCGGCGCGTTGGGTGCTCATCGACCTCGGGGACGTCGTCTGCCACATTTTCCACCGGGATGAGCGGGAGTATTACAACCTGGAAAACCTGTGGTCGGACGCCAAGGCGGTCGAGTACGCCTGATGGAGGGGAACGGATGGCTGACGGCGCATACGGCCTGTTGGCCCGGGTGTACGACCGGCTGATGGAAGAGATGCCCTATCGTAAGTGGCTCCGGTTTCTCGCCGAATGCTTCGCCCGGTACGGGAAGCCGGAGCGCATCGTCGATCTGGGCTGCGGCACGGGCAATCTGGCGATCCCCCTTGCGCAGGCGGGGTACCGGGTGCTCGGCATCGACCTGTCGGAAGACATGCTCGCCGTCGCCCGGCGGAAGGCGGAAGGCGTCCGGCTTCCCGCGGGCGGCGCCCTGGCCTGGTCCCGCCAGGACATGCGCAGCTGGCAGGCGGAGGAGCCGGCGGATTGCGTGTTTTCCTTCTGCGACTGCCTCAATTACGTGCTGGATGAAGACGGGATTCGCCGCGTGTTCCGGCAGACGTTCGCCGGGCTCAGGCCGGGAGGCCTGTTCGCCTTTGACGTGCACGCGCCCGCGCGCATGCCGGTCTATGCCGAAGAGCAGCCCTACGTCTGGGATGAAGACGGGCTGGCCTGCATCTGGACTTGCGAATACGACCCGGACCGCATTCTCGTGGAGCATCGGTTGACGTTTTTCGTCCGGGAAGAGGCCGGAGGGGAGGAAGGCGGTGCCGGCGCCGGGCCATCGCCGGGAGAAGGTTCGGGCGACCGGTCCGGCGGCGACGGTCGGTATGCCCGTTTCCGGGAGGTGCACCGCCAGCGGGCGTACATGCCGGATTTTTTGTCCGATGAGCTTCGCCGCGCGGGCTTCACCGTGCTGGACCGCTGCGCCGATTTTGGCTGGCATCCGCCGGACGACGAGTCGGAGCGCCTCTTTTTCGTGGCGCGGAAGCCGTTTTGAACGAGCTTGTCGCGGACCGGGTTCCGGCAGCGGACGGGTTCCGGCAGCGGACGGGTTCCGGCAGCGGAGGAGCCGCGGCGGGCGGCCGCCGTTGTTGACTTCATTCGGGCCATGGACTATAATTTCATACATATGCAATCCAGAAGCTGGGAAGAGGAGCAGTAGTCCCCTCAAGTCTGGCAGAGAGCCGGTGGGTGGTGCAAACCGGCAGACGGATGGAGATGAACTCGCCTCGGAGCTGACGGCGTCTCGCCCGCGATACGGGCCAACGAGTGAGCGAAGCGTTCCGGAGTCCGACGATGCCGGCTGGCATGCGGTACCGGATGCCGGCGTTTCGCTAATCAGGGTGGTACCACGGGAGTCACCTCTCGTCCCTGGCGCCGGTTTCGGCCGTCGGGACGGGAGGTTTTTTGATGGGCCTATTGCCATACAACAAAGAAATGCCGGGAAAGGAGTTTTCTGCAACCATGGCAAAAGACCACGCGCACGGTTACAATCCGCGGGAAATCGAACCGAAATGGCAGAAGTACTGGGACGAGAACAAGACGTTCCGGGTGCTGAACGACGACAGCAAGCCGAAATATTACGTCCTGGACATGTTTCCGTACCCGTCCGGCGCGGGACTGCACGTCGGCCATCCGGAAGGGTACACGGCCACGGACATCATTGCCCGCTACAAACGGATGAAAGGCTTTGACGTGCTTCATCCGATGGGATGGGATGCCTTCGGCCTTCCGGCGGAGCAATACGCCCTGGACACCGGGCGGCACCCCGCGGAATTCACCTACAAGAACATCGACAATTTCCGGCGGCAAATCAAATCGCTCGGCTTTTCCTACGACTGGGACCGGGAGTTCAGCACGACGGATGCGGACTACTACAAGTGGACCCAATGGATCTTCATCCAGCTGTACAAAAAAGGCCTGGCCTACGTCGCCGAAGTGCCGGTCAACTGGTGCCCGGCCCTCGGCACGGTGCTGGCCAACGAGGAAGTCATCGACGGCAAGAGCGAGCGCGGGGGGCACCCGGTCATCCGCAAGCCGATGCGGCAGTGGGTGCTCAAGATTACGGAATATGCCGAACGGCTGCTGGAAGATCTGGAGGAACTGGACTGGCCCGAATCGATCAAGGAGATGCAGCGCAACTGGATCGGAAAATCGGAAGGCGCGGAAGTCGTCTTCGCCATCGACGGCCATCCCGGCATGAACCTGACGGTGTTCACGACGCGGCCGGACACGCTGTTCGGCGCCACCTACTGCGTGCTGGCGCCCGAGCACGAGTTCGTCGACGCCATCACCACCGATGAGTACCGGGAAAGCGTCAAATTGTACCAGGAGCAGGCGGCGCGCAAGAGCGACCTGGAGCGCACCGACCTGGCCAAGGAAAAAACCGGCGTGTTCACCGGCGCCTATGCCGTCAATCCCGTCAACGGCGAAAAAATTCCGATCTGGATCGCGGACTACGTGCTGGGCGGCTACGGCACCGGCGCCATCATGGCGGTGCCCGGCCACGACCAGCGGGACTGGGAGTTTGCCAAAAAGTTCGGCCTGCCGATCATCGAAGTGGTGAAGGGCGGCAACCTGGAGGAGGCCGCATTCACGGGCGACGGCCCCCACGTCAATTCCGGCTTCCTCGACGGGCTCCACAACGCCGACGCCATCGCCGCCATGATCAAGTGGCTGGAGGAAAACGGCAAGGGACGCAAGAAAGTGTCCTACCGGCTGCGCGACTGGCTGTTCAGCCGCCAGCGGTACTGGGGCGAGCCGATTCCGATCCTGCACCTGGAAGACGGCACGATGAAGCCGGTGCCGGAAGAAGACCTGCCCGTCCTGCTGCCGGACCTCGAGCGCATCGAGCCGACGGGCACCGGCGAATCGCCGCTGGCCAACGCCACCGACTGGCTGTACACCGTCGATCCGGAAACGGGCATGAAAGCCCGCCGCGAGACGAACACGATGCCGCAGTGGGCCGGCAGCTGCTGGTACTATCTGCGGTTCATCGACCCGCACAACGACAAGGCGCTCGTGGACCGGGAGCTGGCCCGCAAATGGCTGCCCGTGGACCTGTATGTGGGCGGCGCCGAGCATGCGGTGCTTCACCTGCTGTACGCCCGTTTCTGGCACAAGGTGCTGTACGACATCGGCGTGGTGGACACGAAAGAGCCGTTCCAAAAGCTCGTCAACCAGGGCATGATTCTCGGCGAAAACAACGAAAAAATGTCCAAGTCCCGCGGCAACGTCCTCAATCCCGACGACATCGTCAACGAATTTGGCGCGGACGCGCTTCGCATGTATGAAATGTTCATGGGACCGCTGGAAGCGACGAAGGCGTGGAACACCCAGGGCGTGGAGGGCATGCACCGCTTCCTGTCCCGCATCTGGCGCCTGTTCATCGGCGAGGACGGCAAGCTGAACCCGAAAATCACCGACGGGGAAGGAAGCGGCGCGTTCCGCCGCGTCTGGCACCGGACGATCAAGAAAGTGACGGAAGACATCGAGGCGATGCGGTTCAACACCGCCATCAGCCAGCTGATGATTTTCGTCAACGAGGCGTACAAGGCCGACGAGCTGCCGAAGAAGGCGATGGAAAACTTCGTCCAGCTCCTGTCGCCGTTTGCCCCGCACATCGCCGAGGAACTGTGGCAGCGGCTCGGCCACGGCGACACGATCACCTACGAGCCGTGGCCCGTTTACGACGAGGCGCTGACGGTGGACGATGAAGTGGAGATCGTGCTGCAGGTTTCCGGCAAAATCGTCGACCGGGTGCGGATCCCGGCGGACATGGATCCGGCGGACATGGAAAAGCTGGCGCTCGACAACGAAAAGGTGAAAGCCGCGACGGCGGGCAGGACGATCCGCAAGGTGATCGCGGTGAAAGGCAAATTGGTCAACATCGTGGCCGGCTGAGCAGCCGGCGCCGCCGGCCGGTCACACGCCGGCCGGAACGAACGGTCACAAAAAATCCGCGTCCCGAACGGGCGCGGTTTTTTTTTTGCAGACAGGCAGCCGGACATCCGGACGCGGCGCCGCGGAAGCAGATTTTGACAATAAACGGAATGATTCGGTATAATGTACCAAAAATGGGTGACAAGCGAAAGGCGCGGTTACCGGGATCTTTTTTCCAGAACCGTCTGCAGGGCGGCCGCGTCTTCGCAAAATTTCCGGTGCGTTTCCTCCAGGATGCCGTCGAACAGGCCCGCAAGGCGCTCCCGGAGCGCGCCGAGCGCCTTTTCCGTGATGCCGCCCGGCACGCTGATTTTCCGCTGGATGTCGGCCAGCGAATACCCTCCCTGAACGAGCAAAAGGCCGGTGCCCAGCACCATTTCGCCGGCGAGCCGTTCCGCGGCCTGCCGGGGCAGGCCGGATCGGCGGCTGGCCGCCGCGGCCAGCTGCTCCACGAAGAACGCCACGAAGGCGGGCCCGATGCTCGTCAGATCGGAAGCGGCCCGCACGTGGGCCTCGTCGATCCGCGCCGGCTTGCTGATGGCGGACAGCAGCCGTTCCAGGCGCTCCTTGTCCTGCTCCGTCATCCGTTCGCCGTACATGCAGAGGGAAGCGCCCCTCAGCTCGTGGTGGGTGAGGCTGGGGATGACCTTGGCCACCTTGCAGACGACGATTCGCTCCAGCTGGGCCGTCGCCACCGGGCTGGCGATGGACACGAGCACCTGGTCCCGCCGCAGGAACAGGGCGATTTTGTCCAGCACGGCCGCCATGTCCGGCGGTTTCACGCAAAGGAACAGCACGTCGCTCACGACCGCCGTTTCCACCGGCGAGCAGCTGACCCTGACGCCCGGCCACCGGCCGGCAACCGCTTCCGCCCGGGCCGTCGTTCGGTTGTGGACGACAAGCGCGTCCGGCTTCACGACGCCGCTTTTGAGCAGGGCGTCGATGAGCACCGATCCCATGTTTCCCGTGCCGATGAAGCCGACCACCACCTGCATCCCCTCCCTCACAAGACGGCCGGTCAGGGCCGCGTCCCGCTCGGGGCGCGGAGCATGCCGTCACTGACAGTTTATGGCTTCGGCCCGGCGGATATGAAGCATGCAATCAAATCCGGACCGGAAACGGGCCGGATTTGACGAAAGCACGATGCGGCCTGCCGGGGAAAAGGGAGGCCGCGGAAAACGGAGGGCGGTTTTCGGTGCACAGAGCGGCGACCGTCATGTTCATGACCCTTCTCGTCCTCGTGCTCCTTGCGGCGATCGTTCTGGCGATGCTGCCGGACGGGCCGGCGGCGGGCGACTGGCGGCGCGTGGACGGGGACGTGCGGGAGTGGCTGGAGGGCAGCGGAGAAGGCGCGACCGGGGAAAACGGCGCAGGGGGAAATCAGGCAGGGGGAAGCGGCGCCGAAGAAAGCGGTGCCGGAGGAAGCGGCGCCGGTGCCGGGGATAGCGGATCGGACGGCAACGGCGAACCGGCGCCGGAAGAGCCGGCGGAACGGGCGCCCGCCCGCATCAACATCAACGAAGCGACGGCGGAGGAACTGGACTTGCTGCCGGGCATCGGTCCGGCGAAGGCGCGGGCGATCATCGAATACCGGGAAACGTTCGGCCGGTTCGAAACCCCGGAACAGCTGATGGAAGTGAAGGGGATCGGGAAAAAGACGTTCGAACGGCTGAAGGACCTGATCGAACTGTAAGGCCGCGCGGGCCGGCGGGGACAAAAAATGCCGGGCGCCCACTTTCCAAGCGGCGCGAAATGTGAGAAAATAGACCGGAATATACCGGAATGAACCGGATCGAGACCATCACGGCACCGCAATCCGAATGGAGGAGAAAGCCCATGTCTAGCGAACGCAAAATGGCCCTCGAAACGCTGGCCGTCCATGCCGGCCAGCAGATCGACCCGGCGACGATGTCCCGCGCCGTCCCCATCTACCAGACGACGTCCTACGGCTTCCGCGACACGGAACACGCCGCCAACCTGTTTGCCCTGAAGGAACTGGGCAATATCTACACCCGCATCATGAACCCGACGCAGGACGTGTTCGAACAGCGGGTGGCGGCGCTGGAAGGCGGCGTCGGGGCGCTGGCCCTTTCCAGCGGACAAGCCGCCATCACGTATTCGATCCTGAACATCGCCGGCGCCGGCGACGAAATCGTGGCGTCCTCCCGCCTGTATGGCGGCACCTGGAACCTGTTCGCCGTCACGCTTCCCAAGATCGGCATCAAGTTCCATTTCGTCGATCCGTCCGATCCGGAAAACTTCCGCCGGGCGATCACGCCGAAGACGAAGGCGATCTTCGCCGAAACGATCGGCAACCCGTACGGCGACGTGCTCGACATCGAGAAGGTGGCGGCCATCGCCCATGAAAACGGCATTCCGCTCATCGTGGACAACACGTTCCCGAGCCCGTATCTGCTTCGTCCGATCGAACACGGCGCGGACATCGTGGTCCATTCCGCCACGAAGTTCATCGGCGGCCACGGCACGTCCATCGGCGGCATTGTCGTGGACGGCGGCAAGTTCGACTGGAAGGCCAGCGGCAAATTCCCCGGCCTGACGGAACCCGATCCGAGCTACAACGGCATCGTCTACGCCGACGCCATCGGCCCGGCGGCTTACATCATCAAGATGCGCGTCCAGCTGCTCCGCGACATGGGATCGGCCATTTCGCCGTTCAACGCCTTCCTGTTCCTGCAGGGACTGGAAACGCTCCATCTGCGGATGCAGCGCCACAGCGAAAATGCCCTGGCCGTGGCGAGATGGCTGGAGCGGCACCCGGCGGTCGAATGGGTCAGCTATCCCGGTCTGGAAAGCCATCCGTCCCATGCGCTGGCCAAAAAATACTTGCCCAAGGGACAGGGCGCCATTCTCACCTTCGGCATCAAGGGCGGCATCGAGGCCGGCAAGAAGGTGATCAACAACGTCAAGCTGTTCTCCCACCTGGCCAACGTCGGGGACAGCAAGTCGCTCATCATCCATCCGGCCAGCACGACCCACTCGCAGCTGAACGAGCAGGAGCTGGCCGCCGCGGGCGTGAGCCCCGGCATGATCCGGCTGTCCGTCGGCACCGAGCACATCGACGACATCATCTGGGACCTGGATCAAGCCATTGCGGCCAGCCAGGCGTGACCATGAAAGCCGATTCGCGTTTTCCGATTCGGCCTGCGGGGGCGTGACCAACCGATGGCAAGCGGCAACCGGAAAGACTGGGACACGTATTTCATGGATATCGCCTTCATGGCGTCCACCCGCTCGCGGTGCCCGCGGCGCCAGGTCGGCGCCGTGCTCGTCCAGGGCAAGAAGCTGCTCGGCACCGCCTACAACGGTGCGCCGATGGGCGTGCCGGACTGCGCGGAGGCCGGGTGCATGATCGTGGAGGAATACGAGCGGGTGACGGATGGCGGCGAAGAACGGATGATCCGGAAAGAGCGCTGCATCCGCACCATTCACGCCGAGCAGAATCTGCTGCTGTTCACGGACCGGCACGACCGGGAAGGCGCCACGGTTTACGTGACCGACCAGCCGTGCTGGACGTGCGCCAACATGCTGGCCAACAGCGGCATCCGGGAAATCGTCTACTATCGTCCCTATCCGAAAGACAGCGAGAAAGTCATGGGACTGATGAAACAGCGGGCCTTCGCGATGCGACGGCTGGAGGCGTACGAGCCGCCGCCGTTTGTCGCCGGCTCCCGGGCCGACTGAGGAGCGGCCCGACCGTCATCGAAGGAAGCACCTTCGGCGATTCATGCGCCGGAGGTGCTTTGTTTTTTGCGTCGGGATAAGAACATGAAAGGAGGAGCGGAACCGGTTGGGCTGGATGCCGTGGGCGGCGGGATGCTGGGTGGCCGGCCTCGCCGCCGGCTTGTCGGACCCGAAGGCGGACATCGTGCTGTGCGCGGCATCCGTCGTTGTCGCCGCTTGCGCGGCGATGACGGCAAGGCGCGCCTGGCCGGCGGCGCTGGCGTGCCTCGCGGTTTTCGGGCTTGGGCTATTGTACGGACAGCTGAGGGAGGCATCGGACGCGTCCCGGCTTCCCGAGCGGGGGCGGATGGAGCTGTCGGGCGTCGTGGCCACCCGGCCGGACATCGACGGTGACCGGGTCCGCTTCATCCTGCGGACGGATGACGGCGAGCGGTTGGCCGTCACCGTCCGGCTGGCCGGACGGGAGGAACTGGCGCTGGCGGCCTCATGGCGCCGAGGCGACAAGGCGCGGCTTTCCGGCGAGCTGGATGTGCCGCGCGGCCCCCGCAACTTCGGCCAGTTCGACTACGCCGGCTATCTGGCGAAGCGGGGCATCCACCGGGTGTTTGCCGTGGACGGCGCCCGGGCGGCGTCCGTCGAACGGCCCGGACGGTTCGGGCTCGAAGCCGGTCTCGGCGCCATCGAGCATGTCCGGAGCCTGATCGGCGCGCGGATCGCGGAGCTGTTTCCCGGCCGGCAGGCCGGCTTCATGCAGGCCATGCTGATCGGCCTGGACGAGGACATCGACCAAGGGCTGTTCACCGCGTTCGCGCGGCTCGGCTTGACCCATGTCATCGCCATTTCGGGATTGCACGTCGGCGTGGTCATCGGCGGCTGCCTGTTCCTTTTCCGCCTGTTCGGCGTCTCCAGGGAGACGTCGCTGGCAGCCGCGTTCTGCATCGTGCCGCTGTATGTCATCCTGTCCGGCGCCGCCCCTTCCGTCGTGCGGGCCGGCATCATGGCGCTGCTCGGCCTCGCCGCGCTGAAGCGGGGCAAGCCGAAAGATGCCCTCGCATTCGTGTCGCTGTCCGCCGTCGTCATGACGGCGTGGAATCCGGCGTACATCCATGACATCGGCTTTCAGCTGTCGTTTCTCGTCACCGCCGGCCTCGTGGCCGGCACGCCCGCCGCCATGCGCCTGCTGCCCGCCGGCTGGCCGAAATGGCTGACCGGCTCCCTGGCGGTCGCCGTCACCGCCCAGCTCGTGTCGTTTCCGCTGACCGTTTTTTACTTCAACCGCTATTCCCTGCTGTCCGGGCTGGCCAATTTCATCCTCGTTCCCGTGTTCAGCCTCGCCGTGCTGCCGATCGGCTGCCTGTCCCTGCTCGCGTCGGCCGCCAGCGCGGCCGCCGGGCGATGGCTGGCCGCGCCGGCGGGATGGCTCAACGACATCGGGTTCGCGATCATCGAGGCCGGCGCGGATCTCGACCGGTTCGGCACCGTCTGGGCCAGTCCGCCGGTTGGCGCGATCATGCTGTATTATGGGCTCTTGGCCGGCATCCGCGCCGGCATCGTCCGCTGGAGAAGCGAGGAACGGGAGCTGTTTCCCGCCGCGGCCCGGGCCGGCAGGCGGCTGTTTCTCCTGTGCGCCTGCGGCCTCGCGGTCTGGTTTGCGCTCGCGTACCGTTTCGGCGACTGGACGACCCGGAGCACCGTTTCCTTTCTAGACGTCGGGCAAGGGGACGCCATCCTGATCCGGACGCCGCAGGGCCGGACCATTCTCGTGGACGGCGGCGGGACGATGCGGGTTCACCGGCCCGGGGAAGAATGGCGGATCGGCCGGGACCCTTACGAAATCGGCGAAGATCTGCTCGTGCCGCTGCTCATGAAGCGGGGCGTCCGGCGCATCGACCTGATGATCGCCACCCACGGGGACCTGGACCATGTCGGGGGACTGGCGGCGGTGGCCCAGGCGCTGCCGACGGAACGGATCGTGTTCAACGGCAGGCTGTCCGATACCCCGGCGTTCGCCCGGCTGATGGCCGTCGCCCTCGAGCGGCGCATCCCGCTCCATGCGGCGGGCTACGGCCTGTCGATCGAGGCGGACCGCTACACGAGGCTGGACTTTCTGCATCCGGAAACGGCGGAGACGCCGGTCCCCGAGCGCGACCAGAACCGGTTTTCCCTCGCGTTTCTGCTCACCATGCACGGCAGCCGGCTGCTGTTCACCGGGGACATGGACGCCGGAGCGGAGCGCGAGACGATCCTCCGCCTGCGGTCCGCCGGGGCCGGGACGGGCGGCGCCGGACCGGGCGCCGCGGCGGAAGGCGTCCGGGAACCCGTCGACGTCATGAAAATCGCCCACCACGGCAGCCGGTCTTCCACGACGGAACTTTGGCTGAACCGGTGGAAGCCGCGCCTTGCCGTCATATCCGTCGGCGAACGCAACGTTTACGGCCATCCCGGCCGGGAGGTGCTGGAGCGGCTGGAACGCCGCGGCATCCCGGTGCTGCGCACCGATCTGCACGGGGAAATCCGGCTTCTCGTCCGTCCGGACGGCATCGCCTTCACGACGTTTTTGAAATGAGGACGCCTTCCTATCGGAAACATTCCACCTGTGGCTTGTCTCCTCCATCTGTGTTACGATGCATGTATGAATGCGGTACCGGACGCAACATTCCATGTCGCCGCAACGTCTACATTGATGCATGGGAGGGGAATCCTTTTGGTAGATCCGGAGCTGATCCGTGCCGCGAAGGCGGGCGATCGCGACGCCGCCGTGGCCCTGCTTCGCCAAATCGAAACCCATGTCTACCGAACGGCCTTTTATTTTTTGGGCAACGAACATGATGCGATGGACGCATCGCAGGAGGCGATGCTGAAAATTTATACGAAACTCGGATCATTCGAGGAAAAAGCCTCGTTCAAAACGTGGGTGCAGCGCATCGTCACCAACGTGTGCATCGACAAGTTCCGGCGGGCCAGACCGGCCGTTTCCATCGAAGCCCACGACATGGTGTTTTCCGCCGGAAACGAGACGGAAGAACGGGTGATGGCCGCCGCGGCGGCGCAGGAGGTGCGGGACGCCATCAGCCGGCTGCCCGACCAGCAGCGGGCGGTGGTCGTGCTCCGATACCTGCAGGATTTGTCCTACAAGGAAATCGCGGACGCCCTCAATCTTCCGCTCAACACCGTCAAGTCGTACCTGTTCCGCGCCCGGCAGCAGCTTCAGGTTTTGCTTCAGGAAGAGCAGAAAGGTGGTGTCACGGGATGATCAACCGAGAGGTGATGGAACTGATGAACCGCTATCTGGACGGGGATTTGGACGAGCGGGAACTTGCGGAGCTGGAGCGCCATCTGCAGCAATCCCCGGAAGCCGCCGCCATGTTCGAACGGCTGAAGCGGCTGCATCTGCAGCTGGAGCAGCTGCCCATGGTGACGCCCCCGACCAGCATCGTGGACGCCATATTGCCAAGACTGGATCAAATCGGGGCGGGTTCGGAACACGCGGCGGCGGATAACGCGCCGGCACGGCGGAGCGGACGGTTCCGGCCGAACCGGTCCTTTGCCGGCGCCGCCGCGGCGGCCGTCCTGCTGCTGGCCGTCGCACTGCCGTCGGGCATCGCGCTTCTGAACCGGCAGTCCGCTTACGAAATGGAAGCATCGTCGGCAGGCGCCTCCCTGAATTCCGCATTGATGATGTCCGGCCAGGAAATTGCGTCGAAGACGGAGGAACAAAACGCGTTCACCGCCCAATTCAGCCTGAAGGTGGCCGACCAGTCCGGCTCGCCGGACGGCGGCGCACATCCCGAAATGAGCGCGGGCGGGGCGTCCGGCCCGCCGGAAGGGGGCGTGCCGGACGGACGGAGCGGAGGGAGCGGAGCGCCGGAGACGGTAGACAAATCGCTTCCGGTCATGGAAGGTTCGCAACCCGGCAAGGCGGCCCTCGGCTTCACCGGTCCGATGGAACCATCGCCCGATGCCGGGGAACGGACGATCGTGACGGACTATGCCGAAGGAAAGCCGCCGGCCGGCTGGCAGGTGGCCGTTGAAGCGGGCGGAGACGGCCTGCGGGTATACGTCCTTGACGAACGGGGCGAAACGGTCTTCATCTCCCCGCCTTATCCCGGCGACATCACCCATTTCCGCTGGTCGGAAGACGGCGGCACCTTCTCCTTCGACCACGAACATGACGGGAAAACGGAGCGGGTGACCGTCGACGTCGGAAGCGGTACGATCCGGACGGCGCCCGGCTCGCCGTAACCGGCCGCGGCTTGCCCGTGACCGGCCTGTAGCCGGCCCGTGACCGCCCGCGCCGGCCGATCCGTGCCGCCTTGCACCCGGCGGTTCGTCCGGACGGGCGAAAGTTGGAGAAGCGGAAAGATACGGCAAGGACGAGAGTCGAGTCGGAGGGATCGGGATGGAGTATCGCGCGGCCGCCAAAGAGATCGGCAAGGGGATTTTCAAGCCGGTCTATGTCTGCTGCGGATCGGAACCGCATCTGATCCAGGAGTTCATCCGGTATCTGGCGGACAAATGGCTGGCGCCGGAAGACCGGGAATTCGCCGTCAGTAGGTACGATCTGGCGGAAACGCCGCTCGAGGCGGTGCTCGAGGACGCGCAAACCGCGCCGTTTTTCGGCGCGCGCAAGCTGATCGTGGCGGACAATGCGGCCTTTTTCACGGCCGCCCGGGACGGTGAAGCGGCCGAGCAGGCCGTCGATGGGCTGATCCGCTTCCTGGCGGCGCCGGCGGATGTATCCGTGACCGTGTTCATCGTGCCGGGGGACAAGCTGGACGAACGGCGCAAAATCGTCAAGGCGGCGCGCCGGGCGGATGCCGTCGTGGAGTTTCCCGCCATGAACGATGCCGATCTGGCGCATTGGCTGCGCCGGCAGGCGGACCGGCGCGGCATCCGGTTTTCCGGGGCCGCCGCCGAAAAACTGCTCATCCTGTGCGGCGGCAACCTGCAGCTTGTCGCGGGGGAACTGGACAAGCTGGCGCTCGCCGCCGGAACGGGCGGCACGGTGGACGAAGCGGCGGTGGAACGCCTCGTTTCCCGCACCGCCGAGCAGAACGTGTTCCTGCTGGTGGACGAACTGGCCCGGCAGCGGCTGGACCGGGCCTTGGACATCTATCGTGACCTGCTGGTCCAGAAGGAAGAACCGGTGAAGCTGCTGGCCCTGATCGCGGGGGAAATCCGCCTCATGCTGCTGGCCAAATCGCTGGCTTCGCGGGGAATGGGGACCGATGCCATCGCCGCCCGGCTGAACGCGAAACCGTTCCGCGTCCGCAAAGCGCTGGAGCATGCGTCGCGGTTCGAAACGGAGCGGCTCGCCCGGGCGCTGTCCCGCCTGGCGGAGCTCGATTACGCCATGAAAGCCGGACTGGCGGACAAGGCGCTGGCGCTGGAGCTGTTCATGATGGAGCTCATCGCCCGCAAAGATCCGGCCTGACATCCAGGAGACGGACGGCCCGGCATTCGGGCCGGAAAAACCGGAAGGGCCGTCCCGGGAGCGTCTTCCGACGCCCGGGACGGCCCGTTTCTATGCCGAAGCTCATTGGGCTTTTGCTTCGATGGCGTTGACCTTCTTGGTCAGTCTGGATTTTTTGCGGGCGGCGGCGTTTTTGTGGATGAGCCCTTTGCCCGCAGCCTTGTCGAGCTTCTTGATCGCCGTCAGAAGCGCGGCTTTGGCGGCTGCTGCATCGCCGCTGGCCACGGCGGCTTCCACGGCTTTTACGGACGTGCGCAGTGCGGAACGCTGCGACCGGTTTTGCTCGCGGCGCTTCTGGTTCTGTCTGGCGCGTTTGATGGACGATTTGATGTTCGGCATGTCTATCACCTCCCGTGGTACCCGACGAAAAACGCTGTGCGTGTTCCGCTCACAACTTGAAACATTCTACCATGTGTCCGGCCAAAATGCAATCCTTCCGTGGCGCATCCCCGCGGGCGGTTCGGCATAAAACCGTCCGGCGCCAAGCAAACTAAAGCGGAAGGGTCGGAAACGAATGACGGACACGGAGGAATGGGCATGGACATGGGGAGATTGGGCGTGCGGACGGACCTGGCGCTGGAAGCGCGGGAGGTCGCCGCGCGCCAGCTGGGCGACGCCATCCCCGGCGTCGAAACGGAAACCGTCTCGCAGGACGGCATCACCATCACGCGGATCCGTGTGTTGGACGAGCGGGGCTCGCGGGCCATCGGCAAGCAGGTCGGCCATTACGTCACGCTGGAAGTCCCCGGGCTGCGCCGCAAGGATGCCGTCCTGCAGGAGAAGGTGTCCAGGGCGTTCGCCGCGGAATTCGAAGCGTTCCTTGCCGCCATCGGCACGGCGCCGGACGCGAAGGTGCTCATCGTCGGGCTCGGGAACTGGAACGTGACGCCCGACGCGCTCGGGCCGATCGTGGTGGAAAACGTGCTCGTGACCCGTCATTACTTTGAATTGATGCCGGAGAGGGTCAGCCCGGGCTACCGCCAGGTGAGCGCCGTCGCCCCCGGCGTGCTCGGCATCACCGGCATCGAGACAAGCGAAATCGTGCAGGGCATCGTGGAAAAGTCGAAACCGGATCTCGTCATCTGCATCGACGCCCTGGCGTCCCGCTCCATCGACCGGCTGAACACGACGATCCAGATCGCCGACACCGGCATCCACCCCGGTTCGGGGATCGGAAACAAGCGGAAGGGATTGAGCAGGGAGACGCTGGGCGTGCCGACCGTGGCCGTCGGGGTGCCCACCGTCGTGTATGCGTCGACGATCGTCAACAACAGCATCGAGATGATCATGGAGCACGTGCGCAAACAGACGAACCGGACGCGGGAAATTTTCGGCATGATGGAAACGCTTCAGGAAAACGAACGCCTCGAATTCGTCCGCGAAGTGCTCGGCCCCCTCGGCCAGGACATGCTGGTCACGGCGAAGGAGATCGACGAATTCATCGAGGATGTCGCCAACATCATTTCCTCCGGGCTGAACATGGCGCTGCACGAGGCCGTCCGGTCCGACAACGCGGGCATCCACACGCACTGAGGGGCCGCGCGCACCGGCCCGGCCGGGCGCATCCACGGAAAAAAACGACAACGGCATGACTTGAAACGGCCGGCGTCCGCGGGACGCCGGTTTCGCGTTTGACCGGCATCGCGCGTGGCGGAAATCTTCAAACATACCAGTTCTGCCGCTTTGTCCCGTCTCATAGACTAGAATGAACCGATCGGAGGAAAGAAAGCATTCGATGACGGGAGGGATGCGGCATGGCGGACGGAACGGGGATGCGGCCGGCGCGGCCGGCCAGGGCGGCGCTCTGGCTTCTCGGGCTTCATCTGGTCGGGCTGGCGGCGGTCGGGATCGGCCTCATCCTTCAGGAACAATGGCTGAAGCAGCCGGTTTTTGCCGTCAAAGGCGTGGCCCCGACGGTTTCGAGCCGATTGTTTGCGGACATGGTCCGCATGGAACTGCCCATGTTCGCGTCGGGCGAAAGCGGCCCCCGGGTGCTGTCGGGCGACAACGTGCTGGCGTTCCTCGTGCAGCTGCTGACCGATGTCAATCCCCGCGATGCCCGGTCGCTGATGGCGGGCGCGCTGCCGGGCATCCGGGATGACGCGGTGCCGCTCAAGGGCCGATTTGCCCACGTGACGGCGCCGATCGACTATGCGCCGCCGCCGGGGTTGTTTGAACGGCAAAATCCGGACGCGGCCAGAGGGGACGCGGCGCCGGGCGGGACGGAGGGCGGCGCGCGGTCGGCCCGTTCCCCCGATGAACCCGCCGGTCCGCCGGCGGATGGAGCGGGCGGCGCCCGCGGCGAAACGGCGGCGGGATCGCCTGACGGCGGCGATACGCCTTCCGGCGGTGAAAAGCCCGCCGGCGGCGGACCGGCCACCGGAGCGGCGGCCGATGCCGGAGACGGCGACCGGCCCGCGCGGCCGGATACCGGAGGCCGGAAGGTGGTGCTGATCTACCATTCGCACAACCGCGAATCGTGGGTGCCGGAGCTGAAAAACAAGGGCGTCACCGACATCCAGGATGCCTTCGATGCCGAGACGAACATCACGCTGGTCGGCCGGGCGCTGGCCGAGCGGCTGGAAGAACTGGGCATCGGCGCCGTGCACTCGGACACCGACTACTACACCGAAGTCAAGGACTACAACTGGAATTTTTCCTACAAATACTCGGAAAAAACCGTGGAAGCGGCCATGCAGGAGCACCGGGATCTCGCGTTTCTGTTCGACATCCACCGGGACTCGCAGCGCCGGGACGTCACCACGGCCACCATCGACGGCGAAACGTACGCCCAGGTGTACTTCATCATCGGCCGGCGCAATCCGCACTGGAAGGACAACGAGGCGTTCGCGGGGAAACTGCACGATGCGCTGGAACGGCTGAAACCGGGCATTTCCAGGGGAATATGGGGCAAGGGCGCCGGCAGCGGCAACGGGGAGTACAACCAGTCGCTGTCGAAAACGAGCGTGCTGATCGAGATCGGCGGTCCGGAAAACACGCTGGAGGAATGCCTGCGGACGGCGGAGGTGCTGGCGGAAGCGATCGCCGAGGTCTACTGGGAAGCCGTGCGGGTGAGCGGCGATGGGTAAGCGGGTGCCGCAGGCGCTGCTCATGGCGCTGGTTCTCCTGTTCGGCGTGTTTTACGGCGTCTCCGTCACGCGGGAAGGCCTCGGGCACGTGTACGGACCGCTGGCGGAGGACGGCGGGACGCGGGGTGAGTGGCATAAGTCCGGCGCCGGTTCGGGCGGCGGGCTGCGGGGGACGGACGGATGGCCCGGGCCCGAAGCCGGATCGGATGCCTGGCAGCGGGAACCGGACGGGCGGGAAGGTCCCGGATTGCCGGAACGCGGCCGGGCGGATCGCGCCCGGATTTGGCAGGCGTTTTTCGGAGACGGTGCGGACGATGCGGGGGAACGCGAAGCCGTCCGGCGGACGGGGCTTTCGCCCGGCGCCCGGATCGCCGGCAAGGCGGGCGATCTGCTCGCGGCGGCGGCGGACGGGCTGATCCGGCTGATCGTCCGGCTGGGGGAAGCGGTTCTTTCCTAACCGCCGCGCAATTGCTATAATGATTTGCTATAATGGTTCGGTTAACGATTGTGCGGCAGGAGGAAGGCCATGTCCGTTCATGACAGACAGCGGATGATCCGCAATTTTTGCATCATCGCGCACATCGACCACGGCAAATCAACCCTGGCCGACCGCATCCTGGAACTGACCGGCACGGTGAACCCGCGCGACATGCAGGAACAGATGCTGGACAAGATGGACCTGGAGCGGGAGCGGGGCATCACCATCAAGCTGACGCCCGTCCGTCTTTCGTACGCGGCGGACGACGGGCAGACGTATGTCCTGAACCTGATCGACACGCCGGGACACGTCGATTTCACCTACGAGGTGTCCCGCTCCCTCGCGGCGTGCGAGGGCGCGATTCTGGTCGTGGACGCCTCCCAGGGCATCGAAGCCCAGACGCTGGCCAACGTGTATCTGGCGCTCGACAACGACCTGGAAATTTTGCCCGTCATCAACAAGATCGATTTGCCGAGCGCCGAGCCGGAGCGGGTGAAGAAGGAAATCGAGGACGTCATCGGCCTCGATTGCAGCGAGGCGGTCCTGGCGTCGGCGAAGGCCGGCATCGGCATCAAGGACGTCCTCGAACTGATCGTCCGGCGCGTGCCGCCGCCGAAGGGCGATCCGGACAGCCCGCTGAAGGCGCTCATTTTCGATTCCCATTACGACCCGTACAAAGGCGTCGTCGTCTACGTGCGGATCGTGGACGGATCGATCCGGACGGGGCAGCGCATCCGTTTCATGGCCACCGGCGCGGAATTCGACGTCACGGAAGTCGGCGTGTTCCGGCCGGACATGATGCCGGTGGACGAGCTCGGGCCCGGGGAAGTCGGCTATCTGACGGCCGCCATCAAAAACGTGAAGGACACCCGCGTCGGCGACACGGTCACCGCCGCCGCCCGTCCGGCGCCGGAACCGCTGCCCGGCTACCGCCGGATCAATCCGATGGTCTTTTGCGGCATGTACCCGATCGATTCCGCGGATTACGACGATTTGCGGGATGCCCTGGAGAAGCTGTCGCTCAATGACGCTTCCCTCAAATACGAGCCGGAAACGTCGAACGCCCTCGGCTTCGGATTCCGCTGCGGCTTTCTCGGCCTGCTGCACATGGAAATCATCCAGGAACGGCTCGAGCGGGAGTTCGGCATCCCGCTCATCACGACGGCGCCGAGCGTCGTTTACCGGGTGACGCTGACGAACGGGGACGTGAAATGGATCGACAACCCGTCGCAATACCCGGAACAGGGCAAAATCGAAAGCGTGGAAGAACCGTACGTGAAGGCGACCATCATCGTGCCGAACGACTACGTCGGCGCCGTGATGGAGCTTTGCCAGAACAAGCGCGGCGAATTCGCGAACATGGAATACCTGGATGCGTCGCGGGTGACGCTCACCTACGACATGCCGCTGTCGGAAATCATCTACGACTTCTTCGACCGGCTCAAATCCGGCACCCGCGGCTACGCGTCCTTCGACTACGAGCTGTCCGGCTACCGGCCGAGCCGCCTGGTGAAAATGGACATCCTGCTCAACGGCGAGAAGGTGGACGCCCTCAGCGTCATCGTGCACCGGGACCGGGCGCAGGCAAGGGGCCGGGTCATTTGCGAAAAGCTGAAGGAGCTCATTCCGCGGCAGCTGTTCGAAGTGCCGATCCAGGCCGCCATCGGCACGAAGGTGATCGCGCGGGAAACGGTCAAGGCGCTCCGCAAGAACGTGCTGGCCAAATGCTACGGCGGGGACATCACGCGGAAACGAAAGCTGCTCGAGAAGCAGAAGGAAGGCAAAAAGCGGATGAAGCAGGTCGGCAGCGTGGAAGTGCCCCAGGAAGCGTTCATGGCCGTGCTGAAAATGGATGACTGAGGAACCGACGCGGGCCCCCGCACCGGACTCCGCATCGAACGAAAAGGAGGCTTTCGCCGTGAACCATCCGTCCGAATCCCGTCCTGCCGTTCCGCGCGCGGTCTACATCCACATTCCGTTTTGCACGAACAAATGCTATTATTGCGATTTCAATTCCTATGTCCGCGAAGGGCAGCCGGTGATGGACTACTTGCGGGCCCTGGAGCGGGAAATGGAGAAAACGGTCCGTCTGATGCCCCCGGAGGGGATCGACACCATTTTCGTCGGCGGCGGAACGCCGACGGTGCTGACGGCGGAGGAGATGGCTCTGTTCCTGTCCGCCGTGCGGCGGCATTTTCCCTTTGATCCGGAACGGGTGGAGTTCACGATGGAGGCCAATCCGGGCACGACGGACGAAGAGAAGCTGGCGGTCATGCGGGAATTCGGCGTCAACCGGATCAGTTTCGGCGCCCAGTCGTTTGACGCCGGCCTGCTGAAGGCGATCGGCCGCATCCATTCGCCCGACGACATCCGGCGCAGCCTGGAGCTGGCAAGAAAGGCCGGCTTCGCCAATCTGTCCGTCGATTTGATGCTCGGCCTGCCCAACCAGACGATGCGGCAGCTGGAGACGAGCGTCGAGGAAGCGCTGGCGCTGGATGTCGACCACTGCTCCGTCTACGGGCTGAAGGTGGAGGAAAACACGCTGTTTTTCGAATGGGAAAAGCAGGGCATCCTGCCGCTGCCCGAACAGGAAGAAGAGGCAGAGATGTACCGCTATGTCGTCAATCGGTTCCGCGAGGCGGGGTACCGCCATTACGAAATCAGCAACTTCGCCCGTCCCGGCCGGGAAAGCCGGCACAATCTGACGTACTGGCGCAACGAGCCGTACTACGGCCTTGGCGCCGGCGCCCACGGATACGCGGGCGGCGTCCGCCATGTCAACGTCAAGGGAGTGTCCGCCTACATCGCGGCGGTATGGTCCGGCCTTCCGCGCACGGAATCGATCCCGGTTTCCCGCGAGGAGGCGATGGAAGACTTCATGATGGTCGGTTTGCGCCTCATCGACGGGGTGAAGGATGCGGATTTCCGCCGGCAGTTCGGCATCGGGCTGACGGACGCCTTCAGCGATCCGCTGCGGCGGCTTGTCGCATCCGGCCTGCTCGAAGAAACGGCGGACGGGTTCCGCTTGACGGAGAAGGGCCTTCTGCTGGGCAACGAAGTGTTTGCGGAATTCATCGGCGTGCTCGTTTAGCGCCCGCACTCGCGGGACGAGTTGCACGAAAAATTGGATCATCTCGCCCCGGCGGCGGGCAGGGTTGTTTATTCATGCGGCATGTTGTATATTAATTCATATTTCAACGGCGCTTTTGCATCGGCGGAAAGAGGGAATGCCCATGACGGAGATCCGGTGCCGCAAAGCGACGCCCGCCGACGTGCCCGCCCTGCACGCGATGATTTCCCATTACGCTGAAAAAGGCATCATGCTGCCCCGTTCGATGGAGGCGATCGAGCGCGGCCTGCACGAATTCGCCGTCGCGGAGGCGGACGGCCGCCTGGCGGGCTGCGGCGCGCTCAGCCGCCTTTCCGACGATCTGGCGGAAATCCGTTCGCTGGGCGTGCTGGAACCCCACAAGGGCAAAGGCATCGGCCGCGCCCTGGTCGGCTTCCTCACGGAGGAGGCCCGGCGGCTCGGCATTACGAAGGTGATGGCGCTCACGTACGAAGTGCCTTTTTTTGAAAAGAACGGGTTTTCCATCGTGCCCAAGGCCGTGTTTCCCCAAAAGGTGTGGCGGGATTGCATCCACTGCAGGAAGCGCTACAGCTGCGACGAGATCGCGGTGCTGAAAAGGCTTGACGTGACCGGCTGATTCCCTTGACAAGAGGAATGGCGATTTGCTATTGTTTGTTATAGATTAGCACTCTCCGGCGGGGAGTGCTAACGACTCGAGGGAGGATCCGGAGCATGTTGACGGAAAGGCAGAAGCTCATCCTCAGCGCCATCGTCGACGACTACATCCGTTCCGCGGAACCCGTCGGCTCCCGCAGCATCTCCAAAAGGGGCAACGTGGCTTACAGCCCGGCGACGATCCGCAACGAAATGAGCGATCTGGAGGAACTGGGGTACCTGGAGCAGCCCCACACATCCGCCGGACGCATCCCTTCCCATCTCGGCTACCGGTATTACGTGGACCATCTGCTGCAGACCGGCAATCTGAAGCCGGAAGAATTGGCCATGCTGAAAAACGCCCTGGCCGACCGGATCATGCAGATCGAGCAGGTGATGCAGCAGGTGGCCGTCATCACCAGCAATTTGACGAACCTGACCTCCATCGTGCTCGGACCGGAAATCTTCAGCACCTCCCTGCGCCATCTGCAGATTTTGCCGCTGGACGAAAAGCGGGCCGTGGCGATCATCGTGACGAACACCGGGCTTGTGGAAAACAAGCTGGTGACGATTCCGGAAGGCATCTCCGTCAACTCCATCGAGCGGACGGTGGCCATTCTGAACGCCAAACTGAAGGGTGTTCCGATCTACCAGCTGAAGAGCAAGCTGTACACGGAAATCGCCGCGGAAATGAAAAAACACGTGGACGAATTCGAACGGCTCATCGCCACCATCGACAGCGCGCTGCAGCAGGACGACAATCAGCGCCTCTACATGAGCGGCGCCACCAACATGCTGAACCAGCCCGAGTTCCGCGACGTGGAGAAGGCCAAACCGTTCCTCGACCTGCTGGACAAGGCGGAATTGCTGGTGCAGATGGTGTCCGGCGTCGGCGAAGGGGTGCAGGTGCGCATCGGCACGGAAAACACGCTGGAAGCGATGCGGGACTGCAGCCTGGTGACGGCGACGTATTCGCTGAACGGCCAGCCGATCGGCGTCATCGGCGTGCTCGGCCCGACCCGGATGGAATACGGCAAGGTGATCGGACTGCTCAGGCATATTTCGCAGGATCTGACGGAAATCCTGAACAAATGGTACAAGTGAAGACGGCTGACGTTCAACGGAATGCAAACGGCATGAAGGCAAAAAACGCAAGCTGACACGCTACCGGACGCGCCAACGGATGCGCGACCGTCGGCGGCATGCCGACAACTCGCGGAGGTGGATGAGCAGTGAACGAGAACCGAACGTCCGCCGCGGATCCGGAAAACCGGGATCCCGGCTTCACCGGCGCGGAAGGCAACGGAACCGGCCGGCCGGATGGAGGCGGCGGAGACGCGGGCCCGCAGGAAGCGGCGGCTTCCGGTGCAGGCGCGCGAGGGACCGGTCCGGACGCGGATCCGGTGCCGGAGCGGCGCGAAGGGGCCGGAGAAGCCGAAGGGACCGGAGAAGGCGAAGCCCCGCAAGATGAGCCGGTCGGGCCCGCCGCGGATGATGCCGTCCGGGCTGCCCTGGAAGAGGCGGAGGCGTACCGGCGGGAAGCCGAGGAGACGCGCCAGCGCCTGCTCCGCCTGCAGGCGGACTACGACAACTTCCGGCGGCGCACCCGCCAGGAAAAGGAAGAAATGGCCAAGTACGCCTCCCAGCAGCTGGTGGAAAAGCTGCTGCCCGTTCTGGACAACTTCGAGCGGGCGCTGTCGGCCGCGCACTCCGCGGCCGATCTCGATTCCTTCGCCAAGGGCGTGGACATGATCTACCGGCAGCTGTCGGACGTTCTCGCGCAAGAAGGTCTGGAGCCGATCAAAGCGGTGGGCGAGCCTTTCGATCCGGAGCTGCATCAGGCGGTCATGCGGGTGGAATCGGAGGAGCACGGCGACAACATCATCGTCGAAGAACTCCAGCGGGGCTACCGGCTGAAGGAGAAAGTGTTGCGGCCTTCCATGGTCAAGGTGAATGCAAAACCGTGACAGCCCAACGGATCCTCAATATTCAGGAGGCACAAGTTACATGAGCAAAGTCATCGGCATCGACCTCGGCACCACCAACTCTTGCGTCGCTGTCATGGAAGGCGGCGAAGCGGTGGTGATTCCGAACGCGGAAGGCAACCGGACGACGCCTTCCGTCGTCGGGTTCAAGAAGGACGGCGAACGCCTGGTCGGCGAAACGGCAAAGCGCCAGGCCATCACCAATCCGGACCGGACGATTCTGTCCATCAAGCGGCACATGGGCACGGACCACAAGGTGGTCATCGACGGCAAGGCCTACACGCCGCAGGAAATTTCGGCGATCATCCTGCAAAAGCTCAAGGCGGACGCCGAGGCCTATCTGGGCGGTCCGGTGAAGCAGGCGGTCATCACCGTTCCCGCCTATTTCAACGACGCCCAGCGGCAGGCCACGAAGGACGCCGGCACCATCGCCGGCCTGGAAGTGCTCCGCATCATCAACGAACCGACGGCGGCCGCCCTCGCCTACGGCCTCGACAAGGAAGAGGACCAGACGATTCTCGTGTTCGACCTGGGCGGCGGCACCTTCGACGTGTCCATCCTTGAGCTCGGCGACGGCATTTTCGAAGTGAAAGCCACGAGCGGCGACAACCATCTCGGCGGCGACGACTTCGACCAGCGCATCATCGACTGGCTGGTCGACGAATTCCGCAAGGAACACGGCGTCGACCTGAGCAAGGACAGGGCAGCCGTGCAGCGGCTGAAGGACGCGGCCGAAAAAGCCAAGAAAGAATTGTCCAGCATGCTGACCACGACCATTTCCCTGCCGTTCATCACGATGGTGGACGGCGTTCCGCAGCACCTGGAGATGAATCTGACCCGGGCGAAATTCGAGGAGCTGACCGCCGACCTGGTGGAACGGACGATGGGACCGACCCGCCAGGCGCTGAGCGATGCGGGGCTGACGCCCGCCGACATCGACAAGGTGATCCTCGTCGGCGGCTCCACCCGGATTCCGGCGGTGCAGGAAGCGATCCGCAAGTTCATCGGCAAGGAGCCCCACAAAGGGGTCAACCCCGACGAGGTGGTGGCCCTCGGCGCGGCCATCCAGGCCGGCGTGCTGACGGGCGAAGTGAAGGACGTGGTGCTGCTTGACGTCACGCCGCTGTCCCTCGGCATCGAGACGGCGGGCGGCGTGTTCACCAAAATGATCGAGCGCAACACGACGATTCCGACCAGCAAATCGCAGATTTTCACCACCTACGCGGACTTCCAGACGAGCGTGGAAATCCACGTGCTGCAGGGCGAGCGGGCCATGGCGAAGGACAACAAGACGCTGGGCCGCTTCATCCTGAGCGACATTCCGCCGGCGCCGCGCGGCGTTCCGCAGATCGAGGTCACCTTCGACATCGACGCCAACGGCATCGTCAACGTGTCCGCCGTTGACAAGGGCACGGGCAGAAGCCAGAAAATCACCATCACCGGCTCCGGCGGGCTGAGCAAAGAGGAAATCGACCGCATGGTGCAGGAAGCGCAGGCCTATGCGGAAGAAGACCGGAAGCGCAAGGAGCTGGCCGAGGCGAAAAACCATGCGGACCAGATGATCTACACCGTCGACAAGACGCTCAAGGATCTGGAAGGCAAAGTCGCCCAGGCGGACATCGACCGGGCGAACGCCGCCAAGGCGAAAGTGCAGGACGCCCTGAAGAGCGACAACCTGGAGACGATCCGCAAGGCGACGGAAGAGCTGGCCGCCGTCGTGCAGGAACTGTCCGTCAAGCTGTACCAGCAGGCCGGGGCCGCCGGCGCGGAAGCCGCGGGCCAGGCGACGGGCGGAGCGGCAGGCGGGTCGGCGGGCGGCAACGCCAAGGGCAACGTGGTGGATGCCGACTACGAAGTGGTCGACGACGACAAGAAGCAGAACTGAGGAACGGGCGGTCAAAGCCGGACGCGAAAGCCGGCTTTGACTTCCTTATTGTTCCGGGCCGGAAAGCGGGGGACGTGAAACCTTCATGAGCAAACGGGACTATTACGAGGTGCTCGGCGTCGGCCGGAACGCCACCGACGAGGAAATCAAGAAGGCGTACCGCCGGCTTGCCCGCCAGTACCATCCCGACGTGAACAAAGCCCCGGATGCGGAGGCCAAGTTCAAGGAAATCAAGGAAGCCTATGAAGTGCTGAGCGACAAGGAGAAGCGGGCCGCCTACGACCGGTTCGGCCACGCCGCGACGGACGGTTCGATGGGCGGTTTCGGTGCCGGAGGCGGCTTCGACGGCGGCTTCGGCGACATGGGCGGTTTCGGCGACCTGTTCGACATCTTTTTCGGCGGCGGCGGACGGCGCAATGCGAACGCGCCGAAACGCGGCGCCGATTTGCAATACAACCTGACCATCGAGTTCAAAGATGCCGTCTTCGGCATGGAGACGGACATCACGGTTCCCCGGACTGAAAACTGCGACGCGTGCGGCGGCACGGGCGCCAAGCCGGGCACCCGGCCGGAGGCGTGCTCCGCCTGCCACGGCACCGGCCAGCAGGAGTTCGTGCAGACGACGCCGTTCGGCCGCATCGTCAACCGCAGGACGTGCCCGGCCTGCCGCGGGGAAGGCCGCATCATCCGGGAAGCGTGCTCCGATTGCCGCGGCACCGGCAAGGTGAAAAGACAGCGCAAAATCCACATCAAGATTCCCGCCGGTGTGGACGACGGCGCCCAGCTCCGCGTTGCCGGCGAAGGGGAAGCCGGGCTTCGCGGCGGCCCGCCGGGAGATCTGTACGTGGTGCTGCACGTGAAGCCCCACGACTTCTTCGAACGGGAAGGCGACGATCTGTACTGCGAAGTGCCGATCACGTTCGCCCAGGCGGCCCTCGGCGACGAAATCGAGGTGCCGACCCTGACGGAGAAGGTGAAGCTGAAAATTCCGCCGGGCACCCAGACCCACACCTATTTCCGGCTGAAGGGCAGGGGGGTGCCGCGGCTGCGCGGATACGGCCAGGGCGACCAGCACGTGAAGGTGGTCGTCGTGACGCCGACCAATCTGACGGAAGAGCAGAAGCGGCTGCTCCGCGAATTCGCCGCCCTCGGCGGCGAAGCGGGATGCGGCGCCGACGAATCGCTCCTGGGCCGGATGCGGCGGGCGTTCCGCGGGGAATGACGGAAGCGGCGCCTTGCCGCTTTGTGGGTGAAGGCGTCTTGCGGCCGCATGGACGGCGGAGCCGGGCGGCGGCGTGAACGCCGGCGATTTTTCCGCATGGAAGCGGCGGCATGCATCCATACTAATCGGCAGAAGGAAAGGAGCGTTCTGCCGATGAACGGATCAAGCACCCGCCGGCCGGTCGATGATGCCGGCACGGGCCGCCATCTGTCCGCCGTCTTCTCCACCTACCGGAAAGCCCAGGAAGCGGCCGGCAAGCTTTCGGCCATCCGCGCGGAACAGATCGGCGTCGGGCTGGCGGAACCAAAGCAGCGCCGCGAACCGGCCCGGACGCCGCGGTCCGACTCCGGCGCGGATGCGGAATTTGCCGGCGAATGGCCGCCTTACGAAGGCGAATACCGGCTCACCGCCGTCGTTCCGGACGCGGCCCGGGAGCGGGCCGAACGGATCGTCCGGGATTGCGGCGGCCGATTGTCGTGAAGAATCGGGAGTCCGCGGCCGGCGGACTGATTTTTTTTTTGCGAAAAAGCGGCCGCTTGCGATAAAATAGCAGGGAATCGGATGCCGGGGGGATCGGGATGAAGGTTTGGCACGAACTGACGGTGTGGACGTCGAACGAAGCGGTGGAAATGGTGGCGAACTTTTTCCACGACATCGGCGCGGGCGGCGTCGTCATCGAAGATTCGGGAAGCGCGGCCGGCGGGCGGGACATGTCGCTCGGCCAGTGGTACGATCTGCCCCCGAGCCCGGTGCCCGAAGGGCAGGCGATCGTCCAGGCCTATTTTCCGGGCGAAGAGGAGGTTCGGGCCGCCGAACGGGGCGTCCGCGAACTGCTCGGAGAGCTGGCCGGCTATCCGATCGACACCGGGCCGGGCACGACCGAAATCCGCCAGGTGAAGGAAGAAGACTGGGAGAACGCCTGGAAACAGCATTTCAAGCCGGTCCGCATATCCGACCGGCTCGTGGTCAAACCGACGTGGGAACCCTACGAACCGCGGCCCGGCGACATCGTGCTGGAGCTCGACCCGGGCATGGCGTTCGGCACGGGCACCCACCCGTCCACGTCGCTGTGCCTGAAGGCGCTGGAGAAACGGATCTTGCCGGGCATGGCCGTCATCGACGTCGGCACCGGATCGGGCATCCTGGCCATCGCCGCGGTCCGGCTCGGCGCCCGGCGCGTGCTGGCGCTGGACCTGGACCCGGTGGCCGTCAGGAGCGCTTCCGACAACGCGGCGCAAAGCGGCCTGTCGGACCGCATCCGCGTGATGGAAAGCGATCTTCTGCAGGCGGCGCTGGAAAACCCGGATCCGGCATTCGTGCCGGCGGATCTGGTGGTGGCGAACCTGCTGGCTGAAATCGTGGTCCGCGCCATCCCCGACGTCCATCGGGCGCTCAAGCCCGGCGGCCTCTTCATCTCGTCGGGCATCATTTCCGCCAAGGCGGCGGCCGTGCGGCGCGCCCTCGAAGAAGCGGGGTTCGGGATCGAGGCGGTGGACGAGGAGGACGGCTGGGCGGCCGTCACCGCGGTGAAGCGCGGCTAGCGGCAATTGTGTGCCGGACGGTTTTGCGTTAAGATGAATGTGACCGAAGGACGAATGACGATGCAGCGATATTTTGTTCCTGCCGGCCAATGGTCGGATGACGCGGTTCGCATCACCGGATCTGACGCGAGGCATCTTGCGGCGGTGCTGCGGGCCAGGCCGGGGGAGCGGATCATCGCGGCGGACGGCCTTGGCCGCGCCGCGGTGGCCGTCATCACCCGCGTGTCTCCCGACGAGGTCGTGGCCGGCCTTGAACGGCCGATTGCCGAAACGGGCGAGCCCGCCGTTCGGGTCACCGTGGCCCAGGGGCTGCCGAAGGGCGACAAGATGGAAACCGTCATCCAGAAAGGAACGGAGGTCGGAGCGGTCCGCTTCATTCCGTTCATTTCGCGCCGCACCGTGGTGCAGCTGGACGGACGGAAGGAAGAAAAACGCCTCGAGCGGTGGTCGCGCATTGCCAAGGAAGCGGCGGAGCAGGCCCACCGCGGCGTCGTGCCGGAAGTGGCGCCGATCGCCACCTGGCGGCAGCTGCTCAATGGCACCGGAAATTATGCCGCCGCGTTTTTCTGCTACGAGAAGGAAGAAGCGCTCGCGTTCCGACGGCACCTTGCCGAGCTGAAAAGCCGCCATCCTGCGCCGGACGTGCTGCTCATCGTCGGACCGGAGGGCGGGTTTGCCGAAGAGGAGGCAAGGGAAGCCGTGGCGGCCGGCTGCCTGCCGGTCAGTCTCGGGCGCCGCATCCTGCGCACCGAAACGGCGGCGCTGGTGGCGCTCAGCTGCATCATGTACGAATTCGGGGAAATTGGGGGATCCTGATGCCAACCGTGGCGTTCTACACCGTCGGCTGCAAGGTCAACTTCGTGGACACGGAAGCGATCTGGCAGCTCCTGAAAAAGGAAGGATACGAGCAGGTCGATTTCGGGGAACCGGCCGACGTTTACATCATCAACACGTGCACCGTGACGAACACCGGCGACAAGAAGAGCCGGCAAATCATCCGGCGGGCGATCCGCACGAACCCGGACGCCATCGTGGCGGTCACCGGCTGCTACGCGCAGACGTCGCCGGCCGAGATTCTCGCCATCGAGGGCGTCGACCTGGTCATCGGCACCCAGGACCGCGCGAAGCTGCCGGAGTACCTGCGGAAACTGCGGGAAGAGCGCAAGCCCATCAACGCCGTCCGCAACATCATGAAAACCCGGGAGTTCGAGGAGCTGAAGGTGTCCGGCTTTTCGGAGCGGACGCGGGCGTTTCTGAAAATCCAGGAAGGGTGCAACAACTTCTGCACCTTCTGCATCATTCCGTGGTCGCGCGGGCTGTCCCGCAGCCGGGATCCGCAAAACGTGCTGGAGCAGGCCCGGGAACTGGTAGGCGCCGGCTACCGGGAAATCGTGCTGACCGGCATCCACACCGGCGGGTACGGGGACGATCTGGTCGACTACCGCCTGTCCGACCTGCTCGCCGATTTGACCAAGATCGACGGGCTTGAGCGCATCCGCATCAGTTCCATCGAAGCGAGCCAGATCGACGAGCGGATGCTGGAGGTGCTGAACGGGTCCGAAAAGCTGTGCCGCCACCTGCACATTCCGCTGCAGGCGGGCGACGACGACGTGCTCAGGCGGATGCGGCGCAAGTACACGACGGCCGAATACGCCGACAAAATCCGGCGCATCCGGGAAGCGATGCCCGGCGTGGCGATCACGACGGACGTCATCGTCGGGTTCCCCGGCGAGACGGAGGAGATGTTCGAGCGGGGGTACCGGTTCATCGAAGAGATCGGTTTCAGCCAGCTGCACGTGTTCCCGTATTCCAAACGGACGGGCACGCCGGCCGCCCGCATGGACAACCAGGTGCCGGAGGAGGTCAAGCAGGCGCGCGTGCGCCGTCTCATCGCCCTGTCGGAAACGCTGCAGCACGCCTACGCAAAAAGCTGCCTCGGCCAGGTGTTCACCGTCATTCCGGAGCGGCCGAAGAAAGACGCGGAGGATGGCTGGCTCGTCGGATACAGCGACAACTATTTGCCGATCGCCTTCCGCGGCGGCCGGGAACTGATCGGCTCGCTGTGCCGGGTCAAGCTGACGGCGGCGGGCGTCGACGAGCACCGGGGGGAACTGGTGCGCATTCTGGACGAAACGCCGCTGGCGGCCGGCCAATGACCGCATGCCGGCGCGGCCGGGCGGCGGACCGGCTTGCGAAACGGGAGAAGCGAACAATCGGATATCCGGTTTGAAGCGGCCAATGTGCCGGCGGGTTTTCATCCTGCGGCACATTTTGCCGTTTCGGACGGATTCGGGAGAAAGGATGGAGGGCCATGGAGGAGAAGGCGGCGGGCGGCGTCGTGTACCGCCGGGCCGAAAGCGGCTTCGAAATGCTGCTCATCCGCGACCGCTTCGGCAAAATCACCCTGCCGAAGGGCAAGGAGGAACCGGGGGAGACGCCCGAACAAACCGCGGTGAGGGAAATTGAAGAGGAAACGGGCATCCGGGCGCGCATCGAAGAGCTGCTGGATGAAACGCATTATGAATATGAGAAGGCGGACGGCACCCGGGTCCGCAAAACCGTCCGCTATTACCTGCTGGAGGCGGTCGGCGGCGAGCTGGCGGTGCAGCGGGAGGAAATCGGCGATGCCCGCTGGGTGGCGCCCGAAGAGGCGATCCGTCTGCAGCAGGCGGCCGGCTATCCGAACAATCACGCGGTGTTCCGCAAGGCGCTGGCCCGGCTCGGCGCGCTGAACGAACGCTAGCGCCGGCCGGCCGGCGGCGGATGCCGCGCCGGTTGCCGCCCATCGAACTTCACGCGCCGCGATCGGGTCTGTCGGCCGTTTTTTCGCCGGACGCCGCCGTCCCGCGGAAAACGCGGGTGCGGACGGAAACGGCGGGGTGCATGCCGCGGTCGCGGGCCATGCGCCGCATGCCGCCGGAGGCGGCCGGGACGGCGCCGGCTTCCGGCAAGCCCGATCCGTCCGGCGATCCGGCGCCGGCCGCATCCGGAACGACCGCGACGCCGGACCCCGGGTTTCCGCCGGCGAAGCCGCGCGCCCCGAGGCGCCCGATGGCCGGCAAATAGCACAGGGGAAGCGCCAGAAGCGAACTGATGATGTTGAACAGCGTCTGCGCATGGGCGATCTGTCCGGCGGGATCCGGCGTGAGCCAGGCGGACAGGGCGTGGAGCCAGGGGATGAACGGCGCGAACAGGAGCACGCCGCCGGCGTTCAGGATGAAGTGGCTGGCGGCCGCCAGGAAGCCGTAACGGCCGCCGCCGAAACCGGCGATGAGCGCCGTCACGCAGGTGCCCACGTTGCAGCCGAGCATGATGGCGATGGCCAGGGGAACGGGAAGGACGCCGAGGGCGGACAGGCCCATCGCCATGGCGATGGCAGCGGAGCTGGAGTGGATGGCCGCCGCCAGCGCCGCTCCCGCGGCGATGCCCCACAGCGGGCTTCGGCCGGCGTGCTCCAGAAACCAGGAAAACAGCCCGTTGTCCCGCAAGTACGGCACGATGCCCTGCATGATGCGGATGCCCAGCAGGATGCCGCAAAAGCCGGCCGCTGCGAGGGAAAGCCCGCCGGCGGCGGCAGCCAGCTTCGGCGCTTTCCGCAGCGGGGAGCCGGGCATGCGGACGGCCAGATGCACGGCGATGCAGGCGCACAGGGCGGGGAAAAAGGCGCCGTCTTCCATCTTCAGCCCGATCAGTTCCGTCGTCAGGCACGTGCCGATGTTGGCGCCCAGAATGATGCCCAGCGACCGGGGGAAGGTGAGGACGCCGGCGTTCACCATGCCGACGGTGAGGACGGTGACGGCGCTCGAACTTTGCAGGGCGGCCGCGGCGACGGTGCCGGTCAGAAGCCCGCGCAGCGGCGTTCGCGTCAGGCGGGCCAGCATCGTTTTCATCCATTCGCCCGTCCACGCGTAAAGCGCATGCTCCATCGTTTTCATGCCGGCCATGAAGACGGCCAGGCCGGCGGAAAGGGGAAACAGAAACTGCCGGAAAAAGCTTTCCATCGGCCAAACTCCCCGGAGCCGGCGCAAGGCCGGCTCGTACACGGTTTTTCGGACAGTATATGACGGACGCGCCGCCGCGATGACCGGCCGGGGAGACCCGGCTTTCGGTTTGGCGTTCATGCCTGGCTTTTCCGGCCAAGTCATCCCGTCCGGATGCCGGCCAGCTCCGGATGGCCGGGCGCGGCTGCGGGGACGCCAACGGGGGAGAGGAGGAACACGGACATGCCGGTTCGTTTCATCACGGGACGCGCGGGCAGCGGCAAGAGCGCGCTCGTGCTGGAAGAAATCCGAAACAGGCTGGAAGCGGGCGGCGGGGACGGCCCGCTGGTGCTCCTCGTGCCGGAGCAGGCGACGTTCCGCCACGAGCGGCTCCTGGCCGGCGCCGTCGCCGCCGGCGGCTTCATGCGGGCCCAGGTGCTCAGCTTCCGCCGTCTCGCCTTCCGGGTCATGCAGGAAACGGGCGGCGCCGCCCGGGTCCACATTGCGGAAAACGGCAAACGGATGCTGCTGCACAAATTGCTCCTGCATCGCCGCAGCGACCTTGCGGCCTTCCACCGGCTGGCCGCCGAACCCGGGTTTGTCGACCGGCTGAACGGCATGCTGGTGGAGCTCAAGCGGTACCGCATCGAGCCTCGGCAGCTTATGGAAGAAGCCGACCGGGCGCATGCGCGCGGCCATTCCGCGCTGGCGGACAAGCTCCGCGACCTTGCCGTCCTGTACGCCGCCTACGAAGAAGCCGCCGGACGGCTGTACCTGGATGCCGAAGACGATCTGGCGCATCTGGCCGCGCATTTTGCCGAGTCGTCCTATGCCGGAAAGGCGGAATTCTGGATCGACGGGTTCCACGGGTTCACGCCCGCGGAACTGGAGGCGGTGGCCGCCCTCATGCGCCACGCCGCAAGGGTCAGCATCACCCTTTGCCTGGACCGGGTGGTGGAAGCCGGCGAACGGCCGGACGAGCTGGACCTGTTCCATCCGACCGCCCGCACGTGCGCCAGGCTCAAGGAAATGGCGGCGGAGATGGGCGTCGAAGTGGAGCCGCCGGTGCATCTGACGGGGGCGCCGCGCTACGCGAACAGCCCGCTGCTTGGCGATCTGGAACGGGCGCTGGCGCTCGGCCGGCGGCCGGATCCTTCCCGCGCCAGCGGGGAGGACGCCCTCGTCCTCGTGGAAGCGTCCGATCCGCGGGCGGAAGCCGAGGCGGCCGCCAGGCGCATGATCGTTCTGGCGAGGGACGCGGGCGCCCGCTGGCGGGACATGGTGGTGCTGGTGCGCCATCCGGAACAGTACCGCGACGTGCTGGCGACGACGCTGGCGGATTACGGCATTCCCCATTTCTTCGACAGCAAGCGGGACGCGGGCCACCATCCGCTGCCCGAACTGATTCGCGCCGCGCTGGAAACCGTTACGGGCGGCTGGCGTTATGAAAGCGTATTCAGGGCCGTGAAGACCGGCCTGCTCCTTGAGCCCGGCGAAGACGGCGAAGAGGCGGCGGAACGTCTCCGGCTCGAACTGGACCACCTGGAAAACTATGTGCTGGCGTGCGGCATCCAGGGTTCCCGCTGGACGGATGACCGGCCGTGGAACTGGCAGCCCGCGTCGGTGCTGGAAGGGGAAGACGGCGTAGGGAGAGGCGGGCCGGGCAAGGACGCCGGCCCGTACGGCCGACCGGTCGCAGAGGCCGGCACGGAAAATCGGTCCGCGGAGGCCGACCCGGCACCGGGCGAAGACGCTCCGGATAACGGCCGGGACGCGGAGGCCGTCCGGGACGATCCAGCGGCCCGCATGGACGCCCTCCGGCGCAAAGTCGCCGCGCCGCTGGCGAAGCTCGAAAGCGGGTTGAAGCGGGCCGCCACCGTAAGGGAAATGGCCGGTGCGCTGTGGGCGTTCCTGGAGGATGCGGACGCCGCCCGGAAACTGGAGCGGCTGGCGCGGGAAAGCCGGCTGCGGGGGGAGATGGAGCGGGCGCGGGAACACGAGGGCGTCTGGAACGAGTGCATCGCCCTTCTGGACCAGCTCGTGGAAATGATGGGCGACGAACCGCTCAGCCCGGCGGCCTTCGCCGATCTGGTGGACACGGGGCTTTCGCACATCCGCCTCGGCCTCGTGCCGCCGACGATGGACCAGGTGCTGATCGGCAGCCTGGAACGCTCGCGGCCGGGGACGGCGCGGCACGTGTTCCTGCTCGGCGCGTGCGATGGCGTGCTGCCTTCCGCCATCGGGGAAGACGGCATCCTGACGGAGCGGGAGCGGGAAGCGCTGGCCGAAGGCGGTCTGGAGCTGGCGCCCGGCCATCTGCGGCGCCTGTTGGACGAGGAGTTTTGGATCTATGCCGCCGTGGCGCTGGCATCCGATACGCTGTGGATTTCCTGGCACCGGGCGGACCGGGAAGGGAAAGCCGTTCTGCCGGCGGACCTCGTCCGCCGCATCCGCCGGCTGTTCCCCGGGATTCCCGTCGCCGTGGCCGACGCCGTGCCGGCCGACGGGGAGGATCCGGAGGCGTTCCGGCGGCGGGTCGTCCATCCGCTGCAGGCGCTCTCCCTGCTGACGGTGCGGCTCAAACAAGCGGCGGACGGCGAGCCCCTGTCCGACCATTGGCGCCGCGTGTACAACTGGTTTGCCCGCGATCCCGGGCGGCGGGACATGCTGAAGCGCCGCACCGCTGCCCTGCTGCACGAAAACCGGGCGGGGCGGCTCGATCCCGACGTGAGCCGCCGTCTGTACGGCGTGCCGCTTCTCGCCGGCGTGTCCCGAATGGAGCGGTTCGCCGCCTGCCGCTTTGCCCATTTCGCCGCCTACGGGCTGCGCCTGAAGGAGCGGCGGCTTTACCGCCTGGAAGCGCCTGATGTCGGCCGGCTGTACCACGCCGCCCTGAGCCTCATCGGCCGCCGGCTGGCGGCCGCCGGCCGGTCCTGGGGGACGCTGACGGACGAGGAAAGCGACCGTCTGGCGGCGGAGTCGGTGGATGCGCTGGCGCCGCAGCTGCAGGGGGAGATTTTGCTCAGCAGCGGGCGGTACCGCTATCTGGCCGGCAAACTGAAGCGGATCGTCGGGCGGACCGTCAAGGTGCTGGCGGAACACGGCAAGCGCAGCGACTTCGTGCCGGCCGCCTTCGAAATCGGCTTCGGCCCGGGGCAGCCGCTGCCGCCGCTTACCATCGAACTTCCCGGCGGCGCGCGAATGGAGGTGACGGGACGGATCGACCGGATCGACCGGGCCGACGGCCGGGACGGTCCCCTCGTCCGCATCATCGACTACAAATCAAGCCGGCACGGCCTCGATCTGGCTGACGTGTATTACGGCCTGTCCCTGCAGATGCTGACCTATCTGGACGTGGTCGTCACCCACGCCCGGCACCTGCTCGGTTCCGAAGCGAAACCCGGCGGCGTCCTGTATTTCCATGTCCATGAACCGCTCATCCGCGCGCCCCGCCCGCTGGACGGGAAGGAAGCGGAAACGGAGCTGCTCAAGCGCTTCAGGATGACCGGCCTCGTGACGGCCGAACCCGAAATCGCGCGGCTGATGGACCGGACCCTGGACAGGGGACAGTCCCTCGTCATCCCGGCCGGCCTGAAGGAAGACGGCCAATTCCACAAGTCGTCCTCGGTCATCGCACCGGAACGGTGGACCGTGCTCAGGCGCCACGGCAGGGAGAAAATCCGGCAGATCGGCGAAGGGATCCTGTCCGGGAACGTGGACATCGCCCCTTACCGGTTGGGCGGCCGGACGGCATGCCGCTATTGCCCGTTCAAACCGGTCTGCCACTTCGATCCGCTGGTGGAGGGCAACGCCCATGAAACGCTGAGGCCTTACGGGGCGGAGGACATCTGGCCGATTCTCGAGGGGAAGGGGGAACAAGCGTGAGCATCCGGCCGGCGAAACCGGCGGACAGCCGGTGGACGGACGAACAATGGCGCGCCGTGACGGAACGCGGCACGAACGTGCTGGTGGCCGCCGCCGCCGGCGCGGGCAAGACGGCGGTGCTTGTCGAACGGATTTTGCGGATGATCACCGACGAACGGCAGCCGGTGGACGTGGACCGGCTCCTGGTGGCCACCTTCACGAAAGCGGCGGCGGACGAAATGCGCATGCGGATGCGGCAGGCGCTGGAAGCGAAGCTGGCCGGGGGCGAGCCGTCTCCCCGCCTGCGCCGCCAGCTGGCCCTCCTCCACAGAGCCTCGTTCACGACCCTGCACGCGTTCTGCCTGGAGGTCATCAGCCGGCACTATGCCCGCATTCCGCTGGATCCGGGCTTCCGCATCGCCAACGAGACGGAAGCGGAACTGATCCGGATGGACGCGCTGGACGCCCTGTTCGACGACCTGTACGACCACTCGCCCGCGGATGCGCCGTTCTGGGAGCTGGTCGAGCGCTACGGCGGCGGGCGGGGGGATGACGGGCTGCGCGCCCTCGTGCTGACCCTGTACGATTTTTCCCGGAGCCATCCGTTTCCCGACGATTGGTTGCGGGCATCCGCCGCGGCGTTCGGCACGTTCCGGCCGGAGGGCGGCCATCCGCTCATGCGCCAGCTGATGGACGACGCCGCCTTCGCGCTGGAAGGGGCGCTTTCGGAGCTGGTGGAAGCGCTGGACGGCTGCCGCCGGCCGGGCGGCCCGGCCGTCTGGGCGGACGGGATCGCCGCCGAGGCCGCGGCAATCGAACGGATGCTGGCGGCGGCGCGGCGCGGGGCGTGGGAGGAGCTTTCGGCCCTCGCCGCGGCCGATCCGTTCGTCCGGCTGAAGCCCGCAAAAGGGGACGATGTGGACCGGGAGCTGGCGGACCGGATCCGGGCGCTGCGCGAGAGGGCCAAAAAGCGGCTGAACGGCCTTTCCGGCGGGCCGCTCGCCAGGCCGGCCGCAGAACTGGCGGAGGAAATGCGCCGGATGGCGCCGCTGATGCGGGAGCTGGCGGAACTGGTCATCCGGTTCGGCGAACGCTACGGCGGGCTGAAGAAAGCGAAGCGGCTCATCGATTTTGCCGACCTGGAACATTTCGCGCTGCGCGTGCTTTGCGCCGGCACCGGCGAAGACGGCCGGCTGCTGCCGACGGATGCGGCGCTGGAATACCGCGCGCAGTACGAGGAAATCCTGATCGACGAGTTCCAGGACACGAACCGGGTGCAGGAAGCGATCCTGTCCCTCATCGCCCGTCCGGAACGGGGGAACCGGTTCATGGTAGGCGACGTCAAGCAGAGCATCTACCGGTTCCGGCTGGCCGATCCGGGCATTTTCCTGGACAAATACAAAACGTACAGGGCGGGCCATGCGGCCGCCGGCGGCGAGACCGGCACGGCCATCGAGCTGTCCCGCAACTTCCGTTCCCGCCGGCAGGTGGTGGACGCCGTCAATTACCTGTTCCGGCAGATCATGGACGAGCGGGCGGCGGAGATCGAATACGACCGGCAGGCGGAGCTGGCGTACGGGGCCGATTATCCCGATCCTCCGGACCCGGACGGTCTGGCGGCGGAGCTGGTGCTCATCCGCCGCGGCGCGGATGACGCCGAAGCGGCGCTTCCGGCGTCGGAACCGGAAGAGGCGGCCGGCGGGCTGGACGAACTGTTCGAGCTGGAAACGGCGGAGCTGGAAGCGCGGTATGCCGCCGCCCGCATCCGCGAACTGACGGGCCGCGCGGGCAAGCCGCCGCTTCGGGTGTGGGACCCCGCCGCCCGCGCGTTCCGCGACGTCACCCACCGGGACATCGTCATCCTGCTCAGGGCCACGAGCGCCTGGGCGCCGGTGTTCGCCGAGCGGCTTTCCCGGGAAGGCATCCCCGTCCGCGCCGAACTCGCGGGCGGCTGGTTCGACGCGGTGGAAGTGGACATGATGCTGTCCCTGCTCAAGGTGATCGACAATCCGCTGCAGGACATTCCGCTCGCCGGCGTCCTCCGCTCGCCGATCGTCGGCCTTTCCGCGGGACAGCTGGCGCAAATCCGGCTGGCCGCACCGTCGGGTCCGTTCTATGAAGCGATGCTGGCGTTCCTCGAGCGGGCGCCGGAAAGGGGAGAAGGGGACGGCGATGAAGCGGAGCGGGCGCGGCGCGCCGTCGCCGAATTCGTCGGCCGCCTCCGCGAATGGCGGAACGAGGCCGCCCGCGGCGCGCTGTCGGAACTGATCTGGCGCATCTACCGGGAAACCGGCTTTTACGACTACATGGGCGGCCTGCCCGGCGGCGCCGGGCGGCAGGCCAATCTGATGGCGCTGTACGACCGGGCCCGCCAGTTCGAGTCCACCAGCTTCCGCGGCTTGTTCCGGTTTTTGCGGTTCATCGAGCGGATGAAGGACAGCGGCAGCGATCTCGGCGCAGCCGGGACGGGCGGCGGACGGGATGACGCCGTGCGCATCATGTCCATCCACAAAAGCAAGGGACTGGAGTTTCCGGTCGTGATCGTCGCCGGCCTGGGCAAAACGTTCAACGAGCGCGATCTGAACGGCGACTTCCTGCTGCACCGGGAGCTCGGGTTCGGCCCGCTCGTCGTCGATCCCGCATCCCGCACGAGCCATCCGTCCGTCGCCCATGCCGCCATCAGCCGCCGGCTGCGCATGGAAATGGCGGCCGAGGAAATGCGGATCCTGTACGTGGCGCTCACCCGGGCGAGGGAAAAGCTGATCCTGACGGCCACCACGCGGAACATCGGCCGGCTCGTGGAAGGCTGGTCCCGGGCCGTGCTGGCCGGGGGGCCGAAACTGCCGGCGGTCCATGTCGCCGGCGCCCGGTCGTTTCTCGACTGGGTCGGCCCCGCGGTGCTGCGCCATCCGGAACTGGCCGACTTTCGCCGCGCCTGGGGGCTGCCGGCTTCCGGCCCGTTCGAACGGGACGACCCGGCCCGGTTCGCGCTCCGGGTCGTCCCGCAAAGCCGGCTCGCCGATCCGGGCGGGGAATCGTCCGGACGGAAGGCGGACCGCGAATGGCTCGCCAGGCTGGCCGCCGGCGAGCCGCTCCCCCCGCCGGCCGGCCGCATCGTGCTTCCGCCCGGCATGGAGGCCGGACGGGCGGAAGACGGGGACGACGCGGCGGACTGGCTCGGCTGGTCGTACCCGTTCGGCGAAGCCGGCAGGCGCCATGCCAAAACGACGGTGACGGAACTCAAGCGGCTTGCGGAGCCGGCGGAGGCGGAAGAGGCGCCCGGCGAGGCGTGGTTCGCCGGGCCGGAAGGCGCCTTCACCCGCCGGCCGCGGTTTCTCGCCGAGCAAGGCGCCAGCGCCGCGGAACGGGGCGCCGCCTGGCACGCCGTCATGCAGCATGTCCCGCTGGATCGCCCCGTCGATGAGGACGCGGTGCTGGCGGTGATGCGGCAGCTGGCGGAGAAGGACATCTTGCCGGCCGCTTTGCTGCCGGACATCGATCCGGCGCCGATCGCCCGCTTTTTCCGCACCGGTCTCGGCAGGCGGCTCATCGCTTCCGGGAGCGCCGAGCGGGAGGTGCCGTTCACGCTGGCGCTGCCGGCGCCGGACGTCTACCCGGACGCGCCGGCGGCGCTGGAAGGGGAAACCGTCCTCATCCAGGGGGTCATCGACTGTCTGTTCGAAGAGGAGGACGGGCTGGTCATCGTCGACTTCAAGACCGACCGCGTGACGGGCGATCCGAGGGACGCGGCGGAAAAATACCGGGTGCAGCTCGACCTGTACGCCCGGGCGGCGCGCGCGTTGCGGAAACGGCCCGTCAAGGAGGCGGCCCTGTACTTTTTTGACGGCGGGCATCTCGTTGTTTTATGATGGGAAAAGAATGCCAGAGGGAAAGAGGTTGACGGACCATGACGGAGCAGACGGACTGCCTTTTCTGCAAAATCGTCCGGGGCGAGATTCCGAGCACGAAAGTGTACGAGGACGACCGGATCTTGGCGTTCCGCGACATCCAGCCCCAGGCGAAGGAACACATCCTGTTCATTCCGAAAAAGCACATTCCGACGATGAACGATGTGGCGCCGGACGATTGGCCGCTCGTCGCCGAACTGCTCAGGGCCGCGCAGGAGACGGCCCGCCGGCTCGGTTTCGCCGAACGGGGGTACCGGCTCGTCAACAACTGCAACCGGGAAGGCGGCCAGGTGATCTACCACCTTCACGTGCACCTGCTCGGCGGCGAACCGCTGGGCAAAATCAACGGCTGAGCGGCCGCCGTTTCGGTTGACACCCCCTCCTTTCTTGGCATATAATTTTCATATTAATCATCATTTCGCATGGTTTCTTGGCGTTGCGGCCGGAGGGAGGGATAGGGGTGTCCGAAACGAAGGTTCGCAAAAACGAATCCATCGATTCGGCCTTGCGCCGCTTCAAGCGCACCATCGCAAGAGACGGCGTGATGGCCGAAATCAAAAAGCGCAAGCATTACGAAAAACCGAGCGTAAGGCGGAAGAAGAAATCCGAAGCCGCGCAGAAGCGCAAGCGGCACTGATTCCCTTCCCGACGCCGGGCCGCCGCCGGATCAGGAGGTTGAAGAAGACGTGAGTCTGTCCGAACGACTGAACGAAGACATGAAAGAGGCCATGCGGACCAAGGACAAGTTTCGGCTGTCCGTCATCCGCATGCTTCGGGCGGCTGTCAAAAACGCGGAAATCGAACGCAAAAAGCAGCTGGACGACCGGGAGATCGAGGACATCCTCAGCCGGGAGCTCAAGCAGCGGAAAGATGCCCTGGCCGAGTTTGAAAAAGCCGGACGCCAGGATCTGGTGGATCAAACCAATGCCGAAATCGCCGTCATTTCCGGCTATTTGCCGGAGCCGCTCAGCGAGGCGCAAATCGCCGAACTGGTGGAGCAGGCGATCCGCGAAACCGGCGCTTCGGGCCGGGCGGACATGGGCAAGGTGATGGCCGTCCTGATGCCGAAGGTGAAAGGCCGGGCCGACGGCAAAACCGTCAACCGCATCGTCCAGGAACGCCTTCCGTGAATCCGTGGAGGAAAAACGGGCCGTCCCGCCAGGCGGAATTTCCGCCGGGGGACGGCCCTTTTGCGCGCAAAAACGGCCTTTTCCGGCCATTCTCCGGGCCGTTTCATAAATTCCGCCCGTCCCGCATATGTTTGGGAACGAATGGGGGCGGCCCAGCCATGCGGGAGTGGAACAAAAAGATCCGCCGGTTGGCCGCGGCCGCGCTGGATCTGCCGGAATATGCGGTGCTGCGCGTGCCGCGTCTGGTTCTCACGGGCGACCGGCGGCTCACCGTCGAAAATCACCGGGGCGTGGACCTGTTTGCCGACGGCCTCTTGCGTCTGAAACTGGAGGACGGCGGACTGGAAATCGCCGGCGACGGGCTTTGCATCCGGCACATCGGGCGCGACGAAGTGCAGATCGAAGGACGCATCCGGGAAATCCGGTTCGTCGGACGGCCATTGGCCTGATGCGGCCGGACATGGCGGCCAGCCCCGCGGAGGGACCGGGACATGCGGACGGATATTCGCTTTTTTCTGAAAGGCAGCGTCGACATCGAGATTCGGGGCGGGGAGCTGGAGGCGGTGCTGAACGACGCCGCCGCCGCCGGGCTGGAACTGAAGGACGTCAGGCGGACAAGCCCGGACAAGGCAACGGCGGCCGTGGACGTGCCGGCGTTCTTCCCCCTGGCGGCCATTTTGCGCCGCCGGCGATGCAGACTGCGCATCCTGCGGCGCAGGGGACTGCCGTTTGTGCTGCGGCGGGCCGGCGGACGCATGTTTTTTGCCGCCGGCTTCGCCGGGTTCGTGTTCGGCCTGTGGCTGCTCGGCCAGGTCATCTGGACGGTGGACGTGGCGGGGGCGGAGCGGATTCCGGAAAGCCGCGTTCGCGCCGCCGCGGCGGAGATGGGCATCCGGCCGCTGGCCTGGAAATTCGGCCTGGACGCACCCGGCGAACTGTCCCGGCGGCTGACGGCCCTTCTGCCCGGCGCGGCATGGATCGGCGTCGACGTGCAGGGTACGCGGGTGCTCATCCGGGTGGTGGAGCAGACGTTGCCGGAGAAGCGGGAACGGCTTTCCCCGCGGCATCTGGTGGCCGGCTACGACGCCGTCGTGACGCGGGTGCTGGCCGAGCGCGGGCGTCCGGCCGTGCGGCCCGGGGACCGGGTCCGGAAAGGGGACGTGCTCGTCTCCGGCCTCGTGGGCGACGGGGAGCGGGTCGCCGCGGTGCCGGCGGAAGGGACGGTGATGGGACTGGTCTGGCATGAATATGACATCGTTTCGCCCCTGGAACACCGGCACAAGGTGTATACCGGCAAGCGGCACGTCAAACGCTGGCTCGTCTTCGGCGGTCGGGCGCTGCAGATTGCAGGTTTCGGGGATCCGGGCTTCGCGCGGTACGAAACGAGCGTCGAACGGAAAGTGCTGGCCTGGCGAAACCGGACGCTGCCCTTCGGCACGATCCGCGAAGAGCTGCGGGAAACGGAAGTGGCCGGCGTGCGGGTGGCGGCGGAGGAAGCCCGCGCGATCGGCCTGACCCAGGCCCGCGGCGACGTGCTGCGGAAAGCGGGGGAGGGGGCGGTCATCCGCGCGGAAAACCTTTTGCATGAAAAGATTGATGGTGGTAAAGTTTATATGAAAGTCCTTTTCGAAGTGGAGCAGGACATCTCGACGGAACGATTGATCGTACAAGGGGAATGAACCAGTTTGACGGAATCGCTGCACAAAGCCGTCATCCCGCTCCGGGACGCGGAGGAGGGACTGTCGCTGTTCGGCGCGCAGGACCGGCTGCTGAAGCTGATCCAGAGCCGCACGACGGCCGCCATCCACGCCAGGGATGCGGAAGTGGTCATCCGGGGCGGGACGGAAGAAGTGGAAAAACTGCGCGAACTGTTTCGCGTCCTGCTTGAGCTGATCCGGAGCGGACATGCCCTCGGCGAGCGGGACGTGCAGTACGCCATGGATCTGGCCGCCGCGGGAAAGACGGAGGAGCTTCTGGACCTGTATCGTTCGGAACCGGTCGCCGGCTTCCGGGGAAAACAGATCCGCGTCAAAACGTTCGGCCAGAAGGCGTATCTCGACGCCATCCGGAAATATGACATCGTCTTCGCCATCGGGCCCGCCGGCACCGGCAAGACGTACCTGGCCGTGGCGATGGCGGTGGCGGCCCTGAAGGCCGGGCAGGTGAAGCGGATCGTGCTCACCCGGCCGGCGGTGGAAGCCGGAGAGAGCCTCGGGTTTTTGCCGGGGGACCTGCAGGAAAAGGTGGACCCGTATCTCCGCCCCATCTATGACGCCCTGTACGACCTGATGGGGTCGGACCAGGTGCTCAAGGCGATGGAGCGCGGCACGATCGAAATCGCGCCGCTGGCCTACATGCGCGGCCGCACGCTGGACGACGCCTTCGTCATCCTGGACGAGGCGCAGAACACGACGCCGGAACAGATGAAGATGTTCCTCACCCGGCTCGGTTTCGGGTCCAAAATGGTGATCACCGGCGACGTCACCCAGATCGACCTGCCCAAGGGACAGGCGTCCGGCCTCATCGCCGCGGAACGGACCTTGCGCGCCATCGACGAAATCCGCTTCATCCACCTGGATGAATCGGACGTGGTGCGCCATTCGCTGGTGCAAAAGATCATCGCCGCCTACAACCGGGAAGAAAGCCGGCCATCCACATGAGCGGGCGACGGCAAGGACGAGGAGGAACAGCGATGGAGCGAAAACCGGCAGCCGAAAGGAAGGGACGGCCATGGCTCCGCCTTTCCGCCTGGAAAACGAGCCGTGCCGTGCGCGTGCTGGTCTTTTTGCTTCTGGCTTCCGTATTCTATCTGTCCGTTTCCCCGAAACTGGTCAAGGAAACGTATGACATCGAGGAAGGCAGCATCAGCGAGCAGGAAATCCGTGCGCCGCGGATGATCGAAAACCAGGCCGCCACCCTGCGGGCGCGGGCGGAAGCGGCGGAAGGCGTGCAGCCGGTCTACACCGTCATCCCGCTGCGCAACGACGAACTGCTGGAGCTTTTGTTCGACAAGCTGGAGCAGGTCAACGCCGACACCCAGCTGACGAGCGACGAGAAAATCACGATCTACAAGAACGAATTCCCGATGATCTACCGGGAATTCATGGCGTCTTTGCTGAAAAGCTACGAGGGCACCCACAAGGCGAGCCTGCTGGAGGAAGTCAGCAGCAAGCTCGCCGAGCACGAGTACCGCATCCCGGAAGAAACGTACTACAAACTGCCCCGCATCCCGGTGTCGGTCATCGCCGACATGGAGGCGACGGCCAAATCGATCGTCTCCCGCCTCATGTCCGACCGGATGACGGATCCGGAGCTGGCGCGGGTCAAGGTGCCCGAGCTGGTCAACGCCTCGCAGCTGGCCAGCAACAACGAGCGGGAAGTGGTGCAGGAACTCGTCCGTTTCGTGCTGACGCCGAACCGGTTCCATGACGAAGAGGCGACGAAGGAAGCGAAGGTGCGGGCCAGCGAACAGACGAACCCGATCTACATCATGGAAGGGGACGTCATCGTCGCCGCCGGCGAACGCATCACGGCGGAAAAATACGCGATCCTGGAAGAGCTCGGCCTCCTGAAAAGCAACGCCAGCCCGTGGCCGCAAACCGGGACGGCGGTCATCTCGCTCCTGTTCGCGGCCATCCTGTATCTGTTCATCCGGCAGAACGACCTGCCGGTGGCATCGAACAACATCCACCTGTTCATGCTGGTGCTCATTTTCGCGCTGACGACCCTCGGCATGTGGATCGTCTCCCTGGCGCAGGAAGCCCGCTATCCCCATGCCGGTCTGCTGGCGCCGGCCGCCATGGGCAGCATCCTGATCGCCATTCTGCTCGGCCAGCGGCTGGCCTGGCTGTTCGCGGTGCTGACCGCCGTGGCCGCCAGCGTCATCCTGAACGCGAACCGGGACGTCCCGTTCGACTTCTTTTACGGCTTCGTGGCCATCGTCGCCTGTTTCGTGTCGATTTTCGCCATCCATCGGGCCAGCCAGCGGTCGGCGCTGCTTCGGGCCGGCCTTCTGGCCGGCGCCGGCGCGGCCCTGTCCGCCGTGTCCCTGATCGCGATCGGCGACGATTTCACGCTCCGCGAAGTGCTGTTCGCCCTGGCGTTTTCCGCCGCCGGCGGCCTCGTCACCGCCGTCCTGGTGATCGGCCTCCTGCCGTTTTTCGAGGTGGCGTTCGGCATCCTGTCGCCGCTGAAGCTGGTGGAACTGTCCAACCCGAACCATCCGCTGCTGCGAAAACTGCTCACCGAAACGCCGGGCACGTACCACCACAGCGTCATGGTCGGCAACCTGTCGGAGGCGGCGGCCGAGGCGATCGGCGCCAACGGCCTGCTTTGCCGCGTCGGATCGTTCTACCATGACGTGGGCAAGACGAAGCGGCCCGCCTATTTCATCGAAAACCAGAACAACATCGAAAATCCCCACGACCACATCGACCCGTCCCTCAGCAAATCCATCATCGTCGCCCACGTCCGGGACGGGGTGGAGATGCTGGCGGCGCACAAAATCCCGAAGCAAATCCGGGACATCGCCGAGCAGCACCACGGCACGACGGTGTTGAAATACTTTTACCACAAGGCGCTGAAACAATTGGAAGAAGCGGGGGAAGCGGAAAAGACCGTTTCCGAGGAAGACTACCGGTATCCGGGCCCGGTGGCGCAAACCCGGGAAGCGGCCATCGTCGGCATCGCCGACAGCGTGGAGGCGGCCGTCCGCTCGCTGAAAAATCCGACGCCCGAACAGATCGAAGCGGTGATCCGCAAAATCATCAAGGAGCGGCTGGACGACGGACAGTTCAACGAATGCGACCTGACGCTCCGGGAGCTGGAGAAGATCGCCCAGTCGATGAAGGAAACCCTTCTCGGCATTTTCCATTCCCGCATCGAATATCCGGAAGGCGCCGCCGCAGCCGGAAAGACGGCCGCGGCCGGCCGCGAATGAAACGGCCCCGGGCGTTTGCGCGGACCGGGGGAAGGAGACGACGCACATGGCCTTGACGCTGGCCGTCAACAACGAAAGCGGGGAACCGATCCCCGACGCCTGGATCGACATGCTCAAAGTGATTTTGCACAAAGCCGGCGCGATGGAAGGGATCGCGGACGGCGAAGTGTCTCTGACGTTCACGGACGACGAAGGCATCCGGGAACTGAACCGGACGTACCGGGGCATCGACCGGCCGACGGACGTCCTCAGCTTTCCGATGCGCGAAACGGCGCCCGGCGAACCGGACATCCCGTGGCCGGACGGCGACGAAGGCGGAGAAGGCGAACCGCTCGGCGACATCGTCATATCCGTGCCGCGAGCGCGGGCCCAGAGCGTGGAATACGGCCATTCCCCGGAACGGGAAATCGGGTTTTTGTTCGTGCACGGTTTTCTGCACCTGATCGGCTACGACCATGACACCGAGGAAGCGGAGAAGGCGATGTTCAGCCGGCAGGAGCGCATCCTGGCGGAAGTCGGCCTGACGAGGTGAGGCCCGCTTGCGGATCTGGTGGAGGAGCGTGCGGTTCGCCCTGCAGGGACTGGCTTTCGCCTACCGGCACGAGCGGAACATGCGCATCCACGCATGGCTGGCGCTTCTGGCGGTCGTGCTCGTCGCCGCGCTGGACGTGCCCCTCGTGCAGGCGCTGTTCGTGCTGCTGGCCATCCTGCTCGTCGTCGCCGCCGAACTGTTCAATACCGCTTTGGAGAAAACGATCGACGCCACGGCGGTCAAGCCCCATCCCCTGGCCAAGGCGGCCAAGGACTGCGCGGCGGCGGCCGTGCTGCTGTGCGCCCTGTTCGCCGTCGTCGTCGGCATCGCCGTTTTCGGACCGCTGATTGTGGAGGGACCCGCATGGAGATGGAAATAAACCGGCTCAAGGAAGCGGCCCGCGAAGCGCGCGGGAACGCCCACGTGCCCTATTCCCGCTTTGCCGTCGGCGCGGCGCTTCTCGATGACCGGGGCCGGATCCACCCCGGCTGCAACGTGGAAAACGCGGCTTACGGCGCCGCCAACTGCGCCGAGCGGACGGCCCTGTTCCGGGCCGTGGCCGACGGTGCAAAGCCCGGTTCGTTCCGCGGCATGGCGGTGATTGCCGACACCCGCCGGCCGGTGCCGCCCTGCGGCATCTGCCGCCAGGTGATGGCCGAACTGTGCCCGCCGGACATGCCGGTGTGGCTCGGCAACCTGAAGGGCGAATGGATCGAAACCCGCGTCCGGGACCTGCTGCCCGGCGCGTTCTCGCCGCAGGATCTGGAAGAAGCCGGGAGGTGAACGATGGAACCGATGGCCATGGACGACATCGGGCGGACGGAGAACAGGCCGTTCAGGAGCGGATTCGCGGCGATCATCGGCCGCCCGAACGTGGGCAAATCGACAATGATGAACCAGGTGCTCGGCCAGAAGGTCGCGATCATGAGCGACAAGCCGCAGACGACCCGCAACAAGATCCACGGCGTCTATACGACGGACGGGATGCAGATCGTGTTCCTCGACACGCCGGGCATCCACAAGCCGAAATCGAAGCTGGGCGAGTACATGAACGAGCAGGCGGCTTCGGCCCTTTCCGAAGTGGACGTCGTGCTGTTCATCGCCGAGGCGCAGTCGATGCCCGGGGCGGGGGACCGCTACATCATCAGCCAGTTCCGGAACATCCGCACGCCGGTGTTCCTCGTGCTCAACAAGATCGACCTGGTGCATCCGGATGCGCTTCTGCCGCTCATCGACGCCTACCGGGAGCTGCACCCGTTTGCGGAAGTGGTGCCGATCTCGGCGCTTTACGGCAACAACGTCGGCGCCCTGCTGGAGGCGATCGGGCGCTATTTGCCGGAAGGACCGCTCTATTACCCGGCCGACCAGGTGACCGACCACCCGGAGCAGTTCATCTGCGCGGAATTGATCCGTGAAAAAATCCTGCAGCTGACCCGGGAGGAGGTGCCCCATTCCGTCGCGGTGACCGTCGAGGACATGCGCCCGCGGGAGAACGGAACGGTGTATGTGTCCGCCGTCATCTACGTGGAGCGGGAGTCCCAGAAAGGGATCCTCATCGGGAAGGGGGGCGCCATGCTCAAGCAGATCGGGCAGCTGGCGCGGCAGGACATCGAGCGGCTGCTCGGTTCCCCGATCTATCTGGAACTGTGGGTCAAGGTCAAGAAAGACTGGCGCAACCATGAGCACGTGCTGCGCACGCTCGGCTACCGCGGCGAATAGCCGTCAGGCCCGGACGCTTGAATCTTCCAGCGCATACATCGCCTCTTGCGGACCATCCTAATCGTACAGGCACGGAGCGTCACCATTCCCGAACACGAAAGGAAGAAGAACATGCGATCCTTTTCCTGGAAAGTGTTTGCGATGACGGGAGATGTGGATGCCTACCTGCTGTACAAAGCGTTCAACCGGCCCTATGACAACCGGGATCTGGAGGACGAGTCCGAGGAGGAGGAACCGGAGCGGCCGGACGACGATTGAACCGGCGCCCGGCCGGCAGGCGGCCGGTACGGGAAGCGGCCCGGCGGCGCTCCCTCCGCCGGAAGCGGACCCGGGCGGGCCGCGGGGCAAGCCGGCGCGGCGGACGCATCCGGGCGCATCGTGGGGGAGTGCACCGTGCTGAACCGGGTGGAAGCTCTGGTGATCCGGAGCATCGATTATGGGGAAAGCGGGAAAATCCTGACGCTGTTGACGGAAGGCGCGGGCAAAGTCGGCGTGCTGGCCCGCGGCGCGAAAAAAACCGGCAGCCGCTACGCCGCCGCCGCCGAGCCGTTCACGTACGGCGAGTACGTGTTTTTCCGCGCCGGCGGCCTCGGGACGCTGAACAGCGCGGACATCATCACGAGCCATCGCCGCATCCGGGAAAATTTGCTGTTGTCCGCCGTCGCCGCCTATCTCGCGGAAATGACCGACCGGGTGACGGCCGACGGGGAAGCGGCACCGCGTCTGTACCGGCAGCTGCTGGCGGCGCTGGCCGCGCTGGACGACGGCAAGGATCCGCAGGTCATCACCCGCATCTATGAAATGAACATTCTCGCCCATGCCGGCTACATGCCCGTGCTGGACGGCTGCGCGGGCTGCGGCAAAGCGGCGGACGACGCCGAATGGTTCAGCCCCGCCCTCGGCGGGCTCGCCTGCCGCGACTGCGCATGCAAAGACGGCGGCGCGGTGAAAGCCGGCGCGGCGGTGATCCGGCTGCTGAGGCTGTTTGCCGCCGTCGACCTCGCCCGCGTCGGACGCATCGACCTGAAGCCGGATACGAAAGAAGCGCTTCGCCGGATTTTGCGGGATTGGATGGACCGGCATCTGGACATCCGGTTCCGATCCCGGCACGTGCTGGAGCAGCTGGAGCAGGCGGGATTTTGACGAAGGGGCCGGGACCGTGCTATAATACGTCTCAATTTGATATCGGCGCAATGAAGGAAAGGAAGTAGGCGGAAAAGGGGTTCTCCAGCGAGCCGGGGCCGGTGCGAGCCCGGCGGACCGCCCCCGCCGAAAGGCGTTCCGGAGCGCGCTTGACGGAAAGCGGGCATGCCCGCGGACGGCCGTTTCGGCCGCCCCGGGGTGCCAAGTAGGGTGGAACCGCGGGCGAACAACCCGTCCCTATGCCTCGGGCATGGGGGCGTTTTTGTGTTCCCCCGGCCGCTTTCCGCGGAACCGGGAACGGAAATGGACCGGAAATTTTCGGAAAACGGGAGAGCCATTGGCGGGAGGGATTCGATGAATTTCCAGCAGATCATATTGACCCTGCAAGACTTCTGGGCCGGGCAAAACTGCCTGATCGTCCAGCCCTACGACGTGGAGACGGGCGCCGGCACCATGAATCCGATGACGTTTCTGCGCAGCATCGGGCCGGAGCCGTGGAACGTCGCCTACGTGGAGCCGAGCCGCCGGCCGGCCGACGGGCGGTACGGGGACAATCCGAACCGGCTGTACCAGCACCATCAGTTCCAGGTGATCATGAAGCCGTCGCCCGACAACATCCAGGACATCTACCTGGACAGCCTGCGGCGGCTCGGCATCGAACCGCGCGACCACGACATCCGGTTCGTGGAGGACAACTGGGAGGCGCCGACGCTGGGCGCCTGGGGCCTCGGCTGGGAAGTGTGGCTGGACGGCATGGAAATCACCCAGTTCACGTACTTCCAGCAGATCGGCGGCCTCGACTGTTCCCCCGTGGCGGTGGAGATCACCTACGGGCTCGAGCGGCTCGCGTCCTACATCCAGGACAAGGAAAACGTGTACGACCTGGAATGGGTGAACGGCTATACATACGGGGACGTGTTCAAGCAGGCGGAATACGAGCACTCCAAATACACGTTCGAAGTGTCCGACGCGAAAATGCTGTTCTCCCTTTTTTCCATGTATGAGGAAGAAGCCCGCCGGGCGATGGCCGAACGGCTGGTGCTGCCGGCCTACGACTATGTGCTGAAATGCTCCCACACCTTCAACCTTCTGGACGCCCGCGGCGCCATCAGCGTGACGGAACGGACCGGCTACATCACCCGGGTGCGGAACCTGGCCCGCCAGGTCGCCCAGGCGTACCTGGAAGAACGCGAACGGCTGGGCTTTCCGCTTTTGAAAGGGAAAGGAGCTGACGCCCATGGCTGAACATCTGCTTCTGGAAATCGGGCTCGAGGAAGTGCCGGCGCGGTTCGTGCGGCCGGCCGCGGAGCAGCTCCTGGACATCGTGGAGCGATGGCTGGACGAATCCCGCATCGCCCGCGGCGCCGTCCGCGTTTTCGCCACCCCGCGGCGGCTGGCGGTGCTGGCGGAGGACGTGGCGGACCGGCAGGCGGACCGGACGCAGGAAGCGAAAGGTCCCGCCCTGTCCATCGCGAAGGATGAACAGGGCAACTGGACGAAGGCGGCCCTCGGCTTCGCCCGGAGCCAGGGCGTCGATCCGGCCGATCTCGAAGTGCGCGACGTGGGCGGCACGCCTTACGTGTTCGCCGTGAAAACGAGCGCCGGCGGAAAAACGGAAGACCTGCTGCCCCGGGCGGCCGCGGAATGGATCCGCTCCATGTCGTTTCCGAAAAGCATGCGGTGGGGCGGCCACGATCTGCGGTTCATCCGCCCGATCCGCTGGATCGTCTTCCTGTACGGCGACCGGGTCGTGCCGCTGGAGCTTGCCGGCGTCTCGTCCGGACGCGTGACCCGCGGGCACCGGTTCCTCGGATCGGACGTTTCGCTGGCCCGCGCCGGTGAATACGCGGAGGCGCTGCGGCGACAGTACGTGCTGGCGGATCCGGAGGAACGGAAACAGGCCATTCTCGATCAGATCCGACGCCTCTCCGAGCAAAAGGGCTGGACGATCGCCGTCAACGAGGACCTGCTGGAAGAAGTGCTGTTTCTGGTGGAATATCCGACGGTGCTCAGCGGTTCCTTCGATCCGGCGTTCCTCGCCATTCCGCAGGACGTGCTCATCACGTCCATGCGCGAGCACCAGCGCTATTTCCCGGTGTTTGACGCGGGCGGGAAACTTCTGCCCCATTTCGTGACGGTCCGCAACGGCGACGGCCGGTCCCTCGACGTGGTGGCCCGCGGCAACGAGAAGGTGCTCCGCGCCCGGCTGACGGACGCGCGCTTTTTCTACGAAGAGGACAAGAAGCTCACCATCGACCGGGCGCTCGGCAAGCTGGAGACGATCGTGTACCGCGAAGAGCTCGGCACCGTCGGCGACAAGGTGCGGCGCGTCCGCCGCGTGGCGGGCGGACTGGCGGAACGGCTCGGCCTGCCGGAGGAGGCGCGGCGGCATGTCGACCGGGCGGCGCACATCTGCAAATTCGACCTCGTCACCCAGATGGTGTACGAGTTTCCCGAGCTGCAGGGCATCATGGGGGAAGACTACGCCCGGCTCATGGGCGAGCCGGAGCCGGTGTGCCGCGCGGTGAACGAGCATTACCGTCCCCGCCACGCCGGAGACGGGCCGCCGGAAAGCCCCGTGGGCGCCGTCGTCGGCCTGGCCGACAAGATGGACACGATCGCCGGCTGCTTCTCCATCGGCATCGTGCCGACCGGCAGCCAGGACCCGTATGCGCTTCGCCGCCAGGCGACCGGCATCGTGCAGACGTTGATCCGCCACGGCTTTCCGGTCTGTCTGGACGATCTGTTCCGCCTGTCCCTGGCGGCGCTTCGGGAGTCTTGCGGCCTGAAGCGGGACGAAGCGGACATCATGCGGGATTTGCGCGATTTCTTCGCCCTAAGGATCAAAAACGCGCTGTCGGACAAGGTGCGCCATGACGTGGCGGAAGCCGTCATGGAAAGCGGCGTCTTCATCTCGCCCGTGCCGTCCGTCATCCGCCGGGCGGAGGCGCTGGAGGCGTTCCTGGCCGGAGAGGAAGCGAAGGCCGCCGTCGACGCTTTCAACCGGGTATGCAACCTGGCCGTGAAAGCGGAGTCCGGCGACCTGGACGAACGGTTCCTGACGGAACCGGCGGAACGGGAACTGTACAAACAATGGCAGCAACTTCATATCATATATAACGGGCTTCTGGAGGAAGGCCGCGAGGAGCGGGCGCTCGCGGCGCTGGCCGGTCTGCGGGACGCGGTCAACGCGTTCTTTGACGCGGTGCTGGTCATGGCGGAAGATCCGCATGTCCGCCAGTCCCGCCTGGCGCTGCTTTCCCGGATCGCGGGCGACATCCGCCGCTTCGCGGACTTCTCCAGGCTGGTGAAATAGGAGGATTTCCGCCTGGCGCCGGCGAACTGGTAGATGCTGACCGAACGGCGGCCCGCCGCCGGGGAACGGGATTGATGCGGATGAAAACCGTGACCGTTTACGTAGATGCCGATGCGTGCCCGGTGAAAAGGGAAATCCTGGACGTCTGCCGGTTGACGGGCGCCCGCGCCGTCTTCGTCGCGTCCTACGATCATCTCATGCCGGACGACTTGCGCGGGGCGGACGTCATCCAGGTGGACCGCGGCAGCCAGTCGGCGGATCTTGCCATCGCCAACCGGATCGGCCAAGGAGACGTGCTCGTCACCCAGGACTTCGGGCTGGCGGCCCTCGCCCTCGCCCGCGGGGCCGCCGTGCTGAACGAACGCGGCCGGGAATACCGGCCGGAGACGATCGACGCGCTGCTCGAACGCCGCCACGCGGCGGCGAAGGCGAGGCGGGGCGGCGGACGGACAAGGGGACCCGCGGCCTTCACCGCCGAAGACCGGCGCGCGTTTCTACAAGCGTTGACAAAAGTTTTGCGACGGTTGCAGGAGAATTTTTCTCTTTAGCGAATAGTATTACGTGCAATTTCGGGATGTGAATGCGGGATGACCCGAGGACGGATACCGGAGGAGATCATCGACGCCGTCTTGAAGCACCACGACATCATCGAAGTGGTCGGCAAAGTCGTCCACCTGACCAAGCGCGGGAAAAACTGGGTCGGCCTGTGCCCGTTCCACTCCGAGAAAACCCCGTCCTTCACCGTTTCCCCGGAAAAGCAAACCTACCACTGTTTCGGCTGCGGCGTCGGCGGCGACGTGATCCGGTTCGTCATGGACACGGAAGGTCTCCGCTTTCCCGAAGCGGTCCGCAAACTGGCCGAGGAAGCCGGCATGCCGCTTGCGCCCGGCCAGGAAACGGTTGCCGAAACCGAAGAGCAGCGAGAGAAACGGATCATCCTCGACGCCCACGAATTCGCCGCCACGCTGTACCACCATCTGCTGAAAAACACGAGCGAAGGTTACGGGGCCCTTGCCTATTTGCGCAGCCGCGGGTTCACCGACCGATGGATCGACGAATTCCGGATCGGCTATGCGCCGGGCGGATGGGACACGCTCGTCCGCTTCCTGGAAGAGAAGAAATTCGATCTGCCGCTCATGGAGAAGGGCGGCCTGATCATGGCCAGGACCGGATCGGACGGCTATTATGACCGTTTCCGCAACCGGGTCCTGTTTCCGATCCAGGATGCGCAGGGGCGGGTCATCGGATTTTCCGGGCGGGTCATCGGCGAAGGCCAGCCGAAATATTTGAACTCCCCCGAAACCCCCGTGTTTGCCAAAAGCCGAACGCTGTTCAACCTGCACCGGGCCCGGCCGGCCATCCGAAAGACCGGCAGGGCGGTCTTGTTTGAAGGTCACGTGGACGTGATCCGGGCCTTCGGCACCGGCACGGCCAACGCCATCGCCACCATGGGGACGGCGCTTACGGAACAGCATTGCGCCCTCATCCGCCGGCTCGCCGAGCACGTGGTGATCTGCTACGACGGCGACGAAGCGGGACGATCCGCCGCCGCCCGGGCGCTGGTCATGCTGGAGCAGGCCGGCTGCTCGGTCACCGTGGCCCTGCTGCCAGACGGGATGGATCCGGATGACTACATCGCCAAATATGGCGGCGACGCGTTCAGGGAACGCATCGTGGAACGGGCGGTTCCCGCCGCCAAATTCAAGCTCCTGCACCTCAGGAGGCGTTTTGCGCTTTCGACCGACGAAGGCAGGCTGAAATACATCCAGGCCGCGCTCAAGCTGATCGCCGGCCTGTCCGCTCCGACGGAGCGGGAATTCTATGTCAGGGAGCTGTCCGATGAATACGGGTTTTCGATAGAAGCGCTGAACGAACAGCTTCGCCAGATCCGGCGGGAGACGGAAAAAAACCGGCGTCCGGGGGATAAGAACCGGACGGCGTGGAATAATGGTATGCAGAATGAAAACGGGATCAAAGGCGTGCCCGTCCTGAAGCCCGCCTATCACAACGCGGAACGGAAACTATTGGCCCTCATGCTCGAAAACCGGGACGTCGCCCTGTACGTGCAGGAAAGGCTGGCAGACCGCTTCAACGTGGAAGCCCATGCGGCCCTTGCCGCCTATCTTTATGCCTATTACGCGCAAGGCCACGACCCGAACCCGGGCCGCTTTCTCGCCGGACTGGACGATCCCCGGCTGAAAGACGTGGCCGGTTCGCTTGCGTTCGAGGATACCGCCGGCATCAATCGCCAGGCGATCGACGATTACGTGAGAGAAATCAAAAAGGTTCCCAAAATCCGCGAACTCCAGAGGAAAAGGGAAGAGCAGAAGCAGGCGGAACGCGCCGGCGATCTGGAACGGGCGCAGCAAATCGGAATGGAGATCATTTCCCTGGACAGAGAGTTGAAGTCGATTTGACCGTTTTTCGCTTCCAGGGAGGAGGGAGTTTGAAGCATGGCGAATGAACAGCACACGGAAGTGGAATCGGAACTGACGCTGGAGCAGGTGAAAAAACAGCTCATCGAACAGGGGAAAAAGCAATCCTCGCTTTCCTACAAAGAGATCATGGACCGTCTGGCCCCCTTCGACCAGGACCCGGACCAGATGGACGACTTTTTCGAACAGCTGGCCGACCTGGGCATCGACATCACGGGGGAAGGCGACGAAGACCTGCGCGGAGAGCCGGCTTCCCGGCAGGATGCGGACGACTACCATTTCGACGATGACCTTTCCCTGCCTCCCGGCGTGAAAATCAACGACCCCGTCCGCATGTACCTGAAGGAAATCGGACGGGTGCCGCTTCTGACGGCGGAAGAAGAGATCGAACTGGCCAAGCGGATCGAACAGGGCGACGAAGAGGCCAAGCGTCGTCTGGCGGAAGCCAACCTGCGGCTCGTGGTCAGCATCGCCAAACGGTACGTCGGCCGCGGCATGCTGTTTCTCGACCTGATCCAGGAAGGCAACATGGGATTGATCAAGGCCGTCGAAAAATTCGACTACGACAAAGGGTTCAAGTTCAGCACGTATGCGACCTGGTGGATCCGCCAGGCCATCACGCGGGCGATTGCCGACCAGGCGCGGACGATCCGCATACCCGTGCACATGGTGGAAACGATCAACAAGCTGATCCGCGTCTCCCGGCAGCTGCTCCAGGAGCTGGGCCGCGAGCCGACGCCGGAGGAAATCGCCAAGGAAATGGACCTCAGCGTCGAGAAAGTGCGCGAGATCATGAAGATCGCCCAGGAGCCGGTGTCGCTGGAAACGCCGATCGGGGAGGAGGACGACTCCCACCTCGGCGATTTCATCGAAGACCAGGACGCGCTGGCCCCCGCCGACGCCGCCGCCTACGAGCTGCTCAAGGAGCAGCTGGAAGACGTGCTGGATACGCTGACGGAACGGGAGGAAAACGTGCTGCGCCTGCGCTTCGGCCTCGATGACGGGCGGACCCGGACGCTGGAGGAAGTCGGCAAGGTGTTCGGCGTCACCCGGGAGCGCATCCGCCAGATCGAGGCGAAGGCGCTTCGCAAACTGCGGCATCCGAGCCGGAGCAAGCGGCTGAAAGATTTTCTCGAATAACCGAACGCGATCCATTCCAATCCGGGCCGGACAACAAGGATGCCCGGATTTCCTTTGCAGGGGGCTTAAATCCATGGATCCGGAAAAGCGCATGGTGATTCTAGGCGAAATCGAGCGCTGGCGGCGAAGCAGGCTGCTGCCGGAGCAGTATTGCGATTTCCTCCGGAATCTGTACCTGGAAGGCGAAGCGGAACCCGCCGGCGCCGGATGGTTGCATGTCGGCAAGCGGGCGGCGAACCGGCTCGTCTCCGGCTGGAAGCCGGCGTACGGCTGGGCGGCCGCCGCCTTCATCGCCATGCTGTTGTTTTCTGGATTATATTTTACATTTTTCCATCCGCTGTTGCAAACGGTCCTTTCCGCCGCCCTGGTGGCCCTGCTCATCGGCATCGGATTGGCCGAACGGCATCGCCGGCCGCTGGCCGGCTTTGCCGCCCTTGGCGCCGGATGCCTGCTGGCGCCGCTTCTCGGGCTCGTGGCGCTCTGGCAGTTTGATGCGGCCGGGCCGCGGGCGACGGTGGCGCTGACGGCCGCCTGCGGCGTTGTCTGGATCGCCGCCGGCCTGGCGGCCCGCATCGGGCTGCTCCAGCTCAGCGGCCATTTTGCGCTGATTCTGGCCTATTTGTGGCTGATCCGTTCGTGGCACGGCGAACCGGGCCTCTGGCTGCTGCAGCTGTATCTGGTGCCGGCGGCTGCCGCGCTGTATGCCGCCGGCCGCTGGATCTACGGCGGGATCGGATCGGCCGGCGCCATGCTGATGCTGGCCGCCGGCATCGCCCTTGTTGCGCCGGAGGTTTACGCCCTCGCCGCCGGCGCCGCCGGCGCGGCGACCGTCGTTTTGCTGCTTGTCGGCAAACTGGCCGCCGCCGTGCCGGCGGCTTTCCGCCGGCGGCGGATGGACGGCGGCGACGGCGACTGGGAACACGACTTTGAATGAAGGGAAACGAACCATCGGCCATGACATTTCAATTGTCGAAACGGCTTGCGGCCATCGCCGGACGCATTCCGCGTTGCGGAACGCTGGCCGACATCGGCAGCGATCATGCGCTCCTGCCGATCCATGCCGTCCGGACGGGCCTGTGCCGGAAAGCCGTGGCCGGCGACCTGCATGACGGCCCGATTCGCGCCGCGAGGAACAACATCGCGGCCGCCGGGCTTTCGGACCGGATCGACGTCCGCAAGGGAGACGGCCTCGCCGTGCTCATGCCCGGCGAAGCGGACGTGATCGTGATCGCGGGGATGGGCGGTTCCACGATGACCGGCATTCTCGACGCCGGCGAAAGCCGTCTGGAAGGCGTGCGGACCCTCATCCTCCAGCCGAACGTCGGAACCCGCGACGTCCGCCGCTGGCTGCACGACCACGGCTGGTATTTGCGGGACGAATGCGTGCTGGAGGAAGACGGGGTGTATTACGACATTCTCGAAGCCGTGCCGGCGCGGCCGGAGGCGGAACGGTTCGGGCGGCTGTACGAGCCCCTTGCCGTCGCCGGCGGCCCGGTCGTGACGGCCGACCTGCTGCTGCTGCTGGGTCCGCATCTGCTGCGGCGGCCGACCCCGGCGTTTTTCGGGCGGTGGCGGGAGGAGCTGGCCAAGCGGGAACGCATCATCGAAAACATGAAAAAATCCGTAAGCGGCGAAGCCGCCGCCAGGCGGCAACGCCTGGAAGAGGAAACCGCCGCGATCAGGGAGGTGCTGTCATGTTTGCAGACGGGCATACCGTCATCCGGATGATGGAGGACATCGCGCCGAAATGGCTGGCCATGGAAGGCGACCCGATCGGCCTGCAGCTCGGAACGCCGGACAGGCCGGTGAAAAAGGTGCTGGTGGCCCTCGACGTAACGGAGGACGTGGCGGATGAGGCGATCCGCCTGCAGGCGGACATGATCGTCGCCCATCACGCCGTCATCTACCGCCCCGTGCGCCACCTGCGCACCGATCTTCCCGCCGGAAAGCTGTACGCCAAGCTGCTGAAGCACGACATCGCCGTCTATGTCGCCCACACGAATCTGGATGCGGCGGAAGGCGGCGTCAACGATGCGCTGGCATCCGCCCTCGGCCTGACGGATGCGGTGCCGTTCGCCGAACTGAAGCACGGGCAGCTGGCGAAGCTGGCGGTGTTCGTGCCGAAAAGCCATCACGACCGGGTGATGCAGGCCGTGTTCGATGCGGGAGCCGGCTGGATCGGCAACTACAGCCACTGCAGCTTCAATGTGGAGGGCACGGGCACGTTTCTGGCGCGGGAAGGCGCCAATCCGTTCCTCGGGCAGGTGGGCCGGCTGGAAACCGCCGATGAAATCCGGCTGGAAACGGTTGTGCCGCGGGAGAAGCTGGACCGGGTCGTGCAGGCGATGTTGAAAGCGCACCCGTACGAAGAAGTGGCCTACGATATCTACCCGCTGGACGTGAAGGGCAAAACGTACGGCATCGGCCGGGTCGGCAGCCTGCCGGAACCGGCGACCCTGGCGCAGCTGGCGGAGCGGGTCAAGGCGGCGTACCGGGTGTCCGCCGTCCGGCTCGTCGGCGATCCGGGACGGACCGTCCGGAAGGTGGCCGTCCTCGGCGGATCCGGCCGCAGCTACGTGGCGGACGCGATGCGGTCCGGCGCGGACGTGCTGGTCACCGGCGACATCGACCACCATACGGCCCACGACGCGCTGGCGGCCGGCTTTGCGCTGATCGATGCCGGCCACCATATCGAAAAGCTGGTCAAGCCCGCCGTGGCCGGCCGGCTTGGCGGCATGCTGAAGGATGCCGGCTACGCCACGGTTGCCGTCGCTTCGGAAATCGACACGGACCCGTTCCGGTTCGCCTGACGCGTTCCGGGATGGAAACAACACGCCTTGCGGGCCGCGCCGATTCTCTGGTATACTGTTTGATGCTTCGGGGAAAGTTTGTCGGACAATCGCCGGCGATGGATACATCGCGGGAGGAAAGTCCGGGCTCCGCAGGGCAGGATGCTGGATAACGTCCAGTCAGCGCGAGCTGAAGGATAGTGCCACAGAAACGGACCGCCGATGGCCGCGGCCTGCCGCGGCACAGGCAAGGGTGGAACCGTGGTGTAAGAGACCACGAGGGCATCTGGCGACTGATGCCCTGGTAAACCCCATCCGGAGCAAGACCAAGAAGAACGCATGGCGCCTTTCTCAAGGCCCGGCCCTGGCCCGGGGTGCGTTGGGTTGGTCGCTTGAGCCGTGCAGCAATGCACCGGCCTAGAAAGATGATTGTCGCTTTCCGGCTCGGGTGAGGAGCGCCCGCCGGAAAGTACAGAACCCGGCTTACAGACAAACTTTCCTTGCCCCGCCAGAAAGCCGAGGAGCCGTCCGTCCGGATCGCGGGATCCGGCGGACGGCCCTTTTTTTCGCCATGATCCGGCGATTCCCGTCCGTTTCGGCTCGCATCCGTCCCGCGCGCCGCGACGGCGGCTTACGGTTCCCGCCATGTGCCGATTTCCCTGCGCACCCATTCCGGCATGAGGCCGACGGACCGCTTCAGGCGCACCGCCTCTTCCAGCGCGGCCGCCACGTCGATTTGCCCGTAGCCGTAAAAGGGGTCTTTGCCGGGGCTGCCCAGGTCGACCGCCGTCCGGCGCATGATGTCCATCACTTCTTCGTTCGTCAGAAGCGGATGGACGGAACGGATGAGCGCCGCCAGCGCTGCCGCGTGGGGGCTGGCCATGGACGTGCCGGACATGGCGGCGTACTGGCCGCCGGGGTATGTGCTCGGGATGCCGGTCCCGGGCGCCGCCGCGTCGATGTAGTCGCCGTAATTGGAAAACGCGGCGAGGCGCCCCCTTTCGTCCGTCGCCGACACGCCGAACACTTCGGGATAGGCGGCGGGGTAGCCGGGCTGGTCGGTGTTGTCGTTGCCGGCGGCCGCCACGATTACGGCGCCGCGGTCGTAGGCGTAGCGGATCGCATCGTGCAGGAATTCGGATTCCGCATAGTTGCCCAGGCTCAGGTTGATCACGCGGGCGCCGTTGTCGGCGGCCCAGATGATGCCTTCCGCCACGGCGTAGGCCGAACCGGCGCCGCTTTCGTCCAGCACCTTGATCGGCATCACCCGCCCGTTCCAGGTCATGCCCGCCACGCCTTCAACGTTGTTGACGACGGCGGCGATGATGCCTGCCACGTGGGTGCCGTGGCCGACGTCATCCTCCGGCGCCTCACCGGGCGTGACGAAATTGGCGCCTTCCGTCAGGCGGCCCGCCAGGTCCGGATGATGCGGATCGACGCCGGTGTCGATGACGGCGACAATGACGCCGTCGTCTCCCCGCGAGATGGACCAGCCGGGAATCGTCCCGATGGCCGGCAGGTTCCACTGGTACGCTTCGTACAGCATGTCGTTGGGCACGACGCCGCCGGTTTCTTCGTTGGTCATGTACAGATAGTGGGGTTCGGCGTAGATCACGTTGCCCGACCGGCGGAAATAATCCATCATCGCTTCGGCGGTGGACCGTTCGGAACGGAACACGTAGGCGTAGCCGGTCTTGCGCACCCGGGTGATGGCCAGGTCCCGGATGATGCGCTCCAGTTCCCGTTCGCCGGGCGGCTTCGCAAAGCGGACCACGACTTCATGTTTGTGGTAATGGCTGGCCGTCCCGTTTTCTTCCCCATGGTCCACGGTGATGTCCCGGCGCGTGTCCGCGTCCACCGATTCGATGCCGTAACGGCCCTCGCGCGGGTACGGGACGAGGCGCAGATGCTTCGTCTGCATCGATTTGACCCGCTCCGCCGCGTCCTGGCGCACGACGCCGACGACGCCCCCGCCGTCTTGCGCGGGGACGGCGAGGACGGCGAAGCGTTCTCCGCCCGAGACGACGGAGCCGGAATCGTACCGCTTGCCGGCCCGGACCGCTTCGCGGGCTTCCCGCAGCCGGCTGCGGAGATCCCCGGCGTCCCGGGGAAGTCCGCCGGCCTCGTAGAGCGTTCCGTCGGATCCGATCCAGGACAGGTGCACGAGGCGGGGGTGCCCGGCGCGCATGTCATGGAGACGTTCCGGCCTGCCGGAGGCCGGCAGGCGGGACAATTCGGCGGCCATGGCGGCCAGGTCGGCGGCGCACTGCCGGCTGCAGAGGCGGGCCGTCAATTCCGCGTCCCGTTCCACGATCCGCTCCTTGGCCCGCATTTCCCAGGCGGGGTCTTCCCGGTCGGGGGCGGTTTCTCGGGCAATGCCGCCGTGTTCGGCTTGTTCGCCGCCCGGACGGCCGTCCGGCCCGGCGTCCGGCCACAGCAGGGCGGCGGCGACGCCGGCGGCCACCAGAAGGGCGGCCGCGGCGGCGGACAGCGGGATCCGCATGGCGTTTCGACGCTCCTTTCGTTCCGGCCCTTTCGCTCCGGCGATTTCACCCGTTGCATGGCCGGAGGCAAAGGGGACTGGCCATAGCATTTGAAGCGGGGCCTTCGGCTATGCACCCGGCCCGCCGCGGCGGGTGCCGGCGGCGAAAGCAGGCGGAAACTGCCGCCTGCCGGGCGGCCGCTGCCGGAATAATCCCCGCACCCGGCCGGCAAACTGAAGGCAGGGGGTGAGGCCAGCATGCCGCAGGTGTTCTGCAGCGTGTCCAACTGCCAGTATTGGAAAGCCCAAAACCGCTGCGCCGCCGACGCCATCATGATCGAAGTCGACCGGCACGCGGAGCGGACGTTTGACGCGGAATTTTCCGGCGAAGGGTTTGACACCGAACACCGGGACACGGCCGAAAACGCGGCCGCAACCTGCTGCAACACGTTCAGGCCGAAGGGGTCAGGCGGCTGACGCCCAAGGGCGGGCGGCCTAAAGCGAAGGGCGGGACCGAAGGCAGGCAGGCGAACGATCCGTTCGCCTGCCTGTTCTTTCTTTCGCGCCGGTTTTCTTGTAAAATGGACATGATTTCTCACAAGGCGGGACATCCGGCAATGATCTACATGGACTATGCGGCTTCGTCGCCGCCGTATCCGGAAGTGGCGGAGACGGTCGGCGAACTGATGCTGAAATTTTACGGCAACCCTTCATCCCTGCACGCCGCCGGGGCGGAAGCGGAACGGCTGATTCGCACGGCGGCGGACGTGATGGCGGAGCGGCTCGGGGCGGACCGGAAGGAAATCATTTTCACCTCGGGCGGCACGGAAAGCAACAACCTGGCCATCTTCGGAACGGCCCTCGCCCACGCCGGAAGGGGACGGCACCTCGTCGTGTCCAGCATCGAGCATCCGTCCGTATACGAGTGCTTCCGCGCCCTCGAAAAACGCGGGTTTCGCGTGACGTGGCTCGATGCCGACGAGACGGGCGCCGTGCGCCCGGAAGACGTGGAAGCGGCCCTTACGGACGACACGATCCTGGTCAGCCTGATGGCGGTCAACAACGAGACCGGGCGCATCCAGCCGATTGAACGGGTGGGCGAACTGCTCCGGGAGCGGCGCAAGATCGTGTTCCACGTCGACGCCGTCCAGGCGGCGGGCAAATTGCCCCTGAATCCCGCCCGGCTCGGCATCGATCTGATGTCCCTGTCCGCCCACAAGTTTCACGGCCCGAAAGGCGCCGGCGTACTGTACAAGCGCAGCGGCCTCGCCATCGAACCGATCCTGAGGGGCGGCGGGCAGCAGGGCGGCTACCGTTCCGGCACGGAAAACACGCCGGCCATCGTCGGCATGGCCAAGGCGTTCCGCATCGCCACCGACCGGATGAGGGACGAGATGCCGCGCCTTGCGGCCATGCGCCGGAGCCTGCTGGAGACGCTGGCGAAAGACGCCCGCATCCGCGTCACCGACACGCCGGACGGCTCCGGCATGGCGCCGCACATCGCCCATTTCCGCATCCCCGGGGTCAAGGCGGAAGCGATGGTGCATTTTCTGGAAAGGGAAGGGTTTTGCGTCTCTTCCCAGTCGGCCTGCTCGTCCGGCGAGGAGAAGCCGAGCCGGGTGCTGCTGGCCATGGGGCTTTCCGAACGGGAAGCGATGAGCGGCATCCGCGTATCCATCGGCCCGGAAAACACGCCGGAACAAATGGCGGGCCTGGCTGAAGCGGTGGTGCGCATTCTGGACCAGTACGGCAACGTGATGGGGTGAAACGATGGCATCGACGGTGATCATCCGTTTTGGCGAATTTACGCTGAAGGGCAAAAACCGGTCCTTTTTCGAAAATACGTTGGTGAACGTCATCCGGCGGCGCATGAAGGCCTTTCCCGACGTGGAAGTGCAGCACGCGTCCGGCCGCGTGATCCTGAAACTGAACGGAACGCCCTTCGGGCAGGTGGCCGGCGTGATCGACACGGTGTTCGGCCTTTCTTCCTACAGTCCGGCTGAGCTTTGCGCCGCGGATGCGGACGCGATCCGCGAGACGGCGCTCGCGGTGATGAAAAGCCTGTCGCCGCCGCCGGCCACGTTCAAGGTGAAGGTGCGCCGGGCGCACAAGGGGTTTCCGCTCACGTCGATGGAAATGAACCATGTCGTCGGGCGGCACGTGCTCGTCAACATGCCCGGCCTGAAGGTGGACCTGCACAACCCGGACGTCGAACTGAACGTGGAAATCCGGGACAACGGCGCCTACGTGTTCTGCGAAACGTTCCAGGCCCAGGGCGGCTTTCCGCTCGGCACGAACGGCCGCGCGATGCTGCTTCTGTCCGGCGGCATCGACAGCCCGGTGGCCGGCTTTCTCGCGATGCGGCGCGGGCTTGACGTGGAGGCGGTCCACTTCCACAGCTTCCCGTACACGAGCGAGCGGGCCAAGCAGAAGGTCGTGGAATTGGCGGAGCGGCTCGCCGTCTATTCCGACGGGATGACGCTGCACATGGTGCCGTTTGCGGACATCCAGACCCGCCTGAAACAGCTCGGAAACGAGAAGCTTCTCGTCACGATGGTCCGGCGCGCGATGATGCGCATCACCAATCGGCTGGCGGAGAGGCACAACTGCCGGGCCATCGTGACCGGGGAAAGCCTGGGCCAGGTGGCCAGCCAGACGCTGGCCAGCCTGGCGGCCATCGAACGGGCGGCGGACCTGCCCGTGCTCAGGCCGCTCATCATGATGGACAAACAGGAGATCATCCGCATCGCCGAAAAGATCGGCACGTTCCCGATCTCCATCCAGCCTTACGAGGATTGCTGCACCCTGTTTGTGCCGAAATCGCCCGCCACGAATCCGAACATCGCCGTCGTCGAACGCATCGAGCGGCGGGCGGACTGGATGGAAGAGGAGATCGAGAAGGCCATCGGACAGACCGAAACGATCCGCGTCGGCGATCCGTCCGGCGCGGGACGGAAGGAAGAAAGCGTCGCCGGCTATTTCTGACCGGCGCGGCCGGCATGAGCGCGGACGGCTTCCCGTATAGTGGGAAGGGGAGGGGATGTCCGTGCCTGAACCGGTCGTCCAGTTTTTGCAGATCGCCCTGATCAACGTGCTGCTTTCCGGCGACAACGCCCTCGTCATCGCCATGGCCGCCGGCCACCTGCCGCCCCGGCTGCGCGGGAAGGCCGTCCGGTGGGGCATCGCCGGCGCGGTGCTGCTCCGGATCGCCATGGCGCTCGCGGCCGTCCGGCTGCTCCGGCTGCCCCTGCTGCAGGCGTCCGGCGGGCTGCTTCTTGTCGGCATCGCCGTCCGGCTGGCGGCGGAAAGCGCCCCCCGGCACGGGATGAAAAGCGGCGGCACGATGCGCGCGGCCGTCCTGTCCATCCTGCTGGCCGATTTCGTCATGAGCCTGGACAACGTGCTGGCCGTCGCCGCGCTGTCCCGCGGCAACCCGGCGCTGATGGCCGCCGGCATCGCGCTTTCCGTTCCCCTCATTCCGTGGGGCAGTTCGGTCATGATGCGGATTCTCCGCCGCTTTCCGGTTCTCGTGCACGCCGGTGCCGCCATTCTCGGCTATGCGGCGGGGGACATGGTCGCCTCCGACCGGCTTGTCGGTCCGTGGCTTTCCGGCCTGTGGCGGAAGGCGGACGCCGTGGCGCCGTTTGCCGGCGCTTCGGCGGTGCTGGCCATCGGGCTCATCCGGCATCTGGCCGCGCAGGCCCGATCGGGCGGGGGGAAGCGGCCGTAGGTCAAGCCGATCGTCGGGGGAGGTTGACACGCGATGAACGATCGGACCCGCTACGCCGGGTTTCTGCTGATTGCCGCCGGCATTCTGCTTCTCGCCGGCAAATTCGGCGTGTTCCAAAGCGCCGCCGCCAATCTGTGGCCTCTCTTTCTGTTGCTGCCCGGCCTGTTTTTCCATTATTTGCGCTTCGGCATGGGCGTCCATGCCGGCGTCCTCGTGCCCGGCGGCATTCTGGTCACATACGCCGTGCTGTTTTTCGCCTGCAACCTGATCGGCTGGCAGGCCATGGCCTGGCTGTGGCCGGGCTTCGTGTTCGGACCGGCGGTCGGCCTGTTCGAGGCGTATTTTTTCGATCCGGGCAGACCGCGCGGGCTGTTGATCGCGTCCGGGGTGCTGACGGCGGTGTCCGCGGTCCTGTTCGGCATCGCCCTGGCGGCGGCCGGCGGCCTCTATCTGATCGCGGCGGTCATGATTGCCGCCGGCCTCGTCATGATCGCTTCCCGGCCGCGCCGCTAGACGGCCGCGCCGGCGGAATGCCGGCATGTCCCGAAGGTTCCCGGAAGGCGGCCGCCCGGGAAAGCGGGATGGATGGCGGGTGCCGCCGGCGGTTGCAAGTTTTGCCGATGACGGGTATCTTGGAAGGAGACGACTGCAAGGAAGGCGGTTGGTGGGATGCAGGCCTGGTTGACGGAACATTACGTCGTCGCATACGTGCTGATCGTGCTCGGAATGGCCTTCGTGTACGAAAAGGTGTTCCGGCCGCGGAAGCTGCCGGTTCTGAAAAACGTTCTCGTCTATTTGCTCATCGCCCTCGGATCGGTGATGCTGTGGATTTTCCAGATCGACGCGGATCTGCCCGTCGTGCAGAGCCTGCTCATCGCCATCGTGCTGATGGGCCTGTACCGCGGGCGCAAATGGCTGCTTGAACGGCGTGGCCCGGGCCGCCGGCCGGAAGACGAAGGACAGGGGAAAACGGCGCCATGACCCTGGAAGACGCGCTTTTCAACTGGCTGCAAATCCGGATCGCCGCCGACCGCCGGCCGGACGACCGGGCTGCGCAGGAGACGGCGGACTTTTTTCTGTCGGTGCTGCGGGACACCCACGGCGTCACGAACGTCCGGGTGGAACCGAAGGGCGACGACCTGATCCAGGTCGTGTACGAGCGGGCCGGCCAGAGCGGAAGGAAAACGTTCGACCGGCGTTTTGCCGAGCAGCTGTGGCAGGACATTGAAGGCAATCCGGCGTTCAACGAATAGAGGCGAAAGATCGGGGCGGGTAGGCCGGACGGCCGGGCGGAGCCGAAGGCGGCGTCCGCCGGCGCGAGGCTTTTGCCCGCCGGCGGATTGTGCTATAATGGACGCGATTTTTCGCACACCATCCAAACCGGGAGGCGACCCCATGAAAGAACCGTTGACGGCGTTGCCGGACGGGCTGGTGCAAAAGCTGCGGAAGGAAACGTTCGTGCTGCTTTCCACCGTGGACCAGGACAGCGGCGGACCGGCGAACAACGCCATCTCCTGGGTGTACGCCGTCGATCCGGCGACGATCCGATTCGCGGTGGACGCCAGAAGCCGCATCAACGGCAATCTGGACGGCAACCCCCATTGTTCCGTCACGTTCTTCGCCGACGGCACCGTCTACACGGCCTACGGCAAAGCCCGCCGGGTGGCGGAAGCGCTGGAGAACGTGCCGTTTCGGCTCGCCTGCTACGACATCGCCATCGAAAGCGTGCGGGATACGATGTTTTACGGGTCCCGCATCACGACGGAACCCGAGTACGAGAAAAAGTATGACAAGCGGGCGGCGGACAAACTGGACCGGCAAGTGTACGACGCCATGCGAAACCTGCAATGAAAGCCCGGCTCATGCCGGGCTTTCCTTTTTTCGTGCTTTTTACGTTTCCTTCTTCTAACGTTCCGTCATTTCCGGTTTCTGCACGTCGCCGGCGTTCCGCCGATCGTCCGGATGGCCGGCCGGCTCCGCCCGGGGCGCCGTGTTCCTTGGCCACTGGGGCATGATGCGGCCGACCAGTTCGGCGAACTGTTCGGCCAGCCCGCGGATCGGCCGTCCGTCCGCCGCGCTCTCCCGGATGGCCCGGATGCGGCTTGCGAGGTCAACGTCCGCCGTCACGAGGGCCCGCACGCCGGCCGGGTCTTTGGACAGCGCCTCGGCGACCGCATATTTGACCGTGCCGACCCGCCCCCGGTCCAGGCTGCCGTCCACGTCGATGCCGACGATGGCCACGTTGCCGAACACGATGCAGGCGGCGCTGTTGACGCCCTGCACCGATTCGGCCAGGCGCCGGAGCCGTTCGGCGGCATTGTCGTCGGGCTCAGGCTCGTTCGCCGCTTCCGGCGCGGATTCGTCCCCGAAGCCGGCCGGATCGTCCGTGCGGACGGAGGGGCCGGCCGATTGGCCGGCATACTCGCCCGCCGCGTCATGCCCCCGCGGGCCGGATGGCGGCGGAACGGCGTTGTCCGCCCGCCCCGCGCAGCCCGCCAGGGCGATGGCCAGGGCGGCCGCAAACAGGATTCGTCGCATGGTTGGATCGTCCTTTCCCGGCACGAAGCGTTTGTGCGTTAGGGTTCCCGGCGGCGGGGGAAATATGCGGCGCCGCCGGGACGCCAAGCGTGCCGGTTTGTGCTACAATGGGGATGAATGCCCAGGACCGAAGGAGAATGCGCGAAAGCCGTGTCGATCCGAAAAGATGCCTTGATCGTGCTGTTGATCGCGATGCTGTGCATGCTTCTGTTCCTGCAGCTGGTTCCGTCCGATCCGCCCGGCGAGAGCGTGGGCAAGATGGCCGCCGCGCCGCCCGACGCCGAAGCCGACGCGGCGCAGGACGAAGCCCGGCCGGAGATTCGCCTCGCCATGGACGTGCATCTGCCGGAGGAGTCGTTCCGCCGGCTGAACGGCCGGTTGGAGCAGATGAGCCGGGCGTTCCCCCATGTCCGCGTCGACGCGGCGAACTTCCCGCGGGACGGGGCGCAGGACCGGCTGCTTGAAGCGGCCGGCCGCGGCGAACTGGCGGACATCGTCATGCTGGATTTGGAATGGGCCGGCCGGTTTGCCGCGCGGGGACATCTGGCCCGCTGGCCCGGTGACGACCGTCCGGCGGCGGATCCCGTCCAGCTCTTGACCGGCTGGAACGGGTACCGGTGGGTTGCCGCCTACGAGACCGATCCCTATGTCGTCGCCTACGGCGGATCGCTGGAAGCGGCCGCGCCCGGCGAATCCCTCCCCCGCAGCCTGGAGGAGTGGGCGCGGCTTCGGAACGCGCCGGCGGCCGAAGACGGCGCCGGCGGCCTGATTTACGCCGACCCGGACGATCCCGGCGCGTTCATCTCCCTCGTGCTGGCCATGGGCGGCGACTGGGAGCGCGCGGAAGGCGGCATGATCGTCCCCGGGGAAAGCGGCACGCCGGTGCTGGAACTGCTGTTCGGGCATCCGCCGGCAGAAGGGGCAAGCGGCGCCGGCCGCCCGCTGATGGTCACGCAAAGGCTGGAGCGGGAGGAGATGTGGCGGCGGTTTTCCGACGGCACGCTGCCGATTGTCATCGTGCCCTTTTCCGAACTGTACGCGCGCGGCTTGGCCCACAGGCAGATCGCGGGCCTGGTCGATACGGAGGAGACCGGTACATACTGGATCAGGGGGACGGGACTGGCCGTCTCGTCTTCATCCGGCGCCGCGGACGAGGCGTTCGAGTGGCTGGAGACGTTCCTCGCCGACCATGCGCCCGCGGCGGCCGGCCGGTGGACGGAACGGATGGCGGACGTTTTCGGCGGGGATCCGGAGCTTCCGGACAAGCTGGATGCGCTGCGGGCCGCCCTGCCGGCCCTGTATGCCGGCGAGACGCCGGCGGACCGCTTCGCGGAGGCGCTGAAAGCAGCATGGCCGGCGCCAGAAGGCGCCGGCCGCTGACGCGCCCGCGTCCGAAAACGCCGGATCGGGGGGCGGATCGTCAAAGATCGATGTTCATGATGAGGGACAGTTCCCCTTCCCGGTGCACGACATCGGCGATCACCAGAAAGGCGGTCAATTCGTGCTGCTTGGTGGAGAACGTCATCGAGAAGCGGCGTTGCATGTCCGCCACCGTCGTGTCCGGCAGCTCGAACGATCCGAAACGAAGCGCACGAAGCATGAAGCGGACCGCCGGATCGGGAACCTCCACCAGTTCGAAACGGCCGTCGATGCCGATGGCAAGATCCCCCCGGCCGCCGGTGATGGTGAGGCCGTCTTCCGTCATGGCGATTTCGAATTCGCGGAACAGGTCATTCCGTTCCCGGAGGAAGTCGTTCAGTTCCCGCTGCCGGACCGTGAACGTGACGCGCCGCCGCTCTTGGGTCAGGGAGTCCGGGTAGGCGCCGACGTAATCGGGCAGCGCGGCCAGCGCGCCGCTCATGGCTTCGAGGAACGACTGGAAGTACGGAAGGCCTTCCTCCTGCCACTTGCGGTTCAGCTCCTCCATCCGGGCGATGAGGGCTTCCCGGTCGGCGGCTTCGGCCAGTTTCCGGTCCAGCTCGGCCTGCAGGGCGAGAAGGCGCGAGCGCTGCCGCAAATAATCCGCCTTGGTGTCCGCCAGCTCCCGCATCCGGTTTTGCAGTTCGCCTTGCAGCGCCAGCAGCTTCTCCCTTGCTTCCGCGTACAGCTCCATGCTGCGCCGGTCGCGTTCGGCGACGGACTGCAGGTACTGAAAAACCGTCAGCGCGCCGCTGAAGCTGTCGGCATGGAGCAGAAGCAGCCACAGGTTTTGCCGGTCCCTCATGTAATAGGCGCGCAATACCCGGCCGGCCCGTTCCCGCATCTTTTTCTCCAGTTCCGCCTGCTCCGCGATCCGGACTTCCGTTTCGTCCAGTTCCGCGGCGATCCGCTCCTCTTCCCGGGACAGCCGCTCCACTTCCCGGTCGATTTCGGCGATGGTCAGGCTTTCCTGCAGCAGCTTCTGCAGCTCTTCGATGGACCGCTCCGTCGCCCCGGCGTTGTCCGCCGTTTCGATGGCCGTTTCCGCGGAAGCGGGGCAGGCGCCGGCGAGGAGCGCGCCCGCGAGCACGGCCGGCAGGAGAGCGAATTTCCGCTTTTTCACCAAGGTTTCCCTCCCTGCTCCCGCAATCAGGGCAGCAGATTGAGCAAATCGTTGAACGGGATCGCGTCTTCCGGCATTTCCAGCCCGAACGGCGGATCGGCGTTGATGTCGTCGTGCCGGCTGACGAGCCGGACGTTCACGCCGCCCGTTGTGCCGTCCTCCCGCCGCCAGGCGAGGCGGACTTCCGCCCGGAATTGCTCCAGGTATCCGTCTTCGTTCAGATCGAAGGTGAAAACCGCCGGTCCGCGCAGTTCGTATCCCGATCGCGCGGCGCCCTCGAGCGGGCCCGAACCCGGATCCTCTTCCGGCAAATAGGCGGAAAGGGCCGCCTTCGCCGCCGGCAGGGCGGCGTCCAGAAACCGGCCGAACGCTTCCGATTCGCCCTCGCCGAACGAGGCGACAATCCGCCTTCCGCCGTCCGTGTCCGCCGGTTCGTCGAACCGGGCGGTGTCGAGGGCTTCGACGAAGGCGGCCATCGCCCGGGCGAACCGGGCGCCGGCGCCGGAAAGGGGCGACGCGCCTTCGAGCCCGCGCCGCTTGGCCAGCCCGTCGAGATCAACGGCAAAATGCCGGTCGCCGCCGGCGCCTGGCAAAGAAAACACCAATCTGCTATGCTGGATGAATACCGGGATCCGGGCCGGCTCGCGGTCCGGGGCGGCAAGATGGATTTCCGCTTCCGCCCGCGGCGGATCGAAGGAAGCGACCCCCTGCCAGGAGTAGGTGCCGACCGCCGGCAGGAGGGACCCGAGGCCGGAAGCGGGTTCCCGCGGCTCGGCACCAGCCGGAACGGACAGCTCCAGCGTGCCGCTGAAGCGGTAGCTGCGGACGTTTTCGTGCTTCAGGACGGCGTCCAGCACCTCCGCCTTCAGCCGGCCGCGGTCGACGCATCCGGACAGGATCAGCGACAGGGACAAAAGAAGAACGAGCGTTGCATGGATACGCGCCATGGATCGTGTCAGTCTCCGTTTCGGCTGGATTCTCCCCCATTATAACGGTTCTCGCATTCTTTGTCTAAAGAGGAGTGAAGCCCATTTGACGAGCGGCCATCTTTGGCGGGACAACCCGCTCGCCCGATGGATCGCCGGGCGGATCGGCCGGGACGGTCCGGTCCGCTTCCGCGATTTCATGGAATGGTGCCTGTATCATCCGGAGCATGGATACTACATGAAGGAGGATCGGCCGGTCATCGGCCGGGACGGGGATTACTACACGAGTCCGTCCGTCGGGACGATCATGGGCGAGATGCTGGCGGCAAGCTTCGCCGGTTATTGGCGGTCCGACCCGAAACCGGTGTGCCGGATCGTGGAATGGGGCGGCGGCACGGGGCGCCTGGCCGGCCAGATTCTGGACGAGCTGGCCGCCCGGCATCCGGACCTGTACGGGCGGACCGAATACTGGATCGTGGACGTTAGCCCGCGGCACCGCCGGGAGCACCGGGCGCTGGATGCGCGCCACGCGGGCCGGTGGCGGTCGCTTTCGCCGGACGCGTGGCAGGCGGACGGTGAACCGATGCCCGCCGGCACGGTGGTGTTTTCCAACGAGCTCTTGGACGCCTTCCCGGTCCACCGCGTCAAGTTCGACGGGCGCCGCTTCCAGGAGCAGCTGGTGGCGACGGACGGCGAAACGGGCTTCGTGCCTGTCTGGCGGCCCGTTTCGCCGGAGAGCGGGCTCGGAGAGTGGCTGGCGGCGGCGGATCTGGCCGGGAAGCTTTTGCCGGGGCAGGTGTTCGAAGTCAATCTGGAGGCCGAAAGATGGCTCGCGCAAATCGCCGGCCGGCTGGCCGACGGGTTCGTCGTGACCATCGACTACGGGGATGTGGAAGAGGTGCTGCTGTCGCCCGCCCGCATGGCCGGCACGCTGATGTGCTACCGGCGCCATACGGCCCATGACAACCCGTTCGTCCACCCCGGGGAGCAGGACATCACCGCCCAAGTCAACTTCAGCGCCCTCATCCGGGCGGGCGAACGGCTCGGTCTTGCCGTCGCATCCTTCGAAACGCAGAGGGAGTTCCTGCTCCGCAACGGCATTCTCGACCGGCTGGAGGCACACGCGGAAACGGATCCGTTCCATCCGGTCGCCCGGCGCAACCGGGCCATCCGGCAGCTCATCGCCGGGGACCGGATGGGAGACGTGTTCAAAGTGCTGACGCAACGAAAAGGCGGCTGAGCGCCAAGCGCTCCAGCCGCCTTTGCCTTGATGCCGCATGCCGGTCCGTCGGGTCGCGTTGCGGGAGGTCCGTCAGACGACGGGCAGCTCCGGCCGGAAAAACGACCACCAGGTGATGCCGAGGAACGACACGACCAAATATCCCCAGAAAATGAGCAGATACGTCTTTTCCCGCAGGTTCATGTAGCCGAGCAGCATGAAGACCGCCGTCTGGAAAAAGAACAGCAGGGCCATTTCCATCAGGTTGCCGGCCAGCGCCATCAGGGCGATCAAAAGCGCCGTAAATCCGAGCACGCGGAACATGCGAGCCATGTTGCAGGATCCACCTTTCTCCCGATGTGCGGAATGTCACGGTTATCATGTTCCCCATCATTATAGCCCTGCAGGGATTCCTTGTAAAGTGAAGGAGCGGTGACAATTCGGGACGGCCTTTGCGATCCGCCGGGACGGACGCGTATGATTTCGGGCGGAATTGGAAATAGATTGGATAGAAAATAGATTCTATGAGTTTATCCGAAAGCATAGAAATGAAGCAAGGAATCTGGGATGCGTCCGCAAAAGGCAGTGAAGGAGGAGTTGGGTTTTTCATGACGGCGGTCAGACAAGACGCCTGGAGTCCGGATGACGACCTCATTCTGGCGGAGGTGACCCTGCGGCACATCCGCGAGGGGGGCACCCAGCTGAAAGCTTTCGAGGAAGTGGGGGAACGGATCGGCCGCACGCCGGCGGCCTGCGGATTCCGCTGGAACAGCTGCGTGCGCAAGCGCTACGAGGAAGCGATCCGGCTGGCCAAGGCGGAACGGCAAAAACGGAGCAGGAAAGCGGCCGGACGGGAAGCCGGCCGCGGGGGAGAACCCGCGAAGAAGGCGTCCTCCGCGCGGGATACGGATCTGTCCATCGACAGGGTCATCCGGTTCCTGCGGCAGTGGAAAAACGAACAGGCCGACATCAAACGGCAGCTGAAGCAGCTCGAAAAGGAGCTGAAGGCCCGGCAGGAGGAGCTGGACGCGCTCCGGAGCGAGAACGAATCGCTGAAAAGCCAGATCGAAAGCGCAAAAAGCGACTACCAGGTCATGAACGAAGACTACAAGGCGCTTCTCCAGATCATGGACCGGGCGCGCAAGCTGGCCTTTCTCGCCGAAGAGGGAGAGGAACCGCGGCCCCGCTTCCGGATGGATGCGAGCGGAAATCTGGAACGCATCGAATGACGGGCGCAACCCGCCTGCCCGCCGCGCCTTCCGGCGCATGCCCGCCGGAAGGCGCGGCTCTTTTTTTTCGGAAATGGCCGGAAAACGTGATATCCTGATAACGGACACCGCGAAGCGCAGATGAACGGAGGCAGGAAGAGAGGGGAGCGGACATGGACAGACGCGCGGACGCGGGCACGGATGCGGGCATGGACATGGGCATCCATGTCATCGGAGCGGGCGCCATCGGCAAGCTGCTGGCGGCCCGGCTGGCGCTTTCCGGGGAAAGCCGGCATCTTGTTCTCGTCACCCGCCGGCCGGCCCAGGCCGATCTCATCAATGCCGGCGGCATCTCGCTGACGGAGCCGGACGGGACCAGGACGATGCGGATCCGGGCCGTCTCCTGGGACGAATACGCGGCGGGCGGGGGAGGGCCGCCGGCGGACGCCGTCATGCTCGCGGTCAAGCAGCGGCATCTGGACGGGGGCCTGCTGGTGGCGGCCGCCCGCCGCCTGAAGCCGGACGGCATCGCCGTGGCCTGGATGAACGGCATCGGCCACGAACGGGCCATGGCCGCGGCGTTCGGAGCATCCCGCGCCGCGCTGGCCGTCACCACGGAGGGCGCCCGGAACATCGGCGACGCCGCGGTGGAGCATGCGGGACGGGGGGAGACGAAACTCGGCTTTCCGGCGGGAGGCGGAGAGCGGGCGATGCGGCGATTGAAAAATGTCGGATGCCGTCTCCGGAAGGCAGGATTTCATGTCGACCTGTCGAATGACATAAGGCAAGAGGCGTGGAACAAACTGGTGATCAACGCCGTCATCAATCCGCTGACCGCGATTCACGGCATCGAAAACGGCGATTTGCTTGCCTCCCCCTTTCTGCGGAACGCGATGCGCATCCTGTACCTCGAAGCGGTCGCCGTCGCCGCCAAAGAAGGCGCGGTCCCCGACGACGCCCTTTGGGACCGGCTGGTGGACGTATGCAGGCGAACCGCCCGAAACCGTTCCTCCATGCTGCAGGATCTGGCCGCCGGACGCCGGACCGAAATCGACTGGATCAACGGCAGCCTCATCCGCGCGGCCGTCCGGCACGGCGTGCCCGTGCCCGGCCACCGGGCGGTTTATGATGCCGTTCGCGGAATGGAAAACGCCCGCGCCTGACGACGGGAAGGAAGCAGGGGACGCGATGGGCAGACTGTTGGACGTTCTCGTCAATGTGTACGCGCTGTTGGGAACGGTTCCCTTTTTGCTGTTTCCGCTGGCCGGCCTGTCCGCCTATCTGGCGGTCCGGGACCGGAAGAAGGCGGTGCGCTTCGCCGCCGATTTCACGATGTTTTTCCTGATCGGATCGGTGTCGGTCGCCTACGACGAACTGTTCCGGACGTCCATCAAGGGCTTCTGGCTCGTCCTGCTTTTGCTTCTCGTGCTGACGGGCTTCCTCGGCAACCTGCAAAACCGGATGCGCGGCCGGCTGGATCCGGACCGGCTGTTCAAGGCGGTCTGGCGCATCGGTTTTCTCCTGCTGTCCGTCGTCTATGTGCTCCTGCTTCTCATCGGCATCATCAAGCAGATGATCGAGGCCGCCTGAGCCGGCGGCCGCACCGGATGCGCTTGACCGGGCACCGGACCGGACGCCGCGGCGTCCGGTCTTTTTTTGCTTCTTCCGCATCCGCCGCCCGACGGCGGCAAAGAAGCGAGCGAAGGCGGCACACCGGAACCGGCCAGGCCGCCTGCCGTCAAGCCCGGCCGGCGCATCGCCGGGCCATCCATTGCCAGATGTCAAGCATCGCCCGGTTGCGTTCGCATTCCTGGAACAGTTCATGGCGGGCTTCCGGATACACGATGACGGTCACATCCCGGAGGCCCGCTTTTTCATAGGCCAGCGCCGTCTTGCGGACGCCGCGTCCGTAACCGCCCAGCGGATCCCGCCCGCCGGAGACGAACAGCAGGGGAAGGTTTGCGGGGGTGTTCGCCATGGCTTCCCTGCGGCCGGCTTCCAGGGCGCCGCCGATCATGTCCCGGTAGAAGGCGGCGGTGAACGTTTTGACGATGCGTTCGTCGGCGATGTAGCGGTCCACTTCGGCGGCGTCGCGGGAAAGCCAGTCGTAGGGCGTGCGCGCCGCCGGAATGCCGCGGTTGAAATTGCCGGTCAGGAGTCTGGCCAGTAGCGGACTTTCGCCGCGGGGGCCGCTCCGCCGGATTTCCCGGCCGGCGAGGGCGGCGCCAAGCCGCGCCAGCAGGCCCTGCGGCTTGCTGGCGGCGGAAAGGATGACGCCGGCCAGCCCGCCGCCCCGTTCGTGCATGAAGGAGCGGGCGATGAGGGATCCCATGCTGTGGCCGAACAGAAAAACCGGCAAGTCCGGATGCAGCCGGCGGGCGTGATCGACGGCGAGGCCGACGTCGCGGACGACGGCCGCCCAGCCGCCGGCGTCGGCGAAATGCCCGCGCCTTCCTCCGGACGACGCGGCCGTCTCGCCGTGGCCGCGCAGGTCGACGGCGTAAACATGCACCCCCCTTTCCGCCATGAACGACGCAAAAGGCGCGTAGCGCCTGCCGTATTCCCCCATCCCGTGCACGATGACCAGAACGGCGCATGCCGCCGTTTCCGCCGGCCAGCGATGGACGCAAAGGATCGTGCCGTCTTCGGCAGCAAGCCGGATCACGGTTTCGCCTCCCCGATTCCCGCCATGGTCTTCTGCCGCCATTGTACCACAAGAATGCCGGCGGGAGGGGACCCGAGGCATAACGCCGCCGGACGGGCATATACATGCTGGTGAAGCAGCCGGACGGGCGCGGGCTTCAAAACCCGCAACGCCCCGCATGTCCGGCGGACGGGAGGAACCTCGATGAAACGGATCCGCCTGGCCGCTCTGTGCCTGTTCGTCCTCGCATCGGCGCTTGTTCCAGCCGGTGAAAGCGGGCGGGCGTCGGCCGCCGTCGACCTTTCCGCGGAGGCGGCCGCCCTCATCGACGTGGAATCGGGCCGCATTCTCTACAGCCTTAGCGGCCGGAAAAAAATGAAAATCGCCAGTCTGACCAAAATCATGACCGCCATCGTCGCCATCGAGCACGGCGATCTGTCCGACATGGTCAAAACCGGCATCAACGCCTACGGCGTCGAAGGATCGTCCGTCTACCTGAAGCTCGGCGAGCGGATGAGCCTTCTGCATCTGCTGTACGGTCTGATGCTGCGGTCGGGCAACGACGCGGCGGTGGCCATCGCCGAACACGTGGGCGGTTCCGTGGACGGGTTCGTGCTGATGATGAACGAGAAGGCCCGCCAGATCGGCATGGACGACACGACGTTCAAAAATCCGCACGGTCTGGACGCCGACGGCCACCTGTCGACGGCGGAAGACCTGGCCCGTCTGGCGGCCTATGCCCTGAAGCACCCCGTCTTCCGCGAAATCGTCAAGACGCCCGTCATCCGGGTGCCGAACCCCGGGGAGCCATGGGACCGTCTCTGGCGCAACAAGAACAAGCTGCTGCACCTGTATCCCGGCGCCGACGGCGTGAAAACCGGCTATACGAAGGCCGCCGGCCGGTGTCTCGTGTCGTCCGCCACCCGGGGCGGCCGCCAGCTGGCGGCCGTGACGCTGAACGACGGCAACGACTGGGCCGATCATGCCCGCCTGCTGGATTACGGATTCGGCCGTTTTCCGGCGCGCGAGCTGTACCGGGCCGGCGAGCCGTTCGAGAACACCGGCTGGTACGGGTCCCGCACCCTGACCTATCCGCTGACGGACGACGAATACGGCCGGGTCGTCCGCGTCGTGGAATCCGTCGCCGCCGATTCGCTGGACGGGCGGTTCGGCATCCGGGCGTTTGTCCTCTACCGGCTGGACGGCGAGGAAATCGGCCGGCTGCCGTTGGTCGAGCCGGGCCATCCCCTCGCCGGCAAAGGCGGCGGAAGCGGCGACGCCGGGCGGCCGGCGGCCGGGCCGGCATCGGTGCGGGACGGTCCCTTCGGCATGATGAAGCGGCTTATGCACGGGCTGTTTGCGCCCGGCGCCTGAAGCCTCCGGGGAGGGGATGCGGGTGGTCAACTGGATCTGGCTGCTGTTCATCGCGGCGGGCATCGCCTACGGCGCGGCCACCGGAAACCTGGACCGGGTGACCGCCGCCCTGTTTGACGGCGCCAAATCCGGCGTCACCGTCAGCTTCGGGCTCATCAGCGTGCTGGCGTTCTGGCTCGGGCTGATGCGGATCGCCGAGCAGGCGGGCCTCATGGCCAAGCTGTCTTCGCTGCTGGCGCCCGTCGTGCGGTTTCTGTTTCCCGACGTGCCCCGCGACCATCCGGCCATGGGCTACATCCTCTCCAACATGAGCGCCAACATCCTCGGCCTCGGCAACGCGGCCACGCCGATGGGCATCAAGGCGATGCAGGAACTGCAGAAACTGAATCCGGACAAGGAAACCGCCAGCGCCGCCATGTGCACGCTGCTCGCCATCAACACGGCCAGCATCACCGTCATTCCGACGACGATCCTGGCCGTGCGGATGAGCTACGGGGCGAAAAATCCCGCCGACATCATCGGACCGACCCTCGTGGCCACGGCCGCCGCCACCGGCGCCGCGCTGCTTTTGGACCGCTGGTACCGGCGCAGGACCGTGCGGAGCGGCAGCCGGCGCGCCCGGCGCCGGTCGGAGGGGAGGGAGGCGCGGCGTGCCGGGGATCGTTGAACTCGTGTCGTCGTGGGCGATTCCGGCGGTGGTGGCGCTCGTGCCGCTGTATGCCGCCTGGCGGAAAGTGCCCGTCTACGAATCGTTCGTGGATGGCGCCAAAGGCGGCTTTGACACCGCCGTTCGCATCATTCCCCACCTGGTCGGCATGATGGCGTCGATCAGCGTTTTCCGCGCCTCGGGCGCCCTCGATGCCGTCACGGGATGGCTCGCGCCGCTTGCCGCCCGTTTCGGCGTGCCGCCGGAAGTGCTGCCCCTCGCCGTGCTCCGGCCGATCACCGGCGCCGGTTCGCTGGCCTATGCCGCCGATCTGATGGAGACCCACGGGCCGGATTCCCTGATCGGCCGCATCGCGTCCGTCGTGCAGGGGAGCACCGACACGACCCTGTACGTGCTGGTCGTCTACTTCGGCGCGGTGGGCATCCGGCGCGCCAGCTATGCGCTGAAGGTCGGCCTGCTGTCCGATCTGGTCGGATTTGTCGCCGCCGTGGCCGTCTGCCTGGCCGTTTTCTGACCGCCGGGAGCGGATGGGTCCGGCGGTTTTTTCGCGCCCGCCGCCCGGGTTGAGAACGCCCGTCCCGGTCGTGTATGATTAGGGCGAGGTGACAAATGCGGGATGGAGCGCTTGCAGAAGGTGCTGGCCCATGCCGGCGTCGGTTCGCGGCGAAAGTGCGAGGAGCTGATCCTGGCCGGGCGCGTCCGCGTGAACGGCGCCGTGGTGACGAAGCTGGGCACGAAAGTCAATCCGGAATCGGACGCCATCGAGATCGACGGACGTCCGATTTTGCATGAAAAGAAAGCCTATTACATGTTCCACAAGCCGAAGGGCGTCATCACCAGCCTGCACGATCCGGCCGGGCGGCAGACGGTGAAGGACTATCTGAAAGGCGTCAGGGAGCGGGTGTATCCGGTCGGCCGGCTCGATTACGATTCGGAAGGGCTTCTCATCCTGACCAACGACGGGGAGCTGGCCAACCGGCTGATGCATCCGAAATACGGCGTCCCCAAGACGTATCTGGCGACGGTCAGGGGGGTGCCCGACGGCGGCAAGCTGGAGCGCCTTGCCCGCGGCATCCGGCTGGAAGACGGCGTGACGGCGCCCGCCGACGTGGAATACGAGGACGTGTCGCCCGATTTTTCATCCTCCGTCATCCGCATCACCGTCAGGGAAGGGCGGAAGCGGCAGGTCCGCCGCATGTTCGAAGCGATCGGCCACCCCGTCGAACGGCTGAAGCGGATCGCCTACGGCCCGCTGGCGCTGGACGGGCTTGCCCGCGGCAAGGTGCGGCCGCTTTCGGCGGACGAGATTGCGGCCCTGAAGCGGTGCGCGGAGGAGGCGGAGGCAACGGACGGGGCGGGCGGCGCGAAAAAGCGGCCATAGCCTCCCACCCGGCCCGCCGGGCGGTCACACAACGTTCACAATTGTCCCAAAGCCGCCCAACCGCCGATCGGCTATAATGGGGGAGATGACGTTTTTCACAAAAAGGCGGGTGGGAATGTGAAAAAACATCGAAAATGGTTCCAATCCGTCATCCTGTTCGGTCTTGCAACCGTCGCGGCCGTCACGCTGATCGGCGGCATCGTGTCGAAACAGGACCCGCCCGGCGTCGGCGATCCGGCGCCGGATTTCGTCCTGCCCGGCCTTGACGGCGGGGAGTTCCGCCTGTCCGATTACCGGGGACGCCCGGTCCTGATCAATTTCTGGGGCACCTATTGCCCGCCCTGCGTGGCGGAAATGCCCCTGATCCAGCAATATTACGACATGCACCGGGAGCAGGGACTCGTCGTGCTTGGCGTCAACGAGAACGATCCGGTCGTCACCGCCCGGGCTTTCGTCCGCCAGCTCGGCCTTTCGTTTCCGATCCTGATGGACCGGGACCGGGTGCGCAAGGCGTACGGCGTCACCGCCTACCCGACCACCTTTTTCATCGACGGCCGCGGACGCGTCGTCGCGATGAAGGAAGGGGAAATGAACGAACAAGACCTGCGCGGCGCCCTTTCCCTGCTGCTCGGGACGGGCGGCTGAGAGGGGGCCTGAAGCTTGATCGTCGACAACACGAAATGCGAATGCGGCCACCAGAATCCCGTCGGCACCCTGCTGTGCGAGCATTGCGGCAAACCGCTTGAGGAAGGCGGCGGGGATGCGCCGCTCGAAATGCGCTACGACGGCGCGGCGCGCCGGTCCCGCAAGGCGGACCCGGGGCCGCTCGATCTCGCGTGGCGGTTTTTTTCGTCGGTGAAAGTGGCCGTTCTGATCATCCTGCTGATGGCCTGCCTGATCGCCGTCGGCACCTTTCTGGAGCAGGAAGCGTTCGTCGGCTCGGACCCGGAAACGTTCTACAGGGAAAAATACGGCGCATTCGGCAAGTGGGCCTACACCCTCGGCCTGACGGACATGTACGGGGCCTGGTGGTTCAAGCTGCTCGCCTTCATGCTCGGCGCCTCGCTGATCATCTGCAGCCTCGACCGGGTCGTTCCGCTGTACCGGGCGCTCAGCCGCCAGCAGGTGCGCAAGCATCCGCAGTTTCTCCTGCGCCAGAAAGTGGTGTACCGGGGGGATCTGGCTTCCCTTGGCCGCGCTCCGGCCGGACAAGCCGGGCCGGCGTTCCTTGACGCCTTCGCGGACGTGCTCGCAAAAAGGCGCTACCGGGTCGCGAAAGAGGAGGACGCCCTGCTGGCGGAAAAAAACCGGTTCAGCCGCTGGGGGCCCTACATCAACCATATCGGGCTCATCATCCTGCTGGCCGGGCTCCTGATGCGCGGCATCCCCGGCTGGCACATGGACCAGATCGTCGGGTTTCCGGAAGGGGTGCCGACACCGATTCCGGACACGCCCTACTGGCTGCTCAACGAACGGTTTTCCGTGGAGCTGTATCCGGAAGAGGACGTGCCGGCGCGGCTGCGCGAACGGGGCATGGTGGTGCCGAAACGGTTCGAGACGGAAGCGGTGCTGTATCGGTGCCTGGCGAACTGCGACATGCCGGGCCAAGAGCCGGTGCTGGAGGAAGTGCACCGGCACGGCATCGAGGTCAACAAGCCGCTCAAGCATGACGGCCTGCTCGCCTACCAGGTCGATTTCCGCGAAACGCCGCAAATCCGCCGACTCCGCGTCTGGCTGACGGAGAAGGCGACGGGCAACCGGTACGGGCCGATCGGACTCGACACGCTGAACCCGAAAGACACGTACGAAGCCGGCCCGTACCGGCTGGAACTTCGCGCCTACTACGCCGATTTCGACCTGGACGAAAACGGTCTCCCGTACACCAGATCCCGCGTGCCCCAGGCGCCCGCCTTCGTTTTTCTCATCAAGGGACCCGGGCTGCCGGAAGACGGCGAAGTGTTCATGTATTTCGCCCGGGACGCGGACAAGGAGCGGTTCCGGCAGGACGTGCTGAACGGCCGGCTGGCCGGCCTGTTGGACATCGGGGCGCTTTCCATGGAGGACGTGGAGGTGTCCCGGTTCACGAGCTACCTGAACATCCGCATCGACCGGGCGCTGCCCGTCATCCTCGCCGGCGCGCTCATTTTCATCGCCGGCGTCGCGATGGGCATCTACTGGCAGCACCGGCGGATCTGGGTGCGGATTGAAGGGACGGGCCTCGTCGTGGCGGCCCACACGAACAAAAACTGGCACGGCCTGCGCAGGGAGCTCGCCGAGGCGCTGGGCAAAGCGGGCATCGCCGTCGATCCGAAACTTTTGGACAATCGGGGGAACCAAGCATGAATCTGGTTGACATCAGCGGCCACGCGCTGTTGGTCGCCTTCATCTTTTCCGTGCTGGCCTTTATCCTGTTCGCCGTCGCCATCACCGGACGCCGGTGGCGCAACCGCGATCCGCGCGAACACCTGGCCCGGTGGTCGAAGCTCGGCGCCGTCGCCGCGGGCATCGGCTTCGCCGCCCATCTGGCCTACCTCGTGCTCCGGTGGATCGCCGCCGGACGCATTCCGATCGCCAACATGTTCGAATTTCTGACTTTTCTGGCCCTGATGGTCTCCGGCGTCTTTTTGGCCGTTTTCGCCCGGTACCGGACGCCCCTCATCGGGCTGTTCACCCAGCCGGTCATTTTTCTGCTGCTTGCCTTTGCCGCCGTGTTTCCGTCGGACATCCAGCCGCTCATCCCGTCGCTGCAGAGCGGCTGGCTGTACATGCACGTCACCCTGGCGGCGCTCGGGGAAGCGTTTTTCGCCGTCGGTTTCGCCGTCGGCCTCATGTATCTCGTGCGGGTGACCGACTTCGCCGACCGCTCCCGGGGAGGAAAATCCCGTTTCGGTATCGAATTTACCCTCTGGACGATTCTGGCGGTGGTCGGGTTCGTCCTGGTGACGCAGCTGTTCGCCGCCCTCGGCTATTCGGCGGAATTCGCCCACCCCGTGCGGGAGCGGGACGATCTCGGCAACTGGCGGACGGTCACGGCGGAGGTGGAATACACGCTGCCGCCGCTGGTGGCGCCGGACCGGTACGAGATCGTGCATGTGGACGAGTTTCTGGGCCGGTCCTTCGTCGGCGTCGAAGCGCCGGAATGGCTCAGGGGGGTGGCCGCGGCCCGCAAGCTGAACACGATCCTCTGGTCGGTCATGGCGGGCACCGTGCTGTACGCCCTGCTCCGCCTTGCCGCCCGAAAGCCGCTCGGCGCCGTCCTGCAGCGGGTCATGGGGGACATCGACCCGGATGATCTGGATGAAATCGGCTATCGGGCCATCGCCGTCGGCTATCCGATATTTGCCCTGGGCGGCCTCGTCTTTGCCAGCATCTGGGCCCACCAGGCGTGGGGACGGTTCTGGGGCTGGGATCCGAAGGAAACGTGGGCGCTCGTCGTCTTTCTGTTCTACACCTTCTATCTGCACCTGCGCCTGTCCCGCGGGTGGCAGGGCCTGAAGTCGGCCTGGCTGTCGGTCATCGGCTTTCTCGTGGTCATGTTCACGCTTGTGGGCGTCAACCTGTTGATCGCCGGCCTGCATTCCTACGCCGGCGTATGAGGAGGGCATCGCGTTGGAGCAGCACATGAACCGGATCCTGGTCGTGGATGACGAAGAGCGGATTCGCCGCCTGCTCCGAATGTATCTGGAAAAGGAAGGCTATGAAATCGACGAGGCGGCCAGCGGGGAACAGGCGCTGGAGATGGCGCTGAACAACCATTACGCGCTCATTCTGCTCGATTTGATGCTGCCGGTGATGGACGGCCTCGAAGTGTGCCGGCGGCTGCGCCAGGTGAAGGGGACGCCGGTCATCATGCTGACGGCGAAAGGGGAGGAGTCGCACCGCGTCCAGGGGTTCGAATCCGGGGCGGACGACTACGTGGTCAAGCCGTTCAGCCCGCGGGAGGTCATCTACCGCGTCAAGGCGATCATCCGCCGTTCGTCGGCCACCGCCTTCCTGTCGAAAGACGATTTCGGATCGGGCGACATCGTCTTTCCGCATCTGACGATCGAACACGACGCCCGCCGCGTGACCGCCGGCGGGCAGGAAGTCAATCTGACGCCAAAGGAATACGAGCTGCTCCATTATTTGGCCTCGACCCCGGACAAGGTGTTTTCCCGGGAGCAGCTGCTGCGGGACGTGTGGAACTACGAGTTTTTCGGCGATTTGCGCACCGTGGACACCCACGTGAAACGGCTGCGGGAAAAGCTGAACCGGGTGTCGCCGGAAGCGGCGGCCATGATCACGACGGTCTGGGGCGTCGGCTACAAGCTCGAGGTGCCGAAATAACGTGTCCTTTCTGCGAAGTGTCGTCGGGAAACTGTGGGCCACCATCATCGGACTGGTGGCCATCGTTCTGCTCATCGTCGGGCTGTCCCTGATCCGGTACGTGGACGCCGCCTTCGCCAATTCCGGCGAAATCAAGCGGCTGTTCATCTATGCCGGGGTGGCCGGCTTTTTGCTGACGACGTTTTTCGCCTTTTTCCTGATCACGCGCGTCACCCGGCCGCTGGTGGAAATGCGGGAGGCGGCGGACCGGATCACCCGGGGCGACTATCGCATCCGCGTGCCGGAAGTGGCCCGCCGCGACGAAATCGGCCAGCTGTCCCGGGCGATGAATCTGATGGCGGAGGAACTGGAAAAAACGATCTCGGACCTGAGCCTGGAACGGGACCGCCTCGCCAACGTCCTGCAAAGCCTGACCGACGCGGTCATCACCTTCGATGCGGACGGGCGCATCAACCTGGCCAACCAGCAGGGGGAAGAGCTGCTCCGCCGCTGGAGCGGCGTGGGCTGGGAAGGGGATGCCGCGCCGGGCGAAGGGCGGCTGCCCGAACCGCTCATGGCCGTCTTCCGAGAGGTGATCGAAAGCCGCCGGCAGCTGTCGACGAAACTGCACGTCGAAAGCGGCGTCTGGTCCGTCGTCATGGCGCCGCTGTACCAGCACGGGCTGCTCAAGGGAGCGGTGGCCGCCCTGCGGGACATTACCGAGCAGGAACTGGAAGAACGCATGCGCCGCGATTTTCTGGCCAACGTGTCCCACGAGCTGCGCACGCCGCTGTCCATGCTGCAGGGATACAGCGAGGCGCTGCTTGATGACGTGGCGGCGACGCCCGAGGAACGGCGGGAGCTGGCGCAGGTGATCTACGACGAATCCGTCCGCATGGGCCGGCTCGTCAGCGACCTGATGGATCTGGCGAAGATGGAGGCGGGCCGCCTCGACCTGAAGCGGGGACGGGTGGACCTGTCCGCCCTGCTGGAGCGCGTCGCGCGCAAATACGCCATTCCCGTCCGCGAAAAGCAGATCCGCCTCACCCTGGACAACCGTGCCGGCGCCCTCGTCCTGGCCGGCGCCGACGAAGACCGGCTCGAACAGGTGCTGACCAATCTGCTGGACAACGCCTTCCGCCATTCCCCGGCGGGGACGGAGATCGTCCTGTCGGCGGAGACATCCGAGCTCAAGGGGCTTCCGGCGGTGAAGCTGGCCGTCACGGACCAGGGGGAAGGCATTCCGGAGCAGGATTTGCCCCGCATTTTCGAGCGGTTTTACAAGGCCGACAAGGCGCGGACCCGGGGCAGCGGGGGAACGGGGCTCGGGCTGGCCATCGTCAAGCACATCGTCGAGCTGCACCGGGGCGCCATCACCGTCTCCAGCCGGCCCGGACACGGCACGCGGTTCGAGGTGCTGCTGCCCGTCTCCTGACGGCCGGCTTCCGGGCGGGAGCGGCCGCGGCCGCCCGTCCCGCGGCTTGCGGAAAATGTTGTCTGATCGGGGCGCAAAATCTTGTTGGTCGTGAAACATGAAAAGGGCCGTTCCGGGCGATCGCGCCGGAACGGCCCTTTTGCCGCCGCCTGGCCGTACGGCCGGCGGACGGGCGGGATTACAGATTGACGGTTTTGACGCTCACCATGTCGGGCAGCCGGGACAGCTGCCCGATGACGTCGGGCGACGCCTGCTTGTCCACCGTCAGCACCATGATGGCGTCGCCGCCGACCACCTGGCGGCCGACCTGCATGGTGGCGATGTTGATGCCGTTGTCGCCGAGCAGGGTGCCGAGCCGGCCGATGATGCCGGGCTTGTCGGTGTGGGACACGACGATGAGGTGGCCTTCCGGCGCCACGTCCACGGGATATTTGTCGATCTGCACGATGCGGGCGCCGTACCCGTTGAGCAGCGTGCCGGCGATGGTGCGCGTTTCCCGGTTCGACTTCAGGCTGACGGTGATCAGGTTGGTGAAGCCTTTGCCCGATGCCACCGCCTTGTTCATGGTCACGTTCAGGCCGCGCTGCTTGGCCAGGTGCAGGGAGTTGATGACATTGACCTGGTCGGCGCCGAGCCAGTGGGCCAGCACGCCCCGGACGACGTGGCGGGTCAGGATCATCGTGTCCACTTCGGCCAGTTCGCCGGCATAGCTGATATTCACTTCCGTCACCGTGCCTTCCGCCATCTGCGACAGGAAACGTCCCATGCTGTCGCAGAGGGAGAAATACGGCGCGAGGCGCTTGAGGACGGAAGCCGGCACGTGGGGCATGTTGACCGCGTTTTTGAACGGCTCGCCGCGCAGCACGTGGAGCACTTCCTCCGACACGTCGATGGCCACGTTCTCCTGGGCTTCCACCGTGGAAGCGCCGAGGTGGGGCGTGACGATGATGTTCGGATGGTGCAGGAACGGATGGTCCGCCGGCGGCGGTTCCTGTTCGAACACGTCGAAGGCGGCGCCTGCGACGATGCCCTCGTCGATCGCCTCGAGGAGCGCCGCCTCGTCCACGAGGCCGCCGCGGGCGCAGTTGATGAGGCGGACGCCTTTCTTCATGAGGGCGAACTGCTTCCGGCCGATCATGTGGCGCGTTTCGTTGGTCAGCGGCACGTGCAGGGTGATGAAGTCGGCCTTCGCGCAAATGTCGTCCACCGTTCCGAGCTTGACGCCGAGTTTTTCGGCCCGCTCTTCCGTCAGGAACGGGTCGCAGCCGATGACGTCCATGCCGAAGGCCTTTGCCCGCTTGGCCACTTCGGTGCCGATGCGGCCCATGCCGATGATGCCCAGCACCTTGCCGCGCAGTTCCACGCCGACGAACGATTTGCGGTCCCATTCGCCCGCCGTCAATTTTTTGTATGCCTGGGGAATGTGGCGGGCAACCGCCATCATCAGCGCGAAGGTGTGCTCGCAGGTGGTGATCGTGTTGCCGTCGGGCGCGTTGATGACCACGACGCCGTGGCGGGTGGCCGCCTCCAGGTCGATGTTGTCCACGCCGACGCCCGCCCGGCCGATCACCTTCAGCTTTTTGCCGGCGGCGATGACGCGCTCCGTCACTTTCGTCTGGCTGCGGACGAGAAGGGCGTCGTAGTCGCCGATGACGGCCGCCAGCTCGTCTTCCGTGAGGCCGGTCTTTTTGTCGACGGCGACGTCCTCCGCGTCATGAAGCTGCTGAATGCCCATGTCGCTGATGGGATCCGAAACGAGAATCTTGAACAATGGCTTCTCCTCCAATGCCTGTGGATTGCCGGGGCTGCCGGCCGCCCGCGGCCCCTTCCGTCCGGGCCGGCAAAAAAGCATCGTCCCGTTCATGCCTCACGGGACGAATGCCGTCGCATCATATTCCATTATTTTATAGGATCGCCCCGGAACGCGCAACGATTTTCCGGACAACTTTCGGACGCGGCGGTCCGCCGGAGCGGGCGGGCGCCCGGCGCGGCGTCAGTACGCGTAAAAGGGCAGCTGGGGCAGCGTCTCGCCCCTGTAAAATTTGTCGCGCTTCCGGATGAAATCGCCCGGCCGCACCGCGTCGGCGGTCACCAGCATGTCGGCGATGGGCGCGACCGTGGACAGATTCATCGAATCCGCCGAACCGGCCAGGATCATCTCGTCGATCCGGATGGTCAAATCGAGGGGCAAATACGGCTCGAAATACCCGTTCTGCTCCAGGAACCGGGCGGCGAAGGCGCTTTTGCGGGTCAGGTCGAGCTTGGCCCAGTCCGTGAGAACCAGGTCGTCTTCCCGCACCGGCTCGGCCGGGGCGCCGGCATCGACGGACGCCTTCCAGGCGACGATCGCTTCGAAGAAGCGGGTTTGCGCCGCAAGACCGAAGTTTTTCGCCTCCCGGATATAGGCGTCGCCTTCGAGGCTGGCCACGAGGGCGCCGCCGGTTCGGCCGCCGGGGCGGAACCGATCCAGCGCCTCCTCGAACAGCTTCAGGCTTTTCAAATAGTTGTCGTGGCTTTCCTGCAGGAGCGGGCTCGTGTCGGGCATGGCCATCGGCTCGGTTTCCCGGAACGTTTCCCTGGCCAGCCGCTCCAGATCCTGGAGCAGGCTTTCCGCCCTGACGGTGTCGCCGTTCAGGTCGATGGCCTCCAGATGTTCGAACCATTTGCTCCGGAATTCCGAGTAGGGAAGAAAGACGGTATGATAAAATGAAACGAGATGCTGCTGATGGTAGGCGACCGACTCGGGATCGAGCTGTTGCCGTTCGGCCAGCAGCCGTTCGTACCGGGCGGCGGTTTTGTCCCGTCCGATTTTGACGCCGTAGAAGAAGGAGCCGAGGGACGCGACAATGACAAACAGGATCAGAAACATGAGCAGGTAGTCCGTTTTGGTCATGCGCTTGTTCATACGGGCGGACGCTCCTCGCTTCAAAACGTTACACAATCAGTATAGGGGAAGTCGATAAAAAATGGAAGTTGTCGAAAGGAGCAATTCCGGGTGAGGGCCTCCCGGACCGAAAGGCCCGAATCCGGCGACCGGCTGCTCGTGGCCAGCCTGTACGCGACCCAGGGGCTTGTTCTCGGGCTGGCCCTGCTGCTAATCTGGTGGCAGGGGCGTTCCCCGGTGGCGCTTTTCGCCGTGGCGTCCGGACAAGCCGCATCCGTTCTGGGCCACGGGGCGCTGGCCGGCGCCGCCGTGCTTCTGGCGGATGCCGCGCTGACCCGGCTCGCGCCGGACCGGATGAGGGACGAAAGCGGTCTCGACGAGCGGCTGCTGGCCGCCCGGCCGCTGTGGCACCTGGCGGTCATCTGCCTGACGGTGGCCGTCTGCGAGGAGCTTCTGTTCCGCGGCGCCCTGCAACCGCTGATCGGCCCGTACTGGACCGCCGCCCTCTTTGCGGCCGTCCATGTCCGCTACCTGCGCCGCTGGCTGCCGATGGCGCTGCTGTTTGCCGCCGGCCTGGCCCTCGGCTGGACGATGGAGCGGACCGGTTCCCTCGCCGCGCCCGCATTCGCCCATTTCCTGATCGACTTTGTCAACGGACTCATGCTTCGGAGGAAGGGAAAACCATGACGGAACCGCGCCGCGAACGCAATCTGGACGTTTCGGAAATGATCCGGATCCACCTGGAAATGAAAGCGAAGGCGGGGGAGGCGCCGGCCGCGGACGCCTTCGGGGCCGACGACGTGCCGGAAGACATCGGGACGCTTCCCCCGCGCAATACGCTGTTTCCGTCCAACCGGCGAAAACTCGCGAACCTGTTCTACAACTCGCTGCTCGTTCTGTTCATCCTGCTCGTCCTCGGATTGACGGCCTGGGGATTCCGGCTGTTCGGCGGCGCGTGACGGCCTACCGCACGTCCGGATCGATGGCGTCCGGGTGGAGGAACGCGTAGCCTTCTTCTTCGATCCGGGTCAAAAGGTCGTCCAGCGCCGTCGCCGTCCACGAAAGTTCGTGCATGAGAATGATGCAGCCCGGCCGCAGCTGTTCCATGACCGTGCGAATGACGCCTTCCGGGTCGTTCCGGTTGTCCGCCCAGTCGAGGGACCCGTTGGACCAGTTCATGTACAGCATGCCCAGTTCGGCGGCTTTGGCCCGGACGTAATCGCTTCCGGCGCCGTTGGGCGGCCGGAAAAACCGGGGGCGCTTGCCGATCGTCTGTTCCACCAGATCCTGCACGTCTTCCAGCTGGCGGTCGACGACGTCCTCCGGCTCGCCGCGGAGCACGATGTGGTCGTAGGAATGGTTGCCGACCGCGTGCCCCCGCTCGTCGATCAGGCGGAGCAGATCGGGATTTTGCCTGACCCGGAACCCGTTGACGAAAAAGATCGCCTTCGCCCCGTGACGGTCCAGCGTGTCGAGAATGTCCGTCAGCATCTCTTCTTCCTTCGGGCCGTCGTCGAAGGTGAGCAGCACGACGCGTTCGTTGCCGCCGTCATCGACGGGCTTGAGAAAGTAGTTTTTGTTCATGTAATGGGTGACGGCCACCGGTTCCGGTTCGGGCGCCGCGCCTTCGTCCGGATTCGCCGCGGACGGATCCGGCGGTCCGCCTTCGCCCGGAACGGGCGTCAGGCCGGACGGTTCCGTGCCGGCAAGTCCCGGATCCGCCGCGCGCTCTCCGGCGCCTTCCGCTTCTTCCCGCGCGCCGCCGGCCGGCACTTCCGCCCCGCCTGCGCCGGCCCGGACGCCGTCCGCCGGGCCGCCGGCCGGACCCGAAGCGCCCCCGCCGCATCCGGCAACGGCGCCGAGCACGAGCATGAGCGCCGCCGCGGCGGCCAGCATCTTCCCCGTCTTCATTCCGCATTGCATCGATCGGTTCGCCCGCTTTCCGTTGTGTTGTCCTGGCGCTGTCCGCGCGCCGGGCATCAACAGCAGTATAACACAGGCGGCGCCGGTCCGTCCGCCTTCCGGAAAGCCGGCCGCCTCCAGTTTGTTCCATGCATCGCCGGGCATCCGTCCATGCACACTAAATGCCGATCAAACCAACGGGAGGAATGGCCGACATGCGCATGCGCGGATTTTGGCTCGGCGGACTGCTCGGCGCGGCCGCGGCGCTGTACGTTTCGCGGAACCGGCCGGCGTTCCTGGCGGGCATGAAATGGGGAGAACGGATGGCCAAAGTTGGCGGGTGGCTCCGGTTCAGGAAGATGATCATGGGGCGGGCGGCCAAGATCGGAGGCGTCAAGCCGTAAGGTAACGCAAGGCCGCCGGCCTTTCCATCCCCCGGGCGGGGGATGGACTTTTTTTTGCTCGATTTTAGCTATTTTAATCCCTTGCGCTAAATGGTAACATGAACATAATGAACATTGTGAATCCGTTGGACGGGGGGATCCTGCCATGAAGATGGAGCGACTGGGCCGGGACAAGATCAGGATTTTCCTGACGATCGACGATCTGGCGGAGCGCGGCATCCAGAAGGATGAAATCTGGCGCGAAATTCCCAAGATGCAGCAGCTGTTCAGCGACATGATGGATCAGGCCTACTCCGAACTCGGGTTCGAAGCGGTCGGTCCGCTGGCCGTGGAAGTGCATGCGCTCCCGGCCCAGGGCATGGTCATCTACGTCACCCGCGCCAAGCCGCACTACGCCGCGTTTGACGGGGAAGATTCCGACTACGCCGACGAAGACGACGCCGTGTACGAGATGGAAGTGACCCTCGAACAGACGGATGTCATCACCTATTCGTTTGCCGATTTCGAAGACGTGGTTCGCGCCGCCCGGGCGGTCGGGCGATGGCTGGCGGACGGCGGCTCCCTGTACGCATACGGGGGGAAATGGGTGCTGCAGTTTGCCCCGGAGACGCTTCCGGAAGAGCAGGCGCAGACGCTCATTTCCATCCTGTCGGAATACGGGGAGGCGGCGAACGTGACGCAGGCGGTGCTGGAAGAATACGGCAAGGCGGTGTTCAGCGGCAACGCCGTATCCGGCCTCATCCGCCATTTTGCCTGAGCCTTTTGCCCGAACCGGATGCCGGGGCATCCTGAAAGTCGTGCCGAGAGGAGCCGTCCACGGGAATGGTCGCGATGTCGATGTTGTCCGCCGCCATTGCTCCCGGCCTGGCGCTGATGGCCTACTTTTATTTGAAGGATCGCTACGAGTCCGAACCGGTGTCCAGCGTGCTCAAAATGTTTCTGCTGGGCCTTTTGACCGTGTTTCCGGTCATGGTCGTGCAGCGGGGCATGGTGCTCGGATTCGGCGAGAACCCGCTGTTTTTCGCCTTCGTCGTGTCGGCGGCCGTGGAAGAGTCCGTCAAATGGTTTCTCGTCTACCAGCTGGTCTACCGCACCAAATCGATCCGGCATTCCTATGACGGCATCGTCTACGCCACCGCCGTTTCCCTCGGCTTTGCCACGATGGAAAACATCCTGTTTTCCCTGTATTTCCATCCCGACGTTCTCGGGCTTCTGTCCCGCGCGCTGCTGCCCGTTTCCGGACATGCACTGTTCGGCGTGCTGATGGGATACCATTTCGGCAAAGCCCGCTACGACCTGTTCCGGGAAACGCGCTACCTGCGCCTGGCGCTCGCCGTGCCGATCCTGTGGCACGGCGCGTTCGACGGCATCTTTCTCCTGTCCGGCAACCTGTGGATCTGTCTCATCGTCCCCTTCATGGCCCTGCTGTGGCATCGCGGTCTCCGAAAGGTGAACCGCGCCATCGGCATGCCGCTCTTGTCCGACCATCCGCGGGGGGACGGCAAGGTTAATTTTCCTGTCGACGGTCAATAATGGGGTGGGAACCGAACGTGAAGCAGCCGTGCTTGAACAAAGGAGGGAAACCCTTGTCCGGACGCGTCAAAGTGACGATCCGCTGCCGCAGGTGCGGCGAAACGTTCACGCTGCGCGGCAGGCTGGAACAGGGCCGCATCGAAACGGGCTTCAAGCAATGCCTTTGCGACAACCGCACCGATCTGGACATCGAAGTGAAGGACGAATGACCCGTGCATAATCCCGGAAGCGGGGGCAGACACTAGTTCGCAGAACCAACGGCTGCGACGAAAGGAGATGCCCACCGCCATGTACCGGAATTTGGCCGCCGTGCTGTTTCCGTTTGCGGCGGCGGCGCTTGTGGGCGCCGCCCTGTGGGGATATTACGAGCACCAGGACAAGAACGCCCTGCTCATCAAGGCCGAAAACCAGTACCAGCGGGCGTTCCACGAACTGACGTATTACATGGACCAGCTGCAATCCGAGCTCGGCAAGGCGAGGGCGGCCGGCAGCCGGTCCGGCGATTTCCGGCGCAAGGAACTCGCCCAGGTGTGGCGCATCACCAGCGAGGCGCAAAACCGCATCAACCAGCTCCCGCTGGCCCTGCTGCCCTTCAACAAAACGGAAGAGTTCCTCGACCGGCTGGCCAACTTCTCCCATCACATTTCCCTTCGGGATTTCGGCAAGCAGCCCTTGACGGAGAAGGAAGCGGCCACGCTCAAAACGCTGCACGAGCGGGCGAAGGAGCTGTCCGGCGAACTGCGCTCCATCCAGGAGAAGACGATCCGGGACGGCCTGCGCTGGATGGACGTGGAGATGGCCCTCGCTTCGGAAGACAAGAAGATGGACAATGCCATCATCGACGGCTTCAAGACGGTGGACGAGAAGGTGTCCGGCTATTCCGAGGTGGACTGGGGACCGTCGGTGATGAGCCTGTACGAAAAAAGGACGCCCGCCATGCTGGACGGCGAACCGGCGGACGAGGACGACATCCGCCGGGCGGCCGTCCGCTTTCTGGGAGAGGATCCGGGCGACCGGCTGTCCGTCACCGAAAACGGCCGGGGAACGGAATACGCGTCCTACAGCGTGCGGGTGGACCGGCCGGACCGCGAACCGATCCGCATGGACTTCACCAAGGCGGGCGGCCGGCTCATCTGGTACTCCAACCCGCGGGATTCGGAGGACAGCCGTCTGTCTCCCGAACAGGCGGCTCGGATCGCCCTGGAATTTCTCGCGGAAAAACGGTACGGAACCGACTTCGTCGCGATCAACTACGACGAATACGGCCATGTCGGCCACGTCACCTTCGCGGCGAAGGAAGGCGACGTGACGGTGTATCCGCGCAAGCTGAGCGTCAAGGTCGCCCTGGACGACGGAGAAGTGCTGGGCCTCGAAGCGAGGGACTACGTCCACGAACCCGCCGGCCAGGCGAAAGGGGAGCCGGCGATCACCGAAGAAGAGGCGAGGAGCCTGCTGAATCCCGATTTCAAGGTGTCCTCGTCGGCCATGGCGGTCGTCAAAAACGATTTCGGGCAGAAAGTGCTCTGCTACGAATTTGCGGGCAGCATCGACGGGGAGCATTTCCGCGTCTTCCTCAACGCCGAAACCGGCTCGGAAGAATCGGTGGAGCGCATTCAGCCGATCGACATCGCCTTCGAAAACAAACCGGCCTGACGCCGCCCGCGCCGCGGCGCGTCCAGGCCTTCTTTCTCATGCCCGGGAATCCGTGCTATAATGGCCGTAGACGAATCCGGGGAGGAGCGATCGATCGACATGCTTCCCAAAATCGGTGAACGGGTGGCCGTGCGGTTGGTATCCCAGAACCGGGAACTGGCGTCCAAGGAATTCGTGACGCGGGTCGCCGACAACGATCCGGAACACATCCATCTGGAAATCCCCATTTCCGCCGACGGCACGCCGCTGAGGCTGATTCCCGGCGACAGGCTGACGGTCGGGTTTCGGCGCAACGGCGTTCCCCACGAGTTCCGGACGGAAGTGACCGGTTTCCGGGAAGACGCCATCCGTCTCGTCTGCGTCCGGGTGCCGGCGAAGGAAGACATCGTCCGGACCGAGCGGCGGCGTTTTCTCCGCGTGCCGGCCATGCTGGAAGTGACGGTCCGGGTGCCGGACCGGTTCCATTTCATGACCTTCACCGTGAACATCAGCGGCGGCGGCTTTTCCTTCGTCTGCGATCCCGATACGCCGATCGAAGTCGATGATATCGTCACCGGGCGGATCCGGCTGAAGTACATGAACGGCAAGACCGAACTCATGCCCTTCTCCGCCAGGGTCGTCCGGTTCAGGGAAACGGAGAAGCGAAAAAAGATGGTCATGTGCAACTTCACCGACATCCCCGAGCACGAGCGGCAGAAAGTGATCCGTTACTGTCTGGAGCAGCAGCTGAAGGTCCGCGGCATCGACCGCGACAGCGGTGACGGCATTTGAGGAGGACCGCTGCGGGCGGCGGGAAGGCGGACGGCCGCCTGCCGGACTGGTTTGTCCGGACGGAGCGGGCCGTGCTGGCGGCCCTCGCCGTCCTCATGCTGCTGCTCGTCCTGTTCCAGCTCATGCCTTTCTCGCCGGCCATCCGCTCCGTTCTGAGCGAAACGGAGCGGCTGGAGGGCGAGCCAACCGAATCGCGCATGCCGTGAGAATGCCTTTTGCACCGATGGCGAAATTGTGGTATAATTTTCACCGCATGCAGGCAATGCCTGCTTTTTTGTTGAATACGATAACATGTGCACCATGAGGACAACAAACCGAGCGTACATTCAGGAGGATCAACGGTTGAAACCGGCGAGAAACATCAGGGTGGCCATCGACGGCCCGGCGGGAGCCGGGAAAAGCACCGTGGCCCGGCTTGTCGCCGCCAGACTCGGCTACGTGCACGTCGATACCGGCGCGATGTACCGGGCCGTCGCCTGGCACATGATGCAGGTAGGCATCCCCCCCACCGATCCCGCCCGCATCGCGGAACGACTGGATGGGTTGCGGCTGGAACTGAAGCCGGCGGAAGGAGGGCAGCAGGTTTGGTTGTGCGGCCGCGATGTCACCGGCTTGATCCGTTCACCGGACATTTCCCGCACCGTGTCGCTGTACGCGCAGATTCCCGAAGTCCGGCGATTTCTGACCGGCATCCAGAAGCGGCTGGCCGAAGAAGGCGGCATCGTCATGGACGGAAGGGACATCGGCACGAAGGTGTTGCCCGACGCGGAGCTGAAAATTTTTTTGACCGCTTCCGTGGAAGAGCGGGCCGCCAGAAGGTACCGGGAACTGGTTGAAGCGGGAGAGCGGGTGGACCTGGAAGTCCTGAAGCGGGAGATTGCCGAACGGGACCGGCTCGACCGGGAACGGAAAGAATCCCCGCTCAAGATGGCCGAGGATGCCGTCCTCATAGATTGCACCTCGATGACCGTCGATCAAGTCGTCGGCCGGATTGCCGGCCTGGCTTGGTCCGTCATCCATGGAGCGGATGCCTGACATGCTGTATGCCTTCTTGAAATCGCTCGCGCGCGTTGTTTTCAGCACATGGTTCCGGGTGAAAGCCGAAGGCCGGGAACGCGTCCCGAAGGAAGGCGCCGTCATCGTATGCAGCAATCATCTGAGCATGTGGGATCCGGTCATTCTGGGGTACGTGATGCCGCGCAAACTCCGGTACATGGCGAAAGCCGAGCTGTTTCGGATCCCGCTCCTCAGGACCCTGATCACGAAACTCGGCGCCTTTCCCGTCAAGCGGGGCGTGGTCGGCAAGGAGACGATCCGGCTGTCGCTGGATTTGCTGGAGAAAGGCGAGATGATCCTCATTTTCCCGGAAGGGACGCGCAACACGGACGGCCGGTCCGCCGCCAAGCGGGGCGCCGTCCACCTCGCCTTCAAATCGGGCGCGGCGGTCGTCCCCGCGGCGATCACGGGAACGTATCGGCCGTTCAGCAAAATCGCCGTGCGAATCGGCGAGCCCGTGGATCTGGACCGGTTTCGGGAGGCGGGCACCACCGAGGCCGAGCTGGCAGCCACGGAACAGGTCATGCAGGCCATTCGCCGGCTTGCGGGCCGGCCGTGAATGGAACCGAAGCAAAAAATGGATACTAACCGGAAAGCACAAAGATCAACCCCGTCATGTCGAGTGCTGTGGGTAGTGAATCGAGGAGGAATTTGAAATGACCGAAGAGACCAAAGCGCCAAGTCTGGAAGTGGAAACGGAAGCCGCAGGGGCCAACCCGCCGGCGGACGCCGATCCGGCCGTGTCCGGGACGGCGGAATCCGGAAACGAAGCGGCCGCCGAACATGCCGGCAACGCGGAATCCGGAGCAGGATCCGCGCCGGAAGGGGACGGTTCCGCGGATCACGAAGCCGTTTCCGGGAAGCCGCAGGACGGGGGTGTGCTGGATCTTGGCCGGGTGGCGGTCATCAAACGCGGCAGCATCGTGAAAGGGACCATCGTCAAGGTGGAGGATCAACAGGTCTTTGTCGATGTCGGTTATAAATACGAAGGCGTGATCCCGCTTCGCGAGCTTTCCGCCGTCGCCGTCGAAAACGCGGCCGACGTCGTTTCCGTCGGCCAGGAAGTGGAATGCCGCGTGCAGAGCATTGACGATTCGAAGGAAACGCTCGTCCTGTCCAAGCGGGCGGTGGACAGCGCCAGGGCGTGGGACCGCCTGCAGAAGCTTCATGAATCCGGCGAAGTGTTCGAAGCCCGGGTGGCCGACGTCGTCAAGGGCGGTCTCGTCGTGGACGTGGGCGTCCGCGGGTTCATTCCGGCTTCCATGGTGGAACGCCACTTCGTGGAAGACTTCAGCGGCTACAAGGGCCGCACGCTGCGGCTTGTCGTCAAGGAACTGGACCGCGAGGCGGGCCGGGTCATCCTTTCCCACAAAGACGTGCTGGAGCGGGAATACGAGGAGAAGAAGCGGCAGCGGATGGCCGAGCTGAAGCCCGGCGACATCGTGGAAGGCACCGTGCAGCGCCTGACGAATTTCGGCGCCTTCGTCGACGTGGGCGGCGTGGACGGCCTTGTGCACGTGTCGGAAATCGACTGGGTGCACGTCGACAAGCCGTCCGACGTTCTCAAGGAAGGCGACACGGTCCGGGTGAAGGTGCTGAAGGTGAATCCGGAACAGGAACGGATCAGCCTCAGCATCAAGCAGGCCGGCCCGAGCCCGTGGGAGCAGGTCGCCAGCCGGTTTTCCGTCGGCAGCATCGTGACCGGCACGGTGAAACGGCTCGCGTCCTTCGGCGCCTTCGTGGAAATCATGCCCGGCGTGGAAGGCCTTGTGCACATTTCCCAGATTGCCCACCGCCACATCGCCACGCCCCATGAGGTGCTGAAGGAAGGCCAGGAAGTCAAGGTCAAAATCCTCGACATCAATCCTGCCGAGAAGCGGGTCAGCCTGAGCATCAAGGAAACGGAAGAGCCGCCCGCGCCGCCGGAACGGCCGGCCCGGCGAGAAGGACGGTCTTCGCAGATTCCGGAAGAATATGCGGGCGAAGGCCTCACCGTCACCCTCGGCGAACGGTTTGGCGATCAATTGAGCAAACTGAAATGATCCGGCGTGTTCCGGATTGTGCGGTCCAGGCGGGCTCCGCCGTTCCAGCTGCGGGCGGCCCGCCTTTTTTGCTGGAATGAAGCGGCCTGCCCCGGCAAACCATGAAGGGGGCGGAAGGCGGCCGAACGGGCCGCGTCCGGCCAAAATAGCCAAGCGGCCGGCTTTTTGATATGATGGATACCGTGAATGGACGGAGGTGTCTCCATGGGACTGCCGGTAGTCGCCATCGTCGGCAGGGCGAACGTCGGCAAATCGACCATCTTCAACCGCATCATCGGCGAACGGCTGGCCATCGTCGAAGACCAGCCGGGGGTCACCCGGGACCGTCTCTATGCGCGGGCGGAATGGAACGGCCGTCCGTTTTACGTGATCGATACGGGCGGCATCGAGGTGTTCGAGGACGACGAACTGCTGAAATCGGTGCGCGCCCAGGCGGAACTGGCCATCGCGGAGGCCGACGTCATCCTGTTCGTGACGGATCTCCGGACGGGCGTCACCCGGGAAGACGAGGTCGTCGCCCGCCTGCTCTACCGTTCCGGAAAACCGGTCATCCCGGTCGTCAACAAGGCGGACAACGCGCAGATGGCGGCGGAAGCCTACGAGTTTTACCGGCTCGGCTTCGGGGAGCCGCATGCCGTCTCCGGCGTCCACGGCCTCGGCTTTGGCGACCTGCTCGACGCCGTCGTCGCGCGGCTGCCCGACGGCCAGCCGGAGGACTACGACGATGACGTCATCAAGGTGGCCGTGATCGGCCGCCCCAACGTCGGCAAATCGTCCCTCGTCAACGCCCTGCTCGGGGAGGAGCGGGTGATCGTGAGCAACGTGGCCGGCACGACCCGCGACGCGGTGGACACCCCTTTCGAGAAAGACGGACAGAAATACGTGCTGATCGACACGGCCGGCATCCGCAAGCGCGGCAAAGTGTACGAAAAGGCGGAAAAATACAGCGTCCTGCGGGCGCAGGCCGCCATCGAGCGGGCGGATGTGGCCCTCGTCGTCCTGAACGGGGAAGAAGGCGTCATCGAACAGGACAAGCACATCGCCGGTTACGCCCACGAAGCCGGGAAAGCGTCCGTCATCGTCGTCAACAAGTGGGATGCCGTCGAGAAGGACGACAAGACGATGCAGCGGATGACCCGCGAGATCAGAAACAAGTTCCGGTTCATGGACTATGCCCCCGTCGTGTTCGTGTCGGCGCTGACGGGGCAGCGGGTATCCCGACTGTTTCCCGTCATCAACCGCGTGGCGGAACAGCATGCGATGCGCATCGCCACGCCGGTGCTCAACGACCTGATCGCCGATGCGGTGGCGGCAAGTCCGCCTCCGACGGACCGGGGAAGGCGGCTGCGCATCCATTACGCCACCCAGGCGTCCGTCAAGCCGCCGGCCTTCGTGCTGTTCGTCAACGATCCCGAGCTGATGCATTTCTCCTATGAACGGTACCTGGAAAACCGGATCCGCGAAGCCTTCGTGTTCGAGGGAACGCCCGTCCGCTTCCTGGTCCGGAAAAAATCGGAGGAGTAATCGGAGGAGTCACGGCTTATGGCGGTTTTCGTCATTCTGGCAGCCTATCTGCTCGGTTCCGTGGCCTTCAGCGTGCTGATCGCGCGATGGGTCGGCGGAATCGACATCCGCGCCCACGGCAGCGGCAACGCCGGGGCGACCAACACGCTGCGCGTGCTCGGTCCGGGCCCGGCCGCCGCGGTGTTCGTCCTGGATGTGCTGAAAGGGGTCGTGTCCGTGCTGGCGGCCAAGTGGCTCGTGCCGGGCGAGGCCTGGGCGCACATGGCCGCCGGCCTGGCGGCCGTGGCGGGCCACAACTGGCCGGTCTGGTTCCGCTTCCGCGGCGGCAAGGGGATCGCCACCACCATCGGCGTCGTGGCGACGCTCATGTTCCTGCCCGGCCTTGCGGCCGGCATCGTGGGCATCCTGGCCATCGTCCTCACCCGCTACGTATCCCTCGGGTCCCTGCTGTTTGCCGGTCTTCTGCCGCTTTCCGTCCTGCTGTTTGGCCGGCCGGCGGAACTGGTGTGGGGCAGCCTCGTCATCGCCGCCCTGGCCTGGTACCGCCATCGCGGCAATCTGGCCAAGCTGGTCCGGGGCGAGGAGCGAAGGATCGAATTCGGGCGGAAGGGGAACCGTCCCGCCGGCGAAGGCGGCGAGCGTCCGGCGGGACGCGGCGCTCCGCAAGCCGGAGCCGGGAATCCGGCGCCGGCGGACGGATCGGCCGTTTCCGCGGAGGGGGACGACGGGCGTTGAGCGGAAAGAAAATGGCCGTCCTCGTGGCGGGGAGCTGGGGGACGGCCCTGGCCAACGTGCTCGCGGACAACGGCCACGAGGTGCGCCTGTGGACCCGCAGCGCGGAACAGGCGGAGGCGATCAACTCGCGCCATCGCAACGAACGGTTTCTCGGCGATGCGCCCCTGAACCCGGCCGTCCGCGCCACCGTGTCCATCCGGGAGGCGCTGGAGGGCGCCGCCATGGCGCTGGTGGCCGCCCCGACGTCGGCGGTGCGGGACGTGGCGGCAAAGATGCGGCCGCATCTTGACGCCGGCACCCTTGTCATCCACGCGGCCAAAGGGTTCGAGGAAGAAACGCTCAAACCGATGACCGCCGTGCTGGCCGAAGAACTGCCGCACGTCGATCCCGGCACCATCGGCGTCCTGACGGGCCCGAGCCATGCGGAGGAAGTGATCGTCCGCTGCCCGACCACCGTCGTGGTGGCGGCCAGGCGCATCGAAGCGGCGGAAACCGCCCAGGATCTGCTCGGCAACGGCTATTTCCGGGTTTACACCAATCCGGACGTGACCGGCGCGGAAATCGCCGGCGCCCTCAAAAACGTCATCGCCCTGGCCGCCGGCCTGTCCGACGGCCTCGGCTTCGGCGACAACGCCAAGGCGGCGCTCATCACGCGGGGGCTCGCGGAAATCGCCCGCATCGGCAAGGCGATGGGCGCCAACCCGCTGACGTTTGCCGGACTCGCCGGCGTCGGCGATCTGGTGGTGACCTGCACGAGCCGGCACAGCCGGAATTACCGGTGCGGATACGCCGTCGGCCGGGGCAAGGCGCTCGGGGACGTGCTGGCGGAAATGGGCATGGTCGTCGAAGGCGTCCGGACGACCCGCGCCGCCGTCAGGCTGGCGCAACTCCACAACGTCGACATGCCGATCGCCCGCCAACTGTACAGCGTGCTGTTCGAAGGAAAAACGCCGAGGGCCGCCGTGGAGGATCTCATGGGCCGGGTGCAGACCCATGAGCTGGAGGAAATCGCCCGCACGAGCAGCGAGAAATGGCTCCGTTAGCCCGCACCATGCCGCCCGCGTCCACATACGATAGTCCAGCACGACGATGAGGAGGCGGCGCATGGCAAATCCGATATCGAAAGACGTGCTGAACGCGGTGAACAAGCGGACGGGCAAGCGCATAACGGCGAAAGACATCCAGAAAGTGGCCGGCGGCATCGGCCCGTCCACGATCCGGAGCGAGCAGCAGCTCCGTGCCTTGATCAAGCAGGTGGCCCGGCTGGCGGGCGTGCCGGTGGCGGAATCGACGGTCCGGGAACTCGTGGCCGCCATCAAAAAAAGCGGCATGAACCCGAACAGCCTGGAGTCGATGATCCGCTCGATGCTCAAAAAGTGAGCCTTCCCTCCGAAGCTTTCCGGGATCGAAACGTCCGGAAAGCTTGTTTTTTTGCCGGCGAACCGATATGATGGGCGATGGATGCTGACGCGAATCGGAGGTTATGGGGCCACCATGAGCAGCATGGACAAAATGTGGGCGTCGCTCGTCGCCATCGCCCTGATGTTCGTCGCCACCGGGCTCATCACCTTCGCCCGGGCCAAAACGAGGGGCATCCTGCGCTTTCTGCTGTCCCTCGTCGCTTTTCTGCTGATCATTCCGATCGTTCTCCTGAGCATCGTCTCGATCTTTTGACGGGGGATGGGCCATGAAGGGGAAAAGCGCCCGAGTGCTCCCGGACAGGCGCGGCGTTCGGGCGGGGCGGGCGGCGCTCGTCCTGGCCGTCCTGCTTCCGGCGTTCCTTGTGTCCGGCTGCCTGTACCGCGACGGCGGCGAGCCGGAAACGCCGGCGGCGGCCGTGCAGACGATCGCGGCCGTCGAGCAGGCGGTCCTCGCCTACCGGCTGACCCACGCCGCTTTGCCGGTCGTCCCGGGCGCGGCCGACGCGCCGCTTTTCGAACGGCTGCGGGTGGACTTCCGGGAGCTCAAGAACCGGGGATTCATCGGGCACGTTCCGGCTCCCGCCTTCGAAAGCGGCGGTTATTACTATTACGTGATCGTGGAGACGGACGGCCAGCCGGCCGTCAAACTGCTGGACGTGCGGGCGACGCAGGCGGCGGCCGACCTGCAGCGGGCGGTGGACGGCTACTTCGCCAGGCACGGGGAATGGCCGTTCGGCGAACCGGTGGCGCCCGGATTTTATGCCGTCGATTTCGGCAGGCTGGGACTTCGGCCCGTGCAGGCGAAAAGCGTGTTCTCTTCCCATTACCTGCCGTACATGCTGCACGAATCCGGCCGTCTGGGCATCCACTACGCGCTGGATTTGATGCGGTTTGTCGGAAGCGCCGGGATCGAACCGGCGGAAGGCGAGGAGCTGTGGCCTCTCGTATTGGACGGGACGCCCTTCGCGCCGCCGGCGGCCTTCCCGTACCGCTGGATCGGCGGCGAGCCGGTTCCGGCGGCGGAATGAACGAAAAAAAACAACACGGCAGCATGATCCGGCCGGCGGCATCGCCGGCCTTTTTCACGGCGGAAAAGGCATAAACCCCGTACGCTCTCATATATTGGTTACAAGTCCAGTCGATGTACGAGCGTACAGGAGGGATCGCATTGGAGAAAGTGGATATTTTCAGGGACATTGCCGAGCGCACAGGCGGCGACATCTACATCGGCGTCGTCGGCGCCGTGCGCACGGGCAAGTCCACGTTCATCAAGCGGTTCATGGAGACGGTCGTGTTGCCCAACATCCACAGCGAGGCGGAGCGGGCCAGGGCCACCGACGAAATGCCGCAAAGCGCGGCCGGACGGACGATCATGACGACGGAACCGAAGTTCGTGCCGAACCAGGCGGTGCGGATCCGCGTGGCGGAAGGCCTGGAAGTGAACGTCCGGCTGGTGGATTGCGTCGGCTATGCGGTGGAAGGGGCGAAAGGATACGAGGACGAGAACGGGCCCCGCATGGTGAATACGCCCTGGTTCGAGGAAGCGATCCCGTTTCAGGAAGCGGCGGAAATCGGCACCCGCAAAGTGGTGCAGGAGCATTCCACCCTCGGCGTCGTCGTGACGACCGACGGCAGCATCGCCGAAATTCCCCGGGAAAGCTACGTGGCGGCGGAGGAGCGGGTGGTCGAAGAGCTTCGCGAGGTGGGCAAGCCGTTCATCATGGTGCTCAATTCCGCCAATCCGCACGGGGAAGAATGCCGCAGGCTGCGGGACGAGCTGCAGCAGAAATACGACATTCCGGTCGTGGCCCTGAGCGTGCCTGCGATGGGCGAACAGGACGTGCTGCACGTGCTCCGGGAAGTGCTGTACGAGTTTCCCGTGCACGAAGTCAACGTCAACCTGCCCGGCTGGGTGATGGTGCTGCCGGAAGACCATTGGCTGAGAAGCCGGTTCGAGCAATCGGTCCGCGAGACGGTGAAGGACATCCGGCGCCTGCGCGACGTCGACCGCGTCGTCGAACAGTTCACCGCCTACGATTTCGTGGAGCGGGCCGGCCTGTCGGGCATGGACATGGGACAGGGCGTGGCGGAAATCGACCTGTACGCTCCCGACGGGCTGTACGACCAGGTGCTCATGGAAGTCGTCGGGGTGGAAATCCGCGGCAAGGACCATCTGCTGCAGCTGATGCAGGAATTCGCCCACGCCAAGCGGGAATACGACCGGTTCGCGGAAGCGCTGGAAATGGTCAAAACGACGGGCTACGGCATCGCCTCGCCATCCCTCGAGGAAATGAAGCTGGACGAACCGGAACTGATCCGCCACGGTTCCCGCTTCGGCGTCCGCCTGAAGGCGACGGCGCCCTCCATCCACATGATCCGGGTGGACGTGGAGTCGGAGTTTGCGCCCATCATCGGCACGGAAAAGCAAAGCGAGGAACTGGTCCGCTATCTGATGCAGGATTTCGAGGAAAACCCGAAAAAGATCTGGGAATCGGACATTTTCGGCCGTTCCCTGCACAGCATCGTGCGCGAAGGCATCCAGGGCAAGATCGCGATGATGCCGGACAACGCCCGCTACAAGCTGCAGGAAACCCTCGGACGGATCATCAACGAAGGCTCCGGCGGGCTGATCGCCATCATCCTGTAAGCCTCCCGCCGCGCCGGGCGATGCGCGGGACGTATAAAATGCCGGATTTCGGTAAACAAAGAAAGTAAACCGGTTTGCCGCCGAGCGCAAGGGAGGTGACCTGCAGGCGATGAACAAGGCGGATCTCGTTTCCGCGGTGGCGGAAAAAACGGATTTGTCCAAAAAGGATGTGGCCAAGGCGGTGGACGCCGTATTCGAAACGATCGCGGAGGCGCTCCGGAACGGGGAAAAGGTGCAGCTGGTCGGGTTCGGCAACTTCGAAATCCGCGAGCGTTCCGCGCGAAAGGGGCGCAATCCGCAGACCGGCGAAGAAATCGACATTCCCGCCAGCCGCGTGCCGGCGTTCAAGCCCGGAAAGGCGCTGAGGGAAGGCATCCAGCAGCTGTAAAATGCCGGCAGAGGGCGTTGCAATCTCCAAGTTGCGCCGGTTCCGAAATTCATGTATACTGTTATACGGTTTCGGGTATTGGCGCAGCTTGGTAGCGCGCTTCCTTGGGGTGGAAGAGGTCGTCGGTTCAAATCCGGCATACCCGATCTTTCGTCGAACACGCCAGTGCTGGTGCCGAGGTGGGCGCATCATGTCGGTTTCGGATATCAATGGTGATTATGTCGTCATTCATGCCAGGGACAACGGCGTGCAGGTATTCGGGCTCACCCGGGGACAGGACACGCGGTTTCACCATACCGAGAAACTGGACAAAGGCGAATTGATGATCGCCCAGTTCACCGAGCACACGTCCGCGGTCAAAATCCGCGGCAAAGCGACGGTCTACACCCGCTACGGGGTCGTGGACACGGAGAAGGTCTGAATCGGGATCGGCATGGACTGTGCGTCGGACTTGCGTCCGCCGATGCCGCCGGGCAACCGGCCGGCAACGGCGGACGCTTTTTTTGCCGTTTTCCCGGGGCGTCGGTCTAGCCTGCCCGAATCGTTTGTAAGATAGAGTAACGATTCGGGAAGAAGGAGGACCATCCCATGGCAAGACGGCTTGCCGGAGCGTTTCTGGCCGTTGCGGCGTGCGCGGCGTTCGCGTGGACGGCCGGCCTGCTGCCGGGCATGGCGGAGCGGGGGCTCGGTCCGCGGGAAGGGATCGCCGTGTTTTCGGAAGGAAAGGCAGCGGCCCTCACCGACGGAAACCTGGTCGACTGGCTGTCGGCGGCGCGGCCCGCTTCCATGGAACTGAAACGGGCGGAATGGGACGGCCGCACCCTGAGCCTCGATTTCCGGGCGGATGCCGGCGCGCTGGACGAGGAGCGGCTGTTCGGCGACCTGTCGGATCTGGTGGTGGCCGCCCTGGCCGGAACGGAAAACGTCGACCGGCTCATGGTCCGGATTTTCGACCCGTACGGGGCGCCGGGCGAACGGCGGCTCCTCCTGGCGCTGGACGCGGGGCGGGACGCCTTCGACGCCGTCGCGCAGGAAGCGCGTCCGGCCCGCGGCGTGCCGGCGAAAGCGTGGCTATCCCGCCATTTCCGGCTGACAGGTCCGCTCAGGTGACGGACGTGAGGCCGGCGTCGGGTCATTGTGCGAACCGGGACAGGTTATGATATAATGAACTTCAATTATGGCGCACGGCGACGGGCGCCCGTGGCGAGGAAACGGACGAATGACGGACTTCAGCGTGGATCAGGCGCGATCGCTGGCGAAACACGATTTGATCGAGGCGTACTCGGCTTTGCCGCCGTATCCCGAAAACCGGGCCCGGCTTCTGTACTGGTTTTTGTCGAGAAGCCGGCTTTCCGGCTGGCGGGACGTGGTGGCGCTGGCCGTGTCGCTGGCCCAGTTCGGGCTGGAAACCCATGACCTGGTGAGCGAGCCGGCGCGGGACGAGCCGTTGCCGGCCGTGCGGAAGCGGCAACTGACGGTGCTGGCCGGCGACTATTTCAACGGTTGCTTCTACGAGCTTTTGTCCCAGGCGGGCGGCCTCGAGGCGATCCGCCTCGTGTCGCGGGCGATGTGCGAAGTGAACCGGCTGAAGGCGGGCCTGTACGAGAAGTGGCGCAGCCTGCGCATGACGGCGGAGGAGTACCTGGACGAGCTGGTGATGATCAAGAGCGGGCTGTTCACGCCATTCACCTGTTTCATGCAGGCGGGCGACGCCGAGCGGTTTCCCGTCCTGCTGCGCGCCCTCGTCCGCTGCGAAGTGATCGGCGAGGAGCTCGCGGCGGCAAACGGCGACGCCGCCAGGCCCGGCTATGTGTATTGGCATCTGCTGCAGCACGGGTCGCCGGCCGACCGGGAAGCGCTCCTTGGCGGCCGGGCCGGATCCGTTGCCGCGCTGGCCGCCAAATACAAGGTGACCGGTCTCCTGGAACAGATGCTCGACCACCAGCTGGCGGCGGTCCGCCGGCTGGCCGAAAGCTTCGGATCGGAATCGCTCCTTGCGGAAATCGGACGCATCCTCGATTCCATTGCCGGTCGCATGCCCGTCATGAAAACGGCGAATGATTTGCAGAGGTGAAACATGGACAACCGGATGGCAAAAGAACGGCGCGTGCATGCGGTGTTCGAGAGCATCGCCGGCCACTACGACCGGATGAACGACATTTTGAGTTTCCGCCGTCACAAGGCGTGGCGGCGGTTTGCCATGGAGAAGCTGGACATCCGGGAAGGCGAATCGGCCATCGACCTGTGCTGCGGCACCTGCGACTGGACGATCAGCCTGGCCCGGGCCAGCGTAACCGGCCGCATCGTCGGCCTGGATTTCAGCGAGAACATGCTCCGGATCGGACGGGAGAAGGTGGAGCGGGAAGGGCTGTCCGGCCAAATCGAACTGGTGAACGGCAACGCGATGGACCTGCCGTTTCCCGACAACAGCTTCGATCACGCCACCATCGGGTTCGGCCTGCGCAACGTGCCCGACTATGTGCGGGTGCTCCGGGAGATGCGGCGGGTGGTGCGGCCCGGCGGAAAAGTCGTCTGCCTGGAGCTGTCCAAGCCGGAATGGCAGCCCTTCAAATCGGTCTACTATTTTTATTTCCGGAACATTTTGCCCCTCATCGCCGAATGGGTGGCCAGAAAATACGAGCAGTACAAATGGCTGCCGGAATCGCTGGACGAATTTCCCGGGCTCGGGGAGCTGGAGGCGCTGTTTGTCGAAGCCGGCCTCAAGGACGTCCGCGCCTGGCCCCTCACCGGCGGCATCGCGGCGTTGCACATCGGCGTGAAAGGCAGCGAATGATCGGATGAAACGGCTGGAACTGTACGCGGAACTGAAGCCCGACCTCGCCTCCGTGGAAGCCGAACTGGAACGCTGCCTCCGGGCCGACCACGGTCTGCTCGGCGAAGCGGCGGCCCATCTGCTGAAAGCCGGCGGCAAGCGCGTCCGCCCGGCGCTGGTGCTCATCGCCGGACGGTTCGGCCGCTATTCCATGGAACGGCTGATGCCCGTGGCGGTCGCCCTGGAACTGATCCACATGGGCAGCCTCGTGCATGACGACGTCATCGACGACGCGGACATCCGCCGCGGGATGCCCACGGTCAAGTCCAGATGGGACAACAAGGTGGCCATGTATACGGGCGACTACATATTCGCCAAGGCGCTTTCGACCATCGCCGAACTGGAACACCCGGACATTCACCGCATCCTGTCGCGGGCCATGGTGCAGATGTGCATCGGCGAAATGGAACAGATCCGCCATTTTTTCGAGATCGGCCAGTCGGTGCGGGATTATCTGCTGCGCATCCGGCGCAAGACGGCGCTGCTCATCGCCGTCAGCTGCCAGCTGGGCGCGCTGGCGGCGGACGCGCCGCGGCAGGTGGCCGCGCGGCTGTACCGGTACGGGTACAACATCGGCATGGCGTTCCAGATCCGCGACGACATCCTGGACATCACCGGAACGGAAGAGCGGCTCGGCAAGCCGCCGGGCAGCGACATCCGGCAAGGCAACATCACCCTGCCGTACATCTATGCGCTGCAGGATGAAGCCTTCCGCGGCCGCATGCTGGCGATGATCCGCGAGCTTCGCGACGGGAACGGAAGCGGAGCCGCCGGGGAGCTTCTGGCCCTCGTGCGGGAAAGCGGCGGCGTCGAGCGGGCGGAGACGCTTTCGGCCCGCTACATCGCCAAAGCCCGCGAGGCGCTGGACGGACTGCCGGACGTGCCGGCGCGCGGATGGCTGGAAGGCATCTCGCAGTTTCTCGCAAACCGGGACCACTGAAGCGGACAAGACGCTTGCAAAAATTCGGAAGCGACAGGCGACGATCGACACGGAGGTTGATGGATGCGATGGAAAGAACGTTTCTCATGATCAAGCCGGACGGCGTGCAGCGCGGCCTCGTCGGCGAAATCATCGGACGCTTCGAACGGAAGGGGTTTCAGCTGGCGGGCATGAAGCTGATGCGGATCACGCGGGAACTGGCCGAACGCCACTACGCGGAGCATGCCGGCAAGCCGTTCTATGAAAGCCTGATTTCTTTCATCACATCCGGGCCGGTGGTGGCCATGGTGTGGCGGGGAGACGGCGTCATCGCCCAGGCCCGCGCGATGATGGGCAAGACGAATCCGCAGGAAGCGGCGCCGGGCACCATCCGCGGCGACTATGGCGTCCACACGGGCTTCAATCTCATCCACGGATCGGATTCCCCGGAAAGCGCCGAGCGGGAAATCCGGCTGTTCTTCCGGGACGAGGAACTGGTCGATTACGCGCGGGCCCTTGACGCATGGATCTGACGGGCGACGGGAGAAACCGGCAATGGAAGACATGGACTACGCGCTTTTTGTCCGCAAGGTGAAGGAACATCTCGACCTGGATTTGTCCAGCTACAAGGAAACGCAGATGAAGCGGCGGCTGACGTCGCTGCGGGAGCGGCGGGGGTTTTCCACCTTCGCCGCCTATTTCAAGGCGCTGATGCAGGACGAGCGCCTGCTGGCGGAATTCAGGGACCGGGTGACGATCAACGTTTCCGAATTCTGGCGCAATCCCGGCCGCTGGGAAGTGCTGGAAAGCCGCTTCCTGCCGGAACTGGCGGCTTCCTCCCGGCGTCTCCGGTGCTGGAGCGCGGCGTGCTCCACGGGGGAAGAGCCGTACACGCTGGCCATGATTCTGGACCGGCACGGCATCCGCAACGCGGAAATCCGGGCGACGGACATCGACGCCGGCGTGCTGGAGAAGGCGAAGGCCGGGCGGTACGCGGAGCGGTCGGTGCGGGACGTGCCGAAACACTATCTGGATGCCTATTTCGTGAAGGACGGCGGGGAATACGTCGTCATCGACAGGCTGAAACGCATGGTCCGGTTCGAGCAGGGGGACCTGCTGCAGGACCCGTTCGGGAGGGACCATGACCTGATCATCTGCCGGAATGTGATGATCTATTTCACGGAACCGGCGAAGCGGGAGCTGTACCGCCGCCTGGCGGATGCCCTGAAGCCCGGGGGCATCCTGTTCGTCGGCAGCACGGAGCAGATTTTCACGCCGGCGCAATACGGGCTGGAAGCGGCGGATTCCTTCTTCTACCGGAAGAAAGGATAGAAGCGCCGCTCCGGAAGGCCGCCGGCGGACCGGGCGAAGGGAGAGGGGAGCCGCTCTTGCCGGCCCGGCCGGAACGCCCGCCGGATGGACGATCCGTTCCGCGCGGCCGCCCGGCCGGCGCGCCGGCCGGGTTCGCCCTTTCTTGTCAAACGCCGACCGGCTGTACTATAATGTGCACAGCATTTTGTTTTTTTGATCCGGGGCTTTATCGCTTTAACGCAAAGAATGGAACGGGAAGCGGGAAGGAGAGAACCGATCTTGCGGTTTTTGACGGCTGGAGAGACACACGGGCCGCAGCTGACGGCCATCATCGAAGGCGTGCCGAGCAACCTGGAATTCGACTTCGACCTGGTGAACGAACAGCTGGCCCGGCGGCAGAAAGGATACGGCCGCGGCCACCGGATGCAGATCGAGAAGGACACGGTGAAGGTGGTCGGCGGCGTCCGGCACGGGCGCACGACGGGCGCGCCGATCGCGCTGGTCATCGAAAACCGGGACTGGACCCATTGGACGAAGGTGATGAGCGTCGAGCCGGTGGACGGGGACGAGGCGAAGCGGCGGATCCACCGGCCGCGGCCCGGCCACGCCGATCTGGCCGGCGGGCTGAAATACAACCAGCGGGACTTGCGAAACATCCTCGAGCGGTCCAGTGCCAGGGAAACGGCCGCCCGCGTCGCGTGCGGCGCCGTGGCCCGCATGATCCTGCGGGCGTTCGGCATCCGGGTGGCCGGCCAGGTGCTGCGCATCGGCGAAGTGGAAGCGCGGCGCTTCGATCTGCCCCTCGACGAGCTGGTCCGCATCACCGAGGAGTCGCCGGTGCGGGTCGTCGACAAGGAAGCGGAAGCGAAAATGATGGCGCTCATCGACAAGGCCAAGCAGGAAGGCGACTCCCTCGGCGGCGTGGTGGAATGCATCGTGGAGGGCGTGCCCGCCGGCCTCGGCAGCCACGTGCAATGGGACCGCAAGCTGGACGGCCGGATCGCCCGGGCGGTGGTGTCCATCAACGCCTTCAAGGGCGTCGAATTCGGCATCGGCTTCGAGGCCGCCGCCAGGCCGGGTTCCCAGGTGCACGACGAGATCCTGTACAGCGAAGAGCGCGGGTTTTACCGGGCCACCAACCGGCTCGGCGGGTTTGAAGGCGGCATGACCAACGGCATGCCGATCGTCGTGCGGGGCGTCATGAAGCCGATTCCGACGCTGTACAAGCCCCTTGCCAGCGTGGACATCGACACGAAGGAACCGTTCGCGGCCCAGCTGGAACGCTCCGACGTCTGCGCCGTGCCGGCGGCCAGCGTGGTGATGGAAAACGTGGTGGCGTGGGAAGTGGCGGCGGCATTCCTGGAAAAGTTCGGCGGCGACTCGATGGAGGAAATCCGCGCGAATTACGAGCATTATCTGGAGCAAATGAGGAAGTACTGATGAAAACCCTTCACGTCCATCTTGGCGAACGCTCCTATCCGATCCATATCGGGGAAGGGATCGTCGGGCGGCTCGGGGAATGGTTCGCCGAGCGGAATTTGTCGCGCCGCTCCCCGCTCATGATCATCAGCGACCAGGCCGTGGCGGACCTGCACCTTCCCCGCGTGCGGGACGTGCTGGAGGAGGCGGGCTACCGCGTGGCGACGGCCGTCGTGCCGTCGGGCGAAACGAGCAAGTCGCTGGCCATGCTGGAGAAGCTCGCCGGCGAGGCGCTGAAGGCCGGCCTCGACCGCAGGAGCGCCATCGTGGCGCTCGGCGGCGGCGTCGTCGGCGATCTGGCCGGATTCGTCGCCGCCAGCTACATGCGCGGCATCCGCTACGTGCAGATGCCGACGACGATTCTGGCCCACGATTCCAGCGTCGGCGGGAAGGTGGCCGTCAACCACCCGCTGGCGAAAAACATCATCGGCGCGTTCCACCAGCCGGAAATGGTCGTTTTCGAACTGTCGTTCCTCCGCACGCTGCCGGAGCGGGAAATCCGCAACGGGTATGCGGAAGTGATCAAGCACGGTCTCATCGCCGATGCCGCCTTTTTCCGATGGATCGACGAACAGGCGGACCGGCTGCTGGCGCTGGAGCCCGCCGCGGTGGAACATGCCCTGCTGACGGGCTGCCGGATCAAGGCGGACATCGTGTCCGCCGACGAGCGGGAGGAAGGGCTGCGGGCGATCCTGAACGTGGGCCACACGATCGGCCACGCCCTCGAGGCGGTGGCCGGGTACGGCGAGCTGTTGCACGGCGAGGCGATCGCCATCGGGATGGCGGGCGAGACGCTGCTGGCCGTGCATTACGGGTGTCCGGAATCCGTCCACCGCGAGACGGTGCGGGTGCTCCGCAAGTTCGGCCTGCCCGTTTCCCTGCCGGCCGGCATCGATCCGGACCGGGTCCTGGAAGCGATGGGCCATGACAAGAAATTCCGGGAAGGCAAGGCGGTGTTCGCCCTGCCGACGGAACTCGGCGCCGCCGCCGTGCGGGAAGGCGTTCCCGCCGGGCTCGTGCGGGACATTTTGCAGCAACTGAAGCGGGAGGCTTGAGCCGATGAAGGTGAGGGGCATTCGCGGCGCAACCACGATACGGGAAAACGACGCGGAATTGATGCAGCGGGCGACGGTGGACCTGATGCAGAAACTGATCGCGGAAAACGGGCTGGTGCCCGACAACGTGGCCGCCGTGTTCATCACCGTCACCCAGGATTTGAACGCGGCGTTTCCCGCCGGCGCCATCCGCGCGCTGCCCGGCTGGGAACTCGTGCCGCTCATGTGTTCCCTGGAAATCGACGTTCCCGGCGGACTGGAGCGCTGCATCCGGGTGATGGTGCTGTACAACACGGACAAGGACCAGTCGGAAATCCGCCACGTCTATCTGAACGACGCCCGGAGCCTGCGGCCGGATCTGGCGGGCGGTTCCGACGCGTAACCGGCGGATCGGCCGCCGCCGGCGGACCCGCGCGTCGCCGGGTACAACAGGCCGGCGGGCGGGCATCGTCTTCCGGCGGAATGCGGGAGAGCCGCCCGGCCCGTGCCGGCTGCCGTCGAAAATTGCGGGTTGACGAACGTTCGCCCGTTCATGTATCATGAAACCAGTTCAGCCTGAGCCGAGCAAGAAGAGTTGAGTCGAGCGGAGCGGAGTGTTTCGTCCCATGCGCACCGGGCATTTTCCGGGAGCAGGGCGGACAGATGCCGTCCTGCACGGTGCGTGGGCCAAAACCGCACATCAACGTCTTCTTCCTCTGCACGGGTGCAGAGGTTTTTTATTTTTCCGGGGAGGGAACCGCATGGACCGTTCGGAGGAATTCGCGCGGGTGCTGGAACAGGCCCGGTCCTTCAACCTGATTCCGGTGGTCCGCACGCTGATGGCCGACATGGAAACGCCGATCCGCGTGTTCCGCCAGTTCTGGGAGGAGAAAAACGCCTTTCTGCTGGAAAGCGTCGAAGGGGGGGCCCAGTGGGGGCGCTACTCCTACATCGGCACCGATCCGTTCCTCGTCGTCCGCGGAAAGAACGGCCGCATGGCCATGGAGATGGGCGGCCGGGTGACGGAAATCGCCGGAAAGCCGGTGGAGTTGATCAAGTCGGTCATGCGGTCGTACAAAAGCGCCAGGCCGGACGGCATGCCGCCGTTCACCGGCGGCGCGATCGGCTATTTCGCCTACGATGTCGTGCGGATGTATGAAAACGTGCCGGCCCATGCCGTCGACGATCTGGCCATGGACGACGTGCACTTCCTGTTTTGCGACCAGGTGATCGCCTTCGACCATTTCAGACAGCAGATCCACGTCATCGCCAACGTCCATGCCGAACCCGGCGCCGGCGAAGCGGACATTCGCCGGAACTATGAGCGGGCTTTGGAAAAAATCGAAGCGCTGACCCGCCGGCTGCGCATGCCGCTGCCGCCCGATCCGGTCATGGCCGGCGCCGTGCCGTCCGACGCGGACATCGGGCCGCTTTCCTCCAACATGAGCCGCGAACAATTCATGGAGAAAGTGGAGAAAGCAAAGGACTACATCCGCGCGGGGGACATTTTCCAGGTGGTGCTGTCCCAGCGCTTCATGGTCGAAACCGGCGTGTCGCCCCTCGACGTGTACCGGGTGCTGCGCACGCTGAATCCGTCCCCCTACATGTATTGCCTGAAGATGGGCGACGAGACGATCGTCGGCGCCTCGCCGGAACTGCTCGTCAAGGTGGACGGCGACCGGGTGGAAACGAGGCCGATCGCCGGCACCCGGCCGCGGGGCGCGACGCCGGAGGAAGATCTCCGGCTCGAGCGGGATCTTCTGGCGGACGAAAAGGAGCGGGCCGAGCATCTGATGCTGGTCGACCTCGGCCGCAACGACATCGGCCGGGTCGCCGAGTTCGGCAGCGTGCGCTGCGATTCGTTCATGGACATCGAGCGGTATTCCCACGTCATGCACATCGTTTCCAACGTGTCGGGCAAACTCCGCGGGGACCGCGACTTTTTCGACGCGCTCGTCGCCTGTCTGCCGGCCGGCACCGTGTCCGGAGCGCCGAAAATCCGGGCAATGGAAATCATCGCGGAGCTGGAGCCGGAAGCAAGGGGCGTCTACGCCGGCGCCATCGGCTATCTCGGCTTCACCGGCTCCCTGAACACGTGCATCGCGATCCGCACCGCCGTGTTCAAGGACGGCAAGGCCTACGTGCAGGCCGGGGCCGGCATCGTGCACGATTCCGTGCCGGAGAACGAATACGCGGAATCGGTGAACAAGGCCAAAGGCGTGCTGAAGGCGATCCGCATGGCCGAAGCGATGTTCCGGCCGAAGCCGGAACCGGACCGGCCGGCGGTCAATCACGATTACGTGATCAACCGGTAAAGCGGCCCGCCGGCGGAAGCGGCAGGCAAAGCGAACCATCGCAAAGGAGGAACCGTTCATGGAACGACCGGATCCCGTCAAGGAAGCCATCCGCAAGGTGACGGAGGGACAGCATCTGGACCGGCATGAAGCCCGGCAGGTCATGGATGCGATCATGGAAGGGCGGGCCACCCACGCCCAGATCGGCAGCCTCGTGACCGCGCTGAAGATGAAAGGGGAGACGGTGGACGAAATCACCGGATTCGCGGAATCGATGCGCGGCAAATGCCGCCGGGTGGAAACGGAGCGGAGCGGCCTGCTCGACACATGCGGAACCGGCGGCGACGGCGCCCGCACCTTCAACATCTCGACGGCGGCGGCCATCGTGGCCGCTGCGGGGGGCGTGCGTACCGCCAAGCACGGCAACCGGGCCATGTCCAGCAAAAGCGGCAGCGCCGACGTGCTGGAGGCGCTCGGCGTCAACATCGTGCTGAACAGCGTCCAGGCGGCCCAATGCCTGCGGCACGTGGGCATCTGCTTCCTGTTTGCCCAGGAATACCACCAGTCGATGAAATATGCGGCGGGGCCGCGGCGGGAGATCGGCATCCGCACCGTGTTCAACCTGCTCGGTCCGCTGACCAATCCGGCCGGCGCCGACCGGCAGCTGCTCGGCGTCTTCGAGCCCGGCCGGACGGAGACGATCGCCGCCGTGCTGCGCAACCTCGGGCTCCGGCGCGGCCTCGTCGTCGCCAGCCATGACGGACTGGACGAAATCAGCATTTCCGCGCCGACCAAGATGACGGAACTGAACGGCGCCGACATCCGGACGTACGACATCGCGCCGGAGGATCTCGGGCTTGACCGGCATCCGCTGAGCGCGGTGGCCGGTGGAACGGCCGAGGAAAACGCGGACATCATCCGCCGGGTGTTCGCCGGCGAAAAGGGCGCCGCCCGGGACATCGTGCTGGCCAACGCCGGCGCCTGCTTCTACGTGGCGGGCAGAGCCGCTTCACTGGCGGAGGGCGTCAGACTGGCGGCGGACGTGGTGGACGGCGGCCTCGCGGCCCGGAAACTCGATCAACTCATTTCGTACACGGAGGCGCTCAGGGAAGATGTATCTTGACCGGATCGTGGAGACGAAACGGCGCGAAGTCGAGGAGCTGCGGCGCGAGACGGGACTGGCGCGCCTGGAGCGGGCGGCGGCGGCGGCTCCGCCGCCGCGCGGATTTCTGGCGGCGCTGAAGAACCGGCGCCGGGAATCCGTCGGACTGATCGCGGAAGTGAAGAAAGCGTCGCCGAGCAAGGGGCTCATCCGGCCCGACTTCGACCCGCGGGCGATTGCCCGATCCTATGAACGGGCCGGCGCCGACTGCCTGTCGGTGCTGACGGACCGGGGCTGGTTCCAGGGCGGCAACGACGTGCTGGAAACGGTGCGGCAGGCGGCTTCGCTGCCGATCCTGCGCAAGGATTTCATCATCGACGAATCGCAGATTTACGAAGCGCGGGCCATCGGCGCCGACGCGGTGCTGCTCATCGCCGCCATCCTGCCCGCCGGGCGGCTTGTCGCCCTGCACGCCGAAGCCCGGGCCCTCGGCATGGACGTGCTGGTGGAGGTGCACGACGAGGCGGAGCTGGAGACGGCGCTGGCATGCGGGGCGGACATGATCGGCATCAACAACCGGGATCTCCGCACGTTCGTCACCGATCTGGCCGTGACGGAAGCGCTCGTCGGCCGGCTGCCGGACCGGGTGCTGAAAGTGAGCGAATCCGGCATCGCCTCGCCGGCCGATGTCGCCCGCGTGGCGGCCGCCGGCGCCGATGCGGTGCTGGTCGGCGAGCATTTCATGCGCCAGGCGTCCATCGAAGAAGCGGTGGAGCGGCTTCTCGGCCCGCTGCCCGCGAAGGGGGAGCGGAAGCCTTGAACGCCTTTCAGTCCGCCAGCGGCCGCACGCTGGTGAAAATCTGCGGGCTGAAGACGCCGGACGCGGCGCTTTGCGCGGCCCGGTGCGGCGCCGATTTCATCGGATTCGTGTTTGCGGAAAGCCGCCGGCGGGTGACGGCGGAGGAAGCGGCGGCCATCGCCAAAGGCGGGGAAGTCGGGCGTTTCGGCGCGAAAATCGCCGGCGTGTTCGTCAACCCCGATCCGGAACAGCTCGAACGGGTGATGGAAACGGTGCGGCTCGACGCCATCCAGCTGTCGGGCAGCGAGCCGCCGGCATTCGTGCGCGAAGTCAAAGCCCGCTTTCCGGATACGGCCGTCATCAAGGCCATCGACGCATCAGGCGAACCCGAAGGCCGGACGCAGGGAGGCTCGGCGGCGGAGCGCCTGCTGGCTTACGCCGGCGCCGCCGACGCCATCCTGCTGGACACGGCGGGCGGCGGCACCGGACGGCAGTTCGACTGGGCCGTTCTTCCCGGCTGCAAGGCGGCGGCCGCCAAAATCGGCGTGCCGCTTTTCGTGGCCGGCGGCCTCGATCCGGACAACGTGGCCGGCCTTGTCCGCCGCTACCGTCCCGACGGCGTGGACGTTTCCAGCGGCGTGGAAACCGGCGGCGCCAAGGACGCCGCCAAAATCGCGGCATTCATCGAAAGGGTGAGAACCATTGAAACGCAGCGGGCCTGACGAGCTCGGAAAATTCGGGAGGTTTGGCGGCCGGTTCGTGCCGGAAACGCTGATGAGCGCCCTTCTGGAACTGGAAGAAGCCTATTTGCGGCTGAAGGACGATCCGGGCTTCCGGGCGGAAGTCGGAGAACTGCTCCGCCAATATTCGGGACGGCCGACGCCGCTGTACAGGGCCGACCGGCTGAGCGAGACGCTGGGCGGCGCCACGATCTATCTGAAGCGGGAAGACCTGAACCATACCGGCGCCCACAAAATCAACAACGCCATCGGCCAGGCGGTGCTGGCCAGACGCATGGGCAAACGGAAGGTCATCGCCGAAACCGGCGCCGGGCAGCACGGCGTGGCGACGGCCACCGTCGCCGCCCTGCTCGGCCTGGAATGCAAGGTGTTCATGGGCGAAGAGGACATGAAGCGGCAGAAGCTGAACGTCTTCCGCATGCGGCTTCTCGGCGCCGAAGTGGTGCCGGTCACAAGCGGCACGCGCACATTGAAAGACGCCTGCAACGAGACGCTCCGCCACTGGGTGAGCCACGTGGAAGACACCTACTATATTCTCGGCTCCGCCACGGGCCCCCACCCGTATCCGATGATGGTGCGGGATTTCCAGCGGGTGATCGGCGACGAGACGCGCCGCCAGATTCTGGAGGCGGAAGGCCGCCTGCCGGACGTGATCATCGCCTGCGTCGGCGGCGGCAGCAACGCGGCCGGGATGTTTTATCCGTTCCTCGATGACGCCGGCGTCCGGCTCGTCGGCGCGGAAGCCGCCGGGCGGGGGATCGACACGGGCGAACACGCGGCCACGCTGACGAAAGGGCGGCCGGGCGTGTTCCAGGGGTCGTACAGCTACGTCTTGCAGGACGAATTCGGCCAGGTTTTGCCCGCGCATTCGATCTCGGCCGGGCTCGATTATCCGGGCGTCGGTCCCGAGCACGCGCATCTGAAGGAAACGGGCCGGGCGGAATACGTGCCGGTGAGCGACCGGGAGGCGCTCGAGGCGCTCCGCCTGCTCAGCCGCACGGAAGGGATCATCCCCGCGCTGGAAAGCGCCCACGCCGTCGCCCAGGCGGTCAAGATGGCGCCCGCCATGGGGCGGGACCGGATCATCGTCGTCAACCTGTCCGGCCGGGGCGACAAGGACGTGGAAACGATCATGCCGTACCTGGAGGGCGAGAGCGATGAACGCCATTGACGAACTGTTCCGGCGCATCCGCGCGGAAGGCGGCACGGCGCTCATGCCGTTCATCACGATGGGGGATCCGGATCTGGAGACGACCGTCGACATCATCCTCAAGCTGGAAGCAAGCGGCGCCGATCTGATCGAGCTCGGCGTTCCGTATTCGGACCCCCTCGCCGACGGGCCCGTCATCCAGCGGGCGGCCGAACGGGCCCTCCGGAACCGGATCACCATCCTCGACTGCATCGAAGCGGCCGGCAAAGCCCGCGAGCGGGGAGCGAAGCTGCCGTTTGTCCTGTTCACGTACTTCAATCCCCTTCTTCAAGCCGGCATCGACCGCGTGTTCCGCCTGGCGGCGGAACGGGGATTTTCCGGCGCCATCGTGCCCGACCTGCCGATGGAAGAAGACGGCGACGCGCGGGAAGCGGCAACGCGTTACGGCCTGCACCTCATTCCCCTTGTGGCGCCGACGTCGAAGGACCGGGTGCGGCGCATCGTCTCCCGCGCCGGCGGCTTCGTCTATTGCGTGTCGTCCCTCGGCGTGACGGGCGAGCGGCAGTCGTTCCACGAACGGGTGGACGAGTTTCTGGACACGGTGAAAAGCGCCACCGATCTGCCCGTCGCCGTCGGGTTCGGGATTTCGAACCGGGAGCAGTTTCGCGCCTTTGCCAAGCGGTGCGACGGGGTCATCGTCGGCAGCGCCTTCGTGCGGCGGATCGGGGAACTCGCCCCGAAGCTGGCGGAGCCGTCGAGCCGCCGGGAGGCGCTGGACGAGCTGGGCCGCTTCGCCGCGGAACTGAAGGACTGAGCCGGACGTGGCGGCCGGAACGCACAAAAACGGGCTGGTCTCACGGCATTCGTTGCGATAAAATGGAACACATACGAAACGTATGCCAGAACGCGATCAACGCGATGGAGGGGTATCCGTGATCCAGCCCAAACCGAACATCGTTCACCTGCCGGTGTACCAGCCCGGCAAACCGATAGAGGAAGTCAAGCGGGAGCTCGGCCTCGAGCGCGTCGTCAAGCTGGCGTCCAACGAGAACCCGTTCGGCTGCTCGCCCGCCGCCAAAGAAGCCGTCGTGCGGGAACTGGCCAACACCGGCCTGTATCCCGACGGGTCGGCCGCGGAGCTGAGGGAAGCGCTGGCCGCGCATCTCGGCGTGGACGGCGGCCAGATCATTTTCGGCGCCGGCGCCGATGAAGTGATCCTGATGATCGCCCGGGCGTTCCTCAGGCCCGGCGACGAAACGGTGATGGCCCGCGACACGTTCGGCCAGTACAGGCACAACGCCGAGGTGGAAGGCGCCGCGGTGATCGAAGTGCCGCTCCGCGACGGCAAGCACGACTTGCAGGCGATGCTGGACGAAGTGACGGAAAAGACGCGGATCGTGTGGATCTGCAATCCGAACAATCCGACGGGCACGATCGTGACGCACAAGGAAGTGGAAGCGTTCCTCGGACGCGTCGGGGAAGACGTGCTCGTCGTGCTGGACGAAGCCTACTCGGAATATGTCATGACGCCGGATTACCCGGACGGGCTTTCGCTTCTCAGGCAGTTCCCGAACCTGGTGCTGCTGCGCACCTTTTCGAAAATCTACGGCCTGGCGGCCCTCCGGATCGGTTACGGCATCGGCCATCCCGACGTCATCCGCGCCATCAACCAGGTGCGCCCGCCCTTCAACACGACCCGGGCGGCCCAGAAGGCCGCCCTTGCGGCGCTCGGGGACCAGGCGTTCGTCGAGCGCTGCCGGCGGGAAAACGCGGCGGGACTCCAATACCTGGCCGGCGAATTCCGGCGCCTCGGGCTTTCGTTCTATCCGGCCTACGGCAACTTCATCATGGTGGACACCGGCCTGCCCTCGGCCCTTGTGTTCGACGCGCTCCTGCGCAAGGGGTACATCGTCCGGGCCGGCCACCAGCTGGGGAACTTCCCCACGTCCATCCGCGTGACGGCGGGCAGCCGGGAGCAGAACGAAGGCTTCATCCGGGCGCTGGAGGACGTGCTGGCCACCCTCCGGGTGAACGCGTGACATGGTCAACATCACGATTTACGGGGTCGGACTCATCGGCGGCTCGCTGGCGCTCTGCTACAAAGGCAAGCCCGGCTTCCGGGTGACGGGCCATTCGCCGAACCCCGCGTCGGTGGAAAAATACTTGAAGCGCGGCGTCGTCGACCGGGCCACGACGGATTTCGCCGAGGCGGCCGCCGGCGCCGATTTCATTTTTCTGTGCGTGCCCGTCGGCAATCTCGAGGCGTATCTTTCCAGACTCTATGAATTGCCGCTGAAGGAAGGCTGCATCATCACCGACGTGGGCAGCACGAAGAAGGGCATCGTCGAAACGGCCGACCGGCTGGCCGGGCAGCGGAAGGGGCCGGTGTTCATCGGCGGCCATCCGATGGCCGGCAAGGAAAAATCCGGCGTGGAAGCGGCCACCGGCCACTTGTTCGAAAACGCCTTCTACGTGCTGACGCCGGGCCGGTCGGCCGGACCGGACGACGTCCGGAGGCTGGCGTCGCTTCTGGAGCATACCCGCGCCCAGATCGTCGAGCTGGACGCGGACACCCACGACCGGATCGTCGGCGCCATCAGCCACCTGCCCCACATCATCGCCGTCGCCCTCGTCAACCTGGTGGCTTCCTTCGACCGGGAAAACGGCATGTACCGGCTGCTCGCCGCGGGCGGCTTCCGCGACATCACGCGGATCGCTTCCAGCGATCCGGTCATCTGGCGGGACATCCTGCTCAGCAACCGGGACGTGCTGCTTCCGCTGCTGGAAGACTGGAACCGGGAAATCGACGGCTTCATCCGGCTGCTGGAGGCGGGCGACGGAGCGGGCATCGCCGAACGGTTCGCCCGGGCCGGCGCGTTCCGCAGCCAGCTGCCGGAACGGCGCAAGGGCGTGCTGGCGTCCATGTACGACATCTATGTGGACGTGACGGACGAACCGGGCATCATCGGCAAAATCGCGACCAGGCTCGGCGAGCGGCAGATCAACCTGAGCAACATCCAGATCATGGAGAACCGCCTCGACGTGCCCGGCGTGCTCCGGCTGTCGTTCCGCGAGGAAGCGGACATGCTCCGCGCCGAGGAAGCCCTGAAGGAAATGGGATGCTCCGTCCATCTGTGAAACAGCGGAACGGGATGAAGGGATAAAGCGTTTTCAAAATGATGTTGACAAAATGAAAACGGATACATATACTGAAGTTACAGTATGGTTTCTCTCCACTCCTATCCGAAATGAATGGCACGTCTGTGCAGCCACCTTGGGATGCAAGGTGGTCTCTTTTTTTTTTTGCACGGCATGCTCCGGCAATCCAGGCCGCGTCCGGCCATGATGCCCGCGCGGCACCAGCCGCCCGGAAAATGTCGAAAGCGGGCAGGAATTTGTGCGGTCTTTCTCGAATATGTAAGGTTCACGGACGAATGCCCGTCGCCCGGCTTTCCTTTTTCCTGCGGCGGGAAACGAAACTTTTTGCGCTTGGCAGGGTACAATCCTTTGAAGCTGTCAAGCGCGGCCTGGGGAGACGAGGAGGGTCGCCTTGATGACCGATTCCCAGCTCATCCGCGAAATCAAGGACGGCAACGTGGAACTGTACGCGGAACTGATGGCCCGCTATGAACGGAAAATCCTGAATTTCATATATCACATGCTGAAAAACACGCCGCTGGAAATGATGGTCGAAGACCTGTGCGCCGAAACGTTCTTCAAGGCGTACCGCAGCCTGCATTCGTTCCGGGAAGTGGAAGCGTCGTTTTCGACCTGGCTGTACACCATCGCCCGCAATACCGTGCTGAGCGAAATGCGCAAGCAGAAGAACGCGTCGGTGTCCCTGGAAGACAGCGGCTACGTCCCCCGCGTCCAGGCGGTGGACGCCCTGCCGGAAGAAACGATGCTCCGGCAAGAGAAAGTGTCCATGGTCCGGGAAGCGATCAACAACCTGCCGGAGAAGCAACGGTCTGCGCTCATCCTGCGGGAGTACGACCAGCTGGATTACCAGGAAATCGCGAGCATCCTCGGACAAACCGTCAGTTCGGTGAAATCGCTTCTGTTCAGGGCCAGGAGCAGCGTGAAGATGCAGCTTGCGCCCTATATATCCGAACCGATTTTCGACGAGTATGAAGGGATGAAGCGAAAATGAACTGCCAGGACGTTTTGGAAAGGATGGGGGAATACCGGGATCTGGCCGCCGGCGATCCGGCGAGGGAAGCCATCGACCGCCACATCCGCGAATGCGAATCGTGCCGGGCCGAATTTCTGTTTTGGCAACGAAGCGCCGAGCTGATCCGGACCGTCGGGGAACCGGAGGGAGGCTTCGCCAGAACCGGTTCGGTGGCGGCCCGGGTGATGGCCCGCATCTACGAGACGGAATCGTGGCGCAAACCGGTGGCCCAGCACGTCTATTCCCTGTCATGGCGCGTCCGCCGCAACATCATGGTCTGCTTCGCGATGTGCCTGGCGCTGTTTTTCGCCTCGCTGTTTTTCGTCCTCGTGCCGGATGCCGGCGAGGCGAATCGCGGGAGCGAATTCAGCATCCAGGTCGTCACCGTCGTCGCCCAGGGGCAGGCTCCCGACGCGCAGGCCGCCATGTTCCAGGACTCGCCCGTCGTCAGCATCGGTCCGACGGTGCTGTTCACGGGGAAGGCGCAGACGTTTGCCAACGTCTATCTGGCCGCCAGCGTCCTCGGGGTGATCGTCACCCTGCTGCTCATGAACTGGCTGTCGCGGCTGCGCGCCTGACGCCCGCCTGGCGGACAAAAGGAAAGCAGCGGCGGAACGGGACGAACGAAACGCTTCTTGCGCCGAAAATGGCGGAGGAAGCGTTTTTTGCATATGCATCCATTGATGCGGGATTTTCGGAGAGCCTGATCGGAAAGCGGAGGGAACCATGGTCGAAATCGCGCTCGTCCGCCACGGCGAGACGGACTGGAACGTGCAGGGAAAAATGCAGGGTCATCGGGACATCCCCCTGAACGAGCGGGGAATCCGGCAGGCCGACCGGCTGGCGGCCCGGCTTGCCGCCGGACGATGGGACGGCGTGTTCAGCAGCGACCTGTCGCGGGCGGCGATGACGGCCGGCCGCGTGGCCAGCCGGGCGGGCGTGCCGGCCGTCGTGCTGGACGCCCGGCTGCGCGAGCGGCATTACGGACGGCTGGAGGGCACGACGGAGGAGGAGCGGGTCCGTTTGTACGGACCAAACTGGCGGCGGCTGCTGCACGGGGCGGAAAGCGACGGCGAGCTGTTCGCCCGGGCGGAGTCGTTTCTCGGGGAACTGGCCGGGCGGAAAGAAGGGCGGTTCATCGTCGTCACCCACGGCGGCTGGATCCGCTGCGTGTTTCGCCGCCTGTTTCCGGATTTCGCCGACATCCGGCCCGGCAACACCTCCCTGTCCCTGCTCGAGCACCGCGGCGGCATCTGGCGGTGCCTCCTCGCGGGCGACATGTCCCACCTGGACTGAAGCGGCATGCATAACGGACGGCCAAATTCAAATAATGGTAATGCCCGATCCGTGCGATTGGATGTGCGGACGAAGGAACGTGCGAACGGAGGATTGCCATGAATTTGGCCGATTTTTTGTGCTACGCGGACATCCGGGAGCTCGGCCGCATCGCCGAAAGCTGCGGATGCGGCTGCGACGGCCATTCCAAAAACGAACTGATCCAGGCGATCCTGAATACGGTGCTGCGCCGCGACTGGATGGACCGTCAGGCGGACGGGCTGGCCACGGCGGATTTGCGGCTCGTGAACGCGCTGGCGTTCGACCCGCGGGAAGGGTTCAGCCAGGAAGAACTGGCGGCCCGGGCCATGCAGGCGGCGCGGGACGAGGGGGACGGCGGCGAGACGGACGCCCGCGAGCTGATTGCCCGGTTCAGGAGACGCGGCTGGCTGTTCAACGGCTGCTCGCAACAGACGAAAAGCCTGGTGCAGATGCCCGACGATCTGAAAGCGGCCCTGGCGGCCGCCATCGGCCGGCGGTTTTCCCGCGCGGTGGAAACCGCCGGCGAGCCTAGCGCCTACCGGGACGAGCACGGTTTGATCCAGCGGGACGTGAAGGCGTTTCTCTCGTTCGTGCGGAACAACCCCGTGCCGCTCACGGCCGACGGCGTCATCTACAAGCGGGTGCTCGTCCAGCTGCTGGACGGGCTGGCGGTCCGGGAAGAACCGCTCGGCCGCGTCGGGTTCCGGTTCGGATACGGCCGCAAATTCCGCCATTATCCCGACCGCTTCTCGTTTCTGTATGATTATTGCTTCCACTTCGGGCTGGTGGCGGAAGATGACGGCGAGCTGCGGCTGACCCCCGAAGGGGCGCGCCGCCTCGCCGCGGATGGTGAGGAAGATCTTTGGCAAATGGTCCGGTATTGGTTAAGATTGTACAGAGGGCCGATTCCGGACGTGGCGGCGCTGGCGTACTGGACGCTCCATCTTGCCGGCGGCTGGATCACCGTGCGGTCGCTGGTGGACTGTCTGCGTCCGCTGGCCAGGCCGTTCTTCTACGACAGTCCGGAAACGGTGCTGGAACGGCGGATCATCCGCATGCTCATGCACCTCGGCCTTCTCAGGCTCGGCGAGCACGAAACGCGCGGCGCGGTGATCCGCGCCCATGCCGCCGCGGCTCCGATCCTGCAGCGGATGCTGCGTCCCGGCCGGGAAGCGCCCCGTCCGGGGAGCGCCGCGCCGCAGCGGATGCGCCAGCCGGTCTGAAGGCGCGCGGCGGGCCGCGCATCGTCGCCCGCCTCAACAAACGGGAGGGGAGCACCGACATGAACATTCCGTACAAGGGCAAGATGCCGAATCTGCATCCGTCCGTCTTCGTGGCGGAAGGCGCCCGGATCATCGGCGACGTGACGGTGGGCGAAGAAGGATCCGTCTGGTTCAACGCCGTGCTGCGCGGCGATCTGGCGCCGATCCGCATCGGCCGGGGCAGCAACATCCAGGACAACGCCGTCGGCCACGTGGACGAAGGCAAGCCGCTCATCGTCGGCGACCGGGTGACCGTCGGTCACGGCGCCGTCATCCACGGCTGCACGATCCGCGACGGCGCCCTCATCGGCATGGGCGCCATCGTGCTGAGCGGAGCGGAGGTGGGCGAATGCGCCCTGGTGGGCGCGGGAAGCGTCGTGCGGGAAAACAGCGTCATCCCGCCCCGCTGGCTCGCCGTCGGGGTGCCCGCCAAGCCGGTGCGGGAACTGACGGATGACGAGATCCGGGCGATGGCCGAAAACGCGGAAAGCTATGTGCGCAAGGGGAAGGAGTTTCGCGGTGAAATTCAGTGACATCCGGGAAAGCGACTGGCCGCAGCTGGCGCCCTGGATGGATACGTGCCTGCTGCCGGTCACCGGCCTTGCCGGCACGGAGGCGCCGCACGAGGCCGCCCGCCGGCTGGAGAAGCTGCGCGATTTGCTCGATCTGGTGGAAAAGCCGTACCGCGGCCGGGTGGTGACGTACCCGGCCTTTCAATATTTGACCTCGGCGGACCTGGCCGCTGAACTGGACCGGCTGTGCCGCAATTTGAAGGCGGCCGGCTTCCGTCACGTGATCGTCGCGCTGGCCGACAAGAGCCTCTTGGCCGGCCGGTCCGTGCCGTCCTGCGATTTCGTGCTGACGGACGATTGCGACGAAGCCTCCATCCGGCGACGCCTGACCGCCCTCTGGCATCCCGCTTCCGCCGGCGACGGCGGACCGGGGGACCCGCCGGACCGGCTGGACCGGCAAAAAGCGAACGATTTGTGACAAAACGGGAACAATTCCGTGTCACCCTTTTCGCGCCGCCGCCCGGCGTCCTTGACGCTGTATGGGGGGTGGGTTATTATAGGGATGTTTAATCTATGACAAATTTCACACTCAGGGCGACGCAGAGGGGGCAACAGACATGAGCGAAACGCGCGATTCCGGCCAGCACTCCGAAAAACCGGCGCGCAAAAGGGAAATGTCCCGCAGGCAGTTCCTGACCTATACGCTGGGCGGCACCGGCGCCTTTCTCGCGGTCACGCCGCTCGTTCCGATGATCCGGTTCGCGGTGGATCCGCTTCTGCAATCGGCCGGCGACAGCGACTTTGTCCGCGTGGCGCCGGTGGACGAGATTACGGCGGAACCGAAGAAGTTCAACTTCCAGCGCGTCGTGACGGACGGCTGGTACGTGGACGAGGGGGCGACCTTCACCGCCTGGATCAGCAGGGACGAAAACGGGAACATTTTCGCCCTGTCGCCGGTGTGCAAACATCTGGGCTGCACGGTGGACTGGAACACGAATCCGGATTTGCCGAACGAATATTACTGTCCGTGCCATGGCGCCCACTATACGAAAAATGGCAAGGATCTGGCCGTTGCCCAGGGACCGCTGGACGAATACGAAGTGGACATCCGCAACGGGTACGTCTACCTCGGCAGACTGAAGCCGAATTCGAGAGTCTAGGAGGCGTCAGCACGGCATGTTGAAACGCATCTACAACTGGATCGACGACCGCATCGACATTACGCCGCTGTGGCGCGACGTGGCCGACCATGAAGTGCCGGAACACGTCAACCCGGCCCACCATTTTTCCGCCTTTGTTTATTGCTTCGGCGGCCTGACCTTTTTCATCACGATCATCCAGGTGCTGTCGGGCATGTTCCTGACGATGTACTACGTGCCGGACATCCTGAACGCCTACGCCAGCGTCGACTACCTGCAGCACAAGGTGGCGTTCGGCTACATCGTGCGCGGCATGCACCACTGGGGCGCCAGTCTGGTCATCGTCATGATGTTCCTGCACATGCTCCGGGTGTTCTTCACCGGTTCGTACAAGCATCCGCGGGAAATGAACTGGGTCGTCGGCGTGCTCATTTTCCTGGTCATGCTGGCCCTCGGCCTGACGGGGTACCTGTTGCCGTGGGACAACAAGGCGTATTTCGCCACCAAGGTCACCATGGAAATCGTGGCCTCGGTGCCCTTCGCCGGCGAATACCTGAGGGAATTGCTGCAGGGCGGCGAGATCGTCGGCGCCCAGACGCTGACGCGGTTTTTCGCCATCCACGTGTTCTTCCTGCCGGGCGTCCTCTTGGCCTTGCTCGGCGTGCACTTCTACCTGATCCGCAAGCAGGGCATTTCGGGACCGCTGTGATTGAAAGGAGGAACGGCAAGTGACCCGCCAACATGATGGAGAAAAAATCGTCTACGTCGGCGACTCGCGCATCCGCGTCCGGGACCGGAAGCCGGAACCGAAGGATTTCTCGGCCTATCCGGGCAAGACGGAAGTGTTCGTGCCGAATTTCCTGCTGAAAGAATGGATGGTCGGCGCGGTGGTGCTGGTCGGGTTCATGGTGCTCGTCCTGACCCATCCGGCTCCCCTCGGCTACATCGCGGACCCGAACAATACCGATTTCATCCCGATGCCGGACTGGTATTTCCTGTTCCTGTACCAGTTCCTCAAGCTGCCCTACGTTTCGGAAAAATTCATCGCCCTCGGCACCGTGGGCGTTCCGGGCATCGCGTTCACCGCGCTGCTTCTGGCGCCGTTCCTCGACCGCGGCCCCGAACGGCGGTTCTACCGCCGCCCGGTGGCCAGCGCCCTGATGTTCCTGACGCTCGTTTCGATTTTTTATCTCACGTATGACGCCTGGACCGACTACAAGCATGAACTGGAAGTGCGGGGCATCACCCCCGAGCACATCCTGAAGCACGAGGAAGTGCTGGCCGGCAAGGGAGCGGAACCGACTCCGTCCAGGAAGCCGGCGGCTTCCATCGTCGCCCAGGACGATCCGGGCTACGCCATCTATCAGCAGGCCACCTGCGTCACCTGCCACGGCGCCGACCTGTCCGGCCCGATGCCGTCGCTCCTCGGCATCGGCGACAAATACACGAAGGAAGACATTCTGGGCATCATCGAAAACGGCATCGGCGGCATGCCGCCCCAGCTGGCGGAAAATCTGGACCGCGGGCTGACGGAGGAAGACATTGACGCGCTGGCCGGCTGGCTGGCCATGCAGAAAACGCAGTAACGGCCCATCGGCAAGGAAAACCTGACCGGCACGGTCGGGTTTTTGCTTTTGCGGATCAATTCCGGCATGCGGCCAAGAACGGGCCGGAAGCCGGCCCCGGCCGCGGACGCCGGACGTTTGCGGAGAAGGAAGGAGGACGCGCATGAAGGGGGCGCCAACCGGTCCCGATGTGACGCGGGCGGTTCTCGCATGGCTGCATTCGGCGCCGGCGCTTCGCCTGCTGTTTTGGGTCAATTTGCTCGGCACGGCCGGCGGCTACGCCTGGTATTGGGACCAGCTCCGCGAGACGGCGGCCGAAAAGCCGTTCTGGCTGCTGCCGTTCGTGCCGGACAGCCCGACGGCCAGCCTGTTTTTTTCGCTGTCGCTCCTGTTTCTAATGGCCGAACGCCATCCCGTCCGGCGGACGGCCGTCGGACGGCTGGCGGGAGTGCGGGCGCTCGTCGACGCCCTGGCGGTGGTCACGCTGTTCAAATACGGGGTATGGGCGGTCGTCATCAACTTTGCCGACGGCTGGCAGGGGGGCGGCATCGATCCGCTGCAATGGATGCTGATCGTCTCCCATGCGGGCATGGCGATCGAAGCGATCGTGTATGCCGGCCGGCTCGCCTACGGCATGCCGGCCCTGCTGGCGGCGTCCGCCTGGACGCTTCTCAACGACGCCCTGGATTACGGCCTCAAGATCCATCCGTGGCTGTATCCGCCGCTCCTCGACGACGTGCCGGTCATCGGCGCCTTCACCGTTTTCATGAGCGCCGTCTCCATCGGCCTCGCGGCGGCGCTCCGGCCCCGACGGGCGAAGCGGGGCGCGGGGGCGGACGGCTAGTCTATTTGCGGACATCCTCCCATATAGATGTGATAAGAGGAGGGATGTCCGCATGGGGAAACGAACGAGACGGCGGCGTCCGACGATGGCGCCGGCTGCATGGGTTCTCGCGGTTTTCGTGCTGGCGTCGGCTTCCGTCCTGGCCGCCATGGCGCCCGGCGCGACGGACGGCCCGGAACGGGCGGGGCAGGCGGACGGGAAGCTGCTTCTTCTGGACGAAGCCGCGGCCGCCCTGTACCGCGCGGCGAAGGACGGACGGATGGAAGAGGCGCGGGAGCAGCTGGAGCGGTTTTCCGACATGGTCACGCGGATTTCGTACGGCGGCCTGACCACGCTGGAAGGACTGAACGCGCTCACCTCGCTGGTGGCCGAATCCCGGGAAATCTACAACCGCGTCCGGCTGGACCGGGTGAAGGCGCTGGAAGCCGCGGTCAAAATCCGGCTGGCCGCCGATGCGCTGACGCACCGGGAGAAGCCGATGTGGCTCGGCTACCGCGACGCGTTCGGGCGGGACGCCGCCAGGCTGAAGGAGGCGATCGACGGCGGGCGGCCGGAGGAAGCCCGGCGGGCGCTCAAGGCTTTCTACGACCATTATTTGCTGATCCGCCCGGCGGTGCTCATTTCCCGCAACGCCTCGCTGGCGGAGCAGCTGGATTCCTGGTTCATCTTCATGAACGGCCTGCTGGCCGCCGGGGATCCGGGCGACGCGCGGCTCAAGGAAGGGGCGAAGCATGCGGACCGGCTGATCGATGACCTGTTCCGCGCGGACGACGAGCCCGCCGCGGCGGGCGCCGGCCCGGCGGGCGAACCGGTGCGGTGGGCGGCGATGGTGTGCGGCGCCATCGTGTCGGTGCTGGTCTATGTCGGCTATCGCAAATACCGGGCGCCAAGCGGCGCCTGAACCGGACCCGCCCGCCGCGGGCGGGACACGGACGGGAGAAGGCCGCATTCGGTTCATTCCGGACGAAACCCTTCCCCCAGCACGTCATGCACGTCGCTGATGACCATGAAGGCTCTGGGATCGATTTTTCGGACCAGAGCCTTCAATTTGTGCACCTCCTGCCGGGAGACGACGCAATAGAGCGCTTCGCGGCTCCGGTTGGAGTAGGCGCCGCGGGACGGGAACACGGTGACGCCCCGCTCCATCTCGACGTTGATGGCCCTGGCGATGTCGCCGGCGCGTTCCGAAATGATGGTGAACGCCTTGGCCGCGTAGGCCCCTTCCTGGATGAAATCGATCACCTGGGTGGAAATGAAAACGGACACGAGGGTATACAGGATTTTTTCCTTCGGAAGATAGATCAGGCTGGCCAGCAAAATGGCCGCATCGATGGCGAGAATGATTTGCCCGAGGCTCCAGCCGCCGATTTTGTTGAGGATGCGGGCGACGATGTCGATGCCGCCGGTGGTGCCGCCGAAACGGAACACGATGCCGAGGCCGGCGCCCAGGGTCACGCCCGCGTACAGCGCGGCCAGCATCAGATCCTGTCCGGCATGGAACGGGGCGAGCCAGCCCCTGGCGACGGCCGTTTCCATCACCCAAAGGAAGGCGGACAAAGAGGCGGTGCCGAAAATGGTGTACGCCATGCCCCGCCGGCCCAGCACGCGCCAGCCGGCGATGAACAGCGGCAGGTTGATCAGGACGGTCATGACGGAGGGCCTGACGCCGAAGGCGTAGTTGACGAGCAGCGCGATGCCGGTGATGCCGCCTTCCATCAGCTGGTTGGGCACGATGAAATAGTTCAGGCCGAAGGCGTAAACGGCCGTCCCGAACAGGATGGCGGCGGCGTTCGTGAACACGGCGCGCCTGTCGAGCTCCATCGGGATGCCTCCTTTCAACGGAGATGATGTCGGTAGTATATACCATCATACCACAAGGAAAAGTGCGATCCGTCATCCGCCTTCCCGTTCCGCCGTTCCACCGCCCCGGCCGCGAGCCCGCCGGCCGCGCCGGTTCCGGCGCCGGGCGCGACCGCCATTTGCGATTGTATTCCTGGGCGCTTTGCGATAACATGAAAAAGGTAAAATCGTGCCGGAAGGATCATGGGAGATGAACGACGGACGGGAAAAGACGCTGGCGGAGATGCAGCGGGAAGTCGACGCCTACATCTCGCAGTTCAAGGAAGGCTATTTCAGTCCGCTGGCCATGCTCGCCCGGATGGCGGAAGAGGTGGGCGAACTGGCGCGGGAGGTGAACCACCGGTTCGGCGAAAAGCCGAAAAAACCGACGGAAGAGGAAAATTCCATCGAGCTGGAGCTCGGCGACATCCTGTTCATTGCCATCTGCTTCGCCAATTCGCTGGGGATCGACCTGACGGATTCCTTCAACCGGGTCATGGACAAGTTCAGAACCCGGGACAAAAACCGCTGGACACCCAAGGGCACCGACAGCCCGGCGTGATCATATGCTGTACCATCGAGCCTTCCGCCTGCGGGAAGGGAGGATGGACAGCGCGTGGGGCACAATCCGTACATCCGGAAAGCCTATGAGGCGATCATCCGCCAGGACTACAACCGGGCGGCCGGCTGGTTTGCCAGGGCGGTGGACGAGGAGCCGGACAACGCGTCCCATCACTACCGGTATTCGATCACCCTCGCCCGCAGCGACAAGCTGGCCAAGGCGCTGGAACACGCGGAGCGTGCCGTCGCCCTGGACCCGGATTCGGCCGCGTACCGCATGCACCTCGTCCGGCTGACGGCACGCCGGCTGCTGGGCGAAGCGGACGCCCTCCTTACGGAAAACCGCGCGGAAGCCGATGAAGCCGCCGTCGCCAAGCTGGAGGAAGCAACGCGCCTCGACCCGTTGTCGGTGGAAGCGCTCCTGATGCTGGCGGAAGCCCTGCGGCGGACCGGACGGCGCGGCGACGCCGCCCGCGCCGCCGGGGACGCCCTCAAGCTGGATCCCGCGAACCGGGAAGCGATGGCCTTGTACGAAGCATTGCGCGAAGCGGAGCGAGAACGATCGGAAACGGGAGGAACAAACGCACATGGCAGGGAAAGTCATTCGGGTGGCCGTCACCGGCGCCGGCGGCCGGATGGGCCGTGAAGTGGTCAAAATGGTGCTGGGAGACGAAGAGCTGGAGCTGGCGTGCGCCGTCGACCCGGGATGCGCGGGAAGCGATGCCGGCCGGCTGGCCGGCGTCGCCGATTGCGGCATCCTCGTCACCGACGACCTGGAGCTGGCGCTGGTGGAATCCCGGGCGGACGTGATGGTCGATTTCACGGTGCCGTCCACGGTGATGGACAACGCGAGAACCGCCATCCGCCACGGGGTGCGGCCGGTCATCGGGACGACGGGCCTTGCGCCCGGCGACATTGACGAGCTGGACAGGCTGTGCCGGGAGAAGGGGATCGGCGGCATCGTTGCGCCCAACTTTTCCATCGGCGCCGTTCTCATGATGAAATTCGCCGAACAGGCGGCCAAATACTTGCCCCACGTGGAAATCATCGAGTACCACGGCGACCAGAAGCTGGATGCGCCGAGCGGCACCGCCGTCAAGACGGCGGAAATGATCGCCCGCGTGCGGCGGGAGTTCCGCCAGGGCAATCCGCAGGAACACGAGACGATCGAAGGCGCCCGCGGCGGCTACTATGCCGGATTCCGCATCCACAGCGTCCGTCTGCCCGGCATTTTCGCCCAGCAGGAAGTCATTTTCGGCGGCTACGGACAAACCCTGAAAATCCGGCATGATTCCTACGAACGGTCCGGCTACATGCCGGGCGTCAATCTGGCCGTCAAGAAAGTCGTGGAACTGGACGGCCTCGTGTACGGGTTCGAGCATCTCCTCGATTGACGGACAAGTCCCGGCGCTTGCCGCATCCGGATCCGGCATCCGCTTCATGCAAACGGAGGTTTGCCGCATGAACATCGCCTTGATCGCCCACGACAGAAAAAAGGAAGAAATGGTCCATTTCGCCATCGCGTACGAACCGGTTTTCCGGGAACACCGGCTGTTCGCGACGGGCACCACCGGACGCCTCATCATGGAGCAGACGGGCCTTTCCGTGCACCGGTTCATGTCCGGCCCCCTCGGCGGCGACCAGCAGATCGGCGCGATGGTGGCCGAAAACAACCTGGATTTGATCATCTTCCTGCGCGACCCGCTCATGGCCCAGCCCCACGAACCCGACATTTCCGCCCTGCTTCGGCTGTGCGACGTGTACGGCGTGCCGGTGGCGACGAACATCGCCACGGCGGAAATCCTGGTCCGGGCGCTGGCCCGGGGCGATTTTGCGTGGCGGGAACTGGTGGACAAATACAAGCCGGGTGTGGACGATGGGTTTTGACCAAAACCGTCCGGCCGGGGCGATGGACGAAGGGACGCTGCTGTCGCTGGCCTGGCACATCGTCGGACGGCTGGAAGAGCGGGGCTGGCGCGCCTGGCTCGTCGGCGGATGCGTGCGCGACCGGCTGCTCGGCCGCCCGCTCAAGGACGTGGACATCGCCACCAGCGCGCGGCCGGAAGACGTGATGGCCCTGTTCGAACGGACGGAGCCGACGGGGCTGGCCCACGGCACCGTCACGGTGATCCTGCGGGGCAGGCCGTTCGAGGTGACGACGCTCCGCACCGAAGGCGGCTATTCCGACGGGCGGCGGCCGGACGAAGTCCGCTTCATCGATGACATCCGCGAAGATCTCGCCCGCCGGGACTTCACCATCAACGCGATGGCGCTGGCGCGGGACGGCGGACTGGTGGACCCGTTCGGCGGCCGGCGCGATCTGGAAAACCGCATCCTGCGCGCCGTCGGCGACCCGCGGCAGCGGTTCGGGGAAGATGCGCTCCGGATGTTGCGCGCCGTCCGGTTTGCCGCGGAGTACGGGCTGTCCGTCGAGCCCGGTACCTGGCAGGCCATTCTGGCGATGGCGCCCCGCATCGGCCTCGTGGCCGCAGAGCGGGTGCGGATGGAACTGGAACGGATGACGGAGGGGGCGGATCCCGCCCGCGGGTACCGGATGCTTCGGGACAGCGGCCTGTACGCCCATTTCCGGGCGCCGCTCCCCCTTGACCGCCTGCCCGAACAGCCGGACCGGACGCTGGCGGGCATGGCGGAGGCCGCCGACGGCACGGTGCGCTGGACCCGGCTGTTCGAAGCGATCGGGCTCGATTCCGGCGAAGCGGCGGGCCTCATGCGGCGGCTCACGTTTTCGAACCGGAAGACGGCGGACGTGGCCGGCGCCCTGGCGTTCGGTGCCGGCGCTAACGCCTTCGCGGGCCGGACGGACGGCGAAGCGTCGCGCGCCTTCAAGCGGCTCGTGCTCCGCCACGGCCCGCGAACGGCCGAACGCTGGCTCATGGCGCGGTCCGTCGCGCCGGATGCGGACCGGGCGTTCCTCGAAGCCGCCCGGCGCTGGCTGGCGGAGATGCCGGCCCGGGAACCGAAAGAACTCGCCGCCGGCGGCCGCGATCTGATCCGCGCCGGCCTCGCGCCGGGCCCGGCCGTCGGCCGCATCCTGGAGAAGCTGCTGGAAGGCGTCGCCCTCGGGGAACTGGACAACCGGCGGGAGCTGTTGGTCTCGAAAGCGCTGGAGATGGCGCGCGCCGGAACGGAAAGCCCGGAAGGGGAGAGCGGCCGGTGAAAGACGACGTTCTGGCCTGCTTTGCCGAAGCCGGAGACCGCTACGTGTCCGGCGAAGAAATCAGCCGCCGGCTGAACGTGTCGCGCACGGCGGTATGGAAGCACATCCGGGAGCTCAGGAGACAGGGGTACCGGTTCGAATCGTCGCCGCACAAAGGCTACAGGCTGGTCGGACGGCCCGACGCGCTGTCCGCGGAAGCGATCCGCCTGGCGGCCGGCTCCGTTTCCGTCCTCGCGGACGTCGTCGTCCTCGGGACGGTGGACTCCACCCAGACGGAAGCGCACCGGCTTGCCGCCGCCGGGGCCCCCCACGGCACGCTGGTCGCCGCGGAAGAGCAGACGGCGGGAAGGGGCCGGCTTGGCCGCTTCTGGCTGTCGCCGGCCGGCAAGGGCATCTGGATGAGCCTGATCATCCGTCCGCCGATCACGGTGCGCGAGGCGCCCCAGATGACGATGGCGGCGGCGGTGGCCCTCGCCCGCACGCTGCGCCGCGAAACGGGCGCCGACATCGGCATCAAATGGCCGAACGATCTCCTCGCCGGCGACGGCCGCAAGCTGTGCGGCATCCTCGTCGAATCCGTCGGCGAGGACGAGCGGGTCCGGCACATGGCCGTCGGCGTCGGCATCGACTGCCATCTGGAGGAAGCCGACTATCCGCCGGAGCTGGCGGGCAAGGCGACGAGCCTCCTGATGGCCACCGGCCGCCGGGTGGACCGCAACGCCCTGGCCGGCGCGTTTCTGCGGGAATTCGACGCCATGTACCGGCTGTACCTGGCGGAAGGCTTCCCGCCGATCCGCATGTTGTGGGAATCGCTGTCCGTCACCGTCGGCCGGCGCATCCGCCACCGGTCGGCAAGCGGGTGGACGGAAGGCACGGCGGAACGGCTGGACGAACGGGGCGGCCTCGTGGTGCGGACCGATGCCGGCGAACGGGTGACGCTCGTCGCGGGCGACATCGAGTTCGGATGACCGGTTGCCGTCCGGCCGTCCGGCATGGTATAGTAGAAAGATCAAAGGCGGTATCCGCCGCGCGGAACCGCACTTTCCTGCACGAACGCGCATGGCGCCCATGGGCGCCGCAAACCGGACAACGGGCAACCGCTGCTTCTGCTCTGAGCCGGAACGGACCGAGACAGAACGAGCCGGGATTTGCCGCATGGAATTTGCCGTGAGGGGAATCCTTTTGGCTGTTTCGGCCGAAAGGATTTTTTGTCGCATGCGCAGGCGGTGCGAACCGGCGGAACCGAACGCGAAACGGGGGTTGTGGGCATCATGAACGGTGAAAAGCCGGTCACGACGGCAAGGCTGAGGCGCATGAAAAGGGAAAAGGAACCGATCGCCGTCATCACGGCGTACGATTATCCGTCGGCCCGGCACGCGGAGGCGGCGGGAGCGGACGTGCTCCTCGTCGGCGATTCCCTCGGCAACGTGGTGCTGGGCTACGATTCCACCATTCCGGTCACGCTGGACGACATGGTGCATCACGCGAAGGCGGTCGCCCGCGGTGCGAAGCGGAGTTTCGTCGTCGTCGACATGCCGTTTCTGACATATCACGGCAGCCTGGACAAGACGCTGGCGAACGCCGCCCGCCTGATGCAGGAGGGCATGGCCAAAGCGGTGAAGCTGGAAGGCGGCGGCGAAATCGCCGGGACGGTCCGGGCGCTCGTTTCCGCCGGCGTGCCCGTCATGGGCCATATCGGCCTGACGCCGCAGTCGATCCACCAGCTGGGCGGCTATTTCGTGCAGGGGAAGACGGACGCGAAGGCGGAAAAGCTGCTGGAGGACGCGAAGCGGCTGGAGGAAGCCGGCGCCTTCGCCCTCGTGCTGGAACTGGTGCCGGAAGAAGTGGCCGCCCGCATCACCGGGGCCCTGGACATTCCGACGATCGGCATCGGCGCCGGCCGGCATTGCGACGGGCAGGTGCTCGTCTTTCACGACATGCTGAACATCGGGCACCCGGCCCCGAAAACGTTCGCCAAGACGTACGCGGACGTCGGCGGCACCATCGAGGCCGCCATTGCCGAATATGTCAGGGAAGTCAAAAACGGCCTGTTTCCCGCCGCGGAGCACGCGTTCCGCAAGGCGGAAGAGAAGAGGGCGGAAGGCCTGTACGGCCGCGCCTGACGGCGGAAACGGGACGCCAAAGAAGGGAATGCGATGGAGGTCATCCGATCCGTTCGGGATTTGAAAGCGGCGCTGCGCCGGCTGAAAACCGGCCGGCCCGATGCGACCGTCGGCTTCGTGCCGACGATGGGGTATTTGCACGCCGGCCACGCGAGCCTGATCGAGCGGGCGCGGCGGGAAAACGATCTCGTCGTGCTCAGCGTGTTCGTCAATCCGCTGCAGTTCGGCCCCAATGAAGATTACGAGCGGTATCCGCGGGATGCCGCGCGCGACGAAGCCATCGCGCGAAACGCCGGGGTGGATGTGCTGTTCATGCCCCCCGTCGCCGAGATGTACCCGCGGGAGCCGGCGGTCCGGGTCCGGGTCGGCCGCCTGGCGGACCGGCTGTGCGGCGCCTCCCGGCCGGGCCACTTCGACGGCGTGGCGACGGTGCTGACCAAGCTGTTCCATCTGGTGGCGCCCGACCGGGCCTATTTCGGGATGAAGGACGCCCAGCAGGTGGCGGTGGTGCGGCGGCTTGCCGAAGACTTCAACTTTCCGCTGGAGATCGTCGCCTGTCCGACGGTGCGGGAACCGGACGGGCTGGCCATGAGTTCGCGCAATGTATACCTTTCGCCGGACGAACGGCGGCAGGCCGTCGTGCTGTCGCAGGCGCTGGAGCTTGCCGGCCGGATGCTCGGGGCCGGCGACCCGGCCGCCGGCGAACTGGAAGAAGCGCTGGCGCGGAAAATCCGGGAAGCCCCGCTGGCGGACATCGATTACGTGTCGGTGCTGACCTATCCGTCCCTCCTGGCCCTCGAGGGGCCCGTCTGGCGGGCGCTGGAGGAAACGGAGGACCGGGAGCTCATCGTCGCGCTGGCCGTCCGCTTCGGGAAAACCCGCCTGATCGACAACCGCGTATTCTGGAAAACGGAAGGGGAGCTGCGCCATGTTTAGAACGATGATGAAATCGAAGCTGCACCGCGCCACGGTGACGGAGGCGAATCTGAACTACGTCGGCAGCATCACCATCGACGAAGATTTGATGGACCTGATGGATGTCTACGAAAACGAGAAGGTGCAGGTCGTCAACAACAACAACGGCGCGCGCTTTGAAACGTACGTCATCCCCGGCCCCCGCGGCTCCGGCGTCATCTGCCTGAACGGCGCCGCCGCGCGGCTTGCGCATCCCGGCGACAAAGTCATCATCATTTCCTACGGCATCATGACCAGCGAGGAAGCGAAAGTCCACAAACCGATCGTCGTCCTGCTGGACGAACGGAACCGGGTCGAACGGGTCATCCGCGCCGAGGAACATGCCACGGTTCGATGAGCGGGAGCATGGACAAATTCGCCGTTGTCGACTTCGAGACGACCGGGCCGGAACCGCGCGACCGGATCATCCAGGTGGGCGTCGCCGTCATCGAAGGCGGTTCCATCAAGCGGACATACGCTTCGTTCGTGAATCCCGGGGTGCCGATTCCGCCGGAAATCACCCGGCTGACCGGCATCACGGACGCCGACGTGGCCGACGCGCCGGGCCTCGATGACGTGATGATCGACCTGTTGCCGCTTTTGGACGGCGCGTCTTTCGTCGCCCACAACGCGGCCTTCGACTATGGCGTGCTGCAGCGCGCGCTCGCCGAATGCGGCTACGATCCGTTTCCCGGCCGCGTATACGACACGCTGGCCGCCCTGCGCTTTCTGTTTCCGGGACTGGCCGGGCTGTCCCTGGGCAGGGTGACCCGCACGTTCGGCATCGAACTTGAACAACACCACCGGGCGGACCACGATGCCCTGGCAACGGCCAGGCTGTGGCTGCTGTGCCTCGAGCGGATGGAATCCCTGTCCCTGGTCACCCTCCGCAGACTGCGGGATCTGTTTGCCGCGTCCCCCCATTGGGACGACATGGCGTTCCTCATCGGCGGCATGATCGACCGGAGGGAGCGGGAGGCGTGGACGCCGCAGGCGGAAGAAGGGGTGTACCGCGGGTTTCGCATGCGGGCGGGGGAGTGGACCGGCGGAACGGACAGGCCCGACCCCGACGACCCCGACATCGAAAACGGGGATTTTGCCGCCTTTTACGAAAAATTGAAGGAACGGCTCCGGACGCGGTTTGACGCCTACGAGGAGCGGGAAGCCCAGGAACGGATGATCCGGGAAGTGGCGGACGCCTTCGCGAGCGGCCGCCATCTGCTGGTGGAAGCCGGCACCGGAACGGGCAAATCGCTGGCCTACCTCGTTCCCGCCCTGTTCCACGCCCTGTCGAGCGGCGAGAAGGTGGTGGTCAGCACCCACACGATCCATCTGCAGGAGCAGATCCGCACGAGGGACCTGCCGCTCCTTTCGGAACTGTTCCCCGTTCCGTTCCGCGCCGCGCTCCTCAAGGGCCGCAACCATTATTTGTGCCTGCGGAAGTTCGAGCATCGGGTCAGCGGCGCCGATTTCGACCATCCGCGGGAAGATCCCCTGACGGCGGCGCAGCTCGTCGTCTGGCTGGAAGAGACGGAGCGCGGAGACGAGGAGGAGCTCCAGTTCGGCGACCGGGGGCGGGATTTCTGGCGGACGGTGAGAAGCGACAGCGAGTCGTGCCTGAACCGCGCCTGCCCGTGGTTCAGGCGCTGCTTCTATCACCGGGCGAAACATGAAGCGGCCGGCGCCGATCTGGTCATCACGAACCATTCCCTGCTGTTCACCGACATGAAGGCGGAGCACCGGCTTCTGCCGGCGTACCGCCATCTGGTGGTTGACGAGGCGCACCAGCTGGAGGAAACCGCCCTACGCCATCTGGGCACGGAACTCGGCTACCATTCCTTCGTCCGTCCGTTGCAGGACCTGTACAGGGATGCCTATACGGGGCTCTTGCCGCGCCTCGTGTTCTTTCTGCGCCAGGTGAACGGCGACGGCGACTGGGACGAGGCGATCGGCGCCCTGGAGGCGGCCTTTCGGGACGTCGTCGCCATCAAAGAGGATTGGGACCGGCTCGCGGAGAAATGTTATGGCATGATCGGCCGGCGCCCGGACGACGCGTCGGCCGACGGCGGGTTCGTGCTCCGCCTGAAGGCGGAATCGCCCCCGCGGGATTACGGCGAGATCGCGGCGCTGGAAAACAACCTGCACGTGCGCGTCACGTCGCTGGCGGCCGCCGTCGACAGGCGGCTGAACGCCGTCCGGGAAGCCTTCAGCGACGATCCGGCCGTCGCCGGACTGGTCACGGATCTCGCGGGCGTTCTGCGGGAGCTCGTCCGTTGCCGCGACGCGCTCCGCTTCATTCTGGCGGCCAGGGAACCGGCGCACGTGTTCTGGCTGGAAGCTGCCGGGAGCAACCCCCGTTCCCTGCGCTTCCATGCGGCGCCCGTCGACGTGAGCGACGCCCTGCACCGCCATTTCTTCGACGGCAAGGACAGCGTCGTGCTCACGAGCGCCACCCTCGCCGTCGGCGATTCCTTCGACTATGTGTGCCGGCAGCTCGGGCTCATCCCATCGGCGGAAGCCGGACGGCTCAAGACGGTGCGCCTGCCGGCGGTGTTCGATTACCGGAACCAGGCGCTGGTGCTCATCCCGCGCGATTTTCCGAGCGTGCGGGGCGCATCCGACGACGCCTTCGTCCGGGCGCTGGCCGACTCCTTGTGCCGGGTGGCGCTTGGCACGAAAGGGCGCATGCTGATCCTGTTTACGTCCTACCGGATGCTGAAGCAGGCGTACGAATACATGGCGGGACCGCTGGCGGAACACGGGGTGTCGCTGCTCGGCCAGGGGATGGACGGCACGAGCCGCAGCAAGCTGCTGCGCCTGTTCCAGGACCAGGGCACGACGGTGCTGCTCGGCACGAGCAGCTTCTGGGAAGGCGTCGACATTCCCGGTGACGCGCTCAGCTGCCTGGCCATCGTGCGGCTTCCGTTCCAGCCGCCGAACCAACCGGTGCTGGAAGCCCGCACCGAACTGGCCCGCCAGCGAAGCGAAAATCCGTTCCTCAAGCTGTCGGTGCCGTCCGCCGTCATCCGGTTCAAGCAGGGGTTCGGACGGCTCGTCCGCACGGCGACGGACCGGGGCGTCGTGATCATCTACGACACGCGGGTCACCGATACGTCCTACGGCAAATATTTCCTCCAGTCGCTTCCGGGCCCGACCATCGAGCGGGTGCCGGCGGGCGAACTGCCGGCGCGGGTGGAGGAATGGCTGAACAGGGGGAATCGAGGTTGAAAACGGAAAAAATCTCGGACGCCGTCGTGCGCAGGCTGCCGGTCTACCTGCGGTACCTGAAGGAACTGACGGCCAACGGCGTCACCACCGTCTCGAGCCAGGAACTCGGCGAGAAGCTGAACCTCAATCCGGCGCAAATCCGGAAAGACCTGGCCTACTTCGGCGAATTCGGGCGCAAGGGCATCGGATACGACGTGGAGTATCTGGTGGAAAAAATCCGGCAAATCCTGAAGCTGAATCAGGTGATCCACGTCGGCCTGGCCGGCGCGGGCAACCTCGGCCGGGCGCTGTGCAACTACAACGCCTTCGCCAAGGACAACATGAAAATCGTGGCGGTGTTCGACGCCGCGCCGGAAAAAATCGGGGAGAAAATCAACAACCTGACGGTCCAGCCGATCGGCGAGCTGAAGGAAACGGTCCGCAGGCTGAACATCCGGGTCGGCATCATCACCGTGCCGGCGTCGGAAGCCCAGTCGGTGGCCAACCAGTTCGTCGACGCCGGCATCGAGGCGATCCTGAACTTTGCCCCGGCCATCCTGAAGGTGCCGGACCACGTGCGGATCCATCACGCCGATTTCACCATCGACCTGCAGAGCCTTGCCTATTTTCTCGACAACTGACGGCTTCAGCCGTCGGCGGAGGTGACCCTGTTGGCAAAAACGGTAATCTGGGGCGGCACGTTCGTAACCATGGACGCCGGCGGCCGGGTGATCCGGGACGGCGCCATGGTCATCCGAGATGACCGGATCGAATACATCGGAGAAAAAAGGGACGACCTGAAGGAAGGAGCCGGCGACATCGTGGACGGAAGCCGGCGCGCGTTCCTGCCGGGACTCGTCAACACCCACGGCCACGCCGCCATGTCGCTCCTGCGCGGCTACGCGGACGACCTGGATCTCCAGGTCTGGCTCGAAGACCACATGTGGCCGATGGAAGCGAAATTCACCGCGGAAGACGTGCGGGCCGGCGCCCTGCTCACGGCGGCGGAAATGATCAGAAGCGGCACCACCTGCTTCGTGGACATGTACGACCACATGGACGAAGTGGCCCGGGTCGCCGAGGAATCCGGCCTGCGCGCCGTGCTGTGCCGCGGCGTGATCGGGTTTCCCGAGGAAGCGCAGGCGGCCAAGCTGGCCGAAGCGGTCGCCTTCGCCCGCGGCTGGAACGGGGCGGCCGGCGGCCGCATCCGCACGATGCTGGCGCCCCATGCGCCCTACACGTGTCCGCCGGACTACATCGAATCGATCGTGGAAGCGGCCCACGAATGGAACCTGCCCCTTCACACCCACATGTCGGAGACGCGGAAGGAAGTGGAGCAGAACGTCGCGCGGTACGGCGTCCGGCCCGTCGAACACCTGCGGCGCCTCGGCGTGTTTTCGCGGCCGTGCCTCGTGGCCCATGCCGTCCACCTGACCGACGAGGAAATCGGGATGCTGGCCGACCACGGGGTCCGCGTTTCCCACAATCCCGGCAGCAACCTGAAACTGGCCAGCGGCATCGCCCGCGTCCGCGACATGAAGAGGGCGGGCGTCATCGTCGGCCTCGGCACCGACAGCTCGGCCAGCAACAACAACGTGGACATGTTCGAGGAAATGCGGCTCGCATCGCTGCTGCAGAAGGGCGTCACCCTCGATCCGACGGTGCTTCCGGCCGCAGAGGCGCTCGCCATGGCCACGCGCGACGGCGCGGAGGCCGTCTGGATGGGCGACATCGCGGGGCGGCTGGAACCGGGCATGAAGGCGGATTTCATCGCCGTCGACATCGATCAGCCCCATTTCGTTCCGCAGACGGATGCGGTGTCCCATCTGGTGTACAGCGCTTCCGGCCATGACGTCACCGACGTGTGCGTGGACGGCCGCTGGCTGATGCGCGATCGCGAGCTGCTGACCCTGGACGAAGAGCGGATCCGCTTTGAAGCCCAGCGGCGCTTCGAACGGCTGCTCGGGCGCTGAAGGCCCGGGCTGCGGCCGAAAGCCCCGGGCAGCGATGAACCGGACGGGGAGGCGGTGGACGTGGCAAAGAAAATCGTCGCGGCGGCCGCGGCCGCCGTGCTTGTCCTCCTGGTCTTGGCGGGCCTTATGTACCGCGCCGTCCAGCGGGACCATTACGACCGGATGGAGCAAGCCCGGCGCACGGCCCTGGAGCAGACCGACCTCGTCCGCGCCGAGCGCGTCTGGCGGTTTGCCGGCGACGGGGTGGTTTACGTGGTGGCCGGCACGGACGCGGAAGAGCGGCCGTTCTACGTCTGGGTGGGACCGGACGGCGTGACGGCGAGGCCGGCTTCCGAAGGCATCAGCGGGGAAGAGGCGGCCGGACGGACGATCGCGCGGATGGACGGCGCCGCCGTTCTGCGCGTGGTGCCGGGCATGCTGGACGGGGAACCGGTATGGGAAGTGTTCTACGAACGGAAAGAAGACGGCGGCGTGCGGCGGTATTACGATTATTACCGGTTTTCCGACGGCGCGCTGCTGGACACGCTGCGCCTGAACGTCCAATGACAGGCGCGACGGGAGTCCGCCCGATGGCGGACTCCTTTTTTTTCGCGTCCCGTTCCAGACTTTGCATCCGCCAAGGCGGCGCTCCGTATGATATACTTCTGATATATCACTTGATCCATCATGGCCTGCATGATTGGTCGCCTGTATGAAACATGCGGACGAATGGGACGCAAAAAAAAAGGGGGGTACGGATCCGTGAACGTACGACCGTTGCCTGTGCTGCTGGCGTTTTTGGTGACAGCCGGCCTGCTGTTTGGCGGTTATTTTGTCTATCAGGCCTATGCCGTGCAGCAACCGATGGAATCCGGCATCGCCGGCGTGGAAGGCGTGTCCGCCGTCTCCCTGGAAACGGAGCGGGGCCTCGTCACGATCCGGCTCCGGCTTCGTCCCGAGGCCGATCTGATGCGGGTGTACCGCCAGGTGGAAACGCTGGCCGCCGGCCGGGCCGGCGGCCGCGACATTGCCGTCGTGGTGGAAACGGAAGCCGGCGGCGACCTGGAAGCCGTCTGGCAGGAGATGCTGTTCGACCTGGCGGAGGCCATGGAGAACCGGCGGTACGGCGACATTCCCGGACTGATGGAAGCGGCGGAGCGCCGCCATCCCGGCCTGTCGGCGGAGGCGGCCATGGATGAATCGCGGGTATACGTGACGCTCCGGCTGGACGGCGCCGCTATGCACAAGGCGCTGCCGCTCGCGGGCGGGAGACTGGAGGCGTGGGCGAATGGGCCGGTACGGTAAAGAAATCGTTCTGGGCACGATCCCGGCCCTGCTGTTGTTCCTGCCGTTTGCCGGCGTCAATGCGGCGCCGGTTTTCGTTGCCGCCGCCATCGCATTCGTCGCCTTTGCCGTCGTCAGGTCGCGGGGCGGCGGCGCTTTCGTCCGCCGGCGGCAGCCGGCCGCCGCGGGCGACGGCGAACCGGGCTTTGACGACGTGGGCGGCCAGGAGCGGGCCAAGCAGGAACTGGCGGAAGCCCTCGACTTTCTGATCAGGCGGGACGAAATCCGGCGCCTCGGCATCCGGCCGTTGAAGGGCATACTCCTCACCGGACCGCCGGGAACGGGAAAGACGCTTCTCGCCCGGGCGGCGGCGCGCCATACGGATTCGGTGTTTGTGGCCGCCTCCGGCAGCGAATTCGTGGAAATGTACGTCGGCGTCGGCGCCAGCCGGGTGCGCGACCTGTTCCGCGAGGCACGCCGCCAGGCGGAAAAGCGGGACAAGAAAAGCGCCATCATTTTCATCGACGAAATCGACGCCATCGGCGGAAAACGCGACGGCGGCCAGCAGCGGGAATACGACCAGACGCTGAACCAGCTGCTGACGGAAATGGACGGCATCGATGCGGGAAGGGAGCCGCGCATCCTGCTGATCGCCGCCACGAACCGGCCGGAGATGCTGGATCCGGCGCTTCTTCGGCCGGGCAGGTTCGACCGGCTCATCGAAGTGGGATTGCCGGACAAGGCGGGCCGCCTCCACATCCTGCGCCTCCATGCCCGCAACAAGCCGCTGGATCCGTCCGTTTCCCTGGAGCAGCTGGCCGGCGAAACGTACGGGTTTTCCGGCGCCCAGCTGGAAAGCGTCATGAACGAGGCCGCCATCTACGCGATGCGGGAAGGATCGCCCGCGGTCATGCCGCGCCATCTGTCCATGGCCGTGGACAAAGTGATGATGGGGGAGCGGACGGACCGCGAAACGACCCGGGAAGAACGCCGCCGCGTCGCCATCCACGAGCTCGGCCATGCCGTCGTCGCCGAAACCGTGCGGCCGGGGTCCGTGTCCCAGATCTCCCTCAGTCCGAGGGGGCGGGCGCTCGGCTACGTGCGGCACAATCCGGGACAGGACCGGTACCTTCACACGAAAACCCACCTGGAGCAGCAAATCATGATCGCCCTCGGCGGCGCCGCGGCGGAAGAGCTGTTCTACGGCGAGCGGAGCACCGGTTCGCGGGGCGATTTCGACCAGGCGCTCGGCATCGTGTCGCTCATGATGGAATCCGGATTGACGCGCCTCGGCATCATCGACCGTTCGATGGTGACGAAAGAGCAGCTGATGAACGAAAACGCCGCCATTCTGGGCGAATTGACGGAACGCACGAGACGGCTTCTTAAGGAGCGCCGCGCCGTTTTCGACCGGTGCCTTGACGTGCTGCTTCGCGAAGAGCGGCTGGACGGCGACGCGTTCCGCGCCTTCCTGGCGGAAGTTGCCCGGGTTTCGGCCTGAAAACGGCACATTCTCCTGACCGCATCGTCCGGCCGACGGCCGGGACTGCGGTCTTTTTTTTTTCGGACGCCCGCGGCCATCCGTCCGCCAAGGGACGGCCGCCCGCGCAACGGCGGCGTTTCGGCCGGCGACAGTGAAAATGCTCACGGAAACGTGTAAGATGGTCATGTAGGGTGTTGGATGGATGGAAATGACGGAAGGGTGGTAACATGAAAACATTCAAGCGGATCGGCGTCGTCGGCGCGGGCACCATGGGCCAGGGCATCGCCGAAATGCTGGCGAAAAGCGGCCTGGACGTGCACCTGGTGGAAATCACGCCCGAGAAGCTGGACCAGGCCTGGGACATGATCAACATCAGCCTGGACAAGCAGATTGAAAAATGGGCCATCACCGCCGCTGAAAAGAAACTGATCCTGTCGAGGATCCACAAGGCCGAGCTCAGCCATCTGGCCGGCGTCGATCTTGTCATCGAAACGATCACGGAAGATCTCGAGGCGAAGAAGGACGTGTTCCGCCAGCTGGACCGGATCTGCGAGCCCGATGTCCTGTTCAGCAGCAACACGTCGACCCTCAGCCTGACGGAGCTGGCCAGCGTTACCGGGCGGCCCGACAAGGTGATCGGCCTCCATTTCCTGCATCCGGTGTCCAAGGTCAACCTGGTGGAAATCATCCGCGGTCTGCGCACGTCGGAGGAAACGTTCCTTTCCATCCGCACGCTGGTGGAGCAGGTGTTCCGGAAAGTGAGCATCCTCGTGTACGAATCGCCGGGGTTCGTCACCACCCGGCTCATCTGCCTGCTCATCAACGAAGCGATCCACGTGCTGACGGAGGGCGTCGCCTCCGCGGAGGACATCGACACGGCGATGAAAAACGGCTACGAATTCAAATACGGTCCGCTGGAGATGGCCGACCGGTTCGGCCTCGATTCCGTGCTGGCGGCCCTGGAACGGATGTTCCGCGAATTCGGCGACCTGAAATACCGGCCTTCCTTCCTGCTGAAAAAAATGGTGCGCGCCGGCCAGCTCGGCGTGAAAACCGGCGAAGGCTTTTTCCGCTACGACAAGGACGGTGACCGGATCCAATGAAAATTCTCGTCATCAACGCGGGCAGTTCTTCCCTGAAATACCAGCTGTACGACATGACCGACGAATCCGTCCTGGCCAAGGGCCAGGTGGAGCGCATCGGCATGGAAACCGCCATTCTCGTCCACCGGCCGGCGGGAAAGGACGAGCACCGGGAAGTGTCGGAAATTCTCGACCACACGGCCGCGATCCGCAAGGTCGTCAGCGCCCTCACCCACCCGGAATACGGCGTCCTGTCCTCCATGGATGAAATCCAGGCCGTCGGCCACCGTGTCGTGCACGGCGGCGAATATTTTTCCGATTCCGTGCTGGTGACGCCCGATGTGAAGCAGAAAATCCGCGAGCTGTTCGATCTGGCGCCGCTGCACAATCCCGCCCACATGATGGGCATCAACGCCGTCGAGGTGACGCTGCCGGACGTGCCCCAGGCGGTCGTGTTCGATACGGCGTTCCATCAGACGATGCCGCCCCATGCCTACCTGTACCCGATCCCGATGGTGCTGTACAACAAGCACAAAGTGAGGCGTTACGGCTTCCACGGCACGAGCCACATGTATGTCAGCCAGCGCGCGGCGGATCTTGCCGGCCGGCCCCTGGAGGCGCTCAAGATCATCACCTGCCACATCGGCAACGGCGCCAGCTGCACCGCGATCATGGGCGGCAAATCGGTGGACACCAGCATGGGCATGACGCCGCTCGAGGGCCTCATGATGGGCACCCGCAGCGGCGACATCGACCCGGCCATCGTGCCGTATGTCATGGCGAAGGAAGAGCTGACGATCAACGAAGTCAATTCGATGCTGAACAAGCACAGCGGCCTCATTGCCATTTCCGGCATTTCGAGCGACGTGCGGGAAATCCAGGAGGCGATGGCCGCCGGGCATGAGGCGGCCAAGCTGGCCTACGACATGTACGAATACCGCATCCGCAAATGCATCGGCGCGTATGCCGCGGCGATGAACGGGGTGGACGTCATCGTGTTCACCGCCGGCGTCGGCGAAAACTCGCACATTTTGCGGGAACGCGTCCTGGACGGCCTGACGTATCTCGGCGTGGAGCTGGACCGGGAAGCGAACGAGAAGGGAAAAGGCGAGCGGCGCATCACGACGGAAGCGTCGAAGGTGGCCGCCTACGTCATTCCGACCAACGAGGAACTGGTCATTGCGAGGGACACGTACCGGCTCGTTGCAAACCGCCCGTGAAGCGGGTAAACTGGAAGGGCCGGAGGGTGAAATCATGCAAACGTGTCTCATTCGCGACGTGGGCCGCCACGTCGGCCAAACGGTCAAAATCGGCTGCTGGATGTACAACAAGCGGTCCAGCGGCAAAATTCAATTTCTGCAACTGAGGGACGGCACGGGCACGATCCAGGCGGTCGTCGTCAAAAACGAAGTGCCGGACGACGTCTGGGACGCCTGCACGCGCCTCACCCAGGAAAGCTCGCTGTATGCCGTCGGCACGGTGCGGGAAGATCCCCGCAGTCCGTCCGGCTACGAACTGGCGCTTGCCGGCGTGGACGTCATCCAGGTGACCGAAGGGTATCCGATCACGCCGAAGGAGCACGGCATCGATTTTCTGCTGGACCATCGCCATCTGTGGCTCCGTTCGCTGCGCCAGCGGGCGATTCTCGTCATCCGCGACCGGATCATCCGGGCCATCCGCGAATTTCTGGCGGGAGAAGGATTCGTGCAGGTCGATCCGCCGATCTTGACGCCGGCCGCCGCCGAGGGGACGACGAATCTTTTTCACACGAAATATTTCGACGAAGACGCCTACCTGAGCCAGAGCGGGCAGCTGTACATGGAAGCGGCGGCAATGGCGCTCGGCCGCGTCTACTCCTTCGGGCCGACGTTCCGGGCGGAGAAGTCGAAGACGCGGCGCCACCTGATCGAATTCTGGATGGTGGAGCCGGAGATGGCGTTCGTGGAGCATGAAGAAAGCCTGCGGATCCAGGAGCGGCTCGTGGCCCACGTGGTGCAGGCCGTGCTTGCGGACTGCCGCCGGGAACTCGACGTGCTGCAGCGGGACGCATCCCGGCTGGAAAACGTGACGGCGCCGTTTCCGCGCATCACCTACGACGAAGCCATCGCCTTCCTGCAGCGGCAGGGGCACGACATCAAGTGGGGAGACGACTTCGGGGCGCCCCACGAGACGGCCATCGCCGAAGCGTACGACAGGCCGGTGTTCATCACGCACTATCCGGCTTCCGTCAAGGCGTTCTACATGAAGCCGGATCCGGCCCGGCCGGAGGTGGTGCTGTGCGCCGATCTGATCGCGCCGGAAGGCTACGGGGAAATCATCGGCGGCAGCCAGCGGATCGACGATCCGGCGCTGCTTGAGCGGCGATTCGCCGAACACGGCCTGTCGCCGGAAACGTATGGCTGGTATCTGGATTTGCGGAAGTACGGCACCGTGCCGCATTCCGGTTTCGGCCTCGGCCTGGAGCGGACGGTGGCCTGGATATGCGGACTGGAGCACGTGCGGGAAACGATTCCGTTTCCGCGGATGCTGTACCGCCTGTATCCGTGAAGGAGCCATCACCGTGGCCTGACCGTTTCGTCGCGGAGGAAAAGCCGCGGCGGACTTGTGCCCGCGAGAATCCGCATCGCGGCCCCGTGACGGACGCCGGCAGAGGGAGGGGAGAACGTCATGTCGATGGATAAAGGCTTGTTTCTCGCGCTGGAGACGGGGGCGGTCAGCGTCCCCAGCCTGCTTCTTCAATGGTATGCGCGCCTCGGCCTGACGGAAGTGGACATGATGCTGCTCATCCATCTGATGGCGTTCCGCGAGAAGGAAAAAAACGACCTGCCCGCGGTGGAGGATCTCCAGGCCCGGATGAGCGCCGATCCGGAGGAGATCGCCGCGTCGCTGGAAAAACTGGTCAGCGAGGAATGGATCGCCATCAAGGAAACGGTCGACCCGGAAACGGGCCTGCCCTATGAGAGCTATGACATTTCGGGGGTGTATGAGCGGCTGGCCGCGGTGGTCGCCGAGTGGGCGCGGCAGGAGGAACGGGAATCGGCCTTCGGACGCGAAGATGCGCCCGGCCGCGGCCAACGCGGCGATGCGGCCGGAAGCGAGGAGGGACCGGAGGGGACGGCCGGATCGGGCGCCGGTTTCGGCCGGCCGGAGGGCGGGCGCAATCTGTTCTCGCTGTTCGAACAGGAGTTCGGACGGCCGCTGACGCCGATGGAAATCGAAACGATCAACGGCTGGCTGGACAAGGACCGCTATCCGGAACCGCTCATCGAAGCCGCCCTGAAGGAGGCGGTGTACGCCGGCAAGCTGCATTTCCGGTACATCGACCGGATGCTGCTGGACTGGGCGCGCAACCGGATCCGCACGCCGGAGGAAGCGAAGGAGTACGCGACCCGTTTCCGCGGCGGATTTGTGTAGGGACGGGCTTGAACGCAAGGCGCTGCCGAAAAAGCGAAGCACCCATCCGGGACGTGGAGTCGCCGGGGGTGCTTTTTTGGTTTGTCATGTTTCGGAGGGCGCTTCTCCATGCCGTGCCGCAGGAGGCGACCGGCCGGCGGCCGCCGGAGGCGGGAGGCGGGCTCAGCCGTTTTCCGCCGCGCCGGTTTCGCGCCCGATTTCCGCGTCGATTTCCGCTCCCATTTCGGCGGCCCGCTCCGCCGCGCGCAGGACGGCGCGCCGGATGGCATCGCCGACGCCGGCTTCTTCCATGAGCCGGATGGCGGCTTCCGTCGTGCCGCCTGGCGACGTGACGTTCCGGCGCAGCGTTTCCGGGGGTTCTCCGGTTTGCCGGAGCATTTCCGCGGCGCCCAGCATCGTCTGGTATGCCAGCTGCCGGGCCGTCTCCGCGTCCAGGCCGCCGGCGGTTCCGCCGGCGATCAGCGCTTCGACGACATAGTAGAAATAGGCCGGGCCGCTGCCGGAAACGCCCGTCACGATGTCGAGCAGCGACTCGTCCACTTCCCGGACGACGCCGATCGCCTCGAACAATTGTCTGGCCATCCGCCTCGACGCGTCGCCGGCGTCCGGACTGAAGCTGAGACCGGTGGCGCCGAGACCGATGGAGCTGGACGTGTTGGGCATCGCCCGGGCGACGGGCAGCGGACGGCCCAGAAGGCGGCGGATGGAGGCGATGGACAGGCCGGCCACGAAGGAGACGACCGTCTGGCCGTCCCGGAAGCCCCCGCGGTATTGCCGGATTGCTCCCGCCGCATCCTTCGGCTTGACGGCCAGCACGATCACGTCCGCATCCCGGGCGGCATCCGGCGCCACTTCCTCCGGCACCGGCCGGATGCCATAACGGTCCCGCAAGACATCCAGCCTCGCCGGACCGGCTTTGTCCACCACGCGGATCTGGCCCGGACCGACGACCGCCTTCGCAATCAGCCCGCGGATGAGGGCTTCCGCCATGTTGCCGCCGCCGATGAACAGGAGCGTCTTGCCGGCCAGGGCGTTGTCCCCGTTCACGGTGGTCATGCTGCATTCCTCCGTTTCCAACAGGATCTGCCGATTCGCGGCGCCGGTTCAGGTGCGGATCTGGCCGCTGCCGTATACGAACGTCTTCGTCGACGTGAGCGCCTGAAGGCCCATCGGCCCGCGGGCGTGCAGCTTCTGGGTGCTGATGCCGATTTCCGCGCCATAGCCGAATTCGAAGCCGTCGGTAAAGCGGGTGGAGGCGTTGTGGTAGACGGCGGCGCAGTCCACCGCCTTCATGAACGTTTCGGCGCGCGCGGCGTCTTCCGTCACGATGCACTCGGAATGCTTCGTGCCGAACCGGGCGATGTGGCGAATCGCCTCGTCCAGGTCCGGCACCACCCGGACGTTCAAAATAAAGTCGTTGTATTCCGTCGCATAGTCGGCGTCCGTCGCCGTCTTCGCCCAGGGCGCGAAATCGCGGGTTTTGGCGCAGCCGCGGATTTCCACCCCGAGCTGGCGGAATTTGTCCAGAAGCCCGGCCAGGTGCTTCGCGGCGAACGATTCGTGGACGAGCAGCGTTTCCATGGAATTGCAGACGGACGGGCGCTGCACCTTGGCATTGATGGCGATCGACGCCGCCATATGCGGATCGGCGGATTCGTCCAGATACGTGTGGCAGATGCCGGCGCCCGTCTCGATGACGGGGACGGTGGCATGTTCGACCACATGCTGGATCAGGCCGGCGCCGCCCCGCGGGATGAGCACGTCCAGAAGGCCGTTCAGCTTCAGCATCTCGTCCGCCGAGGCGCGGCTCGTGTCTTCGACCAGCTGCAGGGCGTCGGCGGGGACGGCGGTGTTCGCCAGCGCGCCCCGCAGCACGTCCACGATTTTCATGTTGGAGCGGATCGCCGCGGAACCGCCCCTCAGGACGACGGCGTTGCCGGTTTTCAGGCACAGGCCGGCGGCGTCGACGGTGACGTTCGGCCGCGCCTCGTAGATGATGCCGATGACGCCGAGGGGAACGCGCTTCTTGACGATTTTGAGCCCGTTCGGCCGCACCGTTTCTTCCAGCACTTCGCCGACCGGATCGGGCAGGGCGGCGATTTGCCTTAAGCCTTCGGCGATGCCGGCGATCCGTTGGCGATCCAGGGCGAGCCGGTCGAGCAGGGAGGCGGACAGGCCGTTCTGCCTGCCGGCTTCCAGATCCTCCCGGTTGGCCGCGATGATGCTTTCATGTTCCTTCTCCAGTTCATCGGCCATGATCAGGAGCGCTTCGTTTTTCCGCCGCTCGTCCACGAGCCCGAGCGCCGCCGAAGCCTCCCTGGCCTTGCGGGCCTTGACAGCCGCTTCACCCGCGCGCGTCGCGATGTTGTCGATCAAGTCAATCCCTCCCGTTCATGATGGCTGGTTTGCTCGCCATGATTGGAATCCTTTTCGCCATCCGCGGATGGCGCGGAAAACAAGGATAACACGACGAATGTGCGTGCCGGCCGGGCGGCCGCCGGCGGCGCGGCGGCGCGATGAAGGCCGAAACGCGGCCCGCCGTCACAGCGCCACCCATTCGTCGCGGTGGATCACTTCCGGCCGGTGGACGTCGATGCGCTTTTGCGCTTCCGCCACCGACAGGCCGGCGACGGCCACCAGCTGCCAGCTGGCGTAATTGATCACGCCCCTGCCGATGACGGCGCCCGAAAGGTCGGCCACTTCCACCACGTCGCCGGGGTGGAATTCCCCGTCGACCGCCCGCACGCCCGCCGGCAGCAGGCTTTTGCCGCCCCGGAGGAGGGCGTCGACGGCGCCGTCGTCGATGCGGATCAATCCCTGGGGAATCGAATGGAAGCCGATCCACTGTTTTTTCACGGGCAGGAAATGGAGATCCGTATCGAAGTAGGTGCCTTTTCCTTCGCCGCGCAGCGCTTTCTCCAGATCGCCCGGTTCGCCGGCCCGGCCGATGAACACCGGCACGCCGCCGCGCATGGCGAGGCGGGCGGCTTCGATTTTGGACCGCATGCCGCCGGTGCCGACGTCGCTGCCGGCGCCGCCGGCGATGCGGAGCAATTCCTCGCCGATTTCGCCGACCCGGTCGATCTTGCGGGCGTCGGCATTTTTCCGCGGGTCGTCGGTGTACAGCCCGTCGGTGTCGGTGATGATGACGAGCCGCTCCGCCTTCACCAGATTGGCCACCAGCGCCGACAGCCTGTCATTGTCGCCGAATTTCAGTTCCCCGACGGACACGGTGTCGTTTTCGTTGATGACGGGCAGAACGCCGCGCCGGACGAGTTCCGTGACGGTCATGAGGGCGTTGTGGACGCGGACCCGGTCGAAGAAATCGGCGCGGGTCAGCAGCAGTTGCGCGACGGTGCGCCCGTGGCGGGCGAACGCTTCGTGATAGGCTTTCATCAGGAGCGCCTGCCCGACGGCCGCCGCCGCCTGCTTTTCGTGCAGCAGTTTCGGGCGGCCCGGGAGGCCGATGGCCCTGAAGCCCGCGGCGACGGCGCCGGAGGTGACAAGGAGCGGCGCGTGGCCGCGGTCCATCAGGCCGGCGATTTCCGAAGCGAAGAAGGCCACTTTGCCTTCGTCCAGGCCGCCGTCGGCGGACGTCAGCGAGCTGGAACCGATTTTGATGACGATGGGCTGACGCATGGTTCGACTCTCACTCCCGTGGCGTAAAAAGAAAAGCTCCCGTCCGCATAAGGACGGAAGCTTGCTTCCGCGGTACCACCTTATTTGAAGCCGCGCGCAGCGTCGGCTGCGGCCGGCCTCCGGCTTGAACCCGTTAACGGAGGGTGCCGTCCGATTCCTCATCGGCCATTCCGGGATGGGGTTCCGAACGCGCGGCGGCAAATTCTCGCAGTCCAAGGAATTTGCTCCCTGATCGCAGCGTACCGTCCGTACTGGTCCCTTCACAACGTTTGCCGGTGTTTCGTTTTGCTATAGCATATCACGGCATCGAAGGTTTGTAAAGCCGCGGGCCATCCGGGTGTCGTTGTTCTGTGATTTTGTCAGGGTGTAACTGTTCCGAGAAAATGTCAGTATGGGAAAGGAGCAAATCACCTTGACGAAGAGCGAACTGAAACGTGCGATGGTTCTCGAAAAATGGATCGACGG